>Ga0210394_10000074_pt1 | contig 245008 bp, 225 predicted proteins | sample IncBWC12MmetaG_FD_160121 | JGI IMG/M metagenome (GOLD analysis project Ga0210394, IMG submission 160121) | Forest soil microbial communities from Barre Woods Harvard Forest LTER site, Petersham, Massachusetts, United States - Inc-BW-C-12-M | ecosystem: Environmental > Terrestrial > Soil >... | reverse complement strand
CTCTGCGTCACTGCCGCGGTGCTAATCTTTTTCATTGCCGGTCTCCTTTTTATCTGTGCCTTGAGCACGTCGATAACTTGGGAGCGTACAGCATCCCGTCCGGAGACCGGCCTTCTCATCCCATCTGGTTACGCCAGTCAAACAGGTCGTGCTACGCTGGTTGCGCTGTATGAGACGCATATTGCACGTGAAGCTTACCGACTGGGCCGTACGCACGCTGGTCGTGCTGACATTCTTTGCCTACTTCGTTGCGCCCAACAGATGGATGTTCCCACTCTTGCTTGTCTGCTTTGGTGCGGTCGGTGTTTGGGCACTCTTGTACCCCGAGGGTGTTCTTGGATGGGCCAAGACTGCACACCCCAGCCTCGATGTAAATGACAGTTCGATTTGGTGGGTACCACGCTTAGTCGGGGCATTCTTCATTTTCTTCGTTCTAGTGCTGGCGCTTGCATCTCGCGGCAGTTGATAAATCCCTGTTTTCGTCAGTTACAATTCAGCGTGACATCTCAGGCTGGCAAAGCCGTGGCCCCTCGAGCCAAATGGACGATAGATGTGCGTGCTACAGTGCTCTTCGCCATCGCGGTTGTTCTCGCAGGAAATCGGGAATCTTCAAGGGCGTCGCAGTGCCGGCAGCGCTGCTTTCTGCTGAATGCCTTTGCCCTCGACTATCGTGTAGATAAAATCTCCCGGCACATCTCGCAGCACTTCGGTTTCGCCATTCGGCCAGCGAATATTCACTTCAGTCATCTTGTCGTTTGACCCCAATCCGAAGTGCAGCCGCAAATCGTTCTGGGAAAGATAGCTTGCACCACCGCGTACTTCGCTAAACTGCACGAGCGTTCCAGCCTTCACCGTGACGCGAGCGCCAATCGCAGCTTTATTGCTTTTCATCCCAACGAGCTTGAACAGCACGCGATGATTCGCGCTGTCGTTACGATTGAGCAGGAGCGACGGTGGCTCTCCCACATTCAGCACGACAATATCGACGTTGCCATCGTTATTGATATCGCCAAACGCCGCTCCCCGCCGCGATTGCGGGGGCATATCGCCCAATGCTTGCGAAACATCGTCGAAGGTTCCGTCGCGATGATTGCGGAACAACAGCATGGGTTGGCGATAAGGAGTGCCGCCGGGAATTGTATCGACCTGCGGGTAGACGTGGCCATTTGCCACGAACAGGTCGAGCCAGCCGTCGTTATCCATGTCGAAAAACGCCGTGCCCCAACTCACGAAGGGATAAGTCGGTTTCATCAACTTGGCGCGCACGCTGACATCGGCAAAATCATCTTTGCCCAGGTTGTGATAGAGAGTCGAACCTTGCTCGATAAAATTCGTGACGATCATCGACAAGCGGCCTTCATGAAGGTAGTCGCCCCAATCCACGCCCATCGAACCTTGTTGCAGACCGTCGCCGCTTAGCGCGACTCCGGCCAGCAGGCCTACATCCTCAAACGTTCCATCGTGCTTATTGCGATACAAAAAGTTCGGGCCGGCATCGTTTGCCACATAAAGATCAGGCCAGCCGTCGTTATCGTAGTCTCCCCAAGTCGCGCCCAAGCCATAGTAATGATGCGGATCGTCAACGCCGGCTTTCTTCGACACCTCTTCAAACGTGCCGTCGCCCTTGTTGTGAAACAGCAAGTCGGACTCGCCAGGCAGACCCCACGGGCCGCACTGCACCAGCACGCCCTTGAAGCGGCAGAAGCGGGGATCGTTACCGAACTGCGGCAGGTTATCGATATCGACATGAACGTAACGCGAGACAAAAAGATCCACTTTGCCGTCGCGATCGTAATCGGCCCAAGCTGCGCCGGTGCTGAATCCTCCGCCACCGACTCCGGCCTTGTCGGTAACATCTTCAAACTTGCAGTTGCCCAGATTGTGATAGAGAGCGTTGCCGCCAAAGCCGGTGACGTAAATATCCTGCAGGCCGTCGTTGTCGTAATCGGCGACGGCGATTCCCATCCCCCATCCTTTGCGAGTGAGGCCGGCCGACTTTGTGATGTCGGTGAACTTGAGGTCCGCGTCCTGATGATAGAGCGTGATCATCGGGTCGCCGCCCTGGCGATAGCGCTGAACGGTGGAACCGTTGACGGTGATGATGTCGAGCTTGCCGTCATTATCGCAGTCAATCAGCCCGACGCCGCCGCTCATTGATTCGACAATATATTTTTTATCCGGAGAAGAAATGTGTGCGACGGTGAGACCGGCCTGCTGGGCGATATCTTCGAACTTCGGGGACGATGGAGGAATGCCGGGCGCTTGAATCTTGTGCGGCGCTGGGCTGGGGGATTTGTTTGGGGCAACCTGCGCCAATGAAATCGTGGTTAGCAGCAATCCCAAAGAATACGACAGGGGAATCGTCCACACGGAAGACGCGGCTCGCATAGGAATGGCGATTATACAGGCGCGAGCGCAGAGCTAAATCTCGACTACGGAAAACCTGGGAACGCGTCTCCCAAGGAAAATGAAAAAAGTAGAGCGCAAAACAAAACGCCCCGGACTCGATTTGAGTCCTAGGCGTCTGTTGATCAGCCCTCCCCCAAGTGCTGCTCGAAAACAAGACTATCCCGGAGCGCTGACGCCGTATATGGCTCTGCCGTGCCATACCTTAGCACGAACGGGTAGGCTAGTTACGCCTTTTACTTTCAAACACTTACGCTATTACCGGGATATTACTGACTCCCACCGTCCCGAAGATGCTGCGGTAGCGCTCGATTTCAGCAGGAGGGCCGAGCGCTTTCGCATAATTGTCGGAAAGCTTCACGGCCGGATGGCCTTCAACACTGGATACTTTGCTGATGAGGCTGATGGGATCGAAGCCGGTGTCGCCGCTGGGATCGCAACCGCGGAAGTCGTTGGTGAGTAGCGTTCCCCAGCCTGCGCTGAATCGAATGCGACGACCGGGCGTCCACTTGCGCTTATCTCGGAAGTCTTCGGCGCTGGCAAAATCTGCCGGGGTGACTCCCCGGGCGAGAGTTCCTCCGAAATATGCGTGCAAGCCCAGGATGTCGTCAACATCCAGCGCGTCCGATGCAATCAAGAGTTTGTCACGGGGATCGCGGCCACGCGCCCTCAGCCATTCGATATATTCATCGCCGGCTATATACGGGTCTTTACTGTCGACTCGCTGGCCTGTCCAATCGGCAGCCCAGTCGGGTGCGCCCTCGAGAAATTGCGTAGTCCCAAAAGTATCCGGCAGCATAATGCGGAGCACACCTTCGTAAGTGTTCTGCCACAGCTCAAGAACATGGTACTGGGAAGCCTTGAGCGCTGCGTCATCAGGGGCCAACGCTGCCAGCACCATCGGGATTTCATGGGCATTCGTGCCAATCGCCTCAAGGTCATGCTTGTGGGCGAGAAAAGCATTTGAGGTTCCAGTGAAGCCGTTCCCGAGATTCGCAGCCATGGCTTCGACGACATATTCCTGCCAGAGAAAACTGTGCCGGCGGCGCGTGCCAAAATCGGCGACGCTCAAATTGGGGATGCCGCGCAAGCGCTCGATCTTGTTCCACAATTTGGTCTTGGCTCTGGCATACAGGATGTCCAGACCGAACTCGCTCAGGCGTTTCAGATTGGCTCTGGTTCGTAACTCATTGATGATGGAGAGCGAATACAGTTCCCACATGGTGGTGTTAGACCAGAGGCCATCGAAGCTGAGATGAAAGCGGCCGTCCTTAACCGAGAGCTCATAGTCCGAGAGACGGAAATCCCGTTCCAGCCACTCCAGGAAAGCCGGTTCAAAAATCCCGCGGCGGCCATAGAATGTATTGCCCGCCAGCCAGACCAGTTCCGACTTTCGGAAGCGCACCTTGCGAGCATGATCCAGTTGCTCCACTAACTCTTCGTGGGCGAACGTATCTACCGGACCGCGTGCGGAGCGATTGAATAGAGAGAACGATACTCGAGTCTTCGGGTAATGCTTCCAGATAAACTGCAGCATAAGAAGCTTGTAGAAATCGGTATCCAGCAAGGATCTTGTAACCGGGTCGAGTTCCCAGTTGTGATTATGTGCCCGCTCCGCAAAGTTCACGATCATGCATTATTATCCTCTGCTGCCGTCGTAACAAAATCAACCAAACATCAACTTTTCAGGGAATGGTCCTTATACGAACTGGAGGTCCAAATTGGCGGCGAAGAAAATGGCCAGATGCTCAGCTTCGCGCTCAATCGCAGTGCGCACCATGCGGGAGAGCCCCTCAAATGGCTCGATGCTAAGCAGTAGGTTTTTGTTTTGAAGTCGGTGAGACCAGATGCCGGCGACCGCGCCATCGATTAGCACTACCGGGGAAATCCAACCCTGATTGCGATAGACGCGCTTGTAGTGCTTTGCGCTCAATAGATGATCCTTGGCGCGATGCGCGAGTAGATAAGTGTCAAAGCTCGGCAGAAGCCGGAGGCAACTTTTTCCGCGCTTGCCGTTCAGAAAGGCCACGTCTTCACTTAGCAGAAGAGAATTCTTCTGGTCGCCAGGAATCTCTTCTAATTCGGATTTGAGAAGAGCGTAAAGCGATTTCACTTGCTGCATGGGTATGCCCGACCAGTGCGAGAAATCGGTCACCGTCGCGGGACCATAGGCGCGTAAATATTTTCGAAACAGGATGCATTGCGCTTCATTTTCCGGGATCGGCTGCGATTTCAGGTTGGGCAGCCATCGGTCTAGGCGGATGAAACTCACTTCTTTGCTTTCACCTCGCCCGTAGCAAATCAAACCCTCAGCCACGGGCACGCGCACGATGCTCCATACATTTTCCATCCAGGACCGCACGCGCTTACTGACCTTGGGCCGGACCGCAGCGGTGATGGCCGGTCTTCCTAGAGGTCCCGAGGAGAGAGCATCCATGATCAGAATGGTAAGAGCGTGGGCTTCCTCGCGAGCAATACCGAATTTCGCCATGATACGCAACGCCCCGGCCATTCGGCTGGACTTTAGGGCGGCTATGTACAGCGAGAATTCATCCGCCGGGATGAGATGAAGGGTCTGGCGCATGAGAGAGGTCTTAACCAGAGTCCGGTTCTGCCATAGCGCGGTTTCAATCTCAGGTCGGGTGAGTGCGTGGTTGCGCGCCCAAAGCTGAAGGTAGGCGGCGGACATGACTTGCGCTTGTACACCACAGACATCGCGGCAAATGGTGACGGCATCCGCGGCCGGTTCGTCGAGCAAATGATGGCGGCTCAGGCGGAAGCGCGCAATCGCTTTGCGGTCAGGGATTGAACTTTTCGGCATTCGCTATTGTAAGTGCTCTGAACGATAACCGTGATGCGGCTCCGTCCGGCGAAAGAAAAAAGACGGTTGAGCGCGGGGGGAATTGAACCTTCCTCATGGCTGCTGGCCAAAAGATTCACTCTTCCTTGATGAGTGATTCACGGGCAATCATACAGCGAAGTCTTCGTCAACCACGCTGACCAGGGTTCAACGGGCAGTTCCCCACACCTGCGGTAACTAGCTGAGGGCCGACCCCCACTGAATATTCAGTTTGACCTTATATTATGGATGTACCCGATCACCGAAGTCGCTTCACTGCTCTCAGACGTACTAGGAAACTACGTGGATCTTTCATGGTAATGACAAGCTTGAAGACTGGCCGTGGTGCCGCTCGCCGCCGATTCTGGTTGGCGATGTCGGGGTTTGTCATGGCGCTTGCGCTGCTGCCCTTTTCCTACAAAGTCGAACGTCGCCTGGAGACAGCCGTTCACATCAAGGGCGGAGAGTCCGAAAAAGTTGACCTGGAACTGGCGCAGCGTTTCCAGTCTCCGTACGCCCACCGCCTGGTTCTGGTGATCACCGGCATTCCCGACCCGGATTCAGCCAAAGGCGCAGATGCATTGGGCTTCTTAACCAGTTCATTGCGTAGCGTGCCTGGAGTGTCGGGTGCCGTATCGAGTCTGGATTGGCCAGATCCTCTGTTCACTGGGAACAATGGCGGGGCCTTGATCATCGTCGGGTTGGATCCGCACGATGAAACTGTCGAGGCGTTGGTCCCCAAACTGAGGGCAAGAGCAGACTGGATGGAAGGTCAGCTCAGGTCGCAATACCCCAATATCAAACTGGAGATTACGGGTGAAGCGCCACTGAACTTCGATCTTCGTAAGGTCAGTGCGGATGACGTCAACCATGCCGAGAAACGAGCGATGCCGGTAACTCTTGTGCTGCTGTTGCTGGCTTTCGGCAGTCTTGTGGCCGCGCTATTGCCGCTGGGAGTTGGAATGCTCTCCATCTCGATGACGATGGGTGCGGCTGCGCTACTCGCGCATTATCTGCAGCTATCGATTCTGGTGCAGAATCTGGCGACGATGCTCGGCCTGGGCTTGGGCATCGACTATGCATTGCTGATGGTGAGCCGGTTTCGCGAAGCATTGGCCGAGGGATATGATCCCTGCCGCGCTGCCGATATTGCTGCCGGGCAAGCGGGACATACGCTGATAATCTCGGCCACGACGGTTGCAATCGGATTTTCAGCGCTGCTGACTGTGCCCATCAGCGAACTGCGCTCCATCGGGATCGCTGGCCTGCTGGTAACCGTTTTGAGTGTCATGCTGTGTACATTCATTCTGCCTTGGGTGCTTGGGCTGCTCGGGCATCGCATCAATGCCGCCAGAGTGCGTCTTCCAGACAAACGACCCAAAACGCGGGAGAGCCTATGCGCGGCGAGTGAGCGCTGGGTGCGGTGGGGCAGCATCATAACCCGCCGGCCCTGGACCGCTCTGCTGGTCGCTGGGATTCCGCTACTCATCCTTGCATTTCAGGCACGGCGAATCTCTCCTGGGATTCCTGACCATAACTCGCTCCCGGCTGCAGCCGAGTCGGTGCGAGCGCTGCACACGCTTCAGGGCATGGGGCGGTCGGGTATTGTGCAGGGTCTCCGAGTGATCCTCGAGTTGCCGCCGCAGTCTCCGCCGCTCTCGCCAGCTGGCTGGCTTGCGGTCAGTCACTTGACGGAGCATTTCAAAAGCGATCCCAGAGCGGAAGAGGTCGTATCACTTCCGACCCTCACGGGAATGTCTGACACTGCGGACGCCGTCCACGATGTGCCTGAGCCATTCCGCAAGAGTTTTCTTCGCAGCAATGGCCAAGCTACCTTGCTTGAGTTGCTGCCCACCGCCACTCTCTCGCCCAACGCGCAGGTGCAATGGGTACGAGACGTGCGTTCCTCCAATGTTGCGGCGATAACCGGGGTGCCGGGCGCTGTGCTGCGCGTCGGCGGCGTTCCCGCACTCGAAGCAGATTATGACTCTGTAGTAAAAGAGCGGTTGCCGAAGGTGGTCCTTGGCGTCATATTGGGGAGCTTGCTGGCGCTCCTGATCGGGTTACGTTGTCTGTTTGCGGCTGTCAAAGCAATTCTGCTCAATCTACTCTCCGTTGGCGCTTCATTCGGTGCGTTAGTCGTCGTTTTTCAGGATGGCCACGGTAGCAAACTTTTTGGGCTCGAAGGACCGACCGGTAGCGTATACCCGATCGTGCCGATTCTCTCGTTTGCCATCGTCTTTGGATTGAGCATGGACTATGAGGTCTTCCTGGTCACCCGAGTTCTCGAAGAACGGCGGCGCGGTCTATCCGAGAAGTCGGCGGTGATCGAGGGCCTGGCGCGGACGGCCGGGCTCATCACGAGTGCCGCGGCAATTATGATTGCGGTCTTCGCCGCATTCACCGTGGGAAGCTTTCTGGTCGTCCAAATGCTGGGCTTTACGCTCGCCGTCGCGGTGTTCATTGATGCTACGGTGGTGCGGATGGTGGTCGGGCCGGCACTATTGCAACTTGCCGGCGACTGGAATTGGTGGCCCTTTGGCTTACATGGGGCCCCGGTAACGGCTGAAAAGGAGCTTGTCCATGACGGCGAAATATGACGGCGAACACCGTGGATGCTCCAGTGACAGCATAGGGCCTTGCAAGAGCCTGGTTAAGCTATGCGGTAGTGGGCTGTTTTGCGTTGTCTTGTGAATTAGGGTTTTGATCTGCGTCGGAAAAGTGGCCTAACACCGAATGTCAGAAGCACTAGCCACCCGAGCAAAAATACAATCCAAAGCAGAATGAAAATCGGTGCGCCGACAACAGAAGGCACCTTATCCAAAAACTTAGCAACTGCGCCGACTGGATAGACGTCGCGTCCGGTCGTACCAGAAAAGACCAGCCACAAAGCAAGACTGAGCCAGACAGAAGCTACAGCCGTCATCGCAAAGTGAACTCCCTTCACGCTGCCTTTCCCTCCTGTCGCTTTTCTAGCGGCGATTCGATTTATTTCACTTTCTCTCCTTGAGCGCTGGACTGGCCGATATCAAAGTCCTTGCGTCCAAGATTTGCCTTTCCCGAGCCCCCTTCAATTACCATCATCGAGGAGCCGGGCTTGCCCTGCACCGTTGCCTCCACTTGGCTCGCGGACCAAGCGCCGCCGACCTGCCGCAGCCCGTAGTAAACGAATTCCTTCTGCTGTCCCGTCCCGCGAAGCGTCTTCACCACGTGCACAGGGTACAAAATACTGCGGTCAATCCACGATGTTACCGAATCATAGTAAGTCCGGTCCTGAGAGCCGGGCATGCTCTTCAGGACAAAGCAATCCCGTGCGCCGTATTTCTCCGGCGCCAGGAGTTTCTGATTCTTCCAGAAGAACTGGCTCTCGACCATGTCTTCATAGGAGAAGTCTGTTCCCGCGAGTGGCTCGTTCCAACGTTCGAATGGCAACACGCTGGCGGCCTTCTCGCCAGGAAGTACCGTCTCGATGGTCACGTGCCCACTCACGCTCATATGCAGAAGAAGAGTCGTCTTCTCTGAGCCAGGCCCCGAGATTTCGCATAGCAGACGCAGACCATCGGGAAACCAGCGAGCCTTGCCGACAAACTTGTAGCTCGTGCGCTTGCCATTGCCTTCCACGCGTGTGAGTCGCCCGGTCGCGCGGTAGTCCAATTTCTCAATACGCTGGCGCGAGCCAGTCAGCACAGTCTCCAGGTCAGGATTCGCCGCGAAGGCCCGCGACGGATGCAACAGCGACAACAGCACCAGCAAAGCGATGGACGCTTGAATCGTCCCAAAGGCACAATTCGCCCATCTGGCCCCTGGAGACCGGCCAGACTTGCGGCTGCGAGAGAGCATTGCGACGCGGCGCAGGAAGGTCATAGCTATTTATACTGCGAAAGTCCGGGGTCACGCACCGGCAGCGACAGAAAGGATAGAGGAACTAGTCATGAAAAATCAAAACTTCACTACCACCATTTCGGTGGATCAGTCTCCCAAAGAAGTTTTCAAAGCGATCAACAACGTTCGGGGATGGTGGTCAGGAGAGATCGAGGGTGACACCGCCAGGCTCGGCGCTGAGTTCACCTACCGGTATAAAGATGTGCACCGCTCCAAACAAAAGGTCACAGAATTTGTTCCTGGCAAGAAAGTGGTATGGCATGTGTTAGACAGCGAACTGAGCTTTGCGAACGACAAGAGTGAGTGGAACGATACCGATATTGTCTTTGATATCTCTGAAAAAGACGGAAAAACGGAAGTTCGTTTCACGCACGAAGGCCTGGTGCCCAAGTTTGAATGCTACGGTAGCTGTTCAAATGCCTGGGGAACGCTGATAAACGGGAATTTGCGGAAGCTGATCACGACCGGTAAGAGTCAGCCGGACGCGTTCGCATAGGAGCTCGGATCACCGGCTCCTGCGACAGAGTCAAGCATCTTGCTACAAGCATGAGCCGGCGCTGCTATGGAACCAGCCCTGATGTTTCTTCGTTCCGGCTGGGGCACGGGCAACCCTGCCATAATCCAGTTTTGGAAGAGGTTGCCGACGATTCGTTCAAGATGCAAAATGGAATGTTGACGCGCCGTTTCAAAACGCTCCTTAGCATAGGGAGCATGAATCAAGATTTTCATCCGCGAGCGCAATTCGCAGCGATGGACGTTCGGGGATACGGGAGCCGGATGAAGAACAATGGTGAATTATGAGCAGCCTCTCTAAGAAAGTGGCGATAGTGACGGGCGCGTCCAAAGGCATAGGTGGCGGGATTGCAACGGCCTTGGCCGCTGCGGGCGCGCGCGTGGCCGTGAACTATTCCTCCGACCGGGAAGGCGCCGAACGCGTCGTTCAGGCGATCACCGACAACGGAGGCAAGGCGATCGCGGTCGGGGCCGACGTGTCCAAGGCCGCAGATGTCGCGCGGTTATTCAAAGAAGTGGATTCTGCGTTCGGAAGACTGGACGTTTTGGTCAATAACGCCGGAGTATTCCGCTTTGGCTCCATCGCGGAGATCACCGAACAGAGTTTTCATCTCCACTACGACATCAACGTTCTCGGGGCGATTCTCACCGTGCAGGAAGCGATCAAGCGCTTCGGCCCTGACGGCGGGAGCATCATCAACCTCAGCTCGATCGTCGGTTCGCATCCTGTGGTGGGAGCCCTGCTGTACGCTTCCACCAAAGGCGCCATCGAAACGCTGACCAGGGGATTGGCGCTCGAACTGGCGCCGCGCAAGATACGCGTCAACGCCATCGCTCCGGGACACACAGAAACCGAAGGGAACGTGGCCGCGGGGACTTTTGAGGGTGGCGCCGGCGCCGCTCTGGCTGGGAAGACGCCGCTCGGCCGGCTCGGTCGCGTCACCGATATCGCCCCCCTGGCGGTGTTCCTGGCGTCAGACGAATCAGCCTGGATCACCGGCGAGGTCATTCGTGCCGCAGGCGGTCTTGTTGTGGCCACCTGAGGCAATGTGATGACCTCGAAGCTAGTTGGCCGCTTGCTGCTCGCTCCCTGGGGCCTCGGCTTATTCTTGCCTTGAGATTGAACGTCAACCGCAGGGCTGAGCGGATCATGCGAAAATTGACGTTGTGTTTGGAAATACTGGCACATCACGTTGAGTTCCGTTAATTTTCTCGCCACAGGAAGACGAAAGTGGAAGATCGAAGATCAACGAGGGCCGCAAATGCTGTCAATTTCATTGATCGTCATTATCCACTCCATCTGTGGTAGAACGGGCTTCAACCCTATCTGACCAAAAACACGTCCTCCGTTTACAATGAGACGCGCTGCTAGTGCCTTCAGCGTCTCTGCGTTTGCTCTCAAGATCTCAGAGGCTTGAGGTAAGAAGTCTTGAATCGTCCGTGTCCCATTGGTCCGAACCTTAATGCGTTCTCCATCTTCCAATGCCAGTTGCGCTGGAGCCGAATACATTTCTTCGGAGGCCATGCCAGCTGCCCCCAAAGTGCAAACTTTCTCGACCCCAAAGAAGCGAACCCACTGCGCTTCTTCTGCTGCCCTGCGCTCTGGATTCGGCTCCCTCGTCATGTAATAGACCGTCAGTAAATTGCCGGATACTCGGCCATCTGGAAGACGCTTCAAATTGGTGTAAATGACACCAGTGACGGGCACCTCCAGTCTTCTTGCGACCAACACATGTCCAGCTTCGTGCCAGTAGGCACGGGCGTGGTCGAGCACAATGTAATCTCGCCCTATCATTCAATGGCTGTGAGGATCAGTCCCGACGGGGAACGGGACTGACGGGACTGACCCCAATTTCTAGCGCAGCAAATTAGTGAACAATCCGCCCGTCCCCACATTCCGTCCCCACATTCCCTACATTCTTCCAATTCCTGAGGCCAACTCTTCTCAAAGGACACCCCAGCGGAGCAAGGAGGGAAGAAAGTCGTCCACAAGCTTTAGAGATGGATCCGACTTTCTGCGAACGCTCGCCCCGAACCAACACGTTGTTAAGAGTAACGCTAGTTTGGCGGAGTCTTGCGCGACGGTGCTTCCTTTCTCAATGTGAGCGAGTGAGATGAGCTCACCCAACTGCCTATCCCATACGTGTATGCCATCGGCAATTCTTTGCCCGATATCGGGCGGGATTGCTGGAGCCTCGGCAGCGAAAATCGAAAGCAATTGGAGTGGAGCTATTTCGATCATCGGCGGTTCCATGGCCAAGAACTCGAAATGATGCTTCAGTTGATCGTGCGCGCTCTCTCCCGGCGCTAGAAGCAGTGATTGATAGATAGCGGTAAATTGGCGATCGACGAGTATGGAGGCAAGTTCTTCTTTACTCCTGAAATAGTTGTAAAAAGTTCCCTTAGGCGCATTCACGGCAGCGGCGATCCGTTGAATGCTCGCTTCCGGATAACCAACTTTCTGAAACAGTTTGCCGGCTGAGAGAAGGAGCATCTCGCGGGTGTTGGTTGCTCGATGCGCGACCTGACGCTCAGCACGAGACATTCTCCGATGTGGCGACGAACCATTCGTTCATGGCTTGTCGAAACGCACTAAATTTGTGATTTCCGATCACAATAATGCTCTTACGTAAGCTGACGAAACAAATGCACCTGGGGGTGGTATTCTTGAAGCCATTCAAGATGGCCGGTCGTCTTCCGCTGGAGATTGCCGTGAATAAAACTCACACCCGCGAACAGAATCGAAATTCCGCGCCGCCGTCTGAAGCCCAAGCAAGCGCATATGGTACGCAGATGGCGAAGTATTTCACCATGAACCAACCGCCCCATGTAGCCATCGATTCTGCGGTTTCCGTCGTCCGGCCGCAAATGGCGATTACTCGGCTGATTGCACGGAGCGGCATCCCGGAGCGCACTGCGTCCATCCCTTCTGAAAAGGCCTACGTTGTTTCGGTTCATCTAAATCATGCGAATTCCGGGGATTGGGAACTTTGGACCGATGGCAAGTACACAAAGACGGGGGCATGGCCAGTGGGCGGGGTCGCAATGTGCGACCTGGAATCGAATTCGAGTATTCGAAATCCAGGCCCGATCGACTGGATCCACTACCACGTTCCGCGTGCAACCCTGGATTCCCTTACCGACGACGCCAGAATGCCCAGAGTTAAGCGTCTCCACTGCGTTTATGGAACTTCCGACCCCGCCGTCTATCACCTGACGCAACTGATCCTGCCATGCCTGAATAGGCCGGAGATGTTCTCTCAATTGTTCATGGATTCTCTGACCATGACGATTTGTTCGCACCTTGTCGCGCAGTATGGTCAGACTCCTGAAGCTATTTCGCAGTTCAAAGGCGGTCTGGCGCCGTGGCAAAGGCGCCGCGTTGTGGAATTGTTCAAGGAGCACTTGGACGGCGAAGTAAAACTGGAAACACTTGCCGAGGAATGTAGGCTTTCAGTCAGCCATTTTGCGCGATCGTTCAGGAGATCGTTTGGCACCTCCGCACATCGTTACCTGATTCTGCAGCGCGTCGAGATCGCGAAGGCCCTTTTATCGGAAACCAATAACTCGTTGGTGGAAATTGCTGCGCAGGCTGGATTTTCTGATCAAGCTGCCCTTACTCGGACGTTTGCAAACCTCGTTGGTGCGACTCCGGCAAAATGGAGGCGCGAACACTCAGGCCGCAGGATTTTCGTCGAAATATCAAAAGGGAAATCCCTTCAATCACAGGAATAGATCCCACGCTCAAATCCACTCCGGTGAAGGTGTTGAGCCAGGTTTCCCTGTAAATGCGGTATCGCCGATTTGATACTCCGCTGGAGTCTTCGCACTGAACTCAGACCTGAAGTATCTTTTCGCCCGTCTTCACTGCACCTTTGAAGCAGGAATCCACAAAAGTGGTTCATATTCTCAAGAGTGTCGTGCTCGTTTCCGGGTATGTTCCATTGCAAGTTTGAGGCTCAATGCACGATTCGCTGAAGCTCAAACCAGAGAGGACAATACTCATGAAGAAGACTTACTGGGTTGCAATCGTTGCTGCGCTGATGGGTGCGGCTCTAAATGCTGCCGCAGCGGGCCCCGTGCCGACTGGCATTAAAAACGTCGTTTTGGTCCACGGCGCATTCGCCGACGGCTCTGGCTGGGAAGCCGTCGCCAAGATCCTTGAGAAGGATGGCTACACCGTGTCGATAGCGCAGCCCCCCGAGACCTCGTACGCCGACGACCAAAAGTACACGAAGGCTGCAATCGATGTTATGGGCGGGCCGGTGGTTCTGGTTGGCCACAGTTACGGCGGATCGATCATCACCGAGGCCGGCAATGATCCAAACGTTGCGGCGCTGGTCTACATCGCCGCATTTGCGCTCGATGAAGGTGAGAGCTGCGCGTCGATCGAAACAGCGGTGCCACAAGCCTCCAAGGCATTCAAACCAGATAGCAACGGCAACTGGTGGATAGAGCAAGACCATTTCGTTGCCGACTTCGCAGCGGACATTCCAGCGGCCCAGGCTCACTTCATGGCTATATCGCAGGTGCCGATCTCCACCGACTCATTCACCCATAAGGTCACGAGTCCCGCCTGGAAGAACAAGCCGACCTTTTACATGGTGGCCAGCTCAGACCGGTCAATCAATCCCCAGCAGGAACGCATGATGGCGAAGCGCGCCAATGCAAAGACGGTCGAAGTGAATGCCAGCCACGTGGCCTACATGTCTCACCCGAAGGAAGCAGCCAAGCTCATCGAAGGGGCTGCCTCCGCACACACAAACCAGTAACTCCTCAGCCGCGCCTCCGCCGATCCTGACGATATCGGCGGAGGCGCGGATGAAAGATGAAAGTGACCGTCTCAGGAGTGCATAATGAAAGATCACATCACTATAGAAGGGCACGACGGCGTGTTCTCTGCCTATATCGCGCGACCGAAGACAGTACCGGCTCCCGCCGTTGTCGTTCTGCAGGAACTGTTCGGGGTGAACGCCGACATTCGCAAGCACTGCGATGAATTGGCGGAACAAGGTTACCTCGCGGTCGCTCCAGACCTATATTGGCGGCAGGAGCCAGGCGTCGACCTAAACGTCACCTCCGAGGCCGACTGGCAACACGGCCTTCGCCTCTATTCGTCTTATGACAGGGATGCGGGTGTAAGGGACATAAAGGACACCATCGACGCAGTACGCAATCTCCCGGAATGCAACGGCAAGGTTGCGTTGCTCGGCTATTGCCTCGGCGCGCTGATGGTCTTCATGACAGCCGTGCGCAACGACGGCATCGACGCCGCGGTCTGGTATCACGGCGCCGATACTGAGAAATATCTCGGAGAGGTCGAGGGGCTTCATGTGCCCGTTCTAATGCACCTGGCTGAGGAGGATGAGTTCATTTCCAAGGCTGCACAAGCTGCGATCAAAGCCGCACTCGCTAAAAAACCAAACGCGACGGTCTACAGCTACCCGGGTCAGAATCATGCATTCTCTCGCTATAATGGGGCGCATTACAACGCCGCGGCGGCTCACCTTGCCAACGGTCGGACGAGCGAATTTCTACATCAACAACTGAGGCGACTTTTGGTGGATTCAGAGGTTGCGGAGAGATCTTATTAGATGATAAGAAAAATCGAGGTAGAGAGGTTCACTCTGACGACTTCTAAGGCGTTCGATGAAGTAATAGCCGGTGTGAACGTCGCTATCGGTCATCCGGATATGGCTGAATTTGAGAGATCAACTCACCAAGCCCGCTCTTTTGCAGAGCTGAAAAGCGCAGTTGAGAAAGGGCTGAGCACAGTAGGGCTGATGCTGTTTATGCAGTTGGATCACGGCGCGATTCTGCGGAAAGAAACGGGCCGCGAGACTCCGAAGATGATTCGCTTCGTCATTGGCAATCCTCTCATCATGAAGGAAATGGCCAAACATGTTCCAGACGCGGGCTCCTACGCGCCGGTTACCGTCCTGGTGGATGAGCGCGGCGATGGCGTGCATCTGTCATATGACAGGATGGCGAGCCTCTTAGCTCCTTATGGGAATCGCGACGCGCTAGAGGTCGCTCGGGATTTGGATAGCAAAGTCGAGAATCTCTTACGAAATGCCGCAGGCTGAGATGCCCAAGATTCTGAGATGGTCGCGGGTGTGTTTCTGCGAAAAGGATAACGTGAGCTTAGGCTGGTGCTCAATCGTGGTCCAAGCAGGAGGCGAGTTATGACTGAATCAGCAGCGCCTGTGCGCGTCATCGAGGAAACGTCTGCGTTCTGGAGGGTTGTGTTCGACTATCCGCCTTTCAACATCGGAGACGCCAGCATATTCGAAGCTCTACAGGATCTGCTCGCCCGGATGGACGCCAGCCCGAGCCTGCGGGTCGTCGTATTCGAAAGCGCGAACCCCGAGTTTTACCTTTCCCACTTTGATTTGACTGGCAAGCTAGGGAACGTCATGACTGCTGTCGGGGCTTCGAGCCTCCCGATCCTGCTGGATACATTCGTGCGCCTCACCAAGTCCCCGGTAGTCAGCATCGCGAAGATCCGAGGCTGTGTCCGGGGCGTGAGCAGCGAGTTCGTTCTCGCCTGCGACATGCGCTTCGCGTCGCGCGAGAACACGCGACTCGGCCAGCCCGAAGTCGGAGTGGGATTGCATCCCGGAGGCGGCGGTGCGGAACGTCTCCCCGATCTAGTAGGCCGCGGCCGGGCGCTCGAAGTCATTCTCAGCGCCAATGACTTCGATGGCGAAACCGCTGAACGATACGGTTACGTCAACCGGGCACTTCCAGACGCCGAGCTGGACGGCTTCGTCGATGCACTCGCGCGCCGGATTGCCTCCTTCGACCGGCGTGCCCTCGCCGCCGCGAAGAAGCTCGTCAACCAGGTCTCGTTGCCGTCCGCCGACCAGCTCCTCGACGCCATCACCTCGTTTGAGACTGCACTGACATGGCCTGAAGCGCAGCAGCGAGTCCAGAATGTGTTGCAACGCGGACTGCAACGGGACAGCGACTTCGAAACTCACTGGCCCGAGGTACTCGGCACGCTGCTTGAAACGTAGTCAGTTCGTAGCGGTGCGCAGTGTCAACCACGCGGTCGCAAGCTTTTTAGAGTGTGTGAAAGGAGAACAAAATGAAACCTACGCAAACCAAACCCAGCATCGTTTTTTGCCACGGGCTCTGGGCCGACGGCTCGTGCTTTACCAAGCTGATCGTTCCCCTTCAGGCGGAGGGGTATGAGTGTATTGCTGCTCAGTACGGCCTCAACACAACGGCAGAGGACGTCGCCTTAACAAAAGCAACGATCGGGCGGGTCAGCGGCCCTGTCATCCTCGTCGGCCACTCCTACGGCGGCAGCGTCATCACCGGCGCCGGAACCGACGATCGCGTTGCCGGGCTGGTTTACATCTGCGCCCTCGCTCCGGACGCCGATGAGACATCGCAGACACAGCAGGCCAACTTCCCAACGACAGACGTCTTCTCCCACATCGAAGTCGTGGATGGACGTATCTGGCTTCGTCCCGAGGGTACGAAATACTTCTGCGGAGATCTTTCGGAGCAGGAACAGAAACTCGTTTGGGCGACTCAGGGCGTCCCCAAACCCGACTTGTTCAACGCGAAAGCCGGCGGAACCGCTTGGAAGTCGAAGCCAAGCTGGTACATCGTCGGCAAAAACGACCACACCGTCCACCCCGATTTGGAACGGTTCTTTGCGAAGCGCATGGGCGCCAAAGTGACGGAGGTCGCCAGCAGCCACGTCCCCATGCTCTCCCACCCGGATGTGGTGATTGATGTCATCCGTTCTGCCGCAAAAGCAGTTCAAGAAGCCAAGGCAGCAGCGTAAAGCACATTGGACACATGCCCACTCAAGTCAAAACCTGGCTTGAGTGGGCGCCCTTTCAACTATGACTACTAAGCGGTGTTCCTGGGCCAGCGCAGATAGTCCGCTGCTGGTCGAATATCACGATCGGGAGTGGGGTGTCCCCGTTCACGATGACCGCAAACATTTCGAGGTTCTCGTGCTCTCAGGCGCGCAGGCCGGATTGAGCTGGTCGCTCGTGCTGAAAAAGCGGGAAGGGTATCGCCGCGCGTTCGACAAATTCGATCCGGAGAAAGTCGCGCACTACTCCGAGAGACAGATCCAGAAGCTGATATCTGATCCGGAGATTATTCGCAACCGGATGAAGATCGAAGCCGCCGTGCGCAACGCACGCGCATTCCTCAAAATCCAGGAGGAGTTCAGGAGTTTCGATTCCTATTGCTGGCGTTTTGTTGAGGGACGGCCCAAGCTTAACCGATGGAAGTCAACGCGGCAGATTCCAGCGACTTCGCACGAATCCGACACATTCAGCAAGGACCTCAAGCACCGTGGGTTCAGCTTCGTCGGACCGACGGTCGTTTATGCGTACATGCAGGCGGTTGGAATGGTAAACGACCACCTTGTCGATTGTTTCCGTTATCGGGAGATCCGGCAGCATTAGAAGACTGGGACGTACGGGACTGACCGCAATTTCTCGGCAGCAGAATTAGTGAACGGCCCGTCGATCCCGTATACCTGTCCCCATATCACCTTCCAGGTTAAATCTGGCTTGAGTGGGCGACCCTTCGAGTTCTACAATCTCCGTAATCGGACGGAAACATCCCCACTCAACCTAAAACCGGCCCGAGTGCGCCACCAGTCCTCGCAATAACACCTTCGGGTGAACGCAGTCATGGCAACACAGAAAGGAAAATACGATGCAACTTCAGAGTGACTACTTCAATGCTTATCACAACCTAAAGCTGACGCGAGATGACAAAGGCGTGCTGGTTGCCGAAGTCCACACCAACGGCGGGCCTTGCATTATGACCGCGCAATCTCATACGGAATTTGTCGATGGCTTCTACCGAATTTCACAGGACCGCGCGAACAAAATCGTTATCCTTACGGGCGCCGGTGGGGAGTTCATTACTGACGTTGACTGGTCCTCCTTCGGCAACGCCGCTGATCCCGGCGTCTGGAGCCAGGTTCACGATGAAGGTGTTCAGGCTTTGGAAAACATAACCAACATACGCGTCCCAGTCATCGCGGCAATCGAGGGACGTGCCCACGTGCACTCAGACTACGCGCTACTTGCCAGTGTAATTGTGGCGGCGGAGGGCGCGACTTTCGAGGATGTGGCCCACTTCTCCCAGGGCGTTGCGCCCGGCGACGGAATCTTTACCACCTGGAGTTATCGCGCCGGAGCGGGACGCGCCGAGGCGTTCCTTCTCAACCCCCAACCGATCACGGCGAAAACCGCGCACGAATGGGGAGTGGTTGCCGAAGTTGTGCCGAACGGTAAGGCGCTCACTCGAGCGCGGGAATTGGCCAACTTGTACTTGAAGGCTCCCGAAGTCACCCGCCGCAATACCCGCGTACATTTCATTCAACCCTTGAAAGAACGCATTATCCGGGAAGTGGGCTATGGACTGTCGCTCGAGGGAGCGTCGGCAGCCGCTCTCGTCAAATCAATGCAAGCCAAGAGTGAACCTGTCGCTCAGAAAGAAAAGGTCGCATAAAGCGCACCGAACGTACTGGGCGTTAGGCCGGGTGGCCCATTCTAAATTTCGGGTTCTTTGCGAAATTTAGAGTGGGGATGTTGGACGCACGTTAAAACCGGGGACAGACGGGACTGACCCCAATTTCTAGAGCAGCAAAATCAGGTGAACGTCCCGTCTGTCCCCACGCTTCCGCTCGATCCGCGCAGGAGTTAGACGCTTCGACGCGATGTAGAGTCTGCGGTGATCGAAGAAACAGCGCGACTTGACGAGTCGTACACTCAGGTTCCGCTAAAGCATTTAGCCTCTTGTCAAACTGAAGCCTCAAAGATGAACGATCAACAAAGGAAGGAGCAGTATTCTGAAGTGCGAGATCGGGAGATCCGTGTGGCACTGGATCAGCATTGGGCGGCGTCCGATGCCAACGATTTTGAAACGGAGCACCGCATCTATCACGAGGACGCGGTGCTGGACTATCCGCAGTCAGGCGAGCGAACCCGCGGTCGACGCAACATACAGAACCAACGCTCTAGTCAGCCGAGCAAAAAGCGGTTTACCGTCCGACGAATCATTGGCGGCGGTGATCTTTGGGTCACCGAATTCATCCTGACTTATGACGGCAAGCCGTCCTACACCGTGAGCATCATGGAGTTCAGGGGCGACAAGGTTGCTCGGGAAACCCAGTACTTTGCGGACCCCTTCGTCGCTCCCGCATGGCGCGCTCAATGGGTCGAACGGATGGGCACATAATCTCGGCGCGAGAATTCCCTAACGACACCGCCATTTGCAGCGCGGCATGGGAAACCTGGGACAGACGGGACGTTCACCGGTTTTTGCGAATTAGAATTTGTTGAACGTCCCCTCTGTCCCCATATTCCCCTTCTACTTTCCCCGCATTTCCGGCTTCGGACGACCCACGCAAGGTAGGACGCGCCCCAGAAAGCCTTACATAATATCGCGCGCATTGGCGCGTAAGGGCGGTCCATCCTCGGTAGACAACCACTCGTCTAGTATCAGCCTTGAAAGGTTTCAATTATCCCGTATAGTTGAAGAATTCGTGGGCAACGACCATCTGTCGTCCGAATACATTGATGAGCTTTGGGAGAAACTCTATGGCCAACATGAAGCAGATTGCCCAGATGGCCCGAGTCTCTATCGGCACAGTCTCACATGTGCTCAACAATTCCGCAGGCGTACGAGAGCACCTACGAAGGCGGGTGCTTCAAGCCGTGCAAACTGCTCGCTATCAGCCCAACCAACTTGCACGTGGGTTGAGGCGTGATAAGACCGACATGATTGGAATGATCATTCCAGACATCACGAATCCCTTCTTTCCGGCTGTGGTCCGAGGAGCCGAGGACGTTGCTTTCTCAAACAGCTACCGTTTGATCCTATGCAATACCGACAATGACCATTCCAAAGAACTGGCGCACTTGAACGAATTGCACACGTATCTGCCGGCTGGTCTAATTGTGATTCCTTCCAACTTCAGCGACCTCACCGTGCAGGCGGAGCGATATCGGCGGGCTGGCACCGGCGTGGTTTGCGTGGACCGGCTTCCAAAGAATTGGAGTGGCGACAGCGTGACAGCTGATAATGAACAGGGAGCCTACGACGCGACTCGCTGTCTGGTTAAGCTAGGACACACGAGGCTGGCTACAATCACAGGACCTCTCCATCTCACGAATGCGAAGGAGCGCCTTAGCGGTTTTAAACGAGCAATGCGCGAAGTGAAGTTGCTCCTGAATCCCGAATATGTGCAGGAGACAACTTTCGACAAGCGCGGCGGCTATTTAAAGACTCTTACCCTTCTGCGTCTGCTTCCCCGGCCGACCGCGATTTTTGCCGGCAACGACATGATTGCCCTGGGGGCTCTTCTGGCAATTCGGGAGCTAGGTCTAAATTGCCCGAAAGATGTGTCGCTGATTGGTTTTGATGACCTTGATCTCGGCGAGACGACTGATCCCTCGCTTTCCTCGGTGTCGCAATCCGGATATCAGCTGGGCACAAGGGCTGCGAGCATTTTGCTCGATCGGATACAGGGGGATAAAAGTCCTGCGAAGCATCTTGTTCTGGAGACTTCTTTGGATCTGCGAAACTCCGTCGCGCCTCCGCCAAGCGGAAACAGAGTAACCAAGCCGCTGAAGAGACGGAACCGGAGGGACGGACAGGAAATCGTGCACGCTACTTCCTGAGCGATGCCGGAAGAAAATTCTCTTGCGCGCGTCCGCGTTGAAGAGCGATCCAAGTGAGATACAGGAGAGAGTTGACATCACCCTGATAGGGTTTTCTTGACAAGGCAATTGAATGGCGCGTATAAGGTTCGCTGTCAATTGAAACGTTTCAAAGAATGATTCAAGTCAGAGGCAGGGTTCGGATGCCACGGAAAGAACGTTCATTCATGAAAGCAGAAATGTTTAGAAGAAAGCGACTGGTCTTCCTGGCTGCGATCGTTTCCCTAATTGCGGGATGTCTGCAGGCCCAGCAAGGTCGCTACGTGGTTATCGATCAGGATGCGATCGGGCCCGCCGGCACCGATATGAACTCGATCCTCGTCTTCCTGCAATCTCCGAACGTCAATGTGCTTGGGATAACGGTTGTCACGGGTGACGGATGGCGAAATGAGGAGGTGGCGCACACCCTGCGGCTTCTGGAGTTAGTGGGGCGCACGGATGTGCCGGTGGTATCGGGAATGGACCGGCCGATGGTCCGGACAAAGGAGTGGACAAGCCTCTGGGAGCAGATGTACGGCAAAGTGCTCTATCAGGGCGCCTGGACGATGCCGCGGTCTTCGCATAATCCTGACGAAGTGCCCAATCTGCCTGAAGGCAATCCCACAACCAAAGCGTTGACTGAAGATGCCGCGCACTTTTTGATCCGGATGGTCCGCAAGTATCCGCACCAGGTAACGATCTACGCGGCAGGGCCGATGACTAACATAGCAGCCGCGATCATCTCTGACCCGCAGTTTGCATCGTTGGCGCAAGAGTTGGTCATCATGGGTGGAAGCATCAATCCACACACCGACGATCCCGAATATGTGAATAGCCCCAGGCATGAATTTAATCTTTGGTTCGATCCCGAGGCGTCCAGCATTACTCTTCGTGCGCCGTGGCCGAAGATTTCTGTGACTACCGTGGATGTCTCGATCGAAACTCACTTCACCCAGGAAATGCTGGCGGAAATTGGCAAATCCCACGAGCCGGCAGCCCAATACGTCGCCCGTTACACGCGCAAGCCCGGCGATTATCTTTGGGACGAATTGGCTGCGGCTGCGTGGCTCGATCCGAGCCTGATTACCCGCGAACGCTATGTGTATATGGATGTCAGCACCGATAAAGGAATTAGTTACGGAGATACGATCGTGTGGAGCGATCGTGATAAACCGGCGATCCCTTTGCAAAAAGTGCATGCGCAAATGGACGTAGATTGGCCGAGGTTTCAAAAGATGTTTGTCCAGCTTATGTCGTCCCCCACGCACAACGCACAAAATCCCCAGATGCCACGTGAGGCATCTGGGGGCGGAAAACAATAAATGCTAAACGAGATCGGGACCGGTAAGAATAACTGGGAGGCAGCTAGTCGTTCGATACGAAGTCACCAAAATGGGGGATATCACGATGCTGACTAAAAGGGCGTTACTGGGTGCGGCGTCTGCGTTTGTGCTTTTGTTCTGTCCGCAGCTATATGGTCAAGCCAACGGAAGTTTGAGCGGCACCGTCTCGGACAAGACGGGATCCGTAATCTCCGGTGCAACTGTCCGGGCCACTTCCCAAGGCACCGGGATTTCGCGCGAGGCCAAGACCGACGAGTCCGGGCACTACCTGATTCCCTTCCTGTCGGTAGCAGATTACACGATTCAAGTCGAAGCCTCGGGCTTTCAAACTACGCGACAGAAAGACGTTCGCCTGCAAGTGAATGAGTCCCGCGAAGTGAACTTTGTCCTCGTACCCGGGGCAGTCACAGAAAATGTCGAGGTCAGCGCAGACGTAGTTGCCGTGGAGACCACGAATCCCAGCCTGGGGCAAGTCATCACCTCACAGCAAGTTGCGGAACTTCCTTTGAACGGCCGTGACTTTGTGCAGCTTGCCACCTTGACGCCCGGAACCGTACAGGAAACCAATCCCACCAGCTTTTTCAACGGCGGACCCAGCAGCGAAGTCTCCGCGCGAGGGTCGTATTCGCTTTCCGTAGGCGGATCGCGGGCTCAGTCCACGGATTGGTTGCTGGATGGAAACGATAACAACGAGTTGACGGCCGGGGGCATTGCGATCCTGCCCTCGATCGATGCTATCCAGGAATTTAAAGTTCTCACTTACAACTATTCCGCTGAATACGGCACCCGGGCGGGTCCTACAGTTTTGGTGACCACGAAATCCGGATCAAACCAGATTCATGGATCGGTATTTGAGTTTTTCCGTAACACAAAACTCGACTCCAGAAGCTATTTCGCGAGTTCCAAAGAACAATTCAATCTCAATCAATTTGGATTTGCCTTGGGCGGTCCCATTATCAAGGACAAAACTTTCTTCTTCGTTGACTACCAGGGTAAGCGGCAGCGGCACGGCACGCCATTCGTCGGTTTGGTTCCGACACCGGCGATGATGGCCGGGGATTACAGTTCGGACCCGTTTGGGGTGGCACGGCCCGGTTGGGATCCTGTGACGCAGCAGCCGCGCCCTCCTAATGCCGACGGGTTAGGCAACATCTCTAATCCCTATTCTGGAACGCCATTTGAATGCGACGCTTCTGGTAACCCAATTCCAGGGGGCGCCGGTGGCCTACAGACTGGCGGGACCTTTTGCAACAAGATCCCCTCCAATATGTTCGATCCGATTGGCGCGCAAATGATCAAGCTCTATCCCGCCAGCAATACCAGCAATCCGAGTTCGCAATATAACTACACCGATGTGCCGGTGAGAAAGCTGAATGAAGACGAATTTGACATCCGGCTGGATCACACCTTTTCCAGCAAGGACTCGATCTTTGCGCGATTCAGTTACGACCAGGCCACTTCGTTTATTCCTGGCGGTGCTCCAGGATTTGCCGAACAGAACGCGTTTGCCAGCACGCAGAGCATCACCAACCACGGACGGAACGCCGCAATCTCTGAAACGCACATAATTTCCAGTAAGACCATCAACCAGTTCAATGCGGGCTACAATCGAATTTTCAATCACATTCTTTCGTTTGGGAACCGCAGTTGCGAGGCGGCGAAACTCGGAATTGAGAACGCAAACCTGGCCAGCGCGTGCGATCAATACACCGGCTTGCCTGCGGGTTTGAATCAATCAACGAAGGACTGCATCAGTTGCGGACTGACTTCCACGCAATTGTTCGGCGGCTATTATTCGTTGGGAGATCGCGCCTTCGCCCCCTTTCAGGGCGGAACTGACATCTACTCCGTCTCCGACGCGGTGAACCTGACGCGTGGCAGCCACAGCATCAGCATCGGTGGAGGCATTCGCATCAATCAGATGAACATCCTGACCAACGGTTTTCAGGATGGCTACTATCTACTCTTTGGTTCGTACACCGGTGACGCGTCAGCCGACCTGCTGCTGGGCCAGGTCGGTGGGGCCATTCACGATCAGACATTCAAAGGAGCTACCACCGGACGCCGCTGGAAGTTGTTTCGCCCTTACGTTCAGGATGACTGGAGAGTCACAAAGAATTTGACCATCAATGCTGGGCTGGCCTGGGCGCTAGTCACGCCCACCTCCGAAGCCCAGAATCGGCAAGCGAACTTCGACTTTGCGACCGGGAAATTTCTAACTCCGGGCCAGAACTCAGATGGCCGCGTAGGCGTGCAGCTTGACAAGACAGCATTTGAGCCCCGCATCGGGCTAGCGTGGAAGCCACTTGGCAGTGAGAAAACCGCGGTTCGGGCAGGATACGCGATGTTCCACGATTCTTCCTGGAATCAGGGATCGATCGGACTGTGGCAGAATCCGCCCTTCTACGCCGAGACTGATAACTTCAATGGCCTCTGCCCCTTTCAAAACGCGGCCTCCGTGAATCCGCTCGACTGTGGGCTGGCACGAAGCTTCCTCCCCGGCTTCCTCAGTCCGCCTAATCCGTACCAGTTCACCGGAACACTTCAGTCGCAGAATACCAACTTCAAAATAGGGCGAGTGCAGCAGTTCACCCTGAACATCGAGCGTCAGTTGCCGGGGAACATCGTCCTCACTACGGCATATGCGGGCTCTCGAAGTGCGCACATCCTGGTGGACGGAATTAATTTAAACGTCGCGTCACCCACCGCGTGTTTCCAAACCATCGGTGGCGTTGCCAATCCGCTCTATGATCCCAATTATCATTTGGGTTGCGGCGTGGCTACCGTTCCCTGGGGAGCTCCAACCTTCCCCGCTCCTCCGGTTATAGCCAACCTCAATGATGTTGGCGCCGCGCGATACGATTCGCTTCAAGTCAAAGCTGAGACCAAGAGCGCAAGGCATGGACTCTACGCATTGATTGGATACACCTATGCGCGCAATTTAGATTCCGGGTTTCCTGACAATGTGGGGACAAGCACTGGCGCCACCTATTGGCCGCTGCCCGGAACTCAGCACGCGGACTGGGCACTCTCGCAAGTAAATCTGAAGCACAATTTCACTGCCAGCGTGACCTACGATTTACCGTTCGGTAAAGGCAAACAGTTCGGTGGCAATTGGAGTGGGGTGACAAACGCCATCTTCGGGAACTGGGAATTGGATGTCATTGAAAGAGTCATCTCTGGATTCCCGGTCTTCGTTTATAACAGCGTGGATAACTCCGGGGTAGCCTTTAACGAGGGAGGAAATAACTGGAACAGACCGGATCAGGTTTGCGATCCTAAAGCCGGTAGTCCAACGTTAGGAAAGTGGTTCAACACGCAATGCTTTGTGGGGGCCGCTCCGGGCAAATTGGGAGATGCAAGTCGGACGCCAGTCTACGGCCCGGATTTCGTAAACACTGATTTCTCGGCGATCAAACATTTCATCCTGCCCTACCGAGAAGGCATGGGGTTGGATTTTCGAGCTGAGTTTTTCAACCTCTTCAACCACGCTCAATTTGGATTACCGAATGCAGACCTCGCAGGTTCGGCCGGAACGTTTGGGCTGATTAACACGAGCGTCAACAATCCGCGGCTGATTCAGTTTGCTCTGAAACTTAATTTTTAGTTGGGGCAGGTGCCGCGCATTGAGGGGGAAGGCGGTAATGAGTCGAGGACTCGTAGGTCTGGCGGCGTAATTTGCCAGACTTGGTGAGTCCTCACTCATTCGCCTCTTTGCCAATGCGGATTTAAAAATGAAAATCCCAAAGCTGACTATTAGCAGCCTGAATCGCTCTTTTCCTCTTGTCTGTAGTTCTTTTCTCTTTCTCGGCACGTTTGCGATCCTTTCGACTTTGCTCGCATTCGGGGACGAGTGGAAGGCCAGGCATACACTCGTTCCACCAAATGGGATCATGAATTTGTCCGAGTTGCCAGGACCGGACGAGGTTTTTTTCCCAGGTCCGGAGGATGCAGCCACCAGCGCCACTTGGCTTGAACAGCTGAAGGCGTGGCGAGCGGATCGCCGCACTCGCATTCGCTACGATGGCAGCCAATTCGAGCGGCCGGAGCTGGAGTGGACGCAGCACGTTTTTTCGCAAGTCCAACTCCTGATCTGGGACCGCGATCTCTACGATTTTGAGCACGCCCAATACACAGTTGACCGGTTCTTGGACAAGACTGAAAGCCGCATCGGACCCATCGACGCGGTACTGATTTGGCACGTCTATCCGAACCTTGGAGTCGATAGTCGCAACCAGTTCGACCTGCTTCGTGATCTTCCAGGAGGCGTTCCGGCACTCCGCGAGGTGGTGAGGCAGTTTCACAGCCGGGGTGTGAAGGTTTTTTTTCCATTCATCAAGTGGGATCAGGGAACGCGAGAGGAAGGAGAGGCGGCGGCGCTGGCAGCCTCCCAACTGTTGAACGAGATTGGGGCGGACGGAATCAACTTTGACACGCTGGAGAGTGTTCCTGCCGAGTTTCGGGAGGCCTCGGACGCTACGCGTCATCCTCTCGCTCTCGAACCGCAGTTCGAGCCGCGCGACGAATCCCTTTCATGGACAAGCATCGCCTGGAACGACTGGGTTGTCTGGGAAGGCAAACCGTACCCGTTCGTGCCCATGGTCGACAAAAACAGATGGCTTGAGGCTCGGCATGCCGTCGCGGTCACGGATCGTTTCACTCGGGACAAGACAGACAGTTTGCAACATGCCTTCTTCAACGGCGAAGGGTACGCAGTCCTGGAGAACCTCTGGGGATTTTTCTATGCCATGAATCCCAATGACGCAGAGGCTCTGTTGCGGTTTACTCGCATCGAGCGCGCGATGGCCGATAACCTTCACAGCGAAAACTGGGAGCCGCACGTGCCCACGGTACAACCGGGCGTGTTCGCCAGCAAATTTCCTGGAAAAGCGGGCGTCCTTTGGACAATAGTAAATCGCAATGAGTATGCCGTATCAGGCGAGCAACTCCGCCTGACACGCACGGAAGGAATGCACTACTACGATCTCTGGCACGGAATTGAACTCACACCCGAAGTCGAAGGTCAAGAAGCCGTTCTGAACTTCGGCTTAGATGGCCGCGGCTTCGGCGCCGTTCTAGCTTCTACCGACGCTGCGCCCGTGGGAGCGATACACGATCTCCTTGTCTATACGGCCGATCGATCGAAACATCCTCTGGCAAGTTACTCGCGAGAATGGAATCCCGTCCAACAGAGAATAGTTGAGATCAATCCCACTAAAACCGCGCACGAGGCGCCTGCGCGGATGGTCCGCGTGCCCGAGGGGGACTACGATTTTAAGGTGAGTGGTATTGAAATTGAAGGCGGCAACGATCCAGGCGTCGATGTGCAATATCCGTGGGAGCAAACCCCGCGTCGCTTCCACGATCACGGTGTGCACCTGAAGAGCTTCTTCATTGACCGTACGCCCGTGACGAATGCGGAGTTTAAAGAGTTCCTCGTCAAGAGCAACTACCGTCCCCAAGACGACCATAATTTTCTGCGTGACTGGAAAGATGGGGCCTACCCCGCGGGCTGGGAGAACAAGCCAGTAACGTGGGTCTCGATTGAGGATGCGAGAGCTTTCGCCGCCTGGGCGGGAAAGCGACTCCCGCACGAATGGGAGTGGCAGTACGCGGCCCAGTCTACTGACGGCCGACTCTATCCTTGGGGAAACAAATGGAAAGCAGATGCGGTCCCGGCTGTGGATCACGCGCGTGCGCCGCGCCCCCCGTCGAGCGCTGACGCCTTCCCCCAAGGTGCGAGCGCGGTTGGAGTTCTTGACCTCGTGGGCAATGTCTCGCAGTGGACTGACGAGTACCGGGACCAACACACGCGCGCCGCCATCATTCGAGGAGGTGCGTACTATCAGCCGCGGGGCTCGATCTGGTATTTTCCCCAGACCTATCGCTTGGATGAGCACCAAAAGTATCTTTTAATGTCACCCGGTCGAGACCGCGCCGGTACTATCGGGTTTCGCTGCGTTGTTGATGCTCAATAGAACGAAGGCTCGACATCGAGGCAGTTCGTGAAGGGCTTGATGACTGGTTGAACGTAGGAGAGGCAGTACGACAAAACGCTTCAGAGGTGTGTCGCGACAATGAGCGGATCACTGCAATCCTTGCATGGTCAGCTAAGCCCTAAATCCAGGAACGTTCCCGTCCCAATCCAGAACGCCGCCAAGCCCCGCAAATTTCTCTTGAATGTGCGTGTTACCACATACTGCCGACCATCTTTCATCTGAAGCTGATACTCCCCCGTCGCGCACGGACGAATATGCTGTACGAACGCAGCATTGACCAGCACGGATCGATGGATTCTTACAAACCCATACGGCTTCAGCTTCTCTGTGATCGCCGAAATCGACTCGCGCAGCAGATCCGACCCTGTGTCTCGCCGCAGGAGCACGTAGTTGCCTTCGGCCTCCACCACACTGACATCCCGCGGATCGATAAACAAAATCCGCCCGTTGCTCTTGATGCCGATTTTCGAACAGTACTGTCGTGTGATCGCGCTCAGATGCGGCATGAACTCGATTAGTCTTACGGCGCGCTCGCTCGCCGATCTCCGCGACGCGAAGTCCAACGCCTGGTTCACGCGCTCTTCGGAAAAAGGTTTTACGATGTAATCGACTGCGTGTCGTTCAAAAGCGGCGAGCGCATGCTCTGCATGCGCGGTGACGAAGACAACCGACGGCAGCGCCCCTTCGCAATGCTGCAGACGATTCAATAACTCCAGTCCGGAACGCTCCGGCATACTCACATCGAGCAGCATGACGTCATAATCTTCATTCGCCAGCCGCTCTTGCGCTTCGATCGCGTCATTGGCGGAGTCGAAGCGTTCCACATCGGCCCGCTCGGTCAATATCTGCGCCAAGGCACTGCGGGCCAGCGGTTCGTCATCGACGATAAGAACACGCATAGCAGATTCGGCCTCTATGAAACAGATTCTAGTTGCCGCCGCCCTTGGGGGCTGACTTGCGCCGCTCCCAAGACTGGCACACACAGCACCACCGTTGCCGTGCGGTCTTCCAAGATCTGGAACCGCAAACTGGCATCCCCGGAATACAAATACTTCAGCCGGGCTTCCGCATTGCGCAACCCAACTCCCGTTCCCGTGGATCTCCCACCTCCCACGCTGTTCCTCAACTTTACTGTGAGCGTCGCTTTCTCCGCGCTCGTCGCAATCTCCAGCCAGCCTCCCTCTCGTGAAGCGGCAATCCCGTGTCGAATCGCATTCTCCGCCAGCGGCTGCAGGATCATCTGCGGCACCAGCAATCGGCATGTGTCCGGCGCCACTATCCAATCCACTCTCAGCCGATTCCCCAGCCGCATTTTTTCCAGGTCGAGGTACTCCCTCACAAACTTCAATTCGTCCTCGAGCGGAATCAAGTCTGAACTGCCGCGGTCAAGCGCTTTGCGCAGCAAATTCGACAGCTTGATGATCATCGCCTTCGCGCACTTCGCGTCGCTGTCGACCAGGGTTGCGATGCTGTGAAGGGTATTGAAAAGGAAGTGCGGATGCAGTTGCATCTTCAAGGCTTGCAATTCGCTCGCAGCCAGCGCCTGCTGATACTCGTATCGCTCACGCTCCTCCCGCTGCAAGCGCTTTAGGTAGTTGTAGGCATGCGCCGCGACCACGATCGCAACATAGATAAAGACTTGGTCGGCAAATCCGTTGCGAATCATGTCCACCCAGGATTGAAACGACCGCGGCAGAAATTTCTGCGTCGCGTCGTCGAAGGGAGGCACCAGCGCCCACATCAGGCTGCTGTGCAGCACCACAAATGGCGCCGCACCCAGCAACCACAACAGCGCATAGCGAACCCGATGGCTCGAGTAACTGATGTACTTCCCGACCAGAAGGAAAATGGGCGGCGTCCAAAACGCCAACGCGAAGCCGCGCAGCGCCGCTCCGAATGCCAGGTCGCCCAGCCACGCCCAAAAATGTTGCCGATTAAAAGGCCGGTATTGCAGCCCCATCAGCAGCGCGAACCCGCACCAGAACGCAATCGACATCAGGTACGCCCGGGCGATTCCGCGCAGGGACGGCGATTTCATGGCGTCATTGTACTTCGTTATGCTTACAGCGGTGCGTGTAAACCAGAAAGAAACGGCGATTGCATTCCAACCTACATTTTTAAGGGACGATCATATTGTTTCTGCCGCCAAGAAGGCCGGGGGCAGTGCCAGATGCAGACCATGCACCAACCCCGGTGTAGAGTCTTATTGCCCTCGCACGAACCCGTGCGCCACGCCGCTCGCATCCACCAGATAACCGGTGATAGCTCCCGAGGGCGTGTTGGTCAGCGGAAATGTGCCTTGGCCGGGGCCGGTTCCCGCCCCGGGGGCATCGAATCTGACGATTCCTCCCGTCGCTGACCGTGCGAAGCCGTGCGCCACTCCGCTGGCATCGACGTCGTATCCCGTTACCGCGCCTGAGGGATTAATCCCCTGGACAAATGTGCCCTGGCCGGCAGCACTCCCCGCTCCAGGTATGTTGATTACAGCGAACGTGCCATTCGCAGCGCGCACGAACCCGTGCGCCGCGCCGTTCGCATCAAACGCGAATCCCGGAATCGTGCCTTGCTCGTTTACTCCCGCCGGATCGGTTCCTTGCCCCGGCCCCGTGCCCGCTCCAGGAGCATCAAAGCTCGTGATTGTTCCGTCGGACATCCGCACGTAACCGTGCAACACGTTATTCGAATCGATGGAGGGCCCAGTGAGTGTCGCCGCGGTGTTGAGACCAATCACCGATGCCGTGCCCGTGCCTTGCCCTGCGCTCGTGCCTGCTCCCAGTGCGTCGAAGATCGTGAACGTGTCATCCGGCGGCAGCAGGTAAGCGTGCGCCACCATCGCCGAATCAAAGAAGAATCCGGCGACCGTCCCCGTAGCATTGATGTTGTAACCGAACGTGCCTTGCCCCGGAGCCGTTCCCGCACCCGGCGCATCGATGATCGTGAATGTCCCAACGGCTGTGCGTTCGAAGCCATGCATAACCCCACTCGGGTCAATGGAATACCCCACGACTACACCGGCGGGATTCAGGCTGAACGCAAACGTTCCCTGGCCCATAGCCGCGCCTGCGTCCGGAGCGTCGAACGTAGTAAAACCGCCATGAGCAGAACGCAAGAATCCGTGCGCTACTCCGCTTCCGTCCATGTAATATCCAAAAGCTTGCCCCGATGCGGTGATGCCCTCAGCCAGCGTGCCCTGGCCTGCAGCTGTACCCGCACCCGGAGCTTCAAATGTGGTGATGCTCTGCGCATGCATTAAACCACATCCTAGGATGAACGAACCCATAAGCTTCCACGCGTACAATCGATTCATAACTTTTCTCCTCAGATCAGTTCGGTTGCGTTACCTTTGCAAATGGAGGTACCTGGAAATGTCGACGCTCGCCTCGCGGGAACCGCGTTCTAGCAACCAGATTTCGTCGAGCGCACCGTAGCCGCGTTGATGAGCGGATTTGGACACCTCGCAGGCTTTCGCCTCCGCCCATCGGCACACGTTGGGGCTGTCAGCGCCTTGGCAGAAGCAATAGAGCGTGTATTCGTCAAAAGACCTCGTCCCGGTGCGCACTAGATAGGCCCGGTTGCGATACGGGCTGAACCCGACCAGATACCATGTGTGGCACTGCGGGCATTCCACGCAATGGCGGATGCGGAATGACATTCACAGGAGTGTTCCGCATGCAGGTTTCCACCCGCGTGTACTCATGGCGAGATTTTGCCGAAAAATGACAAGACCGGCGAAAACAGGTGTGAGCTTACAAGCAGCAGTAACAGAATGCGGCGTCCACAGTGGCGTGTGCACGCACAATACCTCAATCGGGCAGCATATTGAGTTGTCCTGTATGAAAAACGCAAACTCTGCCGAAGAGATCTACAGAAAACCGAAGACTCACCGGGGTCGAACGATCCACGGCTTCTTGGCAAGCAGCCAAGCAAGCGCGAGCTGAGCAGGTGTCACCTTCCTCTTTTCCGCGAATTTGCAGAGCAGATCAACCAATGCCTGGTTAGCTTTACGGTTCTCAGGGTTAAAGCGTGGGATGGTGTTGCGGAAATCCGTCTTATCGACTTCGTATCTTCGTTGATCTTGCCTGTCAGAAAACCCTTACCAAGCGGAGCAAATGGAAACGAATCCGATCCCGAGCCCTTCAAGCGTCGGCAACACAACTTCTTCCGGCTGCCTCCACCGGAGCGAGTACTCGCTCTGAGGTGCGGTGACCGGCTGAACCGCGTGTGCGCGACGGATAGCGGGCCTAAGTTAAAACTCATTCCCAGGCAGCCGAGTCCGATCGCGGATACTTCCAGGTTGCCGTTTCCAAGTTTGGGTTTCTGTATTGTTTCTCCTTCGCGGTTTTTTTCCTCATCTCCAAGGCTAAGGTCAAGCATTGTGGAAGCGGTATCCTGATCCTTCCGATTCGTTGCCGATTCATTGCCTATTCCTGTCGCTCCCTACGATTTCGTGCAGATCTATTCTCGATTCAGCGCTATTCTTAATCCACGAAGGAGCAGGTCGCGATACACGCGGGAAATCAGAAGATTACAAACAAAGAGCAGTCTCCAAGCGTTGGTGAGTTGACGGGAGAACTCCGGCGCAATATGTTTTAGCTTCCCTCTTTTTTCACATACATGACCAAAACACAGAGACCAAGCCGGTTTGCGGTGATCCTTGCCTTCGGGCTGGTGTATTTATTTTGGGGATCGACTTATCTAGCGATCGACATTGCGGTGCAGACGATTCCCCCGGCGCTGATGTGCGGTCTGCGGTTTTCGATAGCCGGGGTGGTGATGCTCGCCGTGTGCGCGGCAATGGGGCGCAAGGTCTGGTATTCGGCGAAACAGATTGCGTTGTCGGCAGTGGTGGGGATTCTGTTGCTCATGGGCGGCAACCTGACGCTTTCATGGGCTGAGCTGACGGTGCCCTCGGGGTTGGCGGCTCTGATTATCGCAATTACGCCGCTCTGGTTTTTGGTGCTGGACTCGCTGCTGCTCGGCCATCATCGCATTTCGGGCCGAGGTAAGGCGGGGCTTGCGCTGGGGATTGCGGGACTGTTCGTGTTGTGTTGGCCGGAACTGCATTCGACGTCTGCGATGGGACGGCGCGAGTTCTGGGCTTCGGTGGCGCTGCTGGGTGGATCTTTCTTGTGGGCATTGGGATCGGTGCTGTCGAAGCGCTGGCAGTCTGGCATGGACGTCTTTAGTGCGACCGCATGGCAAGTAACGGCGGCGGGCGCGGCGAATTTTTTGTTTGCTTTCGCGGCCGGAGATTTCTCGCGAGCCACGTGGACCACACGCGGAGTGAGTGCGGTGCTTTATCTTGTGGTGTGCGGATCGTGGATTGGATACACGGCATACATCTGGTTGCTGGAGCACGTGCCAACATCGAAAGTATCGACTTATGCGTATGTGAATCCGGTAGTAGCAGTCTTTCTGGGGTGGCTGGTTCTGCACGAGCGGGTGGATCGCTTCATCGTGATGGGGAGCGTAATTGTAGTATTGTCGGTGATTCTAGTGACGAGTGCGAAGGTGGAGGAGAAAGAACTATCGGCGGTAGAGGCGACCGCAAATTGAGATACATCGATGGATATCGATGTATCGAAAGAGGGTGAGGCGCCGCCATGGTCGGTTATTCCTTGGGGAACTCTCTATGTCCCGGGTGATGTTCCGGGCGACAGGGGGATCGTTAGCTCAGACAGTCCGCCAAGGAGTGCGTCGAGAATTCGCAGCATTTCGCGCGAGGCACCGGCGCAGACGCCGTGCGGGGAGTTTATCTCGTGGTTGATGTGCACCAGATCGCGGTAATATACGACTGAATCCGGTAGCACCACGCTTGGTGTCAGGTGGTTAAGCCACTTATTGAAGATGCTGAGGTAGTTCTGCAGGCTGTGATCCGGGTTGAATTCGAAGGTTCCTCGGCGCTGCGAAATATATCCGCTCTGGCCTTGTATTAAGCTATAGAGAACCCCTTCAAGGATGCTTCCCGCCAGGATCACGACAGTCTTCTCATTCTCAGCCGCCGCTGCGGACAAGAGCTCCTGCAGATCCCTGACGAGGATTTCGCGGTGGCGCGTACTATTAGATGGGATGAAGTCAAAGTGCGGGTTTCTCAGATGGGTACACTGATCGCAAATAGACTTCAGGGTATCTGTCATCGGACGACCGTTGCAGAACCAGGTTCGAATAGCCTGGCGCAGTTTTCTCCTCGAACTTCAATACCTGGTAGAACGAGCCGCCCCGGAACAGAAGGAAGCCAGGCTTGCCAGCTTGTAGGTCGTTAAAAAACGTAAAGTTACGCAGTCCGACTAGTGATAGCGGAACCCACCTTTGATTAGTCTCGAAGTGGATCAATCCTCGGCAATTCTCAGAGTCGGGAGATTCCCACGTCTTCACGAGACCGACTTGGGGTCTAGAGTCGCCCCACGAAGAGAGAAGTTCCTTCACGGTTTTTGTCTTTGCCTGATCGGCGTCCACATACCAGCCTTTAATAAGGCCCGGGGGCTCTGTCACTATATTGAACGTCTTCAGGATCGTTTCGCTAAGGAAAGCCTTGTCGAAGTGGAGAATTTCTGGTGCTTCAAAGAATCTGGCAACTTCGTTCGCTCCCGAGGCGAGGAGATCCGAGAAGTGCTCAACTGATGTCGCACTAACTTCTACCAACGGTGGCCCCTGAGAGCCAGTCTTCCAGAGCAGCGGAACAGTGTCCGGAACAAAATGGTTCAGGCGCGGACCGGAATACAAAAGGAGCAAATGTTGAAGGTCGCTGGAGACCGACTTTCCGAACCACACCGCGAGGGAAAGGTGGTATCCCGGACGGTTCCCAGCGTAGGCCTCGATCAGATCCTCCATGAGTGATCGCAGTCTCGCCTCGGCGCCCCTCTCCGTCAGGTTTAGCCGTGCTACGTCAGCCATGTTGGATAGTCTACTGCAAACGACAAGGGCTTATCCATTACACCCCAGCAGTAGCGATGCCCTCGTTTATAGGTTACTTTGAGGCTTCCTCGTCTTCCTCTTCGGTTAACAAGTCAACGATGTGGCCGCGGATGGCGAAGGTTTGTTTGGGTCCGCCTATCGGCTCGAAGCTCACGCGGGAGGGATTTCGTTGCCAGCTGGGAACGGGACAGGCGGCGGAATCCGCGGCAGCTTTCGTTTCTATATTGCCAGCGCGTGCGTCATCGAGCAGCTTTTTTAGAATTGGCTTGCGGCGGTTGATTTGGGCAACGACGGCATAGAGTTTCTTGCCGTCGTCAGACACGCCGCAATATGCCGCGTAGTCGCGATACCAACTGGCCGCCGAACCCGCTGCGTCGAAGTCGGGAAGGTTGATGGGAGAGATGTGTCCGGTGACGCGATCGACCAGCAGCCATCCTCCGCGTTGCCACTGCCAGTGCGGAGGGGAGGCCGATTCCTGAGGGAGGCTGTCATTGACACGGAAGGCGCGGCGGACGACGAACAGGCGGTCGGTAACTTCGTGAATTGCACCAAGGGTAAATTCCTTGAGATGAGCGTCGAGTAAAAGTGGCCGGACTTTTATAGCAAGCGGCAGAGTAAGCGGCGGAGTACTCGGCAAAGCAAGCGGCTGATCGCCTTCCGGGCCGCGGGTGGAATCGGGACTCAACTGAACAGGGACCCATTTCCCGAAAGTCAGGATGTGAGGTTTGGAGGCGGCAACTGCAACGGCGTGAGAGAGGAAAACAAAACCGATCAGCATCGTCCGAAATGGAACTTGCCGGTGGCGGACCATAACTTGAGGTTAAGCAGTCCCGAGGCAGAAGAACAAGGTTGGAAGTCACAAATGGTAGTTCCTATTTAAAAAGGGTTCCGAAGTGGGAAAGCCGCCGTCTCCCAATCTGCAGCATTCCTGGTTTCAGCCGGTACAAGATTGCGGTAAAATCAGCAGAAGTAATTGTCTGATGAAATTGTCTTCCGATTCCCGTCCGGTTGTAAGCCTTGAGGGACGGGCAACTCCCCAGCCAGAAACGGGTTCTGAACTAAATATGGTCAGTTTATGGCCGGCGCGGCGTCCTGCGCGGATTTTGGTGGTGGACGACCAGCCGAGTATTGCAGGGTTGATGAGCCAGTTGCTTACGATGCGCGGCTACGATGTGGTGACAGCCGCCGATGCCGAGCAGGCCCAGGCTGAAGTGCGGCGACAGGCGCCGGACTTGATCCTGTCAGATGTGCGAATGCCGGGAAAGTCAGGGTATGAATTCTGTCGCGAGCTTAAGAGCGATCCCGCCACCCGGCTCATCCCCTTCGTATTAATTACTGGATTGACCGACAGCGCCGACAAACTGCGCGGGATTGAAGCAGGAGCAGATGACTTCCTGAACAAGCCCGTGCTGGCGGAAGAACTGACGGCGCGGGTGAAGTCGCTTCTTCGAGTAAAGGAATTTACCGACGAACTGGAGACTGCAGACTCCGTTCTATGCACTCTGGGATTGAGCGTGGAGAGCCGAGACCCTTACACCGAGGGACATTGCGAGCGGCTGGCATTGCGAGCGGCGGATTTAGGGCGGCATCTGGGGCTGGATGAGGATTCCATCCTTGCGCTGCGGCGTGGCGGGTTCTTGCACGACCTGGGCAAGATTGCTGTACCGGATGCGATTCTGAAAAAAGGCAGCGATCTTACTTTTCAGGAGTGGGAGGTCATGAAGCTGCATCCGGTGACGGGAGAGAATATCTGCAAGCCGTTGAAATCCCTGCGGCTGGTGTTGCCCATCATCCGGCACCATCATGAGCACGCGGATGGATCGGGATACCCTGACGGGATGCGGGCGGATGAAATCCCGTTGCTGCCAAGAGTATTGCAGGTGGTGGATGTGTATGACGCGCTGCGAACGGCGCGGCCCTATAAGCCTGCGTTATCGCATGACCGGGCTGCGGAAACCATGCGCGAGGAAGCCCGCCAGGGCTTATGGGATGCAGAACTGGTCAACGAATTCTTCAGCATGCTGGTGGAACAACGCAGCGTGGCTTAGGGGACAGTTTCCGGTTTCGCGGTCCGTTCGTCGGATTTCAGCCTTGATGTCTGAGTTACGACGTACAATCGCAAGGATACTTTTCAGGCAACAGCTTTGAGGCTGGGGACATCTTAAGCCTTCCTTCTACTGCGGCAGGGGTTTGCGCGGGGAGATCGATCGAAAAATGACTTATAGCGTCGTCATTCCGGCCTACAACGAGGGGGAACGCCTGGCTCCCACGCTGGAGAAAGTGCTGGCATACGTGCATCAGCAGGGATGGGATGCCGAAGTCATCGTGGTGAACGACGGGTCGCGCGACAACACAGCCGATATTGTGCGGGAATTTGCGGCCAAGGATCCTCGGCTGCGATTGGTGGAGAATCCTGGCAACCGGGGCAAAGGGTATGCGGTGCGCAACGGAATGCTGGCAGCGCGAGGCGAGATTATTGTGTTCAGCGACGCGGATCTTTCTTCGCCAATCGAAGAGATGCCGAAATTGCTGGAGGCGATAAATGCGGGTGCGGACATTGCAATCGGTTCACGGTGGCTGCGTCCTGAGCTGCAGATCCACCGGCAGTCGCTGCACCGGCAACTGTTTGGGAGAGTGTTCAACATTTTGAACCGGATTATCCTGGGACTGCGATTCAAGGATACGCAATGCGGCTTCAAGGCCTTCACCCGGAGGGCGGCGCAGACGATTCTTCCACTGCAGCTCATTGAGCGCTGGGGCTTTGACCCGGAAATCCTTTTTCTGGCTCGGAAGTTCGGCTTCCGAATGCAAGAAGTTGCGGTACGGTGGGGACATGTGGGCGGAACAAGAATTAACCCCTTGATCGATGGGGCGCGCATGTTTCAGGAAATGGTACGCATCCGTTGGAATGATCTGACTGGGAAGTACGATGGCGCCTCCGCAAAGGCCGCACGGCCGGTGGAGGCTCTAGCGAAGACTCTCCCTGAGCGGCCCGCGCCACGAGTTTAGGCCGAATTCTGTTTGGCGGTTGAAGCCGATTCGTTCACCAAATCAACCACCCTGCATCCCATCTCAGAAGTGGTAGTAGCTTTCTGGTTGTTTCGAAGCAGGTCCACGGTCCTGGCACCAGTATTTAAAACTTCTGCTACAGCATTCTCGATGCAGGCCGCTTCGCCCTCCAACTGAAACGAGTGACGCAGGAGCAATGCGACGGACAGAATTGCGCCAAGGGGATTTGCAATTCCCTTTCCGGCGATGTCGGGGGCAGAGCCATGGACGGGCTCGTAGACACCGACTGGGCCGCCGATGCTGGCGGAGGCCAGCAATCCTAGCGAGCCTACGACTCCACCCGCCTGGTCCGAGAGAATATCGCCAAACATATTTTCGGTGAGCACCACATCGAAATCTTTGGGGCGTTGCACAAGCGACATCGCAGCGGAGTCCACGTACATGTGAGAGAGGTGGACGCTGGGATAATCTTTCGCACAGCGCGTGACTACTTCGCGCCACAGGCGGGAACACTCGAGAACATTAGCTTTGTCGACGGAGAGGACTCTTTGCTTGCGCTTGGTTGCGAGATCGAAGGCGACACGAGCAATGCGTTCGATCGCCTGCTCGCCGTATGTCATGGTGTTGGTGGCTACGCGGGAACCGGGCGGGCCCTCGATTGAGCGGGGCTCTCCGAAGTAAAGTCCGCCCAGTAACTCGCGCACGAACATTATGTCGGTGCCTCGAATCAGATCGGCGCGCAGCGGAGAACAATCTTCAAGCGCCGGAAAACAAATGGCTGGACGCAGGTTTGCGTAGGCCCCGAGTTCGCGCCGCAAGCGCAAGAGCCCGGCTTCCGGACGCAGATGATTCGGATAGTGATCGTATGCGGGACTTCCCACAGCGCCGAGGAGTGCTGCCGAAGAAGACAGACAAGCTTGCAGCGTATCAGGAGGCAGTGGATCATTGACGGCAGCGAGCGCCGCACCGCCGATATTTTTGTGCTGTAGTCGAAGCTGATGGCCGAATACTTCGGCGACGGATTGCAGGACGAGGACGGCTTGCTCAGTGACTTCGGGGCCGATGCCGTCACCGGGGAGAATAGTAATTTTCAGGAGCATGAGGAAGTTAGTTTAACGGAAGGGCTTTCGCGCTGCACGATGATCTGAAACAAAACGATCTGAAACAAAACTTCCGCATCTGGAACAAAACTTCCGGGCTTGGCCCGGATGGACAGCCGAGGGCGGCTGTCCCCACACGAGTCACTCCGTTCCCACATGAGTCGTCCAGACGCTAGACGCCCCAGAGGTAGTCTTCCTGATCGTGATGCTCAGCGGAGACGGGTACCGGCAGGGAGATCGCGCTAGATTCCGCAGCCAGGGGAAAAGGCTTGGACGATTCGTAGCTTGAAGTGCTGGCAGCGGCCGCGTTCGAGAGCGGCTCAAACAGCGGAGTCGCGGAGCCCGCGGGCTTGTGAGTGTCGCGGATCAATTCCAAGAGGTGATGATCCTCGACGTGTTTGATCTTGTCGGCGAGGCGAACAAAGCGGCGATAAATGTCATCGAGCGCGCGGCGATCGAACTGATATCCGAGCTGTTCGCAACGAATGGCCAGCGCGTGACGGCCAGAGTGCTTGCCCAGCACGAGCTTTGAGTCGGGCACGCCAACGGACTGCGGCGTCATGATCTCGTAGGTAAGGGGATTTTTGAGCACGCCATCCTGGTGGATGCCAGCTTCGTGCGCAAAGGCGTTGCGTCCGGTAATCGCTTTGTTGGGCTGGACGGGCACGCCAGTAATTTCGCTCAGCATCTGACTGGCGGGAAACAGATGTTCTCCGACAATACCGGTCTCATAAGGATAGCGATCGTGGCGAACGCGCATCGCCATGACGATCTCTTCGAGTGAAGCGTTTCCGGCACGCTCGCCGATGCCGTTGATGGTGCACTCGACCTGGCGCGCGCCGGCGGCGATCGCAGCCATGGTATTTGCGACGGCCATGCCGAGATCGTTGTGACAATGAGCGGAGATGGTAACGTTCTCAATTCCCTTGACGCGGCGGCGGATGGTTGCGATCAGGTCTCCGAACTCGTTCGGTACGGTGTAGCCGACAGTGTCGGGAATATTCAGCGTGGTGGCCCCGGCTTCGACAACCGCGTCCAGCACCTGGCATAAAAATTCAGGATCGGTTCGGGTGGCGTCTTCCGGTGAAAATTCGACGTCATCACAAAGCGATTTGGCGAAAGCGACCGACTCACGGGCCTGCGCCAGGCACTCCTCTCGGCTCATGCGCAGCTTGTACTTCAAGTGAATGTCGGAGGTAGCAAGGAACACGTGAATGCGGGGATGGGCGGCGTCTTTCAAGGCTTCCCAAGCCCGTTCAATGTCTGGGCGGCAAGCGCGGGCGAGTCCGGCAATGATGGGGCGGCGGATGACCGCGGCGATTGCGTTGACGGCTTCGAAATCGCCATCGGAGGCAATGGGGAATCCGGCTTCGATCACGTCGGCGCCGAGGCGGTCGAGTTGGTGCGCCAGGCGCAACTTTTCCTGATGATTCATGCTACAACCGGGCGACTGTTCTCCATCGCGCAACGTTGTATCGAAAACGGTGATGCGAACCTGTTCCGTAACCATAACCTTCCTTCGACCACCCAGTCCTAACGAACCTAATGGGTATGCTTCATGGTACGAGGTTGTAGAATTGAAGCAAAACTTATAATTCTTCATCAATCATTAGCATTTCTTCTATGATAAGATTTGCTAATGGCTTGTGAAGTTACATAAGGAAGGAACATGGAGCTATCGCAATTAGAAGTCTTCCTGGCAGTGGCTCGAGAGCACCGCTTTTCAAGGGCAGCCGAAAAACTTTACCGCACCCAGTCCGCGGTAAGCCAGACCATTCGCAAGCTGGAAGATGAACTGGGCGAGGCCCTGTTCGATCGCTCTTCCCGCGAGGGAGTGCTTACTGACGCGGGCCAGGTGCTTTACGAGTATGCCGAACGGTTGCTGAACCTGCGCAAGGACGCCCATGACTCTCTGGTGGAATTACGCGAACTACAAAAGGGGAAGTTGTTAATCGCAGCGAACGAATTCACCGCACTGTATTTGTTACCGGTTCTGTCGGAGTTCCGGCGATTGCATCCCATGATCAAGATTACGGTGCAGCGGGCCTTGGGAAGCCGCATTCCGGATGACGTATTGCAACATAGCGCAGAATTGGGCGTGCTCTCCTATAAGCCGGAAGAACCGCGACTGCATTCGGTGGTGACCTATCTGGATGAACTTGTGCTGGTGGTGCCTCCGAAGCATCCGTTGGCGACGGCGAGCGAGGTGAGCATCCGGCAACTGGGGGCGGAGTCGTTTGTGGCGCACATTGTTTCGTCTCCCTATCGCGAAAAAGTTCTGCAGACTTTTGAGAAGTACAAGACGCCCCTCCACATGGGGCTGGAACTGCCGACACTACAAGCGATCAAACAGTTTGTTGCCATGGGTAATGGCGTGGCATTTATGCCGGAAATAAGCGTGGAGTCAGAACTGGGCAGGGGAGAACTGGTAAGAATTCCGGTGCGCGAGCTGCGAGTTCAGCGGAAACTGCGCTTGATCTATCGAAAAGAAGCGGGACTTTCCCATGCTGGCCGAGCTTTTTTGAAAGTAGCGGAAGCGGTATCGCTGGAGCGGGCGGGACGGTATCGCTTTCAGCGTGAGAGGTAGTGGGAGGCAAGCTTTCACCCCCAATGCTGCGAATTCTCGAAGCGCAGCGCGTCAGCAATCGGCGCAAGCTTCGGCGAATTGAAACGCAGCCATAGCCTCGTCCAGGTTCGGGTGAATCTCCAGAAGAGAGTCCACATTGGTAAGATCAAGGAGCTCGCGCACGATGGGACTGGGACTAGCAACCTTTAACTCCGCTTTCTGAGATTGGGCCTGGGTGTGCAGGAAAACCAATTCGCCGATGCCCGCGCTATCGATGGACTTAACTCCGCTGAGATCGATAACGACTTTGCCGCCATTTTGAAGAACTGCGCCCACTACCTGCGAAAGAGATGCGGCCTCGTCGCGATAGACAATACGGCCCTGGCAGTGAACAATCAAGATATCGCCGCGATTTCGGGTTTCCAGACTCAGTTTCAAGGTCAACTCCTTGGGTTGTGTTCCGAAGGCAGCCAGTTGATGCGGCTGCGAAAATGATTGCCGGTTCGCGTGAGCAGATTGCATGGTAATAGATAGACGCTCTGAGATGGGTTTCGGAATCATGAAATAAATGTAATTTTTAGTAGAAAGTGCCACTCCAGTACTCGTACAAATTTCAGGCATGGGGCATCCTGACTCTCCATTACACTGCATCTAACGAACTTCGCCCATTCAGGTAGAATTTGCTGCTGGCATAATTGCCAGGGAGGATCCATTTTCGTGTCGAAAACCGTTGCCGTAGTTCTGGCATTCCTGAGCTTGATGCTTTTCCCAACCGCTTCGAAAGCCCAACTCCTTCCGAGTGGAAACGTGTATGCCGGCGTAGCGTATGCCGATTCCGTTGATGTTGTGAACCGCCTAACGTTTCGGGGATGGGATGGCTCGGTAGAAATGTTCCCGTTTCACCGCTTCGCGTATCTGGGGATTGTGTTGGATGGCAGCGGAGTTTATCGAACCGGTGTGCAGCAATACAACATTGTTCTTGGGCCTCGAGTTTCCCGGACCTACGGAAAATGGCGCGTGTTTGCCCATGCCACGGGAGGGATTCAGGAGACAAGATCAAGCGGCGCATCGTTTCATCCAGTAATAGAAGACTTTGGCGGCGGGGTGGATCGCAAAATTCCTTTCAAGAATTTTTCCTGGCGCTTGCAGTTTGATTACATCCACAGCCATTTGCTGAGCGCGACCCAGAATGACTTCCGGGGTTCGACCGGAATCGTGTGGCGATTCTGACGGCGGACGGTCGTAGCAGCAGGTAGCTACGTTTGATCTCGATGCGAAACTTCTCAATCCGCTCTGGGTTGAGATGCTGAGGGGCGGCGTTTGGCACATGCTTGCCCTACGACGAATGGACTAATCCGCGACGCAAGTCGCACATCCGGATTCGCACAATCAGATTCGGACAATCAGGAAAGTTCCATGAACCCAAAGTCGCACCCGCGGGCATCCAAGGTCTTGGCTGACGTTTGGCCAACCTGGAAAGCGAGGTAGATTGATCATGCGAAAAATCGGACTCATCGTGTTTGTCCTGGCTCTACTGTCAGGGCTGGCGAGCGCGCAAATCCCCACCAGCGGCAACGTTTACGTTGGATATTCTTATTACAACACCGATCTGTCGGGAGGCCGTTCCAGCTTCAACGGGTGGACGGCATCAGGGGAAGGCAAGATCTTCCCGTTTATTGGCATTGTGGGCGAGTACACCGGCACGTACGGATCTGAAAACATTCCGCTTATCGCTTGTGCGGCGACTTTTTGTCCAACTACGAACGTCAGCCTGCACGAGCAAACTTTTCTATTCGGACCGCGCGTGTCAGTGTCGGTGGGAAAGATTCGGCCCTTTGCCGAGGTACTGATTGGAGGCGCGCATCTCAGCGCCAATAATGGCGTGGGCTCCGATACGTCGTTCGCAACCGCAATCGGCGGCGGGATCGATTACAAGATCATTCGTCCGGTCGCCTGGCGCTTGCAGGTGGATTATGTACAGACCCGTTTCTCGGGTACGCAGAACAACGTGCGGGTGTCGACCGGCATAGTAATACGCTTTTAAACATTTGCCAGTTTCGCACGCACAATGCAAAAACAGGATCCAGATGGTTGGCTGGATCCTGTTTTTATGGCCACGAAAAACCTCGCAGCGACGTCGTACACGCGAGTGCCTTATGTGTTTAGGTCTGCCAGTATTTGTGGTCTCGCAGAAAATAGTTTTCGTTCCAGTAGTTCATTGCAGTCTTCAGAAACAGCCAGCCGACGCGCAGGTGACCCATTTTCTGGAAGCGGCGATTGGTGGTATAGACTCCTCCGCGGACGATCCCGAAGCGCTTTCGTTCCACCTGCTGGCTGAGCAGGTAATCCTCGGCAAAGAGAACCCGTTCGTGAAATCCGTGCAGGCCGCGAAATTTCTCCAGATCGAAGAGCATGAACATCCCTGTCGCGAAGGGACGGTGGAGGCAGGAGAGATACTGAAACAAGTCATTGCTGGCGTAGAACAGCCTGTCGATCCAGTTACCGTCGCGGCATAGGATGTTCGTGGTCACGCAATGAAGATGCTTGCGCTGCGCCAGTTCGACGGCGCGACGCACCGTAGAAGGATGAGCCATCTCGATATCGGCATCGAGAAACAGAACGTAGGTGCTATCGGCGTGGGCGGCACCAAGGTTGCGGCCGACCGAGGGCATTCCGCCGCGAATGACGCTCACGTTCAAGCGGTCGCGGAAGCTCAACACAATTTCCGGAGTACCGTCGGTCGAGTTGGCATCAGCCACCAACACTCTCGTACTCGACATCTTCGAGTAGTCCTGCTTGGTCAGCGAAGTCAGCAAACGAGGAATCAGTTTCGCCTCGTTCTTGGCCGGAATCACGATCGTCAGTTCGCTCGCGATATTCGTGCTCGTTAAACTCATGGATTTGAACCCCCTGTTCATCAACGGTGAGATAAGTCATGCGGGAATCGACCCAGCCGCCGGCGTTGTAATAGTAAATTCCGTTTTGTTCAACCTGGAGAGCCTCGTGGGTGTGTCCGCAAAAAATGCGATTCGCATCGTGCTGGCGCGCGTAGTGTAGAGCTCCGGTGCATACCTTCGAGGACATGCGCAGCCAGCGGGTATTCATACGGTCAATGAGGCGCACGATGGGCTTGCTTTTGAAGTCGAGCTTTTGCAACTTAAGATAAAGCGAGGTACCCAGCTTGCTCAGCCGCACATTGCTAACCTGGAAACCGTCGAATTGATGACCGTGAATCGCGATGTGCCGTAAGCCGCCGTATTGCCACGCATAATGTTGGTACACACGAACGCCCACCAGATGAGACATGATGTCAGTCAGTCCGTGATCGTGATTGCCTTCGACCCACACGACCTCGATGTGCCGCTTGGGATTGGAGAGTTTGCGAATTTGACCCAGGAACTTCCAGTGCTCCTTCGTGAGGCGGGCGAAATTGAGATCGGCGAAGATGTCGCCCAGCAGGATCAGGCGCTGAAAACGAACTTCCTTCAGCAGGCAGGTGGCTTCGCGCGCGCGGCTGGTTTCTGCACCGAGGTGCAGGTCGGAGAGGATCAGCGTGTTGTAGACGGCCGGATCCATACTTCGGTTTTACCAACGTAATGTTACGGGGGGATGAAATGTGCATCAAAATTGGTGCAGCGGTAACTTGAAGGTAATCAAGGAAGCAGGGGGTTCGGCGCACGACCATCCCCGGGAATGTTGCAGCAATGTGAATGCGAAGCGGCTTTCACGTAGACTGAATTTTCTTTGAAGACTATCGGACACATTCTGGCGAAATACACCGCGTGGATACTGCATCTGCTGGGACCACTCGGAATGTGGGGGGTATTCGCCATCGCATTCGCCGACTCCGCTCTACTGGGGATGCCGGTGGACGCGGTTGTGGCGTTCTACGTTTACCAGAATCACAGGCGGATGCTCTTGTACGTGATCATGGCATCCCTGGGGTCGGCGCTGGGGAGCATCCCGCTTTACGTTGTTGGCTATTTTGGAGGCGAAAAGGTTCTTCGCAAGCGAATTTCGGAAGAACGCTTTCAGCGGATTCACCGCTCGTTCGAAGAGCACGAATTCTGGGCGCTGATGTTTCCTGGAATGCTGCCGCCGCCCATGCCTTTTAAGATTTTCGTGCTCGGCGCGGCGGTGTTTGAGATGCGCTTCCGCGATTTCCTAGCAGCGGTTTTTGCGGGAAGATTCGTGCGGTTTTTAGTACTTTCCCTGCTGACGGTATGGTTTGGTCCGCAGATTGTGGGAGTGATGGGCACGGTGGTACGGCAGCACTTTTCGTGGCTGTTGGGAGCGATCACGGGAGGAGTGCTGGTGTGGCTGCTGATGCGGCGCAGTCGAAGGCGCGGAACGGCACTTTAGTTCAGGCAATCGGAATTTTTCCGCACGGGACGAAAAGCCTCGCTGCCCTGGGCGGACAGCCGAGGGCGGCTCTCCCCACATGATTTTCTGTACATGATTTTCTGTTGGCGATTCTCTTACGCAGCTGCGATTTGGTCGGGGGATGACTTGTGCATCCAGCCGGCGAGAGCGTGCAGAAAGACTGGTATTCCGAAAAAGGCGACGGAGAAGAAGAGATCGCTTTCGACGGTGCCGCGGAAAAATGGCAGACCGGCGGCGTAGGACATCATCAGGCCCGAGAAGGTCTTCGGATACATTTGCCAGGCGGCCCACACCGCAAAATTACTGATCAGGAAAAATGAAACTGAACTGGCGAGGGCTGCGCCCAGTACACGCACCGGCCCGGATTTTTCGCGCAGATTCGTTCCAAGCCACAGAATCGCTGCATACCAGGCGAAAGTGACCAGGTGGTCCCAAGAGAGGATGGACGAGTAGATAAACTTCGTGAGGACAACGTCAGTCGCCGCGAACAGCACCAGAGGTACCCACATCTGACGCCGCGAGCCACGGGCGCCAAAAAACAGCAGCGAGGCCGCCACCGGCGTGAAGTGCCACGCGTGCGGCAGAATGTTGAAGGGACCCGCGAACGGCAGGAAGCGGACTGCGATAGCCAATAAGACGAATAAGTAAGCCAGCATGAAGCACCTCAGGAAGCAAATATTATTCTGGGCGCGGGGAGCCGGGTACGTCAAGGGGCGATGCGGCAGCCGGTAGTGGCTGAAATGCGAATTCAGCCACTGCTCGGAGCCGTCGGGCGTAAGCAGGCAGCCTCGCTTCGCTTGGCTGGACAGCCGAGGCGGCTATCCCCACATGAGCAGTTTCCAGAGCAAGTGCTTTACGCTCTGCGTCAATCCGGTTCGGGGAACGCTTGTTGCTTCTCGCCCGAGCCGTAAATGTCAGCGACAACGTGGAGGTTCTTGTCGAGTTGAACGCCAGCTCCCAGGGCGCGGCGCGGTCCACCTCGGGGGGTTAACAGGCTGGGCAACTGCACGAAGCGGAGATCCTGGAAGTTCACGATGTAGCCGCCTTCCGGAGCGGGGAGCGTTTCGGTCTCGGTGATGGGATATTGCGCCCAGTCCAGATAGACGCGGCCGAGATAGGACTTTTTCGCGGCGAGTGTAACCGGCGTTTCTTCCGGTTTGTAGCGAATGCTGAGATGATCTTCGGGATCAACTTCAGGGCCCAAAGAGTTCACCGGAGCGAGCACAAAGAACGCAGGCGTCTCCACTACGCCGTACCAACGGAATGGGTCCGCCATTGCAGGATAAGCGGAGGCGCGCAGCGGTTCCGCGTTTTGATACGTACGGGAGGCGAGGGCGTTAACCGCGCGCCGATGCTCGAAGTCACGAAGGCCCCAAAGCAAGACCATGGCGAAAAGAGCGAGCGTGGCGGCGACGCGGCCTCGTGGCCCGCGACTCCGGGCGCCGATCTCACGGTCGATCAGCGAGAACAAAGAAGGAACAATCAATCCCAAGAGTAGAAAGCCGAACATGATGGGCTCGAAGATGAAGACGATGTCCCACGAATACCACTTTTCGGAAAATGGCCAGAACGGACGGACGCCATAGTTGTTGGTGAAGTCGAGCAGAATGTGGCTGAGGCCGGCGAGGCAGGCGTAGAGGAAGAGCAGTCCCCAACGCGGCGGGAGGTTCGGGTCTTTTATCTTTCGTCCGCGCAGGCGCCAGATAAGGTATACGAAGAAGACGACGACCGCGGCATCGAGCGGCACTCCAAGGAACGAGTGCGTGAATCCGCGATGATGCGCGAAGGCGAAGGCCGGACCTTTGATACGGCTGAGAACGTCCAGATCGGGAGCCTCGGCAGCAAGCGTCAACGTAAGCGTGGCTAAGGCTGTCTTGCGGTTGAGTCCGGCGCGGCCCATACATGCGCCGGTTAAGAAGTGAGTGATGGGTTCCAAGAGGTCTGAAGATTCTATTTGGATATCTGTGCAATTGCCAGTCTGTCGGGATCGCTGACGAACATTACGTAGCTGGCGCGAGCAATGTCAGGGCGTCCGGCACCATAGTGATTTCCACGGGGAGTGTCCCGACTAACTCGCCATCGGTTTCGACATAGATCTTCGTGTCTGTCGCCTTCGAATCTTGCAGATACTGGCACGAGACTCGCCCGCTATAGGCCAATTCAATGCCCGGCACCTTCCAATTGCGGCGCAGCAATCCGCGAGTCACGTAAGCAAGATAGGCCAGGCGACTGGCAGTGCGGCAGACGACGACCCGCACATCGTCCCGATCCAGAGACGCTCCGGGAGCGAGTTCCTGCAACACTCCGCCGAAGTTCCGGATGCGCACCGCCATCAGTTCCGTGACGTCAGCTCGCCGCCGTTGGTCCGAGCCAGCCTCGTCGAACGCAACGGCAAAGCGGGTCATGGGATGGCTAAACCACAGCTGCCAGGCTTTCGCATAGTAAGCGGCCATTCCCATCCGCTGTTTGGTTCCGGTGTGGAGCTTGTAGAAAAGGTGCGCATCCACGCCTGCGCCCGCCGCCACCACGAAGAATCGAGTACCAGGCTTGCCGTTAAGGTCAAGGAACTCGATGCGCCCGAGAGCGACTCGGCGCGGCACGCCGGTCAACGCAGCGCGGGCCGCGCCTTTCAGATTCATAGGCAGCCCGAGGTCGTGAGCCAGCGCATTGGCGGTCCCCATGGGCAAAATCGCGAGCGCAACCGGAGTGTTCGCCAGCACCTGTAAAAGCGTATGGATGGTGCCATCGCCTCCGCAGGCAAAAACCGTGTCGCAACCAGATTGCACCGCCTGCCGCGCCTGCTGCTCGGCCGCGGCGGAAGAATCAGTGAGCGCCAGATGAGTCTCTACATTAGAGTCGCGAAGCAGCGCCGCAACCGCTTCAACCTCCGCTTGACGCCTTAAGGTTTTTCCTCCCGAATTCGGGTTGTAGAGCAGGGTGGCCTTTCGCATAGTTGGATCGAACCTGGATTGTACCTGAGTGGTTTTGGCAGCAATCATCATCCGCTTGGCAAGAATTCCGGTTTGGAATAAGCTGTGGCAGTTTGAAAGGCGTGCATCCCTGTGACCTTTCTCTCACGCCCACCGCGACAAATCGAATTCTCAGGAGGATTGACCAGATGAAAACTCTGGCGCAGTTTCTCTTCGTAGTTCTTCTCTGTCCGGGAGCTCTGGCTCAGGACCATGCTTCGGATCTCCAGTCTCACCCTGTGGTGCTGGTGAGTGGATTGAGCGATCTTCATCATCCTGTTTCGACGAAGAATACGCAGGCACAGCAGTTCTTCGACCAGGGGTTGCGGTTCATCTACGCTTTTAACCACGACGAAGCGGCGCGCTCGTTCCGACGTGCCGCAGAACTCGATCCCAAACTGGCCATGGCATATTGGGGGATCGCCGAGGCGGTGGGGCCGAACTATAACGATCCTGCCGATCCTGGCCGATACCGGCAGGCGCACGAGGCGGTACAAAAAGCCGTCGATCTCTCTGAACAAGCTTCGCCGAGCGATCGAGCCTATGTACAGGCGCTGGCAACGCGCTTTCCGGCTGATCCCAGGTCCGATCTAAAAAAAGCTGCTGAAGATTACCGTGACGCGATGCGGCAGGTGGTTAGCGAATTTCCCGACGATCTCGATGCGGCCACGCTCTTTGCCGAGGCCGGAATGAATCTGCATCCATGGGGTCTGTGGCACATCGATGGCACGCCCGAGGCTGGCACGGATGAAATCGTCTCAAGCCTCGAGTCGGTGATGAAGCGCGATCCCAATCATCTGGGCGCGATTCACTATTACGTCCACGCCGTGGAGGCGTCTCCGACTCCCGAGCGCGCGCTGGCTGGAGCGAACAAACTGGCAGCGCTGGCGCCAGGTGCAGGTCACATCGTGCACATGCCCGCGCATATCTACATTCGAACCGGCGACTACGAAGCCGCGGTGAAGACGAACGAGCAGGCCGCTGACGTGGATCGCGCCTACATCAAGTCCAGCGGGGTGCAGGGCATCTATCCGATGATGTATTACAGCCATAACCTGCATTTCATCGCCATGTGCGCGGCGATGAATGGCAACTATGCGGAATCGAGAAAGAATGCCGATCTGCTGGTGGAGAATGTTGGCAGGCATGTGAAAAATATGCCTCCGCTCGAGGGCTTCATGACGATTCCGATGGCAGTGGAGATTCGGTTTCATCATTGGAATGAAATCCTGAAGATGCTGCCGCCCGATTCCTCCATGAAGACCGCGACAGTATTCTGGCACTTCGGACGCGGTCTGGCGCTGGCTGGCACGGGCAAGGTGACGGAAGCAGAAAATGAGTACAAGATTGTTTCCGACGCGGAAGCGGCCACGCCCCCCGATGTGATCTTCACCATGCCAATCAATAACAAGGCGAAGGACATTATGAAGATCGCAGAAGATGTTCTTGGAGCGAGGATCGCGGTGGCGAAAAAAGATAACGGGAGCGCTATCGCCATGCTGCGTGATGCCGTGGCTCTGCAGGACACTCTCAAGTATGGGGAACCGCCTGACTGGTTCTTCCCGGTTCGAGAATCGCTGGGGGCAATTATGTTGATGAACGGCGACGCGACCGGTGCTGAAAAAGTCTTCCGCGACGATCTCGATCGGAATCTGCGGAATCCGCGGTCGCTGTGGGGATTGCATCAGGCCTTGCTGCAGCAGAAGCGTGGGTATGATGCGGGATTCGTCCAGAAGCAGTTTGAGAGTTCGTGGCGCGGCGCCTCGGGAACTCTAAAACTAGACGACTTGGTGTAAGCATCGAAGCGTGTTGGAAAACAACTCACGTAGGGACAGCCGCCTCGGCTGTCCCTCCCTCCATGATTCGTTCCCGCCTATAATCTTGGCGATGCCTCCGGCTACCAAAGACAGCGAAAAAAAGATCGAATCCCTCCGCGACAAGATCCGCCATCACGAATACCTGTATTACGTCATCGATCAGCCTGAAATCAGCGACGCCGAATTCGACAAACTGATGCAGCAGTTGAAGGGTATGGAGGCGGAGCATCCAGAACTGATTACAGCGGATTCTCCCACGCAACGCGTCGGAGGCAAGCCGCGCGAGGGCTTCGTCAAGGTGCCACACTCTTCGCCCATGTTGTCGCTCGACAACACTTATAACGAGGACGAACTGCGCGCCTGGGAACGCCGCGTGCACGAGCTGACCGGGCGAAAAGATGTGGATTACGTCTGCGAGCTGAAGCTCGATGGCATGTCGCTGGCGTTGATTTATGAGGATGGCAAGCTGGTGCGCGGGATCACTCGCGGGGATGGAAGCATAGGTGAAGATGTCACGCTCAACGTGCGGACCGTGCGCTCGGTGCCGCTCTCCATTCCAAAAGAAAAACTAAAGAAGGCAGGCATCCCCCCAGATTTCGAAGTGCGGGGCGAACTGCTCATGCCGCTAGCGGCTTTCAAGAGGATGAACGAGGAGCGCGAGAGCAAAGGGCTCTCTGTCTTTGCGAATCCTCGCAACGCCACGGCGGGCACGGTTCGGCAACTTGAATCGAGAGTAACGGCGGAGCGGCGGCTGGATTATTTTTCCTACATGCTGCTGCAGAACGGCCGAACTTATTTCGACCGGCATTCCAAGACTTTGGACGCGCTGGACGCCGCCGGATTCAAGGTCAACCCGAGACGCAAGCTGGTGCATAACATCGACGAAGCGTGGGCATTTATCCGGCAATGGGAGGAGAAACGGGAATTGCTTCCGTATGAGATCGACGGCATCGTCATCAAAGTCGATCGAACTTCGTTGCAGGACGAGCTTGGGTTCACCGGCAAAGCTCCGCGCTGGGCGATTGCTTATAAATACGCGGCGCGAGCTGGAATTACAAAGCTGGAAGACATTCGCGTACAAGTGGGGCGCACTGGCAAGCTGACGCCGGTGGCGATGTTAGCGCCGGTTCTAATCGGCGGCACGACCGTACGAAATGCGACGTTGCACAACATGGACGAGATTGAGCGATTGGGCGTGAAGATCGGCGATTGGGTGCAGGTGGAGCGCGGCGGCGATGTAATTCCGAAAGTCGCCAAGGTGATCGAGGACAAAGAGCATCCTCGCGGGACGCGCACGTTCGAGATGCCGGAGAAGTGTCCGGTGTGCGGGACGAAAGTTGTCCGCACTGAGGGTGAGGTTGACTACCGCTGCGTCAATGCGAATTGCCCGGCGAAGCTGCGCGAAACGATTCTACATTTCGCTTCGCGCGGAGTGATGAATATTGACGGCATGGGCGATGCGCTGGTGGGTCAGCTTACCGAGCGCGGCCTGGTGAAGAATGTTGCGGACATCTACAAGCTGACGAAGGTCGATCTGCTCAGCCTGGAGCGCATGGGCGATAAGTCGGCGCAGAACATTCTGGATGAGATTGAGAACTCGAAGAAGCTCCCGCTGGAACGGGTGATCTATGGCTTGGGCATTCGCATGGTTGGCGAACGAACAGCACAGTTTTTGGCTGAGCATTTTGGATCGATGGAAGCGCTGGAGAGCGCCGGGGTGGAAGAACTGCAGAATGTGAATGAAGTTGGGCCACGCATAGCAGACAGCATTGTCGAGTTCTTCAGCATCGCCGCCAATCGCAAACTGGTCGAGCGGCTCCGCGAAGCGGGGCTTACGTTAACCGGCCAGAAAAAGCAGCGCGGGACAAAGCTTGCGGGCAAGACATTTGTGCTGACTGGAACGCTGGCGCATTTTAGTCGAGATGAGGCCAAGAAGATGATCGAAGATGCCGGTGGCAAAGTCACCGGCTCGGTCAGCAAGAAGACGGATTATGTGGTGGCGGGGGCGGATGCGGGATCAAAGCTGGATAAGGCGAAGGAGTTGGGGGTGAAGGTGATTGACGAGAAAGAAATGGAGAAACTGGTGGACTGACGCAGGTTCCATTAGCCCCACTCTCCTCAGTGAGCCTCATTCTTCCCTAGCGCCGCCGTCATTCTCTTCCACGTCTCCTCCAGCGTCTCCGGCAGAATCCTTGTCTCGCACACGACCGACACGAAATTCGCATCCGCCACCCAGCGGGGCAGGACGTGCATGTGGATGTGTCCGGCGATGCCGGCACCGGCGGCTTTGCCGATGTTCATGCCGAGGTTGATGCCATCCGGGCGATAGAGTTCGCGGAGAACGGACTCCATGCGCTGCGAGAGTTCCATCATCTCGTGGGCGGCTTCCGGCGGCAGCTTGCGTAGTTCGTCCAGATGTTCGTAGGGAACGATCATCACGTGCCCCGGCGTATACGGATACATATTCAAAATGACGAAGCAGTGTTGGCCACGGTGCACGATGAGAACTTTCCGGTCGTCCCCGGCGCGTACTGCGTCACAGAACACACAGCCGGCGGTCTTCTCGGGAGCGGAGACATAAGCGTATCGCCACGGGGTCCAGAGGTAATCCATAACAAGGCAGGGTAGCAGACGGCGGGCAGCCGTGGGTACATGCGGCCATGTTTACTGAATCTGCTACTGGACGCCCGTTTGGACATCCGACTTCATGGGCTTCCACCACCACTGGTGATGCTTGCACTGGGATTCGAACTGCGGATCGCACCGGGCGTGAAAAGTGTTCTCTGCAATGGCAAGCCCCAATCCCATACCCAAGAACATGTCGGAGGACCAATGGTCTCGCGCCATGAAGCGAGCGAAGGTCACGGTAAATGCCGCGCCGTAACTCAGCACACGAGCCCACGGCTTGGGATATTCGTCGGCCAGCACAGAGGCCATGGCCCAGGTGAACATGGCGTGCCCGCCGGGAAACGAAGTGTTCAAAGCATGGTGCTTCAGAAAGTCTCCGTGACCGTTGCCCTCGTCGGGCCGTTGGCGGCCGGCAATGAGTTGCATCGGTGCATAGATCAAAAAGGTATTGATCAGGGTTTCGAGTTCAATCTCGCCAGTCTCCCTGGCGTGCCGATGCTCGGTCTTGAATCCATAAAGGTATATGCCAGCCAGCGAGCCAGCCAATCCCGCGATAGCAATGTTGGACGTGTCCTGATAGGCGGTGAAGTTGGAGTGCGAGACATTATTTTCAATGTGGCGGTCGGCGGCAAGAAATGCACCTGTGCCTATTAAGAGGATCGCGTCCCATTTCAGGTTATGTGGTTCGAACGGCGCCAGGTAAAGACGCTTCTGGTCAGCCGCAATCCGTTTGGCGCTGCGCTTGATGAGCCCTTGGTGCTCCGCACCCGCAGGAGCGTCGGGTGAAGCATCGGCAGCGGCATTATCTTCATCCGAGGTAGTGACACCAAACGACGCGACTCGAAAGTTGGGTGCCAGGACAGTCCCACGAACTTGGGGAGTAGTAAGCAATGCCGGCGTTAAAGGCGATTCCTGAGCGGCGGCACATATAGAAAACAAGGTTACTGCTAGACCTGCCAAAGCTGATTGGATAATTGGTTTGTTCAAGGTAGTGGGCTCGTGAGCGCTGAATTTCCAGAAAAGCGCATCACTTAGGATGCAAATTCAGAAAAAAAGTAAGCCATGGTTTTTACAAAACCATGCAACTTGATACGACCTAGTTACCTAAAACGGGAGGATCTGCCCGCAGCACGGACATCTGATAATTGCGTTTGACACTGTTTGAGAGGCGTTGCTATAGTCGAAGAGTTCCCTTTGGACGCGGGTTTCTGTTAAAACGTCCGGCAGCTGGGATTGTCCAAGCTCACTCGCCAGGGTGAGCCCACCACAACCAAACGACTCACTCCAGCAGTCCGCCAGGCAGGCCCCGCATCCCCCCGCACTCAGTGCGAGGTCTATCAGAGAGGCATGACTTTGTCCCACGACACCACCAACCACAACTCCGAATCCAACTCCGCCGTCGCAACCGAAACAGAACCCACGGCCACCGAGTCCACCTTAACCGAACAAAATCAGGCTCGCCCTGCAGCTGACGAATCCGCGGCAAAATCCGCACAGGATGCGATCCATTCGGCGCCCGTTGCGGAGGATAAACACGCCAGCGAAGATTTCGCTTCCGCGCTCGAAAACTTCACCACTGAGAGTGAAGAAGCCGTGGGAGAAGACCGTGTCATCAAAGGCACGGTGTTGAAACTCACCGCGACGCATGTGGTCGTCGATATCGGGACCAAGTCAGAAGGCATGTTGCCTTTGGCGGAGGTGCTCGATCACGAGGGCAAGCCGAAGGTTAAGCCTGGTGACGAAATCGAAGTAATGCGGGAGAAGGGGCAAACAGAAGAAGGTTACGTCAACCTGTCTCACCAGAAGGCGGCTCGCCTTCACGCGTGGGACGAAGTGGAAAAAGCTCACCACGAGAAGCGGCCAGTCAAGGCGATCGTCATTGAGCGCACGAAGGGTGGCTTGACGGTAGACGTTCTCGGCGCAAGAGCTTTCCTGCCCGGCTCGCAAGTGGATTTGCGGCCCATCCGCAATCTCGACGGGATGAAGGGGCAGACCCTCGAAGTCACGGTCATCAAAGTCAACAAGAAGCGCGGCAACATCGTGGTCTCGCGCAAGGAATTGCTGGAAGGTGAGCAGAACGAGAAACGCAGCAAGACCCTCGAACACCTGGAAGAGGGATCGATCCTGACCGGAGTGGTGAAGAACCTCACAGAATATGGTGCGTTCGTCGATCTCGGCGGCCTCGACGGGCTGCTGCACATCACCGATATGTCGTGGGGAAGGCTGACTCACCCGCGCGACCTGGTGAACGTCGGCGACCAGATTCAAGTCAAGGTGCTGAAGTACGACAAAGAAAAACAACGAGTTTCGCTGGGCTTTAAGCAGTTGACGCCCGACCCGTGGCTTGATGCCGAGCATCGCTATCCCGTGGGGGCTCACGTTTCAGGGCGCGTGATTAGCGTGACCGATTACGGAGCGTTCGTTGAACTCGAGCAGGGGATCGAAGGCCTCGTACACGTCAGCGAAATGACGTGGTCGAAGCGCATGAAGCATCCTTCGAAGCTGGTTAATGTTGGCGATCAGGTTGAGTGTGTAGTGCTGAATGTGAATCCAGGCGAACGCCGAATTTCCCTTGGCATGCGGCAATTGGCGGAGAATCCCTGGGACGCCCTGCACGATAAGTATCCGGTGGGCATGACGGTCGAAGGCCGGGTGCGCAATCTGACCGACTTCGGCGCTTTCATCGAAATCGAAGATGGCATCGACGGCCTGGTGCACGTCAGCAACCTGAGCTGGACCAAGCGCGTAAAACATCCCTCCGAAATATTGAAGAAGGGCGATCGCGTGAAAGCCATTGTGCTGGCCATTGAGCCGGACAAGCGGCGCCTATCGCTCGGAGTGAAGCAACTTCAGCCCGATGTCTGGGAAAGCTTCTTCGCAACGCATCACGTCGGCGATGTGATTCACGGGAAAGTGCTGCGTGTGGCCGCGTTTGGCGCATTCGTGGAAATTGCCGAAGGCGTCGAAGGCCTTTGCCACAAGTCAGAGGCGATCGATGGAAACGGTCAGCCTTTGCATCTTGAGCCGGGATTCGAGCATGATTTCAAGATCATCAAGATGAGCGCGGAAGAAAAGAAAGTAGGTCTCAGCATTCGCGCAGTCGGTGAAGAGGCTTCGCGGTCCGAAGTCGAGGCTTACAAGCAACCTGTCTCGAGCACGAGTTCAACTATCGGCGAACTCATCTCGTGGAAGCGCGCCAGCAACGAAGGCAACTGATACCCGATCTCGCCCAATCACCCATCACCATCATCCCGCCACTCTGTCATCCTGAGTGAGTAGCAGCTTCGCGATAGCGAAGCTGCTGCGAAGCCGAAAGACGGCCCTGAGCGCGCAAGCCCGCTAGGGAGTTCCTATCTCCGCCGCATTCTCACGGTTTTCACCTTCCCTGATTTGGCGTCTCGCCCCACCCTGTTAGAATCATTCGTTTGCCTTTAATCATCTGTTCTTACTGAGGACCATTCCTTTGCCCGAAACTATTTACGACATCGCAATCATCGGCAGCGGACCCGCTGGATACACCGCCGCCATCCGCGCAGGCCAATGGGGCCTGAAAACTGCACTCATCGAAAAGGACGGCTTTCTGGGTGGCACCTGCCTCCACGTGGGCTGCATCCCGACCAAGGCGCTGCTGTTCAACGCCGAACTCTGGGACCACCTGAAAGACGCGAAAGAATTTGGTATCGAAGGCGTCGACGCGCGCAAGCTGAACTGGGCCGCCGTCCAGGATCGCAAGTCGAAAATTGTCGCCAAGCACGCCAAAGGCCTCGAATTTTTAATGAAGAAGAACAAGGTCGAGACCATAAAAGGATACGGCAAGCTGACAGGCTCGGCGCAAAAGGGCGTATTCACCGTCGAAGTGATAAACGACAACAAAGCCACGCACCTGAAAGCGAAGAACGTGATTCTCGCCACGGGGTCGGAAGCTCGAATGATTCCGGGTCTGGAAGCCGGTGATCGCGTGCTGACCAATATTGAAATCCTCAGCCTGAAGGACATTCCGAAGTCGCTCGTCATTGTCGGCGCAGGAGCGGTCGGAGTGGAGTTCGCGTCGATCTATCGCTCGTTCGATTGCGAAGTGACCATTGTTGAAATGCTCCCCCGGCTCGTTCCGGTTGAAGACGAAGAGGTCTCGAAGGAATTGGCGCGCGTCTTCCGCAAGCGCGGTATTAACTTTCACACCAGCGCGAAGGTTGACAAGGTTGAGAAGACAAAGACTGGCGTCGCCGTCACCATTACGGTTGACGGAAAACAGCAGAAGATCGACGCCGAAAAAATCCTGATTGCCGTGGGGCGCAAACCGCGCACACAAAATATCGGCCTCGAGCGCACCAAAATTAAACCGGACCGTGAATTCATCAAGACCGATTCCTGGATGCAGACCGCCGAGCCCGGCATCTACGCCGTCGGCGACATTGTGCTGGGGACGCCGCAACTGGCGCACGTCGGGGCTATGGAAGCGATTGTCGCTGTGGCAAAAATTGCAGGTAAGCCGGGCAAGCCGATCAACCCCGAACACATCCCGGGCGCTACTTACTGCCATCCCGAAATTGGCAGCGTCGGGCTTACCGAAACTCGAGCACGCGAGGCAGGATACAACGTTAAAATCGGCAAATTTCCATTCACAGCGAATTCGCGTGCGTCTATCGTCGGCCAGCACGAAGGCTTCATCAAGATCGTTTCGGATGCGGATTACGGCGAGATTCTCGGCGTACACATCATCGGCCCGCAGGCGACGGAGTTGATCGCCGAAGCCGTCACCGCCATGGAACTCGAAGCCACCGTCGAAGACTTGATGTGGACGATTCACGCCCATCCGACTCTGGCCGAAGCCATGCTGGATGCGTCGAACAGCGTGTACGGGATCGCGATTAATGCATAATGGCCACGGATTTACACGGATAAGCGCTTTGGTTTGATCCGTGTGAATCCGTGAAAATCCGTGGCGAACTTAGACTTTGATTTCTCTTATCCAACTCGGCACCGTGGACTACGCCACCGGCCTGCGCCTGCAGCAGCAACTCGTCGACCTGCGCAAAGAAGAAAAGATCGGCGATGTTCTTCTGTTACTCGAACACTCTCCCGTCATCACTCTGGGCCGTAACGCGAAAGCTGCAAACGTGATCGCATCGCCCGAATTGCTCGCCCAACGCGGCGTCGAGCTTTTCGAATGCGACCGCGGCGGCGACGTCACCTTCCACGGCCCCGGCCAAATCGTCGTATATCCAATCTTCGATCTGCGCGGATTCGCTACGCCCGACGGCAAACGCAAGACGCTCGGTGTAATCGAATTCGTCCGCCGCCTCGAAGAAGTCCTGATCCGCACCTGCGCCGATTTCACCATCCCGACAAAGCGAGTGCCCGGCCTAACCGGTGTCTGGACGGATGCCGAGGCTACGAGTGCCCATGTGGGGACAGCCGCCTCGGCTGTCCAGCGAAGCGAAGCGAGCCAGCCCGCAAGAGACCGGGAAGGGCACGACTTCAGTCGTGCCGAAAAAGGTCTGGACAAAGAATCGGCTTCAGCCGCTGAGCTTCGTCCCTCGGACGCTAAACTCGCCGCCATCGGCATCCACATTTCCCGCTTCGTCACCTCGCACGGCTTCGCCCTCAACGTAAACACCGATCTCAGCTTCTTCAACTTGATCATCCCGTGCGGAATTACTTCGAAGCCGGTAACGTCGATGCGGCAAGAACTCGGCAAGCCGCTCGACCTGAACGCAGTCGCCGAATCGATCTCTCGCAACTTCGGCACAGTCTTTTCCAGCCAGATGCTTTGGGTGGATACTCTCGACGCGCTGATGGGACGAACGGTCGGGGTTCCGATGCTGGTGCCCCGCGAGTTCCGGCAACTTCATAAAGACGAGGATGGAAGTTGGGCTTAGGCCGCCATCTTGCTTTCGAGCCGCAATACCTGCACGCGGTTCCACGCCTCGCCAGCCCCGGTTTGTGCCTCTAGCCCAACTATCCTTGCTCGCGATACCATCAATTCTGGTGTGACCCGCGGTTTGACATGACTATCAAGAAAAAGAAGTCCAAGTCCAAAATAAGCTCTAACGGAAAGCGTCCGCGCAACTGGACGTCGCAGTCGAAATCCCCACTTCTCGCAAAAGGCGCGAGAAATGGGGCACCCAGGTCCCCATCGAAGACCGCGGATGCTAGCCTCCGTACCTACTCCATCCCCGACACCCGCCTGGAGCATCCCGAGCTCTCCGTAAGCCAGCGAATCGAGAAAGACAAAGATGGTACCGAGCACGTCCGCTACGAAGTCACCGGCAACCTGAACGCTCCAGTCCCGCCCATTCGGGACTCAAAATATCTTGACAAGAAGCAGTGCATCGAGATCTACCGCTACATGCTGCTCAACCGAAAAATGGAGGTCGCGCTCGAAAATCTTTACAAGCAGGGCAAGGTGGTCGGCGGAGTTTATTTCGGACTCGGCCAGGAAGCCTGCTCCTGCGCCTCCGCCTACGCGCTCGATAAAGACGACTGGTTCGCGCCCATGATCCGCAACCAGGGATCGCTTCTGGTCCGCGGCTTCCGCGCCAGCGACACCATGATGCAATACATGGCCAAGGCTGATTCGCCCACGCGCGGCCGCGACGGGACCTCGCACTTCGGCGACATCGAGAAGCGCAACATGGTTTCGCCCATCTCCATGCTCGGCGATTTAATTCCGGTGCTCTCCGGCGTCGCGCTGGGCGCGCGCCTTCAGGGCCGCAACGTCGCCGTCATGACCTACATCGGTGACGGAGGCCAATCCACCGGCGTTACCTACGAAGGCATCAACTTCGCCGCGGTGCAGAACCTCGGCCTCGTGCTCTTCGTCGAATCGAATCTCTGGGCCTACTCCACGCCGTCTGAAATGCAGTACCGCTGCAAAGACCTAGCCGAGCGCGCCATCGGATACGGCATCCCCGGCGTAATCGTCGACGGTACCGACGCCTGCCAGGTCTACGACGCCGCCCGCGACGCCGTCGAACGCGCCCACCGCGGCGAGGGCCCCACCCTGATCGAAGCCAAAATGATGCGCATGAAGGGCCACGCCATCCACGATGCCGCCGCGTATGTGCCCAAGCCCATGTTCGACTTCTGGAAAAAGCGCGACCCAATCGCCCGCCTCGAGAATTATCTGGTGAAAGAAAAAAAGTGGCTGACGGCGAAAGAAAATGCGGAATTGATCTCAGAAGTCGAGCGCGTGATCGAGGCCGAGCGCGAGATCGCCGTGAACTCGCCGATGCCGACACCCGAATCAGCCGCGGGCGGGGTGTTCTGCGAAGAGGGGTGCCACGAAATCAAACCGAAGTATGGGATGCCGAAAGTGAAGAAGGGGACGAGCCGATTCAAAGAAACCGAAGCAGCAGTGCATTTGAAGTAGATACCGGAGCAGAAGTCAATATCCCACATGATCCAAAGCGGAACCAGGAGCCGTACCCATGAGGCGATTGTGCATGACTATGGCCTCGCGTTCAGCCATACCCGCGATGAGGTCCACGACAATGCGACGGCAAGTTTGGTCCCAGTCGCCGTCCACCTGATCGAGTTCCTCACGGAATCCAGCCGGGAAAATGCTAAAGTCTTTTGCGATCGCAGCGTCGCGAAAAGTCTCATATAGGCAACGTATGACTCGTCGCAGTCCGTGTTGGTGAGTTGCAAGGCTGGGTTTGCTAATGACGTAATACCATGTCAGCTGCTTCCACATCCAAACCTCCGCTCTTAGGACAGGATCGAACCTAAGCGGGCACGCGTTCATGCTCGTAGCCTGTCTCAGCTTTATTGCATTGATATACCTGGCGATCAAGACCCCGGTCACGTGTCGCAGAGCGGCGCGCACGTTTCGGTTACTCGAAAATGGCTCAGCAAGAGGAATGTACGTGAGAAGCTCTGCAAACCCGTCCCTTACCAATTCCCACTTTAGCTCGCGGTCCTTGTATCTTAAGCGAGAGAACGTCAAGAATCGCTCCCGCTCCTGCGTGTCGTTCTTTAACCGGTCTAGCGGAATTCGCCCAGCTCGGTAAAAATCCTCTACGTCGTGCACTGCATAGGTTACGTCGTCGGCCCAATCCATTATCTCTGCTTCGACAGACCTCACGTTGTCCTGATGCCCTTGGCGGGCCCAATTGAAGACATCACGGTCCGACTCATACGAGCCCCACTTCTCTGATCGCTCCCCGCCCGCACATCGTAGCCAAGGATATTTAAGAACGCCGTTCAACGTTGCTCTTGTAAGGTTTAGACCGGGAGGATTTGAGCGTCGCAAGGCGAGGCGCGTAATGATCCGGAAAGACTGTGCGTTCCCGTTGAATCCATCTTTGATGTCGTCTTGAACTAAGAGTCGATCAAGTTCCTCTTCCGCAAGGTGTCCAAAAGGAGGGTGGCCAAGATCGTGGGCAAGCGCGGCAGCTTCGGCAATGTCCGGATCAATACCGCCGAGCGACCGTGCAACCTTCGGCTGTTCCCGAGCGAGTTTTTCCGCCGCGCGGCGAGCAAGCTGAGCAACTTCCAAGGAGTGTGTAAGGCGGTTGTGGAACACGTGCCCTTCGTGCGCGGAGATGACCTGTGTCACACCAGCGAGGCGACGGAAGGCAGAGGTATAGAGAATCCTGTCTCTATCACGCTGACCATTATTACGGTTGTCTGGTGGGCTATCCGGGTGGAAGCGCTCGTAACGAAGGTCGGATTTTTTCTTTGTCCTTTTGGATCGAGCCAAGCATCATCCTTCCGTGTCAGACGGAAGGGAATGTCGTTCAGGACTTGCGACGTAGTGTGCGCTGCTGGGATAAGAGCAGCTTCCCCTCAGAAATGAGGCGCCAAATCGCTTCTAGAACCAAGTCCCGATTCCAATCGTCATTCCCCCGATTTGCCGCGACGCGATCGACTAGCTCTAAGGGCTTATAGTCTTCGCCCGGCTGAGCGATGTCCATCACTGCCCTCTCGATTTCGCTTTCTTTTTGCAGAATCGCAGCATTCATAAATTAGACCGCCTTCAGACAGTGCGCGGGGGAACGCGCAGGTAGCAAGTACGATGCACTCTAAGGGCACTAGGGATGGAAGTCAATGTGGAAAAAAGGCCCGTGCCAACTTTTGCAACCGTAATGGGAAACTCTACAAACACCACAATGCTCTGATAAGATTTTAATACTGTTTCAGCTTCACATCAACGATCCGAGCACTCGATCCATGCCCCAACTAACCTACCTCGAAGCCATCCGCCAGGGAATCTGGGAAGAAATGGACCGCGACCCCTCTGTCTTCTGCCTCGGCGAAGACATCGGCATCTACGGCGGAGCTTTCAAAGTCACTGACGGTTTCATCGACCGCTTCGGCCCCGAGCGCGTCATCGACACGCCCATCGCCGAATCCGCCATTGTGGGCGCGGCCTTCGGAGCGTCGCTCACCGGCATGCGTCCTGTCGCCGAATTCCAGTTCATGGACTTCATCGGCTGCGCCTTCAACCAGATTTCCAACATGGTCGCGAAGACTCACTACCTCTGGGGCGCGCCTGCCCCGCTGGTCCTGCGCGGCCCCAGCGGCGGATACGTCCACGGCGGCCCCTTCCACTCGCAGAATCCGGAGATGTGGTTCGTCCACAATCCCGGACTCAAAGTAATCTGCCCGGCCACGCCGTATGATGCCAAAGGCCTGATCAAGGCCGCCATCCGCGACAACAATCCCTGCATCTTCTTCGAGCACAAATATCTCTACCGCCGGATCAAAGGCGAAGTCCCCGCCGAGGATTACGTTGTCCCGATCGGCAAAGCCAAAATCGTCCGAGAAGGCCGCGACCTCAGTATCATCACTTATGCCGCGATGGTCCACACCGCGCTGGAGGCTTCCGAGGTTCTAAAAAAAGATGGGATCGATATCGAAATCCTCGACCTGCGCACTGTCTCTCCGCTCGACCGCGAAGCCATCGCGCAAACCGTGAGGAAGACGAACAAAGTAATCATCCTGCACGAGCACTCCCGCACCGGAGGTCTCGCCGGCGAGATCGCCGCCATCATCAACGAAGAAGCCTTCGACGATCTCGACGGCCCCATCGTCCGCATCGCCGGCCTTGATTCCGCAATCCCATTCTCTCCTCCGCAGGAAGAACACTACCTGCCGAAAGTAGAAGACGTAGTGCGCGAAGCCCGGAAGCTGAAGGCTTATTAAGCTCCGAAGCACAAGAAGGACATGTGGGGACAGCCTCCCTCGGCTGTCCAACTCGCGATGCGACGCTTCCTTGGTCCAAACTAGCGCCTCACCCGCCCCATCTGCCACAATAGACCTTCCCGGAGGACATCCATGGGCAAGTTCATTCTTGGAGTCATCATTACTCTACTCGTTCTCATTCTCGGCGGCCTCGGCATGGCCATGCTGGGCTTCATCCCCACAAACGCAAATGCGATCCCGCCCCGCTGGGAGACCCGCATCGCCAATACCGCCGTCGATGCCTCCATGGAGCGCCACGCTGCTCACGCCATCAACCCGGTGCCACCCAACGATCAGAACTATATCGATGGAATGAAGCTCTACACCATGAACTGCGCTCTCTGCCACGGCGGCCTCGACCGCAAACCGGATTCCCTCTCCAAGTCCTTCTACCCACCCGCACCCAATCTAGTCGCCGACCCCCCCGACGATCCCGAGTGGCACATCTTCTACACCATCCGCACTGGCGTTCGATACACGGGCATGCCTGCTTGGGACAAAACTCTGAGCGAGCAAGATATGTGGAAGATTGCCAGCCTGCTCTCTCACTTCGACAAACTTCCTCCCGCAGTGCAGGATTACTATCAGAAAACTTTCGGTGTCTCTCCTCAACCTGAGACGAAAGAGCCCTTGAAGAAAGTTGACCACGACTAGTCTCAGTGAGGCAGGCGCTTTTCACTGCAAACCCACCCAGACGCTATAATATTCTGTTGCCTCCGGCGCTCTGTTAGAACTGTAGGCCCCCTGGAAGGAAATCATGCCGACTGACATCATCATGCCCCAAATGGGAGAATCCATTGTCGAGGGCACTATTACCAAGTGGTTGAAAAAGCCTGGCGACAAAGTTCAGCGCGACGAACCGCTCTTTGAAATCTCCACCGACAAAGTCGACGCGGAAATTCCCGCGCCTGCCTCCGGCGTCCTGCAAGAAATTAAAGTCACCGAAGGCACAACGGTTGGCGTGAATACGGTCGTCGGTACGATCTCTGTGGATGGCGAAACCTCGGCCTCGCCAGCAAAAGCTGCGCCCGCAGCTTCTGCTCCGCCTGCGAAAGAAGAAAAAAGAGAAGAGAAGAAGGCTGCGGCCACCCCAACTCCAACGCCCACTGCCAGCACTCCGCCGGTAGAAGAATCGTCAGAAGACGAGGAGGCTCGCTCTTCTCCGCTCGTCCGCAAGATCGCCCGCGAACACGGCGTCAGCCTCTCGCAAATCTCGGGCACTGGACTCGGCGGCCGCATCACCAAACAGGACATCATGGCTTTCGTCGAGCGCGGGCCGTCGGCTTCGTCCTCTGCACCCGCTCCAGTCGCTCCGCCAACACCGCCACCCAGCCCCGCTTCACCAGCCGCATCGGCGGCTCCTCGCTCTGCTCCCGCTGCCTATCCCGGTGATCTCGTTCCCTTAACCAACATGCGCAAGATCATCGCTCAGCGCATGATCGAGTCGCGCCGCACCAGCGCTCACGTCCACTGCATGTATGAAGTGGATTTCACCCGCATCGTCGCCCTCCGCGCCAAGCACAAGAACGGATTCGAGCAGCGCCACGGCGTCCGCCTTACCTTTATGCCGTTTTTCGTGCGCGCCGCCATCATTGCACTTCAGCAGTGGCCCATCATTAACGCTTCGCTCGAAGGCGACAGCATTCGATTCCATCGCAACATCAATGTCGGAATCGCCGTCGCCCTCGACTGGGGGCTCATCGTCCCCGTCCTCAAAAATGCCGGCGACCTGAACTTCCTCGGCCTGCAACGCGGCATCACCGATCTCGGCGAGCGTGCCCGCAACAAGAAACTAAAGCCTGAAGATGTCGAAGGTTCCACCTTCACCGTCACCAACCCCGGCCAGTTCGGCGCTGTCTTTGGATTGCCCATCATCAATCAACCGAACTCGGCTATCATGGGCGTCGGCGGAATCACTAAGCAGCCGCTGGTCGTCACCGACAAGGAGGGCAATGATTCCATCGCCATCCGCTCAGTCGTGCATCTCACCCTCGGCTACGACCATCGCCTGATCGACGGTGCCGTCGCAGATCAATTCATGGCACTGGTGAAAAAGACCCTGGAGAACTGGAACGAAGAGGTCGGCTGAGTCTTAGGCGGAAGGTTGTACTTTTGTGGGAGGAGTGTGTTTACACCAAGTCGAGGCATTCAGACACTCCACGGTTCCGTCGATGATCAAAGATATGCCTTGCCTGAATTTTTCCGGATTGATGATTTCCCTGGCCGCGACCGCGTCGGTCATTTCCAGTGCATTTTGTAGAAACGACATCGCCGCATCTTTCTTCTCGGTTCCCGGCTTGTTCCCCGCATTCGGTGCCAGCGCCACGTTCAACGCACCGCTCGCTCCCAGCGTGACGTCCAACGTTCCCTCCGCCACCGCTGTCCCATTCGCCTCGAGAAACGCCGGCCATGTGATTACCAGAACACCTTGAGCCTCGGTTCCATCGGCGCGATAGATTGTGTCAACCACGTCCGTCAGTGTCGGCCCGCTTTGAGGAGCCGGCGAAGCCGTCCGCGCCACAACTCTTGCGGCAGCCGGCTTCGCCGCCGGGAAACTCGTTGCCATCCCAGCCTTTGCCGCGGGACCCTCTTCAGCCGCAGCAACCCGGATGCTCGATATCAACATCACCGTCAGCGTCAAATAAATAAGCCGCCCGGTCGGGCGGCATGCCTGAAACATACTTCCTCCTCAGCTTTTCAATTCTCTCAATCCCTGACACGCCCGCGTCTCCGCCCTCTGCTCACCCTCGCTCGCACAAGAACTTCTCCACGCTCCGTACATACACCTCGGCGAAGTCCGCGGCAGGCCTTTTTCCCTCAATCAACTCCATCGCATCTTCCACTGACCATCCCATCACAGCCAACAACGCCAGCGTCATCATCGGCGCCCGGTGTACCCCGGCCGCGCAGTGTACAAGCACTTTTCTTCCTTCATCTGCCAGCGCCGTCAGCGCGAACTCCACCCCCCGGACAAACACTTCCGCAGGCTTGGGCTCGAAGTCATCATCCACGGGATTCCAGCAAACCGCAATTCCATGCGCCCCCGCCAGCGGAGTGTCGTCGAACTCGATCTGCATATCGATGATGTGCGTAATCCCAGCCCGCGATACTGCCGCCATATTCTCCGCGTTCCAGATTCCGCCTCCGACCGCGATCCGGTCGGTTACCCACGTGATGTCCATCCCCACCCTGAGCCGTCCGGCCTTTCGAGCCTTCCCCTTCAACGGAGCCTGCTGCGATTCATTCGCTGAAATCGCTTTCAACAATTCTTTCCGCCGCGATTCCAGTCGCGGCGAAACCGACAGCGCCGCGCACCTGCGAATTACTGAGGGCGGCCGGTTCGCCTCTTCCGCACCGTAGCTCTGCTTCATTCTACGGTATCCTCCTCACCCCAATCGCCGTCTACCGATCGCCGTGTTCCAAGGCCGTCTCTTTCTCCTCCTGGCCGCCGCAATCCAGGTCCTCCTTCGCAGTATCTTTCGCCGGGCTCGTCATTCCTCGAAAGTCGCTCGCCACTGGATTCGGCAAGAGATCGTCATCGCAAATCACCGGCTCCGTCGGAAGCCCCATGTGCTTCAACAACGTAAAAGCCAGCGAGTCATTCGGCGGCTTCGCGCGCGTCTCTTCTGTCGCTGGATACAATCCCACCGCTTCAAACAAATATTTCGCCGACGCCAGTTGCCCCGTCTTCGCTACCTCAATCACCTTGGCCGCGATCTCTTTCGCCGAGTTTCCCACCAGGTTGTTGATATTTTCCCGCACTCTCACCATGTCCACCGGCTTTTTCTTACCGCCCCCGCTTGTCTTGGCAGATTGTCTTGTCGTGCTTTTCTGCTTACTCTCGCTCGTACTCTTGCTCTTGCCTCGTGCTTTCTTCTTGACCATTGGCCCGCCCTCCGCAAAACTTTCCGGTCTGATTTCGAAATCCAGGTTTTCGAAATCCTGGTTTCCGAAATCCTGGTTTCCGAAATCCTGGTTTCAACCGCATGAAACCCTCATTCGCCAAGCGCCGGCCTATGTTCGCGAAGCAGCGATAACGATAACCATGACGACAATAAAAAGCGCCGCGAGAAGGTGACCGGTCCAGCTCACTCAAAAATGCAAAAAGGCTGCTATGAATGCAGCCCAAAATACGAAAGGCGCGCTTTTCAGCGCGCCTTAGAGACTATTGCTTTTTTCTTTACTGTATAAAACTATTATATCATATTGCATAGGGCAACTGTGACATTTTTTAAAATTTATTTTCCTCATCGTTTCAATCACTTGACCCGCGATGACCCCCGCTCCCCTCTTGACAACTTTTTCCACAGCCAGTTTCCGCGAGTACCAGGAACCGGATGTGGACATCCACCCCAGCTGTCCACATCCGCCCTTCACATCCCGTACATCAATCCTCATGCCGGATCTTCATTCGTTTCCGGCAACCGATCCAGCAAGTCCGCCTTGAGAAACGCCTCGCTCAGCTCGTCAATCAATTCCGGCAGTCTGCGTAGAAGTGTTCTGCGAGTGCAGTGAAGAATTCGCGCCGCCGCTTCGTGGTCGTACTCTTGCAAACATACCCGCCCAATAATCTGCCGGTCAAAATGTTCCAGTCGATCCAGGCAAGTTTCTATGTCATGCAAAAAAATTACCCGCGCTTCAAAAGTAGTCGCCGTGTAGGACGAAATTTTTGCGCGAAACAATTCCCGCCCCAGTATCGACGGCACCCGTCCCGCTTCCAGAGACCATCTCATGTAGCGCCGAAGCATCTCCATGGTTTTCTTTCGATAGAGCCATATGTCAGGATCGCGATCCCAGTCGTGCCCCACTTCCTCCGGAAGCTGTCCGCCTTGCGTGGCGCCAGGTCGCACCGGAAAATTGTGCAGTGGTAATTCTTCCCCTGCTTTTCCGTGTGCCAAATGTGCCGGCTGCGTCGATTGGATGGTGCCTTTCGGCGTGAGCCCTGGCTCCATCGTAGGAACATCTTTCGCTTCTTCATCCGCCTGCGCCGCGATCCAAGGCACAAATTCACTCATCCCACACCTCGGTCGCATCCTCTGCCTCATCCCCATCTCCGTTATCCGGGGGACCCTCTTCCCATCGCGGCCCTTGTTGCATCCTCGCCCTTCCTACCTCGCACGAACCCGGCGGGAGTTCGGCCATCTGGCGCGCGCAAATCACGCAATAGACCTGCTCTCCGCCCACTGGTCGCAGCCACAATCCCCCGCAGCGTTCGCAATATTTCAACTCCAACCGCATCTCGTTCTCGGACTTGTCCTCTTCGCTCTTTGTTTTCATTCACTCCTCCTGCGCAGGCCTGAGTTGGTGGTGGTTGAAACGCGTTCGCTCAACCAGAAGCAACCGAAAAAAAAGCCCTGCGCCGGTCGCCGCTTCAATGCGGAAACCGAACGCAGGGCTCGTTTCTCTTACGATGGCCTGCTTGAGCTATTTAATTATTTGCTAACTGCCGCTAACTCCCTCTAACTCCTGAACTTACTACGGTTCAATCGCCACGCCCGCCTCCATTAAGCCGGAATCACGCTGCCGGAAAAATCCTTCCTCATACCCCGACTTCAATACTCTGCCATTTTGCACAACTACGCTGATTCGTCCCGTGAAACCCAGCGATTTCAACAGTTGCTGCATGGACGCGGACAGCACCTCGGCCGCCCGCACCTTGCGCCTGAACTCCACGAAGTTCTTTTCCTCGCTATAGTTATCTGGGTTACTCATTGGAAATAATCCCCGGGAAAAGGAATGGGTTATACCACTTGGGCGATCGTATAGCTGCTAATTTTCAGAGTCAAGGTTGTTATACCCAACGGGCTGTGGAAAACTCAAGCCCATTAGCAATACGCTATACGTGCTATACTCCGGACCTATGAAATTCCGAGTCCTGCAAGACAACCTCCGCACTGCTCTTTGGGAGCGTATCGATGAGGGAGATCTCACTGGCCTCCGTCTGGCTCAGCAGACCGGATTCAAGCAGGCCCATATCTCCAATTTCTTGAATCGTAAGCGTGGTTTGAGCCTTGAGGGCATGGACCGGGTCTTAGCTGTTCAACATCTCTCCGTACTCGATCTTCTTGATCCCTCCGAAGTCAACAAACGCGCTTCCATCGTGCCTCCCAGCAACGATGACTTTCAAAACGTCCTGCTTACCGACGGAACCGTCGCTGCCACCCATCCCCTCCTCACCAGCATGAACGTGAAGGAGATTCTTAAATTCAAGAAAAGTTTTCTAAAAAAACTGAAGCCGGAACTGGAAGGTGATCGCGAACAGTGGGAGCGCTTTGTGCTGATCAAGGTCGACGGCCGGGAAGGCATGAGCATGTATCCCCGCCTTCTCCCCGGAGCCACGCTGCTCATCGACCGCCATTACAACTCGCTCAAGCCTTACCGCAAAGGCGAATTCAACATGTATGCTGTGCTCAAAAACGAAACTTGTACGGTGAAGTATGTGGAAACCGCGGACAATCACCTGATTCTGCGGCCCCATAACCAGGCCTACCCCATCGAAGTCCTGACCATGGAAGAGGGCAAGACTGCCTCCGACTACTTGGTCGGACGCGTCTGCCATGTAGGAATCGAAACCTAACCCAACCCCTTCTCAGCTCCCGGTTCTCAGTCGCCGCATAAGGCACTTACTAACTCAGCTCCGAAATCAGGAACTGGGAATTCTCTATTCCGCGCCCAGGCTGTCGAACATTTTCCACAGCTTGTCTCCCGTCGCGCGGTAAATGACATAGCCATGTCTGCCATCGGTGGTTTCGCGAAACACCAGCTCTCCTCGACCGTCGCCGTCAGCATCCACGACATCGATCAGCTCGAGCCGGGGCGTAACATCCAGGTGAAACCTGTCAGTCACTCCCGAATACAACTTGCGCAGGCTGCCATAGATATCTGTTCGGCTCACCAGCGTGATGCTATAAGTTTCAGGCGCCGACGCCGCTCCCGCCTCGGCGGGAAAGTGCGCTTCGGTGCTCAAAATCATCACGGGTTGGTTGTTCTTCCACACGTCGAACGTCGCAAATCGAATGTTTTCAAATACCGGTTGCGCGGGCTTCACCGCTGCCTTGCGCTTCTGCCTGGCTGGCTTACTGGCGGGAGCGGTGGCGACAATAGCGCCTTTCGTTCGCGCAGTCACGTAAGCGCGCAATTCATCTCCTGCCAGAGTGAGCATCTGCTTGCGCCGCTCATCTTCCTCGCCTTCTTTCCAAAAATACTTGTAGGACTGCGGATCAGGTCCGCCGGAATCCGAAATCGCCGCCATGAGTTGCACCGGTTTCGCTCCAGCCACCAGTACGGATGCCGCCGCCGGTCCAGCAACTACAGGCTGGGGCGTAGTATCTTTTTCTTCGGGCGCCTTCTCAGTCGGCTTACCCCGCCGCAACGTAGGACGATAATAGTTTTCCGCTTCTTTCGCTGGAGGCGCCTGCGACGGCGACGCTTGCCCCACCGACGCCTGCTCCGCCGGCACTTGCGCGGCCGACGGCTGCCCCGTCCCGGTCTCTGCCGGCGGCGATCCTTTTCCACCGCTCGGTTGCGCGCTCTTATCGGAAGTTGTCTCCGCCTTCTTCTTCGCGTCCCCGCCAGAAGTCGCGCTCGCGTCCGTCTTCCCGGACGATGGGGGCGAGCCAGAAGTGCCCGGAGAAGTTGGACCAGAAGTTGACTCCGATGCAGCTTTCTTTCTAGTCAGCCGCGGCGGTTCGTCGCCGCTGCTGTCCATTCCCACCGGAACGTCTTCTGCTTTGCGCGTAGTTTTCGCAGCTTCCGTTCCATTCTGATAGTAAGCTCCCGTGCCCCACCAGGGATTTGCGCTGTTCACAGCTTTGCTATGCATCGCCCCGCTGGTCGTGAACAATCCCTGCGACTCGCCGGCCTGCTCCGCCTCGTACACCGTCCCACTCTCCAACGCCATCGGCACCGGCTCTGCCTTATAGACGCTGGCATCGTAAAATCTGCCTTCCACTAGAATCGCCACGGGAATTAGTATTGCCTTCCCGTCGCTGAGTTGCAGAATTCCCACCGCGCGTGGCCCCTTCACTTTTTTCGCTTTTTTAGTTTCAACCGGTTTCTCGTCAGGAGTTTGCTGGGGGCGCTTGAGCTGTGGTCCATCCTGCTCCACGCTTGGCAAAGCCGTCCCTAAAAACATCAAGGCCAGAGCAATCGCCAGCATGAAAATGACGCCCGACCCCGATCTGCTGTATAAGAACTTTCTGGACATAAACCGTTCCGGCCTCGGCCTTCCCACTGCTGAGATTGTGGACGCTGTCTTCAACCCTGTCTTCCGTGGAAATGAGGCACTTATGAATATCGCTCTTCTGAATATCAATGATAAGGCTCCCGAGTTTACCTTGCCGGACGAGAACGGCAAAGAAGTCTCGCTGAAAGGCCTGCGTGGCAAAGTGGTCGTGCTGTATTTCTATCCTCGCGCCGATACCCCGGGATGCACCGTCGAGGCCTGCGAATTTCGCGATACCTACAAACAGATGCAGAAAAGCGGCGCCGTGTTACTTGGCATCTCCCCTGACACCTCCAAGGCTCAGAAGAAATTTCAGGACAAGTTCAAATTGCCGTTCTCGCTGCTGGCCGATGCCGACAAGAAAGTCGCCAATGCCTTTGGCGTGGTTCAGGAAAAAAACATGTACGGCAAAAAAGTCATGGGCGTCGTCCGCACCACGTTCGTCATCGGACCGGACGGCAAAATCCAGCACATCTTTCCCAAAGTTAAGCCCGAAGGCCACGCCGTCGAAGTGCTCGCTTATCTGAAGGAATCGGGAAAAGCTTAGTCGGATCTCGGTACAAAAATGGCTCGGGATAGAAATGGCTCATGTGGGGACAGCCGCCCTCGGCTGTCCTTTGAGCGAAGCTCGACAGTTTTTCTTCACCCCCCCGGCAAACTGTGCCGCCACTAATCCACTTTCGCACTTTGACTTTTCTGTCCTGACTTCTGCATTCTGACCAGTGCAATCGTCCGTCTGTCCGCCGCTTGGCCCCATCCGCCCGCTTGATCGGGAATTCTTCGCGCGCACCCCGCGCCGCGTGGCTCGTGACCTTCTTGGCAAAATTCTCGTACGCGACTCCGGAAAGGTGCGGATCTCCGCCCGCATCGTCGAAGTCGAGGCTTATCTCGGACAAAACGATCCCGCGGCTCACGCCTCCGCCGGCAACACGGCCCGCACCTCAGTCTTGTTCGGCCCGCCCGGCTACGCCTACGTCTATTTCATCTACGGCAATCACTATTGCCTGAATGTCTCGTGCGAGCAGGAGGGAAAGGCGGGGTCAGTGCTGATTCGCGCCCTCGAACCACTCGAGGGGATTGAGGAAATGGCGCGTGCGCGCGGAATTGTCCTGCGCCACGGGTCACAAGATTTTCCCAAGCTCACGTCTGGACCGGGTCGCCTCGCAGAAGCCTTCGGCATCACTCGCACCCGCGATAACGGTTGCGACCTAACCTCGCGCACCTCCGGTTTATGGATTGGAGACGACGCCTTTCGCGCAAAAAGAATCCAAATCACTCCGCGCATCGGCATCAGCAAAGCTGCCGACCACCCCCTCCGCTATATCCTCGCCGGAAACAAATGCATCTCGGGACCGAAGAATTCCCGCCAGAGACTTAAGACTCACTCGAAAGCTTGACGTTAGGTGTAGAGTGTCGATCGGGTCAGATGCCCCGGACATCCCTGCTGGTCAGGCGTTTGGCACATCGCGGTCAGTAATCAGGCGGCGTCAGTTGAGCCGAAATTGCGCGCTCGAAATTGCGCGCCCCAAGTGGGCCGGCGAGTCGCTCGCTCGCTCGTTCGTTTGCCGTTTGCCAGCATCCTGCGGACGAATCGAGTCATCTCATTCATCAGAAATCCGCATGCGCGGAGTCGCTCCAGTCCGTTGTCTTGCCGTCACGTTCGTGATGCTGGCTGCAACTATGCCGCAGCTCCTGGCCGGAGATTCCGCAACCCTTCGCTCCGATGAAGCCGCGCTTCCCGCCAATATTGTGATCGGTTTCGTAGGTGGATTCGTCGGCCACGACAATCCACATCATGGTCCGGTGCAACTCGCAAAGCGAATTCGTCCGGATGTGGGCAAAGACACTTACGTAAGAGTCTTCGAAAACCGGCGACGAAAACGCGCTTACGATGCGATCGTCAAGCTTCTCGATACGGATCACAACGGCATTCTCTCTGCCGAAGAGAAAGCCCGAGCCCGCATCGTCCTCTTCGGTCAAAGCTGGGGAGCTTCGGCGGCAGTGCTGCTGGCTCGAGACCTGCGTCGCCAAGGCGTGCCGGTCTTGCTAACCGTCCAGGTGGATAGTGTGGCGAAACTCTGGCAGAAAGATTCCATCATTCCCGACAACGTGGCCGAAGCAGTGAACTTCTATCAGCCCCACGGCCTCATCCATGGCCGGGCCCGTATTACGGCCGCGAACCCGGAAAAAACAGAAATCCTTGGGAACTATCGCACCGACTACAGGAAAACTCCTGTCGCATGTCCGGAAGCTTCATGGTTCGACCGCGTCTTCACGCCCGGCCACATGGAGAGCGAATGCGACCCACGCTTGTGGTCGCATATCGAAGAAATGGTGCGCCAGCGGATATCGCCTCCACAGCCCTCTCAAAGCACGGCCGCCGCGGTACTTCCCCGTTAGCTTAGATTCCGCGTCATCGATTCCGTGTCGTCGATTTCGTGTCATCCCGAGCGCAGCGAGGGACCTTGATTTTTCTTCTAGCGCGCACCATGCGACGCGTCGAGCGCAACATTATCGATCAGCCGCGTCGTTCCCACCAAAGCTGCAACGGCAACCAGCGCGCCGTCAGCAACGTCCACAACTGGCTCCAGACTTCCGGCATCGACGATCTCAAAATAATCCAGCCGTACCGAATCTTCTCGCGCAATTTCTTCCCGGCCAGCAGCTCGCAGCCTGGCCAAGTCACGTTCGCCGCCTTCCCACAATTTTTTCACGCGCAGCAGCGAACGATGCAACACCAGCGCCTGCTTTCTCTGTTGCGGATTGAGATAGGCGTTGCGTGAACTCATGGCCAATCCATCGGCTTCGCGCACGATTGGACCGGCGACGATCTCCACCGGAAAGTTCAGGTCGCGCGCCATGCGGCGAATGATCGCCAGTTGCGCCGCGTCCTTCTGCCCGAAGTAGGCCGCATCCGGCTCGACGATGTGAAACAACTTCGCCACCACCGTGGTGACGCCGCGAAAATGGCCGGGCCGGGAATGCCCGTCCAGCCTGTCACTCAGCCCCTCCACCTCAACCCACGTAATGGCGCCGGGGGGATACATCTCCTCGACTGAGGGAGCAAACAATAATTCAACCGATTCTTTTTCCAACAGCGCGCGGTCGCGATCAAAGTCTCGCGGATACTTCTGCAAATCCTCGCGCGGCCCGAACTGCAAGGGATTTACAAAGATCGATGCCGCTACTACCTCGCATGAAGCTTTCGCCGCCCGCACCAGCGATAAGTGCCCCTCATGCAACGCTCCCATGGTCGGAACGAATCCCAATCGTTTCCCGCTACGCTTGGCCTCGCGGCATGCGGCCCGCATCTCTTCGATGGTCTGGCAGATCCTCATGGGGTTCGCGTTGTCCGTCTTGGATAGTGATGCTCAGGATGCAGCGATCCACATAACTGCCCCGGGTCGCGCCTTGCAGTTTCTTATTGATCCGTTTTCCAATTGATCCGCGAAAATCCGTGGCAAACAATTCTTACCGCTGCATCGCGCGCTTTCTCGCCAGCACCGTGTCCAGGCCAGCCTTGGTTTCCTTCGGTAGATGGTAAGACTCTTCATCCGATGGATACTGCTGGGATTTCACGTCGGCGCGAAACGCCCGCACCGCGTGGCCGATCAGGGCGGCGGCATCGCCGTAGCGACGGACGAACTTTGCCGGGGGCGAAAACGTCAGATTCAGAATGTCGTGGAATACCAGCACCTGGCCATCGCACTCCGGGCCGGCGCCAATCCCAATGGTCGGCGTGGCCACTTCGGCGGTGATCATGGCCGCCACTTCGCGCGGAATTCCTTCGAGGACGATGCAGGCCACGCCCGCACGGTCGAGCGCGACGGCGTCGCGCATGAGCTGCTCGATATCGCCAAGATTCTTTCCCTGCACCTTGTAACCGCCCATCACATTGACCGACTGCGGCGTCAATCCGATGTGCCCGGCCACGGGAATTTCGGCGTCGATGATGCGCCGAATCAGGTCCGCACGTTTTTCGCCGCCTTCGATCTTCACCACTTCCGCGCCGCCTTCTTTCACAAAACGGGTGGCGTTGCCAAGAGCGCTCTGAGCATCAAGGTGATAAGAGCCGTAAGGCATGTCGGCGAGCAGCAGCGCATTCTTTACGCCGCGACGCACCGCCTTCACATGGTGCAGCATCTCGTCCATGGTGACGGAGAGCGTGTTGTCGTATCCCAGAACAGTTTGCGCAAGCGAATCGCCCACCAGAATCATTTCGATTCCGGCCTCATCGACCAGGCGCGCGGTGGAGTAGTCGTAGGCGGTAAGGCAAGTGATGGGTTCGTGCCGAAGTTTCAATTCCCGCAGAGACGCGGTGGTAACTTTGCGGCGGAGCTCGTGGTCACCGGAAAAACCGGGACGTCCGCCAAACGGGGTGATACTCATTTTTCCTCCAGTGCCCCTCCGGCTAGGCCGGATAGAGCCTGTTCAGCATCTTCAGGGATGCTCACAACATTGTAGCTTTGATTCCTTACGAAAACTAGCGCTTAGTAACAGCCACCAAAGAGCCTTTAAATATTTTACCTTCAATAGTTTGCAGAGCCTTCGCCCGAAGACCCACCCGTATGCTTGTACTAACGAACCAGGGGCTGCCCGCCGCCGGACGAACTACCTCTGCGCCTTCACCGCTACCAGCTTCTGCCGCGCCGTTTTCAGCTCAGGCCGCTCGTCGCCAACAGCAACTTCGGTCAACTTCCGGAAATAGCCGCTGGCCGTCGTCGCATCCCCGGCGGCATCAGCCGCCCTCGCTGCGCCGTACAAGGCATTAAAGCGGTTGGGAGCAATCTTCAGCACGGCTTGATACTCCACCAGCGATTCCTTGGGTTGATGCCCGCTCATCAGCAGTTCCGCCACAATCTCCCGCGCAGGCGTCACAGCCCCCGGGGTGACCGCTGCCTTGTCCATGCTCTCTTCCAAGTCCGCGGCCGAACGTGCCAGTTTCAAGGCATCCTCTGACTTGCCATTCAGTTCCGCAATCCATGCGGCCACTTCGCGGCGCTCGACTTCCACTTGATTCGACCAGTAGGAGTTATTCTGCTTCGCAATCGCATCGCGAAGGTCGGCAAGTTTCTGTTCGGCTTGAACCGCCCGTTCCGGATTCTTCGAGCGAGCGCTTCCTATGCCGATCGCCGTCCAAGTAATCGCCTGCGCCCAAGGCACGCCCTCCGCCACGCGAAGTTGGCTGGCCTGCTCCCAATTTCCCAGTTCAATCGCGTAGCGCGCAGGAATCGCCGAAGCTCCGTAATTCCCAGTAAGCGTCAGCCCAGAAACCGGCGGCAACGCATTCATCTCATCCAGCACAGCCTTCGCTTTGCTCACTCGTCCGCTCTGCAGCTCCGCGTACTCCAGGTAGTCCATGGCATGCAGCCGCTGATCGCGCGCTTCGCCGTTCTTCGAATCGACCTCCGCGGCGGCCGCCAGCTCCGCCGACTTCAGGTTCGAGCTGATGGATTCGTCCCACGAGCCCACCCGCGTGAACAGATGCGAAGGCATATGGTTCGCATGCGCGGAGGCGGGAGCGATCTTGGCGTAGATGCGAGCCGCCCCCAGACCCTGCTCGGCCAGCACCGGATTGTCGTAGCAGTGGATGATGTAATGCGCGATGCCCGGATGATGCGGTTGCCTGGCGAAAATTGGTTCCAGAATCTCGCCGCACTTGCGTTGGTTGGCAAAGGTTTTGTCGGTCTTGGGCGCCGTAATCGCCAAACTCAGCGCATGAAAGATCGCCGCTTCATCGTCCTGCGGATTAGCCGCCTGCAGCGCGCCCATCTTCAGCTCAAAAGCCTGGCTGTGCGCATACGCCTCCTTACCGTCTTCGCGGTAAATCTCAGCCAGCGCATCGATGTAGGCGTTCTCGCGAGGCGTAGTCTTCGCGTTGCCAGCAGCAGTCTGCCTTGCCTGATTCAGAGCCAGACGGCCGGCCGCCGTGTCCCCGTTGTCCCACATCCCGTGGTAATGAGACATGGCCACGCCCCATTGCGCCATGGCGCATTGCGGATCCCGCTCGGAGATCTCCGTAAAAGCCTGGCGCGCCTGTTCATACTGGAATGAGTGCAGCATCGCGACCGAGCGGTTGAAAGGGTCGGTGAGATCGAGCCGGCACGAAGTGAGGAAGTGGACCGAACCAACCTCCTCTGCAGTCATTTCGTGATGATGCTCTTCCTGGCTTATCGCAAGCGGAACGACACACAGGACCAAGGCGAGCAGGGCGGTGGTGGGGCGCATGGGGCACCTCCATATTCCGCGCAATTCTACCACCAGTCCGCAAGGAGAAGGCGTTCCGCTGGCTACGACAACCAGCCTCCAACGACTGTTTTCACGCCCCCACCGCCTCATGCCCGCCCAGCGGCAAGAAATACTGCGTGCCCTTGATCGGCTCGGTCACCTTGCGAAGCAATTCCTGCAAGTCTTCATTGCGGTCGACAAAATCGATATCGGACGTGTTCACAATCAGCAGATCGGAAGACGTGTAATGAAAAAAGAAGTGCTCGTAGGCTTTGACCACTTCTTCCAGATAGTCATCGCTGACCGCGCGCTCGCCCGGCGCATTCTTTTTCTTGAGCCGCTTCTTCAGCACCTCAGGCGTCGCCTGCAAATAAATTACAAGGTCGGGCGTGGGCAGACTCTCGCGGAAGTGGGTGTAGTAACGGTTGTAGGTGTCGAGTTCCTGATCCGTAAGGTTCAGGCAGGCGAACAGTTTGTCTTTTTCGATGATGTAATCCGCCACCACCGTCTTCTGCGACGTTGGTCCCAGGTCAAGGGCCTGCAATTGCTCGAAGCGCCGCACCAGAAATTCGAACTGCGCCTGAAACGCGGCGCCCCGTTCGCCCTCATAAAACGCGCCGAGAAATGGATTGGACTCAGGCTCCATCACGCGCTGTGCATTTAAGCGCTCGGCCAATATGCGGGCCAGCGTACTCTTTCCCACTCGGATGGGACCCTCCACAGCAATGTAACGTGGCAGTTCGAAAAGATTAGCCATGATTTCGCAAGAATCGGAAATGGCAGGATATCTCGGATAGCGCCGAGTGGCAATTGCGGGAAGAGTTAACACCCGGAATTTCGATTGAAGACTGTTGACTGAGGATTGCTGATTGAGCCCGACCCGGTGCGCCAATCGATAGTCGGGAAATCAACGATCGACGATTTACAATCCCTGCATGATTGGCTATGTCGTCTCCGCCATCTCCGCTGCGGCCGCTGTCGCTGGAGGCTATCAGTCCATGTCGCCGACGGGGCAATGGTATGGCCAAACTTTCACAGGCCTGCCGCGCGGTTCGCGGCAACTCGCACTCACTTACGACGATGGTCCCAACGATCCGCACACTCTGCGGTTGCTGGAAGTCCTCGCCCGGCACGGCGTGCAGGCAACTTTTTTTCTGATTGGACGTTACGTTAAAGAACGTCCGGAGATCGCCCGCGAAATTGTTCAAGCGGGCCACGTGGCCGGCAATCACACATTCAGTCATCCTTTTCTGACTTTCAAGAGCGCAGGTGAAATCCGCCGGGAACTTGCACAATGCCGCTCCGCGCTAGAGGATGCGCTCGGCCAACACTCCAATCTCTTCCGCCCGCCATTCGGAGGCCGCAGGCCCGCCGTTCTGCGCGTGGCGCGTGAACTCGGGCTTGAACCTATCATGTGGAACGTGACGGGCTACGATTGGAACGCCCCGCCGGCCGCCGTGATCGAGGGCAAAGTCTCAAGCCAGATTCACGGCGGCGACGTAATCCTCCTGCACGATGGAGGTCATAAGCAGATTGGAGCGGATCGCTCGCAAACCGTAATGGCTACGGATAATCTGATCGCCCGCTATAAGAGTGAAGGGTATGAGTTCGTGACGATACCGCAGATGATGCAGCAGATAAGGACTTAGCGCTTCATTGCTGCGAACGCCTGCTTCGCGGCGGCTATGGTTCGCTGCACATCCTCTTCCGTGTGCGTCGCACTCAAAAATGCCGCTTCATATTGCGATGGAGGCAGGTATACGCCGCTATCGAGCATGGCGCGGAAGAATTTCCCGAATGCTTCAGTATTCGACTTCGAGGCAGAGTCCCAATCCGTCACCGGCCCGGGGGTAAAGAACCACGTAAACATTGAGCCGACACGGTTGTAGCAGAGCGGCACACCAGCATCTTTGGCGGCAGCGGCGACGCCTTCGACCAATTCTCTACTTAACTTGTCGATGCGGGGATAAATCTCCTGCTTCCGATCGCGCAGATGCCGCAACATTGCGGATCCCGCCGCCATGGCCAGCGGATTACCAGACAGCGTGCCCGCCTGATACATTGGGCCGAGCGGCGCCACGAGGTTCATAATCTCGCTCGATCCGCCGTAAGCGCCCACCGGCAGACCTCCGCCGATAATCTTGCCCATCGTCGTCAGGTCCGGGCGAATGCTGTACAACTCCTGCGCTCCGCCGAACGCGACGCGAAATCCAGTCATCACCTCATCAAAGATCAGCACGGATTTTTCGCGCTCGGTGATCATTCGCAACGCAACCAGATAATCGTCGGCCGCCGGAACGCATCCCATATTCCCGACCACCGGTTCGACGATCACGCACGCAATCTGGTGCTTGAACTTTTGAAATGCATACTCCACGGCGTTGACGTTATTAAAGGGCAATGCCAACGTGAACTGCGTGAACTCCTCGGGAACGCCCGCCGATCCAGGAATGCCCAAAGTCGCAACGCCCGAACCAGCCTTGACCAGCAGAGAATCAGAATGCCCGTGGTAGCATCCCTCGAACTTCACAATATATTTTCGCTTGGTATAAGCGCGCGCCAACCGGATCGCCGACATGGTGGCTTCGGTTCCAGAACTCACGAAGCGAACTTTCTGCATCGGCGGAAACGCGGCCAGCACCAACTCCGCAAGATCAGCTTCGGAAGGGGTCGACGCTCCGAAACTGGTGCCGTTGCAGGCTGCGCCCACAATCGCATCGAGCACATCCGGCGCCGCGTGGCCCAGGATCAGCGGTCCCCAGGAGCCGACATAATCGATGAACTCGTTTTCATCGGCGTCCCAAATGTGGGAACCTTTTCCGCGCACGATGAACGGAGGATCTCCACCCACCGAACCAAACGCACGCACTGGCGAATTCACTCCGCCGGGAATCATGCTTTCGGCGCGTTGCTGTAACCGGCGCGACTGCTCGACTTTTCGCGATGTGGTGGAGGGCATTAAGTGCTCCGGGAAATAATCGTGGGCCGGTGATCTGGCGGCAACGGACTACTATAGCAGCGGCCGTATCGCAGCGCGCCCGCACAATTAATCAGATGTTCATGTTTTCGCCATCACCTTGCAATATGACCGAGGTACATTCGCTTTAGTAGCTTGCCCTTCTAACCGGGAGGGTTTAAACAGAGACAGCTTCGGGGCTCCGAGCTGTCTTTTTTATTTTTTCCTTCGCTCCTTTCCCTGTTTTCCCTTTTCTCTTCGCGCGGTTCACGCCACTCATTTCAAATAAGCCCGGGCCAAGCCGATCAAGTCTTCGCCAATTCTTCGGGCGACTCCATTTCGTGATCCGGATTCATCATGTGCAAACCCTAGGGAGTATGCTTCAAGAGTTTGGAAACAAAATCCGAAGCCTCGCTGGTCAAATCTTTATGAACTTTTTACTGCTCCCATCGAGTTCTGGCATCGAACCGAATGGTAGACACTCACAGAAAGGAGGACAGGACAATGGCTTGCATGACTTTGCTTGCAAAACCAATGACGATGGCGACGACGCAGCTCGCGCGCGAAATCCGTTACGAAGTTTCCGTTCCGCAGCAGTGGACAGACGACACGAAACGGCAACCTTTGCGCATGAACTGGGTCGTGGTCACCGGCAAAGACGGCAGTCGGCAACTCCGCATGCAATGGCTGGCATTAGACTGATAGAACACTCAGTGTTGGCCTTTGTAACCTCTCTTTAACCAATCATGGGTAGGCTCGAACTAATCATGGTCAGGCTCGGGGCTTAGGGAATCAGACGGCAGGACTGATTCCCTAACCTCCGGAACGGCCAGCTACTATTGTTAACTATAGTTAACTCGCTGTGATACATTAATCACATTCAATTAAAGGAGCGGGCAGAGTTACAAGCCAGCGCCATCTGTTGCCTTCGGCAAGGTCATGGGTGCGGAACGTCAAATAGCAGAACAGCAAATAAATGAAACGACATGCCCAAGACGCGAACCCAGGCACTTACCGGCTGCTAGTGGTACTGTGGGCCGCCATCGCTGTTGGACCCGGACTGCCGACAGCGGCACTGGCGCAGCAATCGCCGGAAGCCCCTTCCGCGACAAGGCCTGATCCCGCGTTGCAGGAAGAGGACGCCAACCTTGGCGATCCGCCGCCAGGCGGGGACCCCGAAGCAATGTTTCCTCATTTCAAAACCACCCGTCTCTGGCTCGCGGGTCAGGCAAATTTTATTTTCCAAACTCATCCTCCATTTCATGCGCCCTACAGCGGACCAAACAGCCTGAACCCAAACTACGAGAAAGCCACCTCTCGGCTGATGACGCTCTACACCGGCTTCCGGCTGAATGAGTCCACCGAGTTTCTCGTAGACATTGAAGAGGCCGGAGGCGCCGCTCTCAGCACCGGCCTGGGACTGGCCGGTAATACGGATCTCGATATTGTGAGAAATCCTCTGCTCAGCAAGGCGCCCTACCTGGGGCGAGGCATGATCCACAAGGTGTTCGCCTTGAGCGACGATAAAGTCGAAAACCAGCGGAGTTTTCTCTCGCTGTTTGACGAATTGCCGCGCCGCCGTTTGGAAGTCCGCTTCGGCAAATTTGGCATGCCTGATTTCTTCGATGTGAATTCGGTAGGCTCCGATACCCATTTCCAATTCGACAATTGGACGATCGACAATAACGGCGCGTGGGACTATGCCGCCGACACGCGCGGCTACACCGTCGGCGCCACCGCTGATTTCGAAGATCGCAACTGGGGATTCCGCTTCGCTGAAGCTCTAATGCCGAAAGTTGCGAACGGCATCGATCTTGTGTGGAGACCCTGGCAAGTTCATGCAGAAAACTTTGAATACGAATTACGTCACGGTCTGATCCCGAAAAAACCAGGAGTGATCCGGCTTCTGGCCTACGTCAATCACGCCAACATGGGCATCTATCGGCAGGCCGTCGCCAACTTCGAAGCGGGACTGACTCCGATTCCGGAGATTACGAACCATCCTTGGCATGTCACTCGCAAGTATGGTTTCGGCATCAACATTGAGCAGAACCTTACGCGCTACGTGACGGCATTCGGCCGCTTCGGATGGGATAACGGTAAAACTGAATCGTTCGCCTATACCGAAGTCGATCAAACTTTTTCCGGAGGGTTAGGCGCGAACGGCGCATGGTGGCGTCGGAAACAGGATCGCGCCGGCATCGCGTTCGTGACCAACGCAATCTGCAAGGATCACCAAACTTATCTCGCCGATGGTGGCCTCGGCTTCCTTCTGGGCGACGGAAAGTTGAACTACGGCCGCGAGAACATTGTCGAGTCCTACTACACGGTGCACGTCTGGCGCGGAATCTATCTCGCCCCCGGCGTTCAATATATTCAGAACCCCGGCTATAACCGCGATCGAGGACCAGTCGCGGTTCCTACCTTCCGTGCCCACATCGAATTCTAGCCGTTACAGAAAGTGGTCCAGCACGGCTGTCTTGAACTCTGTGATTCGCGCGAATGCTGGATCATTTGTCACGAAGCCCGTCGCGTGTGACTGGATGGCAGTGGCGGCTTGCACTGCGTCCGGGGTGCGTAAGCGATAATCGGCCCGAAGCCGCGCCGCAAGATCCGCCGTCTCCAAGTCAGGCGGAATCCATCGCAAGTTAGGATAGGTCGAGAGCAGGCCATAGAATTCATCGACTTGGTGCTCGTCTTTGTCTCGATACGATGGAACCAGGAGTTCCGTCATGGTGATCGTCGATGTGACGGCCTCATGTTTGGGCCTTTCCAGCCACGAAAAAACTGTGTCTGCGAGAGTAATGTAGCGGGGATTGGCTTCCAGTTGGTAAATGAAGATGCTGGTATCAAGCGCGATACGCTGGTGACCTCGCAGAAACGTCCGCAGCCCATCTACTCCCAACTCTGGCGCTCTTTCTGAAGATGCCGGGCGGGATATGCTTTTCCGGCCACACCTCGAATTGCGAGCCGGTGTGATTCCGGTTTCTGCAGTACGAGAACTCGTTTTCCTCGCACCACCACTAAAACCTTGTCGCCAGCCCTCAAATCGAGCGCGTCGCGAGCTTCGCGTGGGATCACGATTTGATTCTTCGAGGAAACAGTCGCGGTTGCCATGCTTTACATTATACTAGAAAGTAAAGCGTGGAGCCAACCCTCTCAGCGCGAATCCCGGTGACCTACTTCTCCACCTTCACTCCCTTCCAAAACGCTACATACCCCTTGATCTGCTTCGCAGCATCCTTCGGCTCGGGATAAAACCAGGCCGCGCCGGCATTCCGCATGCCGTTAACTTCAACGTCGTAATAACTCGCCGTCCCCTTCCACGGACACACCGAGTGCGCATCGCTCGCCTTGAAATATTCCTGGCGAATCGCCTGCGGTGGAAAATACTGATTTCCCTCGATCTCTACCGTGGAATTGCTTTCGGCCAGCACCGCACCTTCCCACATTGCTTTTGCCATAATGCCCATATAGATTCCTAGGTGGCTCGGCAGTTTCATAACATTGGGGGGCAAAATGCTACAGGCGCCAACCAGCATGCATTTTAACGGGCACTCCATGGTTGGAGCGCTGCAGCTCGTGATGGTTTGTTCGCCCCGCACCGCAGGCTGGAACCAGGCGGATCGCGTCGCGCATTGGCAGGAACTGGGTTTCCAACGCGCCCCAGACTTCGCCAGAGCCCAGGAAGACCACGAAATTGTCTGCCGCGAATTGAAATCCGCTGGAGCAGAAATTATTGCGATTTCCTCTGCGGCCGACTTCTCGCTCGACGCTGTCTATGCCCACGACGCATCTCTTCCCACCGACTTCGGATTGATTATGATGCGGCCCGGCAAGCTGAACCGCGTAGCCGAAGGCCAGCACCACGCCTTGTTCTGCGAGAGTTTGGGCATCCCGATTTTCGGCAAAATCACGGCTCCAGGCACTACCGAAGCCGGAGACATTCTCTGGCTGGATTCGAAAACGCTGCTGATCGGCCACGGCTACCGCACCAACGCCGTCGGCATTCGCCAGATGCGCGACCTTCTCGCCCCCAAAGGTATCGAAGTTCTATCCGCACCTTTACCCTACGGCCCGGGGCCATCCGCTTGCCTGCATCTGATGTCGTTGATCAGCCTGCTCGACGACCACACTGCGCTGGTTAACCTATCCTGGCTCGCAGTCGAGACTGTCGAACTGCTAAAGTCCCGCGGATTCAAATTCATCGAGATCGATCCTTCCGAGCGTGACAGGCTTGCATGCAACGTCCTCGCCTTGGGCAATAATCGCTTGCTTGCCATCGAAGAGAATCGCAGCACCAACGCCCGCCTCCGCCAAGCTGGATTCGATGTGCGCACCTTTCCTGGCTCTGAACTGTGCATCAACGGCAGCGGCGGCCCGACGTGCTTAACGCGTCCCCTGCTACGCAGTTAACCAGTGCGCAGGGACAGCCGGCTCGGCTGTCGCGGCAGAACGTTTCCGGCAGAACAAGGCTAGCCGGTTGTTCACGCGCCTGTGTTACAATGTGTACAATTACGCACAGGAATCTTTATGTCCACGACGATGACCATTCGAATCGAACCAGCGGTCAAAGACAGGCTCGATCGCCTGTCTGAAGCCACCCGTCGCAGCAAATCCTTTCTGGCGGCTGAGGCCATTCGCGAGTATGTCGAGACTAATGAGTGGCAGATCCAAGAGATTCGCGCGGCACTCGCAGAGGCTGACGCTGGCGATTTCGCAAGTGATGGAGAGGTAAAGTCCGTCACGGACAAGTGGAATGGGCGCGCCGATTAAGTGGCTTAGAGCTGCCCTGAAAGACTTGAATGATGAAGCCGCTTATATTGCGGATGATGATCCAACCGCAGCCCGTTTAGTTGTCCAGCGCATCGTGGAAGCGGTAGCTCTCCTCTCTAAACAACCGGCCATCGGCCGTCATGGCAGGGTCGCTGGGACGCGTGAATTACCTGTCCCCAAGACTCGCTATTTGATTCCTTATCGCATGCGTAATGGTGCAATCGAAATTCTCCGTGTTTTCCATGCTTCCCGCCGGCCTCCTAAACGCTGGTGAGTGGGACTATCCTTAGCTCCGCTCCTGCTAAAATAACCCTGCATGCTTCTGCCCTTCGTCCGCGAACTCTTCGTGGACGCTGAAAAGCTTCCCGCCTTCGCGCGTGTTGCCTCCCACCTGAAGGAGGGCACGGGGCGCATACGTGTCTCCGGACTCACCCCGACCGCGAAAGCCTTGATGCTCGTGCTATTTCAGCGAGCCGCCGGCCGCCCCCTGATTTTCGTCGTCAACGATAACCGCGCCGTCGAAGACCTGGTCCCGATCCTGCGCGGATTCTGCGAACTCACCTCAGCCTGCGATCCGGACTCAGTCATTTCACTTCCGGCACGCGATGTTCTTCCTTTTCAGAATCTCTCGCCGCATCCCGAACTCCAGGAAGAGCGCGCCACAGCGTTATGGAAAATCGCAACTGGAGCGGCGTCCATCGTGGTCTCGCCAGTCGCGGCGACGGCGATTCGGCTGCGTTCCAGCGATTACTATTCCGATCTCGCGCGCACGATCCGGCGCGGTGAATCTTTCGATCTCGAATCCCTGCTGGCACACCTCAACACTGTCGGCTACACTTCCACCGACGTGGTCGAGATGCCCGGCCAGTACGCCGTTCGCGGCGGCATCCTCGACGTCTACTCGCCCGAAGCGGACCGTCCGCTGCGCATCGAATTCTTCGGCGACGAAGCTGATTCCATCCGCAAGTTTGATCCTGCGTCCCAGCGTTCCTCGAATCCCGTCGATGAAGCCCTGCTGCTTCCACTCACCGAAACTCCCGTGAGCGAACAACTCCTCGGCGCAATTCATACACGCCTCAGCGGCAAACGCATTGTCGGCTCAGGAAAGCCGGGTTCCGAAGAAATCATCGAAGCCGCCGTCCGCGCCGGTGGATTGAACGTTTTCCCCGGCTGGGAGTTCTACACTCCTGTCGCCGGAGCTGACCATACGGTCTTTGATCTCATCCCCCGCGCCGCCGTTCTGCTCGACGAGACCGATCAACTTCGGCAGGAATTCGACCGCTTCTGGACTCGCGTTTCCGAAGCTCACGAGCGCAGCGGCGTGGGCAATCTCGTCCGCCCCGAAGACCTTTACCTCGCGCCGGATGACTGGTGGCAAAAAACATCCACTCTTCCCGGGGCCGATATTGAGCACCTCGGCATCACCCGCGACATCAACGAAGACTCCGTAACATTCCTCACCCAACCTTCGCCGCGCTTCCATGGCGCGGTTCCGGCCATGCTCGAAGAGGTGCAAAAGCTGAACGCTGCCGGCAAACGCGTGCTATTCGCCGTTCCCAACACCGGCGAAGTCGAGCGGCTGGCCGACGTCTTCACCGAGTACAACGTTTCGTTCCGCCTTGGAAGCCGCACTCGTGGCGGCGAAAGCTATGCCGACGAAACCAGCTACTTCGCCGGAGAAATTCTCACCACCACTCTCGCGACGGCTTACGTTCCAGACGGCGTGATGCTTCCCGATGCCAATCTTGCCATTTTCGGCGCGCGCGATCTCTTCGATGAATCCGAATCCGTCGCTTTGCGTCCGCAGCGGTCGAAATCCAAAGTCTCCGCATTTCTGTCCGACTTCCGCGACCTGCAGGTCGGCGACTACGTGGTCCACGTCGAACACGGCATCGGCCAATATCATGGATTGAAGGAAATCAATCACGGCGATGGTCCCGCCGAATTCATGCTGCTCGAATTCGCCGAAGCGGCTCGTCTCTACGTCCCGCTCACGCGTCTCGACCTGGTTCAGAAATATCGTTCGTCAGAAGGCGCTAAGCCGGTTCTAAGTCATCTCGGAACCGCTGCCTGGTCGAAGACGAAATCCCGCGTCAAAAAAGCCATGCAAGACATGGCCGACGAACTTCTGAAACTTTACGCCGAGCGCAAAACCGCCGTTGGACACGCCTTTCCGCCGGGCAATGAATGGTTCCGCGAATTCGAAGACGCTTTCGAATTCAATGAAACCGAAGACCAGGCGCAAGCCATTAAAGATGTCATCAACGACATGGAGTCCTCGCAGCCCATGGACCGCTTGCTCTGCGGCGATGTCGGCTACGGTAAAACTGAAGTTTCCATGCGCGCCGCTTTCAAAGCCATCAACGACAATAAACAGGTGGCGGTTCTGGCGCCCACCACCGTGCTCGCTTTCCAGCACTACGAAACTTTCAAGCAGCGCTTCGCACCTTTCCCAGTCACAATTGAAATGATCAGCCGCTTCCGCACTCCGAAACAGCAAAAAGAAATTCTGGAGAAAACCGAAGCCGGCAAAATCGATATCCTCATCGGCACGCATCGCATTCTTTCCAAAGACATCAAATTTTCCGATCTCGGCCTGCTGATCGTCGACGAAGAACAGCGCTTCGGAGTCCGCCACAAAGAGCGGATCAAGCAAATGCGCAAGCAGGTCGATGTGCTCACCATGTCGGCCACGCCAATCCCGCGTACCTTGCACATGTCGCTGGTGGGCCTGCGCGACATGAGCGTGATCGAAACTCCGCCCAAAGACCGCATGGCCATCCAAACCGTAGTCGCGGGATGGGACGAGAAACTCATACAGTCCTCCATCGAGCAGGAACTGGAGCGCGGCGGCCAGGTCTATTTCGTCCACAACCGCGTCGATACGATTTTTGAGATCGCAGCCAAGCTCCAGGCGCTGATCCCGCCGGCTCGCATCATCGTTGGCCACGGACAAATGTCCGAGGGCGAACTCGAAAAAGTGATGTTGAAGTTCATGCACCACGAAGCCGACATCCTGGTTTCGACCACAATCATCGAGAACGGTCTCGACATTCCGCTCTGCAACACAATTCTGATCAACCGTGCCGACCGCCTCGGTCTTTCCGAGCTTTACCAATTGCGTGGCCGGGTCGGCCGCTCCAATCGCCGCGCTTACGCGTATCTGTTGCTTCCCCCGGAAATCGAGCTCACGCCAATCGCTCGCCGCCGCTTGGCCGCACTGAAAGAATTTTCCGATCTCGGCGCGGGATTCAAAATCGCCGCTCTCGACCTTGAACTTCGAGGCGCAGGCAACATGCTAGGCGGCGAACAGAGCGGCCATATCGAAGCTATCGGCTTCGAGCTCTACACTCAAATGCTGGAGCGAGCCGTGCGTGAAATGAAGGGCGAAGCCGCCCCTGATGAAGCTGAGACCCAGCTCAACCTCGGCCTCAACATTCGGATTCCCGCGAGCTATGTGCCCGAAGAGAACCAGCGCCTGCAGATGTATAAGCGCGTGGCGCGTGTGGAAACTGAATCACAACTGAGCGACGTATCCGCCGAGTTACAAGACCGCTACGGCCCGCCTCCGCCAGCGGTCCGCAATTTGCTCGACTATGCCTCGCTAAAACTTTTGTGCATGAAAGTCGGGGTCAATGCCATCGAGCGCAAACGCGATTCGGTCACTCTGAAATTTCAGCAGAACGCCGCCGTGGATCCGGAGCAGCTCGCCCGCTTTGTCTCCGCCCAACGCGGGGCGCAGTTCACCCCTGACGGCATGTTGAAGTTTGTTTTGAAAGCGACGGCTGCGGAAGAAGTTCTGCGCGCTCTGCGCACAATATTGGAGCAACTGGCAAGCGTGGAAACGGCGCCGGAAGTGCGCAGCGGCCCATCCTAGGGGCGAAGGGGGCAGATTCATCCTCCGTCGCAACGGCCCGGGCGCTAATGGCTGGTAATCAGCGTCTCCTGGCTGGCCATGCACAACCATCCTCCTTTTTCCCGAACCCACATATCGGTAAACCTGCCGCGCCGGCTGTAAGCCTTCCCTTTTTCTGCGCCTTTTTCTTTGTAGGTTCCGGTGACTACCACCGCATGTTCATAGGCATGCACATTCATCGAATCATTCACGATCTGATCGGGACGATAGCCCGCCTCCCGAATGCTGGCAAGATATTGATCCTTGTTCATGAAGGAGCCGTCGGAATCGGTGTAAAAAAAAGTAGGAGCAAGCAACCCGGCGATCGCCTTCGCATCCTTGTTCTTTTCCGCTTCGTTCCATGCGTTTTCGAGGGCCAGCACCCGGGCTTTGTTGGGGTCGAACGAGTTAACCTGAGCGTAGGCTCCAAGTTCTATGAATACTATGAACGCGACTGCAAGGCAGACTTTCACGGCCTTCATGACATAGCTCCTGTTCCTACTTGTACCATCGGAAGAACGAAGCTAAGGGATTCGCTGCCGGATTGCAAATACAGAAATGTTTTCCCAAATGTGGACTGCTTCCTCTACACCGTAGCCTGTATCGCCACCCCGAACCCCAACGGGTACAATAACCGGGCAACTGAAATCGAATCGGCAGAGACTAACGACGACCGACTAACGACGACCGATCGACGACCATCCTTATGACCATGAAAGTCCGCAAAGCAGTGTTCCCTGCCGCCGGCCTCGGCACACGTTTTCTTCCCGCAACCAAAGCTCAGCCCAAAGAGATGCTGCCGCTGGTAGATAAACCCATCATCCAGTACGGCGTGGAAGAGGCCATGGCCTCGGGCTGCAACCAGATCCTGATCATTACTGGACGCGGCAAGCAGGCCATCGAAGACCACTTCGATGTCAGCTACGAACTGGAGAAGATGCTGGAAGAGCGCAACAAGACCGACCTGCTGCAGATCGTGCGCTCCATTTCCGACATGATCTACGTCGCCTACGTTCGCCAGAAAGAGGCGCTCGGCCTCGGCCATGCCGTGCTCATGGCCCGGGAAATGGTCGGCAACGAGCCGTTTGCCGTACTGCTCGCCGACGACGTGATTGACGCAAAGGTCCCATGCCTGAAGCAGATGGTCGAAGTTTTCGATCAGACGCAATGCTCGGTGCTGGCCACTCAAATCATCGAAGGCAAGATGATCTCTTCCTACGGCGTTCTCGACGTCAAGCCAGTCGACAGCCGCTTCGGCGAACGTCTGTTCGAAATCAAGAATATGGTGGAGAAACCTAAGCCCGAAGACGCGCCTTCGAACCTGGCCATCATCGGCCGCTATATTCTGACGCCCACAATCTTCGATTGCCTCGCGAAAACACCTACCGGCGCCGGCGGAGAACTTCAACTGACGGACGGCATGCACTTGCTCCTGGAGAAAGAAAAGATGTATGCCTACGTCTACGAAGGCCGCCGCCACGATACCGGAGACAAACTCGGATTCCTGAAAGCCACCGTGGAATTCGCTCTGAAGCGCGAGGATTTAGGCGCGCCGTTCCGCGAATATCTCAAGGGACTGAATCTGTAGTAAAAGAACGTTTCATCCTGACTCTTTTCCAAGTATGGAATCATGTTGCCATGATGAACGAAATGAAAACGCCATCGAATGAAGAGCTCGTAGCTAGATATGAACAAGTTGCGATTGCTCGAGGACGTGCTCTTTGGAACAACGATTCGCAGTCAGCGAATGAGCTATTCACCGAGGAAGTTGCGATACGTCGTGAGTTAGCGAGTCGTGTGCCTTCCGCTATCAGCCTTTTGCTATCGCTTCTAAAGTCAACCGACCCTTGGGCTCGACTCGATTCGGCCACTCCAGCCCTGTTTTTCGCCCCGGATCAGGCCGAGCCGGTGCTCGAACTCCTGGCCAAAGAGCCAAAGGCGCTCGGCATGACGGCATGGATGAATCTCGACCAGTGGCGACAGGGAAAGCTTAAGCGTCTGTGGTAAACGGGTAATTCCAGCCTTACCCTGTGTCCCTCGTGCCCTCTGTGTTAAAGATTTTCCTTTACCCCAGTAACCCTTAAACCCAACCCAGTGGCTCATTACCCGCCCGACCCCTTCAACTTCTTCGACTTCTCCTCCACCCCGCGCGCCAGCTTTTCTTTGTGTCCCTCAAGCTTCTTCGCAACAGCAGCATCACTCAACCCGATCATCTGCGCCGCCAGAATTCCGGCATTCGTTGCGCCGGGTTTGCCAATTGCCACCGTCGCCACCGGAATCCCCGCTGGCATCTGCACCGTGGCCAGCAAGGAATCCATTCCCTGCAATGACGTCGAAGGAATGGGCACACCGATCACGGGCAGATTCGTATGAGCCGCAATCACACCCGCGAGATGCGCCGCCCCTCCCGCACCGGCGATGATCACTTGAATTCCGCGGCCCGCGGCCTTGCGCGCGAAGTCCGCTGTCCGATCCGGAGACCGGTGCGCGGAAGTCACATCCATCTCGTAAGCGATGCCGAACTCCTCCAACGCTTTTCCCGCCTCACGCATAATCTCAAGATCCGAATCGCTGCCCATCACAATTGAAACCAGCACCTTACTCATCATTTCTCCCCAGAATTATTTCGTTAGCGCGCGTCCCGCAATATCCTTCCGATACGTCGCCCCTTCAAACCGAATCTTCCCGCACGCATCATAAGCTATGCGTACTGCCGTCCGCAGATCCCCCGCCCGTGCCGTTACTCCCAGGACCCGGCCGCCAGCCGTAAAAAACTCTCCATCGCGTTTCGACGTTCCCGCGTGAAACACCTTTACTCCGTCGATCGCGGCAACCTGATTCAAGCCCGCAATGTTTTTTCCCACGTCAAATGTCCCTGGATATCCTCCCGAAGCCATTACCACGCAGACTGCCGCATCGCGCGACCACTTAAAATCGCCTTCGCTGACGCGCCCTTCAATCGAGGCTTCCAGCGCCTCGACCAGATCGCTTTCCAGGCGCATTAAAATCGGCTGCGTCTCGGGATCGCCGAACCGGCAGTTAAATTCCAGTACCATCGGCCCCCGGGCTGTCATCATCAGGCCGCAATAAAGTACGCCTTTATATTCCGCGCCCTCCGCTTTCATGCCCGCCACCACCGGCCGCGCAATATGGTTTACCAGCCAGTTTTGCATCTTGTCGTCGACAATTTCGGCAGATGAATAAGCGCCCATGCCGCCGGTATTGGGACCGGTGTCGCCATCGCCAATGCGTTTGTGATCCTGCGCGGCCACGAGCGGCGCAACTCGTTCGCCGTCGCTCAACACCAAAAACGAAAGCTCGTCGCCTTTCAGAAATTCTTCCAGCACCACCCGCGTTCCCGCTTCTCCTACCATCTTGCCGCTAAACATCTCAGCTGCCACGCTAAGAGCTTCTTCTTTGCTCGCGGCAATCACCACACCTTTGCCTGCCGCCAATCCATCTGCCTTCACCACGACCGGCAAGTGAAAATGCGACAGTGCATTGCGCACCTCCTCGACCGAGTCACAGATCGCGTAGGCGGCTGTTGGAATCCGATGCCGCTGCAGAAACTCTTTGGCGAAACTCTTGCTCCATTCCAGTTGCGCCGCCGCCTTGGTCGGCCCGAAGACAGGCCAGCCGCGCCGCGTGAATTCATCCACCACGCCCAAGGTCAGCGCCAGTTCCGGTCCCACCACGGTGAGGTCAGGACGAAGTTTTTCGCCCAGCGCGACGATCGAATCCAGGCTCTTCACATCCACCGGCAAACATTCCGCCTCGTCCGCAATGCCGCCATTGCCCGGAGCGCAGTAAAGCTTCGAAATCCGCGTCGACTGCCGCAGTTTCCATACCAGCGCGTGCTCGCGTCCACCGTTTCCTAAAACTAAAACTCTCATAGCCAGAGAAAATCAAGAGTAGGGGAGAGCAAACAAGGCTGTCAAACGGGCGCTCCAATAAGGCAGTCGTATAATCTCGACAGATGATCACCGTCTCCAAGGAAGACTATCTCAAGGCCATCCTCGAGGCTGAGAGTGAAGGCGAATCCGTGATCTCGGCCCGGCTCGCGAACTGGCTGAAAGTCTCGGCACCGGCTGTTACGATGGCGGTCCGCCGCCTGAAAAAGGACGGCCTGGTCCGGGTTCAATCGGACGGGCACGTGCGCCTCACGGCCGCGGGCCGCACCATCGCCCGCAAACTCACGCTGCGGCACCATCTCATCGAACGTATGTTAGCGGAACTCTTCGGTATGGAATGGTGGAAAGTCCACGATGAAGCTGAGCGGCTGGAGCACGCCGTATCCCCCGACTTCGAGGCGAAGCTCCTGGCCAAGCTGGGCAAGTCAGGCGCCTGTCCTCACGGCAATTTGAGCGAGATGGAAAGCCCCGCCAGCCGCCGGCAACGCGGCCTTACGCTTCTGGCCGACGCCGCACCCGGCAGTGCCTACTCGGTCAGCGGAATTTACGAGCGGGACCGGCGCTTGCTGGAATTTCTCGAAGCCCGCGGCATCCGTCCGGGATCGAAGCTGCGATTGCTCGAGCGCAACTACGATCAGACCCTCACCCTATCCACGACTGCGGGAAATATCTCGCTCGGCCGCGCTGCCGCCGAGCGGGTCTGGGTTTCCCGCTAGAGGCGATGGGCGTGCCCAGCCTGCTTACGAGAGTTCCGCGCTGGTGCTTTGTTATTTCTGCACCGGTGGAACGTACTCTTTCGGAACGGCGGAGCCTTCACCGAAGAAGAATTGGTCCAACTGCTTAACGATCACTTCCTGATCTTCGCGGCGGGCGGGATTCAGGCGATATTCGTTGAGCAGCATCTTGCAGTGCTCAGTCCACATGCGCCAGGCTTCCTGGCTTACGTTGTCATAGACCTTGCGGCCGAGATCGTTGTCGAAGGGTGGCTCCTCAAGGCCGGGGAGTTCCCTTTTCAATTTCACGCAGAACACGGTGTGCGCCATACACTTCCTTCAGTCAGAAATTTCTCCATCTGCAAGATTACTACAGGGGACTATGGGGGAGAAACCGAAGCGGTGCGGAGTGGGTGATGAGATCTGATTTTCAGGAACCCTTCAATACCGCCTGCCGTTAAGCAAATCTTGTTCTGATTTCGTAACAAGATCGCAGGAGGGATCCCTTCGCATGGTGAACCGTGGGAAAATTAGTTATGAAGAAAGACTCCCCCGGGAATAAAAGGCCTTATTCATTTCCTTCAGTAAAAGAATTAAACCTGGAACAAGCGAAACAGTTCGTGGCAGGACATGCCAATTGCAGCGACCACGAAGCGTTGGCGATATTGGAGTCCCTCGGCCGAGAACTGCAGGAGCAAGAGTAGAGTCCAATTTTCTAATGAATAAAATCAGGTTGAATGACGGCTGCCCTTACTGCGGCAACTTTGCAGTGTATCGTTCGCAGCCAGAGACTCTGCTGGGCCGAATGTGTGTCTTGATGCTTCTCGATCTTGCCAGGTGCCACCGGTGCATGCATCAACATTATCGTCCACTGTTCTGCCCAGCACCTGAGTACGCGGCCAGGTCCGAGGAGAAAATCCTGCCGAGTCCCTGCCATGAAAATCAGAGTGACCCACTAACCGATGAGGCGGCGTGACCTGAGCATTCCGAACCAGCGTCTTCTGATGCATTAGAACGCGAAGCGCCGCTCGCGTTTCAGGGTCTCGCTGTGGCTTGCGCAAATGCTGCGAGGATTTGTGCAATCTGCAGCGAGTTTACGGGTGAACTTTGCGGGTGATCGGTTGCGGCAGCGGACGACTTACCCTTAATGGCGATGTAAACCGCGTTATAGGTTTCATCGCCGAGATTCTCCACTTTGTGCTTGACCGGCGGGAACCATCGGGATTCGCCCGCCTTGGCATATACTTCCTGGACCTTGCCATTCTGATCAGTGAATTTGAGATGCCCAGCGGTGAGGTTGACCACTACTCCACCGGGATGCTCGTGGAGTTCCGACCGCTCACGGGGACCGTAGTGGATGTCAATCACCACCACATGCTCGTTCTCAAAGTGCAGTTTGTAATGCTTGGGTTCCGCCTTGGTGGGATCCTGGGCGGCAGCGATATTCACCATTAGACACAGAGTTGCTGCGCAGAGAAATCTGCACAACATTGAGCGGGCCTCCTACGCTAAGGATAATTTCTACCGCAGACTGAAAGGAACGCTACTCTGGCCGCACCGCGGCTGTCAACGATTGAAAGCTAGGCTGCCCCAAAGTGGTTAATCGGGCAGCCCGGAGCAAGGTCCGGCTTCCGGCCTCCGGCATTCGCAAAAACTTTCAAGCCGGAAGCCGAGCGCTGGAAGCCGTTTTCGTCATTTATTTCTTCGGTTGATCTTTATCGGAAGCCTTGTCCTTGTTTTCGATCGACAAGAGTTCCACTTCAAACACTAGTGTAGAGTTTGAACCAATTTCAGGAGCCGGTCCGCGCTCCCCATAAGCAAGATCGGGAGGGATAAACAGTTGCCACTTGGAGCCGACTGGCATGAGTTGAAGCGCCTCGGTCCATCCTTTAATGACGCCGGTCACGGGGAAGGTCGCGGGCTGGCCGCGCTTGTAGGAGCTGTCGAACTCCGTGCCGTTGATCAGCGTGCCGCGATAGTTGCAAACCACGGAATCGGCCGCCGTGGGCTTCGGTCCCGTGCCTGCTTTCAGAATTTTGTATTGCAAGCCGCTGGGCAATGCGACTACGCCTTCTTTAGCTTTGTTGGCAGCAAGAAAAGCGTCTCCTTCTTTCTTGTTTCCGGCGCCTTCCGCTTGCATTTTCTCCTGCTGCTTTTTGCGCATATCGTTCTGCACTTCCACGATGGCGGCTTGCGCCTGTTCCTCGGTAAGCAAAGTCTTACCGCCGGTGAGGCCATCTTTCAAGCCACGCGCCATAATATTTGGGTCTACCGGAACCGATTGCTTGTGGAGATTCGCGCCCATCTTCATTCCGAGAGCGTAGCTGAATTTATCTTTTGAAGTTTTGAGCGCGAGCGGGGCTGAGGTCTTTGCGCCGGTGGCCGGGCGCTTTGCCGCCGGAGTCTGAGCTTTGCCGGCAGTAGCCGCCGATGACGGAGCTTTTGGAGTTGTCGGGGCCGGAGTGTCCTGCGCCAGGCCATTCCCTAGCAGCATCGCAGCCGCGAATATATGTATCGCTGTGGTGAAAGATTTATGCATGCACACATTGTCACATTGAGTTGAAATCTCCGCAAACTGGAATAAGACTGCCAGGGGAATCGGCATCGCGAAAATACTTCGGAGCGGATGCGGAGCTACTTCCCCGAGAAATTGGTGGGCCCGCAAGGATTTGAACCTTGGACCAATGGATTATGAGTCCACTGCTCTAACCGCTGAGCTACGGGCCCGATTGTTTATTTTCTGCTACTTGCACGCTTCTTCTTGCTAGCAGCAATCTCTTCTTTCACAAGACTTTCACCAATCCCGCTGGCGGCTAATTCGAGTTTGCTCATCGCCGCACTCACATCTGTTGTGCTGACGATGTGGTATCTGTCGAATACGGCTCTCGTCTTGTGACCGCTTATCGACATGGCAACTTTCTCAGGTACGCTTGCAACCGTAACCAGATTGCGCACTGCGCTACGTCGTAGATCATGGACCGCAAGCCCTTTGTACCTGTACCATGACCATCCGCCCTTGGTTTTTGGCTCAACTAGCGTCCGCGTGCCCTGTCCGCATGCAGCGCAAGCCTTCTGCCATTCTACCCTCAGATTCTTGTCATCGAAAACTTTCCCAGTTTTTGGCTCAATAGTCTTCAGCAGCATCACTAGCTCCGCTGGCAAAGGCGCGTATCGTGCCTCATCTGTTTTGGTCTGCTCTTCTTCAAGCCTGATGAGCCGCCTGTCGAGATCGACCTGCGACCATTCAATTTGCTTTGCTTCGCCGCCTCTCACTCCGCAGTAGTACAAGAAGAGGACGAGCGGCTTCAGGTGTGTCGGCAGCAGCGCCAGTAGCTCATTAAATTTTGGCAGTTCGAGAAATCCCTTCCGCGCTCGTGGCTCCGGCAGAAAATGCACTTTGGGGACTCGCGCGATCCTGTCGTCTCCATGTGCGATCCGCAGCATCCGGCGCAGACATGCCAAGCCACGGTTGATGATCGCATTGCCAACGCCTTGCGCCTTCCGCTTACGTGCGAAGTGCTGCGAAGTCTGCGGGGTTATTTCAAAGACTCGCGGACCTGGGTTATCTTTGCCGTATCCGAAAAACTGGTCAAGCTGCTTCAGGCCATGGACTGTTTCTTCCCCATCAGCGTCGGTCGTCAGCGTGCGATTCTCTTTCTCTCTATAGTTGTCAATCAGCATCTGCCGTAAATCAGCATAGCGGAGTTTGTTTGCATCAGGCGCCAAGCCGCCATCGCGCTCACTCATCAGACGACGCAGTTCGTGGAGCGCCTTCATTTTCGATGTTTCGCCAGTGCTGACGCGCACCGTTTTACCATGGTGACGGTACTGCGCATACCAAATCTCGCTGACGGCTTTCTTATTGCCGTTTGCGTCCTTCTTCCCATAAATTTTCAGCAGCGACCCTTCACCTTTAGCTCGTCGTCCCATGCGCTCTCCTTTTCACCACAACATCTTATGCTCTAAGTGATGGGAGTAGCAGCGGAATCTATAGCGCTCTACAGCAACTGTCAGCGAACTATAGTAGGTGATAGCTGTAACTATAGTGTTTTCAATAGTTTAGCGTTGACTTTGCCTCCCGTTTTGTAGCATACTCATTCCAGTTGGGAAGCTCAAAGTCATACAGGGGAGGGTCGGATTCGTGTCTCTATCTGAGCAAAATGACAGTAACGCTGAGAGGCAGCGCAGGTGGCGTCAGACACCCGTCGGACTGGTTATCTCCGCATTCCGCGCACATGATCGCAAAATCGCACGTCAACGAGCAAAGCGTGCGTATCACAGTGAGCGCAGGGCAGCAATTGTGGGTTGCGCCACTGGCCACGAGCATCACGACCAAGCAGGCAACAAGATATGCGCTCTACGCCTGATCAAGCGTGCTCTCCTGCTGGACGTTGCGCCAGTAGCCTCACCTGCCTACCCTCGGGGGACTTCAGTGCAAGCTCGCAGAGTTGATTACTGCATCACTCCTGTCTCAGATCAGGCGCCGATTCGTGCTCAGATCGCCGCATTCGAAGCTGGGCGGCGGCAGCGCATCGCTGATGCTCGAAGCCTTGCTGCACAGTACAGCCCACTTTCATTTGAGGATGTATTGCGCGGTAGGAAACTCGGCTACAGCGAAGATGCTTTCAACCAGCTACGTTGCGCCGCAGTTGGTAGACAGATACGAGCAGATGGTGGAGCGGTGAGCGACCCTGAAATGACGATGCGCGAGCATCAAGAGGCTGCTAAGTATCATCGGGCGTGCGCAAGCAAAGCAAAGACTATGGACTCCTGTGCTGCTCATCACGCTGCTGCGGACCTCCACGCCCGTGCTGCTGAAACCGAAGATTCTGAGGACGGCGCAAGAGCATGTGCGGCAAGCAAGAAGGCGCTCGCAACAAGATAAAGCCGAGCAGAATAAGGCTTAAATCAATGGCTATTCAATGGAGAAACGGAAGGCTTCAAGCAGGAAAGTTGCGGCATCGCATTGACTTGGTAAAAGTGTCCAACGTGCAGGACAGCACCGGGGGATTCAATAAGTCTGCCGATGTGCTCTATGCGAATGTCTGGAGCAGCGTGGAAGCGCTCTCCGGTATGGAGACTCTCGTCCTGGAGTCGCAGGCTTCGCTGGTGACTCATCAAGTCATCATCAGATACATCGGTGCTGCTCCGTCATGGCAAGCGAACACTGAGTACCCTGTTGGCTACCTCTGCGAAGACTCGAACGGCAATCTTCAGCAAGCGCAGTCGGCTGGACTCTCCGGTCCTTTTGCTCCGCAGCCGTGGAATGGAGTAGCTGGCAGCTTTACCGCTGACGGTGATCCGAGCACAGGCATCGAGTGGAAAAACTTGGGCGTGGCGCCACCGTACACCGGAGTTACGTCGGCTCTTCAGGTGTGGTTTAACGGTAGACAATTCCAAATCACATCGGTGCAGAACCCCGATGAGCGGAACAAGATGCTGTGTCTGATGTGTGTCGAAATTAACGACAGCCGCCAGCAGATCACTGCGCAACCGAGAGACCTGAATTAGGAGACATCATGGCAAGCAACCAAACATCACCAAACAAATTCGCCGTACACTCGCGTCTTGGGCTCTTAGAGAATGCAGCTACCGAGTTGCGTCGCGATGTGACTTCGCTGCAACAGCGCCCAGCAGTCCCCGGACCAGCAGGAAAAGCTGGGCGCGACGGTTCGGATTGCCAGTGTAGAAACGGGAGAGAGGGGGCACCCGGCCTGCCGGGAAGGGATTCAACTGTAGCGGGACCTGCCGGGGCTGTTGGCCTCGCCGGACCCAAGGGGGACCGCGGCGAACGTGGTCCAGCCGGACCGGACACCACCGAAGCACTGGCAGAGGCGAGAGCAGTGATTGCAAATTGCCGTGCTGAATTGGCGACGCTCAAAACGACGGTGCAAGGTCTGCTCGACATGAATGCGCGGGCTGGCGAATACATACAGTGGCTGCGCTCGAAAGCAGCGGCGCGGGCGCTGTGAGAGCACTTTCAAAAGACGAACTTTTTTCAAGGAGATAGAAATGTTTGAACATGTGGACCAGCAACGAGCGGCAACAAATCAGGTCGAAAAATCCCGCGCAGATCGTGACCATTCGTGGGTCAACTTCATTCGTGGCGCTGCTCTCACTGATGAGCAGCTCGGAAAGTTGCGAGATGCTTGCAAAGCTGTTGGCGGTCGTCCATTAACCGACGACGAGCGCGCTGTTGTGCTCTACGGCGTTGTGCAGCCTCGGATTCAATCTGGCATCAAGTGTGTCTAAAAGTTTTCGGCGCCTAGTGATGTGGGCGCCGTGCTGCTTGAGATCGTGAGTCCTGAGCAGCGGTGTGGGAGCAGTTAACCTCCTTTTCTGCTCTCACACAAAAAGTTCCTCGTTGATGGGCGTTGAGAAAACCTGCTCCGCTCATCTTCGGGAGAACCCAAACACTCCTTCCGACAGTAAGGGGACCACAATGCAAGTAACTTTCTGTCCAACGCAGCCGCAAGCCGATCATTTCGATACCCACATTTTTCAATTCACAAAGCAATACCCTGTTAACGCGCATTCCATCGCTGATGGCGGTACTGAATCAACCGGACTTGCATATGAAGACATCGGGCGCATGGCTACCTACAAAGGTCCGAAGAGCTTCAAAGGGCGCAGCTTTGAAGTGCCAGTTTGGGCGCTGAACATTCCCGACCTTCAGCGAGTGCTGCTGAGATATCTCGAACGGCGTAGCGGTCGCCTGAAGTGCTTGTCTGCGACTGGAACATTGGAGCAGCAGATTCAGAATGCGGAGTCGGTCATCCGGCAGCAGATGCCGCGACTTGAGCAGCGACTCGATACGCTTTGTGCAGAGTACATCTCATTGAAATCTAGTGACACTGATGCGGAGCGCCGCCAGCGGATTAGGTGCTTGATCACAGAGTACGACGCCGCTCTCATTTTCAACCGTGATCCAGTTCGCATTCTCTGCGCGATCATTTGGAAATATTTCCGAGAGGGTCTGAACTCGTCGCAGATTTCCGGCGATCTCGGTTTGAAGTCTTGCACCATTCGCCAGATCATCCGACGCTTGACCAATGAATCTATCGAACTCGGCTACCCAGAGCCAAACTCGATTAACGGTAGACGGATGTTCAGCCGCAGCAAACGGCACAAACCCCGCCAAGTGGCAGCATAGGGACTCGCGGAGCGCGTCGTCCTGAGAATGGATGAGTGTCTGAGTACATGAAAAAAGCCCTGCGGGATGCGAGTCCGCAGGGCTGAGTGCGACGGGGAAAAGTCTAGCGCGGCGCTACTGCATGCCGATGTTTGTCGAACAAGTCCGCCGTCGTGCCGCGATGAGCGCAACCCGTCTTGTATTCAGCATCAGAGAGAATGCGGATCGTGTGGATGCTCAGAGCGTGACGGAGGTCTGCGAGTCCGTTTTCTGTCAGCAGCAGTACTCGGAGCGCATTTCGCTCGTTACAATCCAAGTGGTCGGTGAAGTGCGCAGCATGAGATTGCCTTCCGGTAGACTTTAATCCAGCCATGTGTGCTCGCCTCCGCGAGTGTACTTGGTGATGGCTCTGCTCAGCGTTGACGCGCTGGGTAGAGCCGCTGTGTTATTTGGTTCCGAGAAACTTCAGCAGCCGTGATTGATTTTCATCGAGCCACTCTTTGAGCGCCCGACGCAGCAAAGCCGACGCTGGAATGCCAGTGCCCTCAGAGAGTGATTTCAGCCGTTGAAAGTCTTCGAGATCGACGTTTACGGGAATGCGTTGTGCTTTCGCTTTCACTTTCATGTCAACCAGTATCACCTGATAGCAGGTGACAGTAAATAGCACCTTGGTGACCCCATAGTTACCGCCCCTTGGCAATGACTGCTGCGCCCTGTATTCTTTCTGGCGATGGCCGCTCTCGTCCTGCCCGAACCCATCGACAAAGATGGATTCAATCCGAATGCGAAAATTCCGTTTAACGTCACGACTGCTCATGTGCAAGCGGCGATGCAGGATTTCATCGAGTTCCTCACTCTGATTGATAGCCAGCTCCACACCAAGGAAATGGCCAGCTTAGAAAACACAATGATGCAGGCAAACTTCAGCAGCTTGGTGGGTGAGATGATGGGCGCCCGTATTCCGAAGCACTGTCCGACTGTGGTCAAGAATCTCTATCACAACGGACACCCGGACATGCTACCAACGGGGAAATATCCAGGCGATGCAGCGCAGCACGCGGGTAGCGACGGAATCGAAATCAAAGCCTCACGATACTTGCAGGGCTGGCAGGGTCACAATGCTGAAGATGTGTGGCTGCTGGTCTTCGTCTTTCAGAGCGGGCGTGAAGGACCGAAAGTGAAGAAGACAACAGCATTCAAATTTCTGCTGGTCGTGGGCGCCATGCTCACGAAGGCTGACTGGCTTTTTGCAGGTCGTTCAGAAACTAGCCGCAGGACGATTACGGCAAGTGTGACCAAAGCTGGCGCAGCGAAGATGATGGCAAACTGGATTTACAAGTGCCCTGAGCTACGCCAGCAAGGGGAACTTTAGCTGGTCTCGCGGAACAACGACATTAGTCAACCGTTCAATTGATTGCGCTGCTGTTTCGAAATACTCTTCGTTCTTCTCGACTCCGATACACGCCACGCCTACGGCATTCCCTGCTGCTACTGTTGACCCCGAACCCATGAAGGGGTCAAGCACGATGCCCTTGCCCAGCGGCAGTACAGCATAGACAAGCTCGCGCAGCAACGCTTGCGGCTTCAGACTTGGATGCTTAGCAAGCTGCCGTTCTGCACGCGGCGTGCGTCCGGCTTCAACAAGATCGGTGAACGGCAACCCTTCCGGCAAGCGGCGCAAACCGCCAGTTTCAAACTTGCGGAGACAATCACTCACCTTCAAACCAGCAGGTAGCGGCTTGCGCAGGATCCCCCACGGCTCGTAGCTGCCACGTGGCAGTGAGCATACGTCGGGAAATTCCTCTTCCGCGTTCTTTGGTCGGTCACCGCCGCGTAGAGTTTGCACAACACGAATCAGTTGACCCCGAAACTCAAGCCCTCCTGCTACGAGTGCGCTGTAGACCAACTGGCACAGGAAAGAGTTTGTAGCAATGAAGACGTGACCACCCGGTCTGAGCACATGCACTGCAACCTTCGCCCACTCGGTGAAGAATTCGGTAAGCTGCTTGCGCTCCTTGGCATTCAGCGCAGTGAAGCGTGGAAGAGGCTGGCGCACAGACCCATCAAATGACGGTGGGATGCGCCAGATTCCACCATTGCCATTAGCACGTTTTTCAAGCTGATCGAACTCATATTCCTTCACGCCATAGGGCGGATCGGTCACAATGCCATGGACCGAACTTTCCGGAGCGCTCCCCATCCACTCAAAACAATCTGCATGAACGATGAGTGATTTACCGACTGGTTTGTGCGCGTAGTTGAGGGCAAAACTTGCAAGCTGGGGCATCTTGGACTTGGCAAGTATAACTCACCCCATGCTGACACCACGGTAACTTTCGACGCTCAGCGCTGCTCTCGTATCGTGAGAACACGATGGTGAAGAGCCCTGAGGAACACGCTCGAAGGTCCGCTGCGGCGAAAGCTATTTGGGCTGACCCTGAATATAGCGCCCGAAGGTCTGCTGCGGCAAAAGCTAGGTGGGCTGATCCTGAAGCTCGCGCACGGGCTTCAGTAGCACAAAAGATTGCTCAGGCAACGCCCGAAGCTCGCGCACGGCAGTCAGCAGCAAAGAAGAAGCATTATGAAGATCCAGAGGCGAGAGCGCAGATGTCGGCTGTGATGAAGAAGTACTATGAAGACCCTGAAGCACGACAACTTCAAAGCGCCAACTTCTGGCGCCAAGACCCTGAGACGCGAGCAAAGATGCTAACAGCTATGGGCGCTAAAGAGCGACGCCGTGGCGAGAAAGCAAAAAGCGCTGCTGGCAGCAAGTGAATTTCTTTCACAAATCTTTCACTTATTCGCGGATAAAGGGCAGCATTTAGCAGCACGGAAGAGCACGTAAGTCATTGACAAATATCGAAACTGGCTGAGCATTAGGAGATTATGAGTCCACTGCTCTAACCGCTGAGCTACGGGCCCGGCCTTTCACGGAGGCTTACCGGACGTGAAAACATTTTACAGTAGTGCCGCTGAGAGTCTTGTGGAAGTGTGCGGTGCAACGTTCATGGCAGAATAACGCCATGGAGATCTCGCGAGCTGGTTCTAGTCCTGATTTTCTTTATGGCACCGCATGGAAGGAAGAGCGCACTGCGTCACTGGTGGAACTGGCGCTGCGCGCGGGGTTTCGGGGGATCGATACGGCCAACCAACGGCGCCATTATTTTGAGGCGGCAGTAGGTGAGGGGCTGGCAGCAGCATATCGCTCGGGAGTGGTGACGCGAGCGCAGCTTTTCTTGCAGACGAAATTTACCTATCGGCCGGGACAGGACGATCGGTTGCCCTATGATCCCATGGCAAAGTTATCCGTTCAGGTCGCGCAGTCGATGGCGAGTTCGCTGGAACATCTTGGGACCGATTGGGTCGACAGTTTTGTTCTGCATGGTCCGTCGTCTGGATATGGTTGGGCCGATACGGACACGGAAGTTTGGAACGCGATGAAGAAGGAGCGGGATGACGGTCGCACGCGGCTGCTTGGAGTAAGCAATGTTTCGATAGAGCATCTGGAACAGATGGAAGCTTTGGGTGTTGAACTTCCATCGTTTGTGCAGAACCGCTGCTACGCGAGGCTGGGCTGGGATCGCGATATAAGATTGTTCTGCCGGGAACGGAAGATTGTCTATCAGGGATTTTCGCTGCTTACGGCGAATGTGGAGGTGCTGCGGCATCCGTTGGTTCTCGATGTCGCCCGGCGCGCCGGCGGGAACCCGGCGCAAGTTGTGTTCGCTTTTGCGCGTGCGATCGGGATGCTGCCGCTGACGGGAACTTCTGATACTGAGCACATGAAGCAGGATTTGGCGAGTGGCGTGCTTGGGCTTTCGAGTGATGTAGTGCGGCAAATTGAATCGCTGGCTGGGTGACAACGCGTGGTCTGGTCAGGATTTAGCTCTTCATTGACATTCAGGTGCAGTCAAGCTCACCTAACCGCGACGCCATTAAGTAAATCTAGAGCCTCGCCGGTCGTAATAAATCTTGCTCCGAGCGCTTTTAATTCCGCCACTGTGCGGTCTCCATCTTCTGCTTTTAAGGTTTCGATCGCATCTGCGACTACCGAGACGCGGCGGCCGCGATCGAGCAATCCTTTCGCGGCAAAGCGAACGCAGTATTCGGTGACCACTCCGAAGACTGCGAATTCGGCTTCGGCGGGCAAACGTTTTACGAGCTCGTCGGCGTGGCGGCTGGCGAAGATGTCGAGGGTTTGCTTTTCGAGCAGAATCTGCTGGTAGGGCGCGAGATCGCGCGGCAACGTGGCTCCGGACTCGTTCGGGACGGTGACGATTCTATCGGCGAGCGCTTCGGGAACATAGGCGGAGCCGGGGCTTCCTTTGATGCAGTGCGGCGGAAATGTTGTGAATTCGGGATCGTTTTCCGCGTGGTAGCAGCCGTGAGAAACCAAAAACACGAGGTCCTGGCGGGCAGCGTCAGTAAGCTTGCGAATGTTGGGGAGCAAGCGTTCGGCTCCAGGAACGTAGAGCTTCCCGCCCGGAAGCATGAAGTCGGCTTGAGTATCGACTTCCCAGAAAATTAGATTGCTGGATACCATTGCCCGTCCACCCGACCCTTATGTTTCGAAAAAAGGTTATGGACATTGTGGGCGGGCGCGCGAAGAGTCGTCAAATGGAGAAATAATGAAAATCAGGAAACAGGCCCTTGAACGCTCTGGACGAACGACTGCAAGCTGGTTTCTAGAACATTCCTGCTGGCTTCGGGCAGTCCGACGAAGCGAAAGGGCTGGAGCCATCCTTGCGTGGCCCACATCGGGAACATGATCTCCGCTTGTTCGCGGATCGTGTTCGTTCCGAGATGAAAGATGAATTCGACTTTCAGCTTTTCGTCGAGCGGTTTCTCCAGGTGCACGAGGCCGCCACTCACAGAAAGCTGATGCAATTTCCCCCGTATCTGGCGCTGGTTAGGGAGTCGAATCAAGGTTAGAACGGAGCCGCGAAGTTTGACGCGAAAGGGGCGGTCCTGGACTATCGGTCTTAAAGACGAATCCGGCGCAATCGATTCTGGCATGTGCGACATCGTGCGTAAAGTATGGCACTTTGGCGCAAGCGTATCGAGATTACCAAAGAACGTCAGGGGCCCAAACCTTTGGAACATCTCCTGGAACATCGGCGGCTGGGTGCGGCGCGGCCGTATGATGGCGAACGCTGATGAGGTATTTATTTTCGGCCGGGGTGGGATTCACCCTGTTCCGAAAAGCGGTTGTAGGGCCAGGCATTCCCGTTTTTCGTTATGGGCTTGCCCGCTTTCGCAGACGTGGCGGTTCCAGTAGTAACGACGCTATCCCAGTCCTGCGGGGGATTGGCAATTCCCCAGACATTTCCAGCGTTGTACAGGGAGACTCCGATCAGAAAATAGCTGCCGTCACTGCCCAGCGGCACGCAACTCGCAACGCGGCCGGTAGCGGTTGCTCCACCCGGCAGGTTACCCAACAGGACTGGCGTCTCCAGGGGCAATGCTTGCAAGGTGCGGAATCCGCAGCCCTGGGGACTCACTACAATAACGACGCACTCGGCAGAAAACGCATGCCTGCGATCCATGCTGGTGACAACCACCGGGATCTCCACGCGCACTCGCGTGCTGCGCCGGGGCGTTTTTGGTGTGAGTATTTCCATGCGAAGAGCGCTTGAGCCCAACTGCGCTGCGCTGACCCCTCTAGTTTGACAGTACCAGGGCTGGACGCAGGACTGAGAAAGAAAAGGTAAGGTGACGAAGGTAACCGGCCGGTTCGGACTGGGCAGGTTTTCTCCAACGGTCTTTCATCCGCCAGTCTTTCATCCGCGACGAAGAGCAGGTTCCTTGCTGATAACATGGCGGCAGCAGTGTGAACCTAGGAACCAGCGTATCTCCGTCTGCGGAAGATTCCGCGCCCGCTACGTCACGTGGGTGCGAGTGGAAGCTTTTGCTGACCGCCAGTTGCGCTGATTCGCCAGAGGGACTGGATCGAACGCGGTCTTTACTCGACCAGGAAATCGATTGGGAAGAAGTGCTCCGCCTGGCGGATCACCACGGCACATGCTCGTTGTTGTATCAGAATCTCTCGCAACTTCAGGACATTGTTCCTTCGCCAGTGTTGACCACGCTTCGCGAGCGACATGAGAGCAATGTTCGTAAGTCGCTTTTTCTGACGAGGGAACTGATCCGCATTGGGCATCGCCTGGATGCTCTGGGAATTGAAGTGATCCCGTACAAGGGGCTGGTCTTGTCCGAGGCTTATTACGGTGACATGGCGCTGCGCCAATCCGGCGATATCGACTTGTTCGTCCGCAGGCGGGATGTACCGCGAATCAAGAAAGTAGTTTGCGAACTGGGATACACAACCCGGGTTCCGATCGCGGAGAATGCTCAGGAAGCCTACTTCGATTCAGGATACGAGTGCACTTTCGACAGTCCGATGGGATGCAACGTACTGGAATTGCAATGGGCGCTGCAACCCCGTTTCTACTCCGTGGACTTCAACATGAACGGACTTTTTGCACGTGCGGTGAACGTAACGGTCGCCGGCCGCCGCGTGAAAACGCCTTCTGCTGAAGATCTGCTGCTGGTGTTGTCGATACATGCGGCGAAACATGTTTGGGGACGGTTGATTTGGTTGTGCGATATTGCGCAGATTTTGAAGCGCGAGAAATTGAATTGGGATTGGGTGCAGTCGCGGGCGCGAGAACTTGGCATTGAGCGAATTTTGCATGTCACACTACTGTTGACGGAGCGATTCTTGACGACGGTAATTCCGGCATCCATCGAAAGCTCGATTCTCTCGAATCGCGCCGCACGGGCTTTCGCTGATGAAGTTGCAAATGGTGTGATGCGTGGAGACTCTTACGCGGGCCGCGAGGTGCACTATTTTCGTCTTATGATGCGGCTTCGGGAGCGACGCCTGGATCGAGTACGGTTCTTTACGCGGCTGGCTTTTACCCCGGGGCCCGGAGAATGGAAAGCCATCCGGCTGCCCAGGATTTTGTTCCCTCTATATCGTGTGGTGCGACTGGCGCGGCTGGCGTCCAGGTTTGCGCGGGATACGGAACAAAAGATCGCGCACCATTAGCGGCTGGCCAGGCCACCAGAGGTTTCGCCGCCGTCCATGGTGTAGACGTGGCCGGTGGCGTAAGCAGCGTCATCCGAAGCGAGGAAAGCGAACAATGCCGCGATCTCTTCGGGTTGGGCGTGTCGGCGGAGGGGGATTTTTCGGTTCACTTCATCGAGCATTGCTTCGCTGTATTCGGACCGCTGCATGGGAGTAAGGACATATCCCGGCGCCACGGCGCAGACGCGCACATTGGGCGCGAGTTCGAGCGCCATGGAGCGCGTCAGTTCAATCACTCCGGCTTTGGTTGCGTTGTAATCGGCATAGTAGGGATAGCCCATGATGCCGTTGGTGGAAGCGGTTTGCAGAATCACTCCGCTGCCGCGCTGCGTCATGTGGCGGGCGGCGGTTTGCGCCACATAGAAGACGCCGGTGAGATTTACTGCGATCACTCTGTCCCACTCTTCGGGCGTGATGTCGAGGAATTTGTGGCGGATGCTGATGCCGGCATTGTTGATGAGGACATCGACTCCATCCATCACGCGAACTGCGTTGGCGAATGCGGCTTCCACCTGCATAAGGTCGGTGACATCTGCGATGATGGCCTCAGAAATTGCAGGCAGTTCCTGACGAACCGCTTCGCAAGCTTTGGGATCGCGGTCGAGAATGCAGACGCGAGCGCCTTCTTCGAGAAAGCGTGCGGCGGTGGCCGCACCGATTCCGCTGGCGCCTCCGGTGATGAGGACTCGTTTGTCTTTCAGGCCGCGCATGCAGGCTCTCAGTTACTTTCCGCCAGCATCATGTTAGCGGGAAAACTGACAGCGGGCTAGTTTGACGCGCAAAGAAGGAAGCACTCTCAGATTTGTCTACGCCGTCATCCATCCCTGTCTGTTAAGGCGGGCTGCCACAACGAGATCGACCGACTGCTCAGGAAACCTCGCGAACTATTCACGCACAATTAACAATCGAAGGTCCCTCTCGGTGCGTCCAAAGGATGCCCAAAGCGAAATCTCCGGGCAAACCTCGCAAGGAGAAGCTCCATGAAAATCAGAAATTCGGTCCGCATGATCGTCGCTTGTTTTCTTCCACTCATAGCTCTGGTCGCGGCCGCGCAAGTCACGGCGAACATTCCGTACACGGTCTCCACATTCGCCACCAGCGTTCCCGGAGTTTATTTTCAACCTGACTCCATCGCTGTGCTCGACGGCCATATTTTCGTCGGATACGGAAACAACGCTGCCCCCGACGGTTCCGATGGCAAGAGCAGTACCATCGTCGAATATGACCGTAGTGGCAATGTCGTCACGACTTACATTGTGAAGGGACACAATGATGGCCTGAAGGTAGACCCCAGGACGAAGTTACTGTGGGCGATGCAGAACGAAGATGGAAGCCCCAACCTTGTGATCATTGACCCGCACACGGGAATCCGGAAGGTTTACACCTTCGGTCCCACGCCGCATGGCGGCGGGTATGATGACATGGCCTTCAATGGCAAGGACGTCTTTATCAGCGCGTCGAACCCGGCCAACAACCCGAATAACGCTCCCGCAATCGTCCGCGCTGAATTGAACGGCAACAAAGTCACGATCACACCAGTGCTGATGGGCACGGCGACGGCGACTGATATTCCAACCGACGCTCCGGTGGCCTTGAACCTGCAGGATCCCGATTCGATGAAGTTCGATCCGTTTGGAGATCTCGTGCTGGATAGCCAGGCGGACGCCGAGCTGATTATTGTGCATCATCCCGGCGGGGTTGATCAGAGCGTCTACCATTTGCCGCTTACTCTGGATGGAGCGTCAGTCCAGATTGACGACACGATTTATGCGACGTCGAGCCACGGAGTAGTTCTAGTTTCGGACCGCGATGGAGAAACGGTCTACGCTATTTCCAAGGACATTTTCGCTCCCGCAGCCGCTTATTCGGCTACGCCGACTTCAGTAGGGGAACTGGATCTGGATACTGGCGTGATCACCAATGTGGTCACCGGTATGGTGAGCCCGCATGGCATGGCGTTTTTAAGAGAGAACGAGTAGGTAATCGGGGCGGCGAGTCAGTCTGTTAGGAAACTGGGCCGCCCCGTTTTTCACCTTCTTCTACATCAGCCACAGAGCGTCGACATCGACAATCACCTGCGTGCGCGGGATTTTTTGTTGCGCGGCATGAGCCAGCATGGCCCGGAGCGTTGTGTTGAGCTTCTCCCGGCTTGGCGATTTCAAGACGAAGTGATAGCGGTAATCACGCTTGAGCCGCAGGATAGGCGCGGCAGCCGGACCTAGGACGCGCACCCCTTCGTGACGATTCTTTTCAAACCACTTGCCTAGAGTCCCCGACCACTGCAGCGCTTCTTCCAGCTTGTCGCTGCGAATGAGCACGTTGGCCAGTGCGGAGTACGGGGGATAATGCATCCAGCTGCGAAAGCGAAGTTCTTTGTCGTAAAACCCAGCAAAGTCATGGTGGGCAGCGTATTGCACAGCATAGTGATCCTGAAAATAAGTTTGCAGAATAACTTTGCCTGGTGTTTGCCCGCGGCCCGCGCGGCCGGCGACCTGCGTTAGCAATTGGAATGTGCGCTCGGCAGCGCGGAAGTCTGGAAGTCCCAACGCGCTATCCGCGCCCACGACGCCAACTAGAGTGACGCCGTGAATGTCGTGGCCTTTGGCGATCATCTGGGTGCCCACCAATAAATCGAGTTCGCCATCGCTAAGTGCGTTCAGAGTACGTTCGAAATCTTCGTGGCCGCGAACCGTATCGCGATCAAGGCGGGCGATCCGCGCTTGCGGAAACATGCCGTGCAGCAACTCCTCCAGCTTTTCTGAACCCGTGCCCAGGAAATATACATATTCACTGTTGCAATGAACGCAAGCTTTCGGCACCGGCGCAATATATCCGCAGTAGTGGCAAACCATTTTGTGCTCGCGTTTGTGCAGCGTGAGCGCGATAGCGCAGTTCTGGCACTCCAGAGTTTTCCCGCAGGTGCGGCACAGGACCACGGGCGAATATCCGCGGCGGTTGAGTAGCACCATGACCTGCTCTTTGCGATCGAAGCGATCTTTTATTTCGGCTGCGAGTTTGCGTGAGATTACTTGCTCCTGCCCGGTTTCCTGGAATTCCTGGCGCATGTCGATGACCTCGACTTCGGGCAGAGGACGCAGCTCCACACGATCAGGCAATTCGACGAGCGCATATTTATTTTTCTTTGCATTGAAATAGGATTCGAGCGATGGCGTGGCAGTGCCCAGGACGACCGCGGCATTCGCCATCTTGGCCCGGACCACTGCGATGTCGCGGGCGTGGTAGCGCGGAGTTTCTTCCTGCTTGTAAGAGGAATCGTGCTCTTCGTCGACGATAATCAGCGCAAGGTCGGTAACGGGAGCAAATACCGCGGAGCGTGTGCCCACGACCATCCGCGCCTCGCCACTCCGAATGCGATGCCACTGCTGGGCGCGTTCTTTGTCCGAGAGCGCGGAATGGAGGATAGCGACCTCGTCGCCAAAGATTTGATGCAGGTCGGCGGCCACGGCCGGCGTAAGGCCGATTTCAGGAACGAGCAGGATAGCGGAGCGTCCGGCTTCAAGAACCGAACGCATGCCCGCGAGATACACTGCGGTTTTCCCAGAGCCGGTAACGCCGTGCAGAAGAATGCCGGAAAATTTTCGCGCTTCGACGGCAGCGCGCAGACGTGCCAGTGCGGTGGTTTGCGCTGCGTTGAAATCAAATTCGAACGAGGGCCGCGGCTTGCTGCGCGAAATGGCGAAAGCCGCGGGTTCTTCCACGAATTCAATCAGGCCCCGCCGCGCCAGAGTGCTGAGCGTGCTTCGCGGAACATCAAGAGCTTGCAACGTTTCAACAGCTACGCGTCCTCCAGATGCGGCGAGCGTATCGACGAGTTTGCGTTGGTTCTCGTTGAGCTTGCCTTCGGTGGATTTCAAGACAGCGATCTTCACGGTGCGAGTGGCATCGCGCACGGCAGAGACGTCTTCGCGCACCAGCCATTTTTTTCGCACCATACCGCTCAAAATAACTTTCGAGACGCCAGTGGCGGAACGCAGAGTTTGTTCACGGACCTGAATAGTTTCTCCGGGCGTGGACTCTTGGGCGGCCAGATAATCGAGGACTTTATATTCGGCCGCTTGCTCTTCCGGAGTTCGGCGCGAGCGCGCCGACGATCCCGATATTCCGGCGAGATGCAGTGCCTTGTGGCCGTCGGCGGCGATGCGGTAGGCGATGGCGCGTTTGAATTCCGCGTTCAGCGGGAGCATGGTGCGGAAGACTTCGCCGATAGGGGCAAGATAGTAATCGGCAATCCAGCGGCCCAAGCGTAGCAGTTGGTCATCAAGGACGGGCGCGATATCGAGCACGCTGAAAATGGGCTTGAGTTTTACCGTTGGCTTGCGGTCATGCAGCTCCACCACGATCCCGGTCATGCGCTGCTGGCGGAAGGGGACGAGCACGCGCCCGCCGACGACGGGCACAGCTTCAGCAGGGACACGGTACGTGAAAACCATGTCGAGCGGGACGGCGAGGGCTACGTCGCAGAACTCGGGCATTGATTGGAAGGATAAATTACGAAAGAAGCGTCATCTTTTATTCATGTCATCCCGAGCGAAGCGAGGGATGACTACTCTTTTTAGATTCTCTTACTCCGCGCCTTTTTTCGGCGCTTCGATGCCCAGATATTTCATGACCATCTGCAGATCTTTCCAGGTCTCGCCTTTTTGCCGAGGATCGCGCAGCAAATAGGCAGGGTGATAGGTGACGGCAAGGCGCGCGCCGGGCCAGGATGGATCGCTGGCAGGAGGCTTGAAGTCGAACCAGCGGCCTCGCAAATCTCCCAGGGAGGAATTCATCGCCAGCAAATTCTTCGCGGCCGTGGCGCCGAGCGCGACCAGAACTTTGGGCTTGATCGCCGCAATTTGACGCATCAGAAATGGCGAGCACGTCCCGCACTCATCGGGCTCCGGGGTCCGGTTGCCGGGAGGACGGCACTTCACGATGTTCGCGATGTAGACATCCTCGCGCCGCAGGCCCATGGCTTTAATCATGTTGTTGAGCAGTTGGCCGGCGCGTCCCACAAAGGGTTCGCCCTGTGCGTCCTCGTCAGCGCCGGGGCCTTCGCCCACAAACATGAGTTCAGCGTGCGGGTTGCCCACACCGAACACGATCTGCTTGCGGCCTTGCTGGTGAAGTTTGCAACGAGTGCAGTCGCCCAGGTCTTCGCGAATCAACTTCAGCGCGGCGGCGGGATCGGAGACGCCCAGTTCAGAATTCGGAGTAATTGCGACGAGGTTGTCCTCGATAATTGTTCGGGCGACAACGGATTTTCTTGCGGCCATTTCCTCTCGAGGTTCTGACTGGAATGTGGAAGATGGAATCTGATCGGGTGCGGCGCTTTCGCGCCGGTAGAAATCGTGGATGCCCATCTCATGACAGTAACGAACGCGTTCGGCGAGAGCGCGCCGCAATTCTGGATCAAGGGTACGGGGCATTGGTTCCGATTGTAATTGAGAAGGGAGAAACTGTTTCAGTCAGGCTTTTACCGGCGACTTGCGCCGCTGGCGGATGCGAACGGCCTGATCCAGAACTCGCTGAGCCACTTCCCACTTCGTAGTTTCGGGAACGTCGACAACTTCATCATTCGTAATGATGGTGACCTGATTGCGATCGGAATCGAAACCGACGCCTTCGCGGGAAACGTCGTTGACGACGATCGCATCGAGTTGTTTGCTGGCGAGCTTCTGGCGGGCGTTTTCGAGGACGTTCTCGGTTTCCGCAGCGAAGCCAACGATGATCTGCGATTGCTTTCGCGAAGAAATTTCTTTGAGAATATCGGCGGTCGGCTCGAGCTCGAGAACCATCGGTCCCTTGCGTTTTAGTTTTTGTCCAAAGATCGACTTCGCGCGGTAATCGGAAACGGCCGCGGTTTTGATAACGATGGTCGACTGAGGCAAAAGGTTGAGAACGGCATCGCGCATTTGCTCGGCCGATTCCACGCGCGTCACTTCAGCCGCTGCCGGTGGAGTGAGAGCCGTGGGGCCACTAACCAGGAGCACGCGTGCGCCGCGGCGCAGCGCGGCCTCGGCGACGGCATAACCCATGCGTCCGCTGGAGCGGTTGGTCAAGTAGCGCGCGGGATCGATTTTTTCCCGCGTCGGGCCCGCCGTGACCAGCACAGTTTCGCCACTGAGATCCTGCGAAGCACCCAACGCTTCGAGGACCGCGGTAACGATGGCTTCGTTCTCGGCAAGACGGCCTGAGCCGGTCATGCCACAGGCTAGATATCCCGCGCCGGGCTCGACAACCTTCACGCCGCGCTGGCGAAGAATTTCCAGATTCGCCTGCGTCGCGGGATGATTCCACATATTGACGTTCATCGCCGGAGCGACGACAACCGGCGCAGTAGTGGCTAGATACAGTGTGGTCAGAAAATCGCTGGCGATACCTTGGGCGAAGTGGGCGAGAACGTCAGCGGTGGCTGGAGCCACCAGCAGCGCGTCGATCGACTGCGCAACCGCGATGTGCTCAATCGCAGAATCGAGGTTGGCCGAGTCGATCTTGGCCGAATCAGTGGTGGCGGCCTGCTCTTCTCCGGGCGCGAACATCCCCGTGATAACTTTCTCACCGGAGAGCGCAGCAAATGTGAGGGGACGGATGAACTCCTGGGCGGAACGCGTCATGATTACTTGCACGCGAATGGCACGGTCTTGCAGGAGCCGCACAATCTCGGCTGCCTTGTAAGCCGCTATGCCGCCCGTGACTCCGAGAGCAACTTTCATACGCTTTACCAGGCTGCGCCTGGAGACGCTTCCGGCTCGCAACGCTTCCGGCACGACTGAAGGTGTGCCCCGATACGAACCCTGCCCGCACGAACGCCGCTTCGCTTGCGACGCCACTTCGTTCGCCCGACTCCCAGCAAACTGCCACACGAAGTAAAAATCCGCGCAGGTTAAGCGTCGTGTCCGAAGGCTTTATCCAGAACTTCGGCGGCCTGCTCGGCGGCGCTGCGAAGTTCGGGAATCTCCCACTTCACCTTGCCGGCACGAATTTCGTCCTGCGCGATGCGGCAAGGCTTCCGCGAATTGGTTTGAACAACCGGAGGTGCTCCGGATTGCAGCTGCCGGGCGCGTCGAGCCGCGACCAGAATGTAGCGATAATTGCTGTCGAAGCCTTCGATCAATTTCATGGATTCTCTCCCCTTGCTGGGATTCTGAATTTGATAACGAAAGTAAATGCGCTTCGTTCTTCGCGGGGGAAGCCAAGAACTGCTTACCTATTTTCCCACGAAACCCAAGGTTATGGGGGCTGCGAGTGTCGAATAAAGTTACCGAGGATCAATCCCTCCCGAATCGCCTGGAGTCCGGAATGAGTCGAGAATCGGTTTCAGACGCTCGCGTACGTTGGCCAGGCGACAGCAGTCCGCCAATTTCACAATTTTATCTTCATCGCTGGAGAGCGGCCGCCCCCCCCGTAGCAGGCGCTCGGACCGAACCACCCCTCGCAGAAGCTCGATGGAATCTTCCAACTGATCGTTAATCAGAATGTAGTTGTAGCGGTCGTAATTCTCAATCTCGTGGGTCGCCGCTGTTAAACGGCGCTGGATGACCTCATCGCAGTCTTCACTGCGCTTGCGCAAGCGCTCTTCCAAAGTTTTCCGATTGGGAGGCAGGATAAAAATACTAATAGCGCCGGGAAGCTTTTGCTGAATTTGTGCCGCCCCTTGTACGTCGATATCGAGCAAAAGATCGCGGCCGTTGCGTTCCGCCTCGTGCAGAAAACGCCGGGCGGTTCCGTAATAATCTTTCTCAAACACACGGGCATACTCGAGGAACTGGTCCTCGTGGATCATCTTTTCAAATTCGGGGCGCGAAATAAAATAGTACTGCCGGCCGTTGGTCTCGCTGCCGCGCGGAGCGCGTGTGGTATAGGAAATGGAAAATTCCAAATCACTGACCGTCTTCAACAATTCGTTGACCAGCGTCGACTTGCCCGAGCCGGATGGGGCGGAAATAATGTAGACCAGAGGTTTGTGAGGAACGCTCATTCCAGGTTCTGCACCTGCTCGCGTGATTTTTCGATTTCGGCCTTCATCACCAGCCCGGCCTCGGTGATTCTCAGAGCATCGCCAGCCAGGCCGGATGTCTTTGAAAGCAGCGTGTTCGCCTCGCGATTCATTTCCTGCAGCAGAAAATCCAACTTCTTCCCCACTTCTCCATTTTCATCGAGCAGCCCCAGAAAATGCTGGACGTGATTTTCCAGACGGACAATCTCCTCCTGGATGTCGCTGCGATCCACCAGGAGCGCAGCTTCCTGAAGCACACGTTCGCGGTCTGTGGTCGCGCCGAGAAGCTCCTGCAAGCGCGTCTGCAACCGCTCCACATAGCTTTGCAAGACCATGCGGCGATGAGTCTGCACCGTCTTCACGGCTTCTCCCAGGTGTTCCATGCGCTGGCGGAGTTCGCGCTCAATGCTGCGGCCTTCCTGTTCTCGCATCTGGTTCAACCGATCGAGAGCTTCGCCCACCCGGGCCATGACCTCCGACTCCAGTGCGCCGTCTTCCGGATCGCGCGCGGAATCGAGCGCGCCCGGAATACGCAGAATCGTATTGAGGTCCGGCTCCGCCGCAACGGAGAAATCGGCGGCTGCTTCCCGAAAGGCCTTGATATACGCGGTGACCAACGGACGATTCAAAGCTAAAGTTTCGCTGTTCCCGCGCTCCAGGTTGAGCGTGACCTCGACGTGTCCGCGGGCAATTTTTTCCTTGAGCAGACGGCGCAGTTGCATTTCAAGCGAGTCGGAGCCAGAAGGCAGACGAAAATGGAGATCAAGAAATCGATGATTGACCGACTTGAGCGAGAGCGAGAAAGCAACGTGTCCATGGCTTTGATTCGAGACCAAGGCAGCCGGAGGCGGATTGACGCTTCCCTCGGCGGGGCTCGTGAGTTCACCTTTGACCTGCGCAAAACCTGTCATGGAGCGGATGGGCATGAGTGATTTCTTAAATTCGATTACTGAGTTTAACTGGGTTGAGCTGGCTCCATCTTCTGCTCGAAATCAGCGAACTGCAAGTTGTAGAGACGGCGGTAGGTGCCGAGCTTCGCCATCAGATCGTCGTGCGAGCCAATGTCTGCGATGGCGCCGTTTTCGATCACCACGATGCGGCCGGCGCGGCGCACCGTCGAAAGCCGGTGCGCAATCACGAACACAGTGCGGCCGCTCATCAGGTTGTGCAAGGCTGATTGCACAAGGGCTTCCGATTCACTATCGAGAGCCGACGTAGCTTCGTCCAAAATTAAGATCGGCGCATTTTTCAGAATTGCGCGGGCAATGGCGATGCGTTGCCGCTCTCCTCCCGAAAGGCGCACTCCCCGTTCTCCAATCACTTCATCGTACCCCGCGGGCAATGACTTGATGAAATCGTGCGCCAAAGCCCCGCGAGCGGCGGCCTCAACATCCTTCAATGCCACGTGCGGCTGGCCATAGGCGATGTTGTTGCGAACCGTGTCATTAAATAAAACAGTTTCTTGCGTGACGATTCCTACCTGCTCCCGCAACGAAATCAGGGTCACATCGCGAACGTCGTGGCCATCGATGAGCAGACGCCCTTGAGTGGTATCGAAAAAGCGCGGAATCAGATGCACCAGCGTGCTCTTGCCCGAACCGCTGGATCCCACGATGGCCACAACTTCTCCGCGCTCAACTTCGAGATTGATATCGTGCAGCACGCGGGCGTCCTGACCCTCGCTGCCATAGGTGAAGCTGACATGATCGAAGTTCACGCTCTGCGCAAACGGCGGCAGGCGCTTGGCGTGCGGCTTTTCGCGGACGTCGTCTTCGACATCCATGAACTTGAAAATTTCGCTGGAAGCTCCCAAAGCCTGCTGGAAATTATTATTGAACAAAGCGAACTTACGGACCGGATTGTAGAGGCTGAATACCGCCGTGATGAAAGCTACAAAAACGCCCGGGGTCATTTGGTTGTGCGCAATTCGGGAGCGGCCCATCAGCAGCAATAGAGCGATGCCGACCACGCCGACAATATCCATCAGCGGCGAACTGATCGCGGTCGCGGCCACCGAGCGCAAGTTCGCGCGAAACAGCCGGCGCGCCGCTCCGCGAAAGCGCGAAATCTCCCATTTCTCGCTATTGAACGCCTTGACAATGCGGTTGCCCGTAATGGTTTCGTGCAGAATATTTTGGATCTCAGCCAGCTTGTCCTGCCCATGCCGGGTGGTGGTGCGCACGCGGGACCCGATCTTGCGTGATGAGTAAATAATTACAGGCAGGAATAGTAGCAGCACCCACGCCAGGTTCCCGCCCAGAACGATCACCACGGCCGCCACCGACAGAAAAGTAAAAAATTGCTGCAGGAATTCCGCGAGCACCGTCGACATGGCATACTGCACGCGCTCGATATCATTGATGATGGCGGAGAGCAGAGTGCCGGTCGTGTGCTTGGAAAAAAACGCTGCGGACCGGCGCAGGATCGCGTTGTAAAGATCGTCGCGCAGATCGGTAATCATGCCGAAGCCGGCGTGATTTACCAGATAGGTGCCGGTGTAGTCGCAAATTCCTTTCAGAATCGTGGAAGCCACCAAAGCAAACGCAACAATCGTCCAAGCATTGGTAAATCGTGCGGGAACAAGTTGTTGCAGAAAAAGCGCGTGATGCGTGCCCGGAATTACAAATAGCTGGATGTCTTTCGATCCTGTGGCTGGATTCAATACCCGATCGAACACAGGTCGAACCAGCAGATACTTGAACGCATCAAGCGCACCGACGGCCGCCATTAGGACAACGGACGACAGAATTTGCCACCAATAGGGCAGCGCATAACGCACCAGCCGGGTCAGTTGCCGCATAGTGCTCCGGGCAGCCCGCGGTGGCTTATTGCCGTTTGTATGAGCGTGAAATGCAAGGGGCTATTTTACTGCGGTCACGGGCGCTTTGTCGTTGGCAGAACACTGTCGGTGGTCGTTAGTCGTTGGTCGTTTGCCAAAGCTGGGGAAGAATGCAGTCCGGAAGCCGGAGGCCGCAAAGCTAACGACTAACGACCATCGGCTAACGACGCCTTTCTTCCTACCTCGGCATATCCCGATGCACAACTTTCAGGTGGTATCCCGCTTTGTTCAGTCGCTTACCCACCTCTTCCGCAATCATGACCGAGCGGTGCTGTCCCCCGGTGCAGCCGAAACTAATGGTGAGATAGCTTTTGCCCTCATTAATGTAGTGCGGCAAAAGATAGACCAGCAGGCCGGAAATGCGGCGGATGAACTCGCGCGACTGCGGAAAAGAAAGGATGTACTTGGCCACGCGCTTGTCGCGTCCGGTGAGCGGCCGGAATGCCGGCACAAAGTGCGGATTGGGCAGGAAACGAACATCGAAAACCAGATCGGCTTCCTCAGGCAAGCCGTGGCGGAATCCGAAGCTCACGCAGGAAACCAAGATACTTCTTTCCGAAGACTGCTCGCGGAAGCGCTCGGTAATATGGGCGCGCAGTTCGTGTACGTTAAATTTCGACGTGTCGATCACGAAATCCGCCAGCTTGCGAATGCTTTCGAGATGTCGCCGCTCCGCTTTGAGCGAAGCATTGACGGGCGCATTCGTACCCAGCGGGTGAGGGCGCCGAGTTTCGCTGAACCGCCGCACGAGAACGGCGTCGGACGCTTCGAGGAAGGCGACCTTCGTCGGAATCATCCGCCGCACGGCGCTTAGGATGCCGGGAAACTGCTCGAGTTTCGAACCCTCGCGAACATCCACGACCAGCGCCGTGCGCCGGATCTCGGTGGATTGCAATGCCATTTCGGCGAATCGCGGAATCAGTTCGACAGGGAGGTTATCGACGCAGTAGTAACCCAGATCTTCGAAGGCTTTGAGCACCGACGCCTTGCCCGAACCGCTCATTCCCGTGATGATGACCAGTTCCGAAGCCGGCGGTGCGATCCGCGCGACAGCCTTCGTCACTTTTTTGCTCTTGCTCGCTTTGCGGGACGCTGACGGCTTCCGAAGCGCCATGCAGGATAGTAGCATTGCGACCCTTTGGCATGGGAGAGCCACGAACCTGGCAGGTTTTTGATTTGTCTAAGCGCCGTCCGGACAGGTAAGCTAAGTCGCCATGAAGAAGTTTCACGAACTTTCGGAACGCGAAGTGCTGGCCCTGGCGATTGCGCTCGAAGAAGAAGACGAACGCGTATATGCCGACTTTGCAGAAGGCCTCCGCACGGATTACCCGGCATCGGCGGCGATGTTCGAAGGGATGCGCGAAGAAGAGTCCGGTCACCGTCGGCGGCTGATTGAACTCTATCGCCAGAAGTTTGGCGAGCACATCCCGCTCATCCGCCGCCAGGACGTGCGGGGATTTGTGGAGCGTCCGGCGCTATGGCTGATTCGTCCACTGCGCATTGAAGCGGTGCGTAAAGAAGCCAGCACCATGGAAGTGGAGACGCGCCGATTTTACGAGAAGGCCGCGGCGCGCACGCAGGATGCGAGCATCCGGCAACTGCTCGACGACCTCATTAATGAAGAACGCGAGCACGAAGAGCGCGCGCTGGAACTGGACAAGGAAAAGCTTCCGGCAAATGTGAAGGCCGATGAAGAGCGCGCGCAGCGTCGCCTCTTCGTCCTGCAGATCGTGCAGCCCGGGTTGGCCGGACTGATGGATGGTTCGGTTTCCACGCTTGCACCGGTCTTCGCGGCTGCTTTCGCGACTACAGATAGCCACAAGGCGTTTCTGGTTGGCTTGGCAGCATCGGCAGGCGCAGGCATCAGCATGGGATTCGCCGAGGCGCTGTCCGATGATGGCAGTCTTACCGGACGCGGACATCCGTGGGTGCGCGGCTTGGTTTGCGGAGCGATGACCGCGCTCGGCGGAATCGGACACACGCTGCCGTTCCTGTTGCGCGACTTCCATCAGGCACTGTGGGCTGCGGGCGCGGTGGTGGTTGCCGAATTGGCCACGATTACCTGGATTCGACACCGTTATATGGACAGTCCGTGGGTTTCGGCTGCGCTTCAGGTCGGGCTGGGCGGAGTGTTGGTGTTCATCACCGGCTGGCTCATCGGTAGTTCCTGACGCGCAGTTGCTGAGTGCTGATTGTTGACTTTCACGGCGCTGGGCGAGGTCTCCAATCAACAATCGGCAATCGGCAATCGGCAATCAACAATTGCATTACGGCTTCGTATCCAGCGGATGCTTGCTCTTTTCGTAAAATTCATTCTGCAACTTTAGGCTGACGTCGTCGGCTTTTACCGCGCGTATTGTTTTTACTACAGCGTCAATCCACCAATCCATCTGAAATTTCCCTAGTTCCTGCGTAGCTGCCGAACCGTCGCCGGAATAATGATTAGGAAAGCGCGCGTACCACCAGATGCCGGTATAAACATCGTCGGGAAGGTGCTGCCGGTGCTGGTCGGCGCCGCTTTCGCTGCCGGCGCGGTCAACGTGAACCGTGTCAGGACGCGCGATCATCATCTTCGAGGTTTCGCTTTCGCCGGCGTGCATGTCCATGGAAGTCTTCTTCGGCGGCCCTCCTGACTCCGGACTGCGCCGGTCAAAAATGTAAACCACATAATCGTGTTGTTTATCGAGCTGCGTTTGGGCGAAGTAAGGGAGGAGACTTTCGTTTCCACCATGGCCGTTGACGATGACCACTTTCCTGCAGCCGTTACGCGCCATCTCGTCGGTGGTTTCCTGCAACAGTGCGAGTTGCAGTTCGCGGCTGTAGGCGATGGTTCCAGGCTCGTGGCGAGCTTCCGCAATCTGCCCGAAATAATATTCCGGAAAAACGACGGCATATTCCTGTTCGGCTGCATGCAGCGCGGCGTAACGCACATCGAGTAAATCGGTGCCCAAGGGAAGATGTGGCCCGTGTTTTTCCAGGATGCCGAAGGGCAGCAAGCACGTGCCTTGCGAACGACGGATACCTTCGCGGAAGTCGGCGGCAGTCAACTCTTCCCAGTGCACAGAGAGTCGTGACTTAGCAGTGGCCTCCTGCGCTCGCATTGGAGCCGTAACTAAAAGAAATGCGAAAAGAAAAGCCGCAAAAGCGGCAACAATTGCGGAAGGTTTTCGAAGGGCCATTGCATCACACCTCTCGGCGGCAAATTCTAGCACGCAGAAGTTCGTATTAAAACGTGTTACTAGCGCGCACTTTTGCATCATGCCGCTGGACAGCCGAGGGCGGCTGTCCCCACATGAGTCGTGGTGGGTGCTTGTAGACTGAATGCACACACTCAATGCTTTCTAAAAATAATTCAATCCCCTGGCCACACTTCCTACTCCTCTTTATGTGGATCGTGCTTCTTCCATGGGATCTCGCTTCCGCGCAGCAGCTGGAAAAAGAGAGTGCTCCCCTTCCCGAAGCACCGAAGTCTGCCACCGCTCAGACGAAGGGATTCTTTACCCGATGGGCTGATTTTTACCGCCAGGACTGGCGAGGAACGGCGGCTTCATCGCCAGCTCCGCCGACAGCTCTTCCGAGAAGAGGCCTTCCCTCGCCGCTGGATTCGCCCCCTTTTCCGAACTCCGACTGGTCCTACGGTGGTTCGCCGGTGATTGGCGAGCCCGACACGAATAGTTATCCGCTCATGACCGCCATCAATCAGGCGAGGAGCCGCACCAAAATCTATGGTTGGATCGATCCTACCCTGAACTTCAGCACTTCCGCACACAGCAACGCGCCCGAAGCAAACGATAACTACTCGAATCGCTTCGAGCTGAACCAACTCGTTGTCTACGCTGAGCGGTTACCGGATTCCGTACAGCGCGATCATATCGATTGGGGCTACCACCTCAGTGCTTTGTACGGCACCGACTATCGATTCACCACCGCGAAGGGATATTTCAGCGGCCAATTGCTGAACGATCATCGCGAATATGGATTTGATCCTGCCCTCGAATATGTCGACATTTACATTCCGCAGGTTGCGCAAGGCATGAATGTCAGGCTGGGTCGTTTCATTTCGATCCCGGGCATCGAGGCTCAATTGGCGCCCAATAACTACATCTTCAGCCATTCCCTGCTTTACGCGATCGATCCCTTCACCGACACTGGCCTGCTCGCAACGGTGAAGCTCAACGATCAGTGGCTGGTGCAAGCGGGGATTACCGCCGGCCACGATGTCGCTCTCTGGACTCCAGACGCGAAACCCTCCGCCACGGCGTGCGTGAGTTACACGACTCGCTCAGTGAATGACAATTTGTACATTTGCGCCAATGGGATCAATGACGGAAAGTACGCCTACAACAACCTGCAGCAATATGACGCGACCTGGTATCACAAATTCTCGAAGACGTGGCACATGGCCACCGAGACTTGGTATATGTATGAACGCGACGTGCCCGCCGTGGCAGGAAATATTCAGCCGGAAACCGGCGCCAATGCGGCCTATTGCGGGACGGGGGAACGGCGCTGCACCGCTCCGGAATATGCCGCGGTCAATTTTCTGCAGAAGGAACTCTCACCGCACGACTTCCTGTCGTTTCGCAGCGATTTTCTCGACGACAAGAAGGGCCAGCGCACCGGCTACGCAACCCGATATTCAGAGAACACAATCATGTGGTGCCATTGGATCGGCACCACGGTTCAGTTGCGTCCGGAATTGCGCTTCGAGCGCGCCTTGGACAAGAAGGTCTACGACGACGGCCGACACCACAATCAGTTAACCGTCGCGAGCGATTTAATTTTTCACTTCTAGGGTGGGATTGTTAATTGTGCGCGGCGGAGCGGCCCGATGAGGCCGGGCCGCCGGACAGCCGAGGGCGGCTGTCTCCACATGAGTTTTTCCGGAAGCCGGACGCCGGGAGCCGGCTCTTAAGGAGCTTCGATCAATTCCATTTTGCCGTCGCGAGTACGGTGCAAGATCATCACTTTGCCTTTGGGGTCGCGGAAGACAAACACATCCCGGTCGCGGAAATGCGCCTCTTTGATAGCTTCTTCAAGGGTTAAAGGGCGCATCGAGACGGAGTCGCTGGAATGCACCAGATGGACTTCGGTCGTCCTGGCCACGGCGGGATAACGGTGTACAGCAACCGGTACGGCCGTCTTTTCCGTCAGCCCGATCTTATTTTGCACAACGGTTTGCACCTCGTCCGGTAGAGGTGAATGGCCGTTCCACTTTTTTACTTCTTCGCTCTTGCGGGCGGACCGCTTCTTCGATTGCCAGCGGGTTTTGTATTTTACCGCCTGCTTTTCCAAATGATCCAAAGCCTCGCTTACGGCGATACTCATATCTTTCGCCTGAGCCAGGCCGACCAGCGGGCCATTGCGCGTGCTGATGGTGATTTCCGCTTTGTGACGGTGCTTCTCGACTGCGAGAATAACTTTCGCATCGAATTTATCGCCCAGGATCTTGCGCAGCTTCGTGAGTCCGGCTTCTACTTCTTTGCGGATGGCGGGAGTTACTTCGCAGTGCCTGCCGGTGTATTCCACGTTCATGAGCGCCCTTTCCTTGTGATGCGAGATCAGTTAGCAAGCCGTTGCGTCTCAGTAGCCTGGGTGCCTGGGTCGCCTTTACGATCATTATCGCTGATACGCCTGAGTCGGAAAACGTGGTGTCCATCTGGAGGGGCGGTACCCGCAACGGTTTGCGGGTCAAAGCCGTTTTTTTGGACTGTTACGGTGTACTTTGTGCTGGGTGAACCGCTGATGTACATGAGGACAAATGTGCCGTCAATTGCCATTAGCCGTTTGGTCCGTACCGGAGCAATCCCTTCATAAACTGGCGCATCTAGGTTGAGAATAACGTCCACGTCTTTTAACGGCGTGCCATCCTCGCCAGTCACAACCCCGGTGACACCGAACACGTAATCCTGATTGCGGCTACGACGCACGGCGCACCCTGATACCAGAAATACACAGCTAAGTGCAACCAATGTTGGAAGTTTGATCTTCAAGGCGCCACTTGCTCCCATGTATGAATCTGCCGAGAGATGAAGCGTTTGCTCTGATACCAATTCAACGACGATCCGCGCGAGATCCCTCGCTCGGCCTGAAGAACGGCTGCGCTCGGGATGACGCCTTCATATAGGCCTAAGGCTCCGACTATTCTTTTACTCTGCGCTGATGGGTGCTGGGAATGCGCATATCTTCCCGGTATTTTGCGACGGTGCGGCGAGTGACCTGGATGCCTTGCGATTGCAGAATGCGGGTAAGTTGCTCGTCGGTAAGAGGCCGCGCCGGATCTTCTTCATCGATCAACTTCTTGACGCGGCGCTTCAGGATCAGCAAACTCGTGTTACCGCCCTCCGGTCCCTGCACACTCTCGCTGAAGAAGTACCGCAATTCGAATACTCCTTGCGGGGTGTGCGCGTACTTGCTGGCCACAGCGCGGCTCACGGTGGAAGGATGCACGCCGATTTCTTCCGCGACCTCCTTGATCATCATCGGCTTCAGGTGATCGATGCCTTTTTCCAGAAAGTCGTACTGGCGGGCGACGATGCAATAACAAACCTTGGTGATGGTTTGTTTGCGCTGCTCAATATTCTTGATGAGCTGGATCGCGCTCTTGTAGCGCTCTTTCACGTAGTCGCGAGTGTTCTTGTCGTTGGTTTCACGGGTTGCGAGCTTCTTATAGGCCGGATTGAGGCGAAGTTGCGGCAGGTCATCGTCATTCATCAGCACCAGCCACTCGTCGCCATGCTTGATGAAAGCGACATCGGGCTCGATGAGGCGGGCCTGGACTTTGTTGTATTGCAGGCCGGGGCGCGGATCGAGGGTCCGGATGTAGTCGATGGCCTGCTGAACGGCATCGGGAGGACGGCCGATGGCCTTGCCAATTTCTTTGTGCTGTTTGCTTTGCACCGCGCGCAAGTGCTGGTCAACGATGGCGATGGCATCCAGCAGAATTTGCCCGGTACCGTTGCCGGGTTTTTCTCCGGACTTATCTCCGTTCCTGTTTTGCACGACCTGCTGTTGGTGATAGCGCAACTGGCGCAGCAGGCATTCGCGCAAGTCGCGGCAGCCCACGCCGGGAGGATCAAGCTGGCGGACCACCTCGAGAGCTTCCTGCAATTCGGCTGGGGTGAAGTTAGGCTTGTAGACGGGACGTGCGGGTGACGCGGCTTCGGGCGCCGGCGCGGCGGCTGCGCCCGCGTTCCCATCGCGCGAGGCAAAGGAAGCTTCAGCAAGCGAGGCAGGCGGCAGGCTTGCCAGCTCGGCAAACGATTTTTCATCGACGCCATGCGAGTAAGACAATTGCGACGGATTCGATTGCACACCGAACACACCTTCGGATCCGTTTAGATCTTCTGAGCCGCTTAAAGCAGCGTCTTCGGAAGTTTCGGCCGGGGTGCCTTCGGCCAAGGCTGTTTCATCCGTACCCAAGCCAAGGGCGACCGCTTCGCTGACAATATTTCTCGCGGTAGCGGCATCGGCCTCTGGCGCCGCGGGAGGTTCAACTCCCAGCATTTCTTCATCGCTGGCGATCAGATAACCGTCTTCATTCAGGTTGCCGAGGATCTGATCGGCGGCCTCGCGCACTCCGCGGGTTAGGCTTAGCGCGCCCAGCTGCCAGGCCAAGTGGTCAGTCAGCGTAGTGGGTTTGGAAAGGAAGTTCTCAAACGACGGCCGCTCGATCTCTTCCATCTCGCCGCGGGTGCGGTAGCCGGGGTCGAGATAGTCCTGAAAGAATGAGCCGAAATCGATTTCTTCAAATGGATCCTTCTTTTCGGCGGTGATGGGCGCTTCGTCGGTGGAAGTTTTCGCGGTAACGCGGTCGCGATCTTCCTCTTTGCGGCCAACTTCATCGATCAACGGGACGGATTCTTCGAGCTCTTCGAGAACCGGGTTCTCGACCATCTCGGCATTGATCATGTCCTTGAGTTCAAGCTTGTTGAGCGCGAGGACTGACACCATCTGCACCAAGCCCGGAGTAAGGATCTGGCGTTGCGATAGTTTGACGCTCAGTTTGTGTTGAAGTAGGACCATGTCGTTAGTCGTTGGTCGTTAGTCGTTCGCCATTTATCGTTGCTGCCAGTTTCTTGCTTTTGCCAACGGCCAACGACTAACGACCAACGACGTCTTTCTCACACCAGCGAAAAACTTTCTCCCAGATACACTCTGCGAACTTCCGGATCGCCAGCCAACTGCTCGGGCGGGCCCTGACGGAAGATTCTGCCGTCATCGATGATGTAAGCGCGATCGGTCACAGAGAGCGTCTCGCGCACGTTGTGATCGGTGATCAGTACTCCGATGCCGCTGGCCCGCAATCCGCTGATAATTTTCTGCAGGTCAAGAACGGCAATCGGATCGATCCCGGAAAAAGGTTCGTCGAGCAAAATGAACGTCGGATTGATGCACAGGCAGCGCGCAATTTCCACGCGCCGGCGTTCGCCGCCGGATAGCGCATAACCGCGGTTCTGCCGGATGTGCTGCAATCCAAGTTCATCGATAAATTTTTCCATCTTCTCGCGGCGCTCGTGCCAGGACATCGGCTGAGCCTCCAGCACCGCAAGGATGTTTTCCTCAACTGTGAGTTTGCGAAAGACCGAAGCTTCTTGAGGGAGATAACTGATTCCATACTGCCGAGCCCGCAAGTACATGGGAACGTCAGTGATGTCCTGGCCGTCATACAGCACCCGGCCAGTATCAGGGGGGATCAGGCCAACGATGGCATAAAATGTGGTCGTCTTGCCCGCGCCGTTCGGACCGAGTAATCCAACCACCTCGCCCTGCTCTACACGTAGGCTGACACCATTTACTACGCGGCGGCCACGATACGATTTTCCAATTTCATCGGTGGCTAGGGTACGCATTTAGCTTGCCACTTGCTTAACTATCGCGGCACTCGCGTTTGAGTTACCACAGGAGTACTTGCTTCGCCTTCTACGAGCACCCTATCATCGGCCCTAAAGAAAGTCAACGAAACCCCGGTAATCTTGCCGCGTTCGGCATCAAAAATGCTAGGCGGTCCACCGGTCAGAACGAACTTCTCGTCCGCAGCGGTATAAACCAGGGAGTGACCCTGGGCTCGCCGAGTCGTCTGCTGGATCATCACGTCGCCTTGCGCCACCATGCGATCAAGTTGCCCAGAGCTCGTAAGTGCTTGACTGCCAGAAGCTTGGACCCGGGGCAGAAGGAACGCATCCATCGTATCGGCGGTGGCGGTGAAGGCTGGACCTTGAGCGATAACCGCTCCCTCGAAATGAGCTCGACGGTCCCCGTCCGCATAGGTGAGACGCGCCGCAGTTATCGCCACGGTGGCTGCTGCTTTGGCCGGCGCCTTTTTGTTCGTCTTCCTTTCGCCTGTCTTCCGGCTTTCGCCTGCCCCCCCTTGATCGGGATGAGCCGCTTCCACCAGCACGGTCGACACCCGTTGCGCGCCGCTACCTTGGGCGACCACTGACCGCTGATCGCGATCGAACTCGATCGAAGGAGCTTCGATAGCATTTGCGTCCTGCCATAGACGTGCGTTGCCCTCATACAAAGCAATCGCGGGTGAGTTGTGCGCAGTCATCCTTGCGGCAGTTACGTGGATCGGCGAAGCCGAGGCCAACAGCGCTCCATTCGGTTGCTCTTTCAGTTCGTTATATGTGCTCTTCACCTCTCCCTCAGCCACAGCGTCGTCGTTGCCGCGATTGATACGGATCACCTGCGCGCTCGTCACCATCGCGCCCTCCGCCACGCGCGGGCTGCCGCTCAGAATGATGATTCGGTCCGCAGGAGTGTACACAGCTTTGTCTGCCCAGGCCTGAGTACGTTTTTCACGCGCCTGGCCATCGCTAAAGTCAACGCTGCCCTGCTGCACGATGGTTGCAATGCCGCCCTCCGGCAAAAATGTCGCATCGAGCGTCTGACTGGTGCTCACGCGCTCCGGCATGCCGGGAGAAAAACTCACAATCTTCGCGTTGGGCGCGCCATGAATCGCAGTCAAGCGACTTGAGCCGCTGGCACTAGCCGCAAATTTCGCGTCGAACCTCCCAGCGGTAATCACCGTACGCTGGGCCGAATCCTGAGTGCTCGCGGGATTCAAACCCTGCGCCGGGGAAATCGTGATCTGAGCCGCTCCGAAAGTTTCCGCATGGTCCAATCGCCGTCCTTCCCCCACGAAGAAATCAATCACGCGAGCCGTAAGCTCGAAGTCTTGCGCCGCATTCGCCCCAGACTTCTCGCCGCCACCCGCGCGCCGCGCCAGCCGCACGCCGTCGGAAGCATGCACCTTCTGGACCTGATTCCCTCCGGCGAAATTTACGACCACGCGACCGGCATCGCCCTGCATCGTCTCAGTTCCCATACGTTCCACATGAACCCGCCCGGTCAGCGTCGCGGTGTGCAGCAAATTCTCTTTGCCAGTCAGTAAGAGTTCGGCCTCATCCGCACGAACGCTCATTTTTTCGTTGATTATTTCCTTCCCTTCCGCTTTCACATCCCCAGAGGCCAGCACGCGCTCTACATTATTGTCCGGCCCCAGAAGAAAAGTAGCCTGTTCCGCTTGCAACGTACCTGCCGCACGTTCCAGGCGAGGATGCTCCAGAACAATCACCCGCGGGTCGCGCGTGATGGTGCCGTGACTCGCGAAAAGGCTGGCCGCATCCCCCCCGGTCAGCGCCACATGAATCTGCGATTCGAAGGTGAGCACATTGCTCTTGCCCGCATATCTCAAACCTACGGCCCACCCGCTCGCCTGAGGCGTTTCGAAATCAACTCGCGCGTTGGTCGAAGCGTCTCCGCTTTCCTGGTTGAAGACCAGATCCCTGGTCTTTAAATGGATAGGGTTTTTTAGTTCCTTCGGAGTTCCCTGGTCCGGCCCCTTCAGTCCACTGGGATTCGCCTCAAGATCGATTTGCACTTCCCCGCCGGCCGTAACGTTGCCCGATTTCTTGTCGTAGGTAAATGCGTCGCCATAAATCTGGTCGAAGCGGGAGGAGTCGCGCCCGTACAGCACAATAGTCACGTGGCGCAGTTCGGCATACCCATTCAATTTGAATTGCTTGACGTCTCGGGCCGTGATGGTAAATAGCGTTCGCTTTCCATCGGACTTGGAAAACTGAAAGCCGTTCGCGGTCTGCTTGATGTCAAACCCCAGCTTGTTGGGAATTTCCTTCAGCACGTTGCGCTGCCGCGCGCGTGCGTAGAAATACATTCCCGCCACCACCGCAGTGAAGAGTACTGCGATCACAACCAGCCAACGGCGAAGGCGGTAGATAGGCAGGGTCATTAATTTCAGTGTAATTCAAATCTAAGGACGCTCTTGGAGCAGCGGTGGCAGCAACTCTATTAACCCAAGCGATGCTTGGGTTATAATGGTTATGTGGGTTCTATTAAGTTTGACGGCGTTCTGTTTGTCGTCTATTCCAACGATCATTCACCGCGCCATGTTCACGGCTTTGCCAGTGAGACAGAAGTGATTGTTGATCTTAGGCTGGACGGAACCGTCGCGATATCGAAACGGAACGATGCCATCCGGCCTGCAGATACCAAACGATCAGACGTGAAAAAGATTTTGAACATAGCAGCTCTTCACTTTGGAGAACTCGCGGAATTATGGGAGGAAATACATGGCAAGGCATAAGACCGTCCATCACAAGGTCGTCACCAGCGATGCCGAGATCGATCGCGCCATCGAGCGCGCCAAGAGCCTGAAAGGTGAACCGCGCCTGACCGAAGTGGAATACAGGCCGGGACCGGGACTGGACCTGCTCATTCTTAAATTGAGTGATGGCCACCGGCACCTCATTCCGCGCGAAGACATTCAGGGGTTGCAGTCGGCGACCAAAGAGCAGATTTCACGGGTGGAAATTTTCGGCAACGGAACCGGCATTCATTGGCCAGCTCTCAACCTCGACCATTATGTTCCCAGCTTGCTTCGTCGCATCTACGGCACCAAAAGCTGGATGGCCGCGATAGGGCGTACCGGAGGTTCAGTGAGAAGCTCTGCCAAGAAAAGGGCGGCCCGGACCAATGGTTTGAAAGGTGGTCGCCCCAGGCAAAGAGAAATTGCGGCCATGGGTGATTAGCGCAACCTCCAGAAGGCGTCCCGTAAACGGAAGCGCTCCGATGTTTCAATGCGAATCGCAATTGCGCGTGATGCTGCGCGCGACAATTGTCGAGGACTCACCGAGTTGGTGCCTCCTTCAATACCCTCAGCACGTTTTCGCTTGTGTCCGTCTCACAAAACTTCGGAAAGCTCTTCTCTACGCTGTGCCGGTGCGCGTCGGCATCGCGATCGGTCATTGCATCAACCACAGCTACAACGTTGTAGCCATAGTCGTACGCGCTGCGCACGGTCGATTCGACTCCGCTGCTTGTAGCCACGCCAATCACGAACACCTGGGTTACGTTCCGGCGGCGCAATTTTTCGTCCAGCGAGGTCCCAATAAACGCGCCCACTCGCTGCTTGCTAATCAGGTAGTCGACGGATTGCTGCCGCAACTCAGGAACCAGCTCAATCCAATCCTCCGAAAACGAAAGATTGCGCGGTCCCATATCGGTGCGTCCCGGAGCAGCCGCAGTTACATTCACAAGAACGACCGGCAGACCGCGCTCGCGAAAAGCACCGGCAAGCGCTGCGGCTCGGCCGATGATTTCCTTCATGGGATGCACCGTCGGCAAAGACGCAATCCCTTTTTGCAGATCAATCACGATTAGAGCGGCGTTGGTATCGAGTTTGGTAAGAGACATTCATTTTTTCCTCGTTTAGTAGAAAAACATTATTGTGAGCGTTTCCACTCGCCCCTACTATCATCCCTCATTTCGGGGGCGGACATTGATCACACGTTCCAAGCTGTCTGCTGTCTCTTCACTCTTCCTTGTGGTCGTGACAATTTCAGTGCGTGCTTCAGGCCAGGGTTGAGTGGCCGCGAGATCTAGCGCGCCCGTGATTGGCGCGTTGTGCAGTACATCTGGCGCCAAGGCCGAGAAGCCCAAGCCCTCGGAAGACGACGGTCCTCTTTCTGCGCATCATTGGTCCATCTCAACTGGTTACCGCTATCAGCATTCGTTCCGGCACTTCGTCGGCACCACCGAGCAGACGCAGCGCCAAGCGCAAAAAACCGCCGTGGTGAATTACCTCAATCTGTTTGACGTCTCGGTGACCTACAAAATCAATCCGCGCTGGAGTCTGACGGCCAGCCTGCCCATCATGAATGCCACGCGCACTTACGACCACCAGCTCTTCCAGGTATTGCTGCACATTCCGAACGCGCCCGATCAGGTAACGCACTCCAACGGCATCGGTGACCTCGCCGTGTCGGCGCAGTTTTGGTTGCATCGCCCACCCGCTGAAAACGGTCACAACATAGCATTTTCTTTCGGTGCTGTAATGCCCACCGGCAAGGATAACGTGCGCGATACGGTTCAGACCGTCAACGGTCCCCAGCAGGTTTACGTTGATCAATCCATTCAACTCGGCATGGGAGGATGGGGAATTACGCTCGGCACCGAAGCTTACCAACGCGTGAAGAAGGCTGTCCTCTATGCCTCGGGAGTTTATTTGCTCACGCCTCAGGAGCAGAACGGAGTTCCCAACGCATCTCTCGCCGGGGTCAAGTTTCCAACAAACCCGCTTACCTCCACCATGTCGATCCCCGATCAATACCTCGCCGATGGCGGTATTGCCTACCCGGTCCCGAAGATTCGAGGACTGGCGGCGAAGTTCGGCGTGCGCTACGAAGGAGTAAAAGTGCGCGATCTGATCGGTGGCAGCCTTGGCTTTCGCCGTCCGGGATACGCGCTCTCTGTTGAGCCGGGCCTGCAATACGAACGCGCCAAAAATACCTGGTCGGTCAACATACCCGTTGCGGTGCAGCGTAACCGCAAGCGCAGCGTTCCCGACCTGATCCAGGGCACAGCCGGAGACGCGGCCTTTGCCGACTACCTTATTCTCGTGGGATATGCGCGTTCATTCTGATCCTGCTTGCGCGGAGGCCGTACGCAACGAATGAGAGTGAACGAATGAGAGATAGACGAATGAGAAATAAACGAATGCGAAACCATCGAACCATCGCAGACGCAATCTTCTTCTTGGTAGGAATTCTTGGATTCACCGTAGAGTCCGCCGCGCAACTCTCATTGCGCGACAACCACGGCGAGACTCAGGATGTCAGCCGCTACAAAGGCAGGATCGTCGTCCTGAATTTTTGGGCGACATGGTGCGTTCCCTGCCAGCACGAAATGCCTTTGCTTCAGGAGATGCAAAAGAAGTATGAGGACAAAGGTGTAGTAGTGCTCGGCGCTTCAGTGGATGACGAAAAAACTCAACCCCTGATTCAACCGTTTGCCGAGAAGAATAAGATTCCTTTTCCGCTGCTGCTGGGGGCCACCACCGGTCAGATGCAACAACTTCAACTCGGCGAAGCGATTCCCGCCACTGCATTCTTCGATGCGGACGGCAACCTCGTCGCTCGCGTCCTGGGCGAATTAAACAAGTCGGATCTGCAAAGCCGCCTCGAATGGATGCTTGGCAAACACCACGGCAAGGCGCCTCCCGCCTTCGTAAACGGATTCCAAAGGAAACCCGCTCCCGAAAACGGTCCCTCCGTCTTTACTCACTGAGATTTCTTCGTCCGCCTGCTTCCTGTAAATCGCACCTGCCCATGTGGGGACAGCCGCCACATAAGAGCTAACTTAAGGGAAGAAGTTACGTGGACACACCTCGTGTTCGTCGTTGCTGTGGTCGGGATGATGACTCCGGGTTATTCCCCCCGGCGACGTAAACATTCTGTGTAACTCATTCGGATCATTGAAGACCGCAACGCCCGCTTTTGAAGGCATGGTATTGTTGGCAGCTATCGAAGGAGGAAACGTTCAAGTGAGGCGAGTCGGGAAATGGTTTTTCGCCGCATTAGGTTCGTTGGCCGTCTTGTTGGCTATCGGCATTACGTTGACCATCGGGTGGAGTCCGTTTCTGGGCCCGAAGGCGCGAGCTCTCACGAACCGCACATTCGAGCGTACGCAGCAGCGCCTCGAGCGAGGCCGCTACATCGTGACGGGGTTAAGCGGCTGCGTCTATTGCCACAGCCCGCATGACTGGACCGCCCCAGGCACGCCCATAATGGCTGGCAAAGAAGCTTCCGGCGAGGTTCTGCCCTACGCTGGCCTGCCCGGGCGCATCGTGGCGCCGAACCTTACCCCCGATCAGGAAACCGGAGCGGGCAGTTGGACTGACGATCAACTGGCCCGCGCTATACGCGAAGGCGTCGGCCACAATGGCCGCGCCCTTTTTCCCATTATGCCGTACCAACACTACCGCAATATGTCGGATGAAGACCTGGCGTCCGTTGTGGTCTACCTGCGGTCCCTGCCTGCTGTCCACAACCAGCTTCCGGCCACCGAAATCATTTTCCCCGTAAGGTACCTGATCCGCAGCGCTCCCGAGCCGATTGCCGCACCGGTCGCCGACGTTGCCTCCCTCGACCGGTTCAAATACGGAACCTACCTTGTCGAGCAGGCCGGTTGTATCGACTGCCACACAGCTCAAGTGCGGGGACAAAACGTCTCCGGTATGGACTTCGCCGGAGGCTTTCCCTTCACAGGCCCCTGGGGCACGGTCGCGAGTGCGAATATCACGCCCGATCCATCTGGAATCTCGTATTACGACGAGGCTCTTTTCTTGAACGTGATGCGCACCGGACTAGTCACAGGCCGCAAGCTAAGCCCGATCATGCCCGTGATGGTTTACAAGAATCTAACTGATGACGACCTCAAGGCGATCTTTGCCTTCCTTCGGACAACAAAACCTGTGAAGCATCGCGTAGACAACTCAGAGGCGCCGACCGAATGCAAGCTCTGCAAACAGAAACACGGTAGCGGCAGCGAAAACTAGTATGGCGACCGCGAGCGCCAGAAAACCTGAACTGAGTCCATGAACACTAAAACCTGTTCCTTAAGTTAGCGCTAATGCCATAAGCGCTAACTTAAGGTGGAATTGGTTCAGGGTTGCCCGTCATCCGGGCATCTCGATTGCGTGGGTTTCTGAAAGTGGAACGAGTTGACTCGCTTCTGCCCGTAGCCGATTGAAGGACTGGCCGACAACTTGACATTCCTAAAGGTCGGGCCTGTAATGGTGGTCTCCAAGCCATCCACATTCAACGTACAACTCACCGACCCGCCACTGCGTGTGAAATCAAACGAAAAGGAGGAAACCATCATGGACAGAATGCTGGTAGTGGTTTTTGATAACGAGAGCAAAGCCTACGAAGGGTCACGGACCCTTCAGCAACTAGATGGAGACGGCAGCATCGCGGTGTATGCTGCGACCGTCATTGCCAAGAACCCCGATGGGACGACAGCGGTGAAGCAGGGCGCTGACACCGGCCCGCTGGGCACTCTGACGGGCACTGCGGTCGGCAGTCTCGTCGGCCTATTGGGCGGTCCAATCGGTGTGGCAGTAGGTGCCGCCGGTGGCTCTCTCATCGGAGCAATTGCAGACCTTGACAACGTCCGCGTTGGAAGCGACTTTCTCTCGGACGTTGCGGAGAACCTTACGCCCGGCAAGGTCGCTGTAGTCGCTGAGGTGGACGAGGAGTGGACCACTCCGGTGGACACACGCATGGAAGCGCTGGGTGGCGTGGTCTTGCGTCGCAGTCTTTGGGAAGTGGAAGACACTCAGGATGAACGGGACATCGCATCGATCAAAGCCGATATCGCTCAACTAAAAACCGAACATGCCGAGGCGAAGGCGGAGCGCAAAGCTAAGCTGCAAGCCCGGATTGACACACTCAATGCAAAACTGCAAGAGAAGTTGGACAAAGCCAAAACAAGACTCGACGCTATCCGGCGCGAGGCAGATGCCAAGGTAGAGGCACTCAAGACAAAGGCATCCCAATCGAAGCAGGACATCAAGGTCAAGCAAGAACAGCGTATGGCCACTGTGAAAAAACACTATAACGAGTGGCTTGATCGCCAGGAGAGACTCGCAAGTTAAACTCTGTCACGCCAAGTCCCGATCTTCCTGCCTTAGCTCCAACGATGGAGATCGGGACTTGCACCCATCTCCATCAACCTAAACGAGGAGAAACGGTGACGGCAAATAGCACGCAGGGGGCATTCGCGGCTACGACACCCAACTGCGCCGCCGCTCGGTGGCGTTCTGGTATTTCCTTAAGGTAGACTCCGTGCGTAAGATACTCCGCTCGTCCCTTTTGAGGAGGCGTTTATGGCGCAGCAAACTCCGTCCGGTATCGTGCGGCAGGCTTCGGCATTGTCCATCTTGTGGGGCGTTTCGCTGATCATCTTGGGCATGCTGGCGGTGGGATCGCCATTTCTCGCTGCCGTCGCGGTCAACGCGTTCATTGCCTGGCTCCTGGTTTTGGCAGGCGTGGTCCACTTGACCGTTGCTTTTCACACTCGCGAGGCTGGCAGTTTGATCTGGAGAGTGTTGGTCGGCCTGGCATATCTCTTCTTTGGCGTGTACCTGATCATGCGTCCAGCGTTGGGTGTAGCATCGCTGACTTTAGTGCTGGCATCACTCTTTCTTGTTGAGGGCGTCTTGAACATCACTCTGTTTTTCCAGGTGCGCTCAATCCAAGGATCCGCTTGGCTTTTGATCGATGGGATCATTACGCTGCTATTAGGACTGATGATCTACATGCAATGGCCATCGAGCTCCGCGTGGGCGATCGGCACACTGGTCGGCGTGAGCATGATCATCAGCGGCGTTACGCGGGTGATGCTTTCATTGGCGGTGCGCAAGGTCACGGGCACGATTTCCTCGAAGCTGGCTGCCTAAGCGTGGCGAACGTTTGATGGCAGACTGGGCCGTCGAGGCGCAGGGATTGCACGCTTCGGGATAGCTGTGCCTGCTGTAACCCGGGCATTGATCGAAACGGAGGACGATAAAATGGCAGGCATGGTTCCGTTAGGCGATGCGTCGCGACGCCCCGCGCGCGTGCCCGTCGTCACCGCCGGCATCATCGTCGTCAATGTCGTTGTTTTTGTGCGGGAGTTGATGCGTGGCGACGCATTTGTGACTCAGTGGGCAGCGGTCCCAGCGCAGATCGTTTCCGGCCATCATTGGATCACGATCCTGACGGCGATGTTCATGCACGGCAGTTGGTCGCACATCATCGGCAACATGATTTTCTTATGGGCCTTTGCTCCCGAGATTGAAGATGCGATGGGCCGCGGCCGGTATCTTGTTTTCTACCTGGTCGGCGGGCTGGTCGCCATGCTGGCCCAGGTCGCAGCCAGCCCCCATTCCACCGTCCCGAATCTGGGCGCGAGCGGGGCAATCGCCGCGGTGATGGGCGCGTTTATTGTCACCTATCCTCGTGATCAAATTCGCACGCTTCTGTTTATATTCGTGTTCGCGCGCATTAAATTCATTCCAGCAGCCCTCTTAATCGGTCTTTGGTTTATCAGTCAGCTCTTCCACGCAGGCTCTGTGGCGCAAGTACAGACCGGCGGGGTGGCTTACCTGGCGCATATCGGTGGCTTCATCTTCGGAGCCGCCACTGCGCGCTGGTTCGAGGGTCAGCGTCGAATCGCGTGAGTCGCTGGCGATTACTTGAGAGTCACGGGCTCCGTCGCCCCCTGCGCTACCCTCGGGCTCTTAAAGTCCCTCAGAGACAACTCCAGGCCGCCGAAGTCGGGATGATCATTGTGGCCAATCGTAAAGGCGACATCAATGGCATCGCCCGCCAGCAGCGGCGATTGCTGCATCCGTTCCGCCATGTGCCAGCCCAGGGCGTCGAAGGTAATCAGGCGAGAAGCGGTTCTCAGTTCTCGATTGTCCGCTCTCAATTGCAGAACTTGTGCAGCCTCAGCTTTTTCACTGCGGCGAATCGCGGCGCCGTCAGGATGACATCTCGGCGTTGCCAGAATCGCAACCGCCGAAAGCTCTTCTTCTTTGCCGGGCTCGTGCGCAGAGAATTGATGGCCGTCGATATACTCACCCGCTCTCAGCTTAAGCTTGATGTGTTTATCTTTCAGAATTTTGGGCGGCGCGGTCAGTCGGACGCCGCGCGCGCTGAATGCAGGCTCGTGATTGCCCGTGCCATAAGGCTCGAGCAGGCGCAGCATCTGAAAGAGTGCGGGAGTGATTTCTCCGAAATCCAATTCCGCCTCGACATCGAGTACCGGATCGAAATCCGCCGCAGTGAGCCGGGTCCGCGCGAACGTGTCGAGTTCCATTCGAAGTTGCGCCACATTTGCGGAGGGCATCGCGAATCCGCACGCATGAGAGTGTCCCCCGTAACGCGTGAAAAGACTGTGCGACGATTCGACCGCCTCAAGCAAATGAAAGGGACGAATCGAACGGCCGGAACCGAACGCCTCTTCTCCATCGCGCGAAATTACGATGGCAGGGCGGTGATAGCGCTCCACCACGCGCGTAGCCGCAATGCCGATCACGCCGCGATGCCAGCCTTCACCATCCACCACGATGCAATAAGCCTCGCACAGCGCCGGCTCGCCGCTGATCCGCTCTTCCACCGCGCGCAGAATTCGCCGCTCTTCTTCCTGCCGGTCGGCGTTGAGCCGGTCAAGCTTCGCGGCCAACTCCCGCGCACGCACTGCATCCTTCACACTGAAGAGTTCGATCACGTCGCGAGCCACATCCATGCGTCCAGCGGCGTTAATGCGCGGCGCAATGCGGAACGCAACTTCGGTGGAGTTCGGCGGACGCTTGGATGAAATCTGCGCCACTTCCAGCAGCGCTTTCAACCCAGGATTCACCGCGCGGCGCAGCTCGTCGAGCCCCAGCCGGGCAAACACTCGGTTCTCGCCGGTCAGCGGCACCGCGTCGGCAATGGTTGCGATCGCCACCACTTTCATGAACGACCGCAACATGCGCTCCTGATCTTTCGGATCGCGACGGCGCCGCATCAATCCCTGCGCAACTTTGAACGCGACCCCAGCGCCGCACAGTTGCTTGTACGGATATTCACATCCAGCCTGATTCGGATTGACGACCGCCAACGCCCTGGGCACGCCGTCCGGTCCGGGCAAGTGATGATCGGTGACGATCAAATCAACGCCCAGACGCTGCGCGGTCTCCGCCGGAGCGAAGGCGCGAATGCCCATGTCCACACTGATGATGAGACGAATGCCCGCCGCAGCCGCGCGTTCGATCACGTCGTCGCGCAGATCGTAGCCTTCGCGGATGCGGTGAGGCACATGGAAATCCGCCGCGCCTCCGCAAAGTTCGATCGCAGTTTTCAAAATGATCACCGCCATCGTGCCATCGACGTCGTAGTCGCCGTAGATGAGCATCGGCTCTTTGCGTTCGATGGCCGCATCCAGGCGATCGACGGCGGCACGCACGCCCGTCATTTGCTCAGGAGCGTGCAGGTGAGAAATGCAGGGAAAGAGAAAGTGGGAAGCGGAATCGGCATCCGCAATGCCGCGTCGAACGAGCAGACGCGCCAGCGTATGAAGGTGGCTGCCCTGCCTCTTGCTATGCAACGCACGCGAGCCGGCAAACAGTTCGGGCAAATCACAAAGCGATGCCGCCAGAGCCCGCACTTGCGCTGGATCTTGCGCAGCCAGTTCCCAGCGCACCGCTAGCTCTCGTCGTCCGGATCCGATTCGTCGATGGGGATGCCGCCGAAATCTTCCGACATTTCCAGCAGTCGCTGATAGCGCTCATACCACTCAGTGCTGACTTCGCACAGAAACATCGAGCCCTGGTAGGCCCAGCCCAACTGCAGAAATCCGACTTTGCCCACGTGAGCCCGCAACCAGCGCGCGTCTTCAACGTCGTCGCCATCGGAAAATTCAGAGTGGGCGAGCCGCTGCACCAACTCATCAAGTTCGTCGCGTTCCAGCTTCCAGGAATGCATGGTCAGGAATGGCGCGCCCGCGGTCTTGGCGAGTTCGACGAAATCCTTCCAGCCGTCGGGATTGGTTCCGGTCTCCCACATGACGCACTGCACCTCGTCGTAATCCACGTAGCCATGGAAACGGCGCATGCCGTGGCCTTCAACGAAGGCGATCATGTCATCTTTAATAATGGTTAGGTCTTCTGGCGTGGGTGACATAACGAATCTCAGTAAAGTATTGTATGCCGTTTGGGCGTGAAGGTGCCAGCGCCAGGCCCTGGTCTCCTCCCCCTCAAGTCTTCCCCATTATGCTCTCGACGCACGTGGATCGATCGCGGAAGCTAGTAGGCGTACACCTTGAGGAAGGCAAAAACCACCACGCCGGTAACCGACACGTACAGCCAAATCGGGAACGTGAAGCGTGCAATCCGCCGGTGCATCGCGAACCGGCCGGTCAGCGAGAAGAAGAACGTTGTCAGCACCATCGGCAACGCGACAATGGAGAGGATGACATGGCTGGCTAAAATGGAAAGATACAGCGTGCGCACCGGACCATGGCCGGGGAAAATCGTGTCGCCATGCAGCGCGTGATTCGCAATGTAGCTCACAAGAAAAGCGGAAGAGAACGCGAAGGCCAGCAGCATGCTTGTGCGATGCGCTTTCCAATTGTGATGTTTGATGAAATACAAACCCACGCAGAGGGCAATCGCGCACAATCCATTCAGCAGCGCGTTGAGCGCCGGCAAAAACATCCACCGCCCCGCGAAATCAGCCGATGCGTGATGCACGTACACCAGCCACAGAAGGAATGACACAGCGAGGCCGCTCACCACAATGATGGCTCCAACTATGGGGCGCGGACTGATCTGAACCTGTTCCATGCCGACAATTAAATCACAAAAATCTGCCTCAGAGTCATATGGACTTGGCGCTCTTCTCTTTGCGCTCTTTTAGGGATGTATCGCCAGAACGGCGGCAGATTCCTTGCGCCGCTCGCTTTTGCCCCAGGCAATCCACACACCGAGCGCGATCACAGCCATGGTAGGGATCACATAAATGCTGCCTTCCGGCCCGGTCGCACCGCCACTCCATAGCAGACTGCCCGAAGGATGAGTCGCGAACAAGTGTTGGCTTGATGCCTGACCACTGTCCGATACGCCGTAGAGATAGGTCTCGGCCCAATCCCATCCGGCGTGCAGGCCGACGGCCCAGTAAAGCGATTTCGTCAACCATAGACTCATGCAGAATACGAACCCGATGCCCACCACCGAAAGAATGCCGATCGGTGATTCTCCGTGATTTGGCAAATGTAAGGCTCCGAAACCGATGGAGAGCACGAATGCCGCCCACCAGAATCCAATGCCTCGTGCCAGCGTGAATTGGAGATAACCGCGCAAGAGGGACTCCTCGAACAGCGCCGTCAGCAGAAGGGCCATACCCCATTGCAAGCCGTACCCCCATGCGCCTTTTCCATGCAACGTTTGCCCGTCAAAGATCAGTAGCCCTCTCATCTTCAGCACCAGAACCAAAGCGGAAAGCGCTGCTACGCCGCCGAAAAGACCGAAAACGAATCGCGACAGCTTGCGTTCTCCCGTGAATCCGTACGACAGCACCGGCCTTTTCTCAATCTTCGCCATGATTGCCGTGGCAACGAAAATGAGCAGCGCCGGAAAAGCGATGGAGACTACAGGAACCCACGACTGAAGGCCTGGCGCGTGATTCATGTAGTGCAGCAGGCGGTTCACAGGGACGCGTGACAACAAGACCAGCGCCATTACGATCCCCAGAAAAATCAGCATGCTCCAGCCAGACCGTATCCCTTGCGTGCCAATAAATACCGTGCGCGCAGTCCGTTTTTGCGTTGAAGTTTCCGGCTCTATTTCAATGTTGGCCAAAGGCATTTTCTTCTCCTCAGTCGGATTCTGCTTTGAGGCGCTCCGTCTGACGGGCGTTCTCAACGTGCAGCAAATGGTGTTCCACGCACTGCCGTGTAGACAGCATCGAAGACCTTCAGACTATTAATATTCGCGACTCCACCGATGACGATTGGATCGCCGAGATAGATGACCTTGCTATCGGTGCTGGTAAACGCCGGCCACGTCGGCAGACCGGTGCCGTTCGGATTGCCCGACTTCGTGAAGTTAATCCAATAACCGGACACTTCCTCAGCCACCTTGCGATCGGCAGCGCTCCAGTGCCAAGGCGACTGATCGAGATGATCAAAGACATACCAGAGTTCGGCGAAGTGGCTCGCTCCCCAGCCGTCATAGACGGAGCCCACTGGGAACGGCGGCTGCTGTCGAAAGGAATAGTAGTAGACACTGCTCTGTCCGCTTCCAGCTTGCAGTCTCGCCCAAGTCCACATATCCCAGCCGAAGCGGAGGTCGCGCTCCAGGTTGAGCCGCGCCTGCTTCGCCTCCTGATCGGTTACATAAGGATACGCAGAGAGGAGCGGAGGCGGCAGCGCGCCAAAGCTGTGCTCAAGGTCGCTCGCAAACGTGGCGGCCTTTACTTGAGTGACATCCACCAACGCACGCGCCTCGTCGGCGTTTGAACCAAGGAGCAGGGGGACATCGTTCTGCTGCCCCGAAGCGAACGCATCATAGGGCGAAACCGGAAGCACATAGGGATCGATCACCGGATGGCAGATGCCGCCGGCGTTGCCGGTGAGTTTAATCGCCGGGAGCCGGCGCAGTTCCGGAAGCGTGGCCGCACCCAGCGAAGCGGCATACTTCTCGCCGTCGTGTTCTGCATTGGCTAGCAGATACTTTGGCGCAATCTGGATCGGCTCAAACAGACCGCCGCTCTCTCCGATGGCACGCTGAAACAGGCCTTTCGCAAGGGGCGAAGCCATCAGGATGCTGACCGACATCGCGCCGGAGGATTGCCCGGCAATGGTTACGTTTTTCGGGTCGCCGCCAAAGGCTGCAATGTTCCTGTGAATCCATTCGAGCGCGGCGACCTGGTCCATCAGGCCGTAGTTCCCGGACGAGTGATGCGGAGACTCGCGCGTCAGTTCAGGATGCGCGAGAAAGCCGAGCGGACCAATCCGATAGGCGATGGTGACCACGATCACACCTTTGCGCGCGAGCCGGTCGCCCCAGTACAAAGGCATCGAGGCCGATCCGTTGATGTATCCGCCACCGTAGATCCAGACGATCACGGGAAGGCGCTCGTGCGCAGTCTTCTTTTTTGCAGGCGTCCAGATGTTGAGGTAAAGACAATCCTCACTCACCGCAGGCGGCGTTTCACCCGGCATGGATACCCCATCCTGCATACACGCCGGCGCAAACGCATCTGCCTTATGCGTTCCAGTCCAGGGCGCGGCCAGTACTGGCGGCCGCCAACGCAAGTCCCCGACCGGGGGTGCGGCGAATGAGACGCCTTTGTAGATGCTCAACCCACTTTCTCTTATCCCCGACAGCGCACCGGATTCGGTCACGACCCGCTGCGCGACCGCGACGCTGGCCATCTGGATCGCCGCCAATGCCAGACAGACGAATCGCCATTGCTTCTGCACGCGGACTCCTTACCTGGAGTTACCAGGCTTTGAATTGCTAAGGGGGAAAACTTCAGATGGGCTGACTTAGTTCAGAGAACCTGAAGAGTAAGAATGAGGTGGCTTACCCAATCCCGATGCTAGGCTTGGCATTATCCGCTGTCAAACAATCGACTCGAAAACTGGCTCTGCGCTGGCCTCTTTCCCCGCACTCCATTTAGAATCCTCTGTCCCGCTTTCACGAGCACTTTAGCCAACAACGACAGGAGGCGTATCCGCCTTGATCTCGCGCTATACCCGCCCGGAGATGGGCCGCATCTGGAACGATGAGAACCGCTTTCGCACCTGGCTGGCGGTGGAAGTTGCCGCGACTGAAACTTTGGCAGAAGCCGGCATGGTGCCGAAAGAGGCGGCGCGGGCGATTCGCGAGCGCGCGGATTTTAGCGTGGCGCGCATTCACGAGATCGAAGCCGAAGTGCGCCATGATGTGATCGCCTTCACCACGGCCGTGGCGGAGATCGTCGGTCCACACGCACGCTGGTTTCACTACGGCCTTACTTCGAATGACGTGGTGGACACGGCGCAGGCGTTGCTCATCAAGCAGGCGTCGGCGCTGATTGCGCAGGATCTCGAACGCCTGGCGGAAGTGCTCGAACGCCGCGCGTGGGAGTTTAAGGACACGCCGATGGTGGGGCGCACGCACGGCATCCATGCCGAGCCCATCACGTTTGGATTCAAGCTGGCGAATTGGTATTCGGAGACGCAACGCAACATCGCTCGCTTTGCCGCGGCCGCTGAAGATATGCGGATAGGAAAGTTTTCCGGCGCAGTGGGAATCTTCGCCCATCTCACGCCGGAGATCGAAGAGAAGATTTGCGCGCGGTTGGGACTGAAGGCGGCGGCGGTCTCATCGCAGGTGATTCAGCGCGACCGGCACGCGCACTATCTCGCCACGCTGGCCGTGATTGCTTCCACCCTGGATAAGATCGCGACGGAAATCCGGCACTTGCAGCGCACGGAAGTTCGCGAGGCCGAGGAGTTCTTCAGCGAAAAACAGAAAGGCTCTTCGGCCATGCCGCACAAGAGAAATCCAATCACGTGCGAGCAGATCAGTGGTTTGGCACGAGTGGTGCGCGGCAACGCGCAGGCGGGATTTGAAAATGTTGCGCTCTGGCATGAGCGCGATATTTCACACTCGTCTGCGGAGCGAATCATCCTGCCCGATTCGACAACGTTGCTCGACTACCTTCTTAATAAGACCAGCAATCTGATCGAAACCATGTTCGTCTATCCCGAACGCATGCTGGCGAATCTGGAGAGCACGCGCGGACTTATTTTCAGCGGGCAACTGTTGCTCGACCTGGTGGAGCACGGCGTCTCTCGCGAAGTGGCTTACCGTTCGGTCCAGGCGCACGCCATGCGGGCGTGGAGGGAAGGGCTGGATTTTAAGCAGCTAGTGCTGGCGGATAAAACAATTACGAATAAAGTTCCGCGCAAACAGATCAAGCAGGCATTTGATCTGGCGCGGCAGTTAAAGAATGTGGACAAGATCTTCACGCGGGTCTTTGGCAGCACAGGGAACGGTGAAGGGCGGTCCGCGAAGGCCAGGACTCCGTCGAAATCCTCCAAGCGCTCTCGTTAGTGACCAGGTGCCCAGATCGCTTTCCCAACCAAAACAGGCCTGCGCCGATTTAAGGTTCCCTTTTCTCATCCATCTGCATCTTAGCTTCGCGGATCGGTATAGGCCGCAGGAAAAGCCCGCCCGGGAGGACCGTCGTGTCCCTCACTCGTCTACGAATTTCACTCTTGTTAGCTAGTGCAGCTGTTTGCGCGGTACTTAGCGTACCTTCCTCTTTCGCGGTAAGTGGTCAACAGAAGGCGTGGGCCCTGTTTGAATCGGCGGCCCAGTCCAAAAACGCTGCGCAACGAGCCCTGGGCATTCGTGCCTTGGGCTTGCTTCGCGACAACGCGCACGCTCGGAAACTCGCCGAAGGCGCCTTGGAGGATGACCGCCCCGAAGTGCGCTCCGCCGGCGCTGTTGCCTTGGGGCAGATGCACGCGACCGACTCTATTCCCAAGCTGCAAAAACTTTTGAATGACGACCGGATGTCGGTCGTGATGGCCGCCGCTCATTCCCTGCGCGATTTGAAGGACAACGCTTCGGCGTATTCCGTCTATTACGACATACTGACTGGCGAACGCAAAGGCGACGGCCTGATCGCGCAGCAGGTGGACACGCTGCACAATCCCAAAGAGCTGGCGATGATTGGAATCGAACAAGGAATTGGCTATGTTCCTTTTGCCGGCATTGGGTGGGATGCTTGGCGGTACACACATAAGAAAGATCCGCATCCGGCGCGCGCGGTGGCGGCGACTTTGCTGGCGCATGATCCGGACCCGAAATCCAGCGCGGCCCTGGTGAAGGCTGCAATCAACGATAAAGATTGGATCGTGCGAGCTGCGGCGCTGGAAGCGATTGCCGAGCGGGGCGACCCGTCACTCGAAGACAAAATCGAAGTCAGCCTCTACGACGTAAATTCGCATGTGCGCTTTACGGCTGCTGCAACGGTGATCCGATTGAACACGCTGCGCAAATCGGGCCGCAAGGAAATCGAAAAAAAGACCGCGACGACGCCGGCTCCCGCCGTTCCTACCGTGGCTGCTTCGCGCTAGCTGACGAACTAATCTGGCATCGGCGGCACGCTGCCGGGCGTGCATCCTGGGCCTCCCCCTGCGCATCGAATAATTAACCAGGTAGTTAGATCGTAAAGTTTCGTCAACGGTCGGAGGTGACCCATGACAAAGAAAGTATGGAAATCTGTGGGCGGGATGCTGGCTGTCGGAATTTTGAGCGCGACGTTAGTCGCGCAAACTCCGGCTGCATCCCGTTATGACAATCAAATTCAAATTAACGTCGAGCAAAAGCTCGCGAAGAAGCATTTTGGTGATGTGAAGTCGAGAGTGGATGACGGCATCGTGACTTTGAACGGTACGGTTGATCTTTACCAACGCAAGCTGGATGCGGCGAAGCTGGCGCGAAAAACCGCGAACGTGCAAGGTGTGCGAAATCTGATTACGGTGGCGGGTCCGAATGTTCCCGACGCGCAGCTTGAACAGAAACTCGACCGCAAACTGAGTTACGTGCGCGTTGGGTACGACAATGCTTTTGATTACTTCGCGCTTGGAGTAAAGGACGGAGTGGTCACGGTGGAAGGCCAGGATTTGACCGGCGTAGGCCGCGACGAAGCTCTTGCCGATATTTATTCCATGCCGGGAGTTAAGGATGTGATTGCGAACATATCGCTGGAACCGGTTTCGCCTTTCGACGATGAATTGCGCATTCGCACGGCTCGGGCGATCTATCGTGATCCCGTGCTGGGCAAGTATTCAATTGATCCAGCGCACCCGATTCGCATCATTGTCGACAATGGGCACGTCACCCTCTACGGGGCCGTGATGAATGCGATGGATAAACAGATCGCCGGAATGAAGGCGGGCCAGGTTTTCGGAGCCTTCAGCGTGGATAACAAGCTGGTGATCGAAAAGGATTCCGGCCAGTCCGGAATGTAATACATTCTCGAGTAGTGAGGGGGAAGGGGCGCGGCTGAGGCTGCGCCCTCTTTTTGCTTTTAGAGCCGGTTGATCAGTGAAGCCACGTAGCCCGCGCCAAATCCGTTATCAATATTCACCACGCTCACGTTCGACGCGCAGGAATTCAGCATGCCGAGAAGCGCGGTCAATCCCTTGAACGAAGCACCGTAGCCCACGCTGGTGGGAACGGCAATCACCGGAACACCAACCAATCCTCCAACCACGCTGGGCAGGGCGCCTTCCATCCCGGCACAGACGATCACGACCCGGGCTTTGGTGAGAGCCTCACGATTGGCCAACAGGCGGTGTATCCCCGCGACGCCAACGTCGTAGAAGTGCTCGACTTTATTTCCCATTATTTCGGCGGTAACCACGGCTTCCTCGGCGACCGAGATGTCGCTGGTCCCCGCCGAAACTACGGCGATGGTTCCTTTGCCATACGTCTGCGGGTCACGCTGCAGGACGATCGCCCGCGCCAGCTCGCGATATTCCGCCGCACGCACTTTCTTTTTTACCGCGGCAAATTGTTTCTTATCGGCGTGAGTGGCAAGAACGTTGCCTCCGTGCTTGGCCAGGCGCGCGAAGATTTCCGCTGTTTGCGACGGAGTCTTGCGCTCTCCAAAAATTACTTCCGGCATGCCTGCGCGCAGCGAGCGATGATGGTCGACCTTGGCGAATCCCAGGTCTTCAAAAGGTAAATGGCGGAGACGGTCGACCGCATCGTCGGGCGCGAGTTTTCCCTGGCGCACCTGCTCGAACAATTTGCGGATCGATTCGGCGTTCACGGAGCCTCAGGTAGTCGCACGCAGCATTTTGGCCAAGCGAAGGTCTAGATTAGCATTTCGAGACAGCACCGAGTTTTAAGCTCGCAGAGCGGGACAGGCGGATCGGAGTCGAGCAATCACGGCGGTGCAAACTTTTCGTGCCATGCCTGGCTGGTCGAGATGCACGAGGAACAACCGGCGCAGGCCGGCTGGTTTGACCTTGCCAGCGAGATACGCGGCATACATGTGGCTTCCGATGCGGTACCCGAAGTCTCGCGCGATGCATTCGAATTTCTTTTCGTCGCTGCGCACCGCTATTTGCGCGGCCTTCTCGCACGCGGCGCGTGATAGCGCGGAAGAGTGTTCCGCCTCTGGCGCCGGCCTTGAAGGATAAAGCACCCGAGAGCCGAAATAGGCCACCGCATCTTCGACAACTCGGGTGTAGAAACGATCGGTCGTCAGCGCAGTGGGGCAGTTCACGTTCTCTTCGTCGCCTGCGCGTTTCACAGTCAGACGGTCGGGTAAGCCGCGGCAAGCATGATGCAAAAAGCGGGTGGCATCTTCCGCGGCGTGCATCATCTGAAATTGCCGGATGCAGAATGCATTGAGTTGGGGAAGATAGGAGCTGCCGCGGTCTTCCACATTTGCCAGCATCGCTTTCAGTTGCTGATCGCTAATACCTTTTCGCGAAAGCAATCGGCGAAGCATCGCATCGGACGGATTGCCGTGCACCTCCGGCAGCATATCGACGAGAAATTTCGGCTGCGTGCCGTTGTGCGGTGAATAACGGTTGATTTCCAGAAACGCTGCCAGGCTGTCGATCAGGTTGTAGATGGTGGGCGCGAAGTCGGGACCAGTATCGCAGCGGCTCCATTGGTCGAGGCACAGGCGGTAACTTTCATATTTTTCGAGAGGCGTGGCATTGAAGACGCATACGACATCGTCGTTCACACGTACGGCCTCGACCTTGTCGACCCGTTCGCCCGCGGCGCGCCAGTAAAGTGCATCTATGTTCTGCAACACGGTCAGAATCTTCGCTCCGGGCATTTGCTTCTGAAGCACAAGTGGAAGATGGCCTGGCGCGAGGTGTGACTCTCCGAAAAGAACCAGGATCACGGCCTCGGGGTGACGTTCGCGAATTTCGGCAAGCTTCGCCGCGGCGTGACGGTCGCGGGCTCCGATCTTTCGCAGATTCTCCCGGGGCATGCAGTCGAGCCCATAAATGGCCTCGCCGTGATCACGAGCCGATCTTAGCAATTCGTAAAACGGATTCCAGTCATAACCCCAATCCAGATCGAAGCGGATGCGCTGGCGCAGTTCGGTTTCGTCAATTTCGCGCCGCCACCATTCGTCAAGAATGTGCTGGTCGCGGGCAAAGATGGTTTCCACTCCGAGCACCACAGGACGATCTCCAGTAAGCGAGCGCTGCTCGATCACTGACGCGGCATAGCGCTGGGCACCCGCAAACGCGTGGTAGTCGCCAATCAGAACAACGTCGGCGGAGTGCAGAGCGCGCTGAACTGATTGCGAGTCGAGAAGAGAATCGTATCTGCGGAACGCCTCATTGAACTCGCGTAAATACTTGCGGCGGTTGTGAGAGTCCTGGGCGCGGATTTCGCGCTCTACTCCGGCCAGCGCGTGCAGTTGCGCTATGCTGCGGCGGGATCGCAAATTGGCGGTCGTTGCCATAAAAATCAGCTGTTAGCTCTTAGCCTTTAGCCCCTTCCTCTTTTCTTAGCTGCACTTCTTCCTGCTCCTCGCCTTGACTCCTGTTCGCCTACTCCCTATGCTCCAAAGTTCGGGGCGCTGGCGTCGCCTCGCCGGAGGCGCATTGCCAAACTACCCGCCGCAAAACCTGACAGTCGCGACGACTGGCGCCAGCGGCTCGGCGTTTCTGCGGCACTTGCTGCTGGCGATCGAACGCGATACTCACGTTAAGACCGTGAACTTCATCGCTTCGGATTCCGCCCTGCGCGTAATGGCGGAAGAACTCGGCATCCGAGGACGCTCGAATCTGGTCCAACAGCTTCTGACTCCCGGAAAACGCTCGCCCAGGTCGACCAAGATTTCAGCAGACGCGAATCGTTCGTCGAAAATCAAAACTAGAATCAAAGAGCAATCGAACGCTGACATTGGGGCTAACGTGGCCAGCGGTTCTTATCCCGCCGATGCCATGGTCGTGCTCCCGTGCAGCGTGGGCACTTTGGCCCGCATCGCCAACGGCGTCGCCTCGCAACTGATCGAGCGCGCGGCTGACGTTTGCCTCAAAGAGAAGCGTCCGCTGGTGCTCTGCGTGCGCGAAACGCCGCTCAACAAAATTCACATCCGCAACATGTACCGGGCCGCCGATGCCGGCGCGACCATCTTTCCGCTCATCCCAGCCTTCTATTACCGGCCCACTACGTTAGATGAGATGGCCCGCGAGTTCGCATATCGCGTGCTGGCCCATCTTGGCCTTCCCCAGCCCGACGCCTTCCGCTGGAAAGGCTGACGCATCAGCAACTTACGCGCCTACATTTAAAAAGGTCTCGCCCTTAGGGAAAGATCGACCCGACCTGAGGGAATCTCTAGTCTAGGTTCGCGGAAGTGCTGGTCCCAGATGCCCGGCGGCCATGTACGAGCGGGGAGCTTTTGACAAGTTCAGCACCGACGCAAGGTAACTTTAAGTTGGTCTGACCCACTGGGGCTTTCTGGTGCTTGTGCCGCAAGCAGCACTCCCTTTGACGTTCCCTCAAGGATAGGCTGTTGAAACAGTGCTCCATGGAGACCACCTCATGCGCTATTTGGCTTGCCTGATCGCCGCTTGCGCCGTATCTTTTGCCGCAGACGAAAAACCGTCGCCCTCGCTTACCATCTACAACCAGGACTTCGCCGTGGTGCGGCAAGAGATGCCGCTTGATCTGAAGGCGGGAACCACCAGCGTTCGGGTCACCGACATCACCATGCACCTGGAGCCAGACTCGGTCATCCTGCGAGACCCCGCAGGAAAACGTCCAGTGCAGGTGCTGGAGCAAAACTATCGCGCCGATCCGGTATCAGAAGCTCTGCTGCTCTCGTTGTATGAAGGCAAGACGATTGACTTCCTAATCCCGCGCGGAGAGAAACAGGAAGTCGTGCCCGGCAAAATCATCCGCAGCGGTTATGTGCCGCATAGTTCCATGGCGATGAACCGCTACGGCCAGCAGTATTATCAGGCGCAAGCGTACGCTCAGGTCTCGGAACAACCCATCATCGAAATCGAGGGGAAGGTGCGTTTTGGCTTGCCCGGAACTCCTATCTTCCCCGCGCTCACGGATGACACGATTCTCAAGCCCACACTGCAATGGCTGCTAACGTCGGACAAGCCCGGACCTTTGCGCGCCGAATTTTCCTACATAACCGGCGGCCTGACCTGGGAGGCCGACTACAACATCGTCGCCCCTGAAAAGGGAGACGCTGTCGATCTGGTGGGCTGGATCACCATGGACAACCAGAGCGGCAAAGCCTTCGAGGATGCGCGAATCAAGTTGATGGCGGGGGATGTGAACAAGATCCAGCAAGGACAGATGTACGCCGCCATGGGCGCGGCAGAGGCAGTGGTAATCAACGGAAAGATGGGGATGCCGGTGACCGAAAAAGCCTTCGACGAATATCACCTCTATACCCTGGCGCGTCCCACCACCCTGCACGACCGCGAGACCAAGCAAGTCGAATTTGTACGTGCCGCGAACGTTCTCACCAAACAGCTCTATATTTACGACGGAGTCAAGATTGACGCTCGTTACAACGGGTGGAACTGGGAGACGATCCGCAATAACGCTGAATATGGCACTGAGTCGAACCCCAAGATCTGGGTCATGCGGGAGTTCGCGAATTCAGAGGCGAATCACCTGGGGATGCCTCTGCCCAAAGGACGAGTGCGCTTTTACCGTCGCAACGATGACGGGCAGATCGAATTCACCGGCGAAAATGTGATTGACCACACACCCCGCGACGAAACTCTTCGCATTTACACCGGCAATGCATTTGATCTGACCGGCGAGCGCCGCCGCACTGACTTCAAACTGGATACGAGGGGTCAAAAGCTCGACGAAACCTTTGAAATCAAGGTCCGGAATCACAAGAAGGTACCGGTGGAAGTGCGCGTCGTCGAGCACCTGTATCGTTGGGTCAACTGGGATGTTCCAACGCATTCGGATTCGTTCAAGAAGACTGACAGCAAGACCATCGAATTTCCGGTAACCATTGCTCCGGACGAGGAGAAGATCATTACTTATACGGCGCACTACACATGGTGAGCGGAGAGAGAAGCAGATTCCCATAGGTCAGTGATAATATCCGGTATTCTTCCAATCGCTTTTGTTTGGTGGCAAGGCCGGAAACATGATCGCGAAGTCTTCAATCTTTCTTCCACAAGGCCGAACCGCGCTGGCTATCTTGGTCATGGCGGCGGCAGCGGTCTGTTCAGCCGACGATCGCAACCCCTTCGCCAATGATCCCAAAGCCGCGAAGGCGGGCGAGTACGAATTCCGCATCAACTGCGCCCTGTGCCACGGACTGGGCGCCCATGGCGGCGGCCGCGGCCCAGACCTGACGCGAGCCCAGAAAAAACATACTCATAATGATGCGGAAATGTTTCAGGTGATCAGCAACGGCATCCCCGGCACCGTGATGCCCGCCAACGGAACCAACGGCCAAGGCGTGGGGATGACTGATGAAGAAATCTGGCAAATCATTACTTATATCCGCAGCGTAGAAATGAAGGCGCCGGCCAAGCCCGTGGGCAATGCGGAGCACGGCAAGCAACTTTTCTACGGCGAGGCGAATTGCTCGCTTTGCCACACAGTTGCGGGCAAAGGCGGGCGTGTGGGGCCGGAGCTTACGGCCGTCGGCGGATCGCGAACCCGAGAGGCGATCATCGATTCGGTGCGCAATCCCAGCCGGCGGCTGGCTTGGGGATTGACGGAAGCTACCAAGGAATTTCCTCAGGAATACGAAACCGTCACCGTTGTGACTGGAGACGGAACGGAAATCAAGGGCGTTGCTTTGAACGAGGATAACTTCAGCGTGCAGATGATGGACGCCAGCGAGCAGATCTACCTGCTGGACAAAGACAAACTGCGTTCTTTCAAGAAAAGCCGGGAATCGATGATGCCGGTTTACTCGCCCAATCTTTTGAGTGACAAAGATCTCGATGACATTGTGGCTTATTTGATTAGCGTGGGGGCGAAATGAACTTGCGGTGGGATAGGGAAAGCCTTTATCGCGGAGGAAGCGGAGGAAGCGGAGAAAGGCCGCGGAGATCGCCGAGAGCACTTTTAGTTTTATTTGGCGTTTACGTCGCTTTCCTGCTCACGTTGCACGCTTACGCACAGGTCACCGTCGAGCGGATCGTCAATTCTCAGAAAGAACCGCAGAACTGGCTCACTTATTCCGGTGACTACTCCGGACGCCGCTTCTCCACGCTCGATCAGGTCAACACCACAACCGTACATACGCTCGCGGCAAAGTGGGTGTACCAGACTGGCGCGACTGGCAAGATCGAGACCTCGCCCTTAGTCGTCGACGGAGTTCTCTACGCCACCGCGCAAGACGACCGCGCCTTCGCTTTAGACGCCCGCACCGGACGCCCCATCTGGATGTATCAATATCCCGTGCCCACCGACATTCGTCCCTGCTGCGGGCATGTGAATCGCGGACTCGCGATTTTAGGCGACAAGGTTTTCATGGGCACGCTCGATGCGCACGTGATCGCCCTGGACGCGAAAACTGGCAACCTGGTTTGGAACGTCACGTCTGCGGACTACCGCGCGGGCTACAGCTATACCGTGGCTCCACTCGCAGTTAAAAACTTGATAGTGATTGGCGTCTCCGGTGGCGAGTACGGCATTCGCGGATTCATTGACGCCTACGACGCCGCGACCGGTGAACGCAAATGGCGCTTCTACACTGTGCCCGGTCCCGGCGAGGCGGGACATGAAACGTGGGAGGGCGATTCGTGGAAGATTGGGGGCGCTCCCGCGTGGAATACCGGCACCTACGATCCTGCCACGAACCAGATCTTCTGGCCTACGGGAAATCCGTCGCCCTCGAACCGCGGCGAAGGACGCGCCGGCGATAATCTTTACAGCAACACCTTGCTCGCGCTTGATGCCGACACGGGAAAGATGAACTGGCATTTCCAGTTCACCAAGCACGACGAGCACGACTGGGACGCAACGCAGGTGCCGGTAATGATCGATGCCGGCAGCAAGCATCTCATCGCACAAGCCAACCGCAACGGATTTTTCTACGTTATTGATCGCTCCACCGGGAAACTGATTTTGGCGAACGCCTACGGCAAAGTCACGTGGAGCGATACAAGAGATGCCGAAGGCCGTCCTGTCGCCAAGAAAGAAGCATCACCTACGCTCGAAGGCCACACGGTTTGCCCTGGTGCGCTGGGCACCACCAACTTTATGGCACCGGCTTACAATCCGAAAACCGCTCTCTTCTATGTAACCGCCCGCGATCAGTGCGACATTTTCAGCACGGCGCCGCAGCCTTACGAAGCAGGACATGCCTATTACGGCAGCGCATATTTTCCGTCGGAAGAGGCTGAGCCCTATCGCGGATACCTGAAGGCGATCGATCCTTTAACAGGCGCGATCCAATGGAAGTTCGAGCACACTTCGCCCACCTGGTCTGGCGTGCTTTCAACCGCCGGAGGGTTGGTTTTTACCGGCGACGCCGAAGGCAACTTCGTCGCAATCAATGCGCTCACAGGCATGCCGCTCTGGCACTTCCAGATGGGCGGCGCGGTCTATGCACCGCCGATGGCCTTCGCAATCGACGGAAAAGAATACGTGGCAATCGCCGCCGGCAGCGCGTTGTATGCCTTCGCCCTCCCCTGAGAAATCAGATTAGAACCAGATAGCGATTCCAGTGGAGATTCGAATATTGTTCTCGTGAGTCGGCAGACCCTGGAACCGGCCGGGGCCGAACGCATTTCCGTACAACGAATTTAAATCGAGAGTAGTACGGAAGTAGTCCACCTGTGCCAACCGCAGAGCAAAACGCCGCGACAGCTTGTAATCGACTCCACCACCAAAGACGGTGGCGAACGACGTGTACGTGCTGGCGAGAGCGGTCACCGGAGACGCCGTGCCAATGATGGTGGTCGCACCCAGGCTGGCTCGATCCCAACCAAACAGGGCATGCACATAAGGAGTGAGCCGGGCTTTCGCGCGGTAGGAAACCACAGGCCCCGCCAGGAACGAATACTCAGTCATGGTGGGCAGTCGCGACACGCCTGGCGCTTTCGCGGTGAACGGCGTTCCATATTCGCCGCCGAAGTCCGCGACGATTCCTATCCAACGGTCGATATTGTATTGCGCTTCCGCATTCCAGCCGTTGAAGTTCGATCCGATGCCGAATGTATTCGGAAATTGGTGCAGATCCACATCCAAAGTCGAATCCGATAGACCACCCGTACCCGTATGCATGAAGGAGTAGCCGCCGAACACTTGCACTTTCGGAATCGAATCTTGAGCAAATGCCAAAGAGCCAGTCAGGACAAACAGAAAAATCATTGCGGCAAAACAACGAACCATTTCCACTTTCTCCATTCTTAAATTAAGTGCGTTTATCAGATGGCGCATCCCGATAGTTGGCGTAAATCCCTTAAAGTTACGGAACGCTACATCAATGTTATGTGCGAATTGAATGAGAACCCTTTTACAGACTATAGGGTTGTACTTCCGCGCGTAAATAATGGTAAAGGTTTGTAAGACTTTCTTGTAGTCAGCCCCGCCGGTCGGGATCGATAGTCTGGTCAAGATAGATCCAGAGCACGCGGGCGAAGAGTGTGATCGTGGGCGCTAGCGGCAGGAATATAATGACCGCCCAGATCGTGTCTTTCGTGATCCACCAGCCGGTCACTTCCCACAGCAAAGCTGCGATGGCGCCGATGATCACGAGCCCCAGCGCGTAACTCACATACATGGCTCCAAGAAAGTAGCCCGGCTCGCGGTCAAACTTAAGATCGCAGACCGGACAGCGTTCGTGCATCTTGGGAAATCCGCGAAAGATGGAATAGCGAAAAATGCTTCCACTACGACAGCGGGGACAACGCTGGCGGACGATATCCGTTAGCAAAAAAGTCTTAGTACTTCCCATCGTCCTTTTTCCAGAACTTCCAAGTTAACCGAGAGCTTGGCATCCCTCGATGCCGACGTGGCGCCATACACCATGAAAGTGAAAGACCCCTGAAAGAATCTGGCATATTTAAGCTCTTTCCCGATGAAAACTATTCACACCCCGTTCATCTCGCCGTAACTCGCAGTTTACATGGGCACTCTAGTCTCGCCACTTAGCACAGCGACATTTGACTCCGCATCAGGCCGCGTTGCTTGGGGCATCAGGCCTTGTCGCATTTGTAAAACTTTAAAACCTACTGGGAGGACTACGTTCGATGCGTTCCGCTTTCTATTCCCTTTTTCTGACCCTCATCGTCGCCATTATTGGTTCGGGCTTCGCAGCAGCACAGACTGATCGAGGTATGATCGCGGGTACGGTTAAAGACTCCAGCGACGCCGTTTTGCCGGGCGCGCGCGTTGAAGTGCAGAAGGGGCCTTCCGCCGTCTCGGATGCTCAGGGGCAATACCTCATTTCCAACCTCGCCCCAGGCACGTATACGATCTCGGTGTCCTACGTAGGATTTTCGCCATTTTCAACCTCTGCGACCGTCGTCGCGGGCCAGGTCGCACACTTGGACGCTACTCTCCAAATTGAATCCGCCAGTCAGGTCGTTACCGTGAATGGAGACCGCCAGCTTGGCGAGGTGGAAGCAATCAACATTGAACGCACCGCGGATAACATCGTGCAAGTCCTGCCGTCGCAGGTGATCACCAGTCTTCCGAACACCAACATTGCAGACGCCGTGGGCCGGCTGCCCAGCGTTTCGCTGGAACGCGATGAGGGCGAGGGAAAGTACGTCCAGATTCGCGGCACGGAGCCGCGCTTAAGCAACGTAACGGTTGACGGCGTGAATCTGCCTTCTCCGGAAGGCAACGTGCGCAACATCAAATTGGACGTTATTCCTTCCAGCCTGGTCGACCGCATTGAAGTCAACAAGACGCTATCCGCCAACCAGGACGGCGACGCCATCGGTGGCTCGGTCAATCTCGTAACCAAAACGCCTGGTGAAAAACCGCTGTACGATTTCGAAGGACAAGGCGGTTACACCAACATCATCGGCGGACGCTGGCTCGATGCATTCAATGGAACCGTAGGTCAGCGCGCCGGTAGCCGCAAGCAGTGGGGTTTCTTGTTGGGAAGTTCTTACGACTGGAATGGTCGAGGGATCAACGATCTCGAACCCGGGCCAACCACAATCACGGATTCGGCGGGCACCAATTATGCTTACTTCCCTACCGCTGATCTTCGCACCTACAAATATTACCGGACCCGCTACGGCTTCTCGCCAGAAATCGACTACACGATCAAGCCCGGCTCCAGCGTTTATTTCAAAGGCCTTTATTCCGACTTCCACGATTTTGGCGACACCTACGTCTATACGCCGACCGTAGGCAACACCTTAAAATCCGTGAGCGGCACTCAGATGACTTTCGACAACGTGTCCGACTGCACTCCGATTAATCAGTTGGCGGATGCGACCAGTCCAGGCAGCAATCCCTGCCAACCCGGAAAGATGAAGTACCGCGAATACATTCGCCGGCCAGATCAGCAGATTTTCAGCGGCCTGACGGGTGGAAGGAACGACCTTACCTCCACGCTCATCACTTACGAGTTCGCCGTTTCTCGCGCCCACAACATTGGCGGACAGGATTTTTCGACAGCGAGTTTTGCCGGACCGGCGCCATCTTTCGATGCAACCGGTAACCCGATCACGCCGGGCATTGATTTCGCCGCCAATTCAGGCCGCTTATACGAGCCCCAGTTCCCCGTACTCGACGGCACCAACATCTACAATCCCAGCACCTATTCTTTGTCCTCCTACACCATTCCCAACTACGCCAGCACGCAACTGAATTTGCAAGGAGCCGCATCGGTGGGACGGCGTTATAGCGTTCACGACCACTACGGCACGTTCGAAGTTGGATTCAAGGTTCGCAACGCTCACAAAACGCAGTCCGAGAACGATTTCATCTTTGACAACCCGTCGGTAAACATCGGCCTCAATCAGGTTCTCAGCACCTTCACCAATCCCACGTACTACGACAAGGCCTATCAATACGGACCGATGTCCAGCTACAGCAAGATTGTTCAGATGGCGAACGCCAACATTTCGAACCTGGGCTACGATCTGAGCGCCAGCCGCGTTCAGTCGGATCCGGCGGATTTCGACGCCACCGAGCGCGTCTACGCCGGCTACCTCATGAACACCATCGGATTTAACCGCTTCACCATCCAGACCGGCCTCCGCTTTGAGGCCACCAACGACACCTATCGCGCCAATCAGGTTAACCTCAGCGCTGGAAGCTGGGTCAGCACGACTGCCCTGAACGGCAGCGGAAGTTACGTCAATGTGTTGCCCAGCATCCAGTTGCAATACCGGCTCCAGCAGGATACAAACCTTCGCGCAACCTTTGGCATGGGCATTTCGCGTCCCAACTTCTCGGACATCGTGCCCTCGAGGCAATTAGATCCAAACTTCACGCCGCCCACGGAAGTGGTTGGCAATCCAGCCCTGAAGCCTACCCGGGCAAACAACTACGATGTTCTGGTCGAGCATTACTTTCGGCCTTACGGCATCCTGCAGGCGGGTTTCTTCTATAAGACTTTGACCAATCCCATCTATCCAACAACAACCCTGCTGCCGGGCGGGTCTGGTACTCCATTCCCGACAGCCCCTTCCTACGATCTGGCTCAATCGATCAACGGGCCGAACGGTCACATCACCGGCATTGAGGCAGCGTGGGAACAACGGCTGTCGTTTCTTCCCGGCCTGCTGAGCGGCTTTGGGGTTTCCGCAAACTACAGCTACAGCACCTCGCAGGTTAGTTTCCCCGCTGGCTTTAATGGCGGCAGAACGGACCATCCCACACTTCCGCGCCAGGCTCCGAACAACTGGAACGTCGGATTTACTTACGATAAAGCCCGCTTCGCCATGCGCTTCGCGGTCAGCCACAACGATGCCAGCATCTTTTCTTACTTCTGGGTGAACAACGGAACCCCGAACGACCCCGTTACGGGGCTGAAAGGTCCGAACGGCGACCAGCATCTCTACGCTCATACGCAATATGACATCCAGGGCAGCTACCGCCTCTACAAGGGACTCAGCCTGGTGGCCTACGGCCTGAACCTGAGCAACGAACCATTCGGGTTCTATCAGGGCAGCACCCCGTATCCCATCCAGCGGGAGTTTTATCACCCCACCGCTTCGATTGGTTTCCGCTGGCTTTCGGGAGTGGAATAGCAGCGGCTGAAAAACTTTCCCGGAAGGGTTGACGCACAGCGGAATTTCGTACTAATCTGCGATTACACCGGAAGGAGGTGGTCGAATGACAAGTTCTGATTGTAGTGGTAAATGTTGTGGGAGTCTAAGACCAGGTGAGGTGGCTGAAACTTAGAGCTGGTTGCTCTAAGCGGGGCTTCGGACGCGGCAGATCGAGCCAGACCAGATCTCGACGCGACGAAGCTACAGTCCGCACACTAGCCGGTGAGTACGGATGATTGCATCGCTTAGGTCGGCGAAGGCTGTCATCCTCGAGGCTTCAGCCTTGTGCTTAAGCCCAGACCCGGGAGTCGCCGTGAGAGGCCACGTAGAGTGACCACCTCTTGGTCAATCCCAAACAGTCCACCGGACGGCCCGCAGGTTTTATGCCTGCGGGCCGTTTGTATTTTGAAGTCACTGGAAGAGCGGCGTCACGTGGAAGAGCGGCGCTTCAGCGTCGCGGAAAGCTCTGAAATCAGACTGGGCTTTAGCCCCAGTGGTCGCAGGCATTTGAATAGACATATTCCCTCCTCTGCTATCTCGCGTACTCGTTGAACGCCTCGGCCCAGATCCGCATCTTAAGGGCGCAATGAGCCTGCCTCTTAAGAAGAGCTATCAGCCGATGGAGGCCCTGCCCGCCACCGAACTTCCCTCCGGCCCTGAATGGCAATACGAACCTAAGTGGGACGGTTTCCGCTGCCTGGCTTTTCGCGATGGCAAGCACCTCAACTTGATGTCAAAGTCGCAGAAGCCCCTGACTCGATACTTTCCCGAACTCGTCGCCGCGCTCGCGGCCCTCAAAGCTCAACGCTTTGTTCTTGATGGTGAAATCGTGATTCCCAGCGATGGCGGATTATCGTTCGACGCGCTGCTGCAGCGAATTCATCCCGCCGCCAGCCGTATCGAAAAACTCAGCAAGGCCACGCCTGCTACTTTTATTGTTTTTGATTTGCTGGTTGACGACAAAGGCAGATCAGTGGCCGATGTGCCGCTCGAAGATCGCCGTAAACGGCTCGATGAATTCTTTCACAAATATCTGAAGACGAATGAATCCATCCGTCTTTCTCCGGTCACCGAAGATTTCACCGAAGCCCGCAAATGGTTTCAGATGGGAACCGCGCTCGATGGCGTGATCGCCAAACGGCGCGACCTTCCCTACCAGAGCGGCGAGCGCACCGGCATGCAGAAGATCAAGCGCCAGCGCACCGCCGATTGCGTCGTCGGAGGCTTTCGCTATCTTGAAAAGCAACCCGTCGTTGGTTCCCTACTGCTTGGCCTTTACAACGACGAAGGCCTACTCGATCATGTGGGATTTACGTCTTCGATCCAAGCCGCGGAACGACCCGCACTCACTAAGAAACTGGAAAAGCTACTCAAGCCGCCGGGATTTACCGGTAAGGCTCCTGGAGGCCCCAGCCGCTGGAGCAAGAAACGCTCCACCGAATGGCAGCCGCTCGATCCCAAACTTGTCGCCGAAGTGCAATTCGATCACTTCACCGGAGGCCGCTTTCGCCACGGCACAAAGTTTCTGCGCTGGCGCCCCGAAAAATCTCCTAAAGCTTGCACCATGAAACAAGTCGAACGCGAAAACCGCTCGGCCTTGGACTTGTTGTGAACTCATCACAATGCTCATGTAGAGACAGCCCGCCCCCTGCTGTCGGGTCGAGCGAAGCTCGACAGCTCTCTTGTCTCCGAAAACCGGCGTCCGGTTCCTGTTCTTCGCAATACCGCGTCGACTTGTTCCGGAAGCCGGAAGCCGGGAGCCGATTCATAACGCGCAGTTGGCCATTTACGCTCGCCCGCAGTATGCTTCCCAAGTGTCCTACCTCGATAGCTCTTATCTCGACGAACAACGCGAAAAGCGCCGTCTGGCGGCCAACTACGCCACCATGACCGACGGCGAATTGCAGCGCCTGGCGCGCAGTGCCGAGTCACTGACAGAGTTGGCCTGGGATGCGCTCGAAGATGAGCTCGACCGCAGACACCTCGATCTTCCCCACGAAGCGGCACCCGAACCGCGTCAGCAAATGGAAATGAGAGAGCTGGTGACCGTCCGGCAGTTTCGCGATCTGCCCGAAGCGCTGCTAGCGAAGGGCAGTCTGGAATCGGCGGGCATCGAATGTTTTCTCGCGGACGAAAATCTCGTCCGGCTCGATTGGTTCATTTCAAACTTCATCGGCGGCATCAAACTCAACGTCCGCGCCGCGGATGTGGAGAATGCAAAGATACTTCTCGACGAGCCGATTCTCGAAGGCCTCTACGTGCAGGGAGTCGGACTATATGAGCAGCCGCGCTGTCCCAACTGCCAGTCGCTCGATGTGAACTTCCAGGAGCTTGACCGCCCCATCGCCTACATGAGCGCATTCCTCCGCCTGCCCATGCCCGTGCAGCGCCCGGCTTGGCGCTGCCACGCGTGTGATGCGGAGTGGGCAGATGATGGAAGCGAAGGTGGCAGACTGTAGTTGCATTCCAAGGAATGGCGAAAACGAAATGTAAAATCTTTGAAACATCCGAAACCTTGCTCTTCCCCATGACTCCCATGGATGCGCGTGGCCAAACCTGAGAACAAATGTTTCATGTTCGTCTCGTTTGGTGCGCGACATAAAGGATGCAGGAGTCGGAAAATGTTGAAGTCAGTTCATATGCTCTGGATGGTCGCGCTGGCGATCAGTGTAGTTTCCCCCAACCTTAGCAACGCCCAGGACGAGCACTCGCAAGGGTCTGGCGTCGTGTTCGTCATGACTAACGCCGCGGACCGGAATGAAGTCATCTCCTTCAAGCGGGCTGCGGATGGCTCATTGCAGGAAAGCCGCAGATTTGCCACCGGCGGTCGAGGCAGCGGGGGCAACAACGATCCCCTGGAATCGCAAGGTTCCCTCACTCTGAGCCAGGATCATACCCTGCTGTTTGCGGTCAACGCCGGCAGCGGAGAAATCTCAGTATTTCGAGTTCATGGTGCGGACTTGTCTCTCACCGACAAAAAACTGTCGGGCGGCAGCGAACCGAACGCCGTAGCCCAGAACGGACATCTCGTTTATGTGCTCAACACCGGTGGCAGCAGCAGCGTGGCCGGCTTCCAGGTCAATGACAATGGAACCCTGCATCCAATTCCCAATTCTCTCAGTTTCTTGAGCACTAATACTTCCGGCGCGGCGTCATTAGCCCTCAGCCCCAACGGCCAGGTCCTTCTCGTGACGGAACGCTTAACCAACAACATCGACGCGTTCGCTGTGCATAGTGACGGAACGTTGTCACCTATCGTGATAAATCCAAGTGCGGGTCCCGGCCTTTTCTCAGTTGTCTTTGCGCCGAACGGAATAGCACTGGCGGTTGAAACCGGCCCTGCGGGAGGACAAAATGCATCCGCCATCTCCTCCTATGCAGTTGCGTCCAACGGAACTCTGACGCCGATCAGCACGAGCGTCCCGACTTCGGGCGCGGCAAGCTGCTGGAACGCAGTCACTCCAAATGGCGAATGGGTCTACACCTCTAACGCCGGCAGTTCCACCATTTCCGGTTTCACCATCGCTACCAACGGAACGCTGACCGCATTGCCCGGGACCATCCTGGGGACGAACCCGACAGGGGCTACGAACCTGGATATCGCGATCGGTGCGGATGGCAAATTCCTGTACAGCCTCGACGGGAAGATCGGCACGATCAGCACCTTTGGTATCCAGCCGGATGGCACCCTGCTCAACCTCGGAACGGTTGGCGGCCTTCCGGAGAATGTCGGATTCAATGGGATCGCGGCAATCTAGCCCACGGTTAGAATCAAAGCTACGATTAGTGGGTTGCGGCGAATCACCACCGCAACTCACTTTTTTTCACTGGATGTGCTCTGTCCATCCAACCGCTTGAGGTGCGGAAAAAATGGGCCCACTTCGAACGGCCTCTTCTCCGACGCCGTCTCCAGGCGAACTGGTTTGCTCTTGAGCATCTCAATCCGGTCGGACCAGGGATCGACCACGATTCGCGAGCCTAGTGGCAAGGCAGAGATCTGATCCACCCGATCCATCTGCAAAGGCTTACCGGTGTTGGCCAGCGCCTGCATCCCGACCAGGTGGCTGCTCGCGAAATCGTTGCTGAAGCGGCCATGCAGCAGGTTCGGCAATTGTGGAGAGCGTGCTTCCAGAGCTTTCAGAAAGAGCCCTGCGTTCGCAAGCTGATCTTTATATGGCGACTTCGAAAACAGCTCCAGACCTTTCTTGTCGGCGTCGGCTTCCTGCGCGGGATCGAAATGAAAGTTCAGGTTGGCAAAGATCTCCCGATCCGAAAACGGCAATGTCAGGCCCGACAAATATCCGGCGCCGGCGGAATGGCCCAAAACGATGTGCGCCAGTTCGTGCGCCAGCACCGCGGCGAGCGTCGCCTCATCGGGCAGCACATCGAGAAGCCCGCGGCTGACGACGATGGTTCGTCCCATCACGAACGACTCCAGCGGCATGGTCAGCAACACACGGCAACGAACCCCGGCAAGGTCGAGATCGTTGGTCACCATTAGATTGTTAACCACGGTCTGCAAAATGCGGTCGACTTCGCCGTCGGGAGCCATCAGCCCGGCAACTTGCAACCGCTCCACGACATTGTCTTCCGGCGTGTAGATTGTCTGCCCCAAGGTGTAAGCCGGGCTCAAGTCTTGCGAAGCTTCGTGCCGCTTAGGATCGACCCAGGCCGGTGCATCCGTCAGAGGTTTGGCATACTCCCGGTGATCCCCTGCATGTGCCATGTCGTAACCCCAGATCCTGGTTTGAGCCTTGAACCACAATCCGTGGCTCGAAGGATCGTGAGGATCCGACTCCTCGGTATAAACATAGGCAGGCATCCACATGATGCTCAGAGTGTTCAATCGCCAACTGTCGAAGTGAAACGCGCGCTTGGAGAATGCCTTCGAGGTGTACGTTCCGGTGAAACGCACAATGTTGAAGTCCTGATCTTCCACCCAGATCCGGCCGACAAAGCCATGATTCCCCGAATTCTCATGAGGCTTCACGTCCACGGCGGCGCAACGCACCTCTCCAAGAATTTCCCAGCGGACAAATTCGAACGAGTAGTTCTGCCGGTCGAAGTGGTCCAGGTCCGGGAACAACGCCTGCGCGAACCCCGCGGCCGCGAAAGGGTCCTCATTGATGGGCAACTTCTTCCACCAACCGGGCTTGAAGTGCCCCTCGTCTGCAAATGCTGAAGTGCTGGCGGCATTGCCACCCAGATCGAGACGGCTTAAGAAATAGTCGTCGCCCTTCGGAGACGTGCCCAGCGCGGGATCAGGCTTTTGTTCCTGGATATAGGTCTCAACAATCGGATGGAAGTTGCGCAGCAAGTCGGTCATGCGGCGCTCCTGCCGGATAGTCGAGTCGACAAAATCACCGAACGCAATGGCTTTGCGCGCAGAAACTGACGGCGCCGACTGGGCTGGAGGCTGGGTTGATGGACTGGCATTCTGACCTGCCGCGAGCCCAACCCCAAACACCTCAAAGAGCGCAAGGCTAAACCAGGAAATTGTCCTCAGCGCGAACATGCTGATACCAGTCTAAATCTCATTTCAAACAGGAACCACCACCGTGGAGGCGGCGACGGGCTAACTGTTATCCGAGCAAACTGGAGGCACAGAAAATCAATCTAAAACGACTGCCCTGCATCTACGAAATCATGGCAACTACAACGAACTTCACTCTGCCCGACGCCATCGCACTCCTCACCCGCACTCCCGCAACTCTGGACGCGCTTCTGCGGGGGATGCCCGACCTCTGGGCGCGCACCAACGAAGGACGCAGTAAGGACGGAAACGAAAGCTGGAGCGCGTTCGACATCGTTGGCCATCTGATCGTCGGAGAGCGCACCGACTGGATGCCTCGCGCCCGCATCATCCTTGAGCACGGCGAGGCCCGCGCATTCGATCCCTTCGACCGCTTCGCGCAGGTGAAAGAGAGTCAAGGCAAATCGCTGGAGCAACTGTTAGACCAGTTCGCCCGCTTGCGTAAAGACAATCTCGCAGCGCTACAGTCTCTGAATTTGCAGCCGGAAGACTTCACCCGCCGCGGACTCCATCCAGAGCTCGGCGTGGTGACGCTATCGCAACTTCTGGCGACCTGGGCGGTTCACGACCTCACCCACGTGCATCAACTCTCTCGCGTAATGGCCCACCAGTATCGCGATGCCGTCGGCCCGTGGAGCGCCTACATCGGCGTACTAAAGTGCGGCGGCCATAGCTCGTAGCTAACGGCGCGTAATTAATCCGCGTAATTAATCCGCGTAATTATCAAAGAGAACCCGAAGCAGTACTGCTGCTCGCCGCCATTGTCGCGAAACCCTTCAGCAAGGTACCCAAACCTTTGAGACCTATGCTGGCGCAACTACTCCAGCTAAAGTCACTCCACATCCCAGGAAGACCGGCCAACAAAAGCAAAATCAGTGCAACGGCGCGTCTTCTATTGGCCCAAGCACGAAGTTTGAGCAAGAAGATCGAAGCGCGTAATCGAAGCTAGCAAGGCAAAAAATAAAAGATAAAAGCACGAAGCAAGATCCCCAGTAACTCCGCTCCTGAGGACCGATGCATCGCAAACATTTCGCTGCAGTTCTGCTAATCGCCACCTCGGGGGTGGCTCGGGCTTCGACCTACATCGTCCCAACCACCACCCTCGCCGCTCAAACCGCCAACAACACCAGTGCCGCTGACGGCTTTTCGAACCAGTCAAACGGCAACCTCGGTGCCAACAACGTGAGCAAAGTGGACGTCCACTCCCTGCTCTACTCCGGCGCAACCACCAGGGTCTTTGCCCATCTCCTTCTATGGTTCGGGCAGCCCGGCCACATGAATGTGGGATACAGTTCCACCGATCCCGCGCAGGTGCAGCGCCAGATCACTGACATGATCAGCCGCGGCATCGACGGAGTCGTCGTCGACTGGTACGGTCCCAATAACGCCATCGACCAGGCCACTCAACTGGTGATGAATGAGGCGGAAAAACATCCCGGCTTCACCTTCGCCATCATGGTCGACGCCGGAGCCATCCAGCAGAATTCATGCTCCGGCTGTTCGCCTCAACAGAGCCTGATCAACCTCCTGCAATACGTCGAGAAGAAATATTTCGTTTCCAATGCGTACTTCACCATTCAGGGTCAACCGGTCGTGACCAACTTCAATATCGATCGCTCCTACGCTGTCGATTGGAACGCCGTGAATGCCGGCATCTCGGTTCATCCCCGCTTTCTCTTTCAAGACAATGAAGGCTTCACCCATGCCATGAGCGATGGCAGCTATTCCTGGATAATTCCCGCCAGCGATTATGGCCTGAGCTATCTATCGGGCTTTTACGCTGCCGGCTTGGCATTTCCGCAGTTTGAAACCGTCGGCGCCGCGTACAAGGGATTTAACGACAGCTTGGCCTCATGGAACTCGGGTCGCGTCATGAGCCAGCAGTGCGGCGGAACATGGCTGAAAACATTCTCCGACGTGAACAGCCTTTACAACGCAGGAAAGCAGTTGCCTTACCTTCAACTCGTGACCTGGAACGATTACGAAGAAGCTACCGAGATCGAATCTGGCATCGACAGCTGCTTCTCGCTGCATGCTTCGCTCTCAGGAAATTCGCTGCAGTGGAGTATCAACGGCAGCGAGAACACCGTGGATCACTACAACGTATACATCAGCGCGGACGGCCAAAACCTGATGACGCTATCCGAGATTCAGCCTGGGCTTCGTTCCGTCGATCTGTGTGCCTTTTCCATCCCAACCGGTAATTACAAACTATTTGTGCAAGCCGTTGGCAAGCCGATGCTGGCGAATCGAATGCCCGGACCGGTGAGCTACAGTCCCACCTGCCCCGCAGCCGCAAGCACGGGAGGAGGAGCATCGCAGAATTCGTCCTTCACCGCTTCTCCGGCAGCACTAACGATTCCAAGTGGAAAGTCGGGACAGGTAACGGTGACCGCGACGCCATCCGCTTCGCCTAACGGCAGCATTTCGCTCTCCTGTAATTACCTGCCGGCGAATCTTGTTTGCTCGTTTTCTCCCGCAACCATTAAGCCCGGCAGCGGACCCGCGTCGTCTACCCTGAAGATTACAAATGCCGCCACCACGGCGAGCAACACATCTGGGCGAACCGGTGGGATAGTGTATGCGAGCTGGATTTTTTCCTTCGGCCTCGCGGGATTTGCATTCGTGGGCAATTGGAAAACGACGCGCCGAGTTTTGCCCGCGCTTCTCGCCTGCGCTCTGGCGGGAAGCACGATGCTGACGGCATCTTGCGGCGGCGGCGGAAAACCTTCGGCCCTCAGTGCTACTGGGCCGAACACTTACACTATTTCCATTCTGGGGAATTCCGGTTCCAGTCAGATCTCCACGGAAGTAGTGGTCTCGGTGCAATAAAACCAAGCCACGAAGTGGCGCCATGTGAAAGCCCGGCACGGCAGTGCCGGGTAGGCCGGACATCGAATAACCGAGTCCGCTTCAGCGGACGGCACCTGGCCGCGTGCTCCGCTACGAGCAGCAAGTCGTGAATTTTTTTGTCGATAAATCCATAGTACCGCTTGGTGTCGTCTTTATCCGAGTCAAGCCCGGCCTCCCGAAAGAAGCGCTGAATCTGATGACACCCATTGTGCGACCCCTATCTTCTGGCAGTCGCAACGCGCTATCTCGGCGTCTTCCCCGTTATTACTAAACCTGACATGTGGTGGGACACTGATTTTCTGCCCCAAGGGCTTCGGCCCCGGCCGTTTCACGTCGATTCAGGGTGCTTGCGGTGGATAAAGGTCGGTATCAATCTGACAGACACAACAATTGAGTCTCCGCACTTCGTCTTCGTTAAGGGTTCACACAATCCGAACCGAACAACTGGACCTCTGATCAGACGATTGGGGAGTCGAATGAATTTAAGTGACAAAGAAGTCAACGATGTGTGTCCCGAGAAGATTGTTCATGTCACAGCGCCAGCAGGATCGATAACGTTGGCCGATACCCGAGGTATTCACAAGGGAGAACTCTCCATGAGAGGGCCGAGATTGATTCTATATTTCGGTCTCGAGGGTAGTGCCTTCAACAATATCGACAAGCCCATGCCGTTGAATAAAGAGAAGGTCGGAAGCAACCTTGCGAAGGCGTTGACGGCAAGGCCCTTTAGCTATCAATTTTTTTCGTGCTAGGCGTTAAAGAAATGGGTTGGATTACGAGCTACCTTCGACCTTACCAAACCCCTTCCTTATCACCTCCAGCGTATCCTCCGCCAGCCCCAACCCCGGCAAATCCTCCCGCGTAAACCACCGCACCTCCGCCGCGTCGCCGGCCGCCGCCAACTCTCCCGCAACCCGGCGGCATAAAAAATCAATCAAAACGTAGTGATATTGCACGCGCTTCTCAGGATTACGCAACACGCGGTCGAACACGCCAAGCAGTTCGCCGGTTTCGACCACGAGTCCAGTTTCTTCGCGAGCCTCGCGCACAGCGGCCTCGCGCACCAGTTCGCCGACCTCCAACACGCCTCCAGGGATGGACCACTCCGCCTGCAGTGGCGGATGCGCCCGCTTCACCAGCACCACGCGGTCGCCCTCAATAATAATGGCGCCCACCCCAACCAGCGGCGCCTCAGGAAATTCCCTTTGCATAGGTGGAAGGATTCTAAAGCAAAAAGATTTACCCTGTGTTCCCCCGTGTCCCCTGTGGTTAAGGTTTTGACCCCCGAGGGCTTGGACTTTCTCTCTGTCTCTGTAACTCTGTGGTTAAATAGTGTTCTCCAATGCCCCTCGAAGAATACACACGGAAACGAAAATTCGAGCAAACTCCCGAGCCTCCCGCGAAAGTCGAGAGCAAAGCCGGCCACCGCTTCGTAGTGCAGAAGCACGACGCCACCCGCCTGCACTATGACTTTCGCCTGGAAATGGATGGCGTGCTGAAATCGTGGGCCGTCCCCAAAGGCCCGTCGCTCGATCCCGCCGACAAGCGCCTCGCTATGCAAGTCGAGGATCATCCGGTTTCATATTTCGATTTCGAAGGCATCATCCCGGAAAATAACTACGGCGCCGGCACCGTGATGGTGTGGGACGTAGGCACGTGGCGGCCGCTATCTCCGGTGCCGGTCGAAGGAAAATACGTTCCGGGCACGGACGCCGAAGCCGCCGCCATGCTGGCCAAGGGCGATTTGAAGTTCCGCCTCAAGGGAAAAAAGTTAAACGGCGACTTCGCCCTGGTAAAGATGAAAGGCCGCCGTCCCGGAAGCAAAGGCAACGAATGGCTACTGATCAAGAAGCACGATGACTACGCAGTCGAAGGCTACGACATCGACGAATACGACGAGTCGGTCCTGAGTAAACGCAGCCTCGCAGAAATTGCCGGAGATGAAGGATCGAGAGAATGGAAAAGCCGTCCCGCCGCCGGCCGCGGCAAGCTGAAGGCCGCATGGCTCGCCGATGCCGTAGCGAAACTCGACAGGAAAAACTTGGACAAGAACAACCTCGACAAGAAAAAGCCCGCCAAAAATAATCAGGCCGTCCAGACAGCCCCTAAAAAAAAACGAAAGAGCTAACCACAGGGGACACAGAGCAACACAGCGTAACCCAGACTTCTAAGCCCTACCCCGTGCCCCCTGTGTTAAAGGCATCTTCTGCCTCCGCCCCCGTCAAGCGCCCGATGCCCACCGAAATCCATCCCATGTTAGCCACGTCGATCAGTGAACCATTCGACGGCCCAGACTGGCTCTTCGAAATTAAATGGGACGGCTACCGCGCCGTCGCCTTCGTCGAAAACGGCAAAGTCCGCCTGGTTTCTCGAAATCAGAACGAGCTCACCCATCGCTATCCCGAACTGAAAGACATCGCAAAATCAGTCAAAGCGAAAACCGCAATTCTCGATGGCGAGGTCGTCGCCCTCGACGATCAAGGCCGCCCGTCTTTCAGTCTGATGCAGCAGCGCACCGGCTTCCGTCCCGGCGGCCGCCGCGGCGCCGCCAACTCCGACGTGCCCGTGCTCTATTACGCGTTCGATCTGCTTTATCTCGATGGCCACGATTGGCGCAAAGTTCCACTCGAAGAACGCAAGAATAAATTAGCTTCGACTCTCGTCACGGGAGATTCGCTGCGCTATTCCGACCACCACGAGCGGCAAGGAAAAGCGCTGTTCGAAATGGCGCGCGCGAAAGACCTCGAAGGCATCCTGGCCAAAAGGCGCGACAGCACTTACCAGGAACGCCGCAGCAGCGATTGGCTGAAGATCAAAATCAGGCACCGCATCGAATGCGTGATCGGCGGCTATACCCAGCCAGAGGGCAGCCGCGCGCATTTTGGATCGATCGTGCTCGGCCTATACGACCGGCAGGACCGGCTGATTCACGTAGGCCAGGCGGGCAGCGGATTCAACCAGAAATCGCTCGGAGAACTCTGGAAGATGTTGCAGCAACGCGAGACGAAACAAAAACCGTTCTACGGCGAAGTCGAAGCCCTGCGAAAAGTAACCTGGGTCAAGCCGGAACTAGTTGCTGAAATCGAATACGCCGAATGGACCGAAGGCGCCAGCACCGGCAGCGGCCCCAAACTCCGCGCCCCGGTATTCCTCGGCCTCCGCGACGACAAAGCCCCAAAAGAATGCCGCCTGGACGAATTGAAAAACGCAGAACTGAAAACGCAGAACTAAGACCTGAAAACTGAAACTCGAGCACCGATCACCGACTACCGGCCACCGCTCTCACTTGATATCCTTCATCGCCAGCATAGTGCCATAATCCCGTCCACTCGGATCCACCGCCCGCGCCACGATCGCCGCAAACGCATCCCGCAACTCCGGATACTTCGTCACCAGCGCCTTCATCACGGCAACATTGCTCTGGTAAGTCGTGTTGGTGTTCGATACATCCCGCACCGAATACCGGACGATCAAATCCAAATCATTGCCGACAACTTCCGGAAAAAGCGCAGTCAGCTTGTAAGTCGTCGTACCCGCCGGCAGATCCGCGGCCTTGCCATCCGCCGGAAAATCCGCAGGCTGCAACTTCTGCGAATCGTCATAAAGCTTGTCGGTTGCCGCCGTGCTCATGAACGGCAGCGGAGAAACCAGCGATCGCACCATCAGATAGTAGAGCCACGCATTGTGCGTTTGCCCCTTGCTCTGATAATCGTGCGCCTTCGTCGAATACCAATTACCGTCATGCCCAGCCGACTGTGAGGATTTGATGTATAAACCGCCGACCTTCCAATCAGAACCAATCTGCTGCAGGATTAAAGAAACCGTATAAGCGCCCTTGGCGGCCGGCGCGTCCATGATCACAACTCCATATTTCCCCGGTGAAAGACCGTTGATAGAGAAAGCCGCGCTGTCTTTGGTCTGCCCGCTAGCGCCAAACACTCCGCAAAAGAATTCCGCTCGCGGAATGGGCGCGTTGCCATTCGCCTCCAGCAAAAAAGGTGGCCGCGCCGATGCCTTCGCTCCCGCCAGCGCCGGCTGATTCTCCTTAACCGTGCCTTCAATACCTGAAAAATCACTGGCCAGGCTGGGGATTGCATTCTGCCGCAGAGAAGCCGCGTCGCCGCGCGCAATCATGTCGAAATACCGCAGGCCGCTGCTGGTCAGCGCGTTTCGCGTGGCCGCGTCCATATCGGTAGCGGTCAGGCAATTCTCCGCTACCGCGTTTCCTGGGGAAAATACCAGTGCCGCAGTCAGTGCAAGCAGCATGTTCGTCCGCGAAATTGCGCGGCCCAAACTCGCAACGAAATCACCGTCCCCAAGGCGGCGCTTCAACCCGCATCCTTCATCCACCATGTCGTTCGAGCCCCAGAGAAGAATTGTATTCCAGCGAACTCCCCCAACCGCAAGAAGTTGCACGTTCTCGCTTTCGCCATTCTACTCAAGTTTGACCTGCAAGAGCCTAAAGTCAATACGTTCTATCGAGTAGCGAAGCTGCCCCTGCGGCCTATCCGTAATAAGATACAAGCGCAGAGCGGTGCTAGAATTGCTCTGATATTGATGCGCCGTTTAAAGATACGCCGTGTATTAATACGCCGTACCGTCTCGCGGAATTGCCTTGCGGAGCCCGTTTAAGTGGAGGAGTTGTCATGAGCGCGGGATCGAAACTTACCCGGTTGTTGGTGATGGGCGCGCTATGCCTGCCCGTTGCGGCGCAGGCCGACGCGCCGCCAACGCATCGCGTACACAAACTCAAAAAGCAGACACCCCCGCCACCTCTACCCTCAGGCACTCAAGGACCCGTGCCGCAAATTCCCTTGGACGCCATCCCCGCCGTAGCGCCCCAAGTAAGTTATCAGGATGGAATGCTTACCATCGTCGCCCCAAATTCCACCCTCGGGGATATCCTCCGTGGCGTCCGCAAGCATACCGCGGCCGATATCGATATTCCCGCGACCGCCAGCGAGCGCGTTGCAACCCGCCTTGGTCCAGGCCCTGCACGCGAGATCGTGGCCGAGCTTCTGAATGGATCGCACTTCAATTACGTCCTGCTCGGCTCTCCGGAAAATGCCAACCTGTTGGTGCGCGTTGTGCTGGTCGCAAAAACACCCGACGCCCCGCCCCCCGCGGTTCAGGCCGCCAATGGCGCGCCTCCTTCACCAACCGCCAACGCCGTCCAGGACACTCCCGAGGAAGTAGCGGATGAACCGGTCGAGGAAACCCCTGCTGATCAGGGCACTGCCGACGCCGAACAACAACCGCCCTCGCCCGATCAACCTGGAGTGAAAACTCCTCAGCAAATGCTGCAGGAAATGCAGCAACGCCAATTGCAAATGCAACAGCAGCAGCAAACCGGCCAGCAACCGGTCTATCCGCCTCCTGGCGGCATACCGCAGCCGCCGCAACAGCCGCCGCAACAGCCGCAATAAGAGCGGCGCTTGGGCGCCGGCTTACATTTTCAAACTTATTTTGTTGGGATGAACTTTACGATTAAGGCCGGTTACCAGCGCGCTCCGAGCGCCCTGCCGAGCCCGATGGCAGAGCTCGGACTGAACCAGTCGAGGCTTCCGTGTCTAACCGGTTGCGCGATTTCTGCAGCAAATCCCAGTCTCGCGCGATATCGCTTTCGCTCACCTTGGGCGTCGATCCGCGCTGCAGTTCCGCGTACAATCGGGCCTCAAGAAACTCCTGCGTAAATCGATTGGCGGGATCATTGTCCGCGATATTGCCCTCTAAGATATTGCCCCCGGCAACTCCTAAACTCACCACTTCGTCTCCCCGATAAAACAGCAGCACTGGCCGGCCTTGAGCGTCGAAATCAGGCGCGGAATTGCGGAACAGCTGTCCCCATTTAGCTGGCTTGGCGCCGTGAGTTTCCTGGGCGGGACCAGCCACCAGATGTTTCAGCTCGCTTTGATACGAGCGGCGATCCTCGGCTCCCAGCGGCTCTTCAAGTTCTCTTCCGGGATTGAAGACCAGCGCCTGCCGCGCCGGATCGAAATGCCCCGCGCCGCTGCCCACATAAACCGCCGCCACGCATCCCGCAAAGATTGGACTCACCACAACACTGGGAACGATATATTTCTTCGATTTGAAAAAGGACTCCACCACGCCATGTACCGGCGTGCTGCGCGCCATGCTCCCCGGAATCTGCGGGATCACGAAGCGCGAGAATTCCAATTGCCGATGCCGGTCGCTGTATTTAATCAGTGTCTTCGCCATCTGCTTCGGCGTGGCGATTCCAACATCGGCAATCACGCTCCGGTGCAAGGCTCTCGGAAAATAAAAGTTGATTACATTCTTGGCGAAGTCGGCGCAATTGGAAGAAACCGTCCGAAAGTGAGAACGGTTCGGCGCCGAATTGTAGGCGCGGATGAAAGCTTCGTCCTGGGCTGACGTAGTCTCGATTTGAAAAGCGTATGTGGCGCGATCGTAACTGGTGCCCACCAGTTCGTACCAATTCCCGCCCGGAGTTTTCCCGTCGCTCTTATCCGGCGCTACTTCTTCCAGATGTTTGCGCCGGTATTGGTCGCGCAGAAAACTAACCATCTTCGCATCGACGAAGAGCGGGATATCATCCGGCTGCTCGACCGCGTATAAATATGGAATCAGCGGAATCGCTACCCAGTCGAAATCCCCGACTCCGTCATAACGGCTGATCACCGCTCCCAGTTCCCCCGGAGCGCAAGGCCGCAACACCAGCGGAGTCTCCGCGCACACGCCAGACAAATAAACTGCCGCGTGTCCAGTGGCCGTGAAGAATCCAAGCTTTCCGTAAGGCTCTTCCAGCAGCAGCGTAGCCGAGCTCTGCGCCAAACCGGCGCAGCTCCACGCCAACACCAATAGCGTGCCCAGCCCGCGCAGTATTTTTCCCCAGGAAAGCATGCTCATTACCTGATGCGAATCCCCCTTTAGTGGTAACCCCTTTCCTATAGATTAGTTGCCGTTAGTCACGACCGCGAGTTACCGAAGTCAACGAGCTCTCAGAAAGTACGTATCGACCTGAAACACAATGGGTTAACCCAGGCGCAAAGAGGTGTTAGAACCATCGGGGAAAGCACATATACAGGTCAAAACGGTGACCAGGTTTGACGCCAAGTAGCCCTGGCCTGTGGCATGATGTAGACATGAGTAAACGGTCAACCAGGATGGCGAAGCGGGATACCTACGAGAATACCTTCCGGACGATCGAACAGGCTTTAGGATCGTCCTCTGGCAAGAACCCGGCGGGGGTGGCGCTAGAGCGTCCTGCCGAGCTGAAAAGCAGCAAGGCCAGAGCGAAGAAATCCGCCGCCGATCAAAGCCTTGCAGCGGAGGAATCCCCAGCGTCCCAAAAATGATCGGGTGCCCCACGTCTCGCGTCGTTTGCGAGACGTGGGATTCCACTGACTCCTCGCTCCAGGATTTTGACCGTCCCAACACGGCGCATCCAACTATCGAATTACATCCGTCCTGTAATACGAGTTAAAATCACGCCGCCGTGCAAACCACACAAAAGAACCAACTCTATTACGGCGACAACCTCGGCGTCCTCCGCGAGCATATCAAGGACGAATCCGTCGACCTCATCTACCTCGACCCGCCCTTCAACAGCCGCCAGGACTACAACGTCCTCTTCGCCGAAAAAGACGGCACCCGCTCCAGCTCCCAGATCATGGCCTTCGAAGACACATGGGAGTGGAACATGGACGCCGAAGCCGCCTATCAGGAAATCGTCGAGCGCGGCGGCCGCGTCTCCGACGCCATGCGTGCCTTCCGCACTTTCCTCGGCCATAGCGACATGATGGCCTTCGGGTTAACTGACTCGGGAAGGGCATGGCTTCAGCCGTGCCGATTTGGCGATAAGATGGCGAGGGCTTCAGCCCCTAGGGGAAACGTACTCCTTAATCCTATAACTCCCAGGAGTGGTGAACTCCACAAGACCGAGGTCCCTAAGAACTTGAAGCTGCTGACGTATCTTTGGGCGGACGTGCCGGTTGAGTGGGTGAGATTCGCGTAGCTCAGATTCGAACTTGTAAATATCGTCAAGCGAAAACGAAGACTTGCCCAACTTGCGAACAGCGCTGAGAACATCCAGTGTCCAACCACGCACCGAAGGAGGCACCTCCGCTAGCTTCCGCACGCGCGAGAATTCGCTGCGAACTCTCTGCGATGGAAGCGCCGCGCCGTCGGAAACCATAGCGATTTTACCGTCGCTCGCTATCTGCCCAAGAAGGATATTGCAACCCACCCACCCCGCCCGCCGGGCATGGAGAGCCAGAGGCTTTCGTTTCTCAATGATGCTTTCTGAAAAAAAGACCCTGGGAATGAGCATTAGATTCGTGACACACCACGATGCTGAGTATTGGAGCACTAGGAGGTTAGGAACTCTGTCGGCCCGAATTGCGCGAATCATTGCCTCATAACCCGCGTCCACCAGCTTTTGCGGATTCCAATTCCTCAAGCCCTTTAGCTGAAAAAGCTGCTCACAGCCAGGGCATGTAAAGTCAATCACAGGAGCGTTCGTCTTAGATTGCGAGAGTTGATCAGAACTGCACGCCGGGCAATACAACTCGCGCGCAACCCATTCCTCCGTGAGTATGCGAGCGATCTGCGGTCCAGTTTTGTAAAGTGAAGCGAGCTCAGGTCTGCACTGAAGATTCATGATGCCGGCTTTTGAAGACCCCGTTAGATATCTTCGCTCTCGTACGGCTCAACTTCGATATCGCAAGTTGGGCACCTGTCGTCGCACATACAGCTCCAGTCGTCATGCCAAGTGGTCCCATCATCAGGGCATTTATAGTAATTGCGGAAAGCCGGCGCTTCAAACACAGAGACCGGCGGTTTGGGGTTTGTATTTACGTCGCTAGCCATTATCGCTTTCTTCCCTTCTGTTGCTTCACTGGCATTTGGCGCTTTTTCGAAAGGTAGGCAAGGCGCAGCCGGTCCCCAGCGAGCCCCAAAAGCAAGAACCCGTCATTCTATCAAGACAACTATTCCCTTGACTCCAGTCTCCACGAATGCAACCATATTCTCTACGCATTAGCTCTTTGACATAAAAATAGCAATGAGATAACTCCCGCGAATGCAATATTTTGCGGGGATTGCCCCTCAATCTAAAGGGATTTAGCCAATCCGAGCCCGCTAAGTCCTTTGAATATAATATTTTACGGGTAAGTCTTTTGTTTCCAAGATTTTAGCCGGATTCGAGCCGATCTGAAATCCGTAACTCACTGATTCCAGATATTTTACCGAGATCGATCCGTATTTTTTTTGATCCGGATCTAGGTCAGCTTCCGGATAGCCCAGGCAGCACTCTCGGCAACCACTTCATCCTCATCCGCCGCGAGCTTTTCGAGCACCGGAAGGAACTTCCGGTCTGCACTATTGCCCATGGCGATGACCGCATTCCGCCGCAAGCCGGCCCGCTTCGTCCGGCGAATCGGCGACCCGCGAAATGTTTCCCGAAATTCTTCCGCACTCATTTCAGCCACCCATTCAAGTGCGGGATTCACCAACTGCGCCCTCGGCTGAAATTCCTCGGCATCCGTTGCCGGAGCCTTCCGGTTCCACGGGCAAACATCCTGGCAGATATCGCAGCCAAAAATATGGCGCCCCATCCCTTCGCGAATCTCTTCGGAAATCGCACCCCGCTTTTCAATCGTGAGATACGCGATGCACTTGTTGGAATCGAGTTGGTAGGGCGCGATCAACGCATCGGTCGGGCAGGCATCGATGCAACGCGTGCAACTTCCGCAACGATCAGGCGCGGGCAGATTGCCATTGAGATCGTTTGTGAGATCGAGCGATGTGAGAATCACGCCCAGAAAAATCCACGAGCCAATCTTCTGGTTGATGATGCACGTGTTCTTCCCGATCCATCCGATGCCCGCATACTTCGCGATCACGCGTTCCACGATCGGCCCGGTGTCAACGTAACATCGAGTCACAAGGTCCGCTTCGCCGGCAGCATTTCGCAGCGCGGTTTCAACTTGCCGCAGCCGAGGCATCACGGAGTCGTGATAGTCCTGCTGACCCCAGGCGTAACGCGAAATCCATCCGCGATCCGGATCGCTCGCCTCGGTCGAGTACGGTTGGGCCGTGTTGTAGTTGAGCGCGCACACCACAACGCTGCGCGCCCACGGCGCGGAATGCGCCAGAGACGCGCGCTTCAGTCGCCCTTGCTCATCGCGGGCTTCCAGATACTTCATCTCGCCGGCGTGCCCTTCGGCAATCCAGCGCGGAAAGTGTTCCAGTTCCGGGCCATCCTCCGCCGTGGCAATGCCCACCAGATCAAACCCCGCGTCCCTGGCGGCTTGCCTGACGGTGGCGGAAATGTTAGCGAATCGAAACATGCTGGAAAACATTAGATAAAATCACGAATCTGGATTATGGGCTGGAACGTGTGGCGTGTCATCGTCGAGATATGCCGAGTTCCAAATTGGAAATCGAATTCACTTTTTCTCCGCAAAACTATTCTCGCCCACTTGACCAGCGTATAAGCTTTTCATCACAGAGTCACGCAACTCACGCTGCGCGTTCTCCGAATTTTGTTCCCCAGGAGAGAAGCAACATGCCGAAACTCACACACCCGCAACCTTCCACTATCCAAATCTCCGTAATTAACGAGAGCACAGTTCTTGCCGACGCGGACGTCGCCCCCGTTGTAGCCGTGCTTCAGAAGCAAGTCACCAATGACTTTCTCCCCGCCTGGGGTACGGATGCAGAACTCACCATGGTTGCTAAAGGCGATCAGCCCGCCTCCGGCAGCTGGTGGCTCGTGTTGCTCGATGATTCCGACCAGGCCAACGCCCTTGGCTATCACGACCTTACCACCGAAGGATTGCCCATCGGCAAAGTCTTCGCCGCCAGCGATTTGAAAGCAGGCACATCGTGGACCGTCACCGCCAGCCACGAGCTTCTCGAGATGCTCGGCGATCCCAACATCAATCTCTCCGTCTTCGTGCAGAACAGCGACACGGCTGGAGTGCTCTATGCCTACGAGGTCTGTGACGCCTGTGAAGATGACAGCCTCGGCTACCAGATCGACAATGTCCTACTTTCCGATTTCGTCTATCCCTCCTGGTTCGAAAGCTTTCGCACCGAGGGATCAACCCAGTTCGATCGGATGGGCAAGATCAATACTCCCTTTCAACTTCTGGTGAATGGTTACATCGGGACCTATAACGTGAGCGCGGGCAGCGGCTGGCAACAACAAACCGCCGAGAAGCGAGCCACCAATGTGCTGTACCGCGGCGCGGTGGGCACTCGCCGGGAACGCCGCACCATTCCTCACGATCAGTGGATCAACAGCTTGCCGCAACGCAAGATCGTGGGCAACGCTCAGAAGTATCGTCAGCAACTGCAAACCATTCAGCGGCGCCGCGAAGCCGCCTGAGACTTTCCTCTTGGTTCTCTCACCCTGAGGGGCCCCGCGCGAAGGTGCGCGGGGCATTTTTGTCGATGGTCGTGGCCACGGATCACAGCCCACCCTTACTGCATTAGCCGCTTGAGTGCCGTCCGAGCATCCGCGACCTGGACAAGCCGAGTTCGCGAGTTCGCGAAGTGCGAAAGAAATTCCTGATATTCATTAATCGCCTGGTCGCGTTTGTTCGTGCGCTCGTAGAGTTGCCCGAGATAGTAGTGGGAAAGAATTCCCAGCACCGGGAATCGTCCCGTCAACGCTCCAGCGTTCGCCAGCGAGCGCTCGTTCAACAAGACTGCGCGAAAGTTGGTTTCGGCCGAGGCATAGTCATTCGTAAGCAGATGAGCCCGGCCTTTGAGATAAAGCAGATAAGGATCCTGGAAATCGGGAATACTGGCGGCACGGCTTAACGCCGCTTGCCCGTCCCCGCGGTGCACCGCTGCGCTGATGTCAGCGACGATTTCTATAATTTCAATACCCCGTGGCGCGATCCAGGGATGGCTCGCTGCGTAGCGCTGCAAACTTTGTTTAGCGGCGGATGAATTTCCCGCCACGGTTTGTAGAAAGAAAACCGTTTGCTGTTCCTCGTCGTTGAGCTTCTGTTGTTGCGCAAAAGCGAGCGCCGAAGATTCCTCCCCCAGCAGAATCGATAACGATGCGAACGGCCGCAAAAAGGTCCCCGCTGCCTGGCTCTGTTTGGCATGCCCAAGCTGCAGCACAGCCTCTCGATAACTCGCCAGCGCCCCTTCCAGGTCACCTTCCGTCTGTTTGAACTGCGCCTCGAAGCCCGGAGCATAAAGCCGCATGAGCGGAGACCCGCGCTGGCTCACCTGCTGAAATGCTGCGTGGGCCATGTCAGGCTTTTTCTGATCGGTGTAAACGATGGCAAGCTTCAGGTAGTCTAAGTAGTCATTGAAGTCCGGCTTCAGTGCGAGCACTTTGCGGTACGAGGCCACGGCTTCATCATCTCTGCCGGCTATAAAAAATATGTCACCGCGAGTGTCGAGAGGGTTTGGATCGCCGGGACGAACCGCCATGTAGCTGTCGTTGGCCGCTATTGCCCCATTCAAATCGCCTGTCATCGCTAGCCCGTAGCATTGAAAGTTCAGCAGATCTTCGTTTTTTGGATCTAAAGCCAGACCCTGTTTCAACAGCTCAAGCGATTGCTCCCCCTTGCCGAAGGCGGCGAGGATCACGGCCAGGACCCCCCGGTCCATCGAACTGCGGGGAAATTCCGACACCAGCGCCTGGCGCGCCGTTACATCAGCCTCCGGGTCGCGGGACCGGTTGACTTTGAGCACTTGCAACGACAGTTGCTCGTAACGCGGCAGGCGCGACTGCAGTTGAGCCACCTTGATTCCAAGCTCGTTGCTGCGCCGCAGATCACCCTGAAGGCGATACTGGTCAGCGAGACGAAGAGCAGCCAGGGCAAACTGCGGATCCAAACGTACTGCCTCCTCCAATTCGCGGATCGAATCGGCAGTTAAAAAGCGGCGTCCGTACTCGACCCCTAACTGATAATGGCGATAAGCCTCCACGTTCGAAGTTGAAGCCTGCTCGATCTCCGGCGCTTTTTGCGGCTGCTCAGACGCCGGCAAAAAACTGCTCGCGATATTCGCGGTGAGCCGGTCCACCATGCCGAAAATGCTCTGCACATCCTGCCCTTCCAGCTTTTCCGAGAACAGAATCTGGCCGGTGCTGGTATCCTGCGCGCGCACATCGAGCCGCAGTTGTGTCGGTCCAATCTTCAACAGCGCTCCGGTAATGTAAGCGTCGGCGCCGGCATCGCGCGCCACCTGTTGCGAGTGCGCGGGATCGAGCGACTTGCCATCTTTGGTCGCGCGTTCCACCGCACTCATCACGCGCTCGGTCGAGAGCACGTCCAGTCCCTTCACCTGGGCAAGATTCGTAGTGAGCATGTCGGTGAGGCCATTGTTCAGCCAGTTGAGAGACTGATCCTGCGAGAGATTGTTGAAGTACAGCACTGCGACGGACTTGTGCTGAAGGCTGCCACCAGCGGGGCGCGCATTTCGGCTGCGGAGGAGCAGGAATCCCGTCACTCCAATTAACACGATCGCTGCCGCCGCAAGAATTAACCGCAGATGCTTCGAAAGAAATGGGGGCGCGGACGCGGCAGAAGAAACTTGCGGCGGAATCGCGGCAGCCGTGGCGGAGGACCCACTTGGCGAAGCTGGGGTGTACGCTGATATGTCCTGCGCTAAGGCTGAACCCATCGCAGGATGCGGCGCGGCTGCGACGGCTGGGCTTCGTCCCGATTCCGTGTCGCGTTTCAACCTTTGCAGGTCAGCCCGTAAATCAGCGGCGTGCTGGTAACGAAGAGTGCGATCCTTCTCCAACGCCTTGTTGATGATGTCTTCCAGCTTTGGCGGAACATCCGGATTGAGGCGAACCGGAGGAATCGGCGCCCGTTCCAAAATAGCGTTCGAAATCGCCGCCGAAGTATCCCCGCGAAATGGCATGGTGCCGGTCGCCATCTCATAGAGCACGGCACCAAAGGAAAACAAGTCCGTGCGCGGATCCAAATCTTTTCCCAAGGCCTGCTCTGGCGACATGTAAGCAACGGTGCCGAGAGCGGAGCCGGGGCTGGTGAGATGCTGCTCATCGATGCTGGCGGCCTGGGTTGCCGCTCCTGCCAGCAGGCTGGAAGAACTAGCTTGGGGTGCGAGTTTGGCCAAACCGAAATCCAGCACCTTGGCGTGGCCGCGTTCGGTGACGAAGAGGTTTGCGGGTTTGATATCGCGATGCACGATCCCTTTGCAATGAGCCGCGTCGAGCGCATCCGCAATTTCGATGGCTAACGCCACCAGGGTTTCGTTGTCGAGAGCGCGCCCCACAATGCGATGCTTCAGAGTGGTGCCATCAAGAAACTCCATGGCGATGAAGGCCTGGCCATCCTGATCGCCAATGTCGTAAATGGTGCAGATGTTGGGATGATTCAGCGCTGAGGCGGCCTGCGCCTCCCGTTGAAAACGGGCCAGGGCTTGGGGATCCCTGGCAACCTCTTCCGGCAGAAACTTAAGAGCGACGAAACGACGGAGCCTTGTGTCCTCGGCTTTGTATACGACGCCCATCCCTCCGCCGCCGAGTTTTTCGACGATGCGGTAGTGCGAGATGGTCTGGCCGATCATTTTTTAGCCGATCATGGTTTGGCCAATAAGCGGTAGACGCGTGGCCTTTTGGGTCGCTTCATCTTACGGACGCAACCGCCGCTAGTCAACGAATGGGCAAAGGCAATTCGGAAAGAGCAAGGTTTACAAGCGAAGAATCACACACCCAGCTTCTTCACTTCCTCGTTGTAATACTTGCGGTAGAGAATGTCCCACTCCTGCGAGCCTTCGAGGATGGTGCGCTTCTGGCTTTCGATTTTCTGGCGGGCGGCCTGGTCGATCCTCTCTTCGTGATTGAGAAGATCTTCCAGAATCTTGCGGGTTTCCTGGCGGATAGTATTCGGGTCTTCGATGAAATCGACTTCGTCCATCTGTTTCAGGGCGTCGGCAACCGCTCGCGCCAGCACGTTCACTTTGTCGCGGCTCAGTCTCACAGCACCGCCTTATACTTGCGCACCAGTTCGCTTTTCACTTTGCGAAACATCTCCTGGTAGTTGGCGCCGGTCTTGTTCATCTCTTCGGAATACGCTTCGAGTATGACGCGCACTTCGTCGTTGATGCGGTCTTCCAAAGTGAGTTCGTCGAGCAGAGCGGCATGCACGCGCTCCGTGACCTTGGGCACAGCCGAGGTTTCGATGGCTTTGCCCGCAATTAATTTCTTGGTAACTTCGCGGGCCAGGTAGCCCACATATTCCTTGGAAAGAAGCATGTGCGGATCGGATTTCCTGTGCTTGGGAGAACTTGTCTGCGAATGTAAAAGTGTAACACAGTGGTTACCGGGGGCGAGAACGCCAGCACCGTATTCACAGGCGCACGCATCGATATAGAGAGCACAGCTTTCATCGCATTTTAGGAGAACCTATGCCTCTCGTCCGCATCGATCTTCTCGCCGGCAAGACGCCGGAATATCGCGCGCAAGTCGGTCAGATCGTTTACCAAGCGTTGCTCGATTGCTTTACCGTTCCCAAGGACGATCGCTTCCAAGTCATCGCGGAGCACCCCAAAGGTGAGTTGCAGTTTGATCGAAACTATCTTGGGATCAAGCGGTCCGACGATTGCATCTTCGTGCAGATCACCCTGAGCAGCGGCCGAACGGTTGAAATGAAGCAGCGCTTCTATAAGACTGTCGCCGACGGACTGCACGCGACCCTGAAGCTGCGCCGCGAGGATATCTTCATCAACTTAGTTGAAGTGCCTAAGGAGAACTGGTCGTTCGGCAATGGCGAAGCGCAGTATGTTTCCAGCCCGCCGAAATAGTTCCCGCTTGCCGGATTGGCCCTAGATCGCTTTACGATATAACAGGACTGGATCGCGGCACGATACAATCGCGGAATGAAGAAGCTGACTTTGTCCGACTACCAGGCGCTGGCGGAGTTCCGCTACCAGATCCGCCAATTTCTCCACTTCAGCGAGCAGGTAGTAAAGCGGTCTGGCCTGGAACGCGGCCAATATCAATTGATGCTGGCCGTCAAGGGCATGCCGCCGGATGTTCGTCCGCGCATCAGCGAACTGGCGAACCGAATGCAAATTCGCCACCACAGCGCCGTCGAACTGGTGAACCGCCTCGCAGCCGGAGGGTATGTCCATCGCACCCGCGCGCAGGATGATCGCCGCGAAGTTCTTCTGGCACTCACTCCGAAAGGGGAGAAGGTTCTCAGCGAACTCGCTCTTCACCATCACGACGAGTTGCGCTCTTCCGGACCGAAGCTGGTAACTGCGCTCCGCCGCATCATGCGCGAAGGCGGCGAGGCTTCCCTTCCCCGTTCCGGGGATGCCGTTAAAAAGGAAACGTCAAACCATCCATGAGCACCGTCGCTCTCATCGGAGCAGCGGTAGCCCGCGCCAGTATTTATATCGCCAATATTTATATTGCTAACGGTCGCGCTTTTTCTGTATCCTTCCGCAATCCATAAATCCTCGGAGACTCGGCCGAAATGTGCGCCCGACGGATTTCAAGGTATCCATGCCCTTCCCAAGCCAAAGGCCGCGTGCGAGCCAGCGACCATGCGCTTATCTTCGATGTCGATGCTTTTTTCTGATTCGGCAATAAGCAAAATCCATTCCACATTTTCAGGGGAAAAACAATGAAGCTGCAAATCAAGTTGGTCTGGATTGGCATTCTCGCAGTTGCGTTCCTCGCCCAAGCGTTCGCCCAGGGCGGAGCCACAGGGGCGATCACCGGTACCGCGCAGGACGCCAGCGGCGCCAGCGTGGCCGATGCCGAAGTACGGATCACGGATCAGGGAACCGGAGTGGTGGAACGCACGGTTACTACGAGCGCCGACGGATCTTTTACCGCTGCCCTTCTTCCTGCCGGCACCTACACGGTCAGCGTGCGCGGCGCCGGTTTCGGCGATTCCGTTTTTCGCGACATCGTAGTCCGGGTCACTGAGACTACGCGTCTCATCGCCAAGCTCAAGCCGCAAGCGGTGCAGCAGCAAATCGAGGTGCAAGCCGAAGTGCAGCAGGTAGACACCACGGACGCCACAACTGGACAAGCGATTGAAGCGGGAACCATCCGCAATCTGCCGCTGGCCACGCAGAACTTTCAGCAATTGCTCACGCTCTCGAGCGGCGCACAAGGCGAGTTGAATGCAGCCTCGCAGTTGGGACGGGGCAACGTCCGTATTGAAGTCAACGGCCAGCGGGAAGACAACAATAACTATTTGATCGAAGGCATCAGCGCCACCGATTACAACGTCGCGGAACTTACCACGACTCCGCTGCCGAATCCCGCGGTGATTCAAGAATTCAAAGTGCAGACCTCGATGTACGACGCCACCCAGGGGCGCAATGGAGGCGGAAACATTAATGCGATTCTGAAATCAGGGACCAACACATTTCACGGCGAGGCTTACGAGTTCTTTCGCAACACCGTGCTCGATGCCAACGATTACTTTCTCAATCAGGCTGGCGAGGCGCGGCCCGTGATTCAGCAGAATATTTTCGGTGGTGATTTAGGCGGCCCCATCGGGCGCGGCGGAAAGCTTGGCTACTTCTTCGTGAACTATTCGGGAACGCGCCAGCGCAGCGGCGATTCCCCCGGAACGTTCATCAGCACGCTGATCCCGTATATTCCGGCAGCCGACCGCACGCCTACCGGACAGGCAGCTTTGGCATCGGCCTTCGGCGTTGCCAGCATCGATCCGGTCGCGGCATCGCTCGTATCATTTCAGAGCAACCAGTTTGGCGGCGCCGCCAACGGCTATCTTTTCCCCTTGCCGAACGTGCCCGCGGGAACTGCTGCCGGCAGCACCGTACAATTCACGGTAAGCAAGCCCGGCTCTTACACCGACAATCAATTCACGGCGAACTGGGACCGCGAATTTCGCAATTCCCGCGACAAGCTTTCAGTCCGCTTCTTCTTCCAGAATTTCGAATCGGACGTTCCCTTTGGCGCGGGCGGACTGCAAGCCTCTCTGGGCGGCAGCATCAGCGGCGGCGATCTTAACTTCCCGTATCAATTGCCAGTCAAAGATCGCGTCTTCTCTTTGGCCGAGACCCACGTTTTCGCTCCTAATTTAGTGAACGACTTTCGCGTTGGCTTCGTTCGCATCAACAACAGCGACATCAACGTCCCGCCGATCACCGCGGCTGAGGCCGGAATCACTCGCCCTACCAACAATCTCACTGACAGCATTTACAAATTCACCTTCGTCAGTTCGGGATTTCAGTTTGGGCCAACGCCCCAAGCCAACCAGTACCAGGCGCAAAACAATTTTAATTTTGTGGAGACCCTGGGTTGGGTCAAGGGCAAACACAACTGGCGGTTCGGCGGAGAGTTCACGCCCGTCAGCCTGAACAAGCGATTCCCGCAGGTGTTCAATGGCCAGCTTTACTTCGGCACTTCAACGGTCAGCGACTTTGGGAATTTCCTGCAGGGCGCTCCGGAATTCAGCTTTGGCGGAGGCGGCGTCTACAACCACAACTACCGGCAGAAAAACTCGGCAGTGTTTGCTCAGGACGATTGGAAGGTCACATCGAACCTGACTCTGAACCTAGGCTTGCGCACCGAGTTCTTCGGCGCATGGAAGGACAATGCCTGCCACATCGGAAACATGGAGTCGGATCTTACCAACTCCGGGCAATATCCTTTCATCTATCCGAGTTGCGTGAACAAGCTAGGGGTAGCCGGCCTCACGGGAAATGCTTCGGGTTCAACGTTCAAGAATAGCGTTTCGACGGGCATCGGCCCGCGAGTAGGATTCGCGCTTGACGTCTTCGGCCATCACAACACCACCCTGCGAGGCGGCTACGGGATTTTCTACGTTCGCGAAGATGTGGGAGCAGTCGATCAACTTAGCTTCCAGTCGCCATTTATTCCGATCGTGTTTTTTGGACAGACGCCAGGGTTTACCATGTCTGATTTTTTCACGGGAACGCCCGCGACAAATTCGAACGCGGTACCTGCAGCCGGCCAACTGTCAGGCGCGTGGCTGCCGTGCCTGGCGCACCTTATCAGCTTCGCGCCGAGTAACAGCGCGGCTGTACCGGACGGAACCTACGCCTGCACCGGGGGACCCGGCGTAAACTCCACGCAGAATCTTTTCGTTCTCGAAGTTCCGCGGCACTTCGTGGTTCCCAACACGCAACAGTGGAATCTCACTCTGCAGCGCGATCTGGGGCGCAAGTGGGTTCTGGAACTCGGCTATGTCGGGACGAAGGGCACACACCTCCGCGAAACGCGAGACGCAATTCAGTCGGTGAATGCCAGCCCCGCTCATCCTTTTACCGTGACCGATACCAGCGGCAACAGCTACACGATCACCGACAATACGTTCTCGAACGCGATTGCGCGGACACCCACGCCGGGACTGAACGGCTACTCGGGGTATCAAATCTTCGCCAACGACGCGTACTCCATCTACCATTCGTTCCAATCCACGCTGTCGCGGCGCTGGCAGCACGGCTATGTTCAGGCGGCTTATACATTTTCCAAAAACATCGACGCCACTTCCACCGGAAATACCGCCAACAATACGGCCTTCAATGACGAGAGCACGATCAATGCCTCGCGGGGCATTTCCGATTTCAATCGCCCGCAGGTGTTAAAAATCAGCTACGTCTATGACCTGCCATTCTTCAGCAGTGCAAGCGGCGTTGTGCACGCGGTTTTAGGAGGATGGACGGTGAGTGGCGTCAGCAGCTTCCAATCATCGCTTCCATTTTCGGTTTTGGATTCAAATGGGGGCAACGCTTTTCTCGGAGCCGGCACGTCGCCGGTGAGCGCCAGTCTTGCTCCCGGTGCGAGCCTCGGCAGCGGCATGAGCTCAGGCAGCCTCGGGCAGCGGCTCAATGGATATTTAAATCCCGCAGCCTTTACCACTGCGCCATTACTCTATCCGACGCAATGTGCGACCAGCACCGACTTCTGCACCACGGGATTCGGCAATCTGGGACGCAATATTTATCGCGGTCCTTTTCAGCAGAATTGGGATTTCTCACTCATCAAGCATTTCAAATTGTCGGAGCGGCAGGATATCCGCTTCGCCGCCGATTTCTTCAACTTGTGGAATCACGCAAACTTTGCGACTCCGCTGGTCACCGACTATGAGCAGTATCTGCTATGGGCGTCCGGGACACAGACCAGTCCAGACCCGTTCGGCAAGATTGTGAATACTACCGGAACTCCGCGCCTGATTCAGTTCTCGCTGCGCTGGGCATTCTAATTGAAAGTTAGAACGCAACAGCCGGGAAGTTTAGCTTCCCGGCTGCTTAATTTCTTTTAAGACTCTGGTCTCCAGGAGTTACTGCTTCTTTTGCTCTGCGTCGATCAGTGGCCGCAGAGCCTGCACGGAGACTCCCAGCGTTCCTCCGGAAAAACCGTCAATGTAGGCGGAGTTCACTCCGATCACTTCCGCATTGGAGTTGAACACCGGCCCTCCACTGCCGCCGTGCGCCGTGGGCGCATCGTAGATCAGTTTGTCTCCGACCACATCGCCCAGATGTCCGCAAGTAGTTGAGGGACGAATCAGCGACAACGCCGCGAGTTCGCTGGCGGCAGTAATGTCATTGTGCCGGTATGCCATGCGTTGATAAATCCCGTTGGGCGACTTCGCCACCATCCCTGCAATTCCCATGGGGTAGCCAATCACAGTCACCAACTCTCCCGGCAATGCGGTCCCCTTGGCCAGCGGCAGGACGGCAAGGCCGCGCACGGCGTCTTTATCTTCGATCTTGAGGACCGCCAGATCGCCCGTTGAAGAAACGGTGCCCGGCGTCAGACTTACCGGAGTAGGCGATCCCGGGAAGAACACGACCAAACTTTCCAGCATCCCGGTTGCGCCGCGTTGAATCAGCGCTTCCGCCTCAGTATCGCCATACCATGGCTCGGCCACGTGACGGTTGGTCGCCAGCAATGTTTCGCCTACTAAAAAACCGGTTCCAGACACGCGCGAGCGAATCGCCGCCGGATGGTTGGCGAAACCCACCTGATAGATTCCGTAAATATAACCGATAGAATTCCGATAGCGGGTCAGCACCAAGGCTGGCATGGCTTGCTGTTGCTCAAGTTCCGCCACCTGGCGCGAGAGTTGTTCGACCTGCTTGTGGAGTTCGTCGGGCTGCGGAATCTGCGCCGTCACCGGCGCATAGTAATGAAACATCGCCACCGCTCCGGCGAGCAACACCACGCCCAGAACGGCCTGGACCATTTGTTGCCAGGTGTCGCCGACCTCGTTCGATTCCTGCGGAAGCTCTGGTTCGGACATGAGCGGTCATCTTCGTTTGTTCCGCAAGCCTTTACTACGGTACGGAAGATGATGTACAGGAGGTGCCGAAAGTGTCGGGATAAAGGAAAGCTGGTCGCAGATGTGCTGGGAAATGACTGCCAGGACCCGTTGCGAACGGAGGCTCATGAAGGGGACGGGCTTGGCCCTTTAAAAAACTAATCGTAGGTAATCATCGCAATTAATTGAACCTTAAGTCTTCGCAACTCCCAGCCGCTTAGCCATTTCGTCGTAGAGAAATCCATGGCCGGGCAGGTAGGGCTGCACCCATTCTCCATCGATCACAAATTGCGGAATGGCGCGTTTTCCGGTGCGCGCCACGACTTCGTCCGCCGCGCCTGGCGTGTTCTCTATATCTACTTCTTTGTAAACAATGTTGTGCTTCGCCAAGAAGCGCTTGGCTTCGCGGCAATCCGGACACCAGGCAGCAGAGTAAAGAATGAGTTCCATATGTGTTAGATGCACAGTAGCACGCTACGACTTCTGGCGGATTACTAGACCCGCTCTAGTTGAGGCAGGGTCCGCTCATTGACCACATTTCCCGTATTCAAAGTCGAAGCCGGCTCGAAGAGCAAAATCCAGCATTCTTCCTCCGCCACCGGCTTGTGCTCTACGCCGCGCGGCACCACAATGAATTCACCTTCCTCAATCCACTCGTGCCGGTCGCGAAACTCCATGCGGAACCGACCTTTCACCACTAAAAACATCTCGTCTTCATTTTCGTGATGATGAAATACAAACTCGCCCTTGAGCTTGTCGAGCTTCACATGCTGGCCGTTCAGTTCCGCAGCAATGTAAGGCTTCCAGTATTCGGAAATCTTGGCGAACTTATCGGCAATGTTGATTTTGTTCATACGCCCGTTCCTCCGCGCACTCCGCGAATTTTCTCCGCACCCCTCCGCGCTTAACCCTTTTAATCCTACCAACAAAAAAGCCGCCAGCTTTTCACCGGCGGCCGATTTAATTTCAACTGCTTAAGCTAGAAGCCTGCCGTTTCCGGATTCACATGGCCGCCGTGCAAGGTCATTCGCACGCCGTGCTGGTTGTTTACTCGAGTTGTAGTCGTCCAGTCGACATCCTCAGCGTTCAATGTTCCGCCGCCTCCACCGGCCAGTGTGTAGGTGATGCGGCCATCCTGGTATTGATAGTTACCAACCGCCAAAACCGTGCCCGTCTTCAGAATAAACACCGGTCCGCTCGCAGCGGTTGACCCGGAGACATAATTTGTCACGCGGGTAATCAGGCTGGCATACGACGGCTGTGGAACTTCCACGGACGCCGAAACATCCGCACGAGCCGTGGTCACGCTTCCGCGAACCGCCAATACCGGCGCGGTGTTCATATTTTGCGAATCGTAGGATTCGTTCTGCGGCCCACTGCTGAAGAAGTGCCAGCCCATCCCGTAGGTCTTCGCGACTTGCGGCACCTGGACATCGTCCATCAACCGCAAGCTCAGCACCGTCTCGCCCTTCAGCGTGGGACGCGGCCCGCGCGCCGGCAGCATGATTACCTTCCACGGCCAGAGCGGCGGGAGCATCCATTCCACCACATCGCGCTTGGCGTGGCCTTTGCCGTCGATCTTGCCTTGCTTATCCACTTTGTAACCGCGAGTGGCGATCACCTTTGTTTCCAGTGGTATATCGCCGGTGGGCAGTCCGATACGATCGAACTGAAGCTTCAAGTAACCTTTGCCCCAGAAATGTCCCGGATCTTTCGCCGCTTCCAGATGGCCTACCAGATAACTGCCGCGTGGAAAGGCCTGCTGTCCAAATTCCGTGACTCCCTTCAAATGGCAGAGCACGGGGTCCCCTACATCCACGGTCGACGAGGAGAAGTTGGGTTCATTGAGGGTACATTGCAACAGAGTGCCGGCGGGAAGAACGACTTCCCGTGCGTAGGCCCCCGCGGTTAGGCCCAGTACGGTTAAGGCAAGAGTAGCGAATACAACACTGGACTTCATACTTCCTCCTCGGTTCGCACCCCACCAGGGTGGCAGGGTTCGGGCTGTCAAACCCGGCCAGTGGCTGAGTGTTGCGCATCTAATCACAGTTTTTTTCGAGGGTCAATCGGGTGGGAGCCAAAATTTACCTTTCCGCCCGTTCGAGGAAGCCAAAACAGTTCGCCAGCGATCCACGTATCAAAAGAAAAGGCCGCCAGCGAGGGCTGACGGCCTGTAGGGATATTGCCTGTCCGACGAAGGTCGGATTAAATCTGTCCCAATCCTCCATCCACGTTCAGGTCGACTCCCGTAATGTAGGACGCTTCCGGGCTGGCGAGGAACAGAGTAGCGTGCCCCACTTCGTCGGGCGTGCCGAACCGCTTCATGGGCACGTCGTCCTTGATTTGTTTCGCGAAGTCGTCGAGGACCTCTTTCGGCAATCCAGTCTTTCCAAATATAGGTGTGGTAATGGGGCCTGGGCTGACCACGTTTACACGAATCCCTCGTCCAACTAATTCCGCCGCGAAGGTGCGCGCCAAAGAGCGCACGGCTGCCTTGGTGGCAGAATAAACGCTTGCGCCCGGAGTTCCCGTTGAGTTGACCACCGACGAATTCAACACGATCCCCGCGTTATCGTTGAGATAAGGAATCGCCTTCTGCAACGTAAAGTACAAACCCTTCACGTTGATGTCGAAAGTCTCATCGAACATCTGCTCGGTGCTGTCGCCCACTGGCGCAAACTTCGCAATCCCCGCGTTGGCAAACAGCGCATCGATCTTTCCGAACTTGGCGGATACTTGACTAAACAACCGGTCAATATCGGCGAGCTTCGAAACGTCCGCCTTCACCGCCAGTGTGTCTTTCCCGATCGTGCGAACCGCTTCGTCCAACGTTTTCTGGTCGCGGCCCGATATGGCGACGTTGGCCCCTTCGTCCTTGAACAGTTTGGCGGTAGCAAGTCCAATGCCGCTGTTGCCGCCGGTGACCACTACCGTTTTCCCTTCAAATCTTTTCCCCATGGTGTTCCTCCAATAAATTCGCGGCCAACTGTCTGGCGGCGCGGTGCTTGACTTATTTCAATGGTTTGATGAATATCAAAGTACAAGAGGTGCAGTTTCTTTGCTTCCGGTTCCGCTACACTGGGATTTGTATGGATCAAAGGGAATTAGCCAGAATTTCGAAAGCGTTAAGTGATCCCACGCGCTTGAAAATTTTCGAAGGGCTCTCGCCTAACAAAGAAATGTTTTGCGGGCAGGTGGTCGAGCAGTGCGGACTGACGCCGGGGACGATTTCGCATCATCTCAAGATTTTGGCGGACGCAAACCTGATCGAGACCCGCCGCGAAGGCCAGTTCATCTACATGCGGTCGCGGCCGGAAACTATTGGCGATTACGGCCGCGCCCTGGCGAAGATGGCAGGGAAAAAGACATCGGGCAACAAAAAAGCCGCCAGCTTGCGCTGACGGCTGAAGGCTTATGGCTGACGGCTAGCTGTTCTCGTACAGCAACACGCCCTCGGTGCTCTTCTCCGCGTCCACCGGGCGATAGAACAGCTTGTTGTTTTCGAGGAAGACCTCAATAAATGCCGGACGCGTAGTGATCGTGCCCTGAATCAGCGCCTCCGACAGCGGATCTTCAATATATTTCTGCAGCGCCCTACGCAGCGGCCGCGCCCCGTAGTTGCGATCGGTGAGCGTCTGGTCGAGGATCCACTTCTTGGCCTCATCCGCCACCGACACCGTGATCGCTTTCTGCGCCAGGTTCTGGTTGAGCTGGTTGACCATGAGTTCCAGAATCTGGATCAGGTCCGCCTCGCTCAGCGCCAGGAACAGAATGATCTCGTCCAGCCGGTTCAGGAATTCTGGATTGAAAGTGCGTTTCACCTCGCCCTTCACCAGTTCCTCAACCTTGCTCGAAACCATTTCGTCCTTGGTCGATTGGAAGCCGAACCCTTCGCGTTTCTGCAGGTGCCGCGCGCCAATGTTCGACGTCATGATCAGGATGGTGTTCTTGAAGTCGACCGTGTTGCCCAACCCATCGGTCAACTGGCCGTCTTCAAAAACCTGCAGCAGGATGTTGAAAACATCCGGATGCGCCTTCTCAATTTCGTCGAGCAGCACGACCGAATACGGCGCTCGCTTCACGCGCTCGGTAAGCTGGCCGCCCTCTTCGTAGCCCACGTATCCCGGAGGCGAACCGATCAGCTTCGAGACGGAATGCTTCTCCATGAACTCCGACATGTCGAAGCGCACCAGAGCCTTTTCCGTGCCGAACATAAACTGGGCCAAAGTTCGTGCAACTTCAGTTTTGCCGACGCCGGTCGGCCCCAGGAACAGGAACGAGCCAATCGGGCGGTTTGGACTCTTCAATCCCGCGCGCGAACGCCGGATCGCCCGGGCCAGCGCGCTGATCGATTTATCCTGGGAAATAATCCGCTTGTGCAGCTCTTCCTCGATACGCAGCAGCTTCTGCGTCTCTTCTTCCTTGATCGAGGTAATGGGAACGCCCGTCCAGCGCGACACTACATCTTCGATGTCTTCGCGGCCGACTACGCCGGTCGAGGATTCATCCAGATGATATTTTTCGCGCAGAGCGCGCAGGTTCTCGCGCTCCTTGCGTTCTTCGTCCGAATAAAAACGCGCCTTCTCGAACTCATGGTTCGCGATCGCGTTCTCCATCCGGTGCACGATGAACTTGATTCGCTTCTGCACTTCGCTGATCTCTTCCGGCTGCGAAGTCTGGCGCAGCTTCACGCGCGCTCCGGCTTCATCGACAAGATCGATTGCCTTATCGGGCAGGAAGCGATCCGGAATATAACGGTTAGAGTGCGAAACCGCAAAGTTGATGGCATCGTCCGTATAAGTGACCGCGTGGAATTTCTCGTAACGGTCCTTGATGCCGAACAGAATCTTGATCGCATCGACCTCGTTCGGCGGCGGAACTTTCACCGCCTGAAAGCGCCGCTCGAGCGACCGGTCTTTTTCAATCGACTTGCGGTATTCGCCCGGAGTGGTTGCGCCAATGCACTGAATTTCGCCACGCGATAATGCCGGCTTCAGAATGTTCGCCGCATCCAGCGAGCCTTCCGCCGAACCAGCACCCACCAGCGTGTGCAACTCGTCAATAAAGATGATGGAATTCTGCGACTCCATCAGCTCTTTCATGATGGTCTTCAGCCGCTCTTCGAACTGTCCGCGATATTTGGTTCCTGCAACGATCAAGGAAAGATCAAGCGCCAGAATCCTTTTGTCGGCTAAGAACGAGGGAACCTCGCCATCGGCAATGCGCTGCGCCAGTCCTTCAACGATCGCAGTCTTGCCAACGCCCGGCTCACCGATCAGCACCGGGTTGTTCTTGGTGCGCCGGCACAAAATCTGGACTACACGCTCCAGTTCACCATCGCGCCCCACTAGCGGATCGAGCTGGCTGTCCATTGCCGCCTGCGTCAGATCGCGTGAAAATTCGCTCAATAACGAGGACTCTCGCTGCCGCGCTGGCTGGGCTTTTTCTTGTGTTGTGCGAGCCAATTCCTCGCGAATGGTCGAAAGCCGCAACCCGCGCTCGTGCAGAATCTCGGCGGCAAAGCATTTTTCTTCCCGCAGCAGCCCGAGCAAAAGATGTTCAGTGCCAATGTGCCGATGCGACAGCCGTTCCGCTTCTTCCGCGGCATAGGCCAGCACACGCTTGCACTCATTGCTTAATGGAAGATCCACGGAAGTCGAAACTTTTTCCCGGATCGTGGTGTGACCTTCAATCTGCTTGCGAATGGATTCAACCGAGGCGTGCGAGCGGAGGAATCGGTTGGTCAGGGCTTTATCTTCACGCAAGAGTCCGAGCAGCAGATGCTCCGTCTCTATATAAGGAGACCCGAACTGGCTTGCTTCATAGCGCGCAAAGAAAATTACGCGTCTGGCTTTCTCCGTATAACGTTCAAACATAATGCCCTTCCCCCCTGATACTTCCGGCCGAGAGAGCGTTTGCCCGATCAGCCTTATTGAAATCCTGGCCCGTTATTGCTTGCTCGCATCTGATCCCCGTTTTCATCCTTATTATGCAGTCAATCGGGACCAAACCCAAGCACCGAAATGTCGTCGTCATGTTACTGAAGGAACCTGTTGAAATCCCTCCTTCTGTCGAGATGCAAATACTTTTACATCGTCTTCCTAATCTTCTAACTCGCCTACATTCATACCGGCAGCGATCCCGGCCTTATTTCCTCGACCCGCCCATGCTCCAGCCGCAGCACTCTATGGCAGCGCCGCGCGAACGATAAGTTATGGGTTGCTATGAGAGAGGTGAGTTGGTGCTCGCGATGCAATCTCGCGATCAATTCGAAAACTGCTTCCGCCGTCTGTCCGTCAAGGTCTCCGGTAGGCTCATCCGCCAGCAACAATTTCGGACCGGTAATGAGCGCCCGCGCCAGAGCTACCCGCTGTTGCTCTCCACCGGAAAGCTCACCCGAGCGGTGATGCCCGCGTTGCTCTAACCCGACCTCGCGTAGCCAGCGCGACGTTTTCGGCGCTACCTCTGTCCAGCTCAACCCGCGTTGCAGCAGCGGCATCCCCACATTTTCCGCTGCCGTAAATTCCGGCAGCAGATAGTGAAATTGCCAGACAAAGCCCGCGTCCCGATTGCGAAACTTCGCTGCTTCATCCGCAGATAACGCGTTCAGCTTCAATTCCGCGCAGTATACGTCACCTGCGGAAGCGCGATCAAGAGCGCTCAGGATGTGCAACAAGGTACTCTTCCCCGCTCCCGATTCGCCCACAATGGCGAGCATCTCGCCCCGCTTCACTTCAAACGACAAATTCTCAAAGAGCAGCAGATCCGATTCGCCGGACCGGAAAACTTTCTTCAGTCCCTTCACCCGCAACAGGGGCGGTTCATTCACGTCCTGTTTACTTAGATGCAATCCGCCCTCGCTTCGGTCCATCCTGCCCGTCCCGTAATGGGACACGGGTAAAAACAGTAGAAAGAGTCATCTTCTCACACTGGAACTCTGCTCCCATATGGCCCACTCGGACCATACGACGCATAGACATACGATTTTGGAATTTCTGCATGTCAGGGAGCTGTATGCCGGCCCTGGACCCGTCTGCAGCGAGAGGGCATCCCAAATCTGATGCAGAATTTTGCAAAGAAGTTACTCGGGCATGCGGAAACACCGCAACGACTGAGGGCTCAGTCATCTAAACCTCAACCTTGACATCGATCCCGGCTAATTTCCTCAGCGATTCATCGTAAGGCGCGCGGGCAATGCCGCGCTCGGTGATGATCGCAGCCACGTATTTCGCGGGAGTCACATCGAACGCAGGATTCTCGATCGCTACTCCATCGGGAACCATCTGTTTTCCGGCAATGTGCGAAACTTCCCTACTATTCCGCTGCTCGATTGGAATCCTGGTGCCGTCCGGACAGGCCATGTCGACCGTCGAAATCGGCGCAGCTACGTAAAAGGGAATGCCGTTTTCTTTGGCCAGAACTGCGACCATGTATGTACCGATTTTGTTTGCCACGTCCCCGTTGGCAGCGATGCGGTCCGCACCTACGACAATTGCACCAATCTTTCCCTGCCGCATCATCGCGCCCGCCATGTTGTCGGAGATCACGGTGGTCGGGATGCCATCTTTCATTAGCTCCCAGGCAGTCAGCCGCGAGCCCTGCAGAAATGGCCGGGTTTCATCCGCGTAGACGTGAATTTTCTTTCCAGCCTCCACCGCGGCGCGAATCACTCCGAGCGCCGTTCCGTACCCCGCTGTCGCCAGCGCGCCCGCGTTGCAATGGGTGAGCACTCCTCCCTCGTTCGGCATCAGCGTTGCGCCGTGGCGGCCCATCGCCTGGTTGGCGGCAATGTCTTCCGCATGCATGCGTTTCGCTTCTTCGATCAATGCCTGCTTCACTTGAGCAACTGGACGCACGCGCAATCTTTCGAACTTCTCCTTCATGCGCGCAATCGCCCAAAACAAATTCACCGCCGTCGGTCGCGTTGTACCCATGTTGTCGCAGATCGCGTTGAACTCACGCTTGAGATCTCCAACGTTCTCCGCCTTCGACGACTTCACTCCCAGCGCAATCCCCATGGCCGCCGCGACGCCGATAGCTGGAGCTCCTCGTACCACCATCGTCCGGATGGCGTCAGCGACCTGCTCGTGCGTCCTGCAAGTGAGATACGTTTCTTCCGTAGGCAGCTTCGTCTGGTCGATGAAGCGTACACCCTGTTCAGTCCATTCAAGAGTTTGAATCATAGGTCAGTCGTTGGTCGTTAGTCGTTGGCCATTGGTCGTTGGCCGAAAAATTCGTATCAGGGTATGCCTTCAGGCATACCGCAAGCGCCGTCTATCAATCAGCGAAATGTGCTCTGCCTGGAAATGTGTTCGGCCCGAACCTGGCTCGCTGTAAAAACCGAAATGAAAGGTGCGCCTGCTGCGGCGCTCTCCACGCTCGGTCTTCCCTTCGCTTCCTCGCGTTCCACCAGACACATCACGCCCGCAATCTCGAATCCGAATTCGCGCGCAGCCTCAATGGCTTGCACGGTGGAAGCGCCTGTGGTGCAGACATCGTCTACGATAACGACACGCGCGCCCTTCTCGCGAAAGCCTTCGATCCGCTGTCCAGTTCCATGTTGCTTTTCGGCCTTGCGTACTAGAAAGCCGTCGAGTTCGCCGCTGACCACCGACACGGCCACTACAATGGGGTCGGCTCCCATTGTCAGCCCCCCGATTGCCCGCGGCTTCCACCCCCGCTGGCGGATCTCGTCGAAAAACACTTCGCCGGTCAGGCGCGAGCCTTTTGCGTCAAGCGTAGTGGTGCGGCAGTCGATGTAGTAGTCACTCGTAGCGCCGGACGAAAGCTTGAACTGGCCCAGCCGAAACGACTTTGCAGCAAGCAAACGCAGCAGATCCTGACGCGATGAATCCATGAAAATCTACGATAACATGGGAAATCAGAATTCCGCCTGGCTAGGGGCAGCGATCACGTAGGGACAGCCGCCTCGGTTGTGCCGCCAAGGGCAGCGAGGCGGAAACCCTCCCTGCGGCTTGCAGAGGAGCCAGCCGTGATAACCTGATCGTATTCCGCACAATGATGCTTCGAGGTTGAACTTGCAGAGTCAGCGAAAGGTTTTGTTCCTTCTTAACACATTCCTTCTTCTCACTTGCCTGAGCGTCATCAGCATGGTCCCCCTCGCTTCTGCCGAGGGCACGCGCACTTGGGAACAGTCGAAGTTTGAGGAACTAACCAAAGGCACCGCCACCGGCGTGGCAATTCGCAGCGTTGGGGGTCTCGCGCTTGCACCCACTTTTAAGAGCCTGTATGCCACGCCTTCCACTTACATTTGGGCAATCGCTGCAGATGACTCTGGCAATCTATACGTGGCTGCGGGGGCGCCGGCTCGCGTCTATCGCATGACCCCCAGTGGAAAAGCCACGATCATTTTTGAGCCAAAAGAGCTTCAAGTGCAAGCCCTGCGGACCGGACCTGGTGGTGCGATCTATGCGGCCACGGCTCCTGATGGCAAGGTGTACAAGCTTGAACACCGGCCCGCCGCCAGCGCCCCGGCCACAAAAGCTGATTCATCGCCGTCTTCTGGTTCCGATAAAGACAAGGACGCCAGCAAAGCTTCCCTCGATCCCTCGTGGAGTTCTTCGGTCTATTTCGAGCCAGGTACGAAATATATCTGGGACCTCGCGCTCGACAAGGCAGGCAACCTCTATGTGGCGACGGGCGACCGCGGCGAGATCTATCGCGTGACGCCGAAGGGCGACCATGCGGTCTTCTTCAAGAGCGATGAAACTCATATTCGCGTGCTGGCGTTTGATGCTCAGGACAATCTCATTGCCGGCTCCGACGGCAGCGGCCTGATCTATCGCATCTCTCCCGCAGGTGAGGGCTTTGTGCTGTACAGCGCCCCGAAGAAAGAGATCACGGCGCTCGCGCTTGATCGCGCAGGCAACATTTACGCAGCCGCAGTGGGCGAGAAACGTAGTGGCGGCAGTTCCACCTCATCCGCTGCCGCTCTGCTGACCCTGTCAACCAGCGCGGCGTCCTCAAGCAACGCCCTTCAGGTTCCAGGCATGACGATCAATACCGCGCCCACCGCGCCCTCGACGGCAGGCCCATTTCCGTTTCCGGGCGGGAGCGCCGGCAGTGGCTCCGATGTCTATCGCATTGCGCCCGACGGTTCACCAGCTCGGCTGTGGACCTCGCATGAGGACATCGTCTACACCCTCGCCTTTGACTCTCAGGAACGCCTGCTGGCTGGTACCGGGAATCGTGGCCACATCTTCGCCATCACCGGCTTGGATGATTTCTTTGATCTGCTGAAAGCGCCTGCTTCGCAGGTCACTGCCTTCGCCAAGGCTCCCGGTGGCGGGCTGTACGCCGCGACCAGCAATCTGGGAAAGATTTTTGTGCTGGGGCCGGAACCTGAATCGCAGGGCACTTACCAGAGCGACGTATTCGACGCCAAGATTTTCTCCCGATGGGGTCGCGCCGATTTCCGGGGTACGGGCAACGTGGAGCTGTTCGCGCGCAGCGGTAATGTGGACAATCCCGACCGCAACTGGAGCGCATGGAAAAAGATCGACTGGGCCAAGAGCGGCGAAACCGGAATTCCGCCGGCGCGTTATGCCCAATGGAAAGTGGTGCTGCGCTCGGGAACGACAGCCCCCAGCGTCGATAGCGTTGCGCTGAATTATCTTCCTAAGAATGCCGCTCCTGAAATCGACGATCTTACCGTGCAGGTCGGCGTGAAATACCAGTCCCAACCAAAATCCTCGAGCACGAGCGTAGGGTCAGAAACGCTGGGTTCTTCTGGTCTACATTTCGAGCCGTCGGTTCCGAGCTCCCATGATCGCGATTCCATTGGAGTCAAATGGAGCGCGCACGATGATAATGACGACCAACTCGTCTACTCGCTCTACTATCGCGGCGACGCCGAGACGGGCTGGCTTCTTTTAAAAGACAATCTGACAGACAAGGCGTACTCGTTCGATGCGAGCCTTCTGCCCGATGGCGGCTACACCGTGAAATTGATTGCGTCCGATGCGCCCTCACACTCGCCCGGCGAAGCCCTGACCGCTTCCAAAGAAAGCCACCGCTTCGAAGTGGACACAACGCCGCCGCGCATCGAGAACCTCGCGGCATCCGTGGATGGCGGACAAATTCACGTTACCTTCCGCGCCGACGATGGTTTTTCTCCCATCAAGCGCGCGGAATATTCCGTCGACGCCGGTGATTGGAAATATGTTGAGCCGGTTAGCCAGCTCTCCGACGCCAAGATTGAGAATTACGACTTCAAAATTACTCCGGAAGCTGCCAAAGACGGCACTGCATCTTCCGAACACGTGATCGTGGTCCGCGTCTACGATCGCTACGACAATATGGGTGCAGCGAAAACGCTGATTCGGGCAAAATAAGAGGCGCTATTGATGCACTGCGATCCCCGTCCCCATGATCTTGCCACTTACGATCGGATTGGTGAATAGGACAGTAGTGCTTAGGCCGCCGGTCGTCGCTGCGAGCAAAAGAGTTTGCGATTGCGAGGAGCCGACCTCGCTCATCGTGCCGGTGCCATTGGAATGAATAGCATACGTGCCCGTCTGCGTCTTCGTAGAAGCCGCCTGGTAGACTACGTGGCCATCATTCACACTGACGACCTGACAAGAGCTGCTCCACGTTACCGACATCGTGTTGGCGCTGGCAGTTTGATTCTCATTCCCGATCGAAGTGATGGTGAGGGTGACGTTGCCGTTACCGTCAAACGTTGCGCTGCCAAAACCCACGTTATTACCGGTTATAGAACTGTTCGCCGTATACGTGATCAGCGAGTTCGTGGGACAGCTGAACGTCTTCGACCAACTGTACGTCTGAGGCGAGCCAAACTGAAACGAGTAAGTGCCGTTCAAGTTGGCGTTGGAGTAGGTTTGAGCGAACGAGGTCGCGGAGATCAACAGTCCCGCGATAATGAGTACAATTTGTTTCACAAATTCTCCATGTCGGCTATCGCCGCAAATCTTGCGCAGATGAAATTCGGAGTCCTAACTTCGCTGACTCGCGCGTTAGGTAATAGGTCCTAAGCCCGGATTTCGATGGGAGGAAGACAAAATCTGGACTGTGCAACTCTACACGCGATTTTTGTCCGGTCAATGAACTGAATGTGCCAGGTGACCACACGAACGGGCCATTCCAGAACGGGTCGTACCAGAACGGCCAAGACAGGGCTTGCCACGCCGGTCGGGCTTTTCGAACTCCGCGCTACTGCATTCTCTCAGCCGCTTCTGGAATCTCATCGGTAACACTCCTCATGTCAGCCAGCTTCCCAGCCCGCCGCAGATCGGGAAAGATCCACGCCCATAAAGCGATTACGACCAACGTTCCCACTCCTCCCAGCAAAACAGCGGGAACGGTCCCAAACCACTGGGCCGTCAGTCCGGATTCAAACTGCCCAAGTTCGTTTGAGGTTCCAATGAACACCATATCGACGGCCATAACGCGCCCGCGCATTTCATCGGGAGTGCGCAGTTGTACTAGAGTCGCGCGAATAATCACGCTAACCATGTCGGCAGCGCCCAGAAAGATGAGCGAGACCAGTGACAAAACTAAACTAGTCGAGATGCCAAATAAGATGGTGCACACGCCGAACCCGGCCACCGACCACAGCAAGGCCGGCCCTGCACGGCCGCGCAGGGGACGATGCGCCAGCGCCACCGCCATCAGCGCCGCGCCCACTCCGGGAGCGGTCCGCAACAGTCCCAATCCCGAAGGCCCGGTGTGCAGAATCTCCCGCGCATAGACCGGAAGTAACGCCACCGCTCCGCCCAACAGCACAGCGAATAGATCGAGCGAAATCGCGCCCAGAATCAGTTTCTGTCGCCAGATAAAGTGCAGCCCCGCAAATACCGTTTTCAGCGTGGTCGGTTCGCGCCGCCGCGCCTGCGGCCGCGTCTTAAGGCGGAACATTGATAGCAGCGCTCCCACCGCCGTCAGCATCGCTCCCGCATAAACTGCCGATGGCCCGTGAAATAACGCATACAGAATTCCGCCCAGCGACGGTCCAAGGATTGTCGCCGCTTGAAACGTCGTCGCATTCCAGGCCACGGCATTCGCGAAATGTTCTTCCGGAACCAGTTGCGGCAGAATTGACCGGCTCGCCGTTCCGTTGAATGACCTCACCACACCCAGCAGAACCAGCACCGTATAAATAGGTTTCACCGAATGCGAGCCGCTCTCCGTAATAAACAGCAACAGCCCGGAGCACACCGCGTATCCCACATAACACCAACTGAGGACTTTACGCCGCTCGAACCGGTCCGAGGCGTGCCCAGAAACCAGAAATAAGATAATGCCAGGCAGGAATTGCGCCAGCCCAACCAGGCCCAGATCGAGCGCGCTCTTGGTGATGTCATAAACCTGCCATCCCACGGCCACCGCCTGCATTTCAACGGCGCCCACAATGAGAAAACGCGCAATCTGAAATAGGACAAAGTCGGGATGGGTGAATGCGGCTCGTCCAGCTTTGGAATCGGAAGGCTCGGGCATGGATCTTCTAATGTGCCATAGAACCGGAAGAAGTGCTTGGGGCGCATCAAATTGTGCGCATCAATGGGGCGCGTCATAAGAGCGGAAGCTAGAATCGAGCGATGCCCATTTTGCGAACCATCGCCTGGATCGGCTGCGTCATCTACTCCACGATCCCTGCGTTCTGGCTCCTCATCCATCCCCGTGCGGAGTACTGGCGCTCCCGCCGTCGATCGCCATACAAAATACTGCTGCCTGTCTGGGTGGGAGTGTGGATTCTTTTCGCAACCATCACCGCTCCATGGCGGCAGGTTGCGCTCTATCAAAATAAATGGACGTGGATTCCCGCCGCCGTTTTGTTCTGTGCAGGCCTGATTCTTTACAGACTTTCGCACATTCAATTTAGCCTCCGCCAGCTCGGCGGGCTCCCGGAGATCGTCCATGGACACGGCCAGCAGCAACTGATAACGACCGGCATTCGCGCCCGAATCCGCCATCCCATTTACATGGGACATCTTTGCGAAATGCTGGCTTGGAGCACAGCCTCCGGTCTTGCCATCTGCTGGGTGCTAACAGCGTGGGCAATGGTTACGGGCGCGATCATGATCAAGATGGAAGATCAAGAACTGGAAAAGAGATTCGGCGAAGACTACCGCAACTATCGATCCGCAGTGCCCGCGCTCGTGCCAAGACTAAAGCTATAATCCGAGTGGGCTGAAAGCTGCGAGCTGACAGCTGAAGGCTCTGATGCGCTTCGAACTCTTCATCGCGACCCGCTACCTTCGCGCCAAGCGCCGCCAGGTTGAGGCGTTTGCGCGGCGTCCGAGCTGCGCGCCGAAATCCCAAGCCTTGCGAGGGACCCCCAGATGAAGTTCGAGCTGTTTATCGCGTCGCGATACCTGCGCGCGAAAAGACGCCAGGCTTTCATCGGCATCATCACCGGCATTTCAATCCTGGGAGTCGCCGCCGGTGTCGCCTCTCTCATCGTCGCCCTCGCCATCAACAACGGTTTTCGCCAGGACTTGCAGGAGCGCCTCATCGGATCTACCTCGCACGTCAGCCTGCTCCGCGTCGCCGACGACGGAATTAAAGACTGGCCCCCGCTGGTCGCGCGCCTCAGTAAGCAACCGCACGTAATCGCCGCCGCTCCCGCAATTTTCGAGCAAGTTCTCATCTCCCGCGGCCCGCGCGCTCGCGGCGCAGTTCTCAAGGGAATGATTCCAGCGGACGAACGAAGAGTCGGCGATCTGCTCAGCACGATCAAAGAAGGTTCGGCGGATGCTCTGGACACACAAGATAATTCGTCGGAGAATGCCGCCCCATCAGAAACTCACGTAGGAACAGCCGCCTCGGCCGTCGACGCAGCGACAACGGCTAAAGTATCGCCTGATGCGTCCGCAACCGAAGAATCCCCCGACTCCCTCGCCGGTGTTCATGCGCGCGTCGCAGCCATGCCTCCAATCATTCTCGGCAAAGACATGGCCGATAATCTCGGTGCCACTGTCGGCTCCGTCGTCCTCGTCACCAGCCCTCAAGGCGAACTCACCCCCTTCGGCATGGTCCCAAAATATAGCCGCTTCCGCGTCGCCGCAATTTTCAACTCTGGCTTCTATGATTATGATTCCTCGTGGGCATTCACGCGCCTCTCGGATGCGCAAAGACTCTTCGGCCTCGGAGACTTAATCTCAGTCATCGAATTCCGCATCGACGACATCTACAAAGCCGGCGACGTCTCCCGCGAACTCGAAGAGGCCGCCGGCAAAGGCTTCATGGCTACCAACTGGATGGAGCAAAATAAAGCTCTCTTTCACGCGCTGAGCCTGGAGCGGCTGGTCACCTACATCACCATCGGACTGATCGTGTTCGTCGCCGCCCTGAACATTCTGATTTCTCTGATCATGATGGTCATGGAAAAAACCAAAGACATCGCCGTCCTCATGTCGATGGGCACGCGCCGCTCGCAAGTACGCAACATCTTCATCGCCCAGGGAGTTCTGATCGGCGTAATCGGCACCATCATCGGACTTATCGTCGGTTACGCCATCTCCTACGCCGGCGGCCACTATCACATGATCTCGCTGTCGCCCGAGGTCTATTCAATCGACTACGTCCCCTTCGCCCCGCGATTGACCGACGGAATACTGGTCGCCGTAGTAGCGATCGGAGTGTCGTTCATCGCGACGCTCTACCCTTCCTGGTCCGCAGGAAGAACACTCCCCGCCGAATCCCTCCGCTACGAATAAGCTTCTTTAAATTTGTCATCCTGAGCGAGGATTTTGCTCCGCGAATGTGGAGCGAAACCGCAGTCGAAAGCCTGCCCTGAGCTTGCCGAAGGGGATCCCTTTTCACTTTCCGTAACGCGCGACCCCGCAGGGCACCCGCGCGCTCTGCCTTTTCGCATTTACTCGCAACGGAACTTTCCCCCCGGCGCCTCCGTACAATCAATAAGAAAGAGAGGTCTCCCATGCTAACGCTCCTACTCTGGTGCATCCTCTTCGTATTCTGCTGGCCCCTGGCAATCCTCGCACTGATAGCTTACCCATTCGTCTGGCTACTCCTTCTCCCATTCCGCATCGTCGGCGTCGCAGTCCACGGAGTCCTCGAGATCATCTACCTGGCAATCACACTCCCCTTCCGTCTGCTAGCCGCGCCATTCCGGATTTAGCTTGAAGTTGCGAGCGTGGGATAACCTTCTGCAGTATGTGGCGCATTATGAAGCCGGCTATTTTGATTGGTCTTGTATGCCTGATGCTCTCTGTGGGAGGCGTGATGCTCCTGAAGCAGAGGCATGCGACCAAGCCCCTTGGTGAACGTCCCTCCCTCAATTTTCCATCCGAAGTTTCGCAGTCCATGAAAGTGAAGCTTCTAACGGACGATTTCAGCACTATCAATTCAGTGAGCGCTCTGCCCCCCGCAGTGTTGGAAACATTCAGGGAAAAAGGGGGCTCACGTGCAGTCCTTGTAGATCCCCGCGCGCACTTTAATCCTACGGATGTCATTTCGGACGCGAGCGTACCGCGGAAGCGACTCATCCTGGCTGGAGTTTCGAAGGACAAGTGTTTCGTGCACTACGAACAGGGAGGCATCGGCCTTTTCAATGTTATTGACGTATTCGAACTCGGGCCTGAGAAGGAACTTCGGCCGCTTTGGCACGGTTATTGTCGCGAGCCGTCACGCGACTTGAAAAAACTGCGAACTCAAGTCGCGGATGGCGGATGCTCCTGATGCTTTACTGACATCCTCAACTCTCCATCACCTTCAACCTCTCCCCCACCACCAACCTCGCTTCCGTCGCCCGCTGCACATCCTCCGCCGTCAGGCCCGGGGCCACTTCCTCCAGCACCAACCCTCGCGGCGTCACGCGAATGTAAGCCATCTCCGTCACAATCGTATCCACCACGCCCACCCCAGTCAGCGGCAGCGTACACTTCTTCAAAATCTTCGGAGCACCTTCCCGCGTCGTGTGTTCCATCGCCACCACCACGCGGCGCGCCCCGGCCACCAAATCCATCGCCCCGCCCATCCCCTTCACCATTTTTCCCGGAATCATCCAATTCGCCAGGCTCCCCGCCTCATCCACTTCCATTGCGCCCAGCACGCTCAAATCCACGTGCGCCCCGCGAATCATGGCAAACGAATCCGCGCTCGAAAAATAAGACGTCCCCGCCATCTCGCTCACCGTCTCTTTGCCGGCGTTGATCAAATCGCAATCTTCCTCGCCCTCATTCGGATAAGGCCCAATCCCCAGCATCCCATTCTCGGATTGCAAAACAACTTCCATCCCCGCCGGAACACAATTCGCCACCAGCGTAGGCATCCCAATCCCCAGGTTCACATAAAACCCATCGCGCAACTCGCGCGCAATCCGCCGAATAATCCGATCGCGCTTCTCGACATCCTTCCCCGGCTTGCTGATCATTTTTTAACCTTTGTCATCCTGAGCGAGGATTGTGCTTCGCGATTAGCGAAGCACAACCGCAGCCGAAGGATCTCTTTACCTTAACGTCACCAGAGACTTCTCAAGGAATTCTCTCGGTAGCGCGCGTCGAAGCTTGAAATTGTCATTCCTCGCAAAGCGAGGAACCATGGTTTCCCTCGTAGCATCCCAAATTTCTCGCCAACGACTATCGACCAACGACGGGTTTCCTTACCGTCCTCTTCTCAATCCTCTTCTCAAACATCTCACCCTGAACAATCCGCTTCACATAAACCGAAGGCGTATGAACCAAATCCCCGTCCAACTCTCCCGGCTCAACAATCTGCTCAACTTCCGCAATCGTCACCTTCGCCGCCGTCGCCATCACCGGATTAAAATTCCGCGCCGTCTTCCGGTATACCAAATTCCCCATGCGGTCACCCTTCCACGCCTTCACGAATGCGAAGTCGGCCTTCAGCGCCCGTTCCATCACATACGTCCGACCGCCAAACTCGCGCGTCTCTTTTCCTTCTGCAACAATCGTCCCCACACCGGTCGGTGTAAAAAACGCCGGAATCCCGGCGCCCGCCGCCCTCATCCTCTCGGCAAATGTCCCCTGCGGCACCAGATCAAGCTGAATCTTCCCACTCAGCACCATCGATTCCAGCAGCTTGTTCTCTCCCACGTAAGTTCCGATATGCCGCCGAATCTGCCCCGCCGAAAGTAATAGTCCAACACCATACCCGTCCACGCCCGCATTATTACTGATAGTCGTCAGCTCCTTCGAACCCTTCCGCACCAGGGCGCGAATCAAATTTTCCGGAATCCCGCACAGCCCAAACCCGCCCAGCATAATGACCGCGCCATCGCCCACATCATGAATCGCCTCATCGGCGCTGCCCACCACCTTATTCATAGCGTTCGCATTCTAAATGAAATTATCTCTCAGATTTAACAGGCCCTCACGCTCTGTCATCCTGAGCGAGGTATTTGTTTCGCGAAGCGAAAGCAAATACGCAGTCGAAGGATCCCTAGCAGCGAGCACAACAGCAGGCACTACAGGGAATTCCCACCACGGCTCCGCCAGTCCCTACTCCCTCTTCCCCACACTCTTCTTCAATCCGTGCGCCAACTCGAATTCCTCCGCCAGCGCCCGCGTCGAAAGATTCTCCCGGATGTGTGCCAGTCGCTGCTCCACCTTAAACAGCGCATCCTCTATATTCTGCTTGTTGCTGATCGCAATATCCCGCCACATCGAGTAAGGACTCGCCGCAATTCGCGTCATCTCCTGCAACGCCCGTCCGCCCGCCGGCAACAAGGGCGCCTCTTCGCCAAACTCCTCCACTAGCGCGGCAGCCAGGGCGGTTGAAATCATTTGCGGGACATGCGAGATCCACGCGCACAGCCGGTCGTGATCCTCTGGTGGCAGCGTCGCAACGCGGGCCCCAATTTGATCGATCCATCCTGCAAACTCCGCGCATAACCCCTTGTTCAAATTCTGCCCCGGCAGCGGCGTCAAAAACCAACACGCATTGTTGAACAAATCGGCGTCGGCATACTCCACCCCGCTGTGTTCTTTTCCCGCCATCGGATGCCCACCTAAGAATCTCTCTCGCGCACTCGCGCCGAAAACCTGCAGCGCTCGCTCTGCCACCGCGGCCTTCGTGCTTCCCACATCAGTCAACAAAGTCGTCGCAGGGAGTCCCGGGGCCAAACGCCCAATCAAATCCACAATCGCCAGCACGGGAGTAGCCAACAATACCAACTGACTTCCCCGCACCGCGTCCGCTGGTTCGACAAAACCATTGTCGATTACGCCGCACATCTTCGCCTTCTTCAGCGTCGACTCGCGGTCGCATCCCACAATCCGCCCCGCAAAGCGCCGCTTGCGCAGCGCCAGCGCAAACGAGCCGCCGATCAGCCCTGTGCCAATAATCGTGATTTGCCGAATCGGCATAGAAAAGAATTGGGCAATTGAGTAATTTTGTAATTGGGTAAGTTAACGTAAGAACGCAAAGATTTTTCAATTGCCAAATTACAAAATTGCACAATTACCCGATGGTTCTCCCCACCGCCGGCGCGATCATCCGCAACTCATCCATCAACTTCGCGAACTGTTCGGGGAACAGCGACTGCGCTCCATCCGACCATGCTTTGTCCGGATCACAATGCACTTCAATCAACAGCGCATCCGCTCCCGCGGCCACCGACGCCCGCGCCATCGGCGCAACTTTGTCGCGTCTCCCCGTCCCATGCGATGGATCAGCTGTCATCGGCAGATGCGACAACTTATGAATGATCGGGATTGCAGAAATATCCATCGTATTACGCGTGTAAGTCTCAAACGTCCGAATCCCGCGCTCGCACAGGATCACGTCATAATTTCCGCCCGCCATAATGTATTCCGCCGAGAGCAGCAACTCTTCCAAAGTCGCAGCGATGCCGCGCTTCAGCAGCACCGGCTTTCGCACCTTCCCCAACTCGCGCAGCAGATTAAAATTCTGCATATTGCGCGCTCCCACCTGCAGAATGTCCACATAAGGCAGCATCATCGGAATCTGCGAGATTTCCATTACCTCGCTAATCACCAGCAGCTTGAACTTTTCTCCCGCCTCGCGCATGATTTTCAGCGCATCTTCCCCGTGCCCCTGAAAAGAATAAGGAGAGCTTCTCGGCTTAAACGCCCCACCCCGCAAAACTTTCGCCCCGGCTTTCGCCACCGTTTCCGCTGTAGCGAAAAGCTGCTCGCGCGTCTCTACCGTGCAAGGCCCAGCCATCACCACCACTTCATTGCCGCCAACATTAATTCCGTTTGCCAGCTTGACGACCGTCCCCTCGGGACGAAAACTCTTGCCTGCGAGCTTGTACGGAGAACTAATGCGGTGCACTTCCTGCACGCCCGGCAACAACTCCAGGTTGCGGATATCAAAATCAATTCCCGCTCCAACCGCCCCCAACACGGTTTGCCGCGCGCCCGTCGATCGGTGCACCTCAAATCCCATCTTCACCAGGTGCTCAATCACCTGCTGAATCTGCCCCTCATCCGCCATGTCCTGCATCGCGACAATCATAGGAAACCTTGGCCGTAAGCTATCAGCTCTCAGCAACACGTGCTCGACTGAAAGCTGAGAGCTGATAGCTGATAGTCCTTTTCAATCATTCACTTCCGAATCCAACTCCGTCTCCGCTTTCGCTTCGCCCGCCTTCACTCCGATTCCTTCCTTCTGCACATTCCGCATCACATCCATGATCCGCTCGAAAATCCGCACTAAATCCTTTCCCGGCAGCGGACCCTGATTCATCTTCTGGACATTATCAAACACGATCCGCTCGCGCTCCGGTTCGTAAATTGGCAAATTGGTATTCCGCTTCAGGCGCCCAATCTCCACCGCGGCCCGTGCCCGCTCGCTCAGCAACTCCACCAAGTGACGGTCAAGCTCATCAATCTTCTTTCGCCAATCTGCAATTTCCATGGAAGGAGCTTTCAACTATATGAACCATGTCTTGCGCGTGATGCCGAATGCATCGGAACCCCATACACCGCCACTCACGATACCGGAACTGACGGCTGAGAGCTGACAGCTGACAACTCCCTCACAAACTTCCCCACGGCCTTGGCCTCTCGTCCCGGATTCTGCTCAATCGTCTGTACGATTGCGCTGCCAACCACTACAGCATCGGCAAATCTCCCAACTTGGGCAAACTGATCAGTGTTGGAAACCCCAAATCCAACCGCTACAGGCAGCTTCGTAATGCGTCGCAATCGCAGCACCAGCTTCTGCGCATCGCTCTCAACTTGTTGACGCGCGCCCGTCACTCCCGTACGCGACACCGCATATACAAATCCTCGCGAGGCTTCCGCAATCCGCTTCAGCCGTACATCGGGACTGGTCGGCGCCGCCAGAAAAATCGGCGCCAAATCGTTCGCCTTCATGGCTCGCAAATATTCACCAGCCTCTTCCACCGGCAAATCCGTGACCAGCACGCCATCTACTCCCGCATGCCGCGCCACCATGCAGAACTTCTCCATCCCCATCCGCAGAATCGGGTTCAAATACGAAAACACCACCAGCCCAGTCGACTGCGCCTGCTGCCGCACTTCCGCCGCCAGCGTCAACACCTGCGCCAGACTCGTCCCGTTCTTCAGCGCCCGCTCACTCGCCCGTTGTATCACCGGCCCGTCCGCAACCGGATCGCTAAACGGCACACCCAACTCCATCACATCGGCGCCCGCCTCAATTGCAGCCAGCACAACCGCCCGCGTAGTCGCGAGATCCGGATCGCCGCAAGTCACATACACCACCAGTCCTGGTTTCTTGTAGAAGGAAAGCGGCATAAGAATAAATCGTTCACTTACCCATTGCTGATTGTCGATTGAAGACCCCATCAATCTTGTTTGACGAGATCGTCAATCAACAATCGAGTTTTAAACTTTCCCGCACGATCCCAATATCCTTATCCCCGCGTCCCGAAATATTCACAAGCACCACATCTGATTTCTTCATCTTCGGCGCGCGCTTCATAACCTCCGCCACCGCATGCGCCGACTCCAAAGCCGGAATAATCCCTTCCGTCCGCGCCAGTAAAGTTGTCGCTTCGAGGGCTTCGGAATCCGACGCGGGAACATACTCTGCCCGCCCGGCATCCTTCAATGCCGCATGCTCCGGCCCAATCGACGGATAATCCAACCCCGCCGAGACCGAGTGCGTATTCGCAATCTGCCCTGTCGAATCCTGCAGCACGTAAGAAAACGTTCCCTGCAACACTCCCGGAGACCCTCCACGAAACCGCGCCGCATGATCTCCAAGCGCTTCGCCGCGTCCACCCGCCTCTACGCCAATCAAGCGAACCTTTTTATCGCCTATGAAGTCATAAAAAATTCCGATCGCATTCGATCCTCCGCCCACGCAAGCAATCACCGCCGTTGGCAGCTTCCCCTCAGCTTTCAAAATCTGCCCCCGCGCCTCGCGGCCGATCACGCGATGAAAATCCCGAACCATCGTCGGATACGGGTGCGCCCCCAACACGCTCCCCAACAAATAATGCGTAGTCCTCACATTCGTGACCCAATCGCGCATCGCCTCATTGATCGCATCCTTCAAGGTTCGGGAACCTGATTCCACCCCGCGCACCTCTGCGCCCAGCAACCGCATGCGGAACACATTCAACTCCTGCCGCCGCATGTCTTCGGTTCCCATGTATACGACGCATTCAAAACCCATCAGGGCGCACACCGTGGCTGTCGCCACCCCATGCTGCCCCGCGCCCGTCTCGGCGATAACGCGCCGCTTCCCCATGCGCTCGACTAGCAGAGCCTGTCCCAGGCAGTTGTTAATTTTGTGCGCTCCCGTATGTAGCAAGTCTTCGCGCTTCAAATAAATCTTTGCCCCACCCAAGTTCTGCGTCAGCCTCCGCGCAAACGTCAGCGCCGTCGGACGCCCCGCATATGTCGTCAGCAATTCCTCCAGCTTCTTTTTAAATTTCGGATCGCGCTTTGCCTTCTCATACTCGCGCTCCAGTTCTTCGAGCGCTGCCATCAAAGTCTCCGGCACATACCGCCCGCCGTAAACCCCGAACCGCCCCGCCTCAGGCGCAACACGAGATGACGCCAAAGAGGAAACCCGACGGTGCCCCATCCTAGACTCGCCGCTCTTTGGCGAGTCTAGGGTGGGGATTTTGACTTTGATCTTTGTTCCGGAAGCTGTCGCCATAATTACTTGGTATTCCTATCGCTCTCCCGTACCGCGTTAACAAACGCCCGCACCTTCTCCGGATCCTTTTTCCCGGGCCTCGCCTCCACTCCTGAAGCCACATCCACTCCCCATGGCTTCAGAACGCGCATCGCCTCCCCCACATTATCCGGCGTCAACCCGCCCGCCACCACCAGCTTTCCTCCGCCTTGCCGCAACGCTTCTGCAATCGGCACAGCCCTCTCCCAATCAAACGTCTTCCCTGTCCCACCCGGCATCTGCAAATCGCCGGAGTCGAGCACGAACGTATTCAACAATCCCTCCGGAATCGAGACCCCCTCGGGCATATCCCGAAGACGTGAAAAATCAAACTGAAACACTGGCTTCTCTTCTACGTCCCTGAGCAATTCTACGGACAGAGCGATCATAAGGCGTGCATGTTTGGGAAGCAGAGAAACTCCGATTGCGGTGCCCGCACTGCGTCTCTTATCAACTCCTGGCGATAAGTAGGTCTGCGTTCCGGTTAGTCCAGTTTCCAGAAGAACTCGATTGGGATCGAGCTCGTCCTCACTCACAAACACCCCAATTTTCTCCACCCCTTCCGGCAACTTCTCCACAATCTTCCGCGCCACTTCCACACTCACATTCCGCGGACTCTTCTCATAAAACACGAACCCCACCGCATCCGCTCCCGCCTCTACCGCAGTGAGCGCGTCCTCCAAATTCGTCGTCCCACAAATCTTCACCCAAGTCATATCCCAAGTTGTCCCCTACACGTAAAACTTAACGCTATCGCCGCCGCTACAGATCGCTTTGTACTCGCGCCTCGACACTCGCAACCAGCTCCCGCAGCGCCTCCCCCGGCCGCTCCGCCCGCATCAACGTCTCCCCAATCAAAAACGCCTGATACCCCGCCGCCCGCAACTGCGCAATATCTTCTCCCGACCGAATCCCGCTCTCCGCCACTCGCACCGCACTCTTCGGAAGCAACTCCGCCAGCCGGAACGCCGTTCCCGGATCAACCTGAAACGTCCGCAGATCGCGCGTATTCACTCCAATCAGCTCGCACCCAACATCCAACGCCCGCCGTAACTCATCCTCATCATGCACTTCGCACAACACATCCAACCCGCGGGCTCGGGCCCCCATCGCCAGTATCTGCAATTCCTCTTGCGACAAAGCCGCCACAATCAGCAGCACTGCATCCGCTGAATTCGCCCGCGCCTCCAACAACTGAAATTCATCCACAATAAAATCTTTGCGCAGGCACGGCACCTTCACCGCCGCCGACGCAATCCGCAGATTCTCTAGCGATCCTTGGAAAAATTCTTCATCGGTCAGCACCGAAAGCGCCGCCGCTCCCGCCGCCTCCAACTCCCGCGCCAATTCCTCCACTCGAAAGTCCGCCCGAATCAATCCCTTCGACGGAGAAGCTTTCTTCAATTCCGCAATCACTGCAATGCCAGAAGTATTCTTTTCTTCCAGCGCTCGCCGGAACCCGCGCGGGACGTGCAACTCCGCCCGCCGCTCCAACTCCCGCACATCGGCCGAGCGCTTCGCGTCGCTCACTTTTCCGCGCGTGGACTGAATAATCTGATCGAGTGAAATCGGCATAACGAGTCCCTGAATTATACGGGAAGCAGTATCGCGAACCGCGAAGCGGCGCTGCCTTCATTGGCACACCCCCTCAACCTCCTTATAAGGCTTTTCTGCGTGTTCTGGATATTTAATCCCCTTCACCTGCATCCACTGATCCAGAAATGTCCCCGCATCATGCAACCCCACATCCGGATCCCCTTCAAATGCTACATCGCTCTCCGCCTCTTCCAGCGTCACCAGGTTGAAACCCTTTTTCTTCAGCAGATCCAGCACTTCCGGCAGAATCGCGCTGCTGTACGCTCCCAGGTGCATCAACAGCACATGATTGATGTCGTGCCCGTAAATCAACTTAGCCTGCTCTCGCCCCAAATCCAGAAACTCCGAAGCCGTATTCAAATAACTCGACCGCAACCACTCAATTGCTTTCGCATCATTCTTCGCCACACACCGCGCGTACGCCGTGTTCCACAAATAGTCTTCCCAGTCGAGCGTCACCTGCGCAACTCTGTAGCCGCGCGCCTTCAAGTAAGCCCGCACCACCCGCCGCTTCTCCACCGTGTCCCCCTCGTGCAGAAACGGATATCGAAACCAACGCCAGTCATCTTTCGCCGCCAGCACCTCAAGCGTGGGCTCATTCTCTTCGATCTCCCGTTCAAACGCCTCCGCCGGATTCAGTTCCAGATCCATGTGCGCGTAACTATGATTGCCCACCGGTTCCTGCGCTGCCCACGACTTCAGAGCCTCCGCGCCATCCGCATTCCCTTCCAGCTTTTTCGCGTTAATGAATCCGTACACCGGAGGCGCATGCCGTTTCTTCAAAATTGCCAGCACATTTTTAGCCGTGTCCGCCCGCGTTACTCCCGGCGGCAACATCCCATTCAGTGGCAGGTCATCCATCGTGATCGCCAGCTTCTGCGCTGCACACATCCCAACCAGTCCGGCCAATAGTAGCGATACAGGAATGCCGCGCCGGTAAATCCACTTCACCAGATTTTTCATGACAAGAGTTTACTTCAAGATGGACTGGCTCTCGTTGGACACCTAAATTAAGTTCCGGCAGAGCATCGTGTTTTTACTTCGGCGCAGACGCGAAAATCCCCATCTGCCCTTTCAGATTCCCTTCACGTTGCCCAAATACAGTGAACTGGAAGCGGCCCTCCCCAGTACCGGCTTCAATCGGAGGCTTAAAATGAAAACTGCACAAACGTTAGCGTTGGTTACGATCGCGGCGGCTCTCTCTTCCGCTTCGTCGTTCGCGCAAGACCACGAAAAGAAAATCACCCGCTCCCAACTGCCCGCCGCAGTCGAAAAAACTGTAAGCTCCCAAACCGCTGGAGCAACCATCAAAGGCTTCAACCAGGAACAAGAAAAAGGAGAAACTTTCTACGAGGCCGAGCTAATGGTAAGCGGCCATAGTAAAGATATTCTGATCGACAAGGACGGCAATATCGTCGAAGTCGAAGAGCAAGTCGATTTCGCTTCCCTGCCCGCCGCCGTTCAGAGCGGACTGCAAGCCAAAGCCGGCAAGGGGAAACTCGGCAAAGTCGAGTCCCTCACCAAGCACGACAAACTGGTGGCCTACGAAACGACCGCAATGATCGGTGGCAAGCGTACCGAAATCCAGGTAGGTCCAGAAGGTCAAACTTTGGACCACGAAGAGTAAGGTTCTCGGAGTCAGGACCGTCAAGCCGCCATTGCTCGATATGTGGAATTCCTGATCAAAAATGAATTTCGACGAGAAAAAAGGCGAGCCCGTTAGGGCTCGCCTTTGAACGTTACCCACTTCATGCAAGGTCGTAGCGATCAAGGTTCATTACCTTGTTCCACGCAGACGCGAAGTCCTTCGCAAACGCCTCCTTCGAGTCGTCGCACGCATACACCTCCGCGAGCGCCCGCAGCTGAGAGTGCGAACCGAAGACCAGATCGACGCGCGTGGCAGTCCACTTGGTTTTGCCCGTTGCGCGATCGCACCCCTCATACACGCCTACCGTAGAGGAGGGCTCCCACTTCGTCTTCATGTCGAGCAGGTTGACGAAGAAATCATTGGTCAGCGTCTCGGGCCGGTTGGTCAAGACGCCGTGTTTGGTATGCCCGAAGTTCGCATTCAGCGCGCGCAAGCCGCCGACGAGAACCGTCATCTCGGGAGCAGTCAGTTTCAGCAACTGCGCCCGATCCACGAGCAACTCCTCAGCCGACAGCACCTGTCCGCTTCGGAGATAGTTGCGGAACCCGTCCGCGACCGGCTCCATCACGGCGAATGAGTGCACGTCGGTCTGCTCCTGCGAAGCATCCGTGCGTCCCGGCGTGAAAGGAATTTTCACGTCGTGCCCGGCCTTGTTCGCGGCTTCCTCGACGGCTGAGCAGCCGCCCAAAACGATTAAATCAGCCAGCGAGATCTTCTTTCCCTTACTGCCGTTAGTCTGGGCACTGTTGAACTCCTTTTGGATCGCCTCAAGCTTCGGAAGAACCTTCGCCAGTTCGGCCGGCTGGTTCACTTCCCAATCCTTTTGTGGCGCGAGGCGAATACGCGCCCCGTTCGCCCCACCGCGCTTGTCGGAGCCGCGGAATGACGCCGCCGATGCCCAGGCAGTCGTGACCAGTTGGGAGATTGACAGCCCGGATTTGAGGATCTTCGCCTTCAGAGCAGCAACGTCCTGCTCATTGATCAACTTATGATCCACGGCCGGAACAGGGTCTTGCCACAGCAGGGTCTCCTTTGGAACGAGAGGACCAAGGTAGCGAGGAAGCGGTCCCATGTCGCGGTGCGTCAGCTTGAACCACGCCCGCGCAAACGCGTCCGCGAACTGATCCGGATGCTCATAGAAGCGCCGCGAAATCTTTTCGTAAGCGGGGTCGAGCCGCAAGGCGAGGTCCGTCGTCAGCATCGACGGCGCGTGGCGCTTTGAGGAATCGTGCGCGTCCGGCACCGTACCGTTGCCTTTGCCATTCTTCGGTGTCCACTGATGCGCGCCCGCCGGACTCTTCGTCAGTTCCCATTCATAGCTGAACAGATTCGTGAAGAAGTTATTGCTCCACTTTGTCGGCGTCGTCGTCCAAATGACTTCCAGGCCGCTGCCGATGGTGTCAGCACCGAACCCTTTGCCAAATTTATTCTTCCACCCTAAGCCTTGATCCTCGATATCGGCGCCTTCTGGTTCGTTACCTACATATTGCGAAGGAACGGCAGCGCCATGGGTTTTGCCGAAGGTGTGGCCTCCGGCAATGAGCGCAACGGTTTCCTCGTCATTCATCGCCATGCGGGCGAAGGTCTCGCGGATGTCGCGTGCCGCCGCGATCGGATCCGGCTTTCCATTCGGCCCTTCCGGATTCACATAGATAAGGCCCATCTGAACCGCGCCAAGTGGATTCTGAAGGTCGCGATCGCCGCTGTAGCGCTCGTCCGCCAGCCACGTTCCCTCAGGTCCCCAATAAATTTCCTGTTCAGGCTCCCAGACATCCTCGCGCCCGCCGCCAAAACCGAATGTCTTAAAGCCCATCGATTCAAGCCCGACGTTGCCCGCGAGAATCATGAGGTCGGCCCACGAGATTTTCCGGCCATATTTCTGCTTGATCGGCCAGAGCAGCCGACGTGCCTTGTCCAGGTTCACATTGTCGGGCCAGCTATTGAGCGGCGCGAAGCGCTGCTGACCGGCCCCGGCCCCGCCGCGCCCGTCGCCGATGCGGTACGTGCCGGCGCTGTGCCACGCCATCCGAATGAAAAGCGGCCCATAGTGGCCAAAGTCGGCCGGCCACCACTCCTGCGAATCCGTCATCAAGGCATGCAGGTCTTTGATCACGGCCTTCAAGTCGAGCGTCTTGAACTCTTCCGCGTAATTGAACTCCTTGCCCATCGGATCGGACTTTGCGGAATGCTGGTGCAGGACGTTCACGTTCACCTGATTCGGCCACCAATCCACATTCGTGTGGGATTTGCGAGCGCCGTGCCCCATTGGGCACTTCGCTTCGGATGTGGTGCTTTTGTCCTTAGCTTCCGGGGAAACGCTCCCCGATGAGGTTGCGAGTGTATTTTCCATATCTTTTCTTCCTTTTAATCTAGGATTGCGTACTGCGTGAACAAAAACTACTTTTCAGCGCTGCAACGCCGGCAAAGACCAAACACTTCGACCAGCGACTGCGATAAATCAAAACCTCGCGGCGCCTGCTGCGATAGCTTTTTATAGTTGATGAAGTCACCTTCAATGTCCTGCACCGCCTTGCAGCGCATGCATACCAGGTGATGATGCGGTTCAAGATTTCCCTCGACCAACAGCGTGGAAGGATGCGGACTAACTTCGCGCAGCAGTCCGTGTTCCACGAACAGCCGCAGATTGTTATAGATGGTAGCTAGAGAAATAGATGGAGTTCGCCGGCGAACGGCTGCATAAATCTGCTCTGGAGAGTAATGCCCCGGCGCCGCCATCACGACCTCATAAATCACCTGCCGTTGATGGGTAGCTGCAAGGCCGCACTTCCAGGCCAGTTCGCGGAATTGTTGATGAGCTGAGGCCACGTTAAACGCTTATTCTTGGATAAGAATAATTATAATCCAGGAATCGTTCGATGTAGAGAAATCTTTCGCAATCATTGCTGCTTCGCCTTCGACAAAATTAAAAAGAAGGAAAAAAGAAGGAAAGTTGTATGCCCGAAAAGAGTCCGCGAACGACCTTCCACACCTTATTCATAGCCGTGCTCTCGCAGCATCGCTGGAGCAGCCGGCAATCACAAAGACTACGAGCTGTCTGAGCTCGACTTCTAGGCACTGCTTTCACAAAGTGTTAACATCTTTTCATTCGGAATTCGCCGCCTGGACCTGCTGGATTTTTTAAAAACCTAGGTAACATTAGGACTCAAATGTCCGCGCTGCCGCAAAGTTCGAACAGCTCGTGGCCCGAATTGCCGCTCGAAGCCTGGCAGGACACTTACGCTACGCTCCACATGTGGACGCAGATTGTCGGTAAGGTGCGGCTCGCCCTGAGCCCTCGCGTCAATCACTGGTGGCAAGTCGCTCTGTATGTCAACGCCCGCGGCCTCACTACTTCCGCCATTCCTTGCCGCGATGGCACTTTTGAAGTTCAATTCGATTTTATCGACCATAAGTTAGACATCGAGACCAGTTGGGGTACCTCGAAGACGCTGCCCTTGAAGCCACAAACAGTTGCTGACTTCTATGCGGCGTTCATGTCGGCCTTGCGCTCCCTTGGCATTGATGTGAAAATTTGGCCGATGCCGGTCGAAGTGCCGATCCCCGTGCGCTGCGACCGTGACACGCAGCACGCCTCTTATGATCCCGAAAATGTGCATCGCCTCTGGCGGATATTGATTCTCTCCAGCAAAATCTTCGAGGAATTTCGCGCACGCTTCATCGGAAAGAACAGTCCGGTGCATTTTTTCTGGGGGAGCTTCGATTTGGCCGTAACCCGTTTTTCCGGTCGCCGCGCTCCCGAGCGCCCCGGAGCCGATTCCATCACGCGCGAAGCTTATTCTCATGAAGTAATCAGTGCGGGATTTTGGCCGGGCGGCGGCGACATAAAAGGTCCGGCGTACTATGTTTATGCGGCTCCTGAGCCTCCAGGTTTTGCCGAACAAAAAGTTAGGCCTTCAGCCGCCTTCTACCATCCCCAGATGAAAGAGTTTTTGCTGATGTACGATGATGTCCGTCAGGCCGCGTCGCCACGCCAGGCACTACTCGATTTTTTGCAAAGCACTTACGAAGCTGGCGCCAATCTCGCACACTGGGACCGGAAAGAACTGGAAAGACTTTGAGCCATAAATCGCCGATCGAGGATTTTGGCAGAAAGAAGAAGGAAGAGAAGAGATGTCAAAGAAATGCAAACATCTGGATCAAATCAAGATCACAACCACCGACAAGCACGTCTGTGAAGAATGCGTGAAAATCGGCGACACCTGGGTTCATCTGCGCCTGTGCATGTTATGCGGAAAGGTTGGCTGCTGCGACTCGTCGAAAAACAAGCATGCCACAAAGCATTTTCATCACAGCACCCATCCCGTCATGCGATCCATTGAGCCCGGAGAAGATTGGATCTGGTGCTATGTCGATGAAATGATCGCGGGCGAGGTGGCCGCATAAACAGTTTTCTACCGGCTGAGTGCTTTCGCTTAAAGCGCCCGAAGATTGGCTATGGGCAAGAGGCGGGAAAAAATTGAAAGGGCCGTGACATTGGTTATGCTCTAGCCGCCAACTCCTGCGAGGGAGTCAACAGCGTGGACGCATGCACCGTCACAGCCCCTTGATGCGATCACTGCTTTCACAGTCCCAAACCCCAACTGCACCTCGCAGCGCCGTCGGTTTTTTCAGGTTTGGCTGCCCAACAAGTTACCTCGCCGGGCTGATCACTCAGTCTACTTCGGGTCAGCAAATTTTATTTCGCTAACCCTTTCAACCGTCGACGCACCCAACTTAACAGAGAGATGAAAAAAGTCAACGCAAACTAATGGTGCAACGCGAAGACTTGAAGCTGTGGATATCACGGGACGCAAGCTGTTGTAGAGTGAGAGCTTATGGATTTACATTCTCAATTCGGACCTGTTTTTCACAGCAACTTGCACAATGCCGAAACCGAATCAAAAGTGTCCCTGAACCACAGAATCGTCTTGACGAAGGAAACTTCTCGGCGCATCTTGCTACTAGCGGAAAAGAAACGCTGATGTCCGAATTAGTGGCTTACGTCGACGGCGGCTCCTTGGGCAACCCAGGGCCATCGGGTATTGGGGTGATCATTGACGGCTGCGAAAGCGGCCCCATTCGCATCGCCAAGTGGATCGGCCACCAGGATAATAACGTCGCCGAGTATATGGCACTGATGGAAGCCCTGCAGTGCGCGCTGTCTCTTAAAGCCAAGGCGCTGCACGTTTACTCCGATTCCCAAGTAGTTGTGCGGCAGATGCGCGGCGAATATTCCTGCCGAAGCTCCCGCCTCTACTCCCTCCACTGGACGTGCCGCAAACTTGCCCGCGCCCTGGCCTTCTCCATTTCGCACGTTCCGCGAGAAAACAATACTGAGGCAAACTCGCTCGCCAACACCGCCGTGCGTCTGCGAATTGTGTAGTTAGACAGCATTCAGCGTTCATGACGGCTGAGTGCTTTAAAATGCCCTAATGGATGACCCGTCCACCTCACTCGCGGCTATAGCTTACCGGGATCTCGATGCCGCGCTGCAATTGATGGCGGAGCGTGCGCAATACCTTACCGGCGCCGACGGCGCCATGATTGCATTGCGCCGCGACCACCACGATGACATGCTTTGCCGCGCCAGCGCCGGTTCCAGCGCGCCCGAGCTCGGCGTCTTGCTCTCCATGGAAAATGGATTTTCCGGAGAAAGCGTGCGCACTCGCCAGGTGTTGCGGTGCGACGACGCCAAGCAGGACTCCCGGGTGAATCGCGAGAACTGCTCCCGCATTGGGATTTCTTCTGTCGTCGCCATGCCGATCCTGAGCGACCAGCAAGTGCTGGGTATTTTCGAACTTTTTTCGAGCAAGCCACATGCGTTCAGTGATGACAATGTCGCGGCGTTGCGGCGACTCAGCGAAATGGTGGAGACCGCCGTGAAATACGCGGCCTTGGCGCAGCCCGTACCCCCGGTTCAAGACCAGCCAGCCGTCGAAAAACTCGTAGCACCCGCGGATGAAATCAAGACCGAAGTCGAGACGCCCCCATCTTCGGAGGATATCCTGGAAAGCGCGGATGCGTTGTCGACAACGGGCAAAGACAGTCCAATCGAAAATCGATCCATCTCAGAACCCGATGTGCTGTTAACAGAAGACGAAAAAGCAAAACCGCCAGTGACTCCTGAGCCCGTGCCGAAGAAGCCGCTTTTCTGGTCCGCAGCAACACACAGTTCCGAAAACCGCGTTCCCGCACCTGACGCCGCCACGTCCGTCCCCCCGGTTCTCAGAAATCTGCACAAATGTAAGGCTTGTGACTTTCCCGTCTCGGAAGGACGCATCTTCTGCGTGGAATGCGAAGACAAGCAATGGCGCGGCCAGAAGATATAGCTGTTCGCTCCTGGCTTTTAGCCATCCCAAAAATCCTTGTCGTTCCGACGGTTCGAGAAGCGACCCCGGAGAAACCTGCTTCTCGCCCGCAACACCCACTCTCTTTATTATTTAATGTCCCACCCCCGCGACAGATTACAATTCCTTTCCTGACTTTCGACATCAGTTCGGGAGGATAGATTTGCGCCCAATCACCCGCCGCACCACGCGACCGTACTTCGTCCTTCTTTTCCTGGCCACACTGGCCACCGCCCAAAACGCGGAACAACACACATCCCGCTATCTGGATTCCATTCGCAAGCAGCCTTCTATGCTTTTGGCATTTATTCACGAGCTTCCCAAAGGTGGCGATCTGCACAATCACCTCGACGGCGCAATCTACGCTGAAGATCTTATCGATTTCGCCGTCGACGGCGGCTTGTGCGTCGATCGAACATCCTCCCGCCTCCTGGCTCCTCCGTGCGATTCCTGCGAGACCTACACCGCCAAGCCCGCGGCGCAGTGCAGTTATCAGGATCAAGTCCTCTACAACCAGATGATTGATGCCTGGTCGATGCGCAACTGGAGGCCCGGAGACGAATCCGGTCACGATCACTTCTTCGCCGCCTTCAACAAGTTCGGCCTCGCCTCGCACACCCATGTCGCCGAAGCGATTGCCGCGGCAACCAATCGCGCCGGCATGGATCATCTTCAGTATGTCGAGTTCATGCACACTGCCGATGGCGGCGCAGCGGCGCAACTCGCAGGGAAAGTCGAATGGAATCCGGACTATGCCAAACTGCGCGACGCCCTGCTCGTCGCCGGCATGAAAGACGTAGCCGCCGAAACCGGCAAGAAGCTCGCAGCCGAAGACTCCCGCGCTAAAGAAATTCTGAAGTGCGGCGCTCCAGACGCCGCCCCCGGATGCAATGTGACGGTCCGTTATCTCTATCAAGTCCTCCGCGGATTGCCCCACGAAATCGTCTTCGCGCAGATTTTGCTGGGCTTTGAGCTGGCATCATCCGATCCGAAATTCGTCGGCCTCAATCTAGTTATGCCCGAGGATTGGTACGTTCCCATCCACGACTTCAACGAGCACATGGCCATGATCGATTACCTGCACGGTGTTTATCCCAAAGTGCACATCACGCTGCATGCGAGCGAACTCGCCATGGGACTTGTGCCGCCCGAGGATCTCACGTTTCATATCCGCGCCTCGATCGAACGCGGCCACGCCGAGCGCATCGGCCACGGCGTTTCCGTGATGAACGAAAAAGATCCGATCGGCTTATTGCATGAAATGGCGGAGCGAAACGTGCTGGTAGAAATTGCTCTCACCTCCAACGACATGATTCTAGGAGTGAGCGGCGACGAGCATCCCCTCCCGATTTATATGAAGTACGGCGTCCCCGTTGCGCTGGCCAGCGACGATGAAGGCGTAGCTCGTTCCGACATGACTCATGAATATTTGCGCGCGGTTGAAAGCTATCACCTGTCGTATTCGGACTTGAAGCGCATGGCCCGCCAGGGCCTGGAGCACAGTTTCCTTCCCGGCCAGAGTTTATGGACAGACACGAAATTAGTATTCCGCACGGCCCCGCCCTGCGCGAGAGACTCACCGGGCTCTGAAAAGCCATCCGCCACCTGCGAAGAATTTTTAGCGGCGAGCGAGCGCGCCCGGATGCAGTGGAAGCTCGAAGGCGAGTTCGACAAGTTCGAAAAGAAGTACTAACGCTGCACCAATGTTATGACCGATCAATTCACTCTCGCCGAAGCCGCCGCGCAATCAGTTCTGCAACGCACTCCGCTTCGTCCCCGCATCGGGCTGGTCCTTGGATCCGGCCTTGGCAGCTTCGCCGACTCCCTGAGCGAGGCAACCAGAATTCCTTTTCATGAGATTCCATCCTTCCCCCGTTCAACCGCAATCGGCCACGCCGGACAGATCGTGATTGGCAAAGCGGGCATGGTCCCGGTCGCTGTCATGCAAGGCCGCGTCCATCTTTATGAAGGATATTCGGCGCAACAGGTCGCTTTCCCCATGCGGGTTTTCGGCCGCATGGGAATTCGCGCCGTCATTCTCACGAACGCTGCCGGCGGAATTAATCTCACCTACAAGCAGGGCGCGCTCGTCGTACTCAGCGACCACATCAACCTGCAAGGAACCAACCCGCTCGCCGGACCCAACGACGATCGCTTCGGCCTTCGCTTTCCCGACATGACGCATGCCTACGACAAATCGTATCGCACCATGGCGCGGGAAGAAGCCCGCAAGTTAGATATGACGCTTCACGAAGGGGTTTATGCTGCCCTGCTCGGCCCGAGTTACGAAACACCCGCAGAGATTCGATATCTTCGAACCGTCGGCGCAGATTTAGTGGGAATGTCGACCGCCTTCGAAGTCATCGCCGCGCGTCACATGGGAATCAAAGTGCTCGCGATTTCTTGCGTCACCAATATGGCCGCGGGAATTCTCGACCAGCCTTTGTCTCACGAAGAAGTGATGGAAACCGGCGAGCGCGTCAAGACCAGCCTCGAAGCCCTTCTGCGCGCCGTGCTCCCGCGCATCGAGAACGATCCAGGAATTGGGCCGCAAAAAACGTGAGGCTTACTTTCCCGCCGGCGGAATAAACAACTCCGCCGGCGGAGTCACCCCATACACCCCCGCAAAACTCCCTTGATTCACAGCCAGCCCCAAACGCCCGCGCGAATCGATATAAAGCAGAGGTTGTTTCAGCGGAACGTCGCTGAACGTCCGCACAAACTTCATCGTAATCTCTTTGCCGCCTACTTTCACCGGAACTTCCTGCCCGCGCTGGTATCCAAGCTTCAAAAAATCTTCGCCGTCCAGATTCGTCACGAGATTGCCGAACGGCCCATCCGTAGCAATCACTTCCGCCGCGGCTCCGCGACCATCCACCCGCGCCGCCTTCAACTCCAGATGCACCAGCGACGCCACCGGCATTTCCGGACCGACCTTCGTCCAATCATCGCCTCGCGCCACGTGCGCGCCGACCGGCGAAAAAATATCGCGCCCGTGAAACGTCGAAGACAGCTTTGTGCCGATCATCCAATCGGTATTCGTGATCTCGTGCACGCTCTCAATCCCGTCGCGCTGCTCCACCAGCGTGATCACACCGTTATCGGGCAGCACAAAATATTGCCCGCGTTTCGACTTGGCCACAATCGCTTTCCGCGTACTCCCCACCGTCGGATCCACCACCACCACAAAGACCGTCCCCGCCGGATAGTACGGGGTCGCGCCATAAAGAAAACGTGCGCCGTCGAGAATGGAAAATGGCGTCACCTGGTGCGTCAGGTCGACGATGCGCACCTCCGGCATGAGCGAATACATCACGCCGCGGCAGATTGCAACCGAGTCGTCCAGCACTCCGAAGTCAGTCATGAAGACAATGGTTTGCGGATATTTCACGCTCTGCGCTTCGGCCATCGCCGAAATCCCGAGCAGCAAGGCAATCAGCACGATGGGTAGACTGCTTCCCATCCTTGCCGGAAGACTTAATTTGCAATTTGACTTCGAAAAAGTGCGCTTTCCAGTCGCGCCGAAAAGCCTCGCAACAATCAACAGCGGCTTCCGCCGGCGAGATGCGTCAATCATTCGCTACACTCCTTTTGGCTTGCAATTCGGGGGGGGATTTTCTGCCACCGACCACTGATCACCGACCATTGACCACTGCCTCCGCGCACCCGTGGCCAGCAAGAATACTTGGAATGCTCCCAAAACGGCAAATGGTGCTCTCTCCCTGCTTGCCGATTTATAATGTGCTGTCATCATTGCAGAGCTGCAAGGAGGATTTAATGTCAGACGTTATCCCCGAGAAATATCGCGATCTTTTTCAGAAGCGCGCCTTCGCCAATCTCGCTACGCTGATGCCCGACAGCCGGCCGCAGGTCACGCCCGTCTGGTGCGATTATGACGGTGAACACATCATTTTCAACTCCGCCAAAGGCCGCCAGAAAGATAAAAACGTCCGCCGCGATCCGCGCGTGGCGATGTCGATAATGGATCCGGAAAATCCCTACCGGTATATCGAAATTCGCGGCCGCGTTGTCGAAATTACCGAAGATGGCGCCAGCGCGCACATCGACAAAATGGCGAAGAAATATCTCGGCGTCGACAAATATCCATACGGTCAGCCCGGCGAAGTGCGCGTGCTCTACAAAGTAAAACCCGAACACACCACCGTGATGGGCTAAGCGATTCTTGTAGCGCCGGCGTCCCGCCGGCATACGAAGCCTAATCGAGCTTCGTATCAGGGCAGGCCTTCAGGCCTGCCGTTAGACCGTTTCTATTTGACGCGCCTTTAGGCGCTGAAATTTACTTCGCCGCAAGAGGGTTTCTATTCATACCCACAACCTCTGCTTCCTCGGCTTCGGCAACGTCAACCGGACGCTCGTACAACTGCTCCAGGACCGCGCGCACGAACTGCGCGAGCGCCACGGAATTTCTTTTCGCATCACCGGCATCGCCTCCCGCCGATTAGGCTGGATCGCCGACCCACAAGGTCTGAATGTGAAGAATGTGGAGCGGGCGCCCTCGCCCGCTGATAGCCGGGAATCAGGTGAAAAGCCGGCCAATGTCCGCGACTGGCTGAAGGCAACCCGCGCCGATATCCTCTTCGAAGCCACCTCCCTGAACGTCCAAACCGGCCAGCCCGCCGTCGATCACATCCGCGCCGCACTCGAGCACGGAGCCCACGCCATCACCGCCAACAAAGGCCCTATTGTCCATGCTTACCGCGAACTCCGCGACTTAGCCGCAGCGAAAAATAAGCGCTTCCTCTTCGAATCCACTGTGATGGATGGCGTCCCTATCTTCTCCCTCTTTCATGAATTGCCAGTGATTCACTTGCAAGGATTCCACGGCATCCTGAATTCCACGACAAACGTGATCCTCAGTGAAATGGAAAATGGCCTGAGCTTTGACGAATCTTTGAAAAAAGCGCAGTCCCTCGGCGTCGCCGAAACCGACGCCACCCACGACATCGATGGCTGGGACGCCGCCGTAAAAACCGCCGCCCTCATCACCGTGCTGATGGATGTTCCTGTGCGTCTGGACGAAATCGAGCGCGAAGGAATTCGCGAGCTGAGCGGCGAAGCCGTCCGCGCAGCCAAAAAAGAAGCTCGTCCCTTCAAACTCGTCTGCCGCGCCAAGAAAACGCAGAGCGGAGTCGCAGCCAGCGTTCGTCCCGAACAACTCCCGCTCGCCGATCCCATGGCGCAAATCGCCGGCACATCGTCCTACATTTATTTCGAAACCGACATCTTCCCCGGCCTCGTCCTCACCGAAGAAAATCCCGGCCTGTACGCAACTGCGTACGGCATGCTGGCGGATTTCGTCAGAGCCGCTTCTACCTCGCGGCCGCAGGACGCACGAAAATAGCGCTGGGCGAGACCCATTCCGGGAAAGTTCCGCGTCCGAAGGACGCTGGACAGTAGCCCGGCGTTTCAACGCCGGGTAAGCTGAACCAATAACGATCCCGTCCCGTAGGGACGGCTGAAATCGCGGAGCCGTTATGGCGCACACCTACGTTTCGGAACTAATCCACTGCGTATTCTCCACCAAACAACGCCGCAATCTGATCTCGGTTGAGGTGCAACAGCAACTTTGGGAGTTTCTTGGCGGCATAGCCCGCAAGAATGGCTTCAAAGCTCTCATCGTCGGCGGAACGGAAAACCATGTGCACATGCTCTTGTCATTGCCTGCAACGATGCCGCTTGCGAAGGCGATGCAATTGGTGAAAGGCGCGTCGTCCCATTGGATGAACGAGAAATTCAAGGCAGACTTCGCCTGGCAGGAGGGATACGGTGCGTTTACCGTCGGCGTGTCGCAGAAAAGCGACACGATTGCATACATTCAAAGACAAGCGGAACATCATCGCAAGCGCAATTTCGAGGAGGAGTTTCTGGCATTTTTGAAAAAGAACGGCATCGATTACGATCCGCAACACGTCTGGGGATAAAGCGTCCGGAGGACGCCTGACAGTTGCCCGGCGGTTCACCGCCGGGTAACCCACGGCAAAATGGAACCGCATCCCGTAGGGATGCTTGCACCCATCCCACGTCGTTTCGTAAAACTCGACATCTCAACCGTCCCTCCGGGACGGAATTCCATCACATTTCGCGCCTACCCGGCGTTAAAACGCCGGGCTATTATCAAACGTCCTCCGGACGTACCGCGCCTCTTCACCCGCCTCCCCGTGATAAAAATAGATAGCCATATGCTAACAACCGCCGCCGCTCCCGCCGCCCTCGACATCACCTGGGTTCGTGCCCAATTCCCGTCCCTCGCCCAAACCGTCAACGGACATCCCGCCGCGTTTCTCGACGGCCCCGGCGGCACGCAAGTTCCGCAGCGCGTGATCGACGCCATCTCCAACTACCTGCGCCGCGACAACGCCAATACCGGAGGCGCTTACGCGACCAGCCGCCACACCGACGCCATGCTCGCCGAAGCCCGCGCCGCCATGGCCGACTTCCTCAACTGCGCCGCCGACGAAATCGTCTTCGGCCAGAACATGACCTCGCTGACATTCGCCATGTCCCGCGCCATCGGCGGCGATCTCGGCCCCGGCGACGAAATCCTCGTCACCCGCCTTGATCACGATGCCAACGTCTCCCCCTGGCTCGCGCTAGAAGAAAAAGGCGTCACCATTCGTTGGGCTGAAATTCACGAACAAGATTGCACGCTCGACCTCGATGACCTTGCTTCGAAGATCAACAAGAAAACAAAACTCGTTGCGGTCGGCTACGCGTCCAATGCCGTCGGCACCGTCAATCGAGTCAAGAAAATCGTCAGCCTCGCTCACGCCGTTGGCGCACTCGTCTACGTTGATGCCGTCCATTACGGCCCGCACGGACTCATCGACGTCGCCGCCCTCGATTGCGATTTCCTCGTCTGCTCCACCTACAAATTCTTCGGCCCGCACATGGGAGTCCTCTTCGGCAAGCGCGAGCATCTCGCCCGCCTGCGTCCCTACAAGGTCCGTCCGCTCACCGACGCCGTCCCCAACCGTTGGGAGTGGGGCACGCTGAATCATGAATGCATCGCCGGGATCGCAGCCTGTGTCGATTACATCGCTGACCTCGGCCGCAATTTGCAAACAAATGAGGAAACCACCGCAGACCATGTGGAGACAGCCGCCCCCGGCTATCCGTCGAGCGAAGCTCGAAGTCTGTCCACGTCCCCACGCCGCGCCGCAATGGTCGCCGCCTTCGAAGCCATCCACCGCTACGAATTCACTCTGATGACCCGCCTGTTCGCTGGTCTCTCGAAAATCCAGAACATAAAAATCTACGGCATCACCGACCCCGCGCGCTTCGCCGAGCGCTGCCCCACAATCGCCCTGCGCGTCGAAAACCAAAACTCCGACCAAACGCCCCTCGCTCTCGCCACCAGATTAGGCGATCGCGGCTTCTTCACTTGGGATGGAAATTATTACGCCCTGAATCTCACCGAGCAACTCGACGTGGAAAAATCCGGCGGCTTCCTCCGCATCGGCCTCGTCCACTACAACACCGCCGAAGAAGTGGACCGCCTCCTGCAAGCGATCCAAGAAATTCTCTCGTAGAGCGCAACGCTTCTCTTGCCAACACGCCAGGGCGCACAGGGGCACCACCCGCTGCGGGTACTGGCCAAGCGATGACCACAGTAACCGCAACGCCCCGCAACACTGTTGACTCCCGAATTGCCCGCACTTACCGTGGAAATGACCGATGTTTGCTGATCGCCAAGCTGGGATGGGCAATCTTTCCCGCCGAGTTTGAATCCCGAAAAGTGTCCGCGCAAGCAAACGAATCTGAATCACTGAACTTTAACAATCATCGCCGTACAGCCGTCTTTGGCGCCGGAGCGCCCACGCAATGAAACAAATTTTCTGGCCTGTCGCAATGTTGTTCGCCTGTGTCTTAGCCGCGCAATCTCAATCGCATCCCGTCAAGGTTCACGTTCATGTGATTCTGGTGGACTCCGAATTGAACCAGAAACCTGTGCCGTTCCTGAACGTGACGTTAAAGGGCTCTGCAACTTCGTCGGACGTGAAAACCCGGCTCGATGGCGGCGCCGACACCGCTCTTCCGCCCGGCGCATACACAATCACCACGGCTAAGCCGATTGATTTCGACGGCAAGCGCTATTCCTGGTCGGTGCGCGTAACGCTCGCAGGCGCCGAGAAAACGATTGATCTAACCAACGAAAATGCCAAGGTCGAGGACAATGTAGCTGCAGCAGCCCCTCGCTCCTCCGGCGCATCCACCGGCGACCTGACCGAACAGTTCAAGAAACTGAAGAGCACAGTGGTAACGGTGATCAGCGAATCTGGGCACGGCACCGGCTTCTTCGTGGATGCAAAGGGCCTGGTCCTGACCAATCAGCATGTGGTCGCGCAATCTCAATACCTGGCTGTGCAATTTGATCGCGAGCATAAAATCGCTGCCCGCCTCATCGCCTCCGATCCGCAAAAAGATGTGGCCCTGCTCTGGGTAAATATGAGTGCGCTCCCCGGCGCCACGCCGGCAGTGCTGGCCCATTCCAGCGGCGGCTCTGTGTTCGTGCAGGAAGGCGAGCGCGTGTTCACCATCGGCAGCCCGCTCAGCCTCGACAAGATCATCACTACCGGCATCGTCAGTAAAGTCGACACCCACACCATCATGTCCGACATCAATATTAACCCCGGCAATTCCGGAGGCCCATTATTCAACAATGCCGGCCATGTGATCGGATTGACGACTTTCGGCGCCAGCGCCGAAAAAGGTCCGGGCGTTTCCGGAGTGGTGCGCATCGAGGAAGCGGTGGCGCTGCTCGCGGAGAATCGCGCCAAGGCCGCCGGCACTCCTCCACCGGCCGATCTGCTTCCCGTCGAACCGTTGACGCCGTATCCCGTGGAAGGTTTGAAGGCAGTCCTGCAAATAGAAAAGTACGATTCCCGGCCCTATTACTTTTACGCCGGAGATTTCGAAGTCGCACTCTCCACCCCGCCATTCGACTACCGCGAAAAAGAGGAAGATCGTTTGCGCGCCGAACGCACCCAAAAGAAGCGCAACCGCAAAGACACTAATAATTCAGACGCGTCGCAACAAGACGCCGATCGCGAGGACGCTCCCCGCGATTGGGAGTCCGAAGCCGGCGGCAACCGCGCCGTTCTTGGCATTTATGTTGTTCCCAAAGTCAGGGAAGGATTCGGCTCCGCTTTGTCCCGCAGTCTGCGCAATGGCAACGGTGCCGCCAATCTGAAGTTTAAGACCGACTTCCAGAGCATGAAGCTCTACTGCGGAGAAAAAGAAATCCAGCCAATTCATCCCGGAAGAATTCCGCTCACCGTCAACCTTCACAACGCGTCCGTGAAGCTTGAGGATTCCACTTATAAAGGAGCGTACTTCTATCCGCCCGACGCCGTGAATCCCCAATGCGGTACGGTCAAGATCGCCATTTATTCATCGAAGAGCGAAGTGCCCGTCGTCAAAGTTTTTGATGGCAACACAACCGGCCGCATCTGGGCGGATTTCGATGCTTTCCGCCGCGCCGAGGTGGAAGCGCATTCCACCAAGGCCCAGAGGTAGCAGCCATAGCCGCTCTTTATCTGGCTGAAGCGATGGAAAATTACGATGGGTTCGAGGATGGACCTAGCCGAGCCCTGGCAGGAGTGGGGCGCGGGCCACGATGATCTAAGTCAAGCCGAGTTGTTCTACGGCCAGCGCTTGGCACTATCGTCCCATCCCGCAGCCCGCACCGGTTGAGCCTGCGGCACCACCGGCGGCGACGGTATGCGAATCGGTTGTTGCGGTCCATTCACCGCGGTTGGCAGAGCCGATTTCCCCAGCTCCGAGTTCATCTCTTTTTCTTCCGACAGCAAAGGAGCCACCAGCCGCAGCGCTTCCACTTCTCTTTCCAGCCGGGTTAGCTCCATCTCTTTCTGTCGCAAAACTTCGTAGACATTCTTCATATACAGGGCACCTGTAAGTCAGTCGTAAGCTTCAGCAGCTTTTCTCGAACTTTAGCAGAGTTACACCCCTTGTCAAGCGATTACGCCCTAACTGCCAAGATTCGGGGTTGCTCTTGTTCTCTTAATCGATGCCAGGCGAGGCGGATCCCTTACCTGGCGCGGCTTTTACTCGATATCCACAGTTCCTTCACACAGGCTGAAACCATTCTTCCTGGTTCTCGCCGGAGCCGCAATCGCGAAAACCCGCGTCCCCCCTCCCTTGCGGCGCGTAATCGGCAGGACGGGCTGCACAAAATCCTGTCACCTTCCTGTGGACGACGCGCACTCCACTGAAAACAAAGCAGATAAAAGCGCTGAGTTTTTATTGACTTAAAGTCTAGAAGGAGTAAAACAGTATCGTTCTTTGACAGTTTCTTAAGTTTTTCCGGTTGGTGCGGCGTCCGGGGCTCAAGCTGAGTCACTCTCACATTGAAAAATGAGGAGAGAAGGCCAGCAAGGGTCTATAGCAAAGCGCTGGTCGAGGAGAACGGGAAGCCCAGTCGAAGGCAGGATAGAGTTCCGAGGCGTTGGGTAGGTTTTTCCGGTTGGCGGTAAGCCCGGAGCCCGAGCGAAGATCGCGCACAGCACCCCGCAAGGGAAGCTACTCCGCAGGTCAAGCAAGGGTCTAACGCGAGCTACTGGCCGAGACGAATGGACCCAACACCACCTCGGAGCTCTTAATTTCTTGGAATCAGTTCTGCGGGTTCTCGTTCTGGGCGCGTCCTCGTAAACCCCTTCAGTTGGAATCCGGGTTTCTCCAGGTACTAAGTACTGGGTACTAGCAACTGCTTAGCCTTGCTTCCGCGAAACAATAACCCACACGGTGCCCCGGCCCTCGCAGTAACGGCAGCGTTCGTCCCCTAACAACTTTCCCGTGCCGCGGCATTCCAGGCAATTGGCCACAATGTGCAACTCCTGAAGCGAACTCTCTGGCAGCTTGGCCGGGTCCTTGAATGTTTCAGCGTCGTGGTAGTCGCGCAGCCAGAAGACCAGCTTTCCTTCCAGGTCTTCGCGCTCTTTGGTGCTGAGTTGTTCGGAACGCCGCGGCCACCATTCACCAATGCACCCGTAACACACCAGCTCGCCGGCATCGAACAAAGCGCCGGGATCGGAGCGGCGAGAGTACTTCTTGCACCAGGCACAGGGACTCACGCCAAGAAGGCCCAAAGCGTCCTTCAGTCGGTCGAGGTCGAGCTGTTGGCGGGCCAGGATCTCTTCTGCGGTCGTATTGGATTTTTCAGCCATGGATTTGTCGGATTCGTTCCCCAGCGGAACGCTGTGAGGCGTTCAGGATACACAATTTCGGCATCCGCTCGCGTGGCTAATCCACGTGCTCGCCCACCTCGAACCCTTCCTCGGCATGGGGCAGCACGTCCCGTTCGCCGGCAATCCATACATACAACGTCGGCAGCAGAAAAATACTCATCACCAGGTCCGCAATCAATCCGCCTACGATGACAATCGCAAACGGTCGTTGAGAATCAGATCCAATCGCGTGCGACAGAGCCGCCGGCAATAGTCCCAGAGTCGCCACCAGCATCGTCATCATGATCGGCCGCAATCTCAACACAGCTCCCTCCACCGCTGCATCTTCAATGGTGAAGCGCCGGGCTCGAAGCTGGTTGATGTATTCCAGCATGATCACTCCGGTCTGCACCGACACCCCGAACAGCGCCAGAAAGCCAACTCCAGAGGAAACGCTGAAATTGGTGCCCGTGACCAGCAGCGCTAATAGGCCCCCAAAGCGAGCCATCGCCACGTTGGCCAGGATCAACAATGCCCACTTGAAAGACTTGAACATCGTATAAAGGATGACGAAGATGACGAGGATGGTGATGGGCAGCACGATGAGCAAGCGTTCGTCCGCCCGCTTCTGGCTCTCGTATTCTCCCGCCCAATCGATGTGATAGCCGGGCGGGAGTTTCACCTGTTCGTTGACTTTCTTCATGGCCTCTTCTACCGCACCGCCGAGGTCCCGGCCCCGGACGCTGTACTTGATGGCAACATAACGCTGATTGCCTTCGCGATAGATTTCCGATCCCCCGTCCTTCTCTTCGATCTTGCACAGCTGCGCCAGCGATACCCGCTCTCCCGAGGGCGATAGCAGTCGAATGCTCTTGATCGCTTCTTGCGTACTCCGGTATTGCGGTAAATAGCGCAGCGTTAGATCGTACCGCGCCTCGTCCTTAAGAACTTGCGTGAGCGCATTACCGCCCACCGCGGTCTGCACCGCATCCTGCACGTCTGTCACGTTGATCTGGTAACGAGCCGCCGCATCGCGGTCCACCGTCACATTCAGATTGGGCTGGCCCAGCACATGCAAGACTCCCAGGTCTTCGACTCCCTTCACTGTCCCCATAATGCTGGCGATCTGAGCGCTCTTTTCTTCCAGCGTCTTCAAGCTATCGCCGTAGACCTTGATGGCCAACTCCCCTTTTACTCCACTGACCGCCTCTTCCATGTTGTCTTCGATGGGCTGAGAAAAGCCCCAGATGACGCCCGGAATCTTGTTGTTGAGCTCGCGATTCATGGCGGCGATCAGTTCGTCTTTGTCCTCATGAAAAACCGGCCTCCAATCTTCCTTCGGCTTCAGATCGACGAAGTACTCGGTATTGAAAAAACTCGTCGTATCCGTGCCGTCATCCGGCCGTCCCGTTTGGCTGGTGCATCGCGGGACCTCGGGGAAAGAGCAAAGTATGATCCGCGCCTCGTTCATCACCCGGATACCCTCGTCCGGCCCCGCACTGGGCGCAAGCGTGCCCCGCACCCAGAGCGCGCCTTCATCCAGATGGGGCAGGAATTCGGAACCGATGACGCCGCTGAACGCAAGAAAAAGCGTAAAAAGAAACCCGACCACGCCCACACCCAGCACCAGCCCGCGCCTCCGAATCGCCCACCGGATCGCGCTTCGATAGTGCTTGACCAAAAACTCCATAATCGGATTGCGCCATTCCTTCGCTCCCTTCGCAAAAGCGAAACTGGCCAGCACAGGCGCAATCACTATCGAGAACAGTAGTGCCCCCAGCAGAGCGAAAGCTACTGTCCATGCCATGGGATGAAAAAGCCGCCCCTCGACGCGCTGTAACGTAAAGATTGGCAAGTAAGCGGTGATGATGATTCCAATCGCATAAAAAACCGGGCGCTGCACTTCATGCGACGCTTCACTGATTTTTTCGTTCGGCGTCTTGACCCCATTCTTCTGGACCAGGTGGCGCACGATGTTTTCAATCATCACCACCGCGCCATCCACCACCATGCCGAAATCCAGCGCCCCGAGCGACAAAAGGTTCGCCGGAATATGTCGCAAATCCAAACAGATCGATGCAAACAGCAGTGAAAACGGAATCGTCGCCGCCACGATCAGCGCACCCCGCACATTGCCTAAAAACAAAAACAGGATGATCGAGACCAGGATCATCCCTTCCGTCAGGTTGTGCAGCACCGTGTGGCTGGTGAAGTGAACCAGGTCGCTGCGATCGATAAACGGAACAATCTTCACTCCCGGAGGCAGAATATGGTCGTTCAGTTCCTCCACTTTCTTGTGGATGCCCTGCAGCGCCGTATCTGCCGCCGCGCCCTTCCGCAGCAGCACAATGCCTGACACCACATCGTCGTTATCGATGATCTTCCCATCTTCGCGATGAATCCCTTTGGCAAACTGCCCCAGCCGGATCTTCGGGCCTTGCGCAACCACGGCAATGTCCTTCACCCGCAGCGGTGTGCCGTTCTTGGTCAGGATGACCGTCTGTTCAATGTCGCGGACACGGTCGACCAATCCCACCGAACGCACGTTGATCTGCTGCAGCCCCTCCTGGATGAAGCTTCCGCCTGCGTTAGTGTTGTTGGTGGTGAGTTGTTGTTCGACTTGTGCGAGGCTCAGTCCGTAAGCGACAAGCTTGTTCGGGTCAACCCGCACCTGATATTCCCGTGTAGGCCCGCCGAAACTTGACACGTCGACAATGTCTGGTACGGCTTTGAAATTCTTTTCGACGACCCAGTCTTCAATGGACTTCAACTCCATCGCGTCATAGGCTGGATTGGTACTGCGCAGCGTGAAAAAATAAATCTGCCCGACCGGGCTCCAATCCGTGCCCATTTGTGGCACCACCCCCGGCGGCAGCGTAACCTGGCTCAGCCGCTCCAGCACCCGCTCCCGGTTCCAGTCGTTGTCCGATTCGTCGTCGAAGATCAGCTTCAGGTCAGAGAGTCCGAACAGTGAGAACGAACGCAAATGCACCACATGCGGGATCCCGTTCATCACAACCTCGAGCGGAATCGTGACCTGCTGTTCGATCTGCTCCGCCGAAATCCCCGGCCATTGCGTAATGATCTCAACGTAGTTGTCCGCAACATCGGGGTAGGCCTCAATCGGTAACCGCTTGAACGAAACAATCCCTCCGGCGAAAAGGATCAACGCCAGCGCCAGAACCAGCAGCCGGTTGCTCAATGCGAAATCGACGACGCGGCGTATCATTTATCTTTCCACCTCAATTGCTCCGCTCTACTGTTCCACCGTGTTTTGCAGCGCCAACGCGTTTGACACCACTCGATCTCCGGACTTTATCCCGGACACCACCTCCTGCGAGTTCCCGGGGAGCATCTTTCCCGTGACTACTTCCAGTCGCTTGAAGTGGCCGGCTGCGATCGGCACGTAGACCCACTCCCGGTCGTGCAGGTGCAAAATGGCAGTGGCTGGAACCGCAGCGCGACTCTCCGCCTGCTTTCCGTAGAACGTGGCCGTGACGAACATGCCGATGCGCACCTCTCCCGGATTCGGAACTTCCAGCCGGACCTTTGCTGTGCGCAGAGTGGGATCCAGAACCGACAAGATGTTATCGATCCGTCCTTTGAAGACCTTCTGGGGATACGCGTTCAGGTGAATGTCGGCGAATTCGCCTACATGCACAGCGTCGAGATCGTTTTCGTAAACGTCGCAGATGATCCACACATAAGACAAATCAGAAATCGTAAACGGATTTGGCCCAGACAGACCCTGAACCCCCGATGCATTGGTTACTTGCTGGTCGGTAATTACGCCCGAGATGGGAGCGGTTACATCGACTATCCCCGAGGGATGGTCTTTATCAATGTCGAGTGTTCGCAACTGTTCGGTCGACGCTTCCAGATCGGCCTGTGCATTTTTTGCCGCGTCCTCTGCCTGTTCGAGAGCGCTTCTGGCAACCGCACCTTTCTCGTAAAGAATCTGCTGCCGCTGCAACTGCTGCCGCGCCAGTAGTTCGTCGTTCACCGCCTTCCGGTAGATTTGGTAAGCCCCGGAAATATCGTTGCTCCGAACTCGCATCAATACTTGGCCTTTTTTCACGACATCGCCCAGCCGCGCCTTCACTTCCAGCACTCGTCCCGCAGCTAACGAAATCACGGGTACGGAGCGCGCGATATCAGGCTGTACCACTCCGGTGACGTTCAGAGCCGGGGCGGCCTTATACTCAACCGCCGTCGCCAGGGGAAATTGCTCCGGATGATCCACCTTGAAATTGTTCGAGTCCAGATCAGCCTGAACATTTGCTGGAGGCGGAGCCTCGGCCTTCGGATCTGCTTTGCCGGCGTTGCAGGCAGCCAGCAGGAACGAACACGCCGCCAGCATTAGGATCTGGGGAAAATATCTGATCTTCACTGGATCACCTCGCGTCCCACCGCCTGATTCAACTGCGCCGCCGCCGTCAAATACGATCCCACCAGGTTCACGTAACTTAATTCCACCGTGCGGTATTCCGCCTGCGCATTTAGAAAATCCAGCAGCGAAGCGCCGCCATGCTGATAAGAAAAAGTAATGGTCTCGCGCACCCGCACCGCCTGCTGCAGGTACTTCGCTTTGTAAGGCCGCAGTAGAATGAGATCGCTCTCCACCGTGGCGTAATTGGAATCAACGTCGCTCAGCACGCCCGCCTCGGCCGCATCCCGCAATCTCTCATTCCGAGTGATATCCAGCTCCGTGCGCAGCTTCTCCCCCTGGTTGCGATCAAAAATGCGCAGCGGGAAGGATGCGCTCACGCCGAGCGTATTTATTCCGAAAGGGTTATTGTTCGACGAGTTGTGGGTATACCACGCGCTCCAGATCGGATCGGTTGAACCGTTGGCCACCGCCAATTTGTGATCCGTTTTGGCTTTGTCCACGGATTCCACCGCTGCCTTTAAGTCCGGCCGGGAATCCAAAGCGATCTTCCTGAACTCATCCTGCGGCGGAAGTTGGTCGTTGAAATCGTAGACTCCGATCACGTCAAACTGCTCCAGCGGAGTTCGCGAATTCAGCATGGTGCGCAGCTGGATCTTCGCGTCTTCCAGGTCCTCCTCCGCAGTTTGCAAATCCGATTCATACTGCACTCGCTGCAGTTCCAACCGGTCAAGATCGATTTGCGCAATGTCGCCGGCGCTGTAACGGTCGCGGCTTATCTGCAACAAGTGGTCGTAATAGGCAATGTTGTCTTTTGCCAGCTGCAGCACCGCTTTGGCCTGAAGCGCCGATACAAATGCGCTGCGTAAGTTGAACAGCATGGTCCGCTGCATGTCGTCGTGGCTCGAAATCGCTATCAGCGTTCCCTTCTTCGCGCTCTCCAAACGCAGCTCCCGCTTGTGCTGCCGCTCGTGCAGATAACTAATGCTCGGCGACTCAAAAGTCCCGGCCAGGGGCCGCCACACGCCTCTGTCAGGAGCGATTTGCGTCCCGTCAACCGACAAGGTGAGGTTCGGATTCGGCCTTAGAAACGCCGTAATCTCCTGCGCCTTCGATTCATCGATATTCACCTTGTCGGCCAGCAGCGTGGGATTATCCAACTGAAATCTTTCTTTCACCTGCTCCCAGGTCCAAACCTGAGGCGGCGGCGACACTTGCGCCGCTGCCGGGAACACCGCCCCCGGCACCGTTAACATCAAGAACCACCAAAGTCTTTTCCACATAGGTACTCCGTGCAATTGCTCCCGGAATTTTTCCAACCTTCCGTAAAGACGTAACTTGTACGTCTGAGCTCGCACCATCGCCGTCGCGAGTGTGCGTATAAGCATCTGGTTTTTCCCGTAAAGATTCTCTAAAGATTCTCGAAAGACGAGGGACAATCGCTGCGAATTTATTGCTGCTGCAGATCAGCGATTCAACTAATAGAATCCGGGAACGTCGGCGAACTACCCGAGCAGAGATAAAGGAGGAGCCCGGCCTGCGTGGAGAACGCAAGCCCTCGACAGCTGCGAAACGTACGCAACACAATCCTGAAACAACCGAACGTCCAGAGCAGGAATCCAACTCCCGCTCGCCACCATGAGCGGAGTCCCCTCCACGCGATTCACCCAGCCTGAAGTCTTTTCGCTTCCCGCCTGCCGTACCGCGCGTTTGCTGACCGTCGAATCTTCCATCTCGGCCCGCATGGCATTCAGATCGTCCGTCGCCGAGATCACCGGAAACAGCAAAACCAGCGCGCATGCCAGGGCCAGTAAAAACTGCAGCGCACTCACCTTGCGCGCCAACCGCGCCCCCGCGCCACGCCGCCACAGCCAATACGCCGGCAGCGCCAACAGCAGCCACACGAGATTGAGCAACAGTTCCATCGCCGCCTATTACAAGAAACGTAACACGATGACTAATAAAAAACTTGTAATTAGTTTTTCAGATACCGAAACCTAAAGTCAATGTAACCAGGGTACCGTCCGCCAAACCCGGCACCCGGCTTCCGCCAACCGGATGCCGCCCGCTACGGCCCCACCGCCACCAGCAGCGCCGCCGGTGTTTTCATCTGCTGTTTGTAGATAGCATTCCGCTTCGCGATCTCACCGTTCACGTTCACGTACACCACATAAGATCCGTACGGCAAGTTCTCCCCAAACGGCAGCGCCATTCCTATCGTGCCTCGCTTCAAGGGAAAGTGCTGATAGCCGATCTCGGTTGCCCGGCCATCCTGCGCCACCGCTTTCACGTCGAAGGTTAAATCTACATCGTCCACCGTCGCATTCGAGACTTCGACGCTACCCTCAATACGGTTCGCATTTACGTGCGCCGGAACCTTCCACACCACCGTCAGCGCTTCCACTACCTTGATCACGAATGATTTCCGCACCGCCTGCTGCGGGTTGCCGCCATCCCTCACCACGATCACAAACTGAAATTCTCCCGCTCGTTGAGCCTCGCCCCGCAGCGCCCCGTTATCCTCCAGGATCATTCCCGGCGGCAGCTTACCCTTCTCCACGCTCCAGTGCAGCACCGGCACATAATTGCCTCGTGCATGAAAACCCGAATTGTACGGCCCGTGCGGATACGTGACCGGCATCTCCGCCGGTTCAATCACCAGTCCAGTCTGATTGTTTTCAGGTTGCCCATTATCGGATGCAGAACTCTCCGCCGAAGTTTTGTCTGGCAGAGTTTTAATCGTCGCAGGCGCGCTCTTTTGCCCCGCTGCCGCCTGCCCCATGGCCGCTGCGCTCAACGCCATAATCAGCGCGCCTGCCAGCGCAGTCCGATATTGCGCACTCCGAAATTGCGGATTCCGAAATTGAATGACCGGCAATCTGAATCCCCAGTTCATCTTTTTAACCGCGCCATGTTAACCCGCGCCCACGGGGCAGGTCGTTGTGCATTGGATGTCCAAATACGAAACTCCGCGCCCCTGCCAGAATGTAAAGATATATATAACTTGCGCGGCCCTCCCTATTTTTATAACGCCCCGCTACTTATTGAAATGATACGGGTTGGAATGATACGGGTTAAAAGAATAATTCGTGTGCTAACCTCAAACCAAAGTGCCACGATTTCCAGATTCAATTTCTGCCAGGGGGATGTTATGTCAGTACGTAAAGGGATCGCTCCGCTCCTCGCTCTCACCATGCTTGCCTTTCTAGTTGCCTGCGGCGGCAGTAGTTCGCCCAAAGTCGTACCGCCTCCCGGCGGCGGCTTCAACAACACCAGCCTGAACGGCACCTACGTGTTCTCAACGTCAGGTGTGGACGCCAGTGGATTCTTCACGACCATCGTTGGCTCCTTCACCGCCCAAGGCGGCAGCATTTCGGGAGGGACGCTCGACCTCGTCAGCGCAGACCCCAATGTTCTCGTCAACCCTAACGTGCCGATCACTAGCTCAACTTATAGAATCACGGCGGATGGCCGGGGGCAGACTACTCTTAACGCTTCGATCGGGCCCATTGGCTTGGATTTTGTTCTGACCTCGACCTCGCACGGCCTGATTACCGAATTTGACGCTAACGGTACCGGTAGCGGAACCATTGACCTGCAGTCCAATGCGATCGCCCAAACAGCGATCACCGCACTTTCCTTCAGTCTTACGGGAACAGGTCCTGGCCCATCGTACTCACCCTCTGCCACAGTAGGTTCGGTTACTTTAAACGCTTCGGGCGGCGTGACGGCCGGAATCCAGGACTCGCAAGCTACAACTGGCCAGTCCATCGGAACAACCTCCTTTATCACTGTCGGGACCGGCACGACCCCAGGAACAGCCCAACTCATTACTACCGGCACCTATAAGTTCGACGTTTACGCGATTGATAGCACACACCTGAAATTTATCGAGACCGATGGTTTGCTTTTTACTTCCGGCGATGCATACACTCCGGCAACTTCTATCCCCTCGGGTACGCTCGCTTTCACCATGTCGGGATTCGACACGACCAGTAACCCTTTGGCTCTTGGCGGTTTGTTGCCTGCGAGTTCAACCGGTACGATTACGGCGGGTCTTGAGGACTATAACGATGGTGGCAATGTAAACCAGGTCACCACTGTCGCCGGCAGCTTTGCCGCCCTTTCCGGTGGACGCTCGGTGCTGACCCTCAACAACTTCGTAAACGGTGCCGCCAGCGACCTTCCTGGCTCCTACACATTCGCCGCCTATCCTATTACTTCCAACGGTGTCACGGGTATCCAACTCCTGGAGATCGATGGCCTCGGCGTCACAACCGGATCAGCTTTCCTCCAGTCCTCTGTATCTCTCGGCGCATCCCAGGGATACGGCCTGAATCTCTCCGCCGTCAACTCCGGAAACGGTTCGGGCGCTTTCGAGGAAGATGATATCGCCCAGTTCACTACGACCAGCAGCGGTTTTAGCGGAATTGTCGATATCAACGACGAGGGCAACACAAACTTCGATCAGGCTCTAAGCGGTAGTCTCACGGCTCCGGACAGCACCGGCAGGGGCACAGCCACCACTACCGAACACGGCAACGCCTTCATCAGCTATGCCTTCTATGTCGTGAACAGCTCAACCATTCTTTTCCTCGAGACCGATACCAATCAAATCGGAGCGGGGATATTCGAACTTCAGAATGCTTCTGCCTCCCCGGGGGCAGAACCGGGCATCGTAACGCTCCGACCGGCGCCCCAGGCGCATGCCCTCAGACGCAAGTGAATTGACTTGCCAGTCCACCAAGGGCGCGGCTCTCAAGCCGCGCCCTTGTTCGTTGCGTTAAACACAAGATTCGTATCGGGGCACGCCTTCAGGCGTGCCGAGTCCGCCTCACCCCTCACCCTCGTGACCTTAGTTACCTTTAACGAATGACCCTTCTTGCCGCACAATCCCATTAGACCTTTGCAACGTTTGGAGACCAAGCTTGCTCTATCAACGCATTCTGCGCATTTCCTTCTTCCTGCTCGTCAGCGCTTCGCTAGCGTCGGCGCGCGATCTCGCGCTGGTCTCCAATAAATCTAACGCCGTGGCCGGCATCACCGTCCCCGATCTGATCAAGGTTTGCAAGGCGCAAAACAATCGATGGCCGGATGGCAAGCCCATCACCTTCATCATGCGCTCCCCATCTGCGCCGGAAATGAAGTTAGTTTTGCAAAAGGTCTACGACATGCCCGAGAGCGAAGTCAACGGCCTGATCGTCACCTCCAATCACGGACGTCCCAACCACCCCGCAATCCTGGTCGTCGCCTCCGATGAAGAACTTGTCAACAAGGTCGCAAACCTCCCCGGCGCGATCGGTGTCGTAGATGTCTATTCGATTAATAGCAGTGTCGCGGTCGTAAAGATCGCAGGCAAACTCCCCCTGGAACCCGGATACTTGTTGCACGGAAACTAGAGCGGTCCGGACCTCGGCGTTGAAAGAGCACGGCTTCAGCCGTGCCGCGGCGGGCTCGATGAGGATGCGGGCTTTAGCCCCTGAGGGACGTTAAGCCAGGAAACTTAAAATGCCGGCACCTGCAAAAAAACTCGCGTCCGATAAATCTGCCGGTGCCAACGGCCGCCGTTACCCGCGCTTTGCCATCGACGCCCGCATGCAGGTCCGCATGTTTCAAGCCGGAGAATTCCAAAATTGTTGGGGACGCACCACCGAACTCGGACAGGACGGCATCGGCGCTACGCTCACTGGCGAACTCGAAACCGGCGAAATCGTTTCTCTCGATATTCCTCTGCCTCTCAGTCCCTACCCGCTGAAGGTTCGCGCCGTCGTCCGTTACCGCGACGGCCTCCGCTACGGCTTCGAGTTCCTCACCCTCAACGACGCCCAGCGCGAAATAATCCGCCGCGTCTGCGAAGTCCTCGCCACCAAATCCTGATCCACTCACATTCGGCAATTTGCGATTGCATAATGCGGTAATTCGAAAAAACTCAACCACCATTCTGATTTTCAATCTCCAATTGCCAAATCACAAAATCACCAAATTACCAGCGGTAGGGTCAATGAGCGTAATCGCGCTTTATCAACAACAACGTTGAAGAACACCGATTGTGCCCATAATCGCTATAGTGGCGAAGATCAAGAATACGATACCCATGAATCGCAGGTAAACACGGAAGCTGGGCCGCTGCAGCCAGTTCATGAAGGGATTCGGAAATAGCGACTGTTTGTTTATTCGCACCGCAAGATCTTGAATTGCGGCGGGTCGAAGCAGGCAGCTTGCGCCTACTGCCGCGATGGCCAGAATAAGAGCAAACTCAACTATTTTCACGATTCGAAAGTCTACGCTTTAGGGCATCACCCTTTCAATGACTACTGCTAACAGGCCTTAGCGCTCATTGACGGATCTTGAGTGTAACCGGGATTTTTCGCCACTCTAATGCGAACTGGTTGCGGTCTGTCGACAGCGGACTTGCTCATGTCGTTCAGGCGGCATGATCCCGCGCTGCGGAATCTGCATGCGGAGTTCAACCTTCGGATATTCGGGTGCAATCTCCACGGTGCAAGAAGTTGCGGCAAGGTCCGTGACACATGGAAGTGATGAACCAACGTCCGAGTTCGAGCAGACGATGTACTTTCCCACGGTGATCGGGTCGAGTTGAAACTCTCCGACACCATTTGTCAGCATGCTCGACTCAACAATCGGGCAGGTTTCATGGCACGACCAAAAGACCATAACGGCGACGTGTCGAGCGGGTTCTCCATTGCGATCAATGAGGACCACGCGAAGCGTCCCGCGCTTTCCATCCCCATGAAGAAGGACTCCGGGTGCGTTTTCGGCAGATTTCTGGCCAGAGGCGCCGAGGCTTAACACTAGCAACCCGGCAAACATCAGAGCTTTCATTGGTTGGATGATACAAACGCGGAACAACTGTTGTAAACAGATGGGATGAGAAGGCCGGTCTCCGGACGGGATGCTGTACGCTCCCAAGTTATCGACGTGCTCAAGGCACAGATAAAAAGGAGACCGGCAATGAAAAAGATTAGCACCGCGGCAGTGACG
>Ga0210394_10000073_pt1 | contig 245086 bp, 224 predicted proteins | sample IncBWC12MmetaG_FD_160121 | JGI IMG/M metagenome (GOLD analysis project Ga0210394, IMG submission 160121) | Forest soil microbial communities from Barre Woods Harvard Forest LTER site, Petersham, Massachusetts, United States - Inc-BW-C-12-M | ecosystem: Environmental > Terrestrial > Soil >... | reverse complement strand
GAGTAGCAGTTTCCTCCCTTCGGCGGTCACCGCCAAGCGGACCCTGCGCCGATCCGTCGTGGCGGAGTGTCGCTGCACGAGCTGCCGCTCGACGAGCCCATCGGCAATGCGGCTCATCGTCGGCGCCCGCACCTGCTCCAGCGCTGCCAGCTCACCCACGGTCTTCTCGCCCATGAAGACCAGAACCGAAAGCGCAGACAGTTGCGCCGGACCAATGCCGGCGGCCGCATCTTCGCTCCGCACCATTCTCAGCAGCTTGATGGCGCCCGAGTGAAGAGCGTCCGCGATTGTGGCTCTGCGCGCCTGCTCGCTTGACATGCCGTCTCCTTAGGTACACTATTGATTAGTAGAGCTAACTAATAGCAATGCTACAAAGGAATACTACCATGAGAGATCAATATGCTGCTCGCAAGCCTGCAGCGAGCGCACCGGTAAGTCTCCACGAACGCAACTCCGCAGCCCGCGGCCTGCTCACAATGGCGGGGGCGCCATGAGCGCCAGGTTGAACGGCATTCTGCAGCTTGCCATCACGGTGCAGGACATGGGGCGCGCGACCGCGTTTTACCGCGAGGTGCTCGGGCTCAAGTTTCTGATGGGAGACGCCCAAATGGCGTTCTTCGATTGCGGCGGCGTGCGCTTATACCTCACACGCGGGGAGGGCACAGCACACGATCCCGGAACGGGAACGATCTACTTCAGAGCCACCGACCTGGATGCGCAGTGCGCTGCGCTCAAAGCAGGCGGTGCGGCAATTCATCAGGAGCCGCAGCGCATCGCGCGTCTTCCCGATCACGACCTCTGGCTCATGTGGATCCGCGACTCGGAAGGCAATCTGCTCGGCATCATGGAAGAGCGCAAGCACTGAAGGCGCGCCGCCGAAAGTCATCGAAGTTTGACGATCTCGGTCGATCATGCGATGGGGCGGTCATTGTTGTGTGCTGGACCCTGGGAGAGAATGCGGCTCCTGCTTGTGACTAAGGAGCGCAGCGATGGCTCGGTACACCGGCGGTTGTCTGTGCGGCGCGCTGCGCTATGAAGCCACAGGGGAGTCTCTGGCCTGCGGTCACTGCTATTGCGTCGATTGTCGCAAAGCATCGGGTTCTGGCTTCATCCCGTTCATGGAGTTTTCCCGCAGCGCCGTGCGCTTTAGCGGCCAAGCCCTGCAGCACCGATCGCAGGCCGCGCGCGGCACGGAGGCGGTGCGCAATTCCTGTGCTATTTGCCATGGCCTCGTATTCGGCGGGGCAGTCGAGGATGCAAAAACTTTCAACATTTACGCAGGCTCGCTCGATGAGCCGCACGCCTTCCAGCCGACGATCGCGATTTTTACGCGCAATCGCCCGCCGTGGGCGCTCATCCCGCCGGGCCTGACGATTTTCGATGCGCTGCCGCGATGAATACAGGCGCCGCCACTTTAGGCGCGGGCATCATTCGCATCGCATGTCGCCATTCGGTCGCGGAGACGCTGCAGCGGCTCGAGTCGCTCCTCAAGGAGCGGGGCATTATCGTCTTCGCGCGGATCGACTTTAGCGGCGATGCGGGCCGCGCCGGTCTCACCATGCGCCCGGAGCAGCTGCTGATTTTCGGCAACCCAAAGGCCGGAACGCCCTTGATGCAAACCGCGCCGGCCGCAGGTCTCGACCTGCCATTGAAGGCACTCGTGTGGGAGGCCTCCGACGGCAGGGTCTGGCTCGCTTACAACGATCCGCAGTACATCGTGCAGCGTCATGGCCTGGACGCCGTGCTCGGCGCCAATCTCGCGGGCGTGGTACCGCTCCTCGAGCGTGCGGCCGGAGAGTAAGCAACTGGCGGTTGCGCGAATTGCACTGCCCACATGACCCCATCAAATACTGAAAACACCGCGGCCGGGAGCAGCCATCAGCTGCACAAGGAACTCGGCCTGCGCGATCTCGTCCCGATGCAGATTCTGCTCGTCGTGGGCGTCACTTGGTCGGGTCTGGCGGCGCGACAGGGAACGACGCACGTCGCCTTCTGGCTGCTCGGCATTGTCACCTTATTCCTGCCGGTCGCGGGTGTGGTGCACTACTGTGCCAAGATCTGGCCACTCGAAGGCGGCGTGTATCAGTGGACCAGGAGCGCCATCGGGCCATTTGCCGGCTTCCTCAGCGCCTGGAACTTTGGGATCTGGGCGCTGATGGCCGTATCCAGTCTCGGCATCCAAACTGCCGCGAGTCTCAGCTATGCACTGGGACCGCAGGCCGCATGGATGGTCGAGAACGGGGTACTGATTACCGCTCTCAACGTCGGCCTCTTCGGCTTCATCCTGCTGGTCAATATTCCTGGCCTCGGAATCGGCCGCTGGGTGGCGCATTTTGGCACCGCTGTGACCCTGCTCGTGACGGTACTTCTTATCTTGCTGTTGTTCATCCATCCGCACGCGAGCGCCGCCCATCCGCACGTCTCGCCACAGCGGCCGTTCTCGCTGGCGCTTCCCGTCGTGACTTTGATGAGCCTCAACCTCTTCAGCAAGCTCACCTTCAACGCTCTGACCGGTCTTGAGCAGGTCGCGGTCTTTGCCGGGGAAACCCGCCACGCCGGCCGCTCGATTCTGCGTTCGGCGTGGATCGCGGCCCCGGTCATTGCGCTCATCTACATCTGCATGGCCGGCGCGATGCTGACCTATACGAGTGCTGACAACATCGACCTGACGGCGCCGATTCCCCAGGTCCTCGCGGCAGCCTTTGGCTCCGGAGCCAGTGCCGACGGTGGCCTCGATGCGGGTTTGATTCTGGGCCGCGCCGCGATCCTCGTCCTGGCGATCGCGACGGTAGCGCAGTATGCGGTCATCGTCGCGGAGATCAGCCGGCTGCCGATGGTGGCCGCCTGGGACCATTTGCTGCCCGCCTGGTTCACGCGCCTGCATCCGCGCTACCGCACGCCGACGCGCTCACTCGCGGTGATCGTGGCTCTCGCCGTGCTGCTGAGCCTCCTGGCGTCGGCGAATACGGGCTCGCAGGAGGCGTTCCAGCTGCTCGTCACGAGCGGCAACGTCTGCTACGGCATCAATTATCTGCTGATGTTTGCTGTGCCGCTGATGCCTGCACGGCGCTTGAAGCATCGTCCGGGCCTGCTCCTGCGCGTCGGCTGCGTGAGCGGCATCGCCGTCACTATGCTGCAGATCATCTTCGGCCTGGTTCCGGTCGTCGACGTCACCAATTCCTGGGCCTTTGGCCTCAAAATAGGCCTCACGGCCCTCGCCGCCAATCTCCTCGCCGCTGCCCTGTATTGGCGCGGCATACGTCAGAGCCGGTCGGCCATTAAAGACGTGGCAAAGTCGCCGCCGGTGTGATCGTCCGCGCGTGAGATTTTCGAGTATTGTCCCGGACTTGCGCGTTGGCTGCGGCTCGCACAAGCTTGCGGCGCACAGATAACAACTATTCACGGCTATGCGTGACCTGACACAGGGATTCATTCCGCGGCAGATCGTCGCCATGGCGGTGCCGATTTTTGCCGGCATGCTGCTGCAGACGCTGTATTACATTGTCGATCTGTACTTTGTCTCGCGGATCGGCAATGCCGCGATCGCCGGAGTGAGCGCCGCCGGCAATATTATGTTGATCGTTTTTGCGCTCACTCAAATGTTGGGCGTCGGCATCGTGGCACTCATGTCCCAGGCAGTCGGGCGCAAGGATCCGGAAGGAGCGAACCTCATCTTCAATCAGTCCCTGGTGTTGTCGCTGCTCTGTGCTCTCCTGATCCTCGTTACGGGATACGCCGGCACGACGGCCTACATGGAAAAGCTCGGCGCCAATGCGGCGACCGTGATGGCGGGCAGGACTTACCTGTATTGGTTCCTGCCGGGGCTCGGCCTGCAATTTGCACTGGTCGCCATGGGTTCGGCGCTGCGCGCCACCGGGATCGTGCAGCCGACCATGATCGTGCAAGGGCTCACGGTGATGCTCAATATCGTGCTTGCGCCGGTGCTCATCGCGGGGTGGGGCAGCGGACATCCGCTCGGCGTGGCCGGCGCAGGCCTTGCAAGCACGATCGCAGTCGCCTTCGGTGTGCTGCTGCTGGCCATGTATTTCTTCAAGCTCGAGAAGTACGTGCAGCTGCACCCGTCGATGTGGGCACCAAGGCTCACGATCTGGCTGCGCATGCTCAACATCGGGTTGCCCGCCGGCGGGGAATTTGCCCTCATGTTTGCTTACCTTGCGGTCATCTTCTGGATCATCCGCGACTTCGGTGCCACGGCGCAGGCGGGCTTCGGCATCGGATCGCGCGTGATGCAGTCCATTTTTCTGCCGGCCATGGCCGTGGCATTCGCCACCGCGCCGATCGTCGGCCAGAATTTCGGGGCGCGCCGCCCGGATCGCGTGCGCGCGACTTTTCGCAGTGCGGCGCTCATGACTTTCTGTGTGATGCTGTTGCTGACGCTCCTTTGTCAGTCGCGCAGCGACTGGCTCATTCAGCCCTTCTCGAGCGAGCCGCAGGTCGTCGCCGTCGGCACGGAATTTCTCAGCATCATCTCGCTGAATTTTGTGGCGAGCGGCATCATTTTCACAGCCTCGAGCACATTTCAAGGCCTCGGCAACACCTGGCCGTCACTCGCGAGCAGCGCCTCGCGCCTGGTGACGTTCGTGGGCCCCGCGATCTGGCTATCACGGCAGCCGTGGTTTCAGATGCATCACCTGTGGTACCTGTCAGTTGCCACGGTGAGCGTGCAGGCGCTTTTCAGTTTGTTCTTGGTGCGCCGGGAATTCCTGCGGCGCCTGGGATTTCCTGTGCTGCAGGCGGCTTGAAAGCCGCGAGCGCTACACCAATCGGTCCAGTTTTCTGATGCCGCAAGGCGTCCTTACCCGATACAGCAGTCGGGATACTCGCTCGACGAAGGCGCGCGGCGTCTCCCCGCCGGGCAGTCGCGTCCATTGCACCGCGCGGATTTTTTTCGCGTACCCGCGCAGCGCTGTCGCGGATGGCGTCGATGACCCCCGGCACGAGAGGCCTTGTCGCCGGCGAGCAGGTCCGAGCGGTCGACCGCGAGTTTCCATTCCAGCCGGAAGTGGCCTTCGGCGCGGGCGCGCGTATTCACCGAATTCGGGACGAAGAGGGTGCACGCCCGGATCTGTTGCCGGATCGCCGCGTCCCGGACGTCCCCGCCCCGCAGTTCGCTGCGGTCGAACCACACCGCGATGCCCCATAGCGCCGCGCACAGCCGCTCGGCGGAAGCGGGTCTTCGGAGGTAGCTGAGAAATACGGCTCGCTGGCCGCCCCGCGATGGAGGGTTATTAACAAGCCGCAGTTCGTTCATCACGCGCCGGAAAGGTTACAGACGCGGCCCTAGAGAGTATCGACCCCGCGGGGTGTGCCGATCAGGAGCACATCCGCCGGGCGCACCGCGAAAAGACCCACGGTGACGACCCCGGCGATTTCGTTGATGCGGCGCTCGAGCGCCGCGGGCGTGCCGATCGCGAGCCCATGTACATCCAGAATGACATTGCCGTTGTCGGTGATGAAGCCCGGGCGTTCGACGGGGCGGCCGCCGAGGCCGACGAGCTGCCGGGCGACGTAGCTGCGCGCCATCGGGATCACTTCGATGGGCAGCGGAAATTTTCCGAGACCCTCCACCAGTTTCCCCTCATCGATGATGCACACGAAGCGCCGCGATGCGGCGGCGACGATCTTCTCGCGCGTGAGAGCGCCGCCGCCGCCCTTGATGAGTTCCCGGCGGCGGGTCGCCTCATCCGCGCCGTCGACGTAGACGTCGACCGCGCCCGCATCGTTGAGGTCGATGACGTCGATGCCGGCTGCACGCAGGCGCGCGGTCGTCGCATTCGAGCTCGATACGGCGCGTGCGATGCGGTGGCGCTGCGCGGCGAGCTCCGCGATGAAAAAGTTCACGGTGCTGCCGGTGCCGACTCCGACGCAGGCGGCGGCGTTCACGTAGGGCAGTGCTGCCTGGGCAGCGCGGCGCTTGTTCTCATCCGTCGTGGACACGTTTGCCGCTCGTAGAAACGACTGTGCCCGCTTGCGCGGGCACAGTCCTGGTGTTCGATTCAACGAGCGCGGAACAGTATTCCGCGCTCGTCGAGTTCAAGGGTCTACTTCTTCTTGGAAGCTTTTTTCTTGCCCTTCTTTTTCGCTTTAGCCATGTTGGCTCTCCAGTTGTCGGGTTAGTCCGAGTCGGAGTATATACGCGCGAATCGAAATTACAAGCAAGCACGCGCACTTAGACGCGCTCGATTGACTTCGCGTTTCACTCCAGTGAGCAGATGAACTGCCAATGCGCCGGATCAACCGGCATCACCGACAAGCGATTGCCGCGACGAAGCAACACCAGGCCCTGCAATTCTTTGGCGGCGTGCGCGCGCAGCTCATCGAGCGTGATGACGCGCTTGAACTTGCGCTCGAGGCGCACGTCGACCATGAACCAGCGCGGCGCGGCGCGATCGCTGTCGGGATCGTAGTGGTGATGGCGGCGATCGAAGGCGGTGGCATCGGGATAGGCCTGCTTTGCGATCTGCACGATGCCGGCGATCCCCGGCACCTCACAGCTCGAATGGTAGAGAAAGGCCTGATCGCCGCGCTGCATCTCGTCGCGGATCATGTTGCGCGCCTGGTAATTGCGCACGCCGTCCCACGCGCTGGTGCGCCGCGGCGCGCGCGCCAGGTCCTCGATGCCGAAGCTCGCGGGCTCGGTTTTCAGCAGCCAGTGACGCACTTGATCACTCCTTTTTCAGTAACGACGGCATCCAGATGCACGTCATGTGCAGCAGCGAGAATCTGCGGTACCTGCTGGAAGGCGTAGGCGACACCCACCAGCCGCGGTCCGCGCCACGCCTGACGCCAGCGCCGATAGGCAAAGGCGCGGTCGTAGAATCCCGCACCCATGCCGAGGCGCATGCCGCGCGCATCGAAGCCCACGAGCGGCACGAGCACCAGGTCGAGCCAGCGCGCGCCGATGCTGCGCGCCGCCTCGGGTTCGCGGATCCCGAGGCGATTCACGCGCTCGCGGCCGCCCGCCGCGACGAAGCGCATCTTGCGGCCGTGACGCGCGCGCTCGATGCGCGGTACGTAGACGTGCCAGCCGCGGCGCCGCGCAAGCGCAAAGAGGGGTGCGCTGTCGAGCTCGTCGCGCAGGGCACAGTAGAGCGCCACGCGATCTCCCGCGCGCAGCCCGAGCTTGCGATCGATATGGCGCGCGACGAGTTGTGCGGCATGCGCGCGTGCGGCGGGCGCTAACGCGCGGCGCCGCGCGCGCAGCTCGGCGCGCAGGCGGGCCCGCGCAGCGTCCAGGGAGGAATCAGAAGGCGTCACCCGCATGTGCCGGTGCGGTCCTTTGCTCTCGAACCTGAGCAACAAGTGGGACGAACTGCGGCAGGTAAGGCTTTCCGCACGAAGCGGACGTGCACAATGCTGCCAGCAAGTCCATGTGTCCCGTGGGTGTTTAAATTAGGCTCGAGGAGTAACCCGGCACGCTATCGAACACCGCAGGCGACGCCAGGGGCCACTCTACACCAGGAAGATGAGCCGCGGGGAGATACGGGCCTCACAGTTCGAGCTGCTTGCCCTTGGTGAGCGCCTTCTCGGCGCGCTCGCGCAACACCTTGACGCGGCTGCCGACTTCGCCCTCGAGCTTGACCTCGCGGGATTTCTGTTTCAGGAAATCGTTCGCGAGATTGAGCGCGACCATGACGGCGATGCGGTCGAGCCCCACGACCTTGCCGCTGTCGCGGATTTCGCGCATGCGAGCGTTCAGAAACTCCGCCGCATCGAGCAGCGCCGAGCGCTCCTCGTGGGGACAGGCGATGAAATAGTCTTTCTCGAGAATGCGCACACTGACCCGTGCGGAGTCCGACGCGCTCATGCACCGTGTTCCATCGTTTTCAGGCGGCCGATGATGCCCTCGACGCGGGTGCGCACCTGTTCGTTCTTGTGCAGCAGCAGCGCGCGCTCGCTCGCGAGCGTTCCGTGCCGCTGCCGCAAGGCGCGGTTCTCCTCCTGCAGCTGCTCGACCGTGGAGGCCAGATCTTCGATGCATTTGCCGAGCCTGGCGAGTTCCAGGTCGAGCGGTGTTTTTGTTGTTTCGCTCATGGCCAAGACTATAGAGCGTCGCTCTTCACGCGGTCAATGAGGAGTGTGCGCCGGCGCTTGGGGCATAATACCGGGCACATGCACATGGCAAGCTATGCGGAAATTCAGCGGGTGCTCATTGAGGAGCGCTCGATGAGCGAGCCGGCCGAGGCGCACGGCACTCTGGCGGGATCGCTGTGTACGGCCGTGAGCTACCGTTTCGAGGATTGGCTGCGCGAGATTCTGCCCGAGGGGCGCGCGCAGGCGGCGGCGGCCGAGGCATTGCGCGAGGTCTACGCGCGCACCGCGCAATCGCTCGCCGGGGTCGATCCGGCGTTTGACCTGCTGCTGCCAGAGGACGAGCAGCCGATCGATGCGCGCACCGCGGCGCTTGCCCAATGGTGCCAGGGCTTCCTTTATGGTCTCGGTTCGCGCGTCATCCAGGACGCCGTCGCGCTGCCCGGGGATGCGGGCGAGGTGGTGCGCGACTTGACCGAGATCACGCGCGTCGGCATCGACGACGACGACAGTCTCGAATCCAACGAGAGCGCCTTTACCGAGCTCGTCGAATTCGTGCGCGTCGGGGTGCAGCTGGTGTTCGCGGAACTCGAGCCGGTGCGGGGACATTCCAGTGTCGTCGACGGTTCGCTGCACTAGGAGCGCGCTTCCGATGCTCATGCCAGTGAAAAAACGCAAGTCGGTTACCCAGGATGAATTCGCGCGGCGCCGCACCCAGCTCGCGCGCATCATGGGGCGCGACGCCATCGCCATCGTGCCCGCAGCACCGGTGCAGATGCGCAACAACGACGTCGAGTACGCCTATCGTCAGGACAGCGATTTCTTTTACCTGACGGGGTTCGGCGAGCCCGAGGCGGTCGCCGTGCTGCTGCCCGGGCGCGACCCGGCTGAGTACATCCTGTTCGTGCGCGACCGCGACCCGGCGCGCGAGACGTGGGACGGCCGGCGCGCGGGACCTCGGGGCGCGACGCGCGATTACGGCGCCGACGACGCTTTTCCGATCGCGGATATGGATGACATCCTTCCCGGCTTGATCGAGAGCCGCGCCAAGGTGTTCTACACCATGGGGGCCTATCCCGAGTTCGACCAGCGCATGATCGGCTGGGTCAACGGCCTGCGCGCCCAGGTCCGGCAGGGCGGCCACTCGCCCCTTGAGATCGTCGCGCTCGAGCATGTGCTGCACGACATGCGTCTCTACAAGTCGCGCGCCGAGCTCGATCTCATGCGCGAGTCGGCGCGTATCGCCGCGCGCGCGCACGTGCGCGCCATGCAGCGCTGCCGCCCCGGACTGAACGAATTTGAAATCATGGCGGAGCTCGTCCACGAGTTCCGACGCTGCAACGCCGATACCTCCTACCAGCCCATCGTCGGCGGCGGCGCCAACTCCTGCATCCTGCACTATCGCGAGAACGACCAGCCGCTCCTCGACGGCGACCTGCTGCTCATCGACGCGGGCTGCGAATACCAGTGCTACGCCTCGGACATTACGCGCACCTTTCCCATCAATGGACGCTTCAGCGCCGAGCAGCGCGCCGTGTACGAGATCGTGTTGGCGGCGAACCTCGCCGCCATCGAGAAGGTGCGCCCCGGCAATCATTGGAACGACCCGCATGACGCGGCGGTGCGCGTCGTCACGCAGGGCCTGCTGAAGCTCGGGCTCCTCAAGGGGCGCGCGGCTGCGCTGCAGCGCTCCGGTGCCTACCGCCGCTTCTTCATGCATCGCACCGGCCATTGGCTCGGCATGGACGTGCACGACGTCGGCGACTACAAAGTCGGCGGCGAATGGCGCGTCTTCGAGCCGGGCATGGTGCTCACCATCGAGCCCGGCATTTACATTCCGGCGAGCCTGCGCGGTGTGCCGCGCCGCTTCGGCAACATCGGCATACGGATCGAGGACGACGTGGCGGTCACGCGGCGCGGCGCGGAAGTGCTGACGGCGCGGGCGCCGAAGACGGTCGAGGCGATCGAGGCCGTGATGGCTCAGGCCTGACCCGCGCCGTGCAGGAAGTGGACGTCGCAATCGTCGGCGGCGGCATGGTCGGAGCCAGCTGCGCGTTGGCGCTCGCGGGCACCGGCCGTTCAGTCGTGCTGATTGAAGCGAGCGCGCCGGATGCGGCTGCGCAGCCGAGCTTTGATGAGCGCACCACCGCGCTCGGCAACGCCAGCCGGCGCATCTTTGAGGCTTTGGGCGTGTGGCAGCGGCTGCAGCCGCAGGCGGCGCCGATCCGCACCATCCACGTATCGGAGGCGGGGCGCTTCGGCTTTGCGCGCCTCAAGGCCGCGGAGCACGGCATCGACGCCTTCGGCTACGTCGTCGCCAATCGGGTCATCGGCGCCGCGCTCTGGAGCGCTCTGGCCAACGCGGCCGGCGTCAGTGCACGGGTTCCCGCGCGCCCGGCGGCGGTGCAGATGGCAGCGGACGCGGTCACACTGACGCTCGTCGATGCTGCAGGCGAGCGCGAGCGGCTGCGGGCGCGCCTGGTGGTGGCGGCCGACGGCGCGCAATCGGTGGTGCGCGCGGCCGCCGGCATCGAAGCCCGCGTCGAGGACTACGGTCAGATTGCGCTCGTCGTCAATGTAAAGGCCGATCGCCCCCACGAGGCCACTGCGTTCGAGCGCTTCACGAGCGCCGGACCGCTCGCCGTGCTGCCCCTCTACGACGGCAGCTTCACCGTCGTGTGGACCGTGGCGCCGGAGCACGCGGCGCGCCTTCTCGCACTGACCGATGCGGCCTTTCTCCAGGAGCTGCAGGCGCGCTTCGGCTGGCGCGCGGGCCGCTTCGTGCGCGCCGGGCGTCGCGCCTCCTACCCGCTCGCGCTCAGCCGTGCCGCGACGAGCGTGGCGCTGCGCACGGCGCTCATCGGCAATGCCGCGCAGGCGCTGCATCCGGTCGCAGGCCAGGGCTTCAACCTCGGCCTGCGCGATGCGGCCCTGCTGGCCGAGCTCATCGCCACGGGCGGCGAGGATGCGGGCGCGGCGGCGCTCCTCGGTGAGTTTGCCGACTGGCGTGCGCGCGACCGCAGCGGCGTCATCGGCTTTACCGACGGGCTCATCAAGCTCTTCGGCGACCGCCGGGTGAGCGTCGGCGTGCTGCGCGACCTCGGCCTGCTGCTGTTTGATCTCGCGCCGCCCGCAAAGCGCGCTCTGGCGCGCGTCAGCGCCGGCCTTGGCGGGCCGACACCGCGCCTGGCGCGTGGCCTGGGCCTCGCCGCGGTGCGCACCCGTGGCTGACGCATTTGATGTGGTGGTGGTCGGTGGCGGCCCGGTCGGTGCCTGCGCTGCAGCCTTGCTCGCGCGCGCAGCGCTCTTGCAATCGACGCCGCTCAGCGTCGCGATCCTCGAGCCGCACCGACCCGCTCATCCCGCGCCCGCTGCGCCCAGCGATTTGCGCGTGGCGGCGTTCTCGCGCGCCAGCGAGCACATCCTGGGCGCGGCCGGAGCCTGGGAGAGGATCGCCGCCGTGCGCATCAGCGCCTATGAGAGCATGCGCATCTGGCATGAGAGCGGCGCAGCCGGCGCGCGCGGTGCGTTGCATTTCGATGCGGCCGAGGCGGGTGAGCCCAATCTCGGCTACATCATTGAGACGCGCGTGGTGCAGGCGGCGCTTCTCGATGCGGCGGCGGCGGCGGGCGTGCGGATCTACCCGAGCGAATTCGCATCGCTGAAGAGCGCAGCCGGGCGCGTGCATATCGAAACCAGCGGCGCGGCGCTGACGGCGCGCCTCGTGATCGGCGCGGATGGCGCGCGCTCGCCGCTGCGCGCGGCGGCGGGTCTCGCCGCGACGGTTGCGGACTATGGCGAGGTCGCGATCGTCGCCACGGTGGCCACCGAGCGGCCGCACCAGCGCACCGCCTGGCAGCGCTTCCTGCGCAGCGGCACGCTCGCGTTCCTGCCGCTCGCCGACGGCACGAGCTCGATTGTATGGTCCGCGGATGAGAAGCTCGCGGGGCCGCTCCTTGGCGCCACACCGCAGGCCTTCGCGCACGAACTGGATCTGGCCTCCGATGGCGCGCTCGGCGCCACGCGCCTCCTCAGCGAGCGGCTGTCATTTCCACTGCAGCGCCTGCACGCGCAGCGCTACGTCACAGAGCGCTGCGCGCTCGTGGGGGATGCCGCGCATGTGATCCATCCGCTCGCAGGGCAGGGCGTGAATCTGGGACTGCTGGATGCGGCGACGCTCGCGGAGCTCATCGGCGCGGCGTGTGACGAGGGCGAGGATCCGGGGGCGCTGCGGGTGTTGCGGCGCTACGAGCGCTGGCGCAAGAGCGAGACCGAGGTGATGCGCTTCGCCATCGACGCCTTCGATCGGCTGCTCGCGCACGGCAGCGGAGCGGTGGCGCAGCTCGCCCAGCGCGGCCTCGGCTGGGTCAACCGCAGTTCCGAGCTCAAGCGCTTTTTTATGTCGCGGGCGCTCGGGCTCAGCGGTGAGCTGCCGGCAACGGCGCGGGCAGTGGAATCCGATCGATCTTCGCCGCGCAGATGAAGTCGTTTTCGGAGAGTCCGCCGATCGCGTGCGTGGTAAAGAGCACGCGGCAGTAGTTGTAGCCCACTTCGAGATCCGGATGATGATCCTCGATGTTGGCCACATGCGCGAGCGCGTTGACGAAACTCATCGTGCGGTAGAAGTCTTTGAACTTGAACTCGCGCCGAATGGCGCGCGCGTCGGCGCTGAGCTGCCACGGCGGCGCGAGCTGGCGCATGAGTTCCTGAACTCGGGCGCCCGGCAGCGGCGGCATACCTCCTTCGCAGGGCTTGCAACTGCGTTCGCTGAGATCGCTCACGGGGCCTCTTTGCGCACGTACTTGCGTGCGACGTAGGCTTCCACCAGCTCCTGGAATTCCTCGGCGATGCGCTCGCCCTTCAACGTGACGGTTTTCTCGCCGTCCTCGTAGACCGGCGCCACCGCGCGCTCGCCGGTGCCCGGCAGACTGACGCCAATGTTCGCGTGTTTGCTCTCCCCGGGGCCGTTGACGACGCAGCCCATCACCGCGACCGTCATGTCCTCGACGCCGGAATAGTGTTTGCGCCACTCGGGCATGCGATGGCGCAGATGTGATTGGATGCTCTGCGCGAGCTCCTGGAAGAAGCTGCTCGTGGTGCGGCCGCAGCCGGGACAGGCGACGACCATCGGCGTGAAGGAGCGCAGGCCCATGGTCTGCAGGATCTCCTGCGCGACGAGCACCTCCTGTGTGCGATCGCCGCCAGGTTCGGGCGTGAGCGATACGCGCAAGGTGTCGCCGATGCCCTCCTGCAGCACCACGGCCATGCCGGCCGTCGAGGCCACGATGCCCTTTGAGCCCATGCCCGCTTCGGTCAGGCCCAGGTGCAGGGGGTATGCGCAGCGCGCCGCCAGATCGCGGTAGATCGCGATGAGATCCTGCACGCCGCTCACCTTCGCGCTCAATATGATGTGGTCGTGCGGCAGGCCGAGCTCTTCGGCGCGCTGCGCGCTCTCGAGCGCCGACAGCACCACCGCCCGGCGCATCACTTCCTGCGCCGTTGACGGCTGCGCCTGCTGGCTGTTCTCGTCCATCAGGCGGGTGAGAAGATCCTGGTCGAGGCTCCCCCAGTTGACGCCGATGCGCACCGGCTTGCCGTAGCGGCAGGCCGTCTCGATCATTTCCGCAAACTGCGGATCGCGCTTGCTGCCACGGCCCACATTGCCGGGGTTGATGCGGTATTTGGCGAGCGCCGCGGCGCAGTCCGGATGCTCTCGCAGGAGCTTGTGGCCATTGAAGTGAAAGTCGCCGATGAGCGGCACGTCGACCCCCATCTGCGCCAGGCGCGCGCGGATCGGCGCCACCGCGGCGGCGGCGGCGCTCGTATTGACGGTGATGCGCACGAGCTCGGAGCCTGCACGGGCGAGCGCCTTGACCTGCTGCGCCGTCGCCTCCGCGTCCTCCGTGTCGGTGTTGGTCATCGACTGCACGACGATGGGATTCGTGCCGCCGACCCACACCCGGCCGATCTGCACTGCAATGCTGGCGCGCCGCTGCCGCAGCATCGCTAGTGCACCACCGGCAGCCGCGCGGCCTGCCACGCCGCCAGACGCCAGCGGCCGTCGCGCCGCACGTACACGCCCATGTACACCATCTGCATCTTGATCGGCAGGCCATCCATGCTGCCGTCTACCGCGATGGATCCATTGACGATCACGGCGCCCGCTGCGGTGCGCGGTTGCAGCGACAGGATGTCGACGGCGCGGTAACGGATCCGGCCGCTGCGCAGCGACTCGAGGAGCTGCGACTTGTTCTCACAGCGGCCGTTGGAGTGGCAATAGATGAGGTCATCGGCGAGCATGGGTTGCAGAGCCTTAATGTCCTGGTGCGTCATCGCCGCAAAGAGCGCGCGTTCCACGGACTCGATGTCCGCAAGCGGCGCCGAAAAACCCGAACAGCCGAAGCCGCTGAGCGCGAGGCTGCCAAGGATGAATGTGCTGCGGACCATTAGAGTCACGGTACCCTGCACATGCTACGCGAGCGCGGCCCGTTCTGCTGCCCTTGGGCGCTTGCGCCACTGCTGTTATCATCCGCGGCGCTCGCTCGCAAGGGGTCTGTTCAGAGAGAATCCGGCCGCAGGGCGCCGGATCGCCGAAGGCGCAAGTCCCGCCCGGAAACGCTCAGGCAACAGCAACGGCAGATCCTCCGTGCGGCCCTCGGCCGCGCAACGGCGAGTTCTGGAGAGTGGTGGACCTTATCTTGAGGTTTCCATCCACCGAAGGGGTGCGGCGCTGACGGCGCCTGATCTCTCAGGTAACAGGACAGAGGGGCGGCAGGCGCGCACAGGCGCGCCTGCCGCCCTTGTTCGCGTGCGGGTCCGAGTGCGCAACCGGAGGACCTGTGGGACGACGCACACCGCTCTACGAACTGCACCTGAGCCAGGGCGCTCGCATCGTCGATTTCGGCGGCTGGGACATGCCCGTGCAGTACGCCTCGCAGATCGAGGAGCACCATGCCGTGCGCGGCGCGGCGGGTGTCTTTGACGTCTCGCACATGTGCGTCATCGATCTCACCGGCGCGCGCAGCCGCGAGTTCCTGTGCTATTTGATTGCGAACGATGTCGGCAAGCTCAAGCGCACCGGCAAAGCGCTCTACAGCTGCATGTTGAATGAAGCGGGCGGCGTACTCGACGATCTCATCGTCTATTATCTGACCGAGTCGTGGTTTCGGCTGGTCGTCAACGCCGGCACGCGCGACAAGGATCTCGCCTGGATCCGCCGCCACGCACAAGACTTCGGTGTGGATGTGCGCGAGCGCGCGGACCTCGCCATGCTCGCCGTGCAGGGGCCCGAGGCGCGGCAGAAGACCGCGACTCTCCTGCCGAGCGCCGAGCGCGCCCGGGCGCTCGCGCTGAGCGCATTTGTCGGCTGTGACATCGCCGACTGGTTCATTGCCCGCACCGGCTACACCGGCGAGGACGGTTTTGAGGTGATGCTGCCGGGAGGCCAGGCCGCGCAGGCATGGCGCGCGCTCAACGCGCTCGGCGTCGTGTCCTGCGGGCTCGGCGCCCGCGATACGCTGCGCCTCGAGGCGGGCATGAACCTGTACGGCAATGACATGGATGAGACTACCCATCCTTTCGAGTCCGGCCTCGGGTGGACCGTTGCGCTGGAGCCGGCCGCGCGGCGCTTCATCGGCCGTGAGGCGCTCACGCGCGTGCAGGCGCAGGGCAGTGCCCGACAGTTGATCGGGCTCGTCCTCGAGGATCGCGGGGTGCTGCGCCGCCATCAACAGCTGATCGTGCCCGGCGGCGGCAGGGGCGAGATCACGAGCGGCACGTTTTCGCCGACGCTCGCGCGCTCGATCGGCTTGGCACGCGTGCCGAGCGGCCCCGTGACACGCGTCGAGGTCGACATTCGCGGCAAACTTCTCGCGGCGCGCACGGTCAAACCGCCGTTCGTGCGCGCCGGTAAAGCACTCGTCAGCTGAGCGTCTGCCCTTTATCACACGCGCATAAGGACTCCTTATGACCCAAGTTCCTGTCGATCTGCACTACACCAAGAGCCACGAGTGGCTGAGAAAGCTAAAGGACGGCACGGTCGAGATCGGCATCACGGATCACGCCCAGCATGAGCTCGGCGACCTTGTTTTTGTGGAGGTGCCCGAGAAGGGCCGCGTGCTCGCAGTCGGTGAGGCGTGCGCGGTGGTCGAGTCGGTGAAGGCGGCGTCGGATGTCTATTGTCCGCTCGCGGGCGAAGTTACGGCGGCCAACACGGAGCTGGCGACAACGCCCGAGCTTGTCAATCAGGACGCCTTCGGTCGCGGCTGGCTTCTGCGCCTGCGGCCGGCGGGCTCCGCCGCCGTGGCCTTGCTCTCAGCCGCCGAGTACGAAGAGCTGCTGCTGGCGGAGGGGTCCTGATGGCCTTCATACCCCATACCGAGGCAGACGTTGCCGAGATGCTCGCGACGATCGGCGTTGCGAGCATCGAGCAGCTGTTTGACGAAATCCCCGCGTCGCTGCGCGTGCGCACGCTCGCGGGCGTTCCGGCAGCGCTCAATGAAATGCAAATCGGCCGGCTCATGAGCGCGCGCGCGCACGCCGACGGCCGCCCGCTGTGTTTCATCGGTGCCGGAGCCTACGAGCATCACATTCCAGCGGCGGTGTGGGCCGTGGCGACGCGCGGCGAGTTCTACAGCGCCTATACCCCGTATCAGGCGGAGGCGAGTCAGGGCACGCTGCAGCTGATCTACGAATACCAGACGATGATGGCGAGCCTGACGGGCATGGAAGTCGCCAATGCCTCGCTCTATGACGGCGCTTCGGCGCTCGCGGAAGCCTGCCTCATGGCGGTGCGCGCCAATCGCAAGTCAAAAGCACAGCGCGTGCTCGTGCCGCGCAGCGTGCATCCGCACTACCGCAAGGTGGCGAGCGCCGCGGCCGGCAACCAGGCCGTGCGCTTCGAGGAACTGCCGTACAGCGGCACCGAGGGACGCACGCTGCCGGCGGCGCTCGCCCGCTTCGATGGCCAGGACATCACCGCGCTCGTCATTCAGCAGCCGAACTTCTTTGGCGTGCTCGAGGACGTCGACGCCTTGACGGCTTGGGCCCGCGAGCGCGGCATCTTCGTCATTGGCGTCGTCAATCCCACCTCTCTTGCGCTCCTGAAGCCGCCGGGGCAGTGGGATGCGGGCGGCGTCGACATCGTCGTCGGCGAAGGGCAGCCTCTCGGGGTGCCGCTGTGCTCCGGCGGCCCGTACTTCGGCTTCATGACGACGCGCATGGCGCACGTGCGGCAAATGCCCGGCCGGGTCGTCGGGCGCACGCTCGATGTCAGCGGCCGCGAGGGCTTTACGCTCACTCTGCAGGCGCGCGAGCAGCACATCCGGCGCGCCCGCGCGACGTCGAACATCTGCACCAACCAGGGCCTGCTCGTGACCGCCGCGACGATCTACATGTCACTCATGGGTCCGCAGGGCCTCGCGCGCGTCGCGGCGGCCTCGCACGCGCGCACCGGCGAACTCGTCGCTGCATTGACGCGCGTGCCCGGCGTGCGCCGCGTCTTTGCGACGCCCTATTTTCACGAAGCGGTCATCGCGCTCGACCGGCCGGTGGCCCCCGTGCTGCAGCGGCTGGCAGATCGTGGCATCCTCGCGGGCTTTGATCTCACCGAGCACTTTCCGGAACTCGGCCACGCACTGCTCGTCTGCGCTACGGAAACCAAGACGAGCGCGGACATCGAGCGCTACGCGAACGCGCTCGGCGACGTCATGAAGGCAGCGCGCGCCGCCTAGTGCCGCGCCTCACGGGATCCTGCGACTATGTCAGCCCTACGGGAAAAAGTGATTTTCGAATACTCGCGTCCCGGGCGCGGCAGCCGCGATCAGTGGCCCGAAGAGCTCGAGCGCGCGCCGCAGATTCCCGAGACTCTGCGGCGCGAGCAGCCGCCGCTCCTTCCCGAGGTGGGTGAGCTCGAGGCCGTGCGGCACTTCACGCGCCTGTCGCAGATGAATTTCTCGATCGATACGCACTTCTATCCGCTGGGTTCGTGCACGATGAAGTACAACCCCAAGGCCTGCAATCAGTACGCGATGCTGCCCGAGTTCCTCGGCCGCCATCCGCTCGCGCCCGAAACCCACGGGCAGGGCTTCCTCGCCTGCATGTTCGAGCTGCAGGAGATGCTGAAGGAAGTGACGGGCATGCAGGGCGTGGCGCTGAGTCCCATGGCCGGGGCGCATGGGGAATTCGCCGGGGTCGCGATGATCCGCGCCTATCATCGCGCGCGCGCCGATCTGGCGCGCACCGAGATCATCGTGCCGGAGGCCGCGCACGGCACCAATCCCGCGACCGCCACGATGTGCGGCTGCACGGTGCGCGAGATCCGCGTGGGCGCGGATGGCGACATCGACGTCGCGGCGCTCGCGGCCGCGGTGGGTCCGCAGACCGCGGGCATCATGCTGACCAATCCCTCGACGCTCGGCATCTTCGAGCGCCGCATCGAGGAGGTCGCGCGCATCGTGCACGCCGCGGGCGGACTCCTCTACTACGACGGTGCCAATCTCAACGCGATTCTCGGCAAGGTGCGCCCCGGGGACATGGGCTTCGATGCGATCCACATGAACCTGCACAAGACCTTTTCGACGCCGCACGGCGGCGGCGGCCCGGGGGCGGGCGCGGTCGGGGTGAGTACGCGGCTCCTGCCATTCCTGCCGATCCCGCTGGTGGGGCGCGCGGATGGGCGCTATCGCTGGCTCGCGGAGGCGGATGTGCCGCAGTCGATCGGGCGGCTCTCGGCGTTCATGGGCAACGCCGGCGTGCTGCTGCGCGCCTATATCTACATGCGCATGCTCGGGCGCACGGGCATGAGCGAGGTCGGCGACTTCGCCACCTTGAATGCCAACTACCTTTTGACGCGTCTCAAACAGGCGGGCTTCGAGGCGGCGTATCCGCAGCGGCGCGCGAGCCATGAATTCATCATCACTTTGAAGCGCGAGGCGCGTGAACTGGACGTCAACGCGATGGATTTTGCGAAGCGGCTCCTCGACCACGGCTTTCATGCGCCGACGACCTATTTCCCCCTCATCGTTCCCGAATGCCTGTTGATCGAGCCGACGGAGACCGAGAGCCGAGAAGTGCTCGATGCGTTCGCCGATGCCATGATCCACATCGAGCGCGAGGCGCGCGAGGAGCCCGAATCGGTGAAGGGCGCGCCCCACAGCCTGCCGGTGCGGCGCCTTGACGATGTGCGCGCGGCGAAGCAGCTCGATCTGACATGGAAGCCGAAGGAGGGCGTATAGATCGCTCCAAGCCCCGCGGCCTCTTGCGCCTCTGGCTTGCCTTCGGCGCGAGCGCGCGCGGCTTCGCGGGAGCCTTCCGCGACGAGGCGTCGTTTCGTCAGGAACTCGGCTTTGCCGCGCTCGTCATACCCGCGGGCCTGTGGCTCGGACACAGCGGCGTGGAACGCGCGCTCCTGATCGGACCCGTAGTGCTCATTCTCATCATCGAGCTCGTCAACAGCGCCATCGAGGCGACCGTCGATCGCATCGGCTATGAGCGCCACACGCTGGCGGGACTTGCAAAGGACCTGGGTTCTGCGGCTGTATTCATGTCCTTCGTCTTGCTCGGCGGCGTGTGGCTGCTGGTGCTGTTCGGCCGTTAGCCGCTAGGAAAACTATGCGACGTGCAATCATTGTGCTCCTGGGGCTGCTCGCACCGCTCGCGCTCACTGCGCAGCCGCCGGAGCCGCCGCCGCCGCCCTCAGCAAACCCCGCCGCGCGCGAAGCCGCACCCGGCCCGCGGCAGAGCGCGCAGGCGGCGCAGCTGGCGCAGCAGGCCGCCGCGGTCGAGGAAAGCCCCGACTGGGCCGTCACCCTCGAGCGCATCGCGAGCAGCGTCGTGTCCATCGAAGTCGACGCCGTGCGCGCCTTCGACACCGAGTGGAACACCTCCGCGCAGGCGACGGGATTCGTCGTCGATGCCGAACGCGGGCTCATCCTCACCAATCGCCACGTCGTCACGCCGGGACCGGTCACGGCGACCGCGACCTTTCTCAACCGTGAGGAGGTGCAGCTGTATCCGATCTATCGGGACGCGGTGCACGATTTTGGCCTGTACCGTTACGATCCGTCTAAATTGCACTTCATCCGGCCCAAAGCGCTGCCGCTGTATCCGGAAGGCGCGCAGATCGGCCGTGAGATCCGCGTGGTCGGCAACAATGCGGGCGAGCAACTGTCCATTCTCGCCGGCACTCTGGCGCGCCTCGACCGCGATGCGCCCGAGTACGGCGTCGGCAAGTACAACGACTTCAACACTTTCTATCTGCAGGCCGCGTCGGGTACCTCCGGCGGCTCCTCCGGATCGCCGGTCATCGACATTCGCGGCCGCGTGGTCGGTTTGAATGCCGGGGGCGCGAGCGGCGCCGCGTCAAGCTTCTACCTGCCTCTCGGGCGCGTGCGCCGCGCACTGGAGCTGATTCAGCAGGGCAAGCCGGTGACGCGCGGCACGCTCGCCACCATCTTTACCTACGTGCCGTACGATGAGCTGAAGCGCTTGGGACTCACGCCCGGCACGGAGGCCGCGGTGCGCAAGGCCTATCCGCTCTATACGGGCATGCTGGTCGTCAGTGACGTGCTGCCCGGGTCGGCGAGCGCGGGCGTGGTGCAGGCGGGCGATGTGCTGGTGCGCCTGAATGGCCGTTACGTCACCCAGTTCGAGTCGCTCGAGGAGGTGCTCGACTCCGCCGTCGGCGCCAGCGTCACTCTCGAGTTCGAACGCGGCGGAAAATCCCTGTCGGCGAAGCTTCCCGTCACCGATCTCAACAGCATTACGCCGAGCGCCTTTCTCGAGTTCGGCGAAGCGGTCGTCAACACGATCTCCTATCAGCAGGCGCGGCATTTCAATGTGCCGGTCCGCGGCGTGTACGTGGCGAACGCCGGCTACGTGTTCTCCGCCGCCGGCATTCCGCGCGGCGCCGTAATCACCACCCTCGATTCGAAGAAGACCGACAACATCGATGACTTCGAAGCCGCGCTCGCCAGCCTCGGCGATGGCGACCGCACCGTCGTGCGCTTCTTCACGATCGACGATCCGAACGGCAGCCAGCTGCGCTCGTTCCGCATGGACCGCAAGTGGTTTCCCGCGCACCGCTGCACGCGCGACGACACGCTGGGACTGTGGCCCTGCAAGGATCTGGCTGCGGGTCCCGCGCCGCAGGCGCAGAAGCCCGCCAGCACCGTCTATCCGCGATTCAGCGATGCGGACCTTGCGAAGATCGTGCCGTCGCTCGTGCAGGTGAGCTTCGACATGCCCTATTCGATCTCCGGGATCACGGAGCGCAATTATCACGGCACCGGTCTGGTCCTCGACGCCGAGCGCGGCCTGGTGGTGGTGGATCGCAACACGGTGCCCGTCGCCCTGGGCGATGTCAGCGTGACGTTTGCCGGCACCGTGCAGGTGCCGGGTCACGTCGTCTACATCCATCCGCTGCACAATCTCGCCATCGTCGCCTACGATCCGAAACTCATCGGCACGACTCCCGTGAAGGCCGCCAAGCTTGCGGCGCGCGAGCTCGCCGCCGGCGAGACCACCCGCATCGTCGGCCTCGCTGCCGACAGCGGTATCCGTGCGCGCAGCACGCAGATTGCCGACATCGAGCCGCTCGAGCTGCCGCTCTCGCGCACCATGCGCTTTCGCGACAGCAATATCGAGGTCGCGCAGCTCGTCAATCCGCCGCTCGACTATGACGGCGTGCTGCTCGACAAGGACGATCGCGTGCTCGGGCTGTGGTCGAGCTTCGCCTACGAGAACGGCCGCGAGATCGCGCAGGACAACAAGGGCGTCGCCATCGATCTCGTGAGCGAGATGCTCGAGCGCGTCCGCAATGACCGGCCGCTGCATTCCCTCGAGGTGGAGTTCTCGGTGCAGCCGATCGCGAGCGCCCGCGAGTTCGGCTTATCCGAGGAGTGGGCGGCGAAGCTCGCCGTGCACGGTGTGTCGCGCCGCCAGGTGCTGGGAGTTGAGCGCGTGGTCGGCGGCTCGCCGGCGAGCAAGGTGTTGCAGCAGGGGGATCTGGTGCTCGCCATCGACGGCGCCGTCGTGACGCGGTTTCGCGAAGTCGAACGCGCCGTCGCAGACAAGCAGCACGTGGCGGTGACGGTGTGGCGCGGCCGCAGCGCGCAGACGCTCGATGTGGATACGGTCGAGCTTCCCGGAGCGGACATCGACCGCATCGTCGAGTGGGCGGGCGCCACCTTGCAGGCGCCACATCGGGCGATGAGCGCACAGCGCGGCATCCCGCCGGTCGGCGTCTACGTCGGGTATTTTTCCTACGGCTCGCCGGCGACGCGCTACGGGCTGTTTCCGGGCCGTCGCATCGTTGAAGTTGACGGTATCCCGACTCCGGACCTCGACGCCTTTCTCGGCGTCGTCACCGGGCGGCCCGATCGATCCTCGCTGCGCTTGCGCACGATCACCTGGAACAATGCTCCGGAGGTGATCACGCTGAAGCTGGACAAACACTACTGGCCGGCCTATGAGCTGCGGCGCACGCCGAGCGGCTGGGAGCGTCACGCGCTCGAGTAAGACATGCGCGCCGCGCGTTCTCAGTTGCGGTGTATTGTCAACTCCAATCGCTCTGGTGCGCGCAAACAACGCAAAAAGCGCGCAGTGCTCAACATTTGCCCATCTCACCGCGGCTGCTCGCGGGAACTTGCGTTACGCCTTGGTAGAATCCGCGCCATGCCCAAGGTCGTCAGCAGAGCGAGTCAGGTTGAAATCGAGACTGCCGTGCAGGCGCTGCGCGACGGCGAGCTCGTGGCGTTTCCGACGGAGACCGTCTACGGCCTCGGCGCGAACGCAAAGAACGCGGCCGCCGTGCGCAAGATCTTTGAGGCCAAGCGCAGACCCACGACGCATCCGGTGATCGTGCATCTGGACAGCGCGCGCTTCCTGCATCATTGGGTGCGGGAGCTGCCGGACGGCGCGGCGCGCCTCGCGGATCGCTTCTGGCCCGGCCCCCTCACCATGGTGCTGCCGCGCGCCCACAACGTGGATGACATCCTCACGGGCGGCCAGGACACGATTGGCGTGCGCGTGCCTGCGCATGCCATGGCGCAGCAACTGCTCACCGCCTTCGGCGGCGCCATCGCCGCGCCCTCCGCCAACCGCTACGGCCGGCTCTCGCCAACGCGCGCAGAGCATGTGCGCGATGAGCTCGGCGATGCGGTGCGCATCGTCCTCGACGGCGGCGAATGCCAGATCGGACTCGAGTCGACCATCGTCGCTTTCGACGGCGCGCAGGTACGCCTGCTGCGGCCCGGCGCCGTCACCGCCGGTCAACTGCGCGAGGTGATCGGCGAGCTGCTGCTGGGACCCGATCTCGAGTCCCCGCGCGTGCCGGGAAGCACGCCCTCGCACTACTCACCGCGGACGCCCATGACGATCGTCCCCACCGGGCAGATCGATGCGCTGGCTGCGGCGCTGTCCGAGGGCGGGCGGCGCATCGCGGTGCTCGCGCAGCGCCTGCCGCTCAAGGCGCATACCTATGTCACCTGGGTCAATGCCGGCCGCCGCCCCGAGCAGTATGGACACGGCCTCTACAACAACCTGCGCACGCTCGACAAAGCCGGCTGCCGCCGCATTCTCGTGCAGGAGGTGCCTGCGGATGAGCGCTGGGATGCGATCCGCGATCGCCTGACGCGCGCCGCGAGCGGCGTGGCGGAGATCGCCGATACCGGTGCCTTCGCGGTGCTGCGCTAGTCGATGCGCGCATGGCGCGGCGCCCACGCTTTATCGATCCTTTCGCACCCGAGCACGTGCGCAGGCTGGTCGGGGAGTTCGGCTCGCCGCTGCTCATCGTCGATTGCGAGCGCATTCGCGCGCAGTTCCGCAAGCTGGTTCGTGCTCTGCCGGGCGTCGACCTGCACTACGCGCTGAAGCCGCTGCCGCACGCCGCGGCGGTGCGCGCCGTCATCGAGGCGGGGGGGTTCCTGGACCTGGCGACGACGGGCGAAGTGCAGCTCGCCGCGCGCTTGGGCGTCGCCCCGGCGCGCTGCATCCACACGCATCCGATCAAGAGCGCGCGCGACATCAGAAACGCGCTGCATTTTGGCGTGCGCATCTTCGTCGCTGACAATGCCGACGAGGTGGAGAAGTTCGCGCGCTGCGCCGACCGCGCGGAACTGCTGCTGCGTGTCGCCTTCAGGAGCCCGGGCGCGGTGTGTGATCTGTCGCGCAAGTTCGGCTGCGATCCGCAGGAGGTGCTGGGGCTGGCGCGGCGCGCGGCGGATCGGGGCATTACAGTGCGCGGGCTGTCCTTTCATGTCGGCTCCCAGGCCGCCGATTCGGCCAAGCACGTCGAGGCCATTGCCGCCTGCGCGCGGCTCCTCGCGGCGGCGCGCCGCGAACGCCTCGGCGTGCTCGACACGCTCGATATCGGCGGAGGATTTCCGATCGCCTACGCGCAGGCGGCCGTGCCGATCGGCAGGTTCTGCGCGCCGATCCGCGCGGCGCTCGCGCACCTGCCGCGACGCGTGCGCGTCATTGCGGAGCCGGGACGCTTCATCGTCGGCCCGGCGGCTCTGGGCGTCGCCACCGTCATCGGACGCGCGCGGCGCGAGGGCCTGTGGTGGTACTACCTCGACGACGGGCTCTACGGCTCCTACAGCGGCCAGCTCTACGACCACGCCCGCTATCCCGTCGCGGCACTGCGCACCGCCGCGGCGCGCATGCCCTGCGTGCTCGCCGGTCCCACCTGCGACAGCATCGATGTCATCGCCGAAGGCGTGCTGCTGCCGCAGCTGCGCTGCGGGGATTTGATCGTCGCACGCCATATGGGCGCCTACACCTGGGCGAGCGCGTCGGAGTTCAACTTTATCCCCAAGGCGACCGTCGTTGCCGTCAATGCGCGTGCGGGCGATACGGGCAGCGTATGAGCGATGCGCCCGCAGTCGCGCCCACTGCCATTCATGCGCTGGTGGCCGCGGCGCGGCGCGGCGATCCGCGCGTCATCGCGCGGCTCGCCTCGGGCTGGGCCGTGTTCGGCGAACGGCAGTTCGTGCACGGCTACGCGCTGCTCCTGCCCGACCCCGTGGTGGCGGATCTCAACCGCCTCGACCTGCAGGAGCGCGGACAGTTTCTCCTCGACATGAGCCTCGTGGGTGATGCGCTCCTGAAGGTCACCGCCGCGGTGCGCATCAACTATGCGATCTTCGGCAATCTCGAGCCTGCGCTGCATGCGCACATCGTGCCGCGCTACGCCGATGAGCCGCCCGCACTGCGCACCCAGCATCCCTGGGCCTACGACTGGGAGGCGGCGCGGATCTTTGATGCGCGCGCCTGCCGGGATCTTGCGCTCGCCTTGCGTGAGGAACTCTCGCGCAGCAGCGCGCGCTAGCGCCGTGCTCAGAATCTGCGATCTGTCGAAGAGCTTCCGCGAAGGGCAGCGGGTGCAGCGGGTGCTCGCGGGTGCCGCCGCCGAGGTCGCAGCCGGCGAGAGGGTCGCCATCATCGGTCGCAGCGGCTCGGGCAAGTCGACGCTGTTCAATCTCATCAGCGGCGTCGATCGTGCGGACGGCGGCACGATCGAGTTCGACGGGCGCCTGGTGAGCGCGCTCGCGGAACCGCAGCGCAGCTTGTTTCGCCGCAGGCACGTGGGCTTTGTCTATCAGCTCTTCAATCTCCTGCCGACGCTCGACGTGGAGGAGAACGTGCGTCTCGTCCTCGAGCTCAACGGCCAGCACGGCGCCGCGGCGCGCGCGAAGAGCCGCGCGGCGCTCGCCGAGGTCGGTCTCGGCGATCGCCTGCACAGCGCCGTCGATGTGCTCTCGGGCGGCGAGCAGCAGCGCGTCGCCATCGCCCGCGCGCTGGTGCACGAGCCGGCCCTGCTGCTCGCGGACGAGCCGACCGGCAATCTCGACCGCGAGAGCGCCCAGGAGATCCTGCCACTGCTGCGTGCGCTGACGCGGCGCCGCGGCACCACCGTACTGATCGCAACCCATGATGCGGCGCTGGCGCGCGACGCCGACCGCACTCTCGAGCTCAGCGACGGGCGCCTGCAGCCATCCCCCGCGGCGCAGGCGGGCTCCTGATGCGCCTCGCGTGGGCAGCGGTGCTGCGGCATCTGCTGCGCCACCCGGCGCAGCTCGCACTCGCGCTCGTCGGGCTCGCTCTCGGAGTGGCGACCATCGCGGCGGTCGACATGGCGACAGCGAGCGCCGCGCGCGCCTTCGAGCTGTCGATCGATGCGGTCAACGGCACAGCGACGCACGAGATCGTCGCGGGACCTGCGGGCATTGATGAGCGCCTGTACGTCGCGCTGCGACGCGCTGCAGGGCCGATCGAGTTCGCTCCGGTGGTCGAGGGTTATGCCGAGATCGGTGCGCGCACCCTGCAGCTTGTGGGCATCGATCCGTTGGCAAGTCCCGCATTTGCAGCCGCGGTCGAGGGCGGCGCCGCCATGAGCGTGCAGCGCGCGGATCTCGCGCGCTGGTTCAGTGACGCCGGCACCGTCATGATGGCGAGCGACACCGCGCGCGCACTGCACCTTTCGGCGGGCGAGTCCTTCGACCTCGAGGTGAGCGGGCGCACGCGCGCCGCAACGCTCCTCACCGCGTTCGGCGGCGAGCGGCCCGGCGATGATGCGCTCCTCCTGACGGACATCGCCCAGGCGCAGGAATGGCTCGACCTCGTGGGGCGTCTGTCGCGCATCGAGCTGCGCGTGAGCGCGGACCGCGCCGCCGAGCTCGCACTGCAGCGCCTGAAGGAGCGCCTGCCCGCGGGCCTCGAGGTGCGCGCGGCCGGCAGTCGCACCCATGAGAATCTCGAGCTGAGCGCCGCGTTCACCACCAACCTGCAGGCGATGAGCCTGCTCGCGCTTCTCGTCGGCTTCTTTCTCATCTACAGCGCGGTGAGCTTTGCCGTCGTGCAGCGGCGCGCCCTCATCGGCGTGCTGCGCGCGCTCGGTGCGACGCGGGCGCAGATGCTGACGGCGCTCCTCGCCGAAGCGGCGCTCATCGGTGCCGTGGGCGCGGTGACGGGATTGCTCCTGGGCGCTCTCATCGGCCACGCGCTCGTGCGGCTCGTCGCCGGCACCATCAACGACCTGTACTTCGTGGTCGCGGTCACCGGCGTGAGGCTGCCGGCGAGCAGCGTCGTCAAGGCGCTCGGCGCCGGGCTCGGCGTGGCGCTGCTCGCTGCGGCCCTCCCCGCCATCGAGGCGGCCAACTCGCAGCCGCAGCTCGGCCTCAAACGCTCGGTGCTCGAAGAGCGCGCCGCGGGCGCCGCACGCGCGCTGCTCCTCGCGAGCGCGCTGCTCGCGCTGGGCGCGCTCGCCATAGCGTACGGATCCGCGCGCAGCCTCTTCGCCGGATTCGTCGCGCTTTTTTGCCTGTTGCTCGCGGTCGCGGCCCTCGCGCCCGCGGTGCTGCGCGCCGGCGCGCGTGCGGCCGCGCGGCTCCTCGCCCGCGCCAGTCCCATCGCGCGCCTGGCGCTCAACGACGTGGCCGCCTCGCTCTCGCGCACCGGGGTGGCGGTCGCGGCGCTGAGTCTTGCGGTGTGCGCGATGATCGGCGTCGCACTCATGGTCGACAGTTTTCGCGAGTCGCTGCACGATTGGCTGGCGCGCACGCTGCGCGCGGACTTCTACGTGAGCGCGCCGGGGCCGGGATTTGCCCGTCCCGAGCGGCGCATCGAAAAAGCGGTGGCGGCTGCGCTCCTGGCCACGCCCGGGATCCGCGCGCACAGCGAGAGCCGGCGCGTGCGGGTCGAATCCCAGGACTTTGGCCCCCTGTCGCTCGATGCGTTGCAGCTCGCGCCCGAAAGCTTCGCGGGGTTTCAGCTGACGGCCGGGGATCCGGCAACGGTGTGGCGCGCCTATGAGCACGGCTCGCTCGTGATCTCGGAGCCGCTCGCGTGGCGGCTGCGCCTCGCCGTCGGCGCGCGGCTGACGTTGATGACCGCGCGCGGCTTCCACGCCTTCACTATCGCGGGAATCTATCGCGAGTACGGCAATGACCGCGGCACGGTGCTCATGCAGCGCGCCACCTACGCGGCCTGGTGGCAGGATGACGCGCTGACGGCGCTCGGTCTGTATCTCGCGCCGCTCGCGCGCCCGGCGGACGTGCGCGCCGCGCTGTATGCCGCAAGTGCCGGACGGCAGGCGCTCCTGATCCGCTCCAATGCCGAAGTGCGCGCGCTGTCGATGGCGATCTTTGAGCGCACGTTTGTGATCACGCGCGTGCTGTGCTGGCTGACGGCGGGAGTTGCCGCTCTCAGCCTCGTGAGCGCCCTCGTCGCCTGGCAGCTCGAGCGCGCGCGCGAGCTTGCGCTGCTGCGCGCCCTCGGACTCACGCCGCGCGGCGTCGCTTTCCTCATCGCAGCGCAGACCGGCTGCATCGGCGCGGCCGCGTTGCTGACGGCATTGCCCGCCGGCGTGCTGACCGCGCTCATGCTGATCGATGTCGTCAATCGCCGCGCCTTCGGCTGGCAGATTGATCTGCATGTGCATCCCGCGGCGTTCGGCGCGGCGGCCACGGTGGCGCTCGTGGCGGCGTTCGCGGCGGGACTCTATCCCGCGTGGAAGAGCGCGCGGGCGCCGCTCGCACAGGCGATTCGGGAGGAGTGATGCGCGCGCAGCGCCTGGGGCTCTTCATCCTCGCCGCCGGCATGGCGGCGGTGTCTGCCGCGCCGGGCGCTGTGCTGCCCTCATCCGACGGCGCCGGATTCGAGCAGGCTCTGGCACCGCGGGAATTTGCATTCCCGCGCGACCATGGCGCGCACCCCACCTTCGCCCACGAATGGTGGTACCTGACGGGGCATCTGGATGCAGCCTCCGGCGAGCGCTTTGGATTTGAGCTCACCTTCTTTCGCGTCGCGCTCGGACACCCTGCGAGTGCCGCGGCGGATGCGTCGCAGTGGCGCGCGCGGCAGATGTATCTTGCGCATTTCGCGCTGACCGACATCGGCCGCGGGCAATTTCATTTTCAGGAGCGCGCGGCGCGCGCGGCGCTGGGACTCTCCGGCGCCACGGCGAGCCCGCTCAAAGTGTGGCTGGACGACTGGTCGCTCGAGGAGGCGGACGGGACGTGGCGAATCCACGCGGCGGCGCGCGGCTACGCGCTCGATCTGCAGATGACGGTGGAGCACGGCCCGGTATTGAACGGCGAGCACGGTCTCTCCCAGAAATCGAGCGCTCCTGCGGATGCCAGCTACTACTACTCCCTCCCGCGCCTCGCGGTTCGCGGACAGCTGGTGCGCGAGGCTCAGCCGCTCGATGTCAGCGGCACGGCATGGCTCGATCGGGAATGGGGCAGCGGCGGCCTGGGCGCCGATGAGGTCGGCTGGGACTGGTTCGCGCTGCAGCTCGCGGATGGCAGCGAGCTCATGTTCTATTCATTGCGCCGTCGCGACGGTGGCATGGACCCGCACAGTGCCGGCACGTGGGTGGGGGCGGATGGCCGCGTGCGCGCGCTCTCGAGCGCCGATGTGCGCATCCGGGTGCAGGGCGACTGGAGGAGCCCGCGCGGCGGGCGCTATCCGGCGCTGTGGACGGTGGAAGTGCCCGCGATCGGCTTGCGCGTCGGCCTGCGCCCGGAACTCGCCGACCAGGAGCTCGAGGGGCCGCCGCGCTACTGGGAGGGTGCGGTCCAGGTCACCGGAAGCCGCGGCGCGCGCCCCATCGGCGGGGCGGGCTACGTGGAGCTCGTGGGCTACGCCCCCGCGCCGTAAGAGGCGCCCCGGACAGGGTCGGATGGAGGTGCAGCCCAGCTTGCGCTTAACTGTGGCTTATACACGACAGTGTCGCTTCGGATGCACTCCCGGCGAGCGTCGCGCCCCGGGCCGTCCCCGTGTAGCATCGTGCATCATAACCGGCGCTTTAAGCTGTGAGGGGATGACTATGAACGCCGCGGAACAGAGTGTGCGCGCATCGGACCGCACGAGCGAGAGCGATGCGCCGGCGCTGGCTGAGCCGCGTCCCGCGCCCCGTTCCATCGAGGCGCGCCTCCTCGAGCGGCTGTTGTCGCACCTCGGCAACCCGCCGATTGAATTCCTGCTCTGGAATGGCGAGCGGGTCTCCAGCTCCGGCGCCGAAATGGTCCATCGCCTGCGCATCGCCGATCGCGCCACGCTCTTTACGCTGTTTACGAATTCGGACCTCGGGTTTGGCGATGCCTACCGCGACGGCCGCATCAGCATTGAAGGCGATCTCGTCGACTTCCTCGAGACGGTTTACAAGAGCGCGCCGCGCAGCGACGACTCCACCTCACTGCTGCGGCGTCTGGTCAACCGCCGCCGCTCGCCGCGCTCCAATACCCTCGAAGGCTCGCGCGATAACATTCACCGCCACTACGACATCGGCAACGATTTCTATTCCCTCTGGCTCGGGCGCACCATGGCTTACACCTGCGCCTACTATCCGACGCCCTCTGCCACGCTCGATGAGGCGCAGGTGGCGAAGATGCACCATGTCTGCCGCAAGCTGCAGTTGCAGCCGGGGCAGAGCGTCGTCGAGGCCGGCTGCGGCTGGGGAAGCCTCGGCCTGCACATGGCGCGTCACTACGGCGTGAAGGTGCGCGCCTTCAACATCTCGCACCAACAGATCCTCTACGCACGCGAGCGTGCGCAGGCGGAGGGCCTCGCCTCGCAGGTCGAGTACGTCGAGGATGATTATCGCAACATCACCGGCCGCTACGACGCATTCGTCTCGGTCGGCATGCTCGAGCACGTGGGTCTGCAGAACTACCCGGAGCTCGGGCGTGTCGCCAACCGCTGCCTGCCGCGCCACGGCCGCGGCCTCATCCATTCCATCGGCAGGAATCGCCCCGCGCCGCTGCACGCCTGGATCGAGCGGCGCATCTTCCCCGGCGCCTATCCGCCCTCGATCGCCGAGATGATGCGGATCTTCGAGCCGTGGGATCTGTCCGTGCTCGATGTCGAGAACCTGCGCCTGCACTACGCCATGACCCTGCGGCATTGGCTCGAGCGCTACGAAGCGGCGAGCGGACGCGTGAAGAGCCTGTTCGATGAGAAATTCGTGCGCATGTGGCGGCTGTACCTCGCCGGCTCCGTCGCCGCATTCACCATGGGTTCCCTGCAGCTCTTCCAGGTGGTGTTTGCGCCTCGGGACAATAACGAGATCCCTCTCACGCGCGCTCACCTGTACGCGGGCTGAGCCGGAAGAGAACCTTGCGCTCCTGCGACGTCTTGATCGTGGGCGGCGGTCCCGCAGGCTCCGCTGCGGCATGGCAGCTGCGCCGCGGCGGCGCCGATGTGCTGGTCGTCGATCAGGAGGATTTCCCGCGCCTGAAGCTGTGCGCCGGCTGGATCACGCCCGAGGTGGTGCGCGATCTGGAGATGGACGTCGGCTCCTATCCGCACCGCTTCCTCACCTTCGAGCGGCTGCACGTGCATCTGAAAGGCATGCACCTGCGCGTGCCCTCCGTGCAGCACTCCATCCGGCGCTTTGAGTTCGACGCCTGGCTCCTGGAGCGCTCGCAGGCACCGGTCGTGAAGCATGCGGTGCGCAGTATTCGCCGCGAGGGCGGCGTCTATCGGATCGATGACGCCTTTCAATGCCGCTATCTGATCGGCGCGGCCGGCACGCGTTGTCCGGTCTATCGGGCGCTCTTCCGCGACGCCAACCCGCGCGCGAGCGGCCTGCAGACCGTGACCCTCGAGCACGAGATCGCCTACGACTGGCAGGATCCGGACTGCCACCTGTGGTTCTTCGAGAAGAAGCTCCCCGGTTACGCCTGGTACGTGCCGAAGGCGAACGGCTGGTTGAACATCGGCGTCGGCGGCATGGCCGATCGCATGAAGAAAAGCGGTCACGACATCAAATACCACTGGACACGCTTTACGCGCGAACTCGACCGCACGCTCGCGCCGCGCGCGCAGTACGATCCGTCCGGATACAGTTACTATCTGCGCGGCCGGGTGGCGGTGCCGCGGATCGCCGATGCGTTTGTCACCGGCGACGCGGCGGGGCTTGCGACGCGCGACATGGCCGAGGGCATTGGCCCGGCGGTCAGAAGCGGCCTGCGCGCGGCGCAGGCCATTTTGTACGACAAGCCCTACGCGCTCGATGACGTGACGGGGTCGAGTCTCGGCGGCGGGTTCGCGAGCCGCCTGCTCGACTGGGCCATGACACGCGGTGCGGGCCACTAGTCTTCATGGCGGGAAGGCTGCTGCGCGCAGTACAGTAGCCAAGAGTTTCTGGCGAGGGTGCACGGCGATGGAAGACGAAGCATTCATGGACAAGGCGTTCTGGTGGGTCGCCGCGGCGGTGGTGATCGTGATCGCGGGCGGTGGCATCTACTACTACCGCACTCACAAGAGCCCGGCGCCGCCCGTCGCGCAGGGTCCGCTGCCGGAGGCCGCGCCCGCAGCGGAGCCCGCCATCCGTCATCCGATCCCCGGGGAGGCCGCCGGGACCGAAACCGTGGCGCCGCCGCCTCTGGAGGACAGCGACGTGCCGGTGCGCACCGCGCTCCTCGGAGTCTTCGGCGACAAGACCATCGATCAGTTTCTCGTTCCGAAGGAGATCATCCGCCACGTCGTCGTCACCGTCGACAATCTGCCCCGCAAGAAGGTGGCCGTGGGGCTGCGTCCGGTGAAGGCGACGCCCGGCAAGACCGTCACCGGCGGCGCGGAGGACACGCTCGTCCTCGGCGCTGCGAACTACGAGCGCTACGCGCCCCTGGTGCAGGTGGTGCGCACCACCGACACCAAGCAGCTGGCGCGCGTCTACTTTCACTTCTATCCGCTCTTCCAGCAGGCGTACGAGAACCTCGGTTATCCGTCGCAGTATTTCAATGACCGCCTGGTTGAAGTCATCGACGACATGCTGAAGGCGCCCGACGTGCAGGGGCCGATCGAGCTCGTGCAGCCGCGGGTCTTCTATGAGTACAAGGACCGCGACCTGGAGTCGCGCTCCGCGGGCCAGAAGCTCCTGATCCGCATGGGGCCCGCCAACGCAGCCGTCATCAAGAGCAAGCTGCGCGAGCTGCGCAGCGCCATCCTCGAGCGCGAGAAATCCAAGGGCAAGCAGGGCTGAGCGAGACGGGGGCGGCGGACTCGAGCGCGACCGCATGGCTGTGCAACCGGTATTGAGAATGGGCCATCCGTTGCTGCGGCAGGTCGCAGCGCCCGTGACCCAGTTCCAAGGCGGCGAGCTCGCCGCGCTGGTCGCCGACATGGACGACACCATGCGCGCTCTCGACGGCGCCGGCATCGCCGCGCCGCAGATCGGCGTCAGCCTGCGCGTCGTGATCTTTGAAGTGGCCGAGAATCCGCGCTACCCGCACGTGCAGCCCGTGCCCTACACGGTTCTCATCAACCCCGTCGTGAGCGCGCTCGATGCCGAGGAGGAGGAAGGCTGGGAGGGCTGCCTGTCGGTGCCGGGCCTGCGCGGCCTCGTGCCGCGCGCGCGGCGCGTGCGGTATCGCGGCTTCGATCTGGACGGCGCGCCCATTGACCGCACGGTGGAGGGCTTCCACGCGCGCGTGGTGCAGCACGAGGTCGATCACCTCGACGGCATTCTTTACCCGCAGCGCGTGCGGGATCTGCGCGATTTCGGCTTCGAGGAGGTCCTCGGGGAGCGCATGACCGCGATGCCCGAGTGAGGCGCGTGCCCGGGCCGCGAGCATCCTACGGCGCGCGCAGCACGCCGTCGTTGACGCGCAGGTCGCGCGTCATGCGGATCGCATCCTCCACGCCCTGATAGTAGGCGGCGGCGCGGCCGGCTTCGCGGTAGCCAAGCGCGGTGTAGAAGGCATGCGCGGCGGCGCTCGTCGCGCGCAACTCCAGCGCGATGACGAACGTACCGGCGATGACGGCGGTCTCATGCAGCCAGCAGAGCAGCTGGCGCGCAATCCCGCGGCGCCGATACTGCGGACGCACCGCGAGGAGATTGAGGTGCGCCGATTCTTCCGCGAATTGCATCACGGCGAAGCCCGCACAGGCGCGCGCGACGCGCGCGGTCAGCACGATGCTTTCGGAATGCTCGATGTGGCGCGCGATGCGGATCGCGGTCCATGAGTGGGCGAGACCGGTTTCAATGAGCTCGCGCGACATCTGCGCAAGCTCGCACGCCGCGTCGATTCTCGCCAGTTGCAGACGACAATCCGTCATCCCGGTGAGGATACCGCAGCCGGGCGGCGGCGCACGAGGGGTGTGACGCGCACCGTCGCGCGGCAGCGCGAGCGCGATGCAGATTCAGGCGAGCGTGTGAAAGACCCGCTGCACGTCCTCATCCTGCTCGAGCTTGTCGATGAGCGTCAGCACTTCGGTGGCTTCGCTCTCGGGCAGCTCGATGGGCTGTGCGCACACATACTCGTGCTCGGCGGAGCGCGGCGTGATGCCGCGCGCCTCGAGCGCCTCCTGCAGCCTGCCGAAGTCGGCAAAGGCACAGCGGATGACGAGCTCGGGCTCGCCCTTGTCGTTGCTGCTCTCGCCCATTTCCTGAAGCCCATGGTCGATCAGGTCCAATTCGAGCTCATCCTGATCGATGCCGGCCGGAGCCAGCCGAAAGACACCCATTTTTTTGAAGAGGAAGCTCACGCTGCCGTGGGTGGCGAGATTGCCGCCGTTCTTGCTGATGAGGTTGCGCACGCCGGCCACGGTGCGCGTCGGATTGTCGGTGGCGGTTTCAACCAGCAGCGCGACGCCGTGCGGCGCGTAGCCCTCGTAGATCACCTGCTGGTAGAGCGCGGCATCGCGCCCGGAGGCGCGCTTGATCGCCGCCTCGACCTTGTCCTTGGGCATGTTGACGGCGCGCGCATTGTGGATGAAGCGCCGCAGGGCGGGGTTTGATGCCGGGTCGGGGCCGGCCGCCTTGGCCGCCATCGTGATGTCCTTCGCAATGCGCGCGAACTGCTTCGCCATGCGGTTCCAGCGCGCAAACATCGTGTGTTTGCGGACTTCGAAGATGCGTCCCATGAGGAAAACGGTGCCACGCGGTTCGCCGAACCGCAAGCACGGCGGCGCGAGCTACGCGAGCTGGGCGTCGAGCTGGGCGTAGAGTATCCGCAGGCGCCGGCGTTGCAGCTTCAACGCGGTTTCGATCTCGCGCAGCTGCTTCTGGAAGCTCGCCTGTTCCCAGTGCTCGATCACGCTGCGTTTCTTCTCGGCGTACCAGGCCTCTTTCACCCGCGCCCATTCGGACACCGCGCCGAGGAAGGATTCGTACTCCTGCGCGACGCGCTCGCGCAGCGAATCCCAATTGTCGCGGCCGCGCGCGGCGAGCGGCGACTTCGCGAGCTTCTCCTGCGCGCGGCGAAACTGCATCGTCAGCAGCGCGCGCTGGATCTGAAAAGCGGGGGTGCGCTTCAGGCGGCGTGCAAGCCCCAGATAGTGCAGGGCTGCGACCAGCCACTTGGTCGGATCCCACTGCCACCAGCGCACGCCGTTGCGGTAGTCGTGCGCGAAGATGTGATGAAAGTTGTGGTAGCCCTCGCCGTGAGTGAGGAAGGCCAGCACCGGGTTGTCGCGCGCGCTGTTCTCATCGGTGTAGGGTCGTGTGCCCCACATGTGGGCGAGCGAGTTGATGAGGAAGGTGAAGTGATGGCTGATGACGATGCGCAGCAGGCCGGCCAGGATGAACGTGCCCCAGAAGTCTCCGGTGAGGAGCCCCGCGGCGCAGGTGAGGCCGAAATTGACGATGAGCGCGATCGCCAGGTAGTGGCGGTTCTGAAAGGCGAGCAGCGGATCGCGCTCCAGATCGCGCGCATTCGAGAAGTCCGGATTGCCGCTCGGGTAGTAGCGCAGCATCCAGCCGATGTGCGAGAACCAGAAGCCGCGTCCGGCCGAGTACGGATCGAGCTCGTTGTCGTCGACGTGCAGGTGATGCACGCGGTGACTGCTGCACCACACGAGCGCGCTGTTCTGCAGCGCCATGGAGCCAAAGATCAGATAGATGACCTTGAGGACGGGGTGCGCCTCATAGGCACGATGCGCCCAGAGCCGATGGTAGCCCGCCGTGACCGACATGCCGCAGGCAATCAGAAAGAATGCAAAGACCCCCCAGGAGCCGGCGCTGAAGCCGTGCGCGATGCCGTACCACGGCACGGCGACCGCCGCCGCGAGCGGCGTGGCAATGAACATAAGCGTGGTCGGCCAGTTGATCGGTGGCAACTGTTCCTGGGCGTGCGGCTGCGACATGGGGCTTGCTTCTGCGGTGCTTTACTTAAGAAGTATAAAGTAGCACGTTTGCCGGCGGCGGGTGGGTGACCCGCATCGCGCAATGGCACAGCGGACATCCCCACGGCCGTTTCCCGAATAGTTCCCTCATTACTGGAGCCACACATGAGCAAGGGCAAGGACCGGAAGAAGGAAACCAAGAAGAAGCCGACCAAGACGCTCGATGAGAAGCGCGCGGCCAAAAGGGCGAAAAAGGAGGGGCGCGGCTTTACGGTCTGAGCACGCGCGCCGGGGCGCAAAAGAAAACGGCGCGGCGTCGTTGGATCGACGCCGCGCCGCCTGATCGGACGGTCAGAACGAGAGGAATGCGCCTACGTTGAAGGTGTTGCCCGTGTTTTGGCCATCGTTCAACGCCTTGGACTTCACATTGCTGTATTCGCCGAGAATCGTCAGGTTGTCGGTCAGCTTGTGGTAGATGCCACCCGTAATCTTGCTGTTGTTGCCGACCAGCTCTCCGGCCGCGACCGGGTCAGCCGCCTGCTCCGCGCTCGTCGCGTGCAGCTTGCTCGTGCCGTAGTTCACACCGAACTTCGTCGGACCCACCGTGTAGGTCACCTGCGCGAGATAGCCGTCGGAGTCGCGCGGATTGCCCACCGCATCGGCTCCGAGGAGGAACAGCGCCGTCGTGCCGACGCCCGTCGCCTTGTAGTACCAGCCCGCGACCTCGAAGCCGGCGATCGCGTACTTGCCGCCGACATCCCAGGCGTGGCTGTTGTACTCAGCCACAGTCGGAGTCGCCGTCTGCTTCTGATACAGCCCTGACGCGGACAGATACAGTCCGCCCATGGTGTAGGCGATCTTGCCGTGGAAGCCCGGAGCACTCTTCGGCTCCGGCGGCGCACCGATGGGATTCAGCGGGTCGAAGATACCAAAGGTTACTTTGGTGCCGCCCATATCGGGCGTCGTGTAATCGATCTGCGAGAGCCAGTCCGTATAGATGTAGCCGAGGCCGATCGAGCCTAAGGTCGTATTGCCGGGCAGGCCGGTGGCCGCGCCACCCGGGCCGCCGACGCCAGGCAGCGTCATGTCGTTCAGGATCGCATCCTGGCCGAACAAGCCGATGTTGCGGCCGACGGTGAAGGTTCCCATCTCTTTATTGCCGAAGGTCAGGTAGACCTGGCGAATGTCCAGACCTGCCGTGCCCAGACCCGTGTTGGTCGTGCCGCCGATGGCGTGATTCGGGTCGCCGCCGTCGTTGGTGCTGGTGCCCGGATACATACCAAAGGTGCCGGTGATATCCAGCCCGTTCTGGGTCGTCGAAACGCCGAATACGAACGCCGCGGGCAGCAGGCCGTTGCTGACCGAGGAGGCGGTCGACTGGCCGTCGACCTCTGTGCAGGCGAGGCCGCCGGTCACGATGACAGGGGTGGATTCGCAACTCGAGTGAATGTAGTCGGCATTTACGTTGCCGTTGAGCGTGAACTTCCACGCTCCTGCCGCGATTTCGACGGCCTGCGGCGCCGTTGGCGCAAGCGCCGCGGCGGCCGCGACTGCCAGAGCCAAGCCTATACGTTGATGTGTCATGAGAGCGTTCTCCAGGTTGGTTGCGGGGCCGCGCTCGTCATATCCGCGCCGCTACACGTGCCGCCCCATTGTCAATTCTCGCGACGAGGGCGCCCTCGAAGCTGCAACCGCCATGCCAATGCCGATGTGTTGCTTGGACGCGTCATTCGTCGTCATTTGGGGTGATTCAGAGGGGGTCGGAGACCTCCCGCCGGCCTCTGGCCGGTACAAAACTGTTACATTGATGCAACGCGGCGTTACACCCGTGTCACGGTCAGGGGGTCGAAAAGCCGTTTCTACGGCTGCGCCGGGGGGCACCCACCCGCGGGGCAGGGCTTGCGATGAGGGCGCCGGCGTGTTTCTCTATTGCCACATTGTCACGCCGGAAGTGGGACGGTGGGGGTTACACCAAGATCCCGCCACTGCGGCACGACGATGCTTTCACACAACAGCAATAAGCAATCCAGATCCGGAAACGGTCGACGGGAGTGAGACATGACACATGCAGTTGGGGCCGGTCACGGCAGCCGCCCGGTGGGCGTCGACGCTTTCGGTGGCGCCGCGGCATCCGCGGCTGAGGTCGAGGGAGGCCGGCGCGAGAACCACCGCGCGCGCTACGCGGAACTCATCGCCATCGCGCAGTCTGAAATCGACCGGCTGCAGGAGCAGATCCGCGGCTCCGGCTATGCGGTGCTGCTGACGGATGCGGCGGGCGAGGTGCTGTATGAGAAATTCGACTCGAGCCTGCCGAAGGTGCCGCTCGAGAGGATGGGCCCGGGGGTTGCCGTGCGCGGCCCGGGCGCGGAGATCGTCGCGGTGCTCGATGCCGCGTGTCTTGCCGGAACCGCAACCCGCGCCAGCCACCTGCACATGCTGGCGCTCATCAATCTGTCCGCGCACATCATCGAAAAGTGCTTGTTTTTGCGCTATCACCAGCATCATGCGGTGCTGCGCTTCCACGTCCGCCCGGAGCTCGTCGACCTGCTGCACGATGGCGCGCTCGCCCTGGCGCCCGACGGCACCGTGATCGGCGCGGACCGCGCGGCCGAGAAACTCCTCGGGTCTGACGATCGCTACCAGCTCGTCGGCCGACCCGTGAGCGACATCTTTGACGCCGAGGGCGAGGATTTCGTCGCCCTCGCTCTTCTTAAGTGTGCAACGCTGTGCCCGGTGCGCGAGACGCGCCGCGGGCAGCGTTTCTACGCGAGCGTACATGGCGGCTCCAACGCCCGCAGCACAGCCGGTGCAGCCGCCGACTGCGCTCGTCCCACCGTCGTGCAGGTGGCCTCGAGTCCGCGCACCCATGCGCTCACCCTCGAGGAGCTGGCCGGGGAGGATCCGCAGATGCTGCGCAATGTGCGCAGCGCCCACCGCATCGCCGATTCAGGCGTGTCGGTGCTGATTCAGGGACCGACCGGTTCGGGAAAGGAGGCCTTCGCGCACGCCATGCATCTGGTCAGCCACCGCGCGAACCGGCCGTTCGTCGCCGTCAACTGCGCTGCCATTCCGGAGAACCTGATCGAGAGCGAGCTCTTCGGCTACAAGGCCGGCGCCTTCACCGGCGCGCGCAAGGAGGGCATGAAGGGCAAGATTCTGCAGTCCTCCGGCGGGACGCTCTTTCTCGATGAGATCGGCGACATGCCGCTCGCCCTGCAGACCCGCCTGCTGCGCGTGCTCGAGGAGCAGCAGATCGTGCCCCTGGGCAGCGAGACCGGTCTCGAGGTCGACCTGCACGTCCTCGCTGCATCGCACCATAACCTGCGCGAGATGATTGCCCGCGGCGCCTTCCGCGAGGACCTGTACTACCGCCTGAACGGCATCACTCTGGAATTGCCGGCGCTGGCGCAACGCGTCGATCGCGAACGCGTGATCCACCGGGTGCTGGGCGCGGAGACGACCGACGGCCGCCCGGCGGCGATCGAGATGGATGCGCTGGCGCGCCTGGTCGCCTACCCGTGGCCGGGAAACATTCGTGAGCTCAGGAACGTGATCCGCACCGCGCTTGCCATCTGCGAGGGCGGCGTGGTACGGCAGATCGATCTGCCGCGCGAGATCCGCGAGCATGCGTCGGCGAGCCCGCCACCGCCCGTCGCGGCCACATCGCCTGCGGCGGCGCCCGCCGCCACGAGCGCGCCGGCGAATCCGCTGCAGGCCGCGGAGCGCGCGACGCTCGTGTCCATGATCGAGAACTGCCGCGGCAATATGACGCGTACCGCGGAGCTTCTCGGCATGAGCCGCACGACGCTGTATCGCAAGCTGAAGCGACACGAGATCGTTCCCGCACACGGCTAGGCTTGGCCCGGAGCTTGCAAAAGCTTCGGGCATGAGCGCCCGAGCAACCACCCAGAAATGCCGGATCCGCCTCGCGCCGGGGCGCCACGTGCACGCCGAGAAACCGCGCGACTGTCACGTACTCGTCTATCCCGCCGGCATGGTGCAGCTGAACGAGTGCGCGGCGGCGATCCTCGCGCTCTGCGACGGCACGCGCACCCGCGAGGAGATCATCGAGCACATTCTGCCGCGCACCCGCGAGGCGGACCTCGCCGTGGACGTGCGCGCCTTCCTCGACGTCGCGCGCGAGCGCGGCTGGATCATCGAGAGCTGACGGGCGCGCTGCGGGCGATCTTGTGGCGCTGTGGGGCGCGGCGTATAAATCGTGCGTCCGCGCTCCTGTGTGCACTCATTTGCAGCGCCGTGCGTCTTCCGGCCCCCGGCGCAAAGGTTACCAGCATGTCGTCGAGAGATTTATCTGGCGCGGCGCGCGTCGCCGTACTCCTCTTTGCTGCGTTCGCCGCATCCGCCGCGCCCGCCGCGCGCGCCGCCGAGCCCGAGTTCGGCGGCCAGTGCGCGATGAGTCTCGCCGAAGGGCAGTCGGTCGCGACCGACTGTTCGGTGAAATGGCTGGGGCCGGACGGCAAGACCTACTGCTTCGGCAACGCCGATGCGAAGCAGCGCTTTCTCAAAGATCCGCAGGGCAACCTCGAGCGCGCGCGCGAGTTCGTGGCGGTGAGCGAAGTGGAAGCCACCGGCAAGCGCATGGATCACTACAAGAGCGAGGAAATTCAGGATTTCGTCAAAGGCGTTATTTCCCAGAAAGCCGCCGCGAATGGCGGCGTGTTTCCGTTCACCGATCCGGTGACCGGGCAGCCGCTGAAGCTGGTATTTGACAAGGTCGACTTCGTGCGCACGCTGCACGGCTATGGATTTTTTCCCGACGTTGTTTTTCACGCGCAGGATGTTGCGGCCAAGACCTATCTCATCGACTTCTGGGTGAAGCCCCAGGGCGATAAGCTCGTGGTCTTTGACACGCGCATCTACAAGGCGCCGCGGCAGGAGGGCACGGGCTGGACTTTGATGGCGCGCCAGCCGATTCCGTGGTGGTGGATTCCCGCCTCGGAGCATCCGGGCCAGACCGAGCAGGCGCGCGGCTGGGAGGTGATGTCGGCGGTCGAGGAGGACATCGTCAAGGAGCGCGCCAAGGACAACGGCATATTCAAGCTGCGCGATGCGAAGACCGGAGAGGAGTTGAAGCTGGAGTTCGTCGGCACTCATCAGCCGGTGCGCCGCCTGCAGCAGGACGGGCGATTTTTCGCCTGCACCGATTTTCGCAAGGAAGGCACCAAGGATCAGTTCTATGACGTCGATTTCTGGGTGAACGAGAAGAACGGCAAGATGACGGTGGACGAGGTGCGCGTGCACAAGGTTCCGGAGAAGCAGGCCGACGGCAGCTACATCCAGGTGCCACGCTACAACTTCGATGACATGAAGTTCGACGTCGTCCCGTAGGGCGCGCCCCGGTCCCGATTGAGCGCCGCCGCCCTGTCGCGGGCGATACGGTGTGTCACTTCTGACACACTCCCCGTAGCAGAAGCGATGCAGCTTTACTAAATCTATACTCCCGCCGCGATGGGAATTCCTCCCTATTTTGTTCGCCGGTGACGCCGCGTCGCCGCTTGCGGTACGGTGCGGCGCTCGGCGCGGCGCTCATCGGCGCGTGCGCGTCGCTGCCGCCGCGCGCGCCGCCTGACCCCAGCCATACGGCCGAGGCCTTCGCCGCGCGGCGCCTGGATGCGCTGCCCGATCTGCCGCCGCCCGCGTCCGGTTGGGATGCGGAGCAGTGGTTTCGGGCGGCGCTCGCCCTCAACCCCGAGCTCGCCGAGGCCCGCGCCGCGGCGCTCGCCGCGGCCGCAGGCGAAGTGACCGCCGCCGAGCGCCCCAATCCCAATCTCAATCTGTTCGGCGAGTACGTGAGCGCCGCGGCGGGCGGCGCCGGGTGGCTCTACGGGTTGTCGCTGGAGTTTCTGCTGCCGCGCACGGGCGAGCGCGCCCGTGCCGTGGCGAGCGCTGCCCTGCAAACCCAGGCGGCGCAGTCCGATGTGGCCGAGGCCCTCTGGAAGGTGCGCTCGCAGGTGCAGCAGGCACTGCTCGACGTGGCCTATGCGCGTGATGCGACGGCGCTTCTGGCGACGCTGGTGGCGGATCGCGCCGCGCTCCTCGCCTCGAACCGCGCTCTGGCGCAGGCGGGCGCGATCGCCCATTCCGAAACCCTGCTGCAGGAGCTGGAGCTCGCGCGCGCACGAGCGCGCCTGGTGCGCTCCCAGGCGCTGGGCGCGGATGCGGAGGCGCGCCTCGCCGCCGCCGTCGGCCTCTCCGTCGCGGCACTGCAGGGAATTCCTCTGCAGTGGGAGCACTGGGCCGACATCAGTGCGCTCACGGCGGCGCCTTCGAGCGACTGGCGCGCGGCGGCGCTCATCGCTCGTCCCAAGCTCGTGCGCGCCCTGCGTGAATATGACGTCGCTGACATCGCGCTGCAGAGCGAAGTGGCGAAGCGCTGGCCGCAGTTTCACGTGACGCCGGGCTACGCCTGGGACCAGAGCGGCCTTAGGCAGAACTCGCTCGATGACACGGTGCACGAGACCTTGCACGACAACGAGCTCGGCGTCGCTTTCGAGGTGCCGCTCTTCAATCATCATCAAGGACCGATCGGCGAGGCGCTCGCGCGGCGCGAACTGGCCGCAGCGCATCTGCAGGCGGTGCAGGCGGAGCTCTTCGAAGAGATCGAGCGCGCGGAGCGCGCCTGGCCGCCGGCGCGGCAGGCGTGGCAGAACGCCGCGAGCGCCGGTGAGCTCGCCGAGCGCCAGCACGCCGCAGAGGCGCGTGCGTTCGGCGCCGGCGTGTCCGATCGCGCAACCCTGCTGGTGGCGCAGCTGGCGGCGACCGAAGCGCAGCTCGCGGGTCTTGAAGCGGCGTACGATGCGCAGCTTGCGTTTGCTGCGCTTGAAAGCGCCTATCGGCGGCCGCTGCAGGGCGCCGCGCGGGCCGTCGCGATGAGTTCCCGCGGGGAGACGCGCCCATGAGGGGCTCGCTGCGCGTCGCGCCGCTCTTCTGTTCCTGCCTGCTCCTCGCCGGCGTCGCGCGCGCCGACGCCGACGATGACGACGCTCGGCCGCGCGCCCCCGCCGCGGCTTCGGCGCTCGCGCTCTCCGCCTCGCAGCAGGAGGCCGTCGGCCTCACGCTGTCGCACCCGGTGGAGGCCGCCGGCCCGCGACCGATCGATGCGTACGGCGTCGTCCTCGATCCGGTTGCACTCGTAACGGACATCGGCCGGCTCGCGAGCAGCCGCGCCGGCGCCCGAAATGCCGCGGCGGATGCGCGCCGCGTGGCGGGCCTCTATCACAACGACACCAATGCCTCGCTGAAGGCGCTGCAGACGGCCGAAGCGGCGCAGATCGAAACGAAGGCGCAGGCCGAGGCCGCGGCGACGACCTTCGCGCTGCAATGGGGGCCGGTGGCGGCGCTGCCCGAGAAGGAGCGCGATGCGCTCGTGGCGGCGCTCGGCAGCGGCCAGACGCTGCTCGTGCGCGCCGATGTGCCCGGGCAGCACGTGCTCGGCGCCATGCCCGCGAAGGCGCTCTTGACGGTCGACGGCATCGGGATCGCGGCGCGCCTCCTGGGTCCGCTGCCGCGTACGACGCCCGACCTGCAAAGCGCAGGCTGGCTGCTCGAAGTGGATCACGCGCCGCCGGGCCTGGGACCGGGTGCGCACCTGCGCATCACGCTCGAGGGCGCCGCTGTCTCTGGAGTCCTGGTGCCGGCCGCGGCGCTGCTCTACGGGGACGCGGGCGCCTACGTCTATCGCCAGGCCCAAGCCAAGACCCCGGACGGCAAGGTGCAATACGCACCCGCGAGCGTGAAGCTCCTCGCACCCGAGGGCGACGGCTGGCTCGTCGACGGCCTCGCCACCGCCGACACCATCGTCGTGCACGGTGCGGGCGTGCTGTGGTCGCTGCAGGGTCTCGGCAGCTTCTCAGCCGCCGAAGAGGAACACGACTAAAGCGCATGCTCGCAAGCATCGTTCGCGCCTCGCTCGCGCACCCGCGCATCATTACTGCGCTCTCCGTGCTCGTCGCCGCGCTCGGTGCGAGCGCGCTCCTCAACGCCCGACTCGATGTGTTTCCGGACTTCGCGCCGCCGCACGTGCTGGTGCAGGCGGAGGCGCCGGGACTCGATGCCACCCAGGTGGAGGCGCTCGTGACGCGGCCGCTCGAGGGGTTGCTTGCGGGCACGGAGAATGTTGAATCGGTGCGCTCCACCTCGAGCCAGGGATTGTCGGCGATTCAGGTGGTGTTCGGCCGCAGCGGCGATCCCTATCGGCAGCGTCAGGTCGTGACCGAGCGCCTGGCGGAGGCCGGGGGCCTGCTGCCCGCAGGCGCCGGGCCGCCGCTGCTCTCGCCGCTCTCCTCCTCGATGGAGTACCTCGTGCATTTTGGCTATACGAGCGACCGGCTCTCGCCGATTGAGCTGCGGGACCTCGTGCGCTGGATGATCAAGCCGCAGATCCTCGCCGTTCCGGGGGTCGCGCAGGCGCAGATCTTCGGCGGCGAATCGCGCGAGCGGCAGATCCTCGTCGATCCGTTCAAGCTCTTTGCCGCCGGACTCACGCTGGAGGATCTGTACGCCGCGGCGCGCCACGGCACGGAGCTCATCGGCGGCGGCTACCTCGAGACGCCGACGCAGCGCATCGTCCTGCAGGCGCAGGCGACGGGTGCGACGCCTGCGGCGCTCGCCCAGGCGGTCATCGCCACGCACGACGGCGTCGGTGTGCGCATCGGCGATGTGGCCACGGTGCGCGACGGGGCGGAGCCGAGCTTCGGTGATGCGATGATTGGCGGGGTGCCGGGCATCCTGGTGGAGACTTCCACACAGTTCGGCGCCAACACCCTCGAGGTGACGAGCGCGCTCGAGCGGCGGCTCGATGCACTCGCGCCCGCGCTCGCCCTGCAGGGCGTGCAATACCATCCGGCGCTGCTGCGGCCGGCGAGCTTCATCGAGACCGCGATCGCGAAACTGCGCAACTCCTTGCTGACAGGCGCGGTGCTGGTGGTGCTGCTGCTCCTGCTGACGCTGCGCGACTGGCGCGCGGCGCTCGTGTCCTTCAGCTCCATTCCGGTCGCGCTGCTCGCCACGGTGTGGATCCTCGCAACCTTTGGCATCTCGCTCAACACCAGGACGCTCGGCGGTCTCGTCGTGGCGCTCGGCGTAGTCGTCGATGATGCCGTGATTGACGTCGAGAACGTCATGCGCCGGCGGCGCGGCGCGGCGCCCGGGGTGGACATCCGCGAGCTCATCGTGCGCGCCTCGCTCGAAGTGCGGCGGCCGGTTTTCTATGCGACCGCCGCGGTGGCCGTGGCGTTTTTGCCGATTCTCATGCTCTCGGGGTTGCAGGGCTCGTTCTTCCGGCCACTGTCGATCGCCTTTCTGCTCGCCGTCGGGCTGTCGTTGCTCGTGGCCATGAGCGCAACCCCCGCGCTGTGCGCCCTCGTCATGAGCGCGCACCCGCCGCGCGCGGAGGCGCCCTGGCTGACGCGCCTGAAGCGGCATCAAAGACGCATCATCGAGCGGCTGCATCCGCGTCCCGCCGGGGTGCTCGCGGTGCTGCTCGTCACCGGCGCCGCCGGCATCGTGCTGCTGCCGTTGCTCGGCGCGCGGCTGCTGCCGGATTTCCGTGAGAACTATCTGATCGCGCATGCCTCGCTGCGTCCCGGCATCGCGCTCACGGAAACCGCGCGCGTCGGCAACCGCATTGCCGCGCGGCTCGCCGCGATCGCCGGCGTGAAGAGCGTCGCCGAGCAGATCGGCCGTGCCGAGAACGGCCAGGATCCGGATGCGCCCAACAAGAGCGAGTTTGAAGTGCAGATCGATCCCCAGCAGGGGGCCACCGCCGCGCAGATCGAGGCCGGGATCCGCGACGTATTTGACGACTTTCCCAATCAGCTGGTGGAGATCTACTCGGTGCTCGCCGAGCGTATCGGCGAGACCCTGTCCGGCGAGTCGGCGTCGTTTTTCATCAGCGTGTTTGGTCCGGATCTGGATCGCGACGATGCCGTCGCGGCGGAAATTGCCGCGCTGCTCGAGCGGCTGCCCGCGAGCGGCACCGTGCGCCTGAAAGTGCCGCCGCGCCAGCCGGAGCTGCGACTCGAACTCAAGCCGAGCGAGCTGGCGCTGTACGGACTGCAGGCGGCCGAGGTGCTGCAGACGGTCAATGCGGCGTACCACGGCACGGTGGTGGCCCAGTTGAGCCAGGCGGACCGCAGCGTGCCGATCGCCGTGCGCATCGCGGCGGGCGCTGCCACTCCCGAGGCGGTCGGCAAGCTCTTGCTGCGCGCCCGCGACGGCGCGCTCGTGCCGCTCGGCACGGTCGCAAGCTTGGAGCTCGTGTCGGCGCGCAGCCTCATCGACCACGAGGATGGCCTGCGCCGCCAGGTGGTGGTCGCAAATCCCAAGACATCCGACCAGGCGGGCTATGCCGAGGCGGCGCGCCGTGCCATCGCCGAGCACGTGCGCCTGCCGGCGGATGTCTATCTGCGCTTCGGCGGAGCGGCCGCGGCGCAGGCCGCCGCGGCCCACGAGCTCGTGCTGCATTCGGCTGCGGCCTTCGTCCTGATCGTGCTCCTCCTGGCGCTCGGCTTCGGCCACGCGCGCCATGTCGTCCTGGTGCTGGTGGCGCTGCCCTCCACTTTGATTGGCGGCGTCGCGGCGGTCGCGGTGACGGGCGGCAGCCTGTCGCTCGGCGCGATGGTGGGATTTGTCGCGCTCTTCGGCATGGCGGCCCGCAACACCATTCTGTTGATCTCGCACTACGACCATCTGGTGAGGGTGGAGGGTGCAAGCTGGAATTTGGCGACTGCACTGCGCGGCGCCGAGGAGCGTCTGACGCCGGTCCTCCTGACGGCGCTCCTCACGGGGCTCGCGCTGCTGCCCGTTGCCATCCAGATGCATCAGCCAGGCCACGAAATCGAAGGTCCCATGGCGGTCGTCATTCTGGGAGGTCTCGTGTCCTCGACTCTCGTCTCTCTGCTCCTCATTCCGCCGCTTGCGGTGCGGTGGCTGCGCCACTAGCGGATGGCGACGCCCCAGGGAAGCAGGCCGACATCCAAGGTGCGCAGCACCTGGTTGCTCGACGTATCGATGACCGAGACGCTGTTGGAGCGGCCGTTCGCGACGTAGAGCTTGGCGCCGCTCGCGGTGAGAGCCATGTTCCAGGGACGCTGGCCGACGGCAATGGTGGCGATGACGCTGTTGGTGCGCGGATCGATGACGGCAACGGTGCCGCTGCCGCCCGCCGTGGCATACACGCGCTCACCGTCGGCGCGCACGATGATGCCCGCCGGGCGCACGCCGATCGGGATCGACTTCGTGATGCTCCAGGAAGCGCTCGCAATCACGTCGACGTTTCCGGAGGTTTCATCGGCGACGTACACGGCGCTGCCGTCCGGCAGGAAACCCATGCCGCGCGGTGCGCCGGCCGTCTTGACGGTGGCGGTGGATTGGTGCGCGGCCACATCGATCACATCGATGCTGCGACTCTCTTCGTTGCTCGTAAGCAACCACTTGCCGTTCGGGCTGTAGACGCAGTGCTCCGGGTTGTCCCCCTGGATCTTGACCCGGAACGACTCGGTGAGCGAGGCGACGTCGATGAAGATGGCTTCGTTGGATTTCTCGGCGCACACCGTCACGGTCTTGCCGTCCGGGGAGAGCTGGATCCCTTCCGCCGAGAGGATGTTGGGAAGGGTCTTCTTTACTGTGCCGCTCGCGCTGTCGACGACGAGGACGACGTTGCCCAGGGCGTCGACGACGAAGAGCGTGCGTCCGCTGCGGTCGAGCGCCACGCCGCGCAGCTTCTTCCCCATGCTGCCTTGTTTGGGAATGGGACTGCGCGGGCTGGGTGCGTCGGTTGCGGTATCGATGACGGTAACTGTGCCTGAGCCTTCGTTCGGTACGTAGGCGTTTTCAGCGGCAGACGACGCGGCGGCGCAGGCAGCGAGCAGCGCACAAGAGTAGAATCGGGACGATCGGCGCACGGCGAGCACCTCGAGCCACACAAAGAATGCTCCCGATCCTGAAAGAGCGAGCGACGCAGCGTCAAGCGGCAGCGTAAACCCACGTTACGGGTGTGTGCCATTTTCGGCACAGAACCGTTGCGAGCGCGCGCAGCACAGCGTATGAGAGTTGTTCAGGGATAAGCGAACTGCTATATACGGCCGAGGAAAAGTCCTACACTGTAGGGGGATGGTCTAACGGTCATTTTTCGAGCTGGCTCGTTCGCCCACCGATGGGACGCACGGTCACCATAGATTCAGACGGCGCCTATATCCGCACCTTCCGCGCCGGCTTGTTCGGGGACGGCGGTGCGATAGCAAAAAAGATACAACGCGAATCGGTATTGAGGAGAACCTGTATGCAATTTGAATCTGAGCGACGGCTACGGATGCTTTGTGCCGTACTGGCACTGGGGGGATGTTGGGGCGTCGCGAGCGGTGATGAAGTCACCGACCGGACGAAAAACCCTGATCTCTGGGCTGACCCAGGTGGTGATCAGGCCCTCACCCGCCACAGCACTTTGAAGAACATCAACACACAAAACGTTTCCAAACTGCAGATGGTCTGGTCGCAGTCGAGCGGAACGTTGCGCGGCCATGAAGGACAGCCGCTCGTAGTAGATCTTGGCGGCACGCCAATGATGTACATGGAAAGCGGTTGGCCAAACATCATCCAGGCGCTTGACCTGACCGATCCAGACCATCCGAAGGAAATCTGGAACTACACCAAGTCGACAGACCGCGACGCATCTGCTGTGCCGCGCGCCTGCTGCGATACGGTGAACCGCGGCATGTCGTTTGCGGACGGCAAACTCGTGTTTGGCACCCTTGACGGTTTCGTCATCGCCCTCGATGCCAAGACCGGCAAAGAAGTTTGGGTCGTCAAACATGCCTGGCCGGCGCACGGTGAGACCATCACACCGGCACCGCTCATTGCCGAAGGCAAGGTCATCATTGGCTTCGGTGGCGATGAGTTCGCCGCGCGCGGCCGCCTCGATGCCTATGATCTGCAAACCGGCAAGAAGGTCTGGGAGTTCTATGCCACGGGCACAGATAAGGACGTCGGTCTGACGGCGGACAGCAACAAGAAGCATCCTGAGTATGGCAAATTTGGCCAGGACCTCGGCGTCCACGGCTTCCCCGGCGACGAGTGGAAGCGCGGCGGCGGCGCTCAGTGGGGCTTCTACAGCTACGATCCGGAGCTGAAGCTCGTCTACACATCGAGCGGCAACCCTGGCTTGTGGAGCCCGTCCTATCGTTGCGGTGCGAAGACGCACGAGGAGTGCAACAACGGCAAGTGGGACAACAAGTGGTCGATGACCATTTTTGCCCGCAAGGTCGACACGGGCGAAATCGTCTGGGCCTACCAGATGACGCCGTTTGACCAGTGGGACTACGACGGTATCAACGAGAACATGCTCGAAGACCTGACCGTCGACGGCAAGGCGCGCAAAGTCCTGATTCACTTCGACCGCAACGGCTTTGCCTATGTCCTCGACAGGACCGACGGCACGCTGCTGCGTGCGCACAACTATGTGACGGTGAACTGGGCTGAGAAGGTCGATATGAAGACCGGCCGCCCGATCAAAGTGAAGGCACATTCTCCGTTCGGACCCAATGGCAATGTCCAGGCCTGCCCGTCAGCGATGGGCGGCAAGGACCAACAGCCATGTGCAATCGATCCGACCGAGCCGGGAATTGCCTACTGCCCGACCAACAACTGGTGCATGGAGGATGAGCCGCAGGAGCGTTCGCACACGCAGCAGGGCACGGTTTATGTATTTGCTAACGTGTACATGTATCCTGAAAAGCCGGGCGTAACCGGCCGGTTCATCAAGTTCAACTTCCTCACGGGTGAGAAGGTCTGGGATATCCCGGATCCGTATCCGAACTGGGGTGGTGCACTGGTGACGGACGGCGGCCTGGCGTTCTACGGCAGCCTGAACGGTGACTTCCATGCGGTCGACCGCGCGACTGGCAAGATCCTTTGGCAGCGGCGCCTCGGCTCGGGAATCATCGGCAACCCGATCACGTACAAAGTTGCTGGCAAGCAGTACGTCTCGGTGTGGAGCGGCATCGGCGGCTGGATTGGCCTGCCGGTGACAGCCGGTCTTGATCTTTCCGACAAGTTCGGCGCGATTGGCGCCACGGCGATGACCAAGGCGGCGAACCTCGACAAGATCCCGATGGGTGGAACGCTGTACACCTTCCGAGTCGAATGACCGGAGTCGGTGTCCAGTTGTAGTTAGTTAAGAGCGTCCGGTGTCTGATAGGCACCGGACGCTTTTTTTTGTGGCTGGGAATTTGAGGCAGGGTATGAAAAAGTGGTGGGGCGCAGTCGCTCTCGTGGTGTGGGCAACCGTCGGCGGCGCGGCCCAGGCCGCCCTGCGTGTGTGCGCCGATCCCGGCAACCTGCCGCTGTCGAACAATCGCGGCGAGGGCTTTGAGAACAGGATCGCGGCGCTGCTCGCCACCTCCATGGGCACGAGCGTGCAGTATTACTTCCGCCCGTCAATCGAGCGCGGCCTGACGCGGACCACGCTGTACGCTGACGAGTGCGATCTCATGATGGACATGCCGCTCGATTCGGAGCGCGTGCTGACGACCGAGGCCATTTATCGCACGACCTTTGTGCTGGCCTATCGCAATGACAAGGGCCTCGCGTTCAAGAGTCTCGACGATCCCAAGCTGAAGAAGCTCAAAGTCGGCGTCTATCAAACCTCAGCGATCCGCGAGGCGCTGTCCGAGCATGACGTCAGCGAAAATGTCGTCATCCATTACTTGACCCATGATGCGGATCTCGTCCCCGAGGATCAGCCCTCCTATCAGGTTCAGGAAGTGATCGACGGCAAGCTCGATGTGGCTGCCGTGTGGGGCCCGTTCGCCGGCTACTACAAGGCGCTGAAGCATGCGCCGCTCACCATCCAGCCGGTCAACCTCATGGAAGACGCGGTGCCGATGGAGTACGACATGGCATTTGCCGTGCGCACCACCGACAAGACACTGAAGGCGCAGCTCGACCAGGCGATCCATAAGGAGCGCGACGGCATCCGCGCGATACTGGTGGACTACGGCGTGCCGCTCGTGAAGTGCGACACCTGCCTCATCGCGGGTGATCTGCCGTCGCATGGCCCGTACAAGGAGGAGAAGCCGCACCACGGTGATCCGACGCCTTCAATCGTTTCCATCGCGACGCTCAATGATTGGCTCGCGCACGGCGCGAGTGTCAATGAGGAACTGAACCACGCCATCATCGCCGATGACCTGAAGCGCATCCGCTATCTCGTGGAGAAGAAGCACGCCGACGTCAATGCGCCCGATCTGCAGGGCGAGACACCGCTCGACAACGCCATCCGCAAGGCGTCCCTTGCGCTCGTGACCTATCTCGTGGAGCACGGCGCCGACGTCAATGGCCAGGACCACGACGGCTGGACCCCGGTCATGACCGCGGCGTGGCTCGATGACGCGGGGATCATTCATTATCTGGTGTCCCATAAGGCCGATCCGAACGGCAAGAGTGCCGCGGGCCTGACGCCGCTCGCGATCGCCTCGCAGAATGGCAAGGATGTCGCCGCCGTCGCCTTGATTGAAGACCACGCCGACGCCAACCAGACGGTGGGCGGGGGCGGCTACACGCCGCTCATGCTCGCGGTCGCGGGGCACTCGATGGCGACGACCAAGGCGCTCGTCGACCACGGGGCCAATGTCAATGCGAAGAACGAAGGCGGTATCACCGCACTCATGATCGCCGCAGCGGCCGATCAAGCTCCGCTCGTCGCGCTGCTCGTCAAGGCAGGCGCCGATGTCGGAGCGCGCGATGAGAAGGGCGAAACCGCGCTCAGTATCGCGCGCGATAAGGACGGCCAGGCGGTGATCAAGCTGCTGGAACAAGCGCCGGCTTCCGCCGTTCCCAGTTCAGGAAGCTCGGGCGCTTAAGACTAAAAATCGATTCGACGAGGAGACGGGCCGTGTCGAGAAAGAAAGCGAGCGTTGGCTGTCGATCCATACTGGCATTGATCGGCGTGGCCGCGGCCGTGTGCGAGGCGGCGCCACCGGCGCCTGCTGCGGCGACGCCGGCGGCGGCCGGTGGCGCGACGCCGGCGGCACTCGTTGACAGCACGCCCAAGGGGAAACTCAAGAATCCCTACACCGACGACAATGCCGCCATCGTCGCGGCGGGCAAGGACCTCTATTTTCATTCAGGCTGCAACGGCTGCCACGGCGGCGGCGGCGGCGGCGGCATGTGTCCGCCTCTCACCAACGACATCTGGGTGTACGGTGGCGATGACGACACGCTCTTCCGGCTCGTGACCCTAGGCTCTGATGCGCTGCAGGCGAAGGGCTACACTCGTGTGGGAATGGAACATGTGGTGGGCCCCATGCCCCCAATGGGTGCAATCGTCCCCACCGCGGATGATTTATGGAAGATCCTCACCTTCATCCGCTCCAAGTACACCGGCTCGCCGGCAGCCAAATTCGGCTCTCCGCCCGATGCGCCGCCGCCACCCGGCTCCTAAAAATACGCGCCCAAACAGCGCTTTTCGTCGTAGGCCATTAGCGGTACTCTGAACGGGGTTCCAGCTGGCCTACGTGAGCGTCGTGGCGCCGGCCGCGGTGGGCCGATGGCCGCCGACGTCAAGGCCGCGCGCCAGGCAATTCTGCGTTGCAAAGATCGAAGCCGGGTGAGGGGGTTAAGTTCATGCGACTGCGCCTAGAGAGCCGAGGTCACGCGGAGCTTGTGCATTCCGCGGTGCGCGGCTCTTTGAAGGGGCTCGACATCGATGAGGTGGTGCGCTGCTCCTGGAACCGCTGCCTCACGACCTATGCGCTCGATGCCCTGCAGCCGAAGAAACCGACGACGGTGGAGCGCGGCGACCTCACGCAGCGCAAGGAGCGGCTGGGATCGCTCTTGTCCATCGCCCGCATCGAGATGGCGAGTCTCGCCCGACTCATGCAGCACACGCAGTACGGCATCATGCTCACCGACTGGGATGGTGTCATCGTCAGCTACACCGGCGATCCCGGGTTTTCCGACACCGCGCGCCGCAGCGGTTTTCGCGAGGGCGTGGTGTGGAGCGAGCGCGAGTTCGGCACCAACGGCATGGGCACCTGTCTCGTCACGCAGCGCCCCATCGTCATTCACCGCCGCGACCATTTCCTGGTGCAGAACACGCAGCTCACCTGCTCCGCCGCGCCGATCTTTGACATGCAGGGCAAACTGCTCGCGACCCTCGACATCTCCGGCGCCACCTCCCGCGCGCAGACGCACACCCTCGCCCTGGTGGATATCGCCGCGCAGAACATCGAGAACCGCGCGCTCCTGGAAGCCTGCAAGAAATTTGGCGTGCTGCGCTTTCACCGCTGCGCGGAGTTCGTGAGCACGCCGGGCGAGGGCGTTCTGGCATTTGATGAGGCGGGGACGATTCGCGGCGTGAATCGCGGCGCGCTGAAGCTGCTCGGCTATCGCAATCACGAAGCGCTGTGCGGCCAGCGCATCGAGGCGGTACTCGATACCTCTCTCGAGGCGCTGCTGCACCTGTCGTGGCGCCACGGCTTTCGGCCCGATGCTCTGGCGCCGCGCTACGGTGCGCAGCGCTGGTTTGCATCCGTGCAGGCCCCGGCGGAGCCGATGCGCCGTGCCAGTCTCGCCACCGCTGTCGCTGTTCCTGCGATTGCAAGCCCGAGTGCGCCGGGACAGAGCGTGCGCGCCCTGCCGCGGGTGGATGCCGACAACGCGGACGTTCTGGGCAGTGCCGAATGCGATGCGCTGCGCCGCACGCTGGAGGCCTGCCGCTGGAACATCAGCGCGACCGCCGTACGCCTGCACTTAAGCCGCCGCACGATTTACCGCAAAATGTATCGCCATGGCATCGCTCGCCACGACTTCGACGGCGATTCCCGCAAGTAGGCTCCCGCAACAGTTTGGCGCGCTGCAGCGTGCCGCTGTCTTCTGGTAAATCGCGACGCGCCGTCGCGCGCTTCTGAATGGTTATGCATTTTTCAGTGGCACCGGCGCGCGGGCGCTGACAAACTCCACTCCAGATCGTGTCGATGAGCGGGCTCGACCGTCGCGAGCTGGCGACAGTGCTTGTGAACGGCGTGAGGCGGAGCCATATCAGCGACTTCGCTCGAGGAGTCAGCGGTGCTTCCCCTACGTGCGCAAACCGTGGCGCTCATTGCCACCTTACTCATATCGAGTGCCCCGGCGCGCGCCGCCGCTCCACCTCCCGCTCCACCTGCCGCTCCTGCCCCCGCCGCTGCCCCCGCCGCTGCCCCGGCCGCTGCCCAGCCGCCCGCGCCACCGCATGTCGAGCCCTTCAGCTTCGCAACGGTCGAGCGCCTGGCGCAACAGCGCTCGATGGAGCCCTACCGTGATCGCTCGGCGCCGCTGCCCCAGCGCCTCGCGAAATTAAGCTATGACGCCTTCCGCGATATCCGTTTCAAGCCGGGCGCCGCGCTCTGGCACGACCAGGCATTATTCGAAGTGCAGTTTTTTCATCGCGGTTTTACTTTTGGGCGCCAGGTCAATATCAACGAGGTGAACGCCGCCGGGACGAGCCGGCCGATTCTCTACAACCCCGCGCTCTTCAGCTTTGGCCGGCTGACCGCGCTCACGGCCAAAGACCTGCCGCCGCGCACCGGCTATGCCGGCTTTCGCGTGCACTATCCCCTGCACACGCCGCTCTACAAGGATGAGCTCGCGGTGTTCCTCGGTGCCTCCTACTTCAAGGTGCTCGGCCGCAGGCAGGGTTACGGACTCTCGGCTCGGGGCCTTGCGATCAATACCGCGACCGTCGGCGGGGAGGAATTTCCCTCCTTCACCGATTTCTGGCTGGTGCGTCCGCAGGCGCAGCAGCGCTCGCTGACGATTTATGCGCTGCTCGACAGTGAAAGCGTGACCGGCGCCTATCGCTTCGACATCCATCCGGGCTCGATGACGCAGGTCGAGATCGCGAGCGAAGTCTATCCGCGCCGCGAGATTGAAAAGATCGGCATCGCCCCGCTCACGTCGATGTTCCTGTTCGGCGAGGATCACGCCGGACGCCATTTCGACGATTTTCGCCCCGAAGTTCACGACAGCGACGGTCTCATGGCCGAGACCGGCACCGGCGAGTGGTTGTGGCGCCCGCTGACGAATCCGCATGAGCTGCGCGTCAGTCGCCTGATGGACCACAATCCGAAGGGTTTCGGCCTGATCCAGCGCGATCGCAATTTCGATCATTACCAGGACAGCGAATCGCGCTTCCAGGCGCGCCCGAGCTACTGGATCGAGCCGCGTGGCGAGTGGGCCGATGGCGGCGTGGAGCTGGTGGAGATTCCGACCGACGAGGAAATCAACGACAATATCGTCGCCTACTGGGTGCCGAGCGCGCCGGTGAAGGCGCATCAGGTCCTCAAGTACTCTTATTTGCTGTCGGCGTATTCTGAATCGCCACTGTGGCCTCCCGCGGGCAAGGTAATTGCGACCCGTACGGCCAGTGCCACGCCCTTGGTCGCCAATGCGCGCGGGCGACGGCGCTTTGTGGTGGACTTCGCCGGTGGGCCCTTGGGGGATCTCAATCCGTCGCAGGCGGTGAGGGCGCAGCTGACGGCCACCCACGGACAGATTGACAACGTGACGGTTGAGAGGATCCTCGAGACGGGAGCCTGGCGCGTTGCCTTCCGCTACACCCCGGACGGCACTCGCACCGCGGACCTGCACTGTTTCTTGATGTTGTACGGGGAAGTGCTGACAGAGACGTGGACGTATCTATGGAACCCCTGAACTACCGCCCGAGCGCTGCGCAGCGCGGTCAAGCGCTGCTGCGCCGCGCGGTGTTCTTTTCGCTGACTTTTAGCACGGCCGGATTCGCCACCAGCCTCATGCTCATCATCCTTGAGGCCAATGGCCTGAGCGTTCTCAAATGTGTGGCGCTGGTGCTGTTCGCGACGCTGTTCACCTGGATTTCCGGGGCATTTTGGACGGCGGTCGCGGGATTCCTGATCAAGATGATCGGCCGCGACCGCGCGGTGATCAGTCCCCGCGGCCTCGAAGGCCGGACCCTCGGGTGGCGCACCGCCATCATCATGCCCATTTACAACGAGGACGTGACGCGGGTGGCGACCGGCATCGACGCCATCTGGTCCTCGATTCAGGCGCAGCCCGAGGCCGCCGCCTTCGATTTTTTCGTTCTTTCGGACACCCGCTCCGATGAGATCGGCGCGGCCGAGGAGCGCGCCTGGCGTTCGCTCGTCGCGCGCCATAACGCCGACGGGCGCCTGTTCTATCGGCGCCGCGCGCAGAACCTCGGCAGGAAGGCGGGCAACATTGCCGACTTCGTCCGCAACTGGGGCGATGCCTACGAGTACTTCGTGATCCTGGACGCCGACAGCGTCATGACCGGCGATGCGCTGGTGACGCTCGCGCGGCTCATGGATGCGAACCCCCAGGCCGGCATCATCCAGGGTCTGCCGCTGCCGGCCGGTCGGGATACGCTCTTCGCGCGCATGATTCAGTTCGCCGCGCGCCTGAACGGCCCGATGCTCGCAAGCGGTCTCGCGTTCTGGCAGCTGGGCGGCGGCAACTACTGGGGACATAATGCGATTCTGCGCACGCGGCCCTTCGCAAGCTTCTGCGGCCTGCCGCATCTGCCGGGTGTCGCCCCGCTCGGAGGGGAGATCCTGAGTCACGACTTCGTCGAGGCCGCGTTCATGCGCCGCGCGGGCTACGAGGTGTGGCTGGTGCCTGATCTCGGCGGCAGCTGGGAGGAGGTCCCCTCGAATGTCATCGACTTCGCCGCGCGCGACCGGCGCTGGACCCAAGGCAACCTGCAGCACAGCCGCGTACTGCCGCTGAAGGGACTGCATTGGCTCTCCCGCATGCACATGCTGACCGGCATGCTTTCCTATCTGACCTCGCCCATGTGGTTCGTCGTTCTGGTGGTGAGCTCGATCCTCACCTGCATGGAAGCCCTGCACGAGCCGGTCTACTTTCAGCCGGGCGCGCGCGCGCTGTTCCCGGACTGGCCGATTTCCCGTCCGGACGAGATCGCGATGCTGCTGCTGATGACCATCATCGTGCTGCTGCTGCCGAAGCTCCTCGGCGCCACTTTGGCCCTGAGCAATCGCACCCTGCGGCGCGGCTTCGGCGGGGTGCGCGGGCTCATTCCGAGCCTCTTCGTGGAGCAGATTTTCAGCATGCTGCTCGCGCCCGTCATGATGGTGTTCCACTCGATATTTGTGGTGCGCACGCTGTGCGGTAAATCGGTGACCTGGGATGCGCAACCGCGCTCCGATCGCGGCTTGCCGTACGGCGAGGCGCTGCGGCGGCATGCGCCGCACCTCGTGCTCGGGCTCGTCTGGGGCGCGGTGATCTACGAGTGCGCCCCGCGCTTCATCTGGTGGATCATGCCGGTGCTCGCGGGCCTGCTCTTCTCGGTGCTGCTGGCCGTGTGGACCAGCGGACCACGGCTCGGTCGGTGGCTGAAGCGTTGCGGGCTGCTGTTGACTCCGGAGGAGACGGCGACGCCGAAGGAACTGGCCGCCGTGCACGGCGCGGGGCCGCTCGCGATCGTCGATGCGGTCGAGCCCGCGATGCGGGTCCCGCAGCTCGCGCCGCTGCGCATGGATCCGCAGCCGGCCGTCTATATCGGGCAGCGCCTCATCCGAAAGCTGACGCGGGTCGCACCGCAGGCTCCGGCGCTGGTCTCGCCGCCCGATCCGTTGCGGATACCTTAATATCCGTTCTAACGTATTGGGGGACGGGCCATCAGCATCCTGGATGCATTTCACCCGGCGGTTGCCGCCTGGTTTCGCCGCAGCTTTGACGCCCCGACTCCCGCGCAGGAGCAAGCCTGGCCCGCGATCCGGGCCGCCAAACACGTTCTGATCGCCGCGCCCACGGGATCCGGAAAGACCTTTGCCGCATTTTTGACGGCCATCGACGCGCTCGTGCGCGCCGGATTGCAGCGCGGCCTTGCCGATGAAACGCAGCTCGTGTACGTCTCGCCGCTGAAGGCGCTGTCGAATGACATCAAACGCAACCTCGAGGCGCCGCTCGCCGGCATCCGCGATGAGCTGCGCGCGCTCGGCCTGCCCGACGTCGAGATCCGCACGCTGGTGCGCACGGGCGATACGCCTCAGGCCGAGCGCGCGAGCATGCGCCGTCGACCCCCGCACATCGTCGTCACCACCCCCGAATCGCTGTACATACTGCTCGGCTCCGAGTCGGGGCGGCGCGCGCTCGCGACGACGCGCACGGTGATCGTGGATGAGATCCACGCGCTCGCGGGCAGCAAGCGCGGCGCGCATCTGGCGCTGTCGCTCGAGCGGCTGCGCGCATTAACGGGCGGCAATCTCGCGCGCATCGGCCTGTCGGCCACGCAGCAGCCGATTCGCGAGGTGGCACGCCTCCTGGTCGGCGCAGAAGCGACGGACGCGGAGAACCCCTGCACCATCGTCGACATGGGGCATGCGCGCGCGCGCGACCTTGCCGTCGAGGTGCCGCGCTCGCCGCTCGAGGCGGTGATGTCGGGTGAGGTCTGGACGGAAGTCTACGATCGCCTGGCCGAGCTCATCCGCGAGCACCGCACGACACTCGTGTTCGTCAACACGCGCCGGCTCGCCGAGCGCGCCGCGCGGCATCTGTCCGAGCGGCTGGGCGAAGCGCACATTGCCGCACATCACGGCAGCCTCGCGAAGGAGCGGCGCCTGGACGCCGAGCAGCGTCTGAAGCGCGGTGACTTGAAGGCCCTCGTCGCCACCGCCTCGCTGGAACTGGGAATCGACATCGGCGATGTCGACCTCGTGTGCCAGTTGAGTTCGCCGCGCTCGATCAACGCCTTCCTGCAGCGCGTCGGGCGCGCCGGCCACGCGGTGCGTGGCACCTCGAAGGGCAGACTCTTCCCGCTGTCGCGCGATGATCTGGTGGAATGCGCGGCGCTGCTCGATGCGGTGCGTCGCGGCGAGCTCGACTGCCTGCAGGTGGCGGGCGACTCGCTCGACGTGCTCGCGCAGCAGATCACCGCAGAAGTCTCCGCCCAGGAGTGGGACGAGGAGGCGCTGTTGGCGCTCATCAGGCGCGCCTATCCCTACAGGCATCTGCCGCGAGAATCCTTCGATGCCGTGCTCGCCATGCTCGCCGAGGGCTTCAGCACGCGGCGCGGCCGGCACGGCGCGCTCGTCCATCATGACCGCATCAACCATGTGCTGCGGCCGCGGCGCGGCGCGCGGCTGACGGCGCTGACCTCCGGCGGCACGATCCCCGACACGGCGGACTATCAGGTGCTGCTCGAGCCGGAGTCACACGTCGTCGGCACCGTGCACGAGGACTTCGCGGTGGAGAGCCTCGCGGGCGATGTGTTTCAGCTCGGCAACACCTCGTACCGCATCCTGCGCGTCGAGCGCGGCAAGGTGCGCGTGGAGGATGCCCGGGGTCAGCCGCCGACGATTCCTTTCTGGCTGGGCGAGGCGCCGGGCCGCAGCGATGAGCTATCGGCTGCGGTGTCGCGCCTGCGGCGCGAATTCGAGCAGCGCTTCGCCTACGGCATCGACGCCGCCTCGGCCGGGCTCGCCGCGGATCTCGCGCTCGGTGCGCCCGCAGCCGCGCAGCTCGCGGCTTATCTCGGCAGCGCCTGCGCAGCGCTCGGCTGTCTGCCCACCCAGGAAACCGTCGTCTTTGAGCGCTTCTTCGATGAGTCGGGCGGGATGCAGCTCGTCATTCATACGCCCTTCGGCAGCCGCGTCAACCGCGCCTGGGGGCTCGCGCTGCGCAAGCGTTTCTGCCGCAAGTTCAACTTTGAGCTGCAGGCGGCGGCGACCGAGGACAATCTGGTGCTGTCGCTCACGAGTGCGCACAGCTTTGATCTCGAAGATGCGGCGCGCTATCTGCATTCGCACAGCGTCCGCCCGCTTCTCGTGCAGGCGCTGTGCGCCGCACCCATGTTCGGCGTGCGCTGGCGCTGGGTCGCGGGCGTGGCGCTCGCGCTGCCGCGCTATCGCGGCGGCAAGAAAGTGCCCCCGCAAATCGCACGCATGAATGCCGAGGACCTGCTCGCGTCGGTATTTCCCGACCAGGTCGCCTGCGCCGAAAACCTCACCGGCGAGCTTGAGATTCCGGAGCATCCGCTGGTTCAACAGGCCGTGCGTGACTGCCTCGAGGAGGCGATGGATGTGGCGGGGCTCGAGCGGCTGCTGCGCGCGCTCGAAACAGGCGGCATCCGCGTCGTGGCGCGCGATCTCACCGAGCCGTCGCCGCTCGCGCTCGAGGTGCTCTCCGCCCGGCCGTATGCCTATCTCGACGATGCTCCGCTCGAGGAGCGGCGCACGCAGGCGGTGATGGGCCGCCGCTGGCTCGACCCCGAAAGCGCCGCCGACATCGGCCGGCTCGACCCGCAGGCCGTGGAGCGCGTGCGTGCGCAGGCATGGCCGGATGCGGCCCGTGCGGACGAGCTGCACGATGCGCTCCTGTGGCTCGCCTTTCTCACGGTGGCGGAGGTGGACGCAAACGCGGCGTGGCCCGCCTTGATCGCGGAGCTCGCGCTCGCGGGGCGCGTGCTCAACGTGGCGATGGGCACGGGCGCTTCGGTCTGGGTGGCCGCGGAGCGCCGCGCGCTCTTCACGGCGCTCGCTGCGGAGTCGACGGCTCCGCAGGCCCTGGCGGAGATCGTGCGCGGTCGCCTCGAGGGATTGGGGCCGGTCACGGCTGAGGCCCTCGCCGCTTCCATGGGGGTCGACGTCGCGCGCGTTGACCAGGCGCTCCTCGCGCTGCAGACGGAGGGCTTCGCGATGCGCGGGCGCTTCACGCCCGCGGCCGGCGCCGATGAATGGTGCGAACGGCGGCTCCTGGCGCGTATCCATCGCTACACGGTCAATCGCCTGCGCGCCGAGATCGAGCCGGTGCCCGCACGCGACTATCTGCGTTTTCTTTTTGAATGGCAGCGCGTCGCGCCCGATGCGCGCATGCAAGGGCCCGATGCCGTCGCCGCGGTGCTCGGCCAGCTCGAGGGCTGCGAGCTGCCGGCCGGCGCCTGGGAAACGGAAATTCTTCCGGCGCGCATTACGGAGTACGAGCCGGCCTGGCTCGATGAGCACTGCCTTGCCGGGCGATTCGTGTGGACGCGCCTCGCCGCGCGCGCGGCCGATCCGGAGCGCGGCGCGGCGCCGGTGCGCGCCACTCCGATCGCGCTCATCGCCCGGCGCAATCTGCGGGTGTGGTCGGCCTACACCAGCGCCTTGCCGGCCGAGCAGCTGACAGCCAACGCGCGCGCCCTCGCCGATACCCTGCGCGCGCAGGGCGCCTCCTTCTTTGACGATCTCGTCGAGGGCGCGCATCTGTTGCCCACCCAGGTGGAGACGGCGCTCGCCGAGCTCGTCGCGCTCGGGGTCGTGAACTCCGACAGCTTCGGAGGCTTGCGGGCGCTGCTCGTGCCGGCCGATCGCAGAAAATCCGCAGGTGGCGCGCCGCGCCGGCGGCGCATCGCGCTCTTTGGCATGGCCGACGCCGGACGTTGGTCGCTCGTGCGCCGCCCGGCACCGCTCGATGAGCGCTCGGGTGTGCACGCGCTGGATGGCGACAGCGTCGAATACGTCGTGCGCACGCTGCTGCGCCGCTGGGGGGTGCTCTTCTGGAGCCTGCTCGCGCGCGAGGCCAGCTGGCTGCCGCCGTGGCGCGATCTGTTGCGCTCGTGCCGGCGCCTCGAGGCGCGCGGGGAGATTCGCGGCGGTCGCTTTGTCGCCGGATTTTCGGGCGAGCAATACGCGACGTCGGAGGCGGTGGGCCTGCTGCGTGACATGCGCCGCAGAGCGCACGACGGCCAGTGGGTGTCGCTCTCGGCGGCCGATCCGCTGAATCTCATCGGCATCCTCACCCCGGGCGCGCGCCTGCCCGCGCTCACCGGCAACCGACTTCTCTATCGCGACGGCGTGCCGGTGGCCGTCTATTGCGGCGGCGAGGTCAAATTTCTGCAGGAGCTCGATGCGAAGGAGGCGTGGGAGGCGCACAACGTCCTCCTGCGTCGCCACGTTCCCGCCTTGCTCGCCGATCTGGCCTGAAGCGGTCACGGGCACGCAAGATCAGGAGCGGGATCCGCGCGGCGGGGGAGAGGAGTGCAGCAATGCATGAGCTAAACGTCAATCGCGCGGGCATTGCTGCGGCACACGGGCTCATCCGGCCCTTCATCCGCACGACGCCCATCGTCGAGGTCGATGGCGCTGAGTTTGGGCTCGCCGCATTTCGCGCGTACCTGAAGCTCGAATTGCTGCAGCATGCCGGCTCCTTCAAGGCGCGCGGCGCGTTCGCGAACCTCTTGCTGCGCGAGGTGCCCGCGGCGGGCGTCGTCGCCGCCTCTGGCGGCAATCACGGCGTGGCGGTTGCCTATGCCGCGATGCGCCTCGGCAAGCCCGCGCGGATCTTTGTCCCCAGCATCGTGTCGGCTGCAAAGGCCGCCCGCATTCGCGAGTGCGGTGCCGAGCTCATCGTGGTGGCCGGCTCGCGCTACGATGATGCGCTGGCGGCGAGCCAGGAGTGGGCGCGCGCCTCCGGCGCGCTGCAGGTGCACGCCTTTGATCAGCTGGAGACGCTGCTCGGTCAGGGAACGGTGGGCCTGGAGTTTGCGCAACAGGCGACGGAGCTTGATACGCTGCTGGTGGCGGTGGGCGGAGGCGGCCTCATCGCCGGCGTTGCCGCCTGGTTTGAGGGCCGCGTGCGGGTCATCGGCGTCGAGCCGGAAGCGGCGCCCACGCTCACGCGTGCGCTCGCCGCGGGAAAGCCGGTGGACGCGGAGATGGGGGGCATTGCCGCCGATTCATTGGCCACCCAGCAGGTCGGTGCGCTGATGTTTCCGATTGCCCAGCGCTACGTGGAGCGCGTTATTCTGGTGCCCGACGCGGCGATCGAGGCCGCGCAGCGCCGTCTGTGGCAGACGCTCAGGATTGTGACGGAGCCCGGGGGTGCGGCCGCGAGCGCCGCGCTCCTCGGAGGACAGTATGAGCCGCGCCCGGGCGAGCGAGTGGGCGTGCTGCTCTGCGGAGGCAACACCACCGCCGTCGATTTTGGCAAGAGGACATCGAGCGTATGAAGGCCATTCGTGTGGAGAGCCCCGGCGGACGCAAGGCGCTGAAGTACACCGACGTGCCCGAGGTGCGCCCGCAAGGAAATCAAGTCCTGGTGGCGATCGAGTATGCCGGGGTCAACTTCTACGACGTCTACCAGCGCGACGGGCTCTATCCGGTCGCGATGCCAGTCACGCTGGGCACGGAAGCCGCCGGGACCGTGAGCGCCGTCGGCGCCGAGGTCAGAGACTTCCGCGTGGGCGATCGCGTCGCCTATCAGGGCGTGCAGGGGGCTTATGCCGAGCGCGCCGTCGTGGGCACCGAGCGATTGATCCGGCTGCCCGAGGGCGTGTCGACCCGCGATGCGGCTGCACTCATCCTGCAGGGGCTGACCGCGCATTATCTTGCGACCTCGACCTATGAGCTGAAGGCGGGCGATACGGCGCTCGTGCACGCCGCCGCCGGCGGCGTGGGGCTGCTCCTGTGTCAGATTGCCAAATTGCGCGGGGCCCGGGTCATCGGCACGGTTTCCACCGACAGCAAGGCGCTGCTGGCGCGACAGGTGGGCGCCGACCACGTGATCCTCTACCTGCAGCAGGATTTCGCGGCCGAGACCCAAAAACTGACCGCGAATCGCGGCGTCCAGGTGGTGTATGACTCGGTAGGCCGCACGACCTTTGACCAGAGTCTCAATTGCCTCGCGCCGCGCGGGCTGCTGGCGCTCTTTGGCCAATCCAGCGGACCGGTTGCGCCGGTCAATCCGCAGATCCTGAATCAGAAGGGCTCGCTCTACCTGACGCGGCCGACGCTCGCCCACTATGTCGCCACGCGTGACGAGCTCCTCAGGCGTGCCAATGATCTATTTGATTGGCTGCGCAGCGGCAAGCTTGCGGTGCGGATCGATCGCGAGGTCGAGCTCAAAGATGCCGCCGAGGCGCACCGCGCGCTCGAGAGCCGCGAAACGACCGGCAAAGTGCTGTTGAAGATCTAAGGGCTGACGCTCCGGCCGCGCAATTAGGGTGCCGCGCGTTCTGCCGTCTGCAGGTGCGTGCGCACACGCACGATGAAATGCTGCGAGTCGCCCGGCGTGATGACGAGCGTGCGCCGGCGAAATCTCAAGACCACGGCGCGCGCGGGATCGGTCGCCAGCGCCCGAAAGCATCCGAGTCTGCGGCTCCAGAAAATTCCCGTGAACGAGAAGAGGCCGCCGTTGCCGAAGAGGCGGAACGCGCCGGTGAAGGCGGCGGCATCACCGACGACGGACGAGAGATCGGCAAGCGCGAAGGTTGTGCGCCACAGGGGGCGCTGCACTTCAAGGGCGGCGGCAGTCAGGGTGTATCCCGACACCCTGCTGCACAATGCGCCCGCCAAGACGGCGAGCGGCAGAGCAATCATCAGGCAGCGCACGAGCAGCGAATGCGCGGGGACGACGAGCACTCCCGCCGCCGCAACAGCCGCGAGCAGGACGACCACGAGGGCCGAGGAGCGCTGCAGCGAGCGGCTCCACGGCGCGCCGAAGTCGAGCGGCATCAGCGGGCAATGGACGCGAGCTGCTCGAGCGCGCGCATCTGCAGCTGGGTCGAGTCCGAATCCTGCAGCAGCCGGTTGGCGTGGTTCACGAAGGCCATGATCTCCTGCGCGGGCAGGGGCTTGCTGATGAGAAAGCCTTGCGCGAGATCACAGCCGAGCCGCCGCAAGAGATTCCATACCTCGACGTTCTCGACGCCCTCGGCGACGACGCGCAATCCGATGCTGTGGGCGAGCTCGATCGTCGAGGTGACAATCTTCGTATCGTCGGGGCGCGAATGGGCGTGCGCGATCAGGGAGCGATCGATCTTGAGCTCATCGACCGGCAGGCGGCTCAGCTGCGCAAGTGAGGAGTACCCGGTGCCAAAGTCATCCATGGCAAAGCGCACGCCCGCCACGCGCAGCAATTGCATGTGGCGCGCCGCGAGCACCGGATCACGCATCACTGCGCTCTCGGTGATCTCCAGCAGAAGTTTGGTGGGCGACACGCCGTGTTTCTCCAGACAGCGCAGCACTTCGCTGCCGAGCTGCGGATCCAGGATGTCAGAGGCTGACAGATTGACGGCGACGTCAATGTCGAGACCGAGCGCGCGCCACTCGGCCATCTGCCGTATGGCCTCGCCGACGACCCAGCTCGTGAGCAGGCGCGTGTTGCCAGTCTGCTCCGCGAGCGGCACGAATTCGACCGGCGAGACCTCGCCCAGCTGCGGATGCGTCCAGCGGGCGAGTGCCTCGAGGCTCTTCACCGTGCGCGTCGCCATCTCGACTTTGGGCTGATAGACGAGCTTCAGTCCCACGTCCTGCTCGAGCGCGCGCCGCAATTCGGTCACGAGCGCGAGGCGGCGCCGGTGCTGCTCGTCGCGGCCGGCGCGATAGATCGCGACCGGAGCTCGCGCGTCCTGTGCGTCGTGCAGCGCCATCTGCGCACAGCGCATGAGCTCGCGTGCGCTGCCGCCATGTTCCTGATAGGCGGAGATGCCGGCCGTCGGGTGCAGTTCGAGGCCGACGTCGGCGACCACGAAGTTTGCGGCGATGGTGCCGATCAACTGCTCGGCGAAGAGCGGTGCGCGCTGCAGCGAACACGGCGCAGCCACAATCAGGAATTGCTGCGCGGATAGGCGTGCCACCAGATCGGCCGGCCCGGCGTTCTGCTTCAGGCGCCGCGCCGCTTCGCTCAAAGCGTCGTCACCGACGTGATGGCCGAGCGAAGCGTTGATCTCCGGAAGGTTGCGCAGATCGATCAGGATCAGCGCGAAGGATGTCCCGGCGTGGTCGCGTATGCGCTGATCGATGTCATTTTCCGCAAACGGCCGGTTGGGCAGGCCCGTCAGCGTGTCGTGGTAGGCGAGCTGCGTGATGCGCGCCTCACGCTCGGCGATGCCTGCCTGCATGGTGTTGAAGGTCGCGGCGAGGCGGCGGAAATCCTTGGCGCCGCGCGGCACGACCGGACGGCCATAACGGCCTTCCTCGATACGCCGCGCCGCGCGCACGAGCTCCGCAATCGGACGCGATGCGCTGCGGCCGGCCAGCATGCCGATGCCGGCGGCGAGCAGCAGAGCGACCGTGCCGATCAACAGCATGGCATCGCGCAGGTCGCGATAGGGCGCGAGCACCTCATACATGGGCTGGTGCACCCACACATCGACCGTGTCGGGATTCACGGCGAGACGGCGCGTGACGGTCAGATACTCCGCGGTGCCGAGGCGCAGCCGCCAGGCACCGCCATTCTGGCGCGCGCCGCCGCCGTGCAGTGCCACGAGCGCGCTCCGCGATGCACTGTCCAAGGTGGAGGCGACGATGGTCACGCCCGCCTGATTGTGCGTGACGAGGCTGATGGCCGTTCCCGCCAGCTCGCTCATGCGCCGCGCGAGGGTGTCGTCGATGGCAAAGCCCATGGCCACCCAGCCGATGACCTCCGGAGCGCGCACGGGAGCCAGAAAAAACTGGTAGGCGCGTCCGCCCAGCACCATGACGTGCGGGCTGTCGGCGGCCATGTCGGCGGCACTCAGGAGTCGCTGCAGCGCCGGCGCGGACACCTGCGCGGTGGAGGCGAGCATGTGACCGTGATTGTCGATCAGCACCATGAGATCCGCGCCGATTCTCTGCACGTCGTTCTGCGCGGCAGAGAGCATGGTCGGGCCGTCGCCGGAGGCGACCGCCTCGCGGAACCCGAAGTCAGCGGCCAAGACGGAGACTCCGCTTGTCAGCTGTGCCGCCCGGAACCTCACGAGCTGCTCGACGAAGGCGCTGCCGGCGATGAGCTGTTTCGCGGCGCGGTCCTCCACGGAGTGCTCGGTGCGTGCCAGCACTGCGATCAGCGTCACAGTTTGAGTGACGCAGACCAATCCGATGATCACCACGAGAAGTCGGTTGCGGAAGCTTCCCATAATCCAGGCTCAAATGACGCGTTGATACTATGCGCACGCGCCCGCGGCGTGCGAGCGTCCCACTCCCGGATTGAGATATCGCGCACGTGTGTGTTCCCATCATGTCGCGAACAGGCGCCTGGATCGCGCGCACGCTGCTGGTTTTCCTGGGCGCCACACGCGCGCTGGCGGGGACTCTCAGCGTCCAGGCGAGTCTTGCGGACCACGCGCCCTTTGCCGGCGCCGTCGTCACCGTGCGCGGTGAGGCGGGTCATGCGCCAGCCGCGCCCATCAGCACCATTCTCGATCAGATCAATCTGACTTTCGTGCCCGACATCATCGTGGTACCGGTCGGCTCGACGGTGGAATTCCCGAACAGCGATTCCGTGAGCCATCAGATCTATTCGTTTTCGCCCGCCAAGCGCTTCCAGCTGCCGCTCTACCACGGCAAGCCGTACCCACCGGTGCATTTTGATCAGGCCGGTGTCGTCACGCTCGGCTGCAATATCCACGACAGGATGGTCGGCTACATCGTCGTAACCGACGCGGCCTATTTTGGCCGCACCGATGCCGGCGGCAACTGGTCAGTGACTAATGTGCCGCGCGGCACCTACCACGTGAGCCTCTGGCATCCACTGCTGCGCGACAGCGTCGCATCCCTCGAGCGCGAGGTGTCGATCACGGGCGATGAGTCCGCTACCAGCACGGTGCAATTGGCGCAGCCGCTGCGGCCGGCGCCGCTGCAGGCGACCGCACGCTCCAAGGACGCATATTGAAAGCGCTGCCTGCATGCATCGCTCTGTCGACGCTGTGCGCCGCGGTGCCCGGCAGCGCCTGGAGCACGGACTGGGAGTTGTCCGCCGACATGCGGCTCGTCGATTCCGACGGGCAGCGCTCCTTGTTTGACGGCGGCCTCGGCACGCTGCGCTACGACAGCGAGCACGACGGCGTGCAGGTCGGACGCCTGCGCGCCGCGCTCACGCAGCCGCTGGGCGATGTTTGGGCGCTGAAGCTCGACGCGTCGTACTTCGGCCAGGACGATGCCCATCCGGTAAGCGTGACGGAGGCGTTTCTGGAATACCGGCCCTATCCGCTCGATGGCTGGCGCACGCGCGTGCGCATTGGCGCGTTCTACCCGCCGGTGTCGCTGGAGGACACGGCCGCCGGCTGGTCATCGCCCTACACGCTGTCGAATTCCGCGCTCAATTCCTGGATCGGCGAGGAGATTCGCACCATCGGGATTGAAGGCAAACTGGAGTGGCTCGGCACGCGGCTCGGACACGACTTCGACTTCGGTGCGACCGCCGGGGTCTTCGGCTGGAACGATCCGGCCGGAGTGGTGGTGGCGACCGGCGGCTTCTCGCTGAACGATTTTCAGACCCCGCTCTTCGGCTATGTCGGCGGGCGCGGCTCACAGGTCTTTCCCGAGAACGAGCTCTTCCATGAGATCGACGGACACGCCGGATATTATGTCGGCGCCGAGGCGCGCTACCTCGATCGCGTGACGCTGCTCGCGCTGCACTACGACAATCGCGCCGATCCGAGCGCGGAAACTTCCAATGGCATCTACGCCTGGGATACGCACTTCAACTCCGCCGGGCTGCGCGTGGATACCGCCGGCGGATGGACGGCCATCATCCAGTGGATGGCCGGTACGACCTCCGTCGAACCCGACGGCGAATACGCTGCGTGGCCCTTCTACGCGCGCTTCGCCCTCATCTCGCGTCAATGGGGACGCAATACGCTGAGTGCGCGCTACGACATATTCGGCGTCGACAGCAGCGCCGAATACAACTTCGGCGATGAGGACGGTCACGCCTGGACGGTCGCCTACATTTTCAATCAGAGCGCGCACTGGCGCTTCGCTCTCGAATGGCTGCACGTCACGAGTGAGGTGGCAAGCCGCGCCGTGCTGCTCAACGAGCCCACATTCGCGCGCGAAAATCAAACACAGCTTTCAGTGCGTTATACGATCGGCTCGGACCGACCTTATTAGAAGCGTGTGCGCATGGCGCGCGCCAATCTGCGGCGCGCGGATGCGTTGAGCTATCCCTGCTGATCGAAGCGGGTAGACTGGCACTCCCTGAATCCGCACCCCGAGCCTTCCATGTTCGAGAGTCTTGCTCGCCTGACGCCCGATCCTATTCTTGGAGTGATGGCGGCCTTTCGCGCCGACGCTGATTCTGCCAAGGTCGATTTGGGCGTCGGCGTCTATCGCGACGAGCGCGGCGAGACGCCGATTTTCGCGGCGGTGAAGCGCGCGGAAGCCGCGGTGCTGGCGCGGCAGGCGACCAAGTCGTACGTCTCCTCCACCGGCAATGTCGAATTCAACCGCGCGCTCGAGGTGCTCACCCTGGGCGCGGAGCATGCGGCGCTGGCCGGCAATCGCGTGCGCACGATTCAGGCGCCCGGAGGCTGCGGCGCGCTGCGCCTCGGCGCGGAGTTGATCAAAGCGGCCGACGCGCGCTCTATCGTCCACGTCAGCACGCCCACCTGGGCCAATCACACGCCGCTCCTCGGCGGCTCGGGTCTCAAGCTCGCAAACTACGCCTACTACGATGCCGCAACGGGCGGCATCGATTTCGACAGCATGGTGGGCGCGCTCGGCAAGCTGCCCGCGCGCAGCGTCATACTCTTGCAGGCATCCTGTCACAACCCCACGGGCGCGGATCTGAGCGATGCGCAGTGGCGCGAGCTGTTGAGCGTTTTCAAGCGCAGTGCGCTGCTGCCGTTCATCGACATGGCCTATCAGGGATTGGGCCGCGGCATCGCCGAGGATGCATTCGGCATCCGCCTATTCGCCGCGGAGCTACCGGAGGTGCTGGTCGCGGTCTCGTGCTCAAAGAACTTTGGCCTCTATCGCGAGCGCACCGGCGCGCTGCACGTCGTCGCCGCGACCGCATCGGCCGCCGAGGCGGCGTTGAGTCAACTGGCCCGCATCGCCCGCACCATCTATTCAATGCCGCCCGATCACGGCGCCGCCATCGTGCAGGAGATTCTCGGCAACGAAGCCTTGCGCACGGTCTGGCTCGAGGAAGTCGCCGCAATGCGTGTGCGCATGACCGAGCTGCGCGGCGAATTTGCGCAGCAACTTGCCAGCGCGCGTCCGCAGCGCGACTTCAGCTGCATCATGCGTCAGCACGGCATGTTCTCGCTCTTGGGGATCGAGCCGCTGCAGGTGCGTGCACTGCGCGACGCGCATCATGTGTACATGATGGACGACAGTCGCATCAATATCGCCGGTCTACGCGCGGGGAACCTCGGCTACGTCGCCCGTGCCCTCGCCCAGGTGCTGCACGAGAGCGCCTAGGGAATCAATCGGCGCCGAACAGGTCGTGCCGCGGCAGACATAGGCGATCGCGGCGCCCCGGGCGGTTTTATCCTGGAGCGCCGCCGGCAGATCGGCGGCATCGGCAGAAATGGCCAGTACCAGGCGTCGCGGCGAATACAGTTGCGCGAGCTCGCGCTGCCAGGCGCCGATGGCAGCGCCGGCGCCCCTTAGGATCACGATCTCGGTGGGATTCAGCATTTCCTCGAGCGCCAGGAGCAGGCTCGTGTGGGCGTCCGGATATTTCTCGAGCGCCGCCCACGCGGCCCGCAAGGTGCGCTCCGCGGCGTCAAGGTAGCGCGTCTCGCCCAGAAGATAGCCCATGCGCACGAGCACGAAGGCGGCGATGCCGTTGCCGGCAGGCGTGGCATCATCGCTCATCGACTTCATGCGATGCATCAGCACCTCATGATCGTCAGAGGTAAAGAAGAAACCCCCTGCTGTGCGATCCTCGAAATGCCCGAGCAGCACCTCGAGAAGCTCGCGGGCGAAGGCGAGCTCGTCGGCGTTAAAGCGCAGCTGCTGCAGCTCGAGTATGGCGTCGGCGAGATAGGCGTAGTCATCCAGATAGGCATTCAGATGTGCGTGCCCATCTTTGTAGGTCGCAAGCATGCGGTTGTTGCGCCACATCGCGCTGCGGATGAACTGCAGCGCGCGACCCGCGGCGGCGGCGAAATCCTCGCGCCCCAGTGCGCGCGCCGTGATGGCCATGCCGCGAATCATGAGGGCATTCCAGGAGACGAGTATCTTGTCGTCGCGCGCTGGCCATACACGCCTCTGGCGGATCGAGAAGAGCTTTGCACGGGCATTCTCGATGAGCGCGGCGACCTCGGCGCTCGTGCGCTGCGTACTCGCGGCGATCTCCTCAATCGACCGAAAGACGTGCAGGTGCCAATGGCCCTCGAAATTTGCGGGCCGGTCAAGACCAAAGCGCGGCGCGAACGCGGTGTATTCGTCAGCGGTCAGCGCCTCTTGCACCTCGGCCCGATCCCAGACATAGAACTTGCCCTCGTGGCCCTCCGAGCTGGCATCGAAACTTGAGTAGAAACCGCCCTCTGCGGACTGCATCTCGCGCAGGGCCCACTCGGCGGTGCCAATCGCGATATCACGATAGATTGCGTCGCCGGTCGCGAGCGCCGCCTGAGCGTACACGGCGAGGAGAGAGCCGTTGTCGTACAGCATCTTCTCGAAATGGGGGATCATCCACTTGGCATCGACGCTATAACGCGAAAACCCGCCGCCCAGCTGGTCATAGATGCCGCCTTCGCCCATGCGGCGCAGGCTGAGCGTTGCCATGTAAAGTGCCTGCAGATCAGGCTCGGGATCGGCCGCCGTTGCGCGCCAGTCACGCAGCAGTCGCTCGACCGACCCCGGATGGGGAAACTTGGGAGCCCCACCGAAGCCGCCGAAGTCGGCATCGAAGCTTGCGGCGAGCCGGCGGCGGGCGAGTTTGAGCGGCGCCGACGTGAGGGCGGTTCCGGGCGCGGGGGCGGGCGGCTGCAACTCTTCGAAGGCGCGCATGAGGGCCGTGCTCTGCTCGCGAAGCGCAGCTTCATGCTCTCGGTAATATTCCGCCACGCGCTGCAGGACCTCCTTAAAGGAGGGCATTCCGTAGCGCGGCGTGTTGGGAAAGTACGTGCCGCCGAAAAATGGGCGCTGATCATCGGGCGTCATGAACATCGTGAGCGGCCAGCCGCCCGAGCGCTGCGTCAGCATCTGCTGCGCGATCTGATAGATGCGGTCAATATCCGGGCGTTCCTCGCGATCTACCTTGATATTGATGAAGTGCTCATTCAAGAACTGTGCGGTCTCTTCATCCTCAAAACTCTCCTTAGCGAGCACGGAGCACCACCAACAAGCCGAGTAGCCTACGCTCAAGTGCACCGGTTTGCCTTCATCGCGGGCTCGCTGAAATGCCTCTTCTCCCCATGGATACCAGTCCACGGGATTATGCGCATGATGCTGCAGATACGGGCTCGTTTCGGTGGCCAACCGATTCGTGTATTTCGGCGTGCCATCATCGTCAACGTGTCTCGACTTCATTCTTTCTCCAGGTCCATCCTTTGTGGATCCTGCGGATGCCGCTTTTCAAATTGTGCATGCGAACAACACTCAAGCCACTCTTTCGGCAAAATCTTGAGAGGTTAATTATAACGGCCGGGCGCCCGTCGGGCCTAATGAAGCCCGTGTGTTTCTTGGGCGTGAGTGCTTCCCTGCCTTTGCTGTGCGTCCACCCGCGGTGGCTGGCAATTCTGCGGTGGGCAACCGCAATCATGTGAGAGGCGTTGAGTCCGTGTTTGCGAGAAAAGGCGGCGAGACTCGTGATCTTGGCGGCAATTTTTCCGTTCGGTCTGATGAATCCTTCATATGTTTTCACGTAGTCGCGGATGCGCACACTATTTTTGTGCGTCCAGCCTTTGTGGGATTTGAGCTTGCTCCGTCCTTGAGACAATCGAATCATTGATGGAGAATCCAATCGATTCTCTCGGCAGAACTTATGCAGATTTTTAATGGTCACGGATCGGCCGCGCGGGTCAAAGAACCCTTTCCAATTCCGCGCGACGAGACTTGCGGAGGAGAGGGCGTGTGGTGAAATGTTGAAGCCCACGCTGCGATCGGTGCAGCGGGTCCCGTTCAACCAGGATTGTTCGACCGCGAGGAGCCTTGAGGGTTTGACAAGTTCCACCACTTTGAACTCGAAGTTGGCTGCGCGATGCCGATTCCACGCGCGCTGCAAGTATTTGTTCGCGTGCTTTCCCTGACGTAACGCGGTCCAGTGACTGCGGGAGCGCTTTTGGAGGTCCACGGCGCTGCCCACATAAAAGTGACCGGTGGGTTTGCAGACAATGTGATAGATGCCTGACCGGCGCGGTATTGGCGCGGTGTTCCATTTGTACGAGGGCGCACGCTTGCGGGGCTGGGCGCTTTTGCGGAGCGGCCGTCGTGACTTCGCCTTCCTCGAACGTGCTGGTTTCAGCAGCATGTTCTGTATACTTTCACCTGCTGCGAACGCGCTCGACTCCGATTTAATGTCTATTTCTTCAATTTCTCCGCCACTGCCGGAGTTGCGGCTCAAGCGTGGTGAAGACCGGCGCATCCGTGCCGGCCATCTGTGGGTTTTCAGCAATGAGATTGACAACGCCGCGACGCCGCTTGTCGCCTTCAAGCCCGGCAGCGCGGTCCACGTGCACTCCGACCGCGAGCAGTTTTTGGGACTGGCCTACGTAAACCCGCACGCGCTGATCTGCGCACGCATCGTGGGCAGAAATCCGGCGCGACGTCTCGACCGTACGCTGATCAGCGAGCGGCTGAAAGTGGCCCTGGCGCTGCGCGCGCGCCTTGGCGCGCAGCAGTACGGGCGCCTCGTCTTTGGCGAATCCGACTTACTGCCGGGTCTCGTGCTCGACCGCTTCGACGGCATCATCGTCGGTCAGATCTCAACCGCCGGCATGGAAGTGCTCAAGAGCGAAGTCGAAGCGGCGGTGCGCGAGGTGATCAATCCGGCGGGAATGCTCTGGAAGAACGATTCCGGGGCGCGCGACCTTGAACAGCTGCCTGAGTACGTCGAGGTCGCGTTCGGCGCCGTTGCCGAAGAGGTCGCGGTCGTGGAGTCGGGGTTACGATTCGTCGCGCCCTTGCGCGAGGGTCAGAAGACCGGCTGGTTCTATGATCAAACGGCGAATCGCCGTCGCCTCCTGCCTTATCTCGCGCCCGGCGCGCGCGTGCTCGATGTCTGCAGCTACGCGGGAGCGTGGGCGATCACGGCGCTGAAGAACGGCGCCCGCACAGCCCGCTGCATTGATTCCTCCGAGCTCGCGCTGCGCTTTTGTGCGCGCAATGCGCAGGCGAACGAAGTTGCGCTCGAGACGCATCGCGCCGATGCCTTCGACGCGCTGAAGGAACTGCGCGCGGCGGGCGAGTCCTTCGACGTGGTGATTCTGGATCCGCCCGCCTTCATCAAGCGCAAGAAGGACATCCCGCAGGGGATTGCGGCGTATCGCAAGCTCAATCAGCTGGCCCTCAGTCTCATCGAGCGCGACGGACTGCTCGTCTCCTGCTCCTGTTCGTATCATCTCACTGCGGATGAGCTTGCAGGGGCGATTCAAGGGGCCGCGCGCCACAGCGCCCGCTTCGTGCAGATCCTCGAGACCGGCGGCCAGTCCGCAGACCATCCGGTGCATCCGGCGATTGCCGAGACTCGTTATTTGAAGGCGTTCTTCTGCCGCGTGATCCGCGACGACGCCTAGCGGCGCACGTGTCTTGCCACCGCGCGCGCGCTGCGGGCGCGCCTGTAAGTGGCGAGGCATGCCCATCGCGGTGCGAAACGGCTACACTTTCGCCCATGCTGGAATACCACGGTTTTAACCCCATTGCGTTCGAAGTCGGCCCGGTCAGGGTGCACTGGTACGGCATCATGTACCTCATCGGATTCGGCGCCGGCTGGTGGCTTGGCCGCGTGCGCGCCGCCCGTCCGGAATCGACGTGGAAGGCGAGCGACGTCGATGATTTCGTGTTTTACGCCATGCTCGGCGTGATCCTCGGCGGACGCATTGGTTATGTGCTGTTCTACGGTTTGAGCTACTGGGAGAACGATCCGTGGTATCCGCTCAAGATCTGGGAGGGCGGCATGTCCTTTCACGGCGGCCTGCTTGGGGTGCTCGCCGCCATCGCGATCTTCGCCGTCCGCCAGGGCCGCAACGTCGCTGATGTCTTCGACTTCGGAGCACCCTTGCCGGGCATCGGCCTGCTGGCCGGGCGCATCGGCAATTTCATCAATGGAGAGCTCTGGGGCAAACCCACGACCGTGCCCTGGGGCTTCAAAGTCGATGGTCAGGTGCGCCACGCCTCGCAGCTGTATGAAGCCTTTCTGGAGGGCGTGGTGCTCTTCGTGCTGCTGTGGTGGTTCACTTCCCGGCCGCGGCCGCGGCTTGCGCCTTCGGGGCTCTTCCTCGTGATCTACGGGACCGCGCGTTTTCTGATCGAATTCGTGCGCGTGCCGGATGAACACCTGGGTTATCTTGCGGCTGGCTGGATCACCATGGGGCAGATCTTGTCGTTTCCCATGATCATCGTGGGGGTCATCTTGCTGGCCATCGCCTACCAGCGGCGCGTTCCGTCGGGCAACTACACCACCGCATAATGAGACCGTATCTGGATCTCCTGGGCGATGTGCGCGCCGCAGGCGCCCGCAAGGCCGATCGCACCGGTACCGGAACTCTGTCGGTCTTCGGCCGGCAGATGCGCTTCGACCTCGCCCGCGGCTTTCCGCTCGTTACCACCAAGAAGATCCATGTGCGCTCGGTCATCTACGAGCTCCTGTGGCTGCTGCGGGGCGATACCCATGTGGCGTACCTCAACGAGCATGGCGTGACCATCTGGGACGAGTGGGCCGATCAGGACGGCGATCTCGGGCCCGTGTACGGCAAGCAATGGCGCGCGTGGCTTACGCCTGACGGAACGACGATCGACCAGATCGCACAGGCGGTGCAGGCGTTGCGCAACAATCCGGATTCGCGGCGGATCATGGTCAGCGCGTGGAATGTCGGCGAGCTCGCGCACATGGCGCTGCTGCCGTGTCATGTCCTGTTCCAGCTGTACGTCGCTGCCGGGCGCTTGTCGTGCCAGCTGTACCAGAGAAGCGCGGACCTCTTTCTCGGCGTGCCCTTCAACATCGCCTCCTACGCCTTGCTCACGCACCTGTTCGCGCAGCAGTGCGATCTTGCGCCAGGAGAGTTCATCTGGACGGGCGGTGACTGCCACTTGTACGTGAACCATTTCCAGCAGGCCGACGAGCAGCTCGCGCGCGCGCCCTATCCGCCGCCGCAGCTCGTGCTGCGACGGCGTCCGCCGACGATTTTCGACTACCAGTACGAGGATTTTGAATTCGTGAACTATCAGCATCATGCCGCCATCGCCGCGCCGGTGGCCGTCTAGTCATGGCGGGGGTGAAGAGCGGCAAGTCGCCACTCATCGAAGTGCGACGCTCGAGGGTGCATGGATCGGGGGTTTTTGCGGCGCAGCCGCTCAAAAAAGGCCAGCGCATCATTGAGTACATCGGCGAGCGGATCTCGCACGCACAGGCGGATCGGCGCTATGCGACGAAGGATGCGAGCGACAATCACACGTTTCTGTTCATAGTCGATGGCAAAACTGTGATCGACGCGGGTGTCGACGGCAATGAAGCACGCCTCATCAATCACTCCTGCGACCCGAATTGCGAGTCCGTCATCGAGGGCGGGCGTGTCTTCATCGATGCCCTGCGCAATATTGCGGCGGGCGAGGAGCTTGCCTATGACTATCAAATACAGCGCGATGCAGAGGACCCGGCCGACATCGATGAGGTATTTGCCTGCCGCTGCCGTTCCGCAGCCTGCCGCGGCACGATGCTGTGGCCGGCGAGGCGGTCGTCGAAAAAGAATCAGCGCAAACGAGCGCCCATGAGCATCGCGCGGTGAAACGCAGCACCACGCTTTCTGCGCTCATCGGCGTGACCGGCATCGTCTACGGCGATATCGGCACGAGCCCGATCTACGCATTCGAACTGTCGCTGAAGGCGACGGGGTCGCACGAATCCGCGGCAATCCTCGGCGTGCTGTCGCTCATCTTCTGGGCGCTTGCGATCTCGGTGACTCTCAAATATGTCGTCGTCATGATGCGCGCCGACAATGACGGCGAGGGCGGCATCCTGGCGTTGCTCGCTCTTGCGCAGCGCCGCCTGGTTCCCGCTGCGCGCGGCTCACGGGTCCTGATCGGACTCGCGCTCGCCGGCACGGCGCTCTTCTTCTGTGATGCGCTCATCACGCCCGCCGTTTCCGTGCTGAGCGCGGTCGAGGGTCTGGAGCTCGTCAATCCGTCGCTCGCGAAGACGACGGTGCCGATTACGCTCGGCGTGCTCGCTGCGCTGTTTGCCTTTCAGCGGCGCGGCACGGAGCGCGTGGCGCGGCTGTTCGGACCCATCATGATTCTGTGGTTCGTGGTGCTGGCGATTTCCGGCGCCGCATCCATCGCGGCGCATCCGCAGGTGTTGGTGGCGATCGACCCGCGCTACGGCGCGGCCCTGCTGCTGCATCGGCCGGAGGTGGCACTCGCCATACTGGGCTCGGTGTTCCTGGCGCTGACGGGCGGGGAGGCCCTGTACGCCGACATGGGTCATTTCGGCGCGATGCCGGTGCGCATTGCCTGGTTCTTTCTCGTCTGGCCCGCACTGCTGCTCAACTATTACGGCCAGGGTGCGCTCGTAATGGGCGCCAATAAGTTCATCGAGCATCCGCTGTATGTGCTCGTGCCGTCTGCGACGCTGCCGTTCATGCTGCTGCTCGCCACGGCCGCTACCGTCATCGCCTCGCAGGCCGTCATCTCCGGGGCATTTTCCGTAGCGCGCCAGGCGGTGCAGCTTGACCTGCTGCCGCGCATGCGCGTGCTGCAGACCTCGGCGCTCGAGCTCGGGCAGATCTATGTGCCGGTCATCAACGGCCTGCTCTTCATCGCGGTGCTGGCGTTCGTCATCGGCTTCGGCTCTTCCGATGCGTTGGCCAATGCCTACGGCGTTGCGGTCGTCGGCACGATGATCGTAACGACGGTGCTCGGCGCGTATGTCGCCATGAAGCAGTGGAGCTGGCCGCCATGGACGGTGGTCGCGCTGTTCGGACTGCTGCTCGTGACGGACTGCGTCTTCATGGTGGGGAATCTCACCAAGATCGACCACGGCGGATGGATCCCGCTCACGCTCGGCGCCGTATTGTTTGGCGTCTTCTCGATCTGGCGCAACGGCCGCATGCATCTGCGCGCCGCGCTGTCGCGCATCGCGCTGCCGCGCTCCGATCTCAGCAAGCTTCTCAAGGATGTGCATCGCGTGCCGGGAACGGGGGTATTCCTGGCGAGCGATGCGGACATCGTGCCGTCCGCGCTCATTCGCAATCTCGAGCACAATCATGTCGCGCATGAGCGCATTCTGGTGCTCAATATCGAGATTACGCGCTCGCCGCGCCAGGATCCGGCCGATCGCGTGCGCATCGAAGAGGTACTGCCCAAGGTGTACGCGGTGACGGCGATCTTTGGGTTCATGGAGACTCCCGCCGTAGGCGATGCGCTGAAGGCCTGCCGCACGCGCGGTCTGCGCGTCTTCGTCGAGGATTGTTCGTTCTTTGTCGGCCAGCACGTCGTGCGCGCGCGGCCGCGGCTCGGATTGCCCGGAATCGAGCGGCGCACGTTCGCGCGCATGCAGCGACGCAGCACGCAGGCCGCCGAATTCTTCCGCATGCCCTCGCGCGGCCTCGTCATCCTGACCACTGAAGTGGAGGTATGAGGCCTCGTGCCCGCGGCACGCCGTCCGTCGATCAGCCTGCTCGTCGCGCGCGCGTCAAACGGCGTGATCGGGCGCGACAACGCGCTGCCGTGGCGATTGCCGGCCGACCTGCGACGCTTCAAGACGCTGACGATGGGCAAGCCCATGCTCATGGGCCGGCGCACCTTCGAGTCGATCGGGCGCGCGCTGCCCGGCCGCATGAATCTCGTGCTCACGCGCGATCCCAAGTGGCAGGCACCGGGCGCGGTCGCAGTGCATAGCCTGGATGAGGCGTTCGCACGCGTCGGCGACGCACCGGAACTCATGGTCATTGGCGGCGCGGAACTCTTTGCGCTCGTGCTGCCGCTTGCCGAGCACGTGTATCTCACCGACGTGCACGCCGCCATTGCCGGCGACAGGCAATTCCCCGCGCTCGCGCCCGCGGAGTGGCGCGAGCTCGAGCGTATCGCGCATGCGATCGATGCCGAGCACGCGCATGCCATGACTTTTCGCACGCTCAAGCGGCGCACGCCATAGCTTGCCGCATTTTCAGCCGATGCGCGGCAGACGCTCCTCGATCAGCGCCGCGGCGCGCGCCGGGTCGCGATCAATCGCCGCGATGATCTCCGCCTGCACGGCACCGCGCCGCAGCGCCTCGGCGTAGGGGATTTCTGGGTGAAACATCACCATGGAGTAGCGGCGGATGAAACGATCGGGAAAACGGCCTTCGAGTTCGAGCGCCAGCTGCTGATGGCGCTTGAAGGTCGGATCCATGACCGTCGCGCGCATCTCTTCATAGTTCTCGAGCGACATCTGCGCGATGGCCTCGGCATTCGGCCGCCGCCGCTGCTCAAAGTCGTTGAAGAGCAGCGCCCAGTCGGCGTGCTCGTCCAGGAGATCATCGAAGACCAGGCAATCCTCGAAGGCGGCATTCATGCCCTGCCCATGGAACGGAAAGATGGCATGAGCGGCATCGCCGAGGAGCAGAACGCGCCCGCCGACGTGCCAGGGCGCGCTATGGACGGTGCCGAGCTGCCCGAGCGGATGATGGGTGAATTCGTGGACAAGATCCGGCATGAGTGCGGCGGCGTCCGGAAATTCACGCGCGCAGAACTCCCGTATGCGCGCCGGGGCGGTGAGTGCGCCAAAGCTCGCCGCGCCCGTGCGCGGCAGAAACAGCGTCGCGGTGAAGCTGCCGCCGATATTCGGCAGTGCGATCAGCATGAAGCCGCCGCGCGGCCAGATGTGCAGCGCCGCCGGATCGAGCGCGTGGCGGCCCGCCTGCGCCGGGAGGGTGAGTTCCTTGTAGTCGTGATCGAGAAGTTCCGCGCGGGCGTTTATGGCCTGCGCCGCCGCGAGGCTCGCGCGCACCGCTGAGCCCGCGCCGTCCGTTGCAATCGTCGGCGTAAGCGGCCGCTCGTAGAGCAGGCCCGAGGCCAGATCCCGAAATGACAGGACATCGGTCGCCAAGTTGGCACCCAGGCAGGTCTGCTCGAATCTGGCCGCGACCTGCGGGTGGCGTGTCGCCGCATCGAGCAGGGCCGAGTTGAGTGCCGCGCGATCCACGGAGTAGATGACTTCCTGCGCCGTGCGCCCATAGCGCTGCAGCTCGTGCTTCCCGAGGCGATCGTGCAGCATGCGGCCGCGCATCGCGATGAGCAGCGGCTCAATCTGCGGCATGACTGCGGCGCGCTCCAGGGCACGAATGCCGCGCGCGGCGAGCGCCAGATTGATGGAGCGGCCCGCCGCGCTCGCCGCCCGGCGCGGATCGGAGCGCCGGTCGTACAAGGTGACGGCAAACCCGCGCCGTGCCAACAGCAGCGCGAGCAGCGCGCCCGCCAGTCCCGCGCCGACCAGGCTGACCGGCTGTGCGCGCAACGCGCTCAAGCGCCGCTTCCCAGCACCTGCGCCAATTGCTCGCTGAAGCGCCAGACATCCTCGAAACAGTTGTAGAGCGGCACCGGCGCGACGCGCAGGGTGTCCGGTTCGCGCCAGTCGCAGACAACGCCCGCGGCGCTTAAGCGCTCGAAGACGCGGCGACCGCCGGCTACGCGCAATGAAAGCTGGCAGCCGCGCTCGGCCGGCTCCCTGGGTGTAATGATCCGCACGGCCGGCAGCCGGCGCGTGAGCAGAAATTCGAGAAAACCCGTGAGCGCGATCGACTTGGCGCGCAGGCGCGCGAGGCGCGCTGCCGCGAAGATCTCGAGCGAGGCAATGAGCGGGGCCGCCGCCAGGATCGCGGGATTACTGAGCTGCCAGCCGGGCGCGCCGGCGGCGGCATGAAACTCCGGGCGCATGAGAAAGCGCGTCGTCGCCTCATGGCCCCACCAGCCGGCGAGGTGCGGCCGCTGCACCATGCCCAGATGCCGTTCGTGGATGAAGCATCCGCCGATCGCGCCCGGCCCCGCATTCAGGTACTTGTAGCTGCACCACACGGCAAAATCCGCGCCGCAGCGCGCCAGCGCCAGCTCCGTATTGCCGATCGAATGCGCAAGATCAAATCCCACCAGGCAGCGCGCGCGGTGCGCGGCACGCGCAATGCGCGCCAGATCGAAGGCCTGACCGGTCCGATACTGCACGCCGGGCCAGAGCACGAGGGCGATCTCCGCGCCGATCTGCTGCAGCGTGCCTTCAATTTCCTCTTCCGACACCGCCTCTTCCATCGCCGCAGGCGCAAGCTCAATCAGGGTGCTGCGCGGGTCGAGCCCGCGCCACTCGAGCTGCGAGGCGACCGCATGGCGGTCGGAAGGAAATGCGCCCGCCTCGATGAGTATCTTCCTGCGCTTGCCGCGCGGACGGTAGAAGGACGCGAGCATCAGGTGCAGGTTGACCGTGAGCGAATTCATCGCAACGACTTCGTGGGCGCGCGCGCCGGTGAGCTCGGCGAGCCCGGCGGCGAGATTCTCGTGATAGGGAATCCAGGGGCGCCGCGCCGACTCATGTCCCAGAACGCCCAAGGAGCTCCAGTCGTCGAGCTCCTGTGTTACGAGCGTGCGCGCGGCGCGCGGCATGAGGCCGAGCGAATGGCCGCACAGATAGACGAGCGGCTTGCCGTGCGCGTCGTGCGGCAGCTCGAAGCGCTCGCGGAACTCTGCGAGCACATCCACCTCGTCAAGGCTGCGCGCACACTCGAGCGTTGCTTCGAAGGCCATGCATCAGCTCGGGCGCGCGCCGCTGGGCCGCTGCATCACAGTGTGGCAGCTGCCGCAGGTGCGCCGCGCGGCGCTTGCATAGAAGCGCTCGAACAACGGCGGCAGCTCCTTTTCAATGTCGCCGAGCGCGATGAATTCTTCGTAGAGCAGATTTCCGCAGCGCTCGCAGTACCACTGAAAACCGTCGAGCTCGCCCGCGCGGCGCTCGCGCTCGATCACGAGCCCCACCGTATCGGCGCCGCGCTGCGGCGAATGCGGCACGCGCGGCGGCAGCAACAGGATTTCCCCCGCTCGGATCGGCACGTCGACCGCACGGCCTTCCTGGATGGTCTTCAGCAGCATGTCGCCCTGCAGCTGGTAGAAGAACTCCTCGGCCGGATCGACGTGGTAGTCACGGCGCGTGTTAGGGCCGCCCACCACCATGATGATGAACTCACTCTCACGAAAGATGCGCTTGTTGCCCACCGGCGGCTTGAGGAGCGCGCGGTTGTCGTCGATCCAGCGCAGGAGGTTGAGTGGCTGCAGGGATGGCATGGCGTGTTTCCCGAAGGCTATCGGCGTATGGTACGCAAGAGTCGGGGGGTTCTGTTATGGCGGATCATAATCGTCGCAACCGGGTGGGTTTTGCCGCGGCCGTAGCCGCCGGCGCGCTCCTCGCCGGCTGCAGCCATTTGTCGGCGATGCGCTGGCCATGGTCGCACAGGCCTCCGCCCCCGCCGGTGGCCGTCGATGAGCTGCTCATCAGCTCCGAGAGCGGTGTGGCTGCGACCTATCCTCAATATTGGAAGCGCAATACGCTCCTCGTCGATCTGCACGAGGCCGCGCAAGAGGGCGGTGTCGTTTTGCAGCCGCGCGCGGGTGCACAGTGGCCCGTGAGGCTGGCATTTCGCGTGACGCCCGGATCAATCGGCGTACTGGAGGTGCGTGGCGAGCAACGCCTGATCCTGCCCGTCGCCGCGCAGGGCGCAGCGGTGGATCTGGAGCTCGTGCCGGGCGTGTACACGGCGACGACCACGCAGATTAAGGTGCACTGGAGTCCGCACTGAGCGCAGTGCACGGCTCGCACACCGGCAGCGCTGCGTTGCCATCGAGATTGAGCGCGGTGAGCGCGCCGCCCCACACGCACCCCGTATCGAGACCGACCACGCCGTGCGCCTGTAGCAGGCCGAGCGCCGACCAGTGGCCGAAGACGACACGTACGTCGCGGGTGAGGCGCGTGGAGTGCTCGAACCAGGGACGGTAGGGCAGGCGCGCTTCGTTCGGCGGTCCTTTCATCTTTACGTCAATGCGCCCATCGGCGGTGCACACGCGCATGCGTGTGAGCGCGTTGATGGCGAAGCGCACGCGCTCCATGCCGCGCAAGTCCTCGCTCCAGCGATCCGGGCGATCGCCGTACATGCTGGCGAAGAATGCGCGCGCATCGCGCGCGAGCGCCGCGCTCACGCTGCCGGCCAGCTCGACCGTCATTGCCGCAGTCCATTGCGGGACGACGCCCGCGTGCACCATCAGGTCGCCGCGGGCCGCATCGAAGTGCGCAAGCGGCCGCGTCAGCAGCCACTCGAAGATGGCATCGCGGTCGGGGGCGTCAAATATCGCATCCAGCGTGTCGCTCGAGCGGCGCTTGTGATGCCCGTGGGCAAGCGCGAGCAGGTGCAGGTCATGATTGCCGAGTACCACGACCGCGTTGTCGCCGAGCGCACGGACGTAGCGCAGCACCTCGAGCGACTGCGGCCCGCGGTTGACGAGATCGCCCACGAACCACAGCTGATCGCGGTCCGCGGAAAAGCTCAAGCGCTCAGTGAGCGCGCGCAGCTGTGTATAGCAGCCCTGGATGTCGCCGACGGCGAAGCGCGCCAAGTGGCTTTACTGCAGCACACCCGGCATGGCGAGCCGGAACGGCGGAATCGAGGCGTCGAAGCGCTGGCCGTCGTCGCTGAGCATCTGGTAGCTGCCCTGCATCGCGCCTACCGGCGTCTCAATGACCGCGCCACTCGAGTAGCGAAAGCCCTGGCCGGGCTTAAGATAGGGCTGCTCTCCGACGACGCCGTCGCCGCGCACTTCCTGTACTTTGCCGTTCGCGTCGGTGATGAGCCAATGACGCGTGAGCAGCCGCGCTGGGATCTGGCCTTCGTTCTGAATGGTGATGGTGTAGGAGAAGACGTAGCGGCCTTCGCGCGGCTCGGACTGCTCATCGAGGTAGCTCGTTTCGACGTCGACGCGGATCCTGTGCACCGCCGATTCCATAGGCTCCCTCATGTTGCTTTCCCCGTGCCGCCGACTCGCACTGCCAGCACATCACAAGGCGCCGCGTGCAGCACGGTGTCCTCGGTGAAATTGACGAGAATCGACAGTCCGTGGCGCTCGCGGCTGCCGAGTACGATGAGATCGACGTTGCGGTCCCGCGCGATTCTCACGATATCCGACTTCACGTTGCCGAGCTCCACCTGACAATGCGCGTCGGGCAGCCCGAGTGCTGCGGCCAGCGCTGCGAGGCGCGTGCGCGCCCTGACAAGCAGATTATCTTCGATCTGCAGCGAGGGCATGAGGTTCTCGCCGACGGGTTCCATCGGGATGAACTCGACCACGTGCAGGAACTCAAGTTCCGCCCCCAGGCTCGTCGCGATCGCCTGCGCCCTCCGCCCGATCGGCAGGCTGTCGTCGTTGAGATCGACGATGAGGAGAATGCGGCGATAAACGGACATGTGCAACTCGCGGGACCGAGGTGAAGCCTACCTTAGCTTAGGACTCCGCGCACGTATCGAGGGTTCGCGCCAATATGTTGAAGGCCTCCGGTGCCAGCGTTTCCGGGCGTACGCCACCGTCAAGCCGGCAGGCATCGATCAGGGATGAGCTCACGACCCCTTTCAGTGCGTTGCGCAGTGTTTTGCGGCGATGGCCGAAGGCGGCCGCGACGACCTGCGCAAAATGCGGGCTGACGACAAATGCCGGCGTCGGTCGCACGGTGAGCCGGACCATGGCCGACCACACGCGCGGCGCCGGCTGAAATGCTCCCGGGCCGATGTCGAAGAGCCGCTCCACGTGCACCCACGGGGCGAGCATCACGGTGAGCCGCCCGTAGTCGCCGCCGCCAGGTCGCGCGGCCAGCCGATCGACGACTTCGCGCTGCAGCATCACGTGCATGTCCGTAATCGCCGCGGCGCTGGCGAGCAGGTGAAAGAGGAGCGGTGTGGAGATGTTGTAGGGCAGATTGCCGACGATGCGCAGCCGCGTGCCGCGCGCGCGCGCGAGCGCTGCGAAGTCAAACTGGAGCGCGTCGGCTTCGTGCAGCACGAAGGCCGCATCGCCGGCGAAGCGCTCGCGCAGGAGCGCGGCCAAATCCCGATCGACCTCAATCGCATCGAGCGCGCCACAGGCCTCGAGCAGCAGCCGCGTGAGTGCGCCGCGGCCGGGGCCGATCTCAACCAGGTGGCCCTCGCCGTGCGGCTCGAGGCAGTGCACGATACGGCGCAGAACCGCGGGGTCGTGCAGGAAATGCTGCCCGAAGCGCTTTCTGGCGCGCATCGACCGTCAGCCAAGCGCCGCAGGTGGCGTCGCCAGTTGCAGCGCGAGGTGCACTGCGGCGGTGAAGCTGCCCGCGTCAGCGCGGCCGCTACCGGCGAGCTCAAGCGCGGTGCCGTGGTCGACGGAGGTGCGCACGATGGGTAGCCCCAGCGTCACGTTGACGGCGTTTTCGAAACCCACGTGTTTGACGACCGGCAGCCCCTGATCGTGGTACATCGCCAGCACCGCGTCGTAGTTTGCGAGGATGTGCGGAACGAAGATCGTATCCGCAGGCACAGGACCGCTCGCCTGAATGGCGCGCGCGCGCATGCGCTCGATGGCGGGCGCAATGATGCGCGTCTCCTCATCGCCGAGGTATCCCCCTTCGCCGGCGTGGGGATTCACGCCGCAGACTGCGATGCGCGGCGCCGCGAGCCCCCAGCGCCGCGTCAGGTCGTGGTGCAGGATCCCGAGGACCTCACAGAGCATCTCGACGTTGAGTGCGGCGCTCACATCCTTCAGCGGCAGGTGCGTCGTCGCAAGGGCGACACGCAGCTCGCCGGTGGTGAGCATCATGACCGCGCGGGCGGTATGCGTGCGCTGCGCCAGGTACTCCGTATGACCGGTAAAGGCCGTGCCCGCGTCATTGATGAGCCCTTTATGCACCGGGGCAGTCACGATGGCATCGAATTCGCGCGCGAGCGCGCCATCCACCGCCCGGTCGAGCACCTGCAAAACGTACGGCACGTTGCGCACATCGAGCACGCCGGCGGCGCTCGCCACGCCGAGCGCGTGGTGCTCGACCGCGAGAGTGCCGGGCGTGTGGCGCACGCGCGCGTGCGGGTCATAGCGCCGCAGAGTCACCCGCGAGTCGATGCGCCGGGCACGCTCGGTGAGGAGTTCGCTGTCACCCAGACAGACGAGGTCGCAGGCAAATGCCGCGCGCGCGACCGCCAGACACAGCTCCGGTCCAATCCCGGCAGGTTCGCCGCAGGTGAGCGCGATTCGCGGAACTTCAGACCTTGAGTTCGACGTAGGCTTCATCGCGCAGACGTCGCAGCCACAGCTCCGTCTCTTCGTCCGCCTTGCTGGCGCGAATCTCGTCTTGCGCGTGCTTGCGCTTCAACTCGTCCGTATTGTCGAACTCGCGCCGGCCCAGAAGTTGCACGATGTGCCAGCCGAATTGCGTCTTGAAGGGCTCGCTGATTTCCTTATCCTTGAGCCCCGCCACGACCTGTTCGAATTCGGGCACGAAGGTGCCGGGGCCCGTCCAGCCCAGGTCTCCGCCTTCGGCAGCGGACCCCGGGTCCTCCGAGGTCGTATGCGCGAGACCCGCGAAGTCCTCGCCCTTGAGCATGCGGGCGCGCAGTTCCGTGAGTTTCTGCCGCACCGTCGCATCGTCAGCCAGCTCGTTGGTCTTCATCAATATGTGCCGCACGTGCACCTGATTGACCATGACCTGCTGATTGGCACCGCGCGTCTCGTTCAGTTTGACGATGTGAAAGCCGGTGGGCGTACGCAGCGGCTCGGCGACTTCGCCTACCTTCAGTCTCATGACGACGTCCGTCAAAAAGGTGGGAAGCTCGGTGCCTTTGCGCCAGTTGAGAGCGCCGCCGTCCAATGCGTCCTGACTGTTCGAGTAGGCGACCGCAAGCTTGGCGAAGTCTTCGCCGCTCTTCGCGCGCTGGTAAACCTCTTCGGCGCGCTTGCCGGCAGCATCGAGCTCGTTTGCGGTCGCGGCCTGCGGCACGGCAATGAGGATGTGCGACACGTTGTATTCGCTGGCCGCCGAGGGCGCGTTCTTCTGCTTCTCGAGGTATTGATCGATCTCGTGGGGCGTGACGCTGATGCGTTGCAGGACATCGCGCTGCCGCAGCAGGCTTAAGGTCAGCTCCTTGCGCATGCTGTTGCGGTACGAGGGATAGTCGACGCCCTGCGCGGCGAGTGCCTCGGGCAGTTTCGACAGCTCGATATGGTTTTGCTGTGCGACCTCCTGCAGCGCGTTGTTCAATGCCTCATCCGGAATCTTCATGCCGGCCTTTTCCGCGCGCTGCAGCTGGATCTGTTCCAGGACGAGCCGCTCGAGCACCTGCTGGCGCAACACGTTCTGCGGGGGCAGCTCGAGCTTCTGCGCGCGCAAGCGCTCGGAGATCGCGGCGATCTGCTCATCGAGCTCGCTCGACAGGACCACGCCGTCATTGACGACCGCCGCCACGCGGTCGAGAAGTTCACCCTTGGTGGCCAGCTCGCGGGTCTGGGCGAGGGCGAATCCCTGCACCAGTAAGGCGGCACCGAGCACGGCGAGAATGCGCTGCATGAACATGAATCCCTTATTTATCAATGTGTTAACTGCGAGGGCCTATACCCGGGTATGGCCTCGATCAGCAGAGCATCCGCCGCAGATCCGACACTGGCAAGGCCCGTGAGTTCCAGTTGCACATAGACGCCGGTTTCCTGGCTGCCGTTCGGGGCGTTCAGGAAGCGGCGGCCGACGAACCGCACCCGAAAGCAGCAGGAGGCGTACTCGAAGCCGGCAAAGCGGTCGAGCAGCTTGTCATCGTCCAGCGAGTATACGACGCGACTGTACAGGTTCCATTTCTTGCCGATGGGCCAGGCACCCGAGCCTTCGATCTGTTTCAACTGGTTGGATTCGCGCTGCACGCGGTAGGTGAGGTTCAGCACCTGCGTGGGCGCGGGACGGTACTGCACGCTGATTTCGGTGCGCTCGCCCGCAAAGTTCCTGGGATCCCACTCAAGGTCGAGATTCGCGCTCCAGTGCTTGTAGGCCGTGAGCGCGAGCTGCGCCACCATGTTCGAAGTGCCGCCCGTCTCGGGCAGCTCGTCCTGCAGCAGCACGCGCGGCGTCTTCAGGTAGTAAATCTCCCCGAGGGTTGCGGCGAGGAACTGCGTGCCGTCCTTGGCATCGAGCAGGCGGCTGGTCGCGCCGACGCTGACCTGGTCCGCATCCCCGACGCGGTCTGCGCCCACATAGCGATTGGTGCGAAACAGCTCCACCAGATTGAGATCAGGCAGCGCAGTATCAAACACCGGCAATTCATCCTGCGCGCGGTAGGGCGTGTACACGTAGAGGATGCGCGGCTCGAGCGTGAGGAGGCGCGAGCCGCCGGCGTCGCGCTCGAAGAGCAGCCCGGTATCAAAGCTCGCGGTCGGCAGCGCCCGCGAGGGCGAGGTCGGCGTCCCCGGCAGGGTGTCGGTGAGCGCGTACTGCGTGAAACGCCAGGCGATGCCGGGACGAACGAAGTACCCGGGCGAGCTGAAGTCGAGCGACACCGCCGGCAGCAAGTCGAAGCGCCAGCCTTTCTCGCCGGTCGCGCGCGTAAAATCGACGAGCTCCGAGTGGAATCCATACTGCAGCTGCTCTGCCGCCCCGTAGGCGAAGTTGCCGTCCGCGACGAGGCGCGGCACCTGCGCGTAGGGTTTGTTGGCGGCCGCGAGCAGCACATCGATGGTCTGGAATTGCTGCATCTCTCCCGACAGCCGCCAGTTCTCATCGCGATAGCTCACGAGTGCGGTGCGCTCGAGGAACGCGGTGCTCGTGCCGCTCGTGCCCTGCGAGAAGTCCTGGAAGTACTCGCGGTCGCTCACGTTCTCGGCGTTGATGGTCAGCCGGAAGTCATCGGGCAACTCCGCCACTTCCTGCAGTTTGACGTGACTGCGATCCTCGCCGCCGCGCAGCCGGTCATCCGGCAGGAAGTCGAAGGCGAAGTCGCCGTGCTGCGCATGCGTCAGGAAGCGCACCTCGCCGCCGAGATCCACGCCGCGCTTTTGATACTCCGTGGGTTCGATGGTGGCGTCGACGTTGGGCGCGATGTTCCAGTAGTACGGCACGGCAATCTGCAGCCCGCTGGTCGACGAATTGCCGAGCGTCGGAAAGAGAAAGCCGCTCTTGCGGTCATTGCTGAGCGGAAAGGACAGCCACGGCAGATACAGCACCGGAACGCCCTTGAAGTCGACCTTGGTGTCGCGCGCGGTGCCGACGCGCGCATGCGTGTCGAGAATGATTTCATTCGCGCGCAGCTGCCACACCGGATCCTCTTTCGGGCAGGTCGTGAATCGCACCCGCTCCAGGCGGATCTTGCCGTCGGGATCGAGGTGCATGGCGTCGGCCGAGCCGCGCGCCGCCGGCTGACGCAGTTCGAACTGCGCGGCGCTGAAGTCCGCGCCTTCGTTCTGGGTGTAGTTGCCGCCGCTGCCGTTCACGTGCATCAGCGAATCGGTGTACTCGACGCCGCCTTGCAGGTCGAAAGCGGTATGCGTGGGGTCGTAATGCGCATGGTTCGCGCGCAGCTCGCGATCCCCTTGCAGAACTTGTACGTTGCCCTCGAGGATCGTGTCGCCGCCCACTGCGAGGGTGGCCGCGTCACTTGTGATATCGAAGGGCGCGCCGGCACCGATGCGCGCCGCGCCCAACGCGGGAGTCGCCGGGCGCGTGAGACTCTTTGTCATCGAGGGACACAGCACCGGTTCGTCGGCGCTGGCAAAGCCTGCCACGCCGCATGACATGCCCGCGACCAATAGGGCCCAGTACCGGCGCGACGTTGAGCCCGAACGCAGCATGAGTGGGCGTGATTATAATCGGCCATGGCTCAATGCGACGCGCGTCTCGAAGTTATCCGCCACTGGCTATCGCACGATCTGCGGCTGCAGCACGAGCGGCTCTTGCCCGCGTCCAGCGACGCAAGCTTTCGCCGTTATTTTCGCGTGTTCACCGCTGGCGGATCCTACGTCGTCATGGACGCTCCCCCGGGCAAGGAGGACGTGCGTCCGTATCTTAAAGTAGGCGCGCTGCTGGCTGCGGTCGGCGCGCACGTGCCGCACGTGCACGAGATCGATGTGCCGCGGGGCCTCCTCCTGCTCGAGGACTTGGGCACGACTTCCTATCTGCAACGGCTCGAATCATCCGATGACGCCGAGGCGCTGTATGCGGACGCGCTGCGGGTACTCGCCGACATACAGGTACAAGGCGACGCGGGGGCGCACGAGCTTGCGCCCTACGACCGCGAGGCGCTCGCGCGCGAGATGGCCTTGATGCCGGAATGGTTTTGCGGCAGACATCTCGGCTTCGAACCTGCGGACGCGGAACGGGAGGTTCTGGGTGCGGCCTTCGAGTTTTTGATCACCGCGGCCCTGGCGCAGCGCCAGGTGTTCGTGCACCGCGACTATCACTCACGCAATCTCATGGTCGTGGCCGAGCGCAATCCCGGCATCATCGATTTTCAGGACGCCTTGCGCGGCCCCGTCGGCTATGACCTCGTGTCGCTGCTGAAGGACTGCTACATCAGCTGGCCGCGCCCGCGGGTGGAGGGCTGGGTGAGCGCTTACCGCTCGCTGCTCATGGCGCGCGGAGTTGCGGTGGCGCACGAGCAGCAGTTCCTGCGCGACTTCGACCTCATTGGCGTGCAGCGCCACCTGAAGGTGCTCGGTATCTTCGCGCGCTTGTGGCATCGCGACGGCAAGCGCGGCTATCTGCTCGATCTGCCGCGCACCCTCGACTATGTACGCGACACCTGCGCGCGCTACAGCGAACTTGCCGCACTCGGAGCCTTTCTCGAGCGGCGTGCCGTGAGCGCTCTCGAGCGCGCAAACGCGCGCGCGGCGGCGACTGCGGCGCGCGCATGAAAGCCCTCGTCCTGGCCGCCGGTCGCGGCGAGCGCATGCGGCCGCTCACCGACAGCGTACCGAAGCCGCTTCTGGTGGTGGCGGGCCGGCCGCTCATCGCGTATCACCTCGAGGCGCTGGCACGCGCCGGCATCCGCGACGTCGTCATCAATCTCGCCTGGCTCGGCGATCGCCTGCGCGCGGCGCTGGGGGACGGCGCACGCTACGGCGTGCGGATCGGCTACTCCGATGAGGGTGCGGTCGCGCTCGAGACCGGCGGCGGGATTTTCCAAGCGCTGCCGCAACTGGGCCCGGCAGCGTTTATCGTCGTGAACGGCGATACCTGGACCGACTTTGATTTTCGCCAATTGACCCTGGATGCCGACGCCGATGGCAGCGCGCTGGCGCGCCTCGTGCTGGTGAAGAATCCCGCCCATCATCCGCAGGGCGACTTTGGCCTGGCGGGCGACGTCGTCGTCGAGCGCGCCACCGATCGGCTGACATTTGCGGGCATCGGGATCTATCGGCCGGAGCTCTTCGCGGGCTGCGCGGCGGGCAAATTTCCGCTGCTGCCGCTGCTGCGGCAGGCGATCGCCGCGGGCCGCTTGCGCGGCGAATTTTATCGCGGCGAATGGTGGGACGTGGGATCCCCCGAGCGCCTGCACGCCCTGGACATGCACCTGCGCACGCGCGCCGCCACGCGCCCCTAGCGCAGGCTTCGGGCGTGCGCCGTTTCGCCGTACAATGCGGCGATGCCGGACATCAAGAATATTCCTGTGGTGCGCGAGCCCGCAGCGATCAGAAGCGGCGAGAAATATGTCACGCCCCAGGGCTTTGTCGCCATACGCGATGGCGTCAAGGCGCGCGCGCAGCCTGAGCGCGCGCACCTCACGGGCAAACCGGCGTGGTTGCGGGCGCGCTCGCCGGCGGGCGCGGGCTTCAACGCCGTACAGGCGATCGCGCGCGAGCATCGCCTCGCGACGGTTTGCGAGGAGGCCAAGTGCCCGAATATCGGCGAGTGCTGGAACGCCGGCACGGCCACGATCATGCTGATGGGTGCGGTGTGCACGCGCGCCTGCCGATTCTGCGCGGTGGACACGGGCAATCCCAAGGGCTGGCTCGATCCACAAGAGCCGCACAATGTCGCGCGCAGCGTCGCACTCATGAAGTTGCGCTATGTCGTGCTGACCTCCGTCAACCGCGATGATCTGCCGGACGGCGGCGCGCGTCACTTCGCCGCCTGCATTCGCGCCATCAAGGAGGACAATGCGGCAACGGCGGTCGAGGCGCTGACGCCGGACTTTCAGGGCCAGCTTCGCGATGTGCGCACGGTGGTGAATTCGGGGCTCGACGTGTTCGCGCAGAATATTGAGACCGTGCGGCGGCTCACCCATCCTGTGCGGGATGCGCGCGCCGGCTACGAGCAGACGCTGCGCGTGCTCGAATACGCCAAGCGCGAGCGTGCGCAGGTGCTGACGAAGAGCAGCGTGATGCTGGGTCTCGGCGAGAGCGAGGCCGAGATTGGTGAGACGCTCGCCGACCTGCGCGCGGTCGGCGTCGACATCGTCACCCTCGGGCAGTATCTGCGGCCGACGCTCAATCATCTGCCCGTCGAGCGCTTCGTCACGCCCGCGCAGTTCGATACCTATCGGCACTGGGCGCTGGCGCGCGGTTTTCTCGAGTGTGTGGCGGGACCGCTGGTGCGCTCGAGCTATCGGGCGGAGCAGGCGCTCAATCGCAACAACGCGGGCGTCAACAATCAGATGCCGCCCGGGGTACCGTGAGCGCGGCGGCCGCCGGCACCGCGGAGAGCTGCGCGCGCGCACCGCGTGCGCCGCTCCTCCCCGCACCCGTCGTCAGCCATCTCGGCCGCGTGGACTACGCATCCACCTGGCATGCGATGCAGCGCTTCACCGCCGAGCGCAGCGCCGCCAGCGCCGATGAGATCTGGTTTCTCGAGCATGATCCCATCTTCACGCTGGGGATGAATGCGAGCCGCGCGCATCTCATCGCGCCCGGCGACATCCCGGTACTGCAGATTGATCGCGGCGGCCAGGTGACCTACCACGGTCCCGGACAGCTCGTGGTCTATCCGCTCGTTGACCTGAAGCGCGCGGGCTTGAGCGTGCGCGATCTCGTCAGCGCGCTGGAAAGTGCCATCATCAGCTATGCAGCCGAATTCGGTATCGGCGCGCACTGCCGCAAGAGCGCTCCGGGCGTCTACGTCGGCGAGCGCAAGCTCGCAAGCCTGGGAATTCGCATTCGGCGCGGCGCCTCCTATCATGGGCTCGCCCTCAACGTGCACATGGATTTGGAGCCCTTTGGCCGCATCGATCCCTGCGGCTTTCCCGGCCTGCAGATGACGCAGCTTGCGGACCTCGGCGGCCCACAGCGAGTCGAGCTGGCCGCACGAGGTCTCGAGCCGCATTTGCTGCGCGCCTTATTTGGCCGGGAGTAGAGCGGTCCTTGCGCGCATTTAACATCGCTGATCTGCGCCAGCGGGCGCGCGCGCGGCTGCCGCGCATGGTATTTGATTACATGGACGGCGGTGCCGATGACGAATGCACGCTGCGCGCGAATGTGCAGCGCTTCAGGGAATATGAGCTCACCTGGGACGTGCTGCGCGATATCGCCGCGCTCTCCACGGCGACCACGGTGCTGGGCAGCGCCACGCAATGGCCATTCCTCATTTGCCCGACCGCCGCATCGCGCCTCTTCGATCCGCGCGGCGGTGAGCGCGCCGTGGCGCGCGCCGCCCACGCGGCGGGAGTCATCTACTCCTGCTCCGCGCTTGCAACCACGAGCTTCGAGGATATTGCCGCCGTCAATCCCGGACCCAAGTGGTTTCAGCTCTACGCCTGGAAGGACCGCGGGATCCTGCGCGAGATGCTCGCCCGCGCCAAAGCGGCCGGGTTCACGGCGGCCATTCTTACCGTCGACGTGCCGGTGGCCGGCAACCGCGAACGCGATCTGTACAACGATTTCACCGTCCCGCCGCGGGTGACGCCGCGCACTGCGCTGCAGGCGCTCGCCTGTCCCGGCTACCTGTGCAGGCTGTGGAGCACGCCCACCGTGCGCCCCGAGATCGTGCACGGCGTGATGCCGACCATCGACGGCAGCATGATTGAGTTTCTCAACCGCCAGCTCGATCACTCGCTGACCTGGCCGGACATTGTCTGGATGATTGACGCCTGGGCCGGCGAATTTGCCATCAAAGGGGTGAGCACCGCTGCGGATGCGCGCCGCTGCGTCGAGATCGGGGCCACGGGAGTGTGGATCTCGAACCATGGCGGCCGGCAGCTCGACACCGCGCCGGCGACGATCGACATGCTGGAGCCTGTCGTGCAGGCCGTGGCGCATCGTGCGCAGGTGATCCTCGACGGCGGCATCCGCCGCGGCACGGATATTGTAAAGGCTCTGGCGCTGGGCGCCCGCGCCGTCGGCATTGGCCGCGCCTATCTGTATGGGCTGGCGGCTGCGGGGGAGGCGGGCGTTGCGCGTGCGCTTGCGCTTCTGGGTGAGGAGTTGCGGCGCGACTTGGCACTCATGGGTTACACTGACATCCAATCGATCCGTCGGGAAAGCGTGATCGCGCCGCACCAAGCGCGCCAATAAAAATAAAACACGGTCAGAGGGGGAGACGCGATGTTCCAGCAGCTGTTGACTCCGGTCGGGGCCAGCCTCGGCCTGTCTTTTATCGTGGCGACGCTCCCGGTGGTCACGGTGCTCGTTCTTCTGGGTGTCGTGCGGCGGCCGGCCTGGCAGGCGGCCCTGGCGGGTCTCATCGTCGGGCTCATCATCGCGGTGGCCGTGTGGCAGCTGCCCGTCAATCTGGCGCTCGCCGCGGTGTGCAACGGTGCGGTGTTTGCCCTGTGGCCCGTGATGTGGATCGTGTTCAATGCGCTGGTGCTCTATAACATCGCGGTGCGCTCCGGCCGCTTTGATGCCTTTCGCAACTGGCTCCTGGCGCACCTGCCGAACGACCGGCGCGTGGTGCTGGTGGTCATCGGCTTTTGCTTCGGTTGCCTGCTCGAGGGGATCTCGGGGTTCGGCACCCCGGTGGCTATCACCGCCTCGCTCCTGATTCTGATTGGCTTTCCGCCGCTCGAGGCGCTCGTCTTTGTGCTGATATTCAACACCGCGCCGGTCGCCTTCGGCGCGCTCGGCGTACCCATCACCGTGCTCGGCGCGGTGACCAGCCTGCCGGCCGCGACGCTTGCGGCGATGGTCGGGCGGCAGCTGCCGGTGATGGCCCTCATCCTGCCTTTCTATGTCATCGCGCTGTACGGCGGCATGCGCTCGCTGCGCGCGCTTTGGCCGCTGTTGCTAGTGGCCGGCGGAAGTTTCGGCGTCTGCCAGTTTCTGGCATCCAACTATATTGACTATACCCTGACCGACGTGCTCGCCTCGCTGGGCTCTCTGGCCGCGACCTTCATCCTGCTGCGCTTCTGGAGGCCGGCGCCCGACCCGGAATTCATGATCAGGCAGACGGTGCTCACCGGTGAGGGCAACGCAGAGCCCGTGCCGCGCTGGCAGGGCTGGCTGCCGTGGATCATCGTTTCTGTTGTGGTCATCATCTGGAACTCCTCTAAGACCTTCCTCATCGGACAGCAGGCCATCCACTGGCCGGGACTGCACAACGCCATCTCGATCACCCTCTACAATGACAAGCCGTACGCCGCGGTGTGGAATTTCCAGCCGCTCGCCACGGGCACGGCGATATTGCTGGCGACGCTGTTGACGGCGCTCGTCGTACGCATGAAGCCGGCGACCTACTTAAGCTGCGTGGCGCAGACTTTCCGGCAGGCGTGGCTCGCGATCGTGACGGTGATGCTCATCGTGAGCCTTGCCTATCTCATGAATTACTCGGGGCTCGCCTATACGCTCGGCAAGGCGGTCGCCTCCGCGGGGCATCTCTTCGTGCTGTTGTCGCCGTTCCTCGGCTGGGTCGCCGTGTTCCTCTCGGGCAGCGACACCTCGGGCAATGCGCTCTTCGGCAATCTGCAGGTGGTCGCCGCCAATCAGCTGAACCTGAGTCCGGTGCTCTTTGCCGCCACCAACTCCTCAGGCGGCGTCATGGGCAAGATGATTTCTCCGCAGAACATTGCAACCGGAGTGGCGGTCACCGATCTGCGCGGCCGCGAAGGCGCAGTGCTCGCGCGCACCTTCATCCACAGCATCGTGCTGACCGTGCTGCTCGCTCTGCTCGTCGTCGTCGAACAATATGTCGTACCGCAGATTATTCCGAGCGTGCCGAGCGCTTCGAGCGTGCACGCGCCATGACATATTGCTGATAAACCGCGCTGCGCTAACCGCTCTGTAACTGCGCGGCCACTGACATCATAACCATCCCTTCCTAGCATGCAGGACGGATGCGCGTAGCGTTCTAACCGTGAGGCGGAGTATGGATTTGGAGAAGCGCTTGGCGGAGCGCGTGCTGGGCGTCGCCGCCGTGGCGTTCGCTGCGCTCGCTCTGGCCGGATGCGGCGCGCGCGATTCCTCCGGTGGGGTCGTCCCGGCCAATGCCGCCAAGGTCACGATCCTGAACGTCTCCTACGATCCCACGCGCGAACTCTACGTCGACTACAACGCCGCCTTTGCGAAGTACTGGGCGGCCAAAACCGGGCAGACGGTTGCCATCAATCAATCGCACGGCGGCTCCAGCAAGCAGGCGCGCTCGGTGATCGATGGTCTCGCGGCGGACGTGGTCACGCTCGGCTTGGCGGGCGATGTCGACGGGATCGCGACTCAGGGGAAGCTCCTGCCGCTCAACTGGCAGAGTCGTCTCCCCGATAACAGCGCGCCCTACACCTCGACGATCGTCTTTGTCGTGCGCCACGGCAACCCTAAGAACATTCACGACTGGCCCGACCTCATCAAGCCCGGCGTTGCCGTCATTACGCCGAACCCAAAGACCTCAGGCGGCGCGCGCTGGAATTATCTGGCCGCCTGGGGCTGGGCGCGGCAGCAGCCCGGCGGCAGCGATGAGAGCGCAAAGCAATACGTCCACAGCCTCTACAAGAATGTGCCGGTGCTCGATACCGGCGCGCGCGGCGCGACGACCACTTTCGTGCAGCGCGATATCGGCGATGTGCTGATCGCCTGGGAGAACGAGGCGCACCTCGCCGTCAAAGAAATGGGCGCGGACAAGATTGAGATCATCATGCCGTCGGTGAGCATTCTGGCGGAGCCGTCGGTCGCGGTCGTCGACAAGGTGGTGTTGCGCCGCGGCACGCGCGAAGTGGCGCAGGCGTATCTGCAGTATCTCTACAGCCCGGAGGGCCAGGAGATCATCGCGCGCAACCATTACCGCCCGCGTGATGCGACGGTCGCCGCCAAATACGCGAACGACTATCCGCGGCTGAAGCTGGTGACGGTCGCCGATTTTGGCGGCTGGCCGAAGGTGCAGAAAGAGCACTTTGCAGACGGCGGCATCTTCGATCAGATCTACGCGCGCTGATTCGCGCTCATTACTCGACGATGAGCTTGTAGCCTGAGCCCGCGGCGGTCTGTAGCAGCACCGGGTTCGCCGGATCGGCCTCGATCTTCTGCCGCAGGCGATGCACGAGCTGCTTCAGCAGCTGACGGTCGCCGGAGTTGCGGTGCCCCCATACCTGCACCAGCAGCCGGTCCGAATTCACGGTGCGCCCGGCGTTGGCGAGCAGCATCTGCAGCAGACGCAGCTCAAGTTTCGTCAGGCGCACTGGCGCCGCGTCGCTGATTCTGACCGTGTGCTCATCGACGTCGAGCGCGACCCGGCCGACGGCGAGCGGCGCGCCGGCCTCGCCCCCGGCGCGGCGCAGCAACGCCTTGATGCGCGCGAGCAGCGTGCGCGGACTGAAGGGCTTGTTGAGATAGTCATCGGCGCCGAGCTCGAGCGCGCGCACCAGATCCTCTTCCTCGCCGCGCACGGTGAGCATCATGATGGGCACGCGCGACTGGAGGCGGATGGCTTCGCACACCTGAAAGCCGCTGGCGCCAGGCATATTGATATCGAGCACGACGAGATCCGGCGCTTCGGCCGCGAAGGTGCGTATCGCGGTGGGGCCGTCGGGCGCGCGCAGCACGAGGTAGCCGGCCTGCGTCAGCGCAAAGGCGATGAGGCTCAGCAAGTCGCGATCGTCGTCGGCGATCAGGATCTTCATGCAGGCAGGGCCTCCGCTGGCAACGTGATGCTGAAGCGCGTGCGGTTTTCGCTGGTGCGTTCGGCGGCGATCGTGCCGCCGTGGCGATCAATAATGGACTTGACGATCCACAGTCCAAGGCCCAGGCCGCCCGCTTCGGGTTCTCCCTCCGGGCTTCTGTGGAAACGCTCGAAGATCGATGTGGAAGCGTCCGCCGGCACGCCCGGGCCCTCATCTTCAACCCACGCGACCACGCGCTCGCCCGCGGTGCTCGCGCCCACCCGTATCACGCTGCCCTCCGGGGCAAACTTACTCGCGTTGGCAAGGAGATTCACGAACACCTGCGTCAGGCGCATGTCGTCGCCGTCGATGTGCGGCAGATCCTGCGGCAACGCGACCTGCAGGTTCTGGCCGCGCATCACGAGGAGCGAGCCGATGAGCACGCGCGCATCCTCGATGACATCGGCGAGCACCACGCTCTGCTGCCGGATGGACAGCTGCCCTGACTCGATGCGCGTGCTCTCGAGAAGATTGTCGATGAGCTGCGTCAGGCGCACCGTGCCGCGCTCGAGCGACAACACGAGCTCGGCGAGCTGCGCGGCGGGCAGCGTCGTGAGGCCGTCGCGCAGCAGCTCGATGGAAGCGAGCTGCGCGGCGAGCGGCGTGCGGAACTCGTGCGAGATATTGGCGAGCACGGTGTCGCGGGCGCGTCGCACGGCCTCGAGCTCCGTCTCGTCACGGATGACCTGCACCTGCAGTCCGTCGACCATATTGGAGCTGGCGATGACCGTGGTGCGTGCCGCGCCCGCAGTGGTCTGCAGCCGCTCGACCAATTGAGCGCTGCCCGCGGTGCGCGCCTGCAGGATGGGGCAATCCTCCTCGCAGGGGCGGCGGCCGTTGACGTCGCAGGGTTTGAGGACATCGCCGCAGAAGCGCCCGACCGCAGCCGCCATCTCCACGTTGAGCAGGCGTGCCGCCTGCGGATTCAGGTAGCGGATCGTGCGATTCTTATCAACGGCGTAAACCCCCTCGACGATTCCGGAGAGGACCGCCTGCGCCTCGGCCTCGCGGCGCCGGAGCGTCCCCGTCAGCTCGACGAGGTTGCTGCGCATGTCCTCCATGGTGCGGGCCAGAGTGCCGACTTCGGCAGCGCCGCCGGGCGGAATGGAGGTGGAGAAATCTCCCTGGCCGAGGCGCACCGCCGCCTGCGTGAGCGAGCGCACGGGCGCGGCGACCATTTGCCCGAGCACGATGCCGGCGAGGACCGCGAGCACCGTGAACACGAGCGCGGTCACCTGCAGGCGGCGCGCGAGGTGGGTCGCCGGCTGGTCGATCGCCGCCGCCGGCAGGCGCGTCTCAATCAGCGCAATCGCCTCGCCGGTGGATGCAAATACCGGGACGCTCGAGGCATACAGATCGAGCGCCGTGATGCGCTGCACCGCCGAGTGGCCATCGGCGAGCCCCGAGGAGTGCAGCGAAGTGAACGGATCGACGGCTGCGGCCGCGAAAGTGCGGTAATTGATCAGGCGCACCGCGAGGCCGACATGCTGGCTGAGGGTGCGCGCGAGCTGCGCATCCAGATTCCGCACGATGAAGACACGCGCCGCTTTGCCTTCGCCGAAGCTTGCTCCGGCGCCGACCACCGCATACGTGGTGCCCGGCGGAGCGGCAAGAAAGCTCTCGCCCTGCTCGGCGCTCGCGGTGACGATGTCGTTCCATGGCAAGGGATCGCCGGCCTGCGCCAGCAGCTCCGACCCCTGGAACACGGCGCAGGCGCTGATGGCCTCCGTTTGGCAGAAACGCCGCAGGAACAGCGCCAGCGCGTCGGGGTTCTCTTCGCCGACCAGGCGCTGCAGCGTCGGGCGATCGGCGAGCACGTGCGCCGCGGTCACGGCATCCTCGCCCAGCCTGCGCAGGTCCTCGCGGGCAACGGCGCCGGCGAGCTGCACGCGCGCCTTGCCCTGTTCGTCGGCGAGATCGCGCAGCATGCCGATCGCGGACAAGGAGATGCCGCCGACCACCAGCAGCACGATCGCCACGTTGATGGCGGCGAGCCACCAGCCCAGACCCGTTTTCGCAGGATCGAACCTCAGCCGCTCCGACAGCTGCCGCGCACGCTCGAGCATGCCGCTAACGCCGTCGCCGGTAGCCGGTGCGTTCAACGAATGTCTTCACGATGAGGGTGGCGACCGCGAGCAGCATGAGGAGCGATGCGACTGCGAATGCGCCGACAAAGTTGTACTCGTTGTAGAGAATCTCGATGTGCAGCGGCATCGTGTTCGTAAGTCCCCGGATGTGGCCCGAGACGACGGAGACCGCGCCGAACTCGCCCATGGCGCGTGCGTTGGTGAGGATGATGCCGTACAACAGGCCCCAGCGCACTTTTGGCAGCGTAACGCGGTAGAACGTCAGCCAGCCGCCGGCGCCCAGAGTGATCGCCGCCTCCTCCTCGTCATTACCGAGCTGCTGCATGAGCGGGATGAGCTCGCGTGCCACGTACGGGAAAGTCACGAACATGGTGGCGAGAATGATGCCCGGCAGGGCAAAGATGATGCTGATGTTGTGATCCTGCAGGTAGTGCCCGAACCAGCCTTGCAGGCCAAAGAGCAGCACGTAGATCATGCCGGAGATCACCGGCGAGACGGCGAGCGGCAGATCGATGAGCGTGATGAGGAAGCTCTTCCCCTTGAACTCAAATTTGGCGATCGACCAGCCGGCGGCGAACCCGAAGACCGTATTGATGGGCACGACGACGAGCGCCGTGGTGAGCGTGAGACGAATGGCAGCCTGCGTGTCCGGATCGAGGAAAGTTGCGTAATACGCGCTCACCCCCTTGGCGAGCGCCATCGCAATGACGGTCGCAAGCGGCGCAAAGAGCAACGCGGCAAGAAATACCAGCGACAGCGTGATGAAGGTCCAGCGCACTAAGGCTGCGACCTTGGTGTCGCGCCCGGGACGGGTCGCCACCTCCTCGAGGAGGACGTACGGCGGGCTGCGCATCAGTGCCCCGTGGCGACGAGCCGTCGCCGTCCCCAGGCCTGCAGCAGGTTGATCGCGAGCAACATGGCGAAGGAGATGACCAGCATGACGAAGCCGGGCGCCGCGGCGCCGCGATAGTCAAACTCCTCGAGCCGGATGACGATGAGGAGCGGCGTGATCTCGGTGCGCATGGGGATGTTGCCGGATATGAAGATCACCGAGCCGTACTCGCCCACGGCGCGCGCGAAGGCAAGCGTGAAGCCGGTGAGAAGCGCGGGCAACACCGTGGGCAGGATGATGCGCCGGAACACGTAGAAGCGGCCCGCGCCGAGGGTTTCGGCGGCATCCTCAAGGTCGCGCTGCACCTCCTGCAGCGCCGGTTGCACCGAGCGCACCACGAAGGGCATGCCGATGAGCGTCAGCGCCACGGTGACGCCGATCCAGGTGTAGGCCACGCGGATGCCGAGGGGCTCGAGATAGCGGCCAATCCAGCCGTTCGCGGCGAACACGCTCGTGAGCGCGATGCCGGAGACTGCCGTCGGCAGCGCGAAGGGCATATCGATCAGGGCGTCAATGATCTTGCGCCCCGGAAACTCGTAGCGCACCAGGGTCCACGCAATGATGAACCCGAACACGAGATTGATAGACGCTGCCAGGAGGGACGCGCCAAAGGAGAGCCGATAGGAGCCTATGGCGCGCGGCGTCGTAATGACGTGCAGGAACTCGCCCCAGGGCATGGAGGCCGTCATCAACACGAGTGCCGCGAGCGGCAGGAGCACGATGCCGGAGAGAAACAGCGTCGTGAAGCCGAAGGTCAGCCCGAACCCCGGCAGCACGCTCGGTTGTCGCAGCGGCTTCACGCGCGCGCATCCTGCGCGCGATAGACGATGAGTACCGGCGAGCGCGCCTCGGCGCTGAGCAGCGCAGCAAATCGCGCCGCGAGTCCCGTGATCTGCGATATGCCGAGGATCAGGATCTGATCGGGCGATTCGGCGAGGCGACGCGCGAGCTCCTCCGCGACGTTGCCGAAGCGTAATTCGGTGCGCATCTCGAGTCCGTGCACCGCCTGGGCCTCGGAGCGCGCATCGAGGAGTGAGCGCATGCTGTGCGGACGCTGACCGTCTGGGGTGCTGCTCGGCAGGATTCCGATGTAGACGCCCTCGGCCGCCACGTGTCGCAGGAGACTGGCTGCGACCGCAAGCGTCGTCGAGCGCGCGGCGTCATCGGCCCAGTGAATGAGCACGCGTTGCGGGGGCCGCGCTTCGCGCGGCAGAACCAGCACTTCTTCCGCGCCCTCTTTCAGCAGCCACTCGATCTTGCCCACGAGATCGGGCTCGGCCGCGATGACCGCCGCGCCCGTGATTCCGCCGTGCTCCTCGGTCACGCGCGCCGAGACGCGCGTGCGCATGCGCGAGGCGAGCTCGACCAGAAGAGGATGCAGGGACAGCTCACTCGCCTGTTCGAGGCTTGCGGCGTAGGCCGTGAAGCTCGAGAGCGGCGTCGGCAGCACGTGAATGCGGCGCACGCCGATCGCCACCACCTGTCCGGGAGTCACTCCGAAAGCGCGCTGCTCGTACTGGCTGCGAGTAACTTCCAGGAGCGCATCGCCGTCGCTGTTGGACGCACGTGACAGCTCCGCCTCGGTGGCGCCCGCGCTCAGGCGAATGCGCAATCGCTCGAGAGCTCCCGTGAAGGCGACCTCCTCGACGGTGCCGACGGCGAGATAGGTGGCGGCGAGCGCGCGCCTCTCCGGGGCGAGTTCAATCTCCTCCGGCCGGATGACGGCCACCACCTCGTGCTCGCGCGCGGCTTGCGCGACGTCCGCGGGCGCCCCATCCACGCCCGTCGCGCCGAAGCGCACGCCGTTCTTGGTCTGGCGGGCGAGCAGCAGATTCGCGGCGCCGAGAAAGGTTGCGACGAAGCGCGTCGCCGGCCGCGTGTACAACTCGTCCGGTCGGCCAATCTCCAGCAGCCGCCCGAGATTCATCACGCCGATCCGATCGGCGAGCGCAAACGCCTCCTCCTGATCATGGGTGACGAGCACCGTCGTAATCCCCAGTTCCCGCTGCACCTGGCGGATCGTGCGGCGCAGCTCCTCGCGGATCTTGGCATCGAGCGCGCCGAAGGGCTCATCGAGGAGCAGCACCTCGGGTTTGTGTGCCAGCGCGCGCGCCACCGCGACGCGCTGCTGCTGACCACCGGAGAGCTGCGCCGGCAGGCGCTCATCCATGCCCTCGAGCGCCACCAGGCGCAGCAGCTCGCGGCGCCTCTCGCGGCGCGCCGCGGCCCGCATGCGCCGCACGCGCAGTGCGAACTCAATGTTGTCGGCGATCGTCATGTGGCGGAAGAGCGCGTAGTTCTGGAAGACGAGGCCGACATCGCGCTTCTGCGCCGGCACGTGCGTGACATCACGGCCGTGCAGCGCGATGCGCCCGTGATCGACTCCCGTGAGGCCCGCTACCGCGCGCAGCAGAGTGCTCTTGCCGCTGCCGCTCGGGCCGAGAAGTACGAAGAATTCGCCGTCGCCGATGTCAATCGACACATCGTTGACGACGGGCACGCCCTGATAGCGTTTGGTGACTTGGTCGAGAGTGATCGACATGCGGTATTTTTATGGAATGCGCGCTCGGCAGCTCATGCTACCGGGCGCGAGCCTGCGGTGTCATTCGCATGCGGTAACAGAACGGTTATAAAACGCCGAAGGCGCGCGCCGCTTGCCGCTTCTGTCAAATCACCAGCAGCACGCCCTCGCAGGCGGTGAGGTCGGCGGCGAGCGCCATCATCTGCTCGCGGCTGTCGGCGCGGATGGCGTAGGAGATCGACAGATAGTTGCTGTTCTTGCTCAGGTGCTCGCTGACGTGGCTCGCCTCGAGCGCCGGTACGTGGCGCAGCACGATGGCATGGATGCGCGCGCGAAATTCCGCCGTCGGCCGGCCGATCACCTTGATCGGGTAGTCGGTCGGAAAGCTGAGGAGCGGCGTGTCGCTCACCACGGCTGCCCCGCAAGCTCGCGCTTGTACTGCTGCAGCTCATCGTAGACGCGACGCCACACCGGCCCCGGCAGCCCGCTGCCGACCGCGGCGCCGTCGAGCGTGGTCACGGGCACGATTTCGCGTGCCGCCGAGGAGAGCCAGATCTCGTCCGCGCCGCGCAGCTCAGCCTCGCTCACCGGGCGCGCACGATGCACGATGCCGGTGCGTGCAGCCAACTCCTCGACGACGCTGCGGGTGGTGCCCGGGAGAATTTCGGACGAGTGCTCCGGGGTGCGCAGCTCACCTTCCCTCACGACGTGAACGGCCGAAGAGGAGCCTTCGGTCAGATGGCCGTCGCGCAGCAGGATGGTCTCGGCGGCATTGGCATCCACGGCGAGTTCGCGCAACAGCACATTGGCGAGCAGAGCGGTGGATTTTATGTCACAGCGCGCCCAGCGCGTATCGCGGGCGCTGATACAGGCGACGCCGCGCGCGCGCGCCGCTTCCCCCGGCAGCACGAGCGGTGCGCTGAAGAGGAACACGGTGCGCGTCAGCTTCGGCAGCGGTGCGTGATTGCGGCCGCGCTCGGCGCCGCGCGTGACCTGCCAATAGAGTGCTTGATCGCCGCCGCCGTTCTTCTCTAGCAGCGCCGCAAACAGCGCCCGCCACTCGACGCAGGTGTGCGGATCCTCCATGCGGATGGCGGCGAGACTGCGCGTCAGGCGCTCGCAGTGTGCGGCGGCGCGAAACGGGCGGCCGTCATAGACCGGCATCACTTCGTAGGCGCCGTCGCCAAAGAGAAAGCCGCGGTCAAAGGGGGAGATGCGCGCCGCCTCAAACGGCAGGAATTCGCCGTTCAGATAACAGATGGGCAGCGGCTCGGCCAATGCGGCTCTCGCGTACTGCGTTACGTTATTTGAACCACAGCTGGATGCTGTCAATCATGCGTGTCCACAGGCCGCCGAGCGGATCGGCGCTGAGCGCAACGAGCGGCGAGCGGATCACGACGTCGCCGTCCGGCGCCGTCACCGTGAACTCGCCGATGACGGCGCCGGCGGCGAGCGGCGCGATGAGCGGTTGTTTGACGGTGGCGCTCGTGTGCAGGAGTGCCAACTGGCCGCGTCCCACGGTGACGTACAGGTCGGCGGGCGCTCCGGCAGCAACGGTCGCGGCGGCGCCCTTGTAGACGGGCGGCTGCAGAATGAGCTCGCCGCGGCCTTTGACCTTGCCGGTCTCATAAAAAGTGTAGCCATAGTTCAGAAGCGCGGCGCTCGCATCCTCGCGCGCCTTGATCGACGGCGAGCCGAGCACGACGGAAATGAGCCGCATGCCGTTCCTCTTGGCGGAGGTGATGAGGCAGTAGCCGGCGGTGTCGGTGTGGCCGGTCTTGATGCCGTCGACGGTCGGATCGCGCAGCAGCAGTCCGTTTCTGTTGTGCTGCGTGATGTTGTTCCAGGTGAACTCGCGCAGGCCGTACCACACGTAATATTCCGGAAAGTCGCGCACGGTCGCGCGCGACAGCGTGGCCATGTCGCGCGCGGTCGTATAGTGATTGTCGCTCGGCAGGCCGTCGCTGTTCTCGAAATTGGTCGATTTCATTCCCAGGCGCTTGGCGTAGGTATTCATGATCTGGGCGAAGGCGCTTTCGGTACCGCCGACCTTCTCGGCGAGCGCGATGGTTGCGTCATTGCCCGATTGCACGAGCATGCCCTTGATGAGCACCTCGGCCGGGATCTGCGTGCCCACCTGCACAAAGGTGCGCGACCCTTCGGCCCGCCAGGCGTGCTCGCTGATCGTGACCATGTCGGCAAGCTTGAGCCGTCCTTCCTTGAGCGCGGCAAACACCGCATAGCTCGTCATGACCTTCGTCAAGCTCGCAGGTTCCATGCGCTCATCCGCGTGTGCTTGCGCCAGCACGCGCCCGCTGTCGTAATCGAGCAGGATATAGGCACGCGCATCCACCGCCGGCGGCTGCGGAATGGGATTGCCGGCCGGGGCGGGTGCCGGTGCCGCCGTCGTTGCGGGCGCGGGCGGAGGAGCGGCGAGCGGCGGCGCTGACGCGACGATGAGCCAGGTTAACAACAATGAACGCGACATGCCTTAAGACCCCACGAGGACAGTTGGACTGCGGACGCGGATGAATTCTAGCGGAACGATGCGGCTGACGTGCGCAACCTCTACTCGGGCGCGAGTCGCGCATCGGCAATGCCAAGCGCGCTCAAGCGCGCGGCGAGCTGATCAAACTGCGCAACGCTTGCAACCGGTCCCACACGCACGCGATACAGGCGCGACTTGCTCGCCAGCGGCGGCAGCACGGCCACGCCTGGAAGGCCCGCGGCGCGCAGCCGCGCGGCGAGGCGCTCGGCGTTGGCTTCATCGGCGAAGGCGCCCGCCTGCATGTAGAGCTCGGGCGGCGGCAGCTCCGCGCTGCGCGTCAAGGTATCGGGTGCCGCCGGAGTGAGCGCGCGCACCTCAACCAGTGTCGTACCCTCGCGCAGCATGTCAAGCTTGGCGGCGGCGGTATAGGAGAGATCAATAATGCGATTGGCGACGAATGGGCCGCGGTCGTTGACGCGCACGACGACACTCCTGCCGTTCTTGAGATTGGTGACGCGCGCGTAGGCGGGCAGCGGCAGAGTTTTGTGCGCGGCGGTCATCGCGTACATGTCGTACTGCTCGCCCATTGAAGTGCTGACGCCGTGAAAAGTGGGACCATACCAGGAAGCGACCCCGCGCTCGACGTAGCCGTCGGCCGTGGCGAGTACAAAGTAGCGCTTCCCGAGGACATCATAGAAGGGCGGATTGCCGCGGCGGCTGCGGATTTCGTAGCGCGGCACGGCGTCGGGGATCGCAGCAATATTGGGCGCTCCTGCCGCGACGCTCGGCGCGGGCGGGACTTCGACGCTCGGCGCGGGCGCAGCCTTATGGCGCGGCGCGCTCGTGCATGCGCTGCCGAGCGCTGCGCAGCACAGCACAACGACGCGCGTGCGTGCGCGGTTCATGGCGCGGTACTCGGTAGCCGCGCGAGAATGGCCTGCGCCAGGTCATGCACGGCCATCGCGTAGCGGGCGCTGTGGTTGTAGCGCGTGATGACCTGAAAATTGCGCAAGCCGATGCGATAGGCGGGGCCGTCGCGCTCCTCCGCGCTCACGAGCATAGCCGGCGTCGCCGCGGCCGCGGTGAGCTCGCTCGTCACGCCCGCGGCATTCAAATCGCCGAGCGTCGCATTCAAATCGAGATTCTTCAGATCGATGTGGAAGCTCGCACCGGGCTCGATGATCGCGGTGCTCATGACGGGTGCCGCCGGCTCCCAGCCATGTTCGCGCAGGAAGTTGGCGATGCTTGCGAAGATGTCGGCCCAGTCATTCCACAGATCGCGGTGTCGATCGCCGTCCGCGTCGACGGCGAACCGCCGGTAGCTGGAGGGCATGAACTGCGGCGCACCCATCGCGCCGGCATAAGAGCCCGTGACGGTGAGTGGATCGATGCGCTCCTCGCGCGTCAGGAGAATGAACTGTTCGAGCTCGCTGCGCGCTAGCTTGCTGTGCAGCGGTTGCCCGAAGGCGAGGGTCATCAGCGCATCGAGCACGCGGTCGCGACCCGTCATGCGACCGTAGAAGGTTTCGCAGCCCAGAATGGCGACGATGTATTCAGGCGCTACGCCACGCTCGGCCGCGACGCGTTCGAGGAGCTCGCGGTGCTCGACCCAGAAATCCACTCCGGCGGCGATGCGTTTCTCGGTCACGAAATGCTCGCGATACTCCCACCAGGCGAGCACGCGCTCGGGCGGCTGGTCGGCGCGCTCGATCACCCGCAACTGCGGTACGGCATGGCGCAGCAGGCTGCGCACGGCGCGCGGCGGCAGATCATTGCGCGCGGCGACTTCGTGGATGAAATCGCGGATGTCCGCACGATTCAGATCAAAGTGCGTTGCCGGCGGCGGCGCGGTGTCGGCGTCCGCCAGGGTCAGTTGCAGAAAAGTCGCCAGCGCCAGCAGGCGCCAGAGCGTGTGCAGATACGCGCGCACGCCTAGGAACCGATGAGCTTGCGGTGCGAATACAGCGACATCAAGATTCCAAACCCTGCCAGGATCGTCACCATGGAGCTGCCACCATAGCTCACGAGCGGCAGGGGTACACCTACCACGGGCAACAGCCCGCTCACCATGCCGGCGTTGATGAAGACGTAGACGAAGAACGTCAGTGCCAGACTGCCGCCGAGGAGGCGCGCGAAAGTGTCCTGCGTCTGCATCGCCAAATACAGCGCGCGTGCGACGACGAAGGTGTAGAGGAGCAAGAGCAGCGCGAGCCCGAGGAGCCCGAATTCCTCGCCGATCACCGCAAAGATGAAGTCGGTCGAGCGCTCCGGCAGGAACTGCAGCTGTGCCTGACTGCCGTGCATCCAGCCCTTGCCAAACACGCCGCCCGAGCCGATCGCAATCTGCGACTGGATGATGTGGTAGCCGGCGCCCAGCCGATCGGTGGTCGGGTCGAAGAAGGTGAGGACGCGCCTTTTCTGGTAGTCATGCATGAAGGTCCAGCCAAACCAGCCGGCGATCGCCCCGAGCGCCGCAAGGCCGGCGATGATGCGCATCTTCAGGCCCGCCATGATGATGACGAGGCTGCCGGCGATCGCGATCAGCGCGGCAGTGCCGAGGTCCGGCTGCAGCGCGACGAGGCCCACCGGGACAAATATGAAGGCGGCCAATATAGCGAGCGAGCTCACGGTGGGAGGCAGCGCGCGCTCTTGCAGGAACCAGGCGCACATCATCGGCACCGCAAGCTTCATCACCTCGGAGGGTTGAAATCGCAGTAACCCCAGGTCGAGCCAGCGCTGCGCGCCCTTGCCGATGTAGCCGATGCCGTCGACGACGAGGAGCAGGATCACTCCCAGGAGGTAGAGCCACGGTGAGGTGCGTCTGAGGAAATTGGGATTGACCTGTGCGAGGAGCAGCATCGCGACCGCGCCCATCCCCAAATGCGCGGCAGCGCGGATGAGGGTCGAAAGACTCTGGCCGGAGGCACTGTAGAGCACCACGAGCCCATAGACAGCGACCAGTCCCAAGCCGATGAGGAGAGGGCCGTCGAGCTTCAGCGCCGCGAGCATCTGCGTCGTGCCGGTGAGGGTGCGGCGGGCGCGCGATCCGGAGGTGACTTCCTCGTACATCTTATGGCGCCTGCGCCGCTTTGAGCTTGCCGTCGGCGTCGAGCAGATAGGCGTCCATGACCTTGCGCGCAATCGGCGCCGCGGCGCTCGCGCCGAACCCGCCGTTCTCGACGAGCACCGCGACCGCGATGCGCGGCGCCTCGACCGGCGCGAAGGCGATGAACCAAGCGTGATCGCGCAGTCGTTCCTCGACAGTCTTCTCGTTGTATTTGGCGTTCTGTGCGACGGTGAAGACCTGCGCGGTGCCGGTTTTGCCGGCGATGGAATACGCGGCTCCCTTGCCACTCTCGCGCGCCGTGCCATAGGTCGCGGCGCCTACCATGCCGTTGACGACGCGGTCCCAATCCGCATCGCTCACGCCGTCGATGCGCTTGCCGGCGATGGGCGCGATCGGCTTCACCGTACCGTTTGCGTCGCGCAGGCCGGTGACGAGACGCGGGCGGAAGTTGGTGCCGCGACCGGCGATGACGCTGGCGACGTGCGCCAGCTGCAGCGGCGTGACCAGGAAGTAACCCTGGCCCACGCCGAAATTGACGGTCTCGCCGGGAAACCACACCTGATCGGCGGGGCGCTTGAAGGCCGTCTTCTTCCATTCCGGCGTGGGCAGCAGGCCCGGCTTCTCGCCGCTGATGTCGATGCCCGTGAGCGCGCCGTAGCCGAAGGGCGCGAGAAACGCCGCAATCCGATTGACCCCCAGGGTCGCGGCGAGTCCGTAGAAATACACGTCACAGGATTTGGCGATGGCATCCTGGAGGGCGATGTGGCCGTGGCGTCCGGTTTTGCCTTCGCGAAACAGGCGCGTGCTGCCGGGCAGATGAAACACGCCGTCGCAGAACTCCACCTTGTCCGGATTCAAAACATGATAGGTGAGCCCGGCGAGGGCGATGGCCGGCTTGATGGTCGAGCCCGACGGATAGGCGCCGCGCAGCGCGCGATTCAAGAGCGGCTTGTCGATGTTGTCCGTCAGCGTCGCGTACTCGCTGTTGGTGATGCCGCGCGCGAAGAGCGAGGGATCAAATCCCGGACGGCTGGCGAGGGTGATGACATCGCCGTTATGAGGATTGAGCGCCACGACCGCGCCACGGCGTTCGCCGAGCGCCTCCTCCGCGACCTGCTGGACTTTAAGATCAAGCGACAGCACCAGATCCTTGCCGGCCGCCGGCGCATGGGAGCGCAGATCAGGCACCAGCATGCCCTGGCGCTGCACCGAGCGCCCGAGCGCGTTGACGAGAATTTCGCGATAACCATTGCCGCCGTGCAGCTGCTGCTCGTAGGCGCTCTCCACCCCGAGCTTGCCGATGAGCGCGGTGCCGGAGTAGGCGGCGCGATCAATATGCTGCAGATCCGGCTCGCTGATGGCGCCGACGTAGCCCAGGGCATGCACCGCGAGCTCGCCTTCGGGGTAAAAACGGGTCTGGCGGGTCTTGATGTCAAGGCCCGGGAACTCGAAGCGATGCACGGCAAAACGCGCCACGTCCTCATCCGACAGGCGCAGGCGCACCGGGACGGAGTCAAAGGGACGGCGCGAGTGGATGGTGCGGCGCAGATCGTCCACGGCGTCCGCCTCGATGAGCCCGAGCTTAACGAGCCCCTGCAAGGAGGCATTCAGGTTCGGGACCTCCTCCGGTACGAGCTCGAGCTGATAGGCCGGCTGGTTGCCCGCCAGCAGCTGGCCGTGGCGATCGAGAATCAGCCCGCGTGCGGCCGGGATCGGCTCCGTGCGCACCTGATTGCCCTGCGAGAGTTCGGTGTAGTAATCGTGCCGCATCACCTGCAGCAGGTAGAGGCGCCCAATGAGCGTCAGCGTGAGCACGACGATCACGACGCCCGCCAGCAGCGCGCGTCGCTCGAAGAGGCGCTGCTCCTTCCAGTGATCCTTGATGCGCACGGCCTGTGCCATCAGTGAAGCACCGCGGTTGCATGAAGCGCGTTCATCGGGGGGCGTGGCTTCGGCCGAGCAGCGCCGCCGCCAGCGGCCACACCAGCGCGCCGGTCAGGATCTGCAGCCAGTGCAGCGGGCCGTAGAGCGCGTGCCCCGTCCAGCCGTCGATCGCGAAGACGACAAATTCGTAGATGAAGAGCTCGCCCATAACAATCAGTGACTGCTGGAACACGGGCTTTGAGCGGATCTTCTGGTGCTCACGCACCGCGATGTAGGTCACCAGCGACAGCGCAAGGGCGTGCTGGCCCAGCACCGAACCCTGAAAGATATCCAGAGCCAGCCCCGCGATCCACCCCAGGGAAATGCCACCGGCGCGCGGCGCGGCGATCGACCAGTAGAGCACGGTCAGCACCAGAAAGGCCGGACGGACGGCGTCCAGCCACGCCGGCAGCGGCACGACGGAGAGAAAGAGCGCGAGCAGGATCGTAAAAAACAGCCGCCCGCGCGGCTCACGCATGCGGGCGCTCATTGGACCTCGTCCTCGGCTTGGTCCTCGGGAGCCGGTTTAGGGGCGCTCTTGGGCGCAGGCGAGGTCTTCGATTTGGCCGGCGCGGCGGCGGCTTTGGCGGGCACGGCGGACGCAGCCGCGCTCGCGGGGGCCGGCGCCGCCGGCGCCGCGCCCGCGGGCACGCTCGGGTGCGGTGCGGGCTGCGCCTGAATGTCGGGATTCTTGGTGCGCTCGTCGTTAAACCACACCAGCGCCACTTCGCGGTCGCGATCGATGCGTGCCAGCGGCACGGCACGCACCTGCGCGAGCGGCTGAATCGCATCGCGGTGCACTTCGGCGACCCGCGCGACGGGATAGCCCGCCGGAAACACCCCGCCGAGACCCGACGTCACCAGGAGGTCGCCCGCCTTCACGTCGGCGTTGGCGGGCAGGTAGGGCAGCGCCAGCGTGCCCTCGTTGCCGGCGCCGACCGCGATGGTTCTCAGGCCCGTGCGCTCGATCTGCACGGGCACTGCGTGCTCCGGATCGGTGACCAGGATCACCTCGGCGCTCCACGGTCCGATATGGATGGTCTGCCCGAGAAGTCCGGAGTCATCGAGCACCGCCTGGCCTGCGAACACGCCATTCGTCGTGCCGCGGTTGATGAGCAGGCGCTGGCGCAGTGTGGTCAGCTCCACATTGACGATCTCACCGATGAGCCAGCGATCCACGATCGGCGGCAGCGCGTGGGCGAGCCCGCGCAGCTGCGCATTCTCGCGTGCGAGTCCCTCGTAGTTGAGCGCGCGCAGGGCGAGAGCGCTCTCGCGCGCGCGCAGGCGCTCATTCTCGGCGCGCAGCGCCTCGCGCGCCTGCGTGCTCTCCTTGATCCAGGCCCAGGCGGCCGAGGGCGAGCTCACCGCCAACTGCAGGGGATAGGCCGCGGCCTGAAGGAGAAAACGCGCCTCGGTGAGCCAGCCGCCGCGCTGGTCGAGAACCATGACGACGATCGACACGAACGCGTAAAGCGTGAACCGCAAGCCAGGCGAGGAGCCGTGGCCGGTCAGCCGTCGGTTCGTCGCGCCTAGACCGTATGCGGCCACGCCGTGCCGGGACTACTCGAGTCCGAAGTGACCAGGGCCCATGGTGTCCATCAACTCGAGAATCCGTCCGCCGCCGCGCGCGACGCAGGTGAGCGGGTCATCCGCCACGACCACAGGTAGTCCGGTCTCTTCGGTGAGGAGCTTGTCGATGTCGCGCAGCAGTGCGCCGCCGCCGGCGATCACGATGCCGCGATCGGCGACGTCGGCGCCGAGTTCCGGAGGAGTCTGCTCGAGCGCCTGTTTCACGGCGCTGACGATGCCCTGCAGAGGTTCCTGCAGCGCCTCGAGGATTTCATTGCTGTTGAGGGTGAAGCTGCGCGGCACCCCTTCGGAGAGATTGCGCCCCTTGACCGAGAGCTCGCGCACCTGCTGCCCGGGGTAGGCCGAGCCGATCTCGATCTTGATGCGCTCGGCGGTGGCCTCGCCAATCAGGATGCCGTAGTTGCGGCGCACGTAGTTCATGATGGCTTCGTCGAAGCGGTCGCCGCCGATGCGCGCCGAGTTCGCATAGACGATGCCATTCAACGAGATCACTGCCACTTCCGACGTGCCGCCGCCGATGTCGAGGATCATCGAGCCACGCGGCTCGTGTACCGGCAGCCCGGCGCCGACCGCGGCGGCCATCGGCTCGCTCACGATGCTGACGTTGCGGGCGCCGGCACCTTCGGCGGACTCCCGGATCGCGCGGCGCTCCACTTGGGTCGAGCCGAAGGGCACGCACACCAGCACCCGCGGCGAGGGCTTCAGCATGCGGTTGCCGTGCACCTTGTTGATGAAGTATTGAAGCATCTTCTCCGTGTAGGTGAAGTCGGCGATGACGCCGTCTTTCATCGGGCGCACGGCGCTGATGTGGCCCGGCGTGCGGCCGAGCATGTTCTTCGCCTCGGAGCCGACCGCGACGATAATCTTGCCGCCACGCGTCGGCTCGTCCTGCACCGCCACGACGGAGGGCTCATTCAGCACGATGCCCTTGTCGCGGACATAGATCAGCGTGTTGGCCGTGCCCAAGTCAATGGACAGGTCGCTGGAGAAGTAGCCGCGCAGGCGTTTGAACATGAAGCGACCGAAAATTTGCGAGGCGGGAGGATGCCAAAAGTGGCGCGTAATCTAGCAACCGACAGGACATTCAGCAAGGCAAGCTGTATGATTTTGAGCTGTTTTTCGCACTTTTCCTCACGCCAATGGCCCTGACACGAGCCGCGATCGAGAGCATCGCGCAGCTGGCGCGCCTCGAGCTTAGCGAGGCCGAGATCCCGGTCTACCAGGACAGCTTGAGCCGAATCCTCGATTTTGTCGGAGAACTGGAGCGCGCCGCTACCAACGACGTCACACCGATGGCGCACCCGCTGGCGGGACTGTCGCAGCGATGGCGTGCCGACGTCGTCACCGAAGAGGACGCGCACGAGCGCTATCAGCACAACGCGCCGCAGGTCGCAGCGGGCCTGTATCTGGTGCCCAAGGTGATCGAGTGAGCCTCTACAAAAAGACGCTCGCCGAGCTCGCCGCGGGCCTGCGCGCGCGCCAGTTCTCGAGCCTAGAGTTGACGCAGCTGTATCTGTCGCGCATCGCAGCGCATGCCGCTACGCTGAACGCCTTCATCACGGTTGCGCACGATTCTGCGCTCGCGCGCGCGCGCGCGGCGGACACCGAGCTCGCGGCAGGGCGCGCGCGCGCGCTCACCGGAGTGCCGTTCGCGCACAAGGACATTTTCTGTACCGCGGGCCTGCGCACGACCTGCGGCTCGCGCATGCTCGATCAGTTCGTCTCGCCCTACGATGCAACGTTTGTCGCGAAGCTCAAGGATGCCGGCACGGTGCTGCTCGGCAAGACCAACATGGATGAGTTTGCCATGGGCTCCTCGAACGAGACGAGCTACTACGGTGCCGTCAAAAATCCCTGGGACACCAAGCTCGTGCCGGGTGGTTCCTCGGGCGGTTCCGCCGCCGCCGTGGCGGCACGGCTGGTGCCGGCGGCGACCGCCACCGATACGGGCGGCTCGATCCGTCAGCCCGCGGCGCTGTGCGGCGTCACGGGTCTCAAACCGACCTATGGGCGCGTGTCGCGCTACGGCATGATTGCCTTTGCCTCGAGTCTGGATCAGGGCGGCGTCATCGCCGCGAGTGCCGAGGACGCGGCGCTCATGCTCGCCGTCATGGCAGGCTTTGATGCGCGCGATTCGACCAGCGTCGATACCGCCGTGCCCGATTACGCAGCGCTCCTCGGCAAATCGGTCGCGGGCGTGCGCGTCGGCATCGTCAAGGAGTTCTTCGACGCGGGACTGGATGCGCAGAACGCTCGCCGCGTCGAAGAGGCGCTCGCCGTGTTTACCCGGCTCGGCGCCACGTTGAAAGAAGTGAGCCTGCCCAACCTGTCGCTGTCGGTGCCGACGTACTATGTCGTTGCCCCGGCGGAATGCTCGTCAAACCTCGCGCGCTTTGACGGCGTGCGCTTCGGCTATCGCTGCAGCGCGCCGCGCGATCTGCAGGATCTGTACCGGCGCTCGCGCGGTGAGGGATTCGGCGCCGAGGTCAAGCGGCGCATCATGACCGGCACCTATGTGCTCTCGGCGGGCTACTACGATGCCTATTATTTGAAAGCGCAGAAGGTGCGGCAGTTGATTGCCAAGGACTTCCGCGATGCGTTTGCCGCCGTCGACATGCTGATGGGGCCGACGACGCCCACGCCCGCGTTTGCGATCGGCGCGAAAATGAGCGATCCGATCACGATGTATCTCAACGACATCTACACCATCGGTGCCAACCTTGCGGGCCTGCCTGCGATTTCCATCCCCTGCGGGTTCGTCGCGGGCCTGCCCGTGGGACTGCAGCTCGTGGGGCCGCACTTTGCCGAGGGCGCGATCCTGAATGCCGCGCATGCATATCAGCGCGAGACCGATTGGCACCGGCAGATACCGCAGGGCTTCACATGAGCGCCGTCGAGTGGGAGACCGTCATCGGGCTTGAGATCCACGCACAGTTGTCGACGCGCTCGAAGATCTTCTCCGGCTCCGCGAGCCGCTACGGCGCGCGGCCGAACGTGCATGCCAACCTGGTGGATCTCGGCTATCCGGGCGTGCTGCCGGTCCTGAATGGCGAAGCGGTGCGCATGGCGGTGAAGCTCGGTCTCGCGATCGATGCGCGGATCGCGCGCACCTCGGTGTTTGCGCGCAAGAATTACTTCTACCCGGATCTGCCGAAGGGCTACCAGATCAGTCAGTACGAGCTGCCGATCGTCGCCGCCGGGGCGCTCGAGATCGTCCTCGAGGACGGCAGCCGCAAGCGCATCGGGATCACGCGCGCGCACCTGGAAGAGGATGCGGGCAAGTCGCTTCACGAGGGCCTGCCCGGTGTCACCGGCATCGATTTGAACCGCGCCGGCACGCCGCTCATCGAGATCGTCTCGGAGCCCGAGATGCGCTCGGCCAAGGAAGCGGTCGCCTACATGAAAAAGGTGCACACCCTGGTGCGCTACCTCGAGATCTGTGACGGCAACATGCAGGAGGGATCCTTTCGCTGCGACGCGAACGTGTCGGTGCGTCACAAAGGCGCGCACGCCTTCGGCACGCGCGCGGAAATCAAGAACCTCAACTCCTTCCGCTACGTCGAGAAGGCCATCCTCTACGAGGTTTCCCGGCAGGTGGAGGTCCTCGAGTCGGGCGGCCGGGTGGTGCAGGAGACCCGTCTCTATGACGCCGACAAGGGCGAGACGCGTTCCATGCGCACCAAGGAGGAGGCCAACGACTACCGCTATTTTCCCGATCCTGATCTGCTGCCGGTGGTGCTGGCGGAGGAGTTCATCGAGGAAGTCCGGCGCAGCCTGCCGGAGCTGCCCGACCAGAAGGCGCAGCGGCTTGCCGGGGAGTACGGCCTGTCGGCCTACGATGCCGGGGTGCTCACGGCCAGCCGCGAACTCGCCGCGTTCTTCGAGGAGGTGGCGCAGCAGGTGCCCGGCGAGCCCAAGCTTGCGGCGAACTGGGTGATGGGAGAGCTCGCCGCGGCGCTGAACAAGGCGGGGCTGGACATCGGCGCGAGCCCCATCGCCGCCGCTCCGCTCGCTTCCCTGCTCCGGCGCATCGCGGATCAGACCATCTCCGGCAAAATCGCCAAGGAGGTCTTCGAGGCCATGTGGGAGAGCGGTCAGGCGGCGGATGCCATCATCGAGGCGAAGGGACTGCGCCAGATCACCGATACGGCCGCCATCGAGCGCGTCATCGATGAGGTGTTGGCGAAGAATCCCGCTCAGCTCGCCGATTACCGTGCGGGCAAGGACAAGCTCTTCGGGTTTTTCGTCGGCCAGGTCATGAAGGCGACGGGCGGCAAAGCCAATCCCGCCGAGCTCAACAGGCTCCTGAAGACGAAGCTCGCCGGCTGAAGGGCCGCCCTCTCGCGGGCGCCCACTCGCCATTCGCAGCCGTTACGCCGCCGCCCGGCGCCTGTGTTTCCGGTATTTTTTGACTGCCCAGGCGTTGGCGTGGTGCCCGGACGGTCGCGCGGGTCCGGTCTTTTCGCCCCCCGCCGGTTTCTTATCCGGGGAGCCCGACGCCGTCGCTTTCTTTCGGCAAGCGACTCTGCTAGGGTTAATTTAAAGATATGTGCAAATATACAAATCATGACTGAGGCGGGCGATCTCGTGACTTGGCTGCGGGCCGCGGGCGAGCCGACGCGGTTGCGGTTGCTGGCTTTGTGCGCCCAGCGTGAATTCAGTGTCTCCGAGCTCGCCCTGGTCGTCGGGCAGAGCGGCCCGCGTGTCTCGCGGCACCTGAAGATTCTGTGCGCCGCGGGCCTCTTGTCGCGTCTGCGTTGCGGGCAATGGGTGCATTACCGCCTCGCGCAGGATCCGGCGGCCGCCCGCTTTCTGCGGGCAGTGGTGGCGGATCTGGACCCGGGCGATCCTCTTCTGGCGCCCGATCGCGATCGGGTGGGATCGGGCGCGTCCGCTGCCGGAGACCCCTCGCGCGAGCGCCCGCAGCTCGATCAGGCGCTGGCGTCGTTCATCGCGGCGAGCGCCGGAGAAGCGCGGCGCGGCAGCGCGCTCATCGTGGGCGTGCAGCACATGGCGACGCTCGCGAGCACCCTCCGAGCCGCGTCGGACTGCACTGCGATCGCCTACTCGCGGCGCGCGGCGCAGGCCGCCGGGACCTTTCTCAAGCGCGAAGGGCTGACCTGTCGGATCATCGCGAGCGCCCCGTCCGAGGAGCCCATCGGGGCTGAAATGCTGCGCCTCGGACCGCACTACGAGGCCGTGGTGCTCAACCGCCTGGCGCCGCACCCCGCGCCGCTTGCTGCCTGGCTCGCCGCCGCGCGGCAGGTGCTCGCAAAGTCCGGGCGGCTGTGGCTCTTCGAGCGCCTTGAATCGCTCGCCACGCAACCCGAGGGCGCAGCCGCTCAGCCGCTCGCGCGCCTGCGCCGGCTGCTCGATGAGGCGGGCTTCGCCTGCGAGCGGCTGAGCCCGATCAAGGCCGGGCGCGAGCAGGTCCTCGCGGCAGTGGCCGTGCCGGCGTGGGCGGTGCGTGCCGCAAACGTGGCCTGACCCATGATTGACGTCTCTTTCGAATTCTTTCCGCCGAACGATGCGCAGATGGAGGACACCCTGTGGCGCTCGGTAGAGCGCCTGGCACCGCTCGCGCCCCGGTTCGTATCGGTTACCTACGGCGCCGACGGCTCAACACGCGAGCGCACGCATCGGCTCATCACGCGCATCCAGCGCGAAACGTCGCTCACCGGCGCGCCGCATCTGACATGCATCGGTGCCCCGCAGGAGGAGATTCTCGCGATTGCGCGCCAGTACTGGGACGAGGGCATCCGCCACATCGTCGCACTGCGCGGCGATCCGCCGCGCGATGCGGCGTGCTACGTGCCGCACCCCCGGGGCTTTGCCTATGCGGCGGATCTCGTCGCGGGCCTGAAAGCGATTGCAAACTTTGACATCTCCGTCGCGGCCTATCCGGAGGTGCATCCGGAAGCGCGCTCCGCCGAGTCTGACCTTGACAATCTGCGCCGCAAAATCGATGCCGGCGCCTCGCGCGCCATCACCCAGTTCTTCTACGACAGTGACGCGTTTCTGCGCTTTCGCGACGCCTGCGCAAACTCCGGAATCGGCGCGACCATCGTGCCCGGCATTCTGCCGATCACGCGCTTTCCACAGGTGTGCGCTTTTGCCGCGCGCTGCGGCGCCAGCATCCCCGCGTGGTTGCAGGAGCGCTTTGCCGGCCTCGATGAGGATGCGGAGACGCGCCGCCTGATTGCGGCCGCGGTCGCCATCGAGCAGGTGGAGGCCCTCGTGCGTCAGGGCGTGCGCGAGTTTCACTTCTATACATTGAATCGCGCCGAGCTCACCTATGCGATCTGCCACGCGCTCGGCGTGCGGCCGGGCACGGATGCCCAGGCGGCCAACGCGCGCAGCCGGGCGAGCGCATGAGCCGCGAAGACTGCCGGGCGGCGCGCGCGCTCGAGACCGGTGACGCAGTTCCTGCCGCGCACGCACACGCGGTGCCCTTCGCAATCGCGCCCGTCGATGAAAACGAGCGGACGCTGCGCATCGAGCGCCTCAAATCCCTCCTCGAGGAGCGCATCGTGCTGCTCGACGGCGCCATGGGCACGATGATCCAGGGCCACAAGCTCGATGAGGCGGGCTACCGCGGCGAGCGCTTCCGCGACTATGGCCGCGATCTGAAGGGCAACAACGACCTATTGACGCTCAGCCGTCCGGAGATCATCACGGGCATTCATCGCGCCTATTTCGAGGCGGGCGCGGACATCATCGAGACCAATACCTTCAATTCCACCGCGATCTCCCAGGCCGACTACGGCACCGAGGCGCTCGTGCCGGAGCTCAACTATCGGGCGGCGCAGCTGGCGCGGGCGGTGGCGGATGAATTCTCGCGCCAGGCCGGGCGTGCGGCATTCGTCGCCGGCGCGCTCGGTCCGACGAGCCGCATGGCCTCGCTATCGCCGGACGTGAACGACCCGGCCTTTCGCAGCGTCAGCTTCGATGAGCTCGTGGCGACCTACGCCGAGGCCGCGCGCGCGCTCTGCCTCGGCGGCGTCGACATTCTCATCATCGAGACCGTGTTTGACACCCTGAACGCGAAAGCGGCGCTATATGCGGTGCGCGGCGTGTTCGATGAGCTCGGGCGGGATCTGCCGCTCATCATCTCCGGCACGATCACGGACGCCTCGGGCCGCACCCTCTCGGGCCAGACCACCGAGGCGTTCTGGAATTCGATCCGCCATGCAAGCCCGCTCGCCGTGGGCCTCAATTGTGCGCTCGGCGCGACGCAGCTCCGGCCTTACATACAGGAACTCGCGCGCGTGGCCGACACCTATGTCTGCGCCTATCCGAACGCGGGCCTGCCGAACGCGTTCGGCGAGTACGACGAGACGCCCGAGGAGACCGCCACCATCTTGAATGAGTTCGCGGTCGCGGGGCTCATCAACATCGTCGGCGGCTGCTGCGGCACCACCCCCGAGCACATCCGCCTGCTGCGCGCCGCGGTCCTGGCGCATCCACGACGCCCCGTGCCGGTGCTGCCGGTGAAGTGCCGCCTGTCGGGCCTCGAGGCGCTCAACATCGGCGAAGGTTCCCTGTTCGTGAACGTCGGCGAGCGCACGAACGTCACCGGCTCCGCCAAGTTCCGCAAGCTCATCGAGGCCGGCGACTACGGCAGCGCCCTCGACGTCGCCCGCCAGCAGGTCGCGGGCGGCGCGCAGATGGTCGACGTCAACATGGACGAGGGCATGCTCGACTCGGAAGCCGCCATGACGCGCTTTCTGCATCTGATCGCCGCGGAGCCCGACATCGCGCGCGTGCCGCTCATGATCGACTCGTCGAAGTGGACGGTCATCGAGGCGGGCCTCAAGTGCGTGCAGGGCAAGCCGATCGTCAACTCCATCAGCCTGAAGGAAGGCGAGGCGGCCTTTATTGCGCACGCGCGCAAGGTGCGCCGCTACGGCGCGGCTGTCGTCGTCATGGCGTTCGATGAGAGCGGTCAGGCCGATACCGCCGAGCGCAAGCTCGCCATCTGTACGCGCGCCTACCGCCTGCTCACCGAAGTCGTCGGCTTTCCCGCCGAGGACATCGTCTTCGATCCGAATATATTTGCCATCGCGACCGGCATCGAGGAGCACAACGGTTACGGAGTTGGCTATATCGAGGCGACACAACTGATCAAGCAGACGCTGCCGCATGCGCTCGTGAGCGGCGGCGTCAGCAACGTATCGTTCTCCTTCCGCGGCAACGATTCAGTGCGCGAGGCAATGCATTCCGCATTTCTCTATCACGCGATTCGCGCCGGCATGGACATGGGCATCGTCAACGCCGGGCAGCTTGCGATCTACGAGGATATCGCGGTCGATCTGCGCTGCGCGGTCGAGGATGTCATTCTCAATCGGCGCAGCGACGCGACCGAGCGGCTGCTCGAGATCGCCCAGCGCTTCAAAGGTGAGGGCGGCACCAAGCGGCAGACGGATCTCGCGTGGCGCAGCCTGCCGGTCGCCGAGCGCCTCGCGCACGCGCTCGTCAAGGGCATCGACGACTACATCACCGAGGACACGGAAGAAGCGCGTTTGTCCTTTCCCGAACCGCTGCACGTCATCGAAGGCCCGCTGATGGACGGCATGAATGTCGTCGGCGACCTGTTCGGTTCGGGCAAGATGTTCCTGCCACAGGTGGTGAAGAGCGCGCGCGTCATGAAGCGCGCAGTCGCGTACCTGCTGCCGTTCATCGAGAAATCAAAGGTGGGCACGGCGCGCACCAATGGACGCATGGTGATCGCGACCGTGAAGGGCGACGTGCACGACATCGGCAAGAACATCGTGGGGGTCGTCCTGCAATGCAATAATTTTGAGGTGATCGATCTGGGGGTCATGGTCCCCTACGACAAGATCCTCGAGACGGCGCGCCGCGAGGAGGTCGACTTCATCGGGCTCTCGGGCCTCATTACCCCGTCGCTCGATGAAATGGTCAACATCTCGCGCGAGATGCAGCGTCAGGGCTTCACCGTGCCGCTGCTGATCGGCGGCGCGACCACTTCCCCGACCCACACCTCGGTCAAGATCGCACCGCACTACAAGTCCCCCGTCGTGTACGTCAAAGATGCCTCGCGCGCGGTGGGCGTGTGCCAGGCGCTCATCACCCAGTCGCAGCGCGAGGCCTTCGTCACCCAGAACGACGCCGATCACGACCGGCGGCGCGAACAGCACGCCGGCAAAAAGGTGAAGTCGCCCGAGCTCACCATCACGCAGGCGCGCGCCAACCGCCGCCGCATCGATTGGGCGGCGCCCGCGCCGTTTGCACCGCTCGCCCCCGGCGTGCATTGCTTCGACCACTATCCGCTCGCCGATCTTGTGGCGTGCATCGACTGGATGCCTTTCTTCAATGCCTGGGAGTTCTCGGGGCAGTTTCCCGCCGTGCTCACCGACCCGGTCGTCGGCGAGGCGGCGAGCAACCTGTACGCCGATGCGCGTGAAATGTTGAAGCGGCTCGTCGCCGAGCGCTGGCTGCGGGTGCGCGCGGTGGTGGGCCTGTTCGCCGCCAATGCGGTCGGCGATGACGTCGAGGTGTACAGCGACGAGCGGCGCGCCAGCGTTGCAACGACGCTGTGCTTCCTGCGGCAGCAGAAGAGCAAGGCGCCCGGACTGCCGCACGAGTGCCTCGCCGACTACATTGCGCCCAAAGAGAGCCGGGTGGCCGACTATATCGGCGCCTTTGCGGTGACGGCGGGGATCGGCATCGAAGAGCATCTCGCGCGCTTCGAGCGCGCTCACGATGATTACTCGAGCATTATTCTGAAGGCGCTTGCCGACCGCCTGGCCGAAGCGTGTGCCGAGCGCTTCCATCAGAAGGTGCGCCGCGAGCTCTGGGGCTATGCCGCCGATGAGACGCTCAGCAACGAGCAGCTGATCCGCGAGGAGTATCGGGGTATCCGGCCGGCGCCCGGTTATCCGGCCTGCCCGGATCACACCGAGAAGGCAAAACTGTGGAGCCTCCTCGACGTCGACAACAACGCCGGCATCCGCCTCACCGAATCCTTCGCGATGTATCCCACCGCCGCCGTCAGCGGCTGGTATTTCGCCCACCCGCAGGCGCATTACTTTGGCGTCGGCAAAATCGATCGGGACCAGGTCGCCGACTATGCGAATCGCACCGGCATGACGCTGCGCGAGGCCGAGCGCTGGCTCTCGCCGAACCTGGGATATGAGCCCGCGCCGTGAGGCGCTGTCTGCCGTTGCTGCTCACGCTGTCGCTGGGCGCACCTTCGCATGCCGCGAACGCTCCCGAGGTCCTTGCCCACGGGCGCTTCAGCCAGGTTGCCGTCTACCGCACCGCGCATGAGGCCAAGCAGTTCGTGCTGCTGCTCTCCGGGGGAAGCGGTGCGCGCGCCACTCTCGCCGACGCGGCGCTCGCGCTGGCGCAGCAAGGGGCGATGGTCGCGATCGTCGATACGCCCGAGCTGCTGGCGAGTCTCGAGCGCGACCCGGCCAGCTGCACCTCTCCGGACGGCGATCTGGAGAATCTGAGCCGCTACGTGCAGGCCTATTATCGGCTGCCCACCTACATCACGCCGATCCTGGTCGGCTATTCCAGCGGCGCAACGCTTGCATATGCGATGCTCGCCCAGGCTCCCGCGGATCTCTTCGCAGGGGCGGTGTCGCTGCAGTTCTGCCGTACATTGGCGCTGAAACGACCGCTGTGCGCAGGCACGCAGCTCGCGGCGACGCCGCGCACCGACGGGCAGGGCGTCGACCTTGCGCCCGCGACCCGCCTGCAGGTGCCGTGGATCGCCGTGCAGATCGAGGGGGAGGGCGCCTGCGCCGCCCCGCTGAACGCTGCGTTCCTGGCGGCGGTGCCGCACGCGCAGGAGATCTCGCTGCCCGCCCTGGGGCATGCGTGGCCGACCGGCGCAAGCTGGCTGCCGCAGCTGCTGAGCGCCTATCAAATAGTCGCGGCGCAGCGTGTCCCGGAGCCGCCGCCGCCGGCAAGCCTTGCGGATTTACCCATCATTGAAGAGCGCGCAAGCGGCAACAACGAGCTGTTCGCGGTTTTCCTCTCCGGCGATGGCGGCTGGGCGGGCATCGACAAAAACGTCGCGGCGGCGCTGCTGGCGCGCGGCATCTCGGTTGCGGGTGTGGACTCGCTGCGTTATTTCTGGAGCGCGCGCACGCCGCAGGGTCTCGCCGCTGACCTCGATCGCATCCTGCGCTACTACGCCTATCATTGGCGGAAGAAACGCGCGCTCCTGATCGGCTATTCGCAGGGAGCGGATGTCCTGCCCTTCGCCGTCAACCGCCTGCCCGCCGCCGCGCGCCGCCGGGTCGTGCTGGCCGCGCTGCTGGCACTGGATGAGCGCGCGGAATTTGAGTTTCATCTCAGCAATTGGGTGCTGAGTGGCGCGACGGGCCTGCCGGTGCGTCCGGAGGTGCTGAAACTCACCGTGCCCGCGGTGCTGTGCATCTTCGGCGACGACGATGTGGACAGTCTGTGTCGGCATTTGCAGGATGCCGGCCGCGTCAAAGTTGTGAAGCTCGCGGGCGGGCACCACTTCAACGGCGACTATGACGCGGTGGCTCAGGCGGTTGTTGAGTCCGTTGCGATCCGCGCGCGATCAAACTGAGGTAGCCCGCGCCCGCGAGCGTGTGCATCTGACCCAGGATCCAGTCGCGCCGCTCTTCTACATAGCGCGACGGGCGCTCAACGTGCAGGCGTTCGGGGTTGGGCAGCACCGCGGCGAGGAGCGCCGCCTCGCTCGGCGTCAGGCCTTCGGCGGATGAGTGAAAGAACTCACGCGCGGCCGCCTCGACGCCGAAGATCCCAGGCCCGAATTGCACGATGTTGAGATAGGTCTCGAGGATGCGCTGCTTTGGCAAGAGCGTCTCGAGGAGCAGCGTGAACCATGCCTCGAGAGCTTTTCTGAGATAGCTCCTGCCGGGCCAGAGGAAGAGGTTCTTCGCAAGCTGTTGTGAGATTGTGCTCGCGCCGCGCAGCCGCCCGCCTTCCTCGTTGTTCCTCTCCGCCGCGCGGATCGAGTTCACATCGAAGCCATGGTGAAACGGGAACTGCTGGTCTTCGGAGGCCATGACGGCGAGCGCCGCGGACGGCGCGATGTGCGCATAGTCGACCCATTCGTAGCGGATGCGCGGCGGCGGAGCGCGCGCGTCGGCGGACTGCAGGCGCACCTGTAGCATGAAGGCGCTGGTGTAGGGATGCCACACGCGCAGCAGCAGCACCGGGAGCGCCGTCAGCACCAGCGCCGCCACCAGCGCAACGCCGAGCCACCGCAACAGGTGGCTCGTTCTACGCGGCATCTACTCGGCGCACGGAGACGATGACGGCATCCTCGAGCGGTGCATCCTGGTACTGCCTGCGCGTGCCGGTGCGCACGGCGGCAATCTTATCGACCACCTCCAGGCCCTGCGTGACGCGGCCGAATACGGCGTAGCCGTGCTTGCCCTTGGCGTGATCGAGGAAGGCGTTGTCGGAGAGGTTCACGAAAAACTGCGAGGTCGCGCTGTTGACGTCGCTGGTGCGCGCCATCGACAACGTGCCGCGCTCGTTCTTGAGCCCATTGGCCGACTCGTTGGCGATCGGGGCGCGCGTCTTCTTGGCGTTGAAGTCCGCCGTCAGGCCGCCGCCTTGGATCACGAAGCCCGGCACGATGCGATGAAAGATCGTCCCGTCGAAATGCCTATCATCGACGTAGCGCAGAAAATTCTCGACGGAGACGGGTGCCTCTTTCGCGCAGAGCTCGACCGTGAAGTCACCGTGGGTCGTGTGAAAGCGGATCATTTGTATTTCAATCCTCGTGTGGAAAGGGCTCGCCCCACTGGGCCTCGGTCATGCGCTCGTGTCCGCCAAGATCGCGCTGCGAGCGTACGTGACGGAAGCCGCGCACGACAAGTTCGCGCGCAACCTCGTCGGCTTGCGTCGCGCCGTGCTCGAGCAGCAGCCAGCCGCCGCGCGCGAGGTGCGCGGGGGCGGCGCGAATGACGAGGCGCAGCGCGGCGAACGCATCCACGCCGGGCGAGAGCGCGATGCGCGGCTCGTGGCGCAGGTTCGGCGCGAGCAGCGCCGGATCGTCCGCCGCCACGTAGGGGGGGTTACTCAGGATGCATTGGAAGCGCCGTCCGGCAAGGGGCTCGAACCAGGAGCCGCACAGAAACTCGACGCGGGCAAGCCCCAGGGCCGCGGCGTTGGTGCGCGCGAGCGCCAGCGCCGCCTCGCTGACGTCCGTCGCGGTGATCAGCCAGTGCGGCCGCTCGTGGGCGAGCGCGAGTGCAATGGCGCCGGCGCCCGTGCCCAGATCGAGCGCGTGCAGCGCGGTGGCGGGCTCCAGAGTGAGTGCGCGCTCGATGAGGAGCTCGGTCTCGGGGCGCGGCACGAGTACCGCATCATTGACGCTCAGGCGCAGCGACCAGAACTCCTTGCAGCCGAGGATATAGGCGACCGGCTCGCCGGCCATACGACGCGCGAGGAGATGTTCGAAGGAGGCGCGCTCGGCGTCGCTCGGCGCCGCGTCCGAGTGCGACTGCAGTCGCGCCCGGTTGCTGCCGAGCGCATGCGCCAGGAGCACCTCGGCATCAAGCTCAGGCGTGTCCGACGTGGCGGCGAGGCGGCTTGCCGCAGTGGACAGCAACTGACGACTTGTGAGATTGGCAGTCATAGACATTAATATCGGCCCATGTCAGCACGCCTGTACCCGCCCGCGCGCCCGCAGTTGATCAGCGAAGTGCTCGACACGGCGTTTAAGATCTTCTCGGTCTCGCTCCTCAAGACACTGCCCTACAGCATGCTGATCACTCTCGCCGGTGAGCTCGTGCATATCTATAACCTGGTGACCGGCCGGCTGATGCGGCGCATCCTGCCTCGGGATGCGACCGGCTGGCTCTTGTACGCGGCGAGCATGCTCTTGACGCTGACCCTCTGGGCCGCACTGGTCTTGCGTCAGCGAGCCGTCGCAGAAGGGGCGCCCGTTGCAGTGCCGGCCGAGCTCGCCATCGCGCTGCGCAGGCTTCCGGCGCTGGTTGCGCTCACGATCCTGAATATCCTCGCCGTCGCCGTCGGCACGCTCCTGCTGGTCATTCCCGGATTGTATCTCCTCGTCGCGCTGTGGATGACCGTGCCGCTCGTCATTCTCGGCGGCGGCGGGCCGATAGCGGCCATGAAATCGAGCCTGCGGCTGGTGCGCGGCCACTGGTGGCGAGCGTTTGCAATGCTGCTGGTGATGTTCGCCATGTATTTTGTGTTCACGGTGTTGGGCATCATCATCGTAGCCATGGTCGTTCAGCTTGAGCGTGGAGCCGACATCGCGGTCGTGACCGCAACCTCGACCGTCTTTGCCATTTCGCTGGCAGCGTTCATTGCGCCGTTGTTCTCGGCTGTGATGCTCGCGGTCCTGGGTGACCTGCAGGCACGCCGCGCGGCGGTTGCGGACGGCGCAACCGGGGCGTAAAGCCATGCAGCGGCTCACGGCCTCCGGCTTCGCTTTGATGTGCGTGCTCGCAGGGCCGGCGGGTGCGGGTGCGGATGCGGCACTCGACGTCATTGATGCCTGCGCTGCGCGGCTCGACGCCGAGATAGACGTTGGCTACGCGCGCGTGGCCGCGCGTTGCCCCGACCTGCCCGCGGCGCTGCGCGCGAGCAGCTGGGCTCGCTGGTTGCCGGTCGCGTGGACCGATGCCGATAACAGTCTGTCGGCGCGAAGTCTCTGGGAGCTGCACAGCTTGGTGGTGAGCGAGCTTGCACTGCGGGCCCGCACGGTGCCCCCCGAGGTCGCGCGCCTGCGGCCCATTCTGGCGCAGCTTAACGCGACCGCGGAAGAGCGCCGCGGCTGGTGGGCGCGGCTGCAGAACGGGCTGCGCCGAGTGCTCGCGCGGCGCGCGCCCGATGAGGGCGCGGGCGCCTTCGCGCGGCTCTTCGAGCGCATGAGCCTGCCCCAGGTGGTGCTTGAGCTCGTGGCCATCGTGAGCATGGCGCTCGTTGTGGCGCTGGCGGGATTCATTGTCGCGAACGAATGGCGCGCGGCCGGGCTGCGCGCGCCGTGGGCGCGCCGCAGAGCCGCCGGCATCGAGCCCGCTCGCGCGCAGCAGCGGCCTATGAGCTGGCTCGACATTGAACGCGCGGAAGCCGCTGAACAGCCGCGAATGCTGCTGGAACTCCTCGCCGCGAGATTGACGGCGGCGCGGCGCCTGCCCGCTTCGGCTGCGCTTACTGTGCGCGAGTTGCTGCGGGCAGCGCAGCTCAGCGACGCCGAGGATCAATCGCGGCTCCTCGAAGTTGCAGTCGCCGCGGAACGCGCGCGCTATTGCGCGCGCTGCGCTGCGCCTGCCGGCCTTGCGGCCGTGATCGAACGCGGCCGCGAACTGCTCGAGCGGCTGAGCACCTCACCCATGGTGTCCCCATGACCGAGCGCCTGACGACACTCGCGGCCGCCTGCGGCGCGCTCGGGCTCTTTTTGCTGCTCTTTGTACACTGCGGGGGCGGCCTCGATGGCGGCAAGTCTGTTCCGCGGCCAACCACGCAGGAGCCGCGCGGCAGCGGCTATCATGCCGTTTGGTTGTGGCTCAGGGCGTCGGGAATGCGCACCGTATCGCTGCGCGAGCGCTTCGACACCCTGAGCGAGCGGGCCGATCTGGCGCCCGCGGGCAACATTCTCGTGGTGACGCTGCCCGGAACGCAGAACTACAAGGTTGCCGAAGGATGGTTCCTGCAGCAATGGGTGCGCACCGGCAACACGCTCATCGTGCTTGCGGCCCTGTTGGACAATCCGGATTGGTCTGTCGCGATGGGCGGAGTGAATATCGGGGATCTGAACGTACTGTCAGGATTGGAATTTAATAAATGGAGCGTGGAGGACCAGCGCAGCGACGGCGAGGGCAGCACGCCGGTCGCTATTGTGCCCAACCGCGCGCACGCCTACTTCGCGCACGTCGGCACTGCGCTTGCAGCGTTCGATCCGCCCGCGGAGGAGTGGAGCGTGCGCATTCCCTACGACAGCTTCATGCTCACCCTTGGGCACGAGCGCGAGGCCGTCAGGGGCGTGCTGTGGACGCGCCGGTTGGGCGCGGGCCGGATTGTTGTCTGCGGCGTGGCCTCGCTCTTCACAGATCGAGCGCTGCCACTTGCCGACAATGCACAGCTCTTTGCCAACATGATGGCTGCCCATCTCGACAGGCGCGGTGCCGTGATCTTTGATGACTTTCATCAGGGCCTGAGCGCCGTCTACGACCCGGAGAAGTTTTACCGGGATCCGCGTCTGTTCCTTACGGCCGTGATCCTGCTGGCCGTGTGGTTCGCCTGGGTTCTGGGCGCGACGCGCCTGCGGATTCCCGTCGCGCGCCTCGCGGCACCGCGCGAGGCGGATCTGGTGCGTGCGCACGGTGCATTTCTGGCGCGGGTGCTGCCGCGCGACGCGGCGGCGCGGCGCCTGTGCGAGCATTTCCTGCGCAGCCTCACCAAGCGGATGCCGGCGAGCGCAACGGGCGACGCGTGGCAGTATCTGCGCTCTTCCGCGCGCGTCAAACCGCAGGACCTGGCGCAGCTTGTTCGCTGGCACAGCCAGGCGTGCGCAGGGGAGCGCGTGCCGCTCGTGCCGCTCTACAATCTCATCCTGCGAATCGGCAGGCAGATCGCATGAGTGCACTCATCCGGCAACTCGAGACTGAGCTGACTCGCGAGCTCGGGCGCATCGTCGTGGGCGCCGAGGCCGCCATACGCGCACTGCTCATCGCGCTCCTCGCGCGTGGCCATGTGCTCGTACAGGGCGTGCCGGGCCTCGGCAAGACGCTGCTCGCAAAATCTCTGGCGCATGCGCTCGGCGGCGATTTCAAGCGCATTCAGGGAACCCCGGACCTCATGCCGAGCGACATCATCGGTGTGCATGTCTTCGATGAGCGCGAGCGCAGCTTCGTGTTCCGTGCGGGACCCCTGTTTGCCGACGTGGTGCTCGTCGATGAAATCAATCGCGCGGGGCCCAAAACGCAGTCGGCGCTGCTCGAGGCGATGGAGGAGCGGCAGGTCAGCGTCGATCGCTCGGTCTTTGCCCTGCCGGCCGACTTCATGGTGCTGGCGACGCAGAACCCGCGCGAGTTCGAAGGCACCTATCCGTTGCCCGAATCACAGCTCGACCGGTTTATGCTGCGCATTGATGTCGAGTATCCCGAGCGCGCGGCGGAGAGCGCAGTGCTGGAGCGTTACGGCGGGGGTGCGCTGCCGGCTTTGAATCTAGACGCGGTCGCGCGCCTCGATCACACCCTCATCGACGCAGCGCGCGCTGAGCTTGCCGGCATCCACGTGGCCCCGGCTCTGCATGACTATGTGCTGGATCTGGCGCGCGCCTCGCGCGAGCACGGACGACTCCTGCTCGGACTATCGACCCGTGGGGCGCTCGCGCTCGTGCGCGCCGCCCGCATTGCGAGCGCCCTGCGCGGCGGAGAATTTGTAACCCCCGATGACGTGAAGGAAGTCGCCGTGCAGGTGATGGCGCACCGCCTGGTGTTGAGTCCGGAGACGTTGCTCGAGGGGGCGCGCGACGTCGACGTCGTGCGCGCGCTGCTCGCCGACACGCCGGTGCCGCGCTAGACCGTCAGCATGCACTTCGCGGAGCGCGCGTATTTCCTGATCGTGGCGTCGGCGCTGCTCGCCATCGCGGGGCTGTGGTCGTCCGACCCGACGCTTGCGGTCCTGTGGCGCTGGCCGGCGTCCTTCTTGCTCCTGGGACTTGCCGGCGAGGCCCTGTTCATTCGTCACGTGGTACTGCGAGCCGATGTCGACACGGCTGCGCGCGCAGTACTCGGCCGCGAACAGAGCGCCGCATTCACGTTTCGGAACGAGTCCGCGCGCGCGCTGACGATTGAATTCGCCCCGCTCACGCCGGCAGGCTTCGAGCCGTTGCCGGCGACCCGCTCACTGAGCGTGCCCGCCGCGGGCAGCGCCCGCGATGCCTTCACGCTGCTGCCCGTGCGCCTGGGCGCGCAATCCTGGCCGCGGCTGCCGGTGCGCTGTCTCGGTCCGGCCGGACTTGCCTGGTGGTCGCGCGAGCTTGCGGTGGCGCGCCGGATCGCCGTCGCGCCCGATGCGCTGCGGTTGAACCGCGCACGACCGCGTGGTCGGCTCAGCGGATTGCGCAGCCGGCGCTCCCTCGGCGCCGGCTCGGAGCTCTATCAACTGCGCGCCTACGCGCCCGGCGATCCGCTCGCACGCGTCGACTGGAAAGCAACCGCCCGCAGCGGGCAGCTCATGACGCGCGAGTTCAGCGAAGATCAGCACCTCGACATCCTGATTGCGGTCGATGCGGGGCGCTTCAGCCGCGTACGCGCCGGGCGGCTCGATCGCTTTGGCGTGTACGCCAATATCGCGGCGCGCTTCGCACAAGTGGCGACGCCCAATGACGACCGGGTGGGGCTCGTCGTGTTTGCCGACCGGATCCTCGCCGTGTGTGCTCCCGAGCGCGGCCTGCGCGCCATTACGCGCCTGCACGCGACGCTCACGCGCATCAGCGCGCAGGCGAGCGAGTCGGATCCGGTGAATGCCGCGCTGGCAATCCGCACGCTCCTGAAGCATCGCAGCCTCGTCATCGTGCTCACCGATCTTGAGGACACGGAGGCGGCTGCGCCGCTTGCGCGCGCGGTGCGGCTCGTGTCGCCGCCGCATCTCGTCGTTGTCGCGGGCGTTGCGAGTGCCGAGATCGCGGCGCTGGCGCGCCGCGCAGCGCGCGGCTGGCGCGATCCATGGGTGGCGCTCGCGGCGCTTGAGCAGCAAAGCCGCGCGGCTGCCCAGCGGCTGCACCTGCAGCGTCTCGGCACGCCGGTGATCGCGGCAGCGGAGGATCGGCTGCAGGAAGCCATATTTTCCGAGTACGAGCGGTTGCGGCGCCGCCGGCGCGTCTAGCCCTACGCGGGCAGAGCGGCGCGGTCGCGGCCGCTGCCGAAGAGCCAGCCGCGCAACAGCGCCACCATCAAGAGCCAATAGCCGACGCCAATCAGGACGCGTGCCGCAAGCGGAAAACGCGGGTCAGGCGAGACGTAGCCTTCGATTGCGGCGGTGCCGACCAGGAGCACCGCGCAGGCGAGCAGCAATATGCCCGAGCGCAGCGCTGCGCTGCGAAACGCATCCGCGCGGCGTATGGTGTCGGGTCTGATCAGCGCCTCGCCCACCGCTGCACCGGCGGCGCCCGAGAGGCACATGACCGAAATCTCAACACAGCCATGCGCGACGATGAAGCTGAAGAGCTCGCCGTCGAGCCCGTGCTGCGCGGTAAAGGCGAACACCGCCCCCAGCATGAGACCGTTCAAGCCCACAATGTAGAAGGTGCCCAGGCCGAAGAGAAACCCGGCGCAGTAGGCGAAGATGCTGACGACGATATTGTTGGTCAGGATCTGCAGTGACAGCACCGATGAGGGTACGACGTTCAGCAGGCTGTGAGTCCAGAGCTCGCCGCGCTCGACCGTCGCGATTAGTTCCGGTGACGCGAACAGGCGGATGAGCGGCGGGTGGGCGTGCACCAGCCAGCCGCCGGCAAACACCGACAGCACGAAGAGCAGGCTCACCCACAAGATGTGCGGCCGCAGCCAGTGCACCACCTGCGGCAGCTCATCGCGAAATAGACGGAGCAGCGCGTCGCCGGCATGCCAGGCGCCATGAAAGAGCGCCGCATGCGCGCGCGCATAGGCACCTTCCAGGTACTCATGCGCCGGGGTCTCAGGTCGCGTGCGCCGTACGCACGCCAGCTCGTGGGCCAGCAGGCGGTAGTCCTCGACCATCCGATTCGCATCCGCCGCATCGACCGCGCGGCCGCGCGCGAGGCGCTGCGCTCGCGCGCTCGCCGTCTGCCACAGAGTTGCCCGCGCGTCGCGATCGGCGGGCAGCCCCATCGCGGGCGAGTCGTAGACCAGCAGCGTGCCGGCGGCGAGGTCGCCGATGCGCACGTGATCGTCTCTGATCATTGCCGTGAGCAAGCCGACGCCGTACACCACCGGCAAACTGTCGATGACGCGGAAAACATTGCGCACGAGCAACGCGCCCACGCTGGGGGTCGCGCCGTCCTGCGCAATGATGCGCACCGCGGCGATGCGTTTGCCGGGCGTGCGGCCGCCCATCAGCACCTCCAGAACGGGGTGATACAGGAGAAAGATCGCAAGCGGCGGCCCCGCCACCAGCGCGAACCAGAGAGCGTCAGGTTCGAGCGGCCGGGCGAGACTCAGGCGATGGTTGTAGAGCGGTGCCGCCACCACCCACCATGCGATGGCCACGACCGCGCGGAAGCACCAGTCGAGGAGGAAGGCGAAAGAGCGCGCCCCGGGGCCGGCGATGCGCAGTGCCACATCCACGCCCGTTACGCTGTCGACGAAAAGGTTCATTCCGCCGCGGCGAGCTCTTCAGCCTGATGCTCGCGTTGCAGCGCGTCCAGCAGTTCATCGAGCTGGCCATTCATGATGTCGGCGAGCTTGTAGAGCGTGAGATTGATGCGGTGATCCGTGACGCGGCCCTGCGGGAAATTATAGGTCCTGATGCGCTCGGAGCGATCGCCGCTGCCGACCTGCAGACGCCGCGACTGGGCGCGCGCGCTGTCCTGCTTCGCCTGTTCGGCGGCTAGGAGCCGTGCCTTGAGGAGCGCCATGGCGCGCGAGCGGTTCTTGTGCTGCGAGCGCTCGTCCTGACACTCCACGACGATGCCGCTCGGCACGTGGGTGATGCGAACGGCAGAGTCGGTTTTATTGACATGTTGGCCACCGGCGCCCGAGGCCCGGTAGGTGTCCACGCGCAGATCCGCCGGATTGATGTCGATGGCCTCGACCTCTTCAAGCTCGGGCAGGATCGCAACCGTACAGGCGGAAGTGTGGATCCGACCCTGCGCCTCGGTCGCCGGCACCCGCTGGACGCGATGGGTGCCCGACTCAAACTTGAAGCGCGCAAATGCGCCGCGACCGGCAATGCGACTGATGATTTCCTTGTAGCCACCGTGCTCGCCGGGGCTCTCACTCACGACCTCGACCGTGAATCCCTTGGATTCGGCGTAACGCGCGTACATGCGCAGGAGGTCCCCCGCGAAGAGGGCGGCCTCGTCGCCCCCGGTCCCGGCGCGCACTTCGAGAAAGATGTTGTGGTCGTCGCGCGGATCAACAGGGATGAGCATTTGCAGGAGCGCGGGCTCAAGGGACTTGAGCCCTTTCTCGGCGGCGAGGACTTCCTCCGCGGCCAGAGTGCGCATCGAGACGTCCGAGTCGGTGAGCAGCGCCTCGGCCGCCGCCCGTGCGCGCTCCAGGTCCTGGAAGCGGCTGAAGCCCTGCGCGAGCGGCTGCAGCCGCGCGTATTCCATCGACAGGTCGCGGAACTGCTGTGAACCTCCGGATACCTCCGGCGCGGCGAGCAGCTGCCCGACCTCCTCGAAGCGATCGGTCATCCTTTCGATGCGTTGGCGGATCGAGTCCTTCATGTATATCGAGCTATCGGTCGCGCGATGCGCGGCATGGCCAGACACTTTATAGTGAGTTCCATGAGTCGGCATGGGATCAGTGTCGGGGGGCCGGTCGTGGCCGTGGCGGCCATCATGATGGCGGGCTGCTCGGCGACGCGCACGACGCAAACGGTCCCCGAGCACGACCGGGATTCGAGCACGCTCACTCTCCTGGCGGAGCTCGCGCTCGAGCGCGGCGACTGCAGACTCGCCGCCGAGGACTATGCTGCTGCGGCGTTGCAGAGCGCGGTGGCCATCGCGCGGCGCGCGAGTGAAGTGGGACTTGCCTGCGAGAATCTTCTCCCCGCCTGGCAGTCAGTGCAGCGCTGGCGGACGCTGGCACCGACAGACGCGGACGCGGCCACCACCTACGCCGCCATCGCCGTAAAGCTCTACAAGCTCCCCGCGGCGCGCGCGGCTGCACAGACGGTCATTCACGCGGCCGGCGCGAATGCAGACGAGCGCATGGGCCAGCTCGCCACCGCTCTGCTGGAAGAGGCCGAGGCGCCCGCGGTGCTCGCCGTGATGAGTGACGCGGTGGGACCCAAGCCCTCCCCGCAGACGCTTACGGTCCTCGCGCAACTTTCGCTCGAGGCCTACGCCCCGGAGCGCGCCGCAGGTTATGCCCATCAGGCGCTCGAGCGCGAACCGCATCTGGCTGCCGCGCAGCAGATTCTGGCGCGCGCCTATGTGATGCAGTCCGACGCCGACCAGGCCGTCGCCACCGCCCGCGAGGTGATGGCCAGCGACCCGAAAACCTATAACTTCGAGCTCGTGGAGATTCTCGTTGCGCTCGGTCGGCGGGAAGAGGCTCGCCAGGAGCTCGAGCGGCTGCGCTCGGCAGGCAGCGCAGCCGCTGACGTCGATCAGCGCCTGGCGCTGCTCGCATTCCAGGAGGGCGATCTCGCCGAGGCGCAGCGTCGATTCGCGGACCTGGCAGCGCGCGGCGCGGTCGGCGAAGGTGCGATCCTGTATCTGGCCGACATCGCGGCGCGTGACGGCGATGCGGCGGCGGCGCTCGCCGGCTATCGGCAGCTTGAGAATTCCTCTCTCGGGCTGACGGCACGCACGCGCGCGGCGGCCATCCTGCTGCCGGACAACCGCGCCGCCGCCTTCGCGCTGCTGGACGACTATGCCGTGGCGCACCCCGAGCAGAGCTTCGAGCTCACCCTCACAAAAGTGCATCTCCTCTCCGATCATGGCGAGACCGATGCGGCACTGGCGCTGCTGCAAGCTGCGCTCGAACGGCATCCGCGGCACCCGGCCCTCGAATACGAACGCGCGGTGCTGCTTGAACGCGCCGGCAACGTGCATGAATCGGTCGCATCGCTCGATCGCCTGATCAGCGAGCGTCCCGACGATCCGACGCTGCTGAACGCGCTGGGTTACACACTGGCTGACCACGCCGAGGAGCTGCCGCGCGCCGAGAAGCTGATCCGGCGCGCGCTCGTCTTCTCGCCGGACAATCCGGCCATACTCGATAGTCTCGGCTGGGTGCGCTTCAGGCGCGGCGATGCCCACAGCGCCGCGCCGATCCTCGCGCACGCCTACGTGCTCGGCCAGGATTCGGACATTGCGGCGCACCTGGGCGAGGCACTCTGGCAGAGCGGCGAGCAGACCCAGGCGCGCAACGTGTGGGCCGCGGCTTTGGCGCGTGATCCGGATTCCCCGCTCGTCAAAAGCACGATGACGCGGCTCCTGCCGCCCGAGAAATCATGACCCGCGCTGCGTTTCTTGCGGTGCTCGCTCTGGCGACCCTGGTGTGCGGTTGCCGGACAGTTCCTGGACCGGCGCCCGCGGGCGAGTCCTGGGAGGCGCGGCGCGCGGCTCTGCAGGGACGCGAGCATTTTCAGATCAAGGGCCGCGTCGCGGTGGCGGCGGGCCAAGATGGATTCACGGCGAGCCTGCACTGGGCGCAAGAGGGTGCGCAGTCGCGACTTGCCCTCGACGGTCCGCTCGGCGTGGGTGGCATGCGCGTGACGACGGACGGTAGCACGCTGAGCCTTGTGAATGCGCATGGCGATCGTCTCGACAGCGACGCGGCGCGTGCCGAGCTGAGGGCGCGGCTGGGCTTCGATGTGCCTCTGTCGAGCCTGCGCTTTTGGATTCTCGGTGTCCCCGATCCGTCCGCCCCCGCGGCCGAGGTCGTCGATGTCGAGCGCCGCCTCACGAGCCTGCAGCAAAATGACTGGCAGATTGAATACGCCGACTACGTCGCCGTGCGGGGCGAATGGCTTCCCGGTCGGATGACCCTGCGGCGCGCGGATGTGCGCGTGCGTCTGATCGTCGATCACTGGGACTCGTGAACGCTGCGCAACCCGGAGCGGCGCCGGTCGAGACGCTGTGGCCGGCGCCCGCGAAGCTCAATCTGTTCCTGCACGTAACGGGCCGCCGACCCGACGGCTATCACCAGCTGCAGACCCTTTTTCAGCTCATCGACCTGTGCGACAGCATCGGCGTGACGCCGCAGCAGGACGGCAGGATCGAGCGCGTCGCGGGGCCCGCCGGCGTGGCGCCTGAGGACGACCTGGTGGTGCGCGCCGCGCGCGCGCTCAAACTTGCGACCGGCAGCTCTTGCGGCGCATCGCTGCGCGTCGCCAAGCGCATTCCCATCGGGGCCGGCTTGGGCGGCGGCAGTTCGGACGCGGCGACCACACTGCTGGTGTTAAATCGGCTCTGGGGGTGTGATCTTTCCCGGGCGAAGCTGTGCGAGCTCGGCGGGAAGCTGGGTGCAGACCTGCCGGTTTTCCTTCACGGTTCATCGGCTTGGGCGCAAGGGCGGGGCGAGGAGCTCACGCCGGTGCAGCTGCCGGAGCGATGGTATGTCGTCATTCGCCCGGGGGTCGCCGTCAGCACTGCCGAAGTATTCCAGGCCCCTGATTTGACACGAAATTCCCCGCTCATCACAATACGCGGCTTTTTCGAATCGGGCGGCCGCAACGATTGCGAGGCGGTGGTGTGCGCGCGCTACCCGCAAGTTCGCGAGGCCCTTGCATGGCTCTCGCGCGCGGCGCCGGCGCATCTGACCGGGACGGGATCGTGCATCTTCGCAGCATTTACGAGCGCAGCTGCCGCCGAGGAAGTGGCGGCTCGCGTGCCGGATCGCTGGACGGGATTCGTCGCGCGGGGGTTGAATACCTCGCCTGTGCATGAGCGGCTTTGCTGGGGTGTCGCCAAGTGGTAAGGCAGCGGGTTTTGATCCCGCCATACGGAGGTTCGAATCCTTCCACCCCAGCCATTTGCAGTAGGGGCGCGCTACGCGCCATCGGAGAGATGAGGCAGTGACAACGAGCGACACACTCGCGATCTTTGCGGGCAATGCCAATCCGGCGTTGGCGCACGACATCGCTCGTTATTTGACGACGCCGCTGGGGCGCGCCTATGTAGGCCGGTTCAGCGACGGCGAGGTCAATATCGAACTCATGGAGAATGTGCGCGAGCGCGACGTCTTCATCGTGCAGCCGACCTGCCCGCCCGCGAACGACAGTCTGATGGAGCTTCTCGTCATGGTGGACGCCTGCCGGCGCGCCTCCGCCGCACGCATTACCGCGGTCGTGCCGTACTTCGGCTACGGGCGTCAGGACCGCCGGCCACGGGCCACGCGCTCTGCGATCACGGCCAAGCTCGTCGCGAATATGATATCGAGTGCCGGGGTTAATCGGCTGCTGACGATCGATCTGCATGCCGATCAGATCCAGGGATTTTTCGACATCCCGGTCGACAATGTTTACGCCTCCCCGGTGCTCCTCGGCGATGCCTGGAAGCAGGGCTATACGAATGTCGTCGTCGTGTCCCCGGATGTTGGCGGGGTAGTGCGTGCGCGCGCCTTTGCCAAGCGCCTTGACGATGCTGAGCTCGCCATCATCGACAAGCGGCGCGCGCGGCCGAACGAGTCAAAGGTGATGAACATCATCGGCGAGGTCACCGGCAAGACCTGCGTGCTGATTGATGACATGGTCGACACCGCCGGCACCTTGTGCCGCGCGGCACAGGCATTGAAGGATGAGGGCGCCACGAAGGTCATTGCCTACGGCACGCATCCGGTCCTGTCGGGCGGGGCGGTCGCGCGGATCGTCGAGTCGGCGCTCGATGAGCTCGTGGTCACGGATACGATTCCACTGTCGGAGACCGCCAAGCGCTGCGGGCGCATCCGCCAGCTTTCCGTCGCAGCGCTGCTCGCCGAGACGATCCGCCGGATCCGCGATGAAGAATCGGTGAGCTCGCTGTACGTGGATTGATTTTGAGGTGCGCCGCCTTGGTCGCGGGGCGGCGTCTTGTTGGTCATATATGTTGGAGAAAATCATGCGTGTTTCATTCACCTTCGGTGCGGACCCCCGCGAGAAGCAAGGCAAAGGTGCGAGCCGCCGCCTGCGTCGCACGGGCAAGGTTCCGGCCATTCTTTACGGCGGCCCATCGGGCCCGCAGCCACTGGTTCTCGATCAGCAGAATCTGCTGACGATGATCGAAAGCGAAAAGTTCTATTCCTCGATCGTGCGTGTCAACGTTGGCGGCAAGAGCCAGGAGGCCATCATCAAGGATGTGCAGATGCATCCCGCGCGCCACTCGGTCGTGCACGTCGATCTGCAGCGCGTCGTCGAGAACGAGACGATCCGCCTGCGCCTTCCGATCCATTTCAAGGGCGAAGCCGCCGCTCCGGGCGTCAAGTCACAGGGCGGCATCGTTTCGCACATGCGCGCGGATGTCGAGGTGACCTGTCTGCCGAAGGATCTTCCGGAATTTCTTGAAATCGATCTGTCCGGCATGAATCTCAACGACACCCTTTTCCTCGCCGATATCCCTCTGCCCGAAGGCGTCCTCATCCCCGAGCTCGGGCATGGACGCAATGCGCCTGTCGTCTCCATCCATAGCCCGCGTGCGGCTGAACCCGAGCCGGTTGCGGTCGAAGCGGCCGCCGTTGCCGCTGCGGTGCCTGCGGAGGGCGCGCCTGCCGCGGCCGCCGGTGCGGCACCCGCGGCTGCCGAGCCCAAAAAGGAGGAGAAGAAGGAGGCCGCGCCCGCCAAGAAGGAGGGCGGCAAGAAGTAGCCCAAGGGCTCAGCCATGCCGGGCCTGTCGCTCAAGCTCATCGTTGGCCTCGGCAACCCCGGCGAGGAGTACGCGCGCACGCGTCATAACTCAGGCTTTTGGTTTGTCGAGGAGCTGGCGCGCCGTCACGGCGGCGCGTTTCGCCTCGAGCCGCGCCACCATGGCGAACTCGCGCGCACCCGGATCGCTGCAACTGAGCTGTGGCTGCTGAAGCCCATGGGCTTCATGAATCGCAGCGGCGCTGCGGTGCAAAGCGTCGCCGCCTTTTACAAGGCGCCCGCGGCCGAGATTCTGGTGGCTTATGACGATCTTGACCTGCCTGCGGGGGTCGCGCGCTTGCGCGAAGGCGGAGGCGCGGGGGGCCACAACGGCATGCGCGACGTGATTGCCCAGCTGGGCGCGGATTTCTGGCGGATGCGCTTGGGCATCGGCCATCCGGGCGACCGTGAAAAGGTCCTGAGCTACGTACTGAGCCGGCCCGCAATTGAGGAGGACATTTTGATTCGTCAAAGCATCGCCGACGCGGCAGACATCATGCCGCTGCTTCTCGCAGAGGGCCCGCAGCAGGCGATGCATCGACTGCACACGAACCGCGAAAGCGTCTGATGACCATCAAATGCGGCATCGTCGGCTTGCCCAATGTGGGCAAGTCCACGCTCTTCAACGCGCTCACCTGTGCCCAGATCGCGGCAGAGAACTATCCCTTCTGTACGATCGAGCCGAATGTCGGCGTGGTGCCGGTCCCGGATTCACGTCTGGCCGACCTCGCGGCCATTGCCAAGCCTGAGAAAATCCTGCCGACCACCGTCGAATTCGTCGATATCGCCGGGCTTGTCGCCGGCGCATCGCAGGGCGAGGGCCTCGGGAATCAGTTCCTCGCACACATCCGCGAGGTCGACGCGATCGCGCACGTCGTACGTGCCTTCGACAGCACCGACATCGTTCACGTCACCGGTCGCATAGACCCGCTTTCCGACATCGACACGATCGACACCGAGCTGGCACTCGCCGATCTCGCCACGCTGGAAAAAGGTCTTGATCGCGCCGCAAAGGCTGCGAAAAGCGGCGACAAGGATGCGCTGCGCAGGAAAGTGCTGTTCGAGCGCGTCAAGCAGGAGCTCAATTCCGCGCGCCCGGTGCGCGCCATGGCACTCCATGAGGAAGAGCGTCGCGAGCTGCGCGACCTGCACCTGCTGACGGCGAAGCCCGTCATGTATGTTGCGAACGTCGCGGAGAACGGCTTTAGCAACAACCCCTATCTAAGCGCCGTCGAGCAGCGGGCCAAGGCGGAGAATACCGTCGCCGTCGCAGTATGCGCGGCAATTGAAGCCGAGATCGCGCAGCTCGAGGAGACCGATCGCGCCGAATTCCTGGCCGCGCTTGGGCTGAAAGAGCCGGGTCTCAATCGCGTGATCCGCGCCGCCTACCGTCTGCTCGGCCTGCAGACATTCTTTACGGCCGGCCCGAAGGAAGTGCGCGCCTGGACCATTCGCGCAGGCGCTACCGCACCGCAGGCAGCCGGCGTCATTCACACGGATTTCGAACATGGCTTCATCCGCGCCGAGGTGATCGGCTTCGCCGATTACCTCGCGGGCAAGGGCGAGGCGGGGGCGCGTGATGCCGGCAAGCTGCGCCTGGAGGGCAAGGAATACCTGGTGTGCGAGGGCGATGTCATGCACTTTCGATTCAACGTCTGAGCGCCTCAAGAGGGCTATGGCGCGATCCGCTCCGTTCTAAAGACGTAGGCGCGCGTGAGCGTGAAGTTGACCATCAGGCCCGACACTGAGCCCGCCGCGACTGCCAGGATCGGATAAGCGGCAAAAAAAGCCGACTTCCATACAAGCAGCGAGTAGACCCCGACGTTCACAAATCCGCCGATGGAGTTTGCCCCGAGAAATCGCAGCCATTCGGCGTCGAGGCCCCCTTGCCGCACCGCGTCCGCGAAGGTAAACGTCCTGTTCAAGTACCAAGTCACGGTTGCCGCGCACAGGAACGAGACGAACCGGCCAATATAAAATCCTGCGGGCGTCAGGTGCAGCAGCAGGTACAGCACGCCCGCATCGACAGCGAATCCGACGACGCCAATTGCGCCGAACGCGAAGAACTGCCTTACGACGGGTCTAAAAGGGCGGCCCAAAGAAGTCAGGCCTCGCCATTGCCGACGGGATTGAAGCGGATGGGAATGCTCAGGTAATGCAGCCGCTTTGATTCGACGCGCCCGCGCGTCACCGTCTCCAACACGAGGCCACAAACGAGACTGAGAAAAGCCAGCAGCATGATGCCCATGCTCAGCACGGCGGTTGGCAGCTTCGGAACGAGTCCGGTGCTGAGGAACGTCTGGATCACCGGAATTACGAGCGCGATCGCGAGTGCGGCAAGCACTACGCTGATCGACGCAAAGAACTGCAGCGGTCTCTCCTGCTTGATCAGCGTGACAATCGTACGCAGAATTCGCATGCCGTCTCGATACGTGCGCAGCTTACTCATCGATCCGCTCGGGCGCTCGCGGTAGGGCGTGGGGACTTCCGCGACTGGCAGGCGCAGCTCGAGCGCGTGCACCGTCAGCTCCGTCTCGATCTCAAAACCGCCGGTGAGCGCGGGAAACGACTTCACGAAGCGGCGGCTGAAAACTCTGTAGCCCGAAAGCATATCAGTCAAGCGATTGCCAAAAATGAGGGCGACCATGCCGGTGAGCAGCGCGTTGCCGAATTGATGTCCGGCGCGGTAAGCGTTTTGCGACGAGGCGACGCGCGCGGCGTTGACCATGTCAAGATTGTCGGTCAGCAGCAGTTCCACGAGTCGCGGCGCGCTCGCTGCGTCATACGTGCCGTCGCCATCGACGAGCACGAATACGTCCGCCTCGATGTCGGCAAACATGCGGCGCACGACGTTGCCTTTTCCCTGCAGGGGTTCGGTGCGCACGATTGCGCCGGCGGCGGCGCTCACCTCGCGGGTGGTATCGGTGGAGTTGTTGTCATAGACGAAAATCGAGGCGTTGGGCAGCGCCTCGCGAAAGCCGTGCACGACGGCGCGGATAGCGGAGCCTTCGTTGTAGCACGGAATCAGGACAGCAATGGTCGGCTTCATATTACGATTTGCCCCGGGGTCAGCTCACCGGGCACTCGCGTTGCGAAGTGCTCAATGGGGTATCGTCGCGGCCATCTGTAGTTGCAGATGGCGCACACTAGCACGTCGACCGGCACGGCGGCGCGGCCTCTGTGGCAAGGCGTGATCGAGTTCGCGCCGGCCGGCTTCCTGACCGCGGTCAGGGGACGCCGATCCCAGGAGCCGGCCGGCCGCGACGTCAAACATCTACGCGGCACTTTCGATAGATTGGAGGAAAATTGCGGATTCACGCCGATTGCAAATCTCGGATCCATGTCACGGTGTCGCATTGACGTCACTTTTTCCTTCAGATATCTTTATCTGCAGACTTCCCCAGAAGTCTCACACGCAAGGCGAAGAAATTCTACGCACTGGCAGAGCCGATCAGTTCGAGTTTCAATATCGTGCAATTGACGTTCCGTCCGGCGTAGTCGACAGGACGGTCAAGCGCGTGGTTGAGCATTGCGGCGTCGATGAAACGCGGACATCCATCTTTTGCCGCGGCCGAGCCGCTGTAAAAAGGCCCCGCGGCGCGCTCTCATTGCGGCTCGCCGTGTGACTCTCCTGGTCTCGAGGCGCGTGAATTTGAGGCCACGGAGCAATGAGCCCCTGACATGAGACTCCAGCCCAACACCTATGCGCTCCTCAGCGCGGTCTTGATCGCCGGTATCGCGGTGTTCTTATTCGCAACTCTGAGAACCGGCCATGACTGGGACGGGGATTACGCCCTTTACATCATGAACGCGCGCAACATTGCCGAGGGGCACCCGTACGCGATTACCGGCTTCATTGCCAACCCGAAGAACCCGATTCATCCCGCGGCCTATCCGCCCGGGCTGCCGCTGCTGCTGGCGCCGGTCTATCTCTCCTCGGGCTTGAATCTGCAGCAGATGAAATGGGTTTGCGTGCTGTCGTTCGTGCTTTTCCTTGGCGTGTTTTCGCGAACAGCGCTGCGGTTTCTGCCGCCGCCGCTCGCCCTCGCGGCCACGGCGGCGATCGGACTGCACCCTTATCTTTGGAATTTCAAGGATACGATCTTTTCCGAGCTGCCGTTTCTGTTCTGCTGCTACGCGGCGCTGCACCTCTTTGACAATTTATGCCGGCGTGATCCGGTCGCGGGACGCGGGACGCTGGTCGCAGCGGCGCTGGCGCTCGCCTATGCCTATCTCATTCGCACGGTCGGCATCGTGCTGTTTCCCGTCGCATTACTAGCCGCCTTTTATGCGTGGCGCACACTGCTCAACCGCGGGACGATTGCCGTGGCGCTAGCGGCTGCAATGGGTGGCGCCGTCAATCTGCTGTTTCCCAACGATCTCAATACCTACGTCGGTTACTTCGGTGGAGTGGGACTTCACGGGCACGTACAGCAGGTGCTGCGTTATTCGGGCGCGGCGATCGCATTTCTCGGCACCAAGACGCTATTCGGCTCGCCGCTTCTCGCCGGCGTCGCAATTCTTGCGCTTGCCGTACTGGCGCTGCTGGGATTGGCGACCCGGATCCGGGAGCGCTGGTCAATCTACGAAATCTTCTTCATCTGCTACACGGGTTTTCTGCTTCTTTATCCGGTAAATCTTGAGCCCGACCGCTACTCCTTGCCTCTGTGGCCGCTGCTCATCCTGTACGCCTTCCGCGGCGCTCGCATGGTCGGCGACTATGGCGGAAAATCGTGGCGATACGGTGTGCCGGCAACGCTCTGCCTTGGAGTTGCGGCGCTTTTCGCGTTCGAGTATTCAAGGGCGGACTTCGGACCCATTCCGTATTCGGTCACCGCGCCGCAGACGACCGAGCTCTTCAGTTCCATCAAGGCGAGTGTGCCCGCCGACGCGGTGCTATTGGCACGCAAGCCGACCATCGTGGCGCTTTTCACCGACCGCCGGGCAACGACGTGGCCCCTGGCGTTCAGCGACGCGCAGCTGTGGCGCTATATGCGCAGTGTCCGCGCCAACTTCATCGTGCAGGATGTCGTGAACCTAGGCGGCATCAAGCGCGGCTCTCATGACGAACTCGACGCCTTCATAGAGCGGAACCGATCCGCACTGACGCTGCTCTACAGCAACGAGTGGTTTCGCCTGTATCAGGTCAACACCCGCTCGTAGACTCCCCGCAGCGCTTGGCGGCAACATACTGGTGAGCCAAGGCTATATCTCCGCTGCCGCCGCTCTGGCGGACATGAGCGGGTAAAGATCTGCTGGAGCATGCGTGCACGCGCCGCGCGCGGGCATTAGCCACTGGCAGCTTTGAGAGCCGGCTCCTCGGCGGTAGGCTCGAGCTTAGGGACCTCAGTCGTAGGCGCAAGTGTAGGCTCCTCAGCCACAGACGCGATTACCGGCCGTGTGCCATTGAGCTTGATATTCAAACGCAGTTCGTTCGCCGAGTCGGAATTGCGGATCGCTTCTTCGTAAGATATCGCGCCTTCGTTGTAGAGCTCAAATAACGACCAGTCGAAGGTCTTCATGCCCAGTTCCCGGGACTTCGACATGATGGCCTTAAGCTCGTGAAACTCGCCCTTTAAAAGCTTGTCGGCCACGATCGGTGTATTGATCAGAATTTCGATTGCGGCCTTGCGGCCTTTGCCGTCCGCGGTGCGAACCAGGCGCTGTGAAATGATGGCGCGCAGATTGCTGGATAGATCCATGAGGAGCTGCTTGCGGCGCTCCTCGGTAAAGAAATTGATGATGCGGTCGATGGTCTGGTTGGCGCTGTTGGAGTGCAGGGTGCCGAGGCACAGGTGTCCGGTCTCGGCGAATGCAATCGCGTGCTCCATGGTCTCGGTATCGCGAATTTCTCCGATCAAAATGACATCCGGTGCCTGACGCAGCGTGTTCTTGAGCGCGCTGTGCCAAGAGTGTGTATCGATTCCCACTTCGCGGTGAGTAATGAGCGACTGATGCGACTGATGCACGAATTCGACGGGGTCCTCGACGGTAACAATATGGCCGGCGGAGGAACGATTGCGATGATCAATCATGGCCGCCAGCGTTGTTGATTTACCCGAACCGGTGGCGCCTACGACCAGAACCAAGCCGCGCTTGGTCATCACGATGTCTTTCAGACTCTCCGGCAAGCCAAGCGTCGGGAAATCCGGAATTTCGTTGGCGATGGTTCTAATTACCATGCCGACGTGCTGTTGCTGCATGAAAACGTTGACTCGAAAGCGCGCAACGCCTGGGAGCGAGATGGCGAAATTACACTCGAGATCCTTGGCGAATTCGTCGCGCTGCCGCTGATTCATCAGCGATTGCGCCAGGCTACGCGCCACTTCGCCGGTTATCTTTTGGCTCGTCAAAGGCCGCATCGTGCCCTGCATCTTCATGCTGGGCGGAAAATCCTTGGATACAAAGAGGTCCGACCCACCCGCCTTGCTCATCGCGGTCAGCAGTTTGGTTATATGGGCTTTGGCTTGTTCTTCGGTGAGGCTCGCCATTTCATTCCTTTGGGAATCGACGCACGTTATGTGATGCTAGCGAACCGAAGCGGATCAATACGGTAGTACTTCTCACTGTGCGTGAATGGCAGCCTTAACTGTCGCTATTCGGAACCGTCAAGCTTGCTGCGGGGTTATAAGCGCCTGCGCTCGTCTGCTAGGGGCCGCGGTGGAGCCGAAAAAATAGGGTCCCGATACTCAGGATGGGGCATTCAACGTGCCGGAAGAATGTTGCTCCAGGTTTCCGTCAGTACGTTGGATTCACTCTGCAGAAAGCCGCGGAGCTCGGTGGGTTGTGCGGGGAGGAGCCGCTTGACCCGAACGGTCATGCGCCAGGCCCCGGTGGCCTCGACCCGGTAGGCGTTGCTCTCGACGATCTGCCCATTGGCAGGCGCCGTGACGATCGCCTTCACCATTGCATTGGCCGGCAGCGCAGCCAGCGATGGACCCGTGAAATCAACAACGAATTGCTGTTCGTCGTCTGCCAGTTCGGCGAAGCCGCGGCCAATGCGCGTCTGCGTGACCCATGCGCCCGGCGGGCGCTGCATCTGCTGCGTACCCTGCCAGTGGAGTCGGTACGTAAGGTCAAGCGGTTGACCCGTCGGGGGCAGCGGGTCGGGTACCCAGTACGCGACGATGTTGTCGTTGGTTTCGTCTGCCGTGTTGAGCTGCACCAGTTCGACACGACCGGGCCCCCAGCCTCCTACGGGTTCGATCCAGGCGCTGGGCCGCAGCTCATAGCGTGCCTCATTGTCCTCGTAGTTCACGAAGCTTCGATCGCGCTGCATCAGGCCGAAACCGCGCAGCTTGCGCATCGAGAAGGACGTGGTCAGCGTTTCCTTGGGATTGAGCAGCGGACGCCACAGCCATTCACCATCGCCCGTGGCAACCATTAATCCATCTGAGTCGTGCACCGCGGGACGAAAGTCCGTGCGATGAGGCTGGTTTTCGCCGAAAAAAAACATGCTGGTCAGCGGCGCGATTCCAAGCGTCGCAACGCCGGCGCGAAGGTAGATACGCACACGCACGTCCATGACGGTCTCGTCTCCGGGCCGAATGTCAAACTGGTAAGCGCCGCTGGCGCGCGGCGAGTCGAGTAGTGCATAAACGGTCAATGTATTTGCGTGCGCGGCCGGCTTAACGATCCAGAACTCCGTGAACCGAGGAAACTCTTCGCCGTGACCGCCAACGGTATCAAGCGCCAGTCCGCGCGCTGATAAACCGTAGCGCATACCTGCGCCGAGCGCACGAAAATAACTGGCACCGAGAAAGACCACGAGTTCGTCTTTATAGTCACTGCCGTTCAGCGGGTAGTGCGCGCGGAAACCGGCAAAACCCAAATCGCCCCAGGTCTGTGGAGACAGCGAATTCTTGCCATAGTTGAAATCGGTACTTTGATAGGGGATATGACGCACGCCCTGAGGCGTGATTTCGTTCATGCGAACTGACTCGTTCTGGAACTTACCGAGGTGAAAGAACATCAACTCGAACGGGAGATTCTGCGAGCGCCACAGCGCGTGATCGGGGCGAAAGCGAATGTCCCTGTATTGGTCGTACGTAAGTGCCTGCAACTCTGCGGGTGGCTTGCGGCTGACGCTTTGGTAAGCCTTTTCGGCTTGCTGCTTAGCGCGCGCAGCGACGTCGTCGAAGCTGAACGCTGCGGCAGGACCGTCATGCAGAATGGCCAGCAGAAAGGCCGCCAATGCCAACACTCGCCGTCCGCGGCTTGCGGCTTGACCATAAGGCGTCGCAACGGGCAAACAGATCTGCATCGACAGGGTCATGGTTACTCTTTCAGATCAAGATAACACGTTGATCGCTTGAACCGTCTGTGCCTCGTACGCATGGATGACGAGCCGCCTCCAGCGATCCGTATCGAAGCCAAACAGACGGGCGATTTCTGAGCGGCTCGACAGCGTGGGTCGAATTTGACGGTACGTCCGTCACCCGGAAGCTATGGAATGGCCGCTCAGAGATCGAGGAGATCGAAACCGATAGTCCAGCTGTCGGGCATATCGAAGGTCTCACTCTGCGCACGTACAATCCCCATCTGTGGAGTCTGTATTGGGCCAACAGCAAGGACGGCATCATAGTCCCACCGCAGATCGGCCAGTTCAAGAACGGACGCGGTGAGTTTTATGCCATGGAACACGTTGAACAGTAAACCTATCATTGTTCGGTTTGTATGATCGAATACCACCACGAATTCACCTCGCTTTGAGCAGGCGTTCTCTGATGACGGTGGCAAGACGTGGGAAGTCAACTGGGTTACGGACCAGACACGCGTAAAGGGTTATTACGCCACGGCGCGCTGAGTTGGTGGCCACTTTATCGGCTGCGCTACTGCAGCTAGGTAGCCCAACAAAGTTGGGCCCTATGATCGCGGATGTAGCCAGGATGGCAGGAACGAATATGCGTCGACACGCAGGTTCCGATCATACGAGACGTGATGCTTATTGAGTAGCGCGTCCAATCGGCCGTCCTTATGCGCGTCGAACACATCGGTGCAGCCGCCGATGAATTCGCCGCCGATGAAGATCTGCGGAATGGTGTTGACCGACGTGCGCGCGCTCAATGCTGCCCGGATGTCGCCGCCGCGGTCGCCCTTCTGATATTCGACCGAGTCGAGATCAATCGAGCGGTACGGGATGGCGCGCTTCGCGAACATTCTGCGAACCGACCAACAGAACTCGCACCACTCGAGGGCGAACATCACGACCGGTTGCTCAGAGTCCGCAATTATGCGCCTCACAAATGCGTCAGCGTCGGCTGAGATCGACTGCGGTGCACCAGGCAGCGGCGGCGGCGCGGCAGCGGGTGGCACATCGAAGCGACAATTGGGCGTCGAGCGCGCGATGGTCAACTCCTCCTCGGTCATCTCAACTGGAATGTCGCTGAACAGCGGCGTGCTCAGATAGCGCTCTCCCGTATCCGGCAACATGCAGAGGACGGTGGCACCCGCTGCTGCTTGATCGCACACCTGCAGTGCGCCGGCCAGGGTCGCGCCTGCCGAAATACCCACGAAAATCCCCTCCTTCTGCGCGAGCTCACGCGACAGCTTTAAGGACTGCGCACCGTTCACCGGCACAATGCGGTCGATCAGTTTCAGCGCGACGGTATCCTCCGTGAGCTTCGGAATGAAATCCGGGCTCCAACCTTGCATGAGATGCGGGCGAAAGTTGGGATGGCTCCCGGCCGGCGATCGATCGGCATGGCGTGGCTGCGCGATGCCGCTGCCCAGCAGCTGCGAGTTATCCGGCTCGCACACGACAACTTGGGTTTCCGGGCGACGCTCGCGCAACACCCGCGCTACGCCCTTTAACGTGCCGCCCGTACCGAACCCAGTAACGAAATAGTCGAGTCGTTCGCCCGCGAAGGCCGAGAGAATCTCCTGGGCAGTCGTACGCGAATGCATGTCAGCGTTCGCCTCGTTTTCGAACTGCCGGCAAAGGAACCAGCCGTGCGTCTGCGCAAGCTCAACTGCCTTTGCAAGCATGCCGCTGCCCTTGAGCGCCGCCGGTGTGAGCACGACCTTGGCTCCCAGGAAGCGCATCAGCTTGCGCCGTTCGACGCTAAAGTTCTCCGCCATCGTCACGACGAGCGGATAGCCCTTTACCGCACACACCATCGCGAGCCCAATGCCGGTATTTCCGCTCGTCGCCTCGACGATCGTTTGTCCGGGCTTTAGATGGCCGCTGCGCTCGGCATCGTCAATGACGCCGAGCGCCAGGCGATCCTTGACGGACCCCATCGGATTGAAGGCTTCGATCTTGACGTACAAGCTCACGTGCCCCGGCGCGAGCTTATTGATCTTCACCACCGGCGTGCGGCCGATCGTCTCGAGGATGCTGTCGAACCTTCTCTTGGCGCGATCCATCTGCACCTCCCGACTTACGGACGCGCCTCAAGCACAATATTGAACGGAGTCTCTGTTGCACGCCGGAATCGCGTAAAGCCGCCTTGATCGACTACTACTGCGCGCAGCCGCTGCTCTCCGGCCTGTGCGCCGAGCGCAGGGCCACGCCTGGCGAGCGACACAGGTACGCAGATCAACGCCGATGCGCCGTAGTACACCCGCCCGACCGGGTTCAGATTGTCCTCGACATGATCGCCTGCAAACGGCTCGACGATCATGCAGTTGCCGTCGGGCTTGAGCGCCTGACGCGCGTGGCGCGCCGCGCCGGCCGGATCAGCCATGTCGTGCAGACAGTCGAAGAACGCGACGAAGTCGAAGTCGCGGCCCTGGTACGTCGTTGCATCGGCCACTTCGAAGCGCGCGTTGCTCACGCCCGCTTCAGTCGCCCGTCCGCGCGCGGTCTCGATCGAGGCAGCGTGATAGTCAATACCCACGAATTCGGAATTCGGAAATGCTTGAGCCATAAGAATCGTGCTTGCGCCGTGCCCGCAACCCACGTCGGCGGCCCGGCCGCCAGCCGTCAGCTTCCGAACAACGCCGTCCAGCGCCGGAAGCCACGAAGAGAGAAGGTTGGCATTGTAACCCGCGCGAAAGAAACGTTCCGTGCCATGGAATAGACACGGATGATGCTCGCCCCACTCCATGCCGTTGCCCGTCCGGAAGTTGTCGAGTGCGCGCTGCTTAATATGAAAAAGATCCTGCACTATGGAATAGGCGCCAGGCAGATCGACCGGCCCGTGCGCGTCGGCGAGGCACAGTGCCTGCTCTTCGTTGAGGGAATACTTGGCGGTGGCGCTGTCGTACTCGATGTAGCCGCCGGCAGCCTGATTCGCGAGCCATTCGCGGATGTAGCGTTCCTGGGTACCCGTGCGATTCGCAAGTTCCGCGGACGTGAGTGGCCCCGGCGCCAGAGCTCGGTACAGTCCCAATTCGTCGCCCAGCAAAATCAGAACTGCGCCGATTGCTGCACCGAGATCTCCTACCGCGTTGCCAAGAAATGCATTGAGTCGTGCTTCGTTGACCGCCATGTTTAGCCCTCCCCGGAAACGGTTGATCGGCCGCGGTACCGCCGCGGCTCGCCATTCTTGCAAGGTGCTGTTCTACCAACTAGTAGATTGAATGGCAAGCTTGTCTGCTATCATAAGTGCTGCCATGCACAAGCGCGCCCCTGCTTCCAGCCCTCTCTCATCCTCCACCGCTGGCCGCGTCCTCGATGTCGCCGAACACCTCATGCAAACGCGTGGATTCAATGGCTTCAGCTACGCAGACATTTCGGGCGAACTCGGCATCAGCAAAGCAACCCTCCACCATCACTTCGCCACCAAGGCGAAGCTCGGACATGCGCTTATCGAGCGCTATTCCGACAACTTCCGGGCCGCATTAGCTGCTATCGATACGAGCAATTTCGGAGCGCCGCAGAGGCTTGAACGATATGTGCAGCTGTACCGCGACGTGTTGAGCGGTAAGCGGCTGTGCTTATGCGGCATGCTCGCGGCGGAATACGGCACGCTGCCGGAGCCCATGCAGGAGAGCGTCCGTCATTTCTTCGATGCGAATGAGACATGGATAGCGGGAGTGATAGCGCAGGGACGGCGTGCAGGGGTGTTTCAGTTGCGCGGCTCCGCCGCCGACGTCGCGCGCATGCTTTTGGGCGCCCTCGAAGGTGCCATGCTCGTCGCGCGCCCTTTCAATGACGTGGAGCGCTTTTCATCCGCCGCTCGCGTGGCACTCGCCGGTCTCAAAGACTCGCGGCACGCTGCCTCGTCATCACGCCAACGGCGCGTCGCGCGGGCCCGTGCAGCGACAGGGTGAGCTGCACGAGCAGATCCCAAGCAAGGGGCCGATATCAGAACTTGTAGCGCACGCCAATGGTGGGGTTGATGTTGGTCGTGGTGAGGTAGCCGCTGGCCACTCCGTCATGCACGCCGCTGTACATGGCGCCCAGGTAGGCGTCGAAGTGCTTGTTGAATCTGTAGTCGGCGTCGAAGGAAAAAGCGTCGAGGCCTCCGCTGCAGGCGCTGTGCGCGGAAGTCGAGCAGCCTGCCTGCTTCCCGGTGCCATACGCATTCTGATGGTACCCGTAATATGCCGCGGTCAGGTCGAGGTTAGGAATGACGCTGTAGCGAACACCGGTCCAATACACCTGCACGATCTTCTCATTGGCGTAGGCCGTGTCGTTGACGAAAGCCAGAACGTAACCGCCGATATCAGTGAAACCGGCGCTCAATGACCTCGTTGGATTGGTGTACTGGATGTACTCGTAGCCGGCAAAAAATTTGAACGGCTTAAGCTTGTACGCCCCCATGAGAGAATAGGTTGTGTTGTCCGAGACCGTCGCTGCCAGAGAATTCGATACCGAGTACCCGAGCCCCGGGAGCGCAGCGACTTGATCGGCGGTCAGGGAGCTAGCCGTGATGGCGCTGTTGACCTTGGAATAATACGCATCGAGCGATGCGCCCTCGAAACTACCACCTATATTCGCCTGGACGGCGGTGTTCGCCGATCCATTGGATCCGCTGAATTTGTACAGCGCCCCGAGGTGCAGCAGATCGTTGAAGCTCACCAGGTACTTCGCCGTCGAATCGAGACGGTCATCTTCGCTGCTACCGCCGCCGGAATAGGTGTTTGACGCGCCGAGCAGGCCGAAGGCCGAGGCCTTGTAGTTTGGGTCGTACAGGATGGTGCCTTCAGTGAGCAGCGTCACCTGACGACCGAAGGTGAGGGCACCGAAGCGCGCCGATTGCAGCCCGATGAAGGCGGTCTGGAAGGCCTGACCCGCCGAGCCGCCATCGACACCGACGCTTTGGTTGGCGAGGCTGAGGCCATTGTTCACAGCCAACGACTTCAGGGAATTTGCGATTTCGCCGGACTGGGGATTGAAGAAGGTCTCCGCCTGGAACACGGCCGACCAGTCGCCTACCAGGGGCTCGATGCCCTGCAGTCCGACGCGTGTCTGGCCCATGTTGCTCGGCGTCAATCCGACCACCGACTCGTCGAGGCTGTTCTGCCGCACGATGTTGCCACTCGCGGCCGGACGGTACGGGCTGAACGGCGCGCTGTGCGTGTCGTATTGAACACCAAGATCCAGGACCCCATACAGCGTGATGCCGTGCCATGTCAGGCTGTCTTCGTCGGTGATGCTCGGACCGGTCTTCTGCTGCGCGAACGCGGGAACGGAAGCGGTAACGGTACCGACCAAGACTGCTGCACACCATCCCAGCCTCAAATCGCTCCCACGAACCGAAGTAGGTTTGAACGGGAGAGCGTGGCAAAAGCGTTCCAGCAGAGACGCTCTACCGGTGTAATTCGTGTTTCTTTCTTTTGGTGTTTTGCGAACAATCGTCTTAAGCATGTACGCATAGCTCCCTGATTTGTTATTAGCGCTTGCAGACGGCATCTAATCTTAGGGATGCGCGGTTATGCGGTCAGTCGTGCGCCGGTCACAAACCGGTTGCTGGACATAATCATTGCTCATGTCACTATCACCGATCAGCAGCGGCTATCGATTTCCCATAATGCCTCCGCACTTCATCCGCTCCCGTAGAGAAACACGGTTGCGTGCTCGAGCCAAGTGCATTGATGAGAGCATTGCTCGTCCCACCACAGCCGCGCTTCCTCAGCGAAAAGCGCCGGCCGGATGTGCAAGCCCGTTCGGCCACGCGCATCGCGGATGTTTCCGTCAGTTGAGATCGCGCAATGAATGAGGCGCAGCAGTTGATTGGCGTGCACGCAAGCTTCCGCGCTCGCCGCGCGTAATCGGAACATCGAGACGTTTCAGGAACTCGTGCACCTTGCGTCCCAAATAGATCTCGGGGCTGCGGGTGCGGTTAGCCCCGGACGCGCGGTAGATCGTCAGCAAGCGTGCGGGGACAACATAGGGCAAACCCGTATCGCGTCGCGCAGTCGATAGTGTCAGCTCGAGCCAGCCATTACGACGTGTGAACGTCGCGAGCTCGCCTGGATCCGCATGAGGGAATGAGCACTGGATGAGCGGCACGTACTGAAAGGAAATGCTGCGTCGCTGGAGTCGGTCGTAACACAGGTAAGACGGACGGTGACGCCTTACCTGCTAACGTTAGGATCGCTATCGATGAAGTCTTGCGGTCTCCGATGGGGAGATGTTGGGCTGAGAATCCCTCCGGGGTGGCAGCGTCTTGTATTCATCGGCGTCGTGGTGGGCGCGATTAAACTGCTCGAATTGTTCGCAACACAGCCACTGCTCTTGTGTTAACCGGCAGATATCCTGACCTGTCGGTCCTGCATGATCTTTTTGGCAATGTCCCAAGGCTCCTTCTGGTGATCGGCGCTGGCATAAAGCATTAGGCGGTCTCAAGGGATCAGCGAAACCCCTTCAGCTGTAATCGTCAAATGTGGACGCTACTCAATAGAACTGGCGCTTTCTCAACTCAGTTTGGCGGAAATCGTCCTCCGGCAGGCCTGTTGACAGTCAAACCGACTAGTCGGTATGTTACAGCGATGCGAGAGAGGAGTCAGCCGAAGCGCCCCAGACCGGGGGCTCGCGAGAAGCTGTTGGAGGCTTCGTTTGCGCTTATCCGCGAGAAAGGCTACTCGGCGACCCCGGTCGACGAGCTCTGCGCAAAGGCTGGAGTGACTAAGGGCGCGTTCTTCCATCACTTCCAGAGCAAAGACGCGCTCGCCGTGGCCGCGGCGAATTGCTGGTCGGAGGTCTCAAGGGCCCTCTTTCAGACAGCGCCTTACCACAAGCAACGCGACCCCTTATATCGAGTCCTCGGCTATCTCGACTTCCGCAAGGCGCTCCTCAAAGGGGAAGTCGCGGAGTTCACCTGTCTCGTCGGCACTATGGTGCAAGAGGTATATGGAACCCATGCCGAGATACGAGAGGCGTGCGAAGCGTCCATCAGCGGCCACGCGGCAATGGTGGAGGCCGACATCGCCGAGGCGATGAAGGTTTACGGCGTTCGTGCAAAATGGTCGGCGCAGAGCTTGGCGCTCCACACCCAGGCAGTTCTGCAGGGTGCTTTCATCCTCGCGAAGGCCAAAGGCGGACCCGACGTCGCTGCGGCCAGCATCGATCATCTGCGCCGCTACATCGAATTGTTGTTCAAGGTCCGTACTGGCAGGAAGCGACTTCTTACTGGGCCGCAGGCTTTGTGCGGATATATCGCTCGATCCTCATCAACGCCGAAAGCGTCCGCGAGCTGCGTCTGGGGGTAAAGGAGAATTCGTCGTCGTGTTTCCCTCGTCCGAGAACGAAGTTCGAACGACCGAATCAGGTAAACCGACTACTTCGAGGACGCGAACCTACCTGGCGAGACTCGGGAGGACCGTGACGATCACGCCACTGTCGGTCGGACGGGACATTGACACCATCAACCCGAAGGCCCGGAAATGTAAAGGAGAAATGAGTCATGAAAAAGACAGCAATGTCGCGCCGCACACTGCTCGGGGCGGGTGTCTGCACGCTGGCTGCAGCGGCAACCATTCCGGAGATTGCCAGTGCGCACCCAGAGACAGGACTGAGTCCGAAAAACGAAGCGACTGTCCGGAAATACTACACAGGGTGGGAGAGAAAGGACTGGCACTCGTTCGCCCCCCTGCTGGCGGACGACTTCACATTTACAAGCCCATTCGATGACCGCATCAGTAAGAGCGCTTACAAGATAGGATGCTGGGACACACAGATTGCTTTTATCGGGCGGTTTGACCTGACGCACGTGATTGGAACGGGCAACGAGGCGTTTGTGATGTACGTCTGTCACACCACAAACGGTAAGACGTTCCGGAATGTGGAGTATTTGCGGCTCAAAGATGAACAGGTACAGGCCGTCGAGTGTTACTTCGGTGGGCAAAACACCATTCCATCTGCGGTGAGCGGGAAGAAGTAACCATCATGGCAGCCCATCGCTTTTTTAACTGCAAAATTGGTTCCTGGTAATCCGTAGTCGGCGGCGCGCAATGAGTCGTTCGGTGAATGCGCGCTTAACTGCATGACGGCGCTCGTTTCATTTGGAGGCCTTGCGCGCTTCTTGTCTTCGGCTCGAGGCGATTCGATGTGCTTGGTAAGGACCCTGATCTGATTGGTGGAAAGGGAGGGACTCGAACCCTCGACTCCGGCATTATGAGCGCCGTCTGTCGAGGCCAGGTATCTGATTTTTCAACTTCTGGGCAGACGGCCGTTGCAGCTAAGTGTCTGAAAGTGCATCGAGGTGCAGTAGAGATATTCCCGCAAATCTCCCGCGCGCGAGAATGGATTGTGGCGAGCAAACCAGTAGACCTTGCGCGCCCTTGCTTCCGTTGCTGGAGCGCTCGTTCGCGTTCCTTCTCGAACAACACGCCGGTAGGGCCCGCGGCGTTAACCATTTCACACGAAAGTGAGCGACAGAGCGGCTGTCCGGAACCGGATTAGCAGCCTGGCCTAAGGTGAAATCACCCAGCGTGCACGACGCAGGTCTCCGGGCAAAACTGCATAAGCCCGTACCTTGGCGGCGCCCGCGCCGGCTCGACTACCTGCGCCTCCTGGCCACGGGACATAAGCAGTTGGGAGCAGAGGCACAGCAAGGGTCGGAATCTCTAGCTGACTCAGCGGCCTGGCTTCGGGACGGTCAACAGCGGGAAAGCGATTGAAAAAAAGTCATCCAGCGGCTGCCGACTCTTCACAATCTTCATGCGCACCACGGCTCCCTCCCAGCTATTGATCAGGAAGCGCGCCGCTTCAGACGCGTCGAGACCTGTCACGATGCTGCCATCGGCCTGACCCGCACGGATGGCCGCCGCCACAAGCTCAGTCCACCTTTTGAGCGACTGCGCCAGAGCCTTGCGAAGAAGCGGTGTATTTTCCGACATTTCCGCGGCGAGATTGCCAATCAGACATCCCTTGCCAAACCCGAATCGCTCGTAACGAGAAGCCATGAACTCAAAATGTGCGCGCAAGCGTTTGACCGGGGGTGCTCTCCTGTCTGAAAGCATCTCTCTCCGCGAGCCTTGGGCGTAAATCTCTAGGATCTCCAGTGCCAGTAATTCCTTCGCCTTGAAGTAATTGTAGAACGAGCCCTTGGGCACGCCCGCCGCATCGACAATGTCTTGCACGCCGCAGGCATTGAATCCGAGCGCGTGAAAGCGATCCAGCGCTGCCTTGACAATCTTTTCGCGCACAGTCGATGCCACTGATTGCCTCGGAGGATTGCTCGGACGCCCATCATAGTAGATGACCGGTCGTCTCGCTCAAAGGCACCAAGGGGGCGGTTTGCCAGTCGCAGATGTGAACCCCGCCAAACCCTCCTTGCTCGGACACGGACCGAAATCTACATCGCCGCGACGAGATGTGCTCGCTTGAAAAGGCAAGAGAAGCGAAAGTCTCGAGCTGTCCAGCCGCGAGCATGCTGGACGGTCTATGGAAACCGGTAGGAGACACGTCCCCATACACCTCCGAGCGCCTTGTGGTCCGCTGCTATGTCTGCCTTCAACGCCGTTTCGGCTTCCCGTCTGCCCTTTGCCTGCACGCAAGTCCAATACACAGCGGTACCCGCGCTTGATCATGCTCCTAGAACGGGGACCGACTCGACTCGCAGCGGAGTCAACGGTATGGGTATCGACACTCCGGCGCGATGGTACTGCCAGCGGCAACTTGACGCGCAATATGACCAGTCGTATTGTCTGATGCGCGTGTCGCGTAGCTGACGGAATCGATCGGTGACCGGCCACGCTTAAATTGACACCGCCCACTTGGAGGATCGAATGAATACCAATTCGCCCGAGCAGAACAAGAAGATCGTGCTGCAGGCGTTTGACACTTTGTTCAACAAGCGCGACTACAAAGCCGCGGAACGATTCTGGTCGCCCGACTACATCCAGCATAGTGCGCACATACCACCCGGTCGCGAGGGACTGTTCAACTTGGTTCGAGCAGCCCCTCCCGCCCTGAGATACCAGAATTCCCTCATCTTCGCCCAGGGTGACTACCTAATGCTGCATGGCCGGTTCTCCGGCAACGGACGCCCACACGCTTGGATCGCAGCTGACATTCTGAGAATGCAAGACGGTCTGCTCGCGGAACACTGGGACGTCTTGCAGGATGAGGCGACAAAAGTCGACTCTCAAAGTGGGCGACCGATGTTTGGCGATTCATTCCCTGTGTCAGATCAGCAATCCGTCGCACCACCATTGTCGGTCGAGCAGGCGAGAACGATCGTGGCGCCTCTGTATGACGCTCTGAATCAACCCGCCAAGAAGGATGTAGCCGCCCTGTTGGCCAAGGCCGCCGCTCCAGATTACAGATCGTATTCGACCAATGAGGACTGGCTCACGCGCGACCAACTGGCCGAAGTGTTTGAGACGCTAGGGGCTGCGGTCCCTGATTTGCGCTGGACAATCAAAGACGTCCTCGCCGTCGGGGATCAAATCGTCGTGCGGGGTGAGATGACAGGAACACCTACCGGCGAGCTGTTCGGAACTAGGCCGACCGGCAAGGGCTTTAGGTCGATGTCGATTGACCTATTCACAGTTAAGAGCGGCAAGCTGTCGTCCGCCTACCATGTTGAAAACTGGGTGAGAGCAATGCAACAGATCAGTAAATAAGCCACGCGTATGTGACCGGTCCTCGCACCTCAAGCCGCTTGCCTAAGATCCCTCGGTGATCCGAATCTTCGCGGGTATGCGGTCCTGGGCAAAATCTTCTTTGGGTGCGGCCGAACGGAAACCTCTTGAGCGCCGCCAGCTTATCGACGAAGTCCCGCCCACGCGCACGGTGCTGCATGTGGTCGGAGGATAGCGTAACTGGTTGAATGGAAAGGGAGGGACTCGAACCCTCGACCCCGGCATTATGAGTCCGGTACTTGGGAAATCTAGACAATATGGCCTGCCGCGCATTGGCGGCTAGGCGTTGTTGAGAAGGCTGAGGAGAAGAGGTCTGCCTCCCGGTATCGTGGGTTGCGCACCGGGGTGCGCCGAGCCACATGCAGAGCGCCCGAGGGCGACTGCTGCAAAATCAGAGGAGGCAGACCATGGATAGGATTATCACTTCGTTTGTCGGATTGGATGTACACAAGGACTCGATTGCCGTGGCGATAGCGCCGACGGGGCGCGAACCTCCGCGCTTTGTAGGGACGGTGATGCCGCAGTGGGCGCCGTTGTCCAAAGCACTGGGGCGGTTGGGGCGAGCCCGAGAGCTGCAGATCGTGTACGAGGCGGGCCCCTGGCGAGCACAACTGCGTTTGGCCCAGCGCTACCGGCATCTCTCGGCGCGCAAGCTCGCGCTGAACAAGATCTGCGTGGCGATCGCGCGCGAGCTCTCGGCCTTCGTCTGGGACATCGCCCGCCAGGTCAAGCCGAGCGTATGATTGTCGCGCAGCATCGAGACACATTCAAAGCAGGAGGTCACAGCGCCCAGCTATCCGCATCACCATCGAACCGACAACGCACGGGTCACGCGACACGAGAGCACCGATGAGGGGAATCCTCGAACGGGCTATGTGGGCATCCACGTGATGATCCCCGATCCTAGAGCGAGGCAGCCCCGCGACGGACAAATGAATTGCGGTAACCAACCCGCGGATATCAGCATGATTCATCGTCGCCGCAAATCCTCTCGCGTCGCGTGTCCCTTGCGCTGTTGATTCTTCAACGCTTAACACTTTGATCGCGAAAACCGTGAGAAAAACGCTCGCCCTCTTGACAACGCACGGGCCATATCAGCCTGTAACTTCAACAACTTGCCGAGGGGCGCCCGTTGCAATTGGCACCACGAAGCACAACTGAGCACAACTGACTCCCGCAAATCTCCCGCAGCGCTGCGCATGATTCACATACCACCTGATCCTCAGTCCGGTGGTACATCAAGCCCAAGAAACGGTCTGCCGCGCTGAGGGTTTCGACCTTCCACCGGCAAAATGATTCTCGTAAGCAGCTCTAGTCGAATGGAACACGAGGCAGGATCATACGCCCGCGAGCCAGAGAGGTCCGAAGAACCCAGCAGGTCACATCGCAGAAAAAGTCGTCACGGTCGCGGCGGAGAGCAATCGCAGGCACAAGGAGCAAACGAGAGGCGCCAGACGGTTCATCGAATCGACAATTGCGTTGGGGGAGTAGCCTCGGTCTTGGGCAAAATCACGGTAACGACTCCCTCGTCGTAGACGACTTCAGCGTACCCCGCATCAATATTGGACGGCAAGGGAACGCTTCGCTCAAATGAGCCGAAGGCCCGCTCCATCAAATGGTAGAACCGTGGCTCATCCTCGCCCGAGAATCGCTTAATTCCCCGGATTTGAAGGCGGCCACGATCAACTGAGATATGGATGTCTTCCTTGCGCATCCCCGGCAGCTCGATGCGTACGATGACCGACTGGGCGGTTTCCCAACATTCGCCGGCCAGAAGAGCCCATGTCGGGAAGGTTTTGTTTGACTCCTCGTTTCCTCCTTGCTTTGCTGCGCGAACGTACTGAGTAAGTGCACCGCTACTCCGAGTGAGCACCTCGCGCCAGCCCTCGGTAAGACTTTCCCATGCACGCGAGATACCGCGTTCCAGCTCCGATCGCAGCTTTCTGATGGGATCCATCGTGAGCTCCCATTACCGTTTAGGAACACCTTACGGCGCAAATGGAGTTAGGAGGTGCGCTTTCAAGACCACCGCGTCTAGCGCCAGCGGACGCCCCCGATGGGCCCGAACGGGCGTCTTCACTGAACCTCACTTCTTTGACAGCCATATCTTGCCCTCCACTTAAGCCTTCCATTCTGCCTGCGGCTCGTCGATAACGGCCATGCTGTCTTCCTCGCGCGCGACGATCAACTCTTCGCCGGCGACTTTGACCTCCGTACCGCTGTATGTTCCGACGAGCACCCGATCACCCATCCCGAGGTCAATCGGGCGGACCTTCCCGTTCTCGAGGATCTTGCCCTTGCCGACGGCCATCACGCGGCCTTCGGTCGGCTTCTCGCCCGCCGTATCCGGAATCAAAATGCCCCGGGTGAATGACGCTGGCGCTCGTGCCGCTTCAGGACCACGCGGTCAGGAAGTGGACGAAAATCCATGGCTGTCTCCTCCTTAGAAAATCAATGAGATAAGCACGCCCCCGTGCCAACCGGCACGGTGCTCAAAATCCGCTTTTTTAGAGGCGCACCAGAGATTTTCAACGGCGAATGACCGCGACCGGGAAATGTGAGGCTGAAGTCTACGGTCCACTGTCGGTTGACACAGGCGCCAGCCGGAAAAATGCCCCTTGAATCTGCACTGAGAGGCCCTATCTGGCTATCCCGGAAACAATCACTGGCACGGGAGGTGTTTGTCATGTTCGAGAGTCTGTTCTCCGGTTTCGACACTGATAGCGTCTTTGACGAATTCCGACGCCTGGAAAACGAGATGGTCCAACTCTTTGGCCATTCGCCGTGGCCGGCGGGGATTCGCGCGGTGGGGCGAGGCACGTTTCCGCCCCTCAACGTCGGCGCAACGCCCGAGCGGGTCGACGTCTACCTCTTCGCCGCGAACCTGGAGCCCAAGAGCCTGGATCTATCGATCCAGCAGAACCTGTTGACGGTCTCCGGAACCCGGAACGTGGAGGTGAACGAGAAGGCCCAGTACTACCGGCGCGAGCGCTTCGATGGCGAATTCCGGCGCGTGATCACACTGCCGGATGACGTCGACCCGGAGCGTGTCGAGGCCAAGTACCGCGACGGCGTGCTCCAGATCACCATTCAGCGCCACGAGTCCGCAAGGCCGCGGCAGATCAACGTGAATTAAGAGGAGGGCCAGTCCATGGCGACGCAGAACGTTGCGAGGGGCGGATCCACCGCCGTCGATAAAGAGGGTGGGGAATCCTCCACCGCGGTCGAAAGCAGAACGCGCGAAAAAGATGTGGTACTCATCCCCGCAGTGGACATCTTCGAAGACGCACATCAGATTATGGTGAAGGCGGAGATGCCGGGCGTCTCGAAGGAGGGACTCAACGTCCAGGCCGATCGGAACAGCTTGACGATCGAAGGCGACGTCGCGCTCGATCTGCCGACGGGGATGTCCGCCCTTTACGCGGACTTACGATCCACGAAGTATCGGAGAAGCTTCACCTTGAGCGGCGAGCTCGAGACCGCCCAGATTGCAGCCAGTCTCAAGGACGGCTTGCTGACGGTGCGCATTCCGAAGCGGGTAGAGTTCCGTACGCGCAAGATCAAGGTCGAGGTGCCCTGAGGAGAAGGGTCCGGCCGATCGCCTGCGCGATCGGCCGGACTTGGGGGGTCGCATCGGCCGCAGCTGATCTGAGCGCCTGCGCGACTATCTCAGAGGAAAGCCACGAATGCGACGCCCACGCCGGGTCTCGCGAGCCAAGAGGGCGCAAGACGTTTACCGTCACGATCGGAAGGCGGTCTGGGAGGCGAGCGGCGGGAAGCTGTTGATCAGCGTCGACGGTTGACCAGTCCGGTGTCCAACGTTGACCGTGCGAAAATGATGCAACGCGACGATTTTCAGCGAAGACTAGCTGTAACACCCGATCAGTATTTGGTGCCGTTTAGGCCAAGATTCGGGTCAAACTTCGACGCCTGTTTGCAATTCAGCCTTCAGAGCCCTTCGTCCCCACGGGAGACGGCCAAGCCAACACGTTCATGCGGCGTCTAACGATTCTTACCGACCGGTCATCTTCAGCGCTGCTTCGTGCAGCCGTTCGCCTTGCACCTTGATCTTAGATGCCTCGGCGGTGATCTCGCTAAGCTCGGCTGCAGTTAATTCGAGGTTGATCGCTCCAAGGTTCTCCTCCACGCGATGAAGCTTGGTCGTCCCCGGGATGGGTACGATCCAAGGCTTCTGCGCCAAAAGCCAAGCCAGAGCGACTTGTGCGGGGGTTGCGCGCTTTCTCTCCGCAACGGCCTTGAGGACCTCGACCAACGCGAAGTTGGCTTTGCGCGCTGCGAATGAGAAGCGCGGTACGCTGTTGCGAAAGTCCCCGGGATCGAATTTCGTGGTTTCGTCGATCTTGCCCGTGAGGAACCCAGCACCCAAGGGACTGAACGGCACAAAGCCGATGCTGAGTTCCTCCAGGGTCGGCAATAGCTCCGCTTCCGGCCCGCGCCAAAAGAGCGAGTACTCGCTCTGCACCGCGGTCACGGGCTGCACCGCGTGCGCGCGGCGAATGGTCTGGACACCGGCCTCTGACAGGCCGAAGTGTTTGATCTTGCCTTGGCTAATCAGCTCCTTGACCGCCCCTGCCACATCCGCAATGGGTACGTTCGGATCGACACGGTGCTGATAGAAGAGGTCGATGCGATCGGTGCGCAGGCGCTTGAGGCAGGCCTCCGCGACCTCCTTGACGTGCTCCGGCCGGCTGTTGGTGCCGCCGCGACGCTCACCGGTTTTCAAGTCGATGTCGAAGCCGAACTTAGTGGCGATGATCACCCGATCACGGATAGGCGCAAGCGCCTCCCCGACCAGTTCCTCGTTTGCGAAGGGGCCGTAGGATTCCGCAGTATCGAACAGCGTGACGCCACGGTCGTGAGCCGCGCGAATCAACTTCATCATTTCCTGCCGGTCGGCCGGTGGCCCGTACGCGGTACTCATGCTCATACAACCCAGACCGAGGGCGGACACTTCAAGCCCGCCGCTGCCTAATCGTCGTGTCTTCATTGCGAACATGGAAATCACCTCCCGCGCTTGCGCCTCACCTGTACTGTCTTGATTCGCTACCGCCACGCGCAGCCATAGCCTACCGCGTCGGCATGCGGCCGTATCTTCTGAAACCCCGGTGGCGTGGATACGATAGCTACCGGCGCCGTGTGGTCAGTCCTCCACATCCCGGCCATGATCGGACTCAGCGAGACTTAGGCCCCGTTCGTGCTTAAAAGCGCAACCCGCCGAGACCCCACCTCTCGACTGCTACCGGAGGAGATTTCGCCATGCGAGGCATCATTGGATCGAACCTGCTCTCGAGCACAGTGGCCCAGCCCACGAAAAAGCCCTTCGAGATCTATGACAGCAGGCTTCCCGGCTTCACGTTGCGCGTACAGCCGAGCGGCGCCCGGTCCTACTACGCCCGGTTCGGTCGAAACCGCCGCATCGCACTAGGTCAAGCAGGGACGATCGAGCCAGACGAAGCCCGGGAGAGGTGTCAGAAGGTGCTGGGCAACGTGGCGCACGGCCGCCATCCGTTGCACGGCCTCGGCGGCACAGACGGTATCACGCTTGGAATGTTCATCGCCGACACGTACACGGCCTGGGTCAAAGCCAGCCGACCGCGCACTGCTGGCGACACGCTCGAGAAGCTGTATCGGCACTTCAGGACCTGGCACCTGGAACCTCTTACCGCCATTACCGTTGAACGCGTTGAGGCGTGGAAGTCGCGATGTCTAAATGAAGGCCGCAGTCCGTCAACTGTCCTGCGCGATCTCTTCACACTCTCAAGCGTGCTAAGACGGGCTGTGAAAGAAGGTGAACTGACAGAAAATCCTGTGCGACGCGTCGATAAGCCGCGCATTGATAGCAGCGCTTTCTTGATCAGGCCGAAGAATCGCGGCTTCGGGACGCGCTGAGGGCGCGCGATGAGCAGATGCAGAATCTGCGTCCGTTGGCCAATGAGCGGCGGCAAACACGGCGCGAGCGGGTGCTGCCTCCGCTCACGCACTTTGGCGATCACCTGACACCCGCCGTACTGCTATCTATGATTACGGGACTGCGGCGTGGCGAGGTTCTCAAGTTGCGTTGGAGTTCCGTCGACTTCAGCCGTCGGCTCCTCACGGTCGAGGGCCGGAGCGCGAAGAATCGCCAGACGCGACATGTACCCCTCAATGAGGAAGCCCTGAACGTGCTGCGCCGCTGGCGCGAACAGTCCGGAGTTGGAACGCCTGTCTTTGATGTGGCCACCGGATTTCGGACGGCGTGGGGAAAGGCTCTCAAGCGCGCGGGGATCAGCAAATTCCGCTGGCACGATCTGCGTCATCACTTTGCTCGCGCCTGGTCCAGCACGGCGTTCCGCTGAACACAGTGCGTGAGCTTCTGGGTCACAGCACCGTCGACATGTCCCTGCGCTACGCGCATCTTGCGCCCGACCAGCGACGCGAAGCGGTCGCGAATCTTAATGAACGGCCGCTTCTTACGCTGACGATACGCCTACAGTGGGCGGGCTCTCCGGCGGTGAGTGGTTACCCTGCTGTGCCCTTGCGGGCAGATGGGGCTACAGACTATCCCGCCGGAATGTTCCGTTACCCAGATTTTGGTTTGCGGTTATAAGCGCAGTCGAAAACACCTGGATTTCCCGGTCAAAATCGGTAAAGGGTCGACTTTCTGCGCTTACCATGCGCTTACGGCGAACAGCCTGTTTCGACGGCGCTCCGTATCACGCTGATCTGATTGGTGGAAAGGGAGGGACTCGAACCCTCGACCCCGGCATTATGAGTGCCGTGCTCTAACCAGCTGAGCTACCTTTCCCGTGTAAAACCAAGCAGTTACCCAGTGTGATTCTTGCGCATTGGGCTCCTGCAAAGCGCCAGAGTGCAAGTCTACGTACGGTAGCATCATCGGAGACAACGCCCAACCCCCGAATTCATTCCCGAACGCGATTTGACTCGAGTTAATCGGCCCCTTTAGCGGGCGCGCTAGTCTATCCAGTTAATGCGCGCTGTAATTCAGCGACGACCTGCCACGAAACGCCGTACTCTGGCTGCGCATACATGCCTGTCATTTATGGATACTCAAGTCTTGGTTCGAAATCTCCGCGACCCTCTGGCGCAACATCGAGCATGTTCCATAGTGGGTCGAGCAAATCATTGTGGCGGTATTGCTGTCCTTTCTCGGGAGGTACATAAAGGAGTTCCGAACCCCAGAAGTGCCAAATGCTATTTCCCTCGCGGTGAAAGACATTCAGCATCGGCATGTCCCATTCCTCACCGGCTTCGAATTCTTGTTGCTCACGCATCTGCGCTGAGAGTTTCGTTGAGTCCCCATAGTAGTCGGCATCGTATAAATTTCCGGCGGTCGAAAGCAGCGGCAGATGATGCCAGTGACGCTCGGCTGCGAAGTCGAGAATGCGCTGCAATGGGGATTTTGCGACCACCCAGAAATTAATTTGCTGCTGCATGTGCGGCGTGGAGCCATTTAGGCCATCCAGAAAGTGCGTGCATCCGGGGCACGGTCGTTTGCGCTCCGGTCCAAACATGAAACTATAGATCGCCAAGGTATTTTTTCCGCCTGCAAACAACGCCGACATCCGCACCTTTGCCGCTTGGCCCCGTGCATCCGCGCGCTCGAAAACATAGTCCTCCTTCACTTCCCCGCCGCGCGGCAAAGCACGGCGCTGCGCCGCGAGGCGCTCGAGATGACGTCGCAGCTCCATTTCTTCAGAAAGTAGCGCATTACGCGCCGTGCGATATGCGCTGCTTTCACCTGGAAACTGTAAGTGCTGGAGGGTTGGGTAATTATGCGTTGTATTGGTGGTCATAATTTTTACTGCGCTATGGTGGTATCGAGCGCCTCTGCGAACGCGATGCTGTTCCCATCAGGGTCCGGGGTGCCACAACATCAGTAACACCGATGTCCCGCGACGAGCATAAAGGCCCTATGTCCAGGAGATCAAATGACGTGAGGGGCCATGCTGCGCTACGATGCTCCTGGGAGCGCATCCACGATCATGAGCACACGTCACTATTTCAGCGGGAATACAGCGGCACGATTTCTCGCAATTGCGCTGGTGTTTAGCGTGGCGCACGCGGCCCTGGCGGACGATTCCGCGATGCAAGCGGATGCAAAGCGAGCCGCACAATCCGTCGATACTGCCGCGCGGCAAGTCGGCCAAGACGCCAAAGAAGCGGGCAAAGAGGTTGCCGACACTGTCAAAAAGGCCGCCAAGGATGTCGCCGACGCTAGTAAGAAAGTCGGTAAGGAAGTCGCCGATTCGGCCACCAAAGCCGGCTCCGAGGTCAAGGAAGCTGCAAAGAGCGGCGTGACGGCTACTAAGCAAGACGGAGCCAAAGACAAACCGAGGGATCCGAACAGTATTCCTGGGTCAAAAAAAACCGACAGTCCGTGAGGACTGTCGGCACTATGAAAGCAACAGGAGGTGCGTCAGCTCTTGCAGAATCTGCCGTAGACTGTACCCCCATTGAGACAGCCGTCACTTTCAATGTCGAATACCATCTGTTGCCCATTGGCATTTAGGAGCAGCTGTTTGCCGTCGACCTTGTAAGTCACTCGGATTTTTTGCTCCATCATGGTCAGGGTGACCGCGTCACCGGAGTTAAATTCGAGTTTCTCCATTACGAGGCCATTGCCCATACCTGCGCCCTTTGGAAGATATGTGCCGCTGAGGTTTGTGCCGCCGCAACCAGGAAGCGCAAAACAAGTCAGAGCCGATGCAATACAGGCAGCAGGAAACAGTCTGATTCGCGAAAATGCCATGGTGTTCTCCCAAGATTTTTATCATTCAGTTGAAACGTCAACGGGCCTATAAAACGCGGACAGTGTTTCTAGCTGGGTCGTCCGCGGGGACAGCGCTGCCACTTTTTTTCAAGGTGAGCTTTCCGCGCCGGCGCTCCGGTAATTCGAGCATACGGCTGGACGATGGGCAAGCCCACATTATTGCTGCTAATGGTTCTCGAGTAGCATGTCCGCGCGGATATTCCTGCCTTTACAATCAATATGTTAAGTTTGCACGCAGCTCTAGCATGTACTTGTCGCCGGCGTTCCAGGATGCATGCGCAGCAGAGTTTGCAGAACTACTTGCTAGCCCGGTTCGGCGATGTCGCGCATGACTTTTTGGAACTTCGCAGCGGAACCGCTAAGCCGGCCACATTGGAGAGTGCAGAAGCAGCGGGCTGCGAATTGAATACGACCGTTCAGGCCTAGGTAGACGTTCGCGTTACAACAGTCGTGGCAGCGATGTGCTGCGCTATCTGACTGTCGCTGGCTGGCTGGGACTCGCAAATACTCAATGCAAGCATTGGCTTGCGAGTAAAGGTGCGACCTGCCTTTTTGTGTTTGTGCGAGAGGTAGAACCAAGCGCACGCCGTTACGGACTAACAGTGGGAGGAGGGCAGATATCTCCGGCTCGATACGAACATACTTAGAGATGGAGGGTAACTAGGTCACGCAGGGACCAGCCACCGAGATCTTGCCTCGTCTAACCTGGAGCAACCGCACCTTGCATGTAATCTCCAGAGTCACGCTCCTGTAGACAGTCACACACTCGGAAAATTGGACGGATAATCGCATGTACTTGAATGGAATTGGCACTGCGACGCCGGCGGCGCGTTACACAAAGGAGGACTGTTGGAAGGCATTTCAATGTTCTGAGTGGTTTGCGCGTCTTGACGAACGCGCCCACGTCGTGGCGAAAACGATTCTTCAGGGCGACAACGGAATTGAGGCGCGGCGACTCGCGCTGAGCTCTCTCGCTGAAGTCTTTCAAATTGATGCTGATACTCTGCGTGCTCGCTTTATCGCTGCCGCGCCTGAACTTGCTGCACAATCGGGTGGACGCGCACTGGCCAACGCGCAATTGAGTGCCGGCGACATCGACGCGGTCATCGTAAGCACCTGCACTGGCTATCTCTGTCCGGGGCTATCGGGCTATGTCATCGAGAAACTAGGTCTAAGACGCGGTGCGCAGGCTTTCGACTTAGTCGGACAAGGTTGCGCCGCGGCGCTGCCAAATATGCGACTCGGGAGCGCATTGCTCAAGTCCGGTCAATGTCAGAACGTACTGTCAATATGCGTGGAAGTGAGTAGTGCCGCCATGTACCTTGATAACGACCCCGGGGTATTGGTGAGTGCATGCTTATTCGGGGATGGCGCGGGGGCAGCTGTCTTATCGCAAACTTCGGATCCGCGGCGTCGACGCATTGCGTGGAAAGATAGTGAATCGCTCATTGATCCGGCTGAGCGAAATGCGCTGATGTTTGAGCAACGCCAAGGGATGTTGCGGAATGTCCTAACGCGCGCGGTGCCAAGATTGGCTGCAGAGTACGCGCACGGCGTGCTGGACGCGGTCTTGCGTCGCGCTGGCCTTTCCACCTCGCAAATCAGTACCTGGATCATGCACGCGGGGGGCCGCGATGTGTTGCTTTTGATGGAGAGACGCTTTGGTCTAGAGTCGCGGGACTTTCGTTACAGTGCTGCAATGCTGCGTGAATACGGGAATCTCTCCAGTGCGTTTGTTTACTTCGTACTGCAGGCTGCACTGGCTGATGACGCTCCCGGAGGATGGTGGTGGCTGTCGTCATTCGGCGCAGGTTTCAGTTGTCACGGGGCCTTGCTCGAGGTTGCCTGATGTCGAACGCTTGGCCGGCGCCTCTGGACCTCGTCTAAGGAGCCGCTTTGACGCTTCCGAGGACGGTGTCGACCGAGACGCTGGATACACTCGCGGCGCACGATGCACGCGCGGTTCGTTCGCGCCGCGATCTGCGTCGAGTCAACCGTATTCTCGGATCGCGCGGCACTATAATCGGCGGAATGCGCTCGATCATTGAGAGATGCCCACGCGACCTGCCGCTGCATGTGCTCGAACTCGGCGCGGGTGATGGCAGCTTGATGCTACGTATTGCGCAAGAAATGTCGGCGTCGTGGCCGGCGGTACATTTGACGCTACTAGATCGAGTGGCGCTCGTCGACGCGGCTACGAGCAGCGCCTACAGCCGCCTTGGATGGACCGTGCAATCCCTGAACGTAAATGTGCTCGATTGGGCTGCACTACCTATGCCGTCACACCTTCCGGCGCGATGGGACGTAATCGTGGCGAATCTCTTCCTGCATCACTTTGACAATTCGCTGCTTCGGCAGTTATTGCTTGCAGTCGCTGCTCGATGCAATTGCTTTATTGCCTGCGAGCCGAGGCGGAGTCGTTTTGCTCTCATTGGCAGTTACCTGATCGGCGCAGTAGGTGCGAATAGTGTTACGCGCGAGGACGCCGTGCTCAGCGTGCACGCGGGATTTCATGGCGCAGAGCTTTCCATGGTTTGGCCACGGGATCATGATGATTGGCAATTGCAAGAGCATGCAGCGGGGCTTTTCAGCCACCTCTTTTGCGCCGCAAGACGCGGAGCTGCTGCAGCTGGGGCGGCCTAATGCGAACTGAATACGACGCAATCATCGTCGGCGCTGGCCCATCAGGGTCGACAGCGGCCATTCTGCTTGCGCAAGCGGGTTGGTCGGTTGCTCTGGTTGAAAAGCAGTCCTTTCCGCGTCGCAAAGTGTGCGGGGAGTGCATTGCGGCGAGTAATTTGCCGCTGCTGGACGCGCTTGGCATCGGCGATGCGTTCGCGGCGATGGCAGGTCCGGAGCTGCGCCGCGTGGCGCTATTTTGCCGCTCCCAGTCGATTAGCGCGGCGTTGCCGGCGGCAAGAGATGCGAAATACCCCTGGGGGCGAGCGCTTGGGCGCGAGCATTTGGACGCGTTATTGCTGCATCGTGCCGGGGCGGTCGGAGCTTCCGTGCTGCAGCCGTGTGTCGCACAGTCATTGAGCGGGCGCGCGGGTAGCTTTCTCTGCGGTGTAACCGTTGCCGATGGCGACCAAGCGATAACGCTGCGCGCACCGGTGGCAATCGCTGCGTATGGATCGTGGCAGCTGTTACCGGCGGATCGGGCGCGCCGCCGCACCGAGCGGCGGCCCACCGATCTGCTGGCGTTCAAGGCAAACTTCAACAAGGTGCGGTTGGAGAAAGAGCTCTTGCCGGTGCTGTCATTTCAGGGCGGTTACGGTGGTATGGTGGTTGCCGACCATGGTAGCGCCACCCTCGCGTGCTGCATTCGCGAAGATCGGCTGGCTGCGTGCCGGAAAGCGTTCCCGGGGGAAAAGGCCGGTACAGTTGTCGAAGCCTACCTGCGGCATGAGTGCCCGGGAGTACAGGATGCCTTGAGCGGGGCGGTGCGCGTCGGGCCGTGGCTCGCTGCGGGCCCAATACGTCCGGGGGTGCGGCTGCCCCACGGCGGCGCTGGTGTTTTTATGATAGGCAACGCCGCAGGTGAGGCCCATCCCATTGTCGGGGAAGGCATAAGCATGGCCATGCAGTCGGCATGGATGTTATGTGAGCAACTCGTTCGTCGCCGCAATGTCCTACTGCACGGCAGCGCCGCACACAAATGGCAACGCAAGGTCCAGGAACGTTATGCAGCTCAGTGGCACTCCCATTTCAGGCCACGCATGCGGATTGCGGCCGTATTCGCGCATGCGGCGATGCGACCTTCTATAACTGCGCGAGTATTTCCGCTGCTGCGACGTGCCCCGTCGTTACTTACGCTGGGCGCACGGTGCAGCGGCAAAATACGATGCGTGGCGAATCAGGAAGCGATAGCGCGGCTCGTCTATCTGTGCGATCCGGCACGCGCGGGTCAACCTGCGCGGCGCTTGCAAAGACTCTTCCGGAGCATGAGCAATGACAACGCTTGAACAACTATCGAAGATTCTCGTGAAGAACTACAAGATTGATCCCACGCGGCTCACTCTCGATGGACCCCTCGCAGAGCTTGGCATTGATTCGCTTGGAATGGCTGAACTACTTTTCTTTATTGAAGATGAATTCAAGGTCCAATTACCGTTTGATCCGGTAGCGCTCCCAACCCTTGGCGATGCGATCTGCTACATCGACAGTCTTCTCGCCGCCCAACATGCAACGGAGAAATCGACGATCGCTGGCGTTGTGCCGCCCGCTTCGCCCCATCCGCCGGCATGAGGCGCGTTGCCGTCACAGGGATCGGAATCATCTCTCCGCTTGGCAACAGCATCGCGGAAGCATTCGATAATGCTACGGCTGGTCGGTCCGCCATTCGTCGGATTGACGAGCCTTGGTGCAGGCGACTCGTCGCCCCTCTTGCAGCTCGCGTAGCTTTCAATGGCGATGAGCACTTCGCGCCCCCCAAGCTGCGTATGCTGGATCGCGTAAGTCAATTTGCAGTCGTGGCCGCACGGCAGGCAATCGCAGACGCAGCCGTCGATATTGCGATTACTGACCGGCAGCGCGTAGGAGTTTTTCTGGGCACCGGCATGGGCGGCTCGCAGACGACCGATGACGGATATCAGACGCTATATGCGGAACAATCAGACCGCATTAAGCCGTTCACAATCTTGATGGGGATGACGAATGCCCCAGCTGCTTGGATCGGTATTGAGTACGGAGTGACGGGGCCGAATTTGACGTATTCGACGGCTTGTTCTTCCTCGGCCGTGGCTATAGGCGAGGCGTGGATGCGACTGCGACAGGGCGAATTAGACATTGCGATAGCGGGCGGCGCGGAGGCGCCGTTATCCTTCGGTGCTTTGAAAGCGTGGGAGGCGCTGCATACCCTCGCCAGCGAAGATCCGACCAATCCATCAAGCTCTTGCAAGCCCTTTGCAAAGAACCGCAGCGGCATGGTGCTCGGCGAAGGTGCGGCGGTTGTTGTACTGGAGGAGTGGGAACGTGCGATCAAACGCGGCGCAACTATTCATGGCGAACTCATCGGTTACGGTGTGGTCACGGATGCGGCGCACATTACCCGGCCTACAGTTGATGGACAAGCCGCTGCGATGCGCGCGGCACTGCAAGCGGCCACTTGTGCGACGGTATCAATCGACAACATCAACGCTCACGGGACGGGAACTCAAGCTAATGATGCGGTAGAGACTGCCGCGATCAAGGAAGTCTTCGGCGATGTTGCCTACAGCATTCCGATCAGCGCCACAAAGGCAATTCATGGCCATCTGCTTGGTGCAAGCGGAGCTCTCGAGTTTGTCCTTGCTTTGTTCGCAATGCAACGCGACGTGCTGCTGCCGACCATGCATCTGGAGGTTGCGGCTGAGGACTGTGATCTTGACTACGTCCCCAACTGCGCTCGGCATAACGTGAAAATCAGTACTTTCATGTCAAACTCCTTCGCATTTGGTGGCACGAACGCCGTGCTAGTGGGACGTTCGACAGAGTAGAGCACTGACGTGGGAAACCTCCAGGGAGATCTCAAAAAATTATCTTCGCCTGCCAGCAAATTCTGCGCACCGCAAAGGAAATAAGTCCTCGGCACAACCATTAAAACTGAGTGGCGAAGGCCCGATGGTCTGTTAATTCGCCAAAAAGACCATCTGCTAGTTTTTCCTTTCGTACTTGAATGACACCTTGATTTTTGCTCTATAGGCTTCGATTTTGCCGTTCTTGATCTGCAAATCCAGTTCGGAAATCTCTGCGACTCGCAAATCCCGCAGGGTTTTGCTAGCGCGTGTAACGGCGGCGGCGGCCGCCTTTTCCCATGACTCCGTGCTGGTTCCGATGAGCTCTATCACTTTATATACATTCTCAGCCATGATCGTCTCCGTCGTGTTGGTGCTGATTGCTTGGAGCGGCAGCGATCGAGACATTCAACCTTTTTGAACTTGAGTGCAATAGGTAATTGCAATTATTCGTTGTGGTCGGACAAATCGTTCAAGCGCTGCGTGGGTGAGCTGCGGCTTTGCAAGGATCACCGTTCAGGCAGTCGGTGGCCCCGGGTTCATGGACAACCATGAGAATCCCGGAAGTAGCGACGCTGTTGGCATGCCAAGGTCTAGCGAGCAATAAACGGAACGCGGCATGGGCTCCTCGCGCCTGATCGGGCGTCCCGGCTCGGGAGGTGCCGATGTGGCACAATGTGAGCAATCCTTGAACGATTCCCTCTCAGGAGATTCACAGTGCAGCAGGAGCGCGCCAGTTCGAGCGGAGGTTGTCTGTGTGGCGGGGTGCGATATACCGTGCGCGGCGCCCTGCGCGATATCATTGCCTGTCACTGCTCCCAATGCCGGCGCACCAGCGGTCACTTCGTAGCTGCCACGGGTGCCGAATCTCACCGCATAACATTCGAAAAGGATGAAACCCTCAGGTGGTTTGCTTCATCTAACCGGGCGGAGCGGGGCTTCTGTAGCCGTTGCGGCGGCAATCTTTTCTGGCGCCCTTTCAAGGATGATCGCGGATGGACAAGCATTATGGCTGGCACCCTTGACCCGCCGACGCAACTCAAGCTGAAGCAGCACATTTTTGTGGCACATAAATCAGACTATTACGAAATCATGGACGGAGCGTCACAGCGTGCTGAGTGACCGCCGGCGCCTTTATCAGCCTGTACAGATCGTTCGTTTGAATGCAGTAGACGATCTTAGGCTCCAATTACGCCTGGGCGTTTCTGGCACGCGCGTCAGATGCAAGGATTGCGGCGACGCCTGAAGCGCGCTGCGAAAAGCCCTTGGCCGGTGTGCCCCAACATCCAGGTGTGCGGTAACTCGAGTGAAAGGTCCGGCTGCGCTTACGCTTACTCTGCTGCTTGCGGGAGCCGCGCACGCCTCCAGCCCCGTCCTGCATTCAGAGCCTTTGGATACCGGTCCGGCTACGGGCCTAGCCGATTCAGCGGCACTGCGTGCGACGATCTTCGGGACGCCGCCGCAAGAAATGGCGCCGTTGCCAGAGTCGGTGCCGCTGGAAGAAATTGACATCGCGATGCCCTGGGCGCGGCCGGTACCCGAGGTGTTCTGGTTTGATCGCAGGTTGCGCGTATGGTTTTCCGCGCAGGACAAGCCAGCCCCACTCGCCATAGTGATCTCCGGAATCGGCAGCGACGGCAATACTTCATTGCTCTCGACACTTCGTGCGGCGCTTTACGGGGCCGGGTATCACGTTCTGACAATGCCATCGCCTACTTTCCCGGGGTTCATTGTGGCTGCGTCGAGCACCGGGGTCGCCGGCGATCTGCTGCAGGACGATCGCGACTTGTACGCAGCAATGCAGCAGATCCTCACGCATCTCCCCCGCCAAGTTCAGATCACCGATGTTGACGTACTCGGGTACAGCCTGGGCGGCGCCAATGCGGCTGTCGTCAAATCGCTCGACGCAGTCGAAGGCAAGTTGAATATCCATCGCGCGATCATGATCAATCCTCCGGTCAGTCTGTTCACGTCCGTCGCCCGGCTCGACAAGTTGTTCGCGGTTAGCATTGGCTCCGGCGACGCGGCCGTCGAACGGCTTTATAAGCGTCTGTACACGCGGCTTGCGAACTTATATCGAATGTCGGACAAGGTCCGTACGGACGACAACGATTTGTTGGCTGCCGCTGCTGTAGTCCTGAAGACAGATGCGGACTTTTCTGCCGCGATTGCCTTCACTTTTCGCATTGCCTTGATGAATATGTTCTTTGCCGGAGACCTATATGCCGGCACGGGAGTCGTGATTGATCCCAAGCACCCGCCACGGGTGAATGACTCCCTGGAGGAAACCGCGCGTACCCTGCGGGACAAGCCGTTTTCGGAGTATTTCACTCAGGTCTTCGCGCCGTACTATCTGGCCCATCGCGTCAATTCGACCCTAGAGTCGCTCAAGGCCGACAATAATCTCGCAATTATCGCTGTGCCATTGCGCAAGAATCCTGACTACTACGCGCAGACCAACAGCGACGACGTGATTCTGGATAAGTCGGAGCTCGCATGGTTGCAATCCACTCTGGGCGATAGAATTGCGGTCTACGATCACGGCGGACACTTGGGCAATCTCGGCGAGCGTCGCCAAATCGCAGACATGCTCGAGATGCTCTCCGGGCATTGGAATGACCCGGGGAAATGAGAGCTGCAGTCTGCACCTGCTGGGCTGCATTGGCATTGAGCGCCTGTGCCTCACAAAACCTAACTATTCGAAGACTGCCGGCTGAGACGCCTGCCGCGGACAATGCTGCGGCCGTGAAGAGCGCGGCTGTACTGGCCGCTGCAGCTGCGAGCGCGTCCCGCGAGATTGCAGAGCAAAACACCGAACAGGCCGTGGTCCCGTTGACGACGGCCGATGCTCCGTCCATGTATTCCTATGATCCGTGGGAGCGTGTCAACCGCTTCACGTATCGATTTAACGCGCGGTTCGACGAGGCGGTGTTCCTGCCCGTCGCGTACGGCTATGGACGCCTGCCGGCGCCGATACGTTCCGGCGTCCACAATTTCTTCGACAACTTGACCGACGTGCAGAGCACAATTAATTACGCGCTTCAACTGCATCCGATGGCGGGCGTACGCACGCTCGGACGGTTCCTGATCAACAGCACGCTAGGAATCGGCGGGCTGTTCGATGTCGCTGCGAAGCTCAATCTGGAAAGCGCGCCAACGGGTCTCAGCGCGACTATGTCTAGGTGGGGGATGCATCCGGGTCCCTATCTTGTTCTTCCATTCTATGGACCGTCAACGTTACGCGACGCCGTTGGCTTGTTCGGTGATTTCGGCATTTCATACGCAGTCGACGTCGCTCACCTGTATCGCGGTAATAAGACGTGGCTCCTTGGTACTCTCAACGCTATTGATCAGCGTTCGAGCGCCAGCTTTCGTTACTACTCTACGGGGTCGCCATTCGAATATGAAACGGTGCGTTTCCTATACGTACACAAAGAGCTGATCGAGGACGACGCGCGGCACGCCAAAGATCGCCCGAAGCAGCGCGACACCACGCCGTCGGGACAGTGAGGCAGCGATGAAGACAGCGGATGAGTAGTGCCCTCGTAGCTCTTCCGGGCCTAGTCGTAACTCGGCTCGCACTATTAATCGTGTGCTTGCTTGCTGCCTGGGGATGCTTCGCGCTGTGGTATCAGATATCCGGAGGACGCACGCGCAGGATTGTGAGCATTGCCGTCTGGATCGCCTTTATGCTCGCGATCCTGGTTATGCTGCGGCGGGGCTGGATGATATTCGGGTTACTTGGATTCGGTATCGGGTTCGGTACTTTGCTCCTTTGGTGGCGGCGCCTTATGCCGTCTAACGATCGGATTTGGGCCGACGATGTGGCCGAGATGACAACGGGCACCGTTGAGGCAGGCCTGGTTACCTTGCGCAACGTGCGCAATTTCGATTGGCTCACGCGTACCACCTATACGCAACACTGGGAAACACGCAGCTACGAACTCCAGCGTCTTGATTCCGTCGACATGATTGTGTCCTATTGGTCATATCGGGCCATTGCACACGTATTGATTTCGTTCGGCTTCAACGACGGTCGCCACGTCGTGTTTTCAGTGGAGATCCGCCGGCAAAGGGGGCAGGCATTTTCAGAGATCGGAGGCTTCTTCAAGGAATTTGAGCTCAGCATTATCGCTGCTGACGAGCGCGACGTCATTCGCGTGCGAACCAACGTGCGAGGTGAGGATGCCTATCTCTATCGGATCCGTTTGCCGCTGTCCGCCATGCGCTCGCTATTTCTGGCCTACGTCGACCAGGCGAACAGGCTGGTACGCACGCCGCGTTTTTACAACACCATTAACGTCAATTGCACGACGCTGGTCTATCATATGATGAAGCATATCGTCGGCTATCTGCCGTGGGACTACCGCTTGGTGTTTTCGGGATTTCTTCCCGCGTACGTCTATCGCGTCGGGGGCCTCGATGCGCGATATACGCTGCAGGAACTTCGGGCGTTGGGGCGGATCACCGAACGTGCGAAGCGAGCCGACCGCAGCGGCACATTTTCGGCTGATATCCGGCACGGGCTGCCATGCATGCAATCTGGCGAACTTGGCGTCGCGTCGAATCAGAATCGGCCTATTCAGTGAGACGACGCAGTCAGTACTTGCTTACCCGATCACTTCTTTTTATTTGGCACCTTTTGGCCCGCATGCCGCGCCTCTGATAGTCCGATTGCAATGGCCTGCTTGCGGCTCTTTACCTTTGCGCCTGACCGACCGCTGCGCAGGGTGCCGCGTTTCATCTCATGCATCACCTTTTTGACCTTGCGCCCACTCGCTTTGCTGTACTTTCTCGCCATGATCACCTCCCGAGCACGTTGCCTTCGGCGGTTAGCCTAGAATTGACTCGCCGGCGAGTTCCTGCTTGCGCTTAAGTAATTCAACGCCGAGCCCCGCCAGATCCATCTTAGACGCCTTGGCTTCCGCAAACATCCCTCCGGGCTGCTCTTCTTCCTTCACATGGTGTTTTATCATCTCGGAAAGAACTTTCACGTTTGAATCGAAATCATCGTCTGTCGGATCCAATCCCTCAATCTCTCCAATCAGGTTTTTCGCACTGGCGTGCTCAATAATCGCCATCTGGGTCGCGAGCACTTGCTTTTTATCCGGTGATCGCGCCTCTTCATATTCCTTAAACTACTCTTCGACTTGCCGATGATCGGCCTTCAGCAGAGTGATCGCATTGGTGCGACGATCAAAACTCTCTTTTGGCTTCTTGGACTGCGATGTCGATGAGGTACGTCGGAAGCTTGTCATGCCAGTGTTCCAATTTGCGTAAGCGTTTAGACCAGGGTGGATCATCACTGTCTTGAGTGGGGAAAGGTGTAGGAGAAAGCCGCGAGCACATGTCAGAAAGGGGGCAGACTCGCGAACGCCGTGCGCGTTCGCCCGGTTGGCATCCTGCCAGCTGGGGCGGGCACGTAAGCCTTGGTGCTGGAGCCCGCGCAGTCGCTGTGGAAGCAGTGGGAATGCTGCTTGCGTCTAATTAAGGAACCGCCGAGCGTCACAAACCGGACGCGGAGCTGCAGAACTGTGCAGTTCAAGTTCAATCGCGGGATCGTGCAATCCAGACTCAATCACAGCGGCCGCATCTTCAAGGTATCAAGATAATCTCTGACAGATTCGCGAAAGCCTTCGCTGCTCGTGACCGTTACGCCTCCAGCGAGCACCAAAATGGCATCGCCCCGCGGAGTACGACTGATCTCACTGACGTGGCGCATGTTTACAAGACACGATCGGCTAATGCGCAACATCGGCTGTGATTGCAAGGCTTTCTCCGCCTGCTGCAATGTACTGCGCGCGTGAAAAACCTCGCGCCCCACCGTGATTTTTACGTAATTGCGATCCGCTTCGACGACCTCGACGTGAGCTACGTCAAGTACATGCATACGGCTTCCGGACTCTGCCAGGATTCGCGGAGGAGGGGTAGCTGCAGCGGCAGCCTGCAGTTGCTGCAACACCGATGCCAAGCTCGCTTGTCGGTCCAAGATGCTCTCTGTTGCCTGTCTGCGGCGGACGCGGACCAAAGATTTGCTGAAGCGCTCGTAATTGAAGGGCTTCAGAAGATAGTCGATCGCGCAGACCTCGAATGCTTCAAGCGCGTAATGATCGAACGCGGTCACAAACACGATTAACGGTAGGGTCTGCGGATCAAGTGCGCGGGCGAGTGCTATGCCGTCCAACGAATCCATCTGGATGTCGAGGAACAGCAAGTGCGGTGGACGTGCCCGAAGCGCTTCGAGCGCGCTGCGGCCGTCTCCGAATTCGCCCACGATGTGTAGGTCGTGCTCGCGGGTGCAAAACTCACGTAGCAAGCGCCGCGCCGCCGGTTCATCGTCTACGATGACAACGTCCATCATAATGTTTGAACCTGAGAGCGACGCCTAAGCGCCTCGGCAACCAACGGCCTACGGTCCGTCCCGTAACAATGGCATGCGAATCTCCGCAACCCACTCATTGTCTTCGCCTGTAGAGGCGCGGAATGTTGCACGGTCTCCAAACTGAATCGCTAGGCGTTCGCGGACGTTTTTGAGTCCGATCCCGACATGGTCCGTCAATTGTCGCGGCGCCATGGAATTGACTACACGGAGACACAGGGTTTCCTCATCGACAAACGCCTCTACACGTATTACAACAGCAGCCTCATGCCCTGCAAGGCCATGAACGACGGCATTCTCAACCAAAGGCTGCAGAATCAAACTTGGCACCCAAGCCGCTGGCAGCGTGTCTTGAGCGGGAACGCGCACTGTTAGCCGATCTGAGAACCTCTTCTGTTGCAGGTCCAGATACAAGCGCACGAACTGCAGTTCATCGCAGAGCCGCGAAAGTTCACGCTCACCTGCCTTCAGAAGGCGCCGCAGTAAATCTGCAAGCTGTACGACCATCGATTGCGCAACGACGGGGTCCCAATCGATCTGACCGTGTATCGTGTGCAGCAGATTAAAGAGTGTGTGCGGAGACAACTGCATACGCAGAGCGGCGAGATGTGCGGCATTTAATGACCGCTCGAGGGCGGCCGAACGCAGTTGTGCATCCCGGAGACGTCTGTAAAAGTCAAAGCCAGCTACAAGAGCGAGGCCAAAACCGTAGGTCAGAAAGAAGTTAGTCGCGCTCGCGAGCCACAATGGGATGGCAGGTCCGTAGACAAAGCCAGCAAGACCAGGATGCATCGCCTGCGCTGGCCACTGATGCCAGGGCATATGGCCGAGCAGGATTTCTGCGAGCATCAGTGCAGGAGCGGCGACCACGGAGAATGCAAGGGCGCACGCCAGCTGGATGGGCGCGGTGCGCCAGACGGGCTGCCAGCCAACACGCAGCGATGCCCATATACATGCAAGCAGAACCGGGTACAGCATGACGTGCTGCATGAGACGTGCGTCCCACGGGGCGAACACGTACCCGGCTTGCAGCGTGGCGAGCATCGCTTGCATGCTGTTCGCATAGAGTACATTTGATAGCGCGACGTATACCCAGAACGCTGTGAGAATGCCAAGGTATGGCCATGCCAGTCTTGCGAGCAACGAGCTGTGCGCGACCTCGGAAGCGGATCGGGCAGTGCTGTCGGTTGGCTCAGCTATTGGCCAAGTGTTCATTAAATCCCATCCTAACTCTAAATCTGCCTACCCAACGCACATAGCCTACTCCGGCGCTGTCACACGCGACGTACCATCGCGGAGGAAACGGGGACGATCCCGTCGAAATCAGGGACGAAGTCGCGGCGCAAGCGGGCTTGGCGCGGTAAACAAGCAAAACCGAGTGACCGCCACTGCCCAACGGGACCGCGCTCATGAGCGCACGGTGGTACGAATACGTCGATTGCGGGGATAACTGCGACGATCGCTGGCTTAGCGCACGGCTTTGAAGGGAGTTTCATATCCTCCTCGCGAAATGTCGCGCCGGATGAAACGATTTCCCTTGCAACAACTTTTAGGAGAGCCATGATGTCTGCAATGAATCTAATGAACGAATCCAAGCAATCTATGCGCATGCGAGCTTTGGCGGTTGTTGGCTGCGTGCTTGGCATCGGATCAAGTGTGGTGCACGCGGCGCCCGCTACCAGCTCTGTTCCGTCGATTGCCGTCAAGTACTCTGATCTCGACTTGGCGACAGATGCAGGTGCGCACGCACTCTACAGCCGCATCGCCACTGCGGCGCGAGCAGTGTGTCCCGATGCGAACATACGCGACCTGAGCGCATTTGCGTACAACAGAGAGTGCCAGTCAGAGGCTATTGCGCGAGCGGTTCGAGACGTGCGCAGCCCGCGCCTTGCCGCGGTCTATAACGCGCGCACGAATCACGGATGATCGATCCCCATGTCGTGCTCGTAGGGCCCGGGCGGATGGAGAAGCAGACGGGTGTGCTTCCATTCGCCCGCGCCGCCTGCGGGGGGCCGCAATGCAAGTCACTCAACCGCGGTTAGAGGCGGTTGAGCGTTTCGCTGCGCTACCATCGGCGTTGCGGACCTCAAATATCACTTTGAGCGACTGACCGTCGCCAAAATGCAGGGTAAGGAGTATGTGATCTCCGGGCTGGATTGACCTCGTCGGCTGCATCAGCATGATGTGGTAGCTCTGTGGCGCGAAACTGACTTGCGAGCGAGGCTTGATCTGGATGCTGTCTACCGGCAGCATCTGTTCGATACCGTGCTGATTGCGGCTCTCGTGAAACATGACTGCGCTATAGTCGAGCGTAGACGCTCCGACTAGCGTAGCGGGCGAATCGCCAACGTTGCGAAGGATTGCGTAGCCGGCTGCCGGCAGATTGGCCGGCAGCCAGCGGATCCATGCATTGCTGACCACGATGGTCGCTGCGACGCCGGCCGAATGTGTTGCAGGGGCGAAGAAAATGGCGCACATGGTAAAACTGGTGCCAAGCGCGCGCGCAATTAACGAGAGTCGCACGCTCAGCGCGCGCCAATCAGAAGGCATAGTTTGCACCCACAGTTGCAGTCCAATGCGGGATGAGCTGGTAACCGTCAAGCTTGCTGTAGACCGGCAATTGCACGAATGCGAACAAATACACTTGTTGCACAGCACGGACGGTTATACCAGGACTGACGTAGATCACTGTGCCAGCCGTATCCGTCCGGTCAGCCAACGCTCCCTGATCGGGACTCTTGTGCAGGAGGTTAAATTGTAGCTGGGGCAAGGCTCGAGGACTGCCTTCGTAGCGCAGTCCCAGACTTGTGGTCGCAGAATTCCCGGGGCGAAAATCGCTCCCAGGCTGATTCAGGTGGTGGGCGACTGCCGTTTGGAATTGACTGTTGACGAAAGCGTCGAAATCCTGACCGACGGAGTGATAGTAATAAGCACCGATTATGAGGTCAGTGCTTCCTGTTCCAGCCTGCAGGCTAGCATCGAGCGGGGCTCCAGCGATTGGACCGGAACCGAAGTCGACGCGAGTTCCGTACTGGCCCGTCGGAAGTTTTACTCCGAACTGCAGCCCGAGATTGTGAAGCGCCAGCAGGCCCTGATAGCTGGCAATGAGGCGGGCATCCCCGATGCCCGAAACATGTGCGCCGCTGACCTCATTAGCGGCCGATTCGGTTGCGCTGTAAGGCGCCAACTGTACTCCGTAGGTTGTATGGTCGCGATCGACATAGGGTGCGAGCAGATTGAAGTTCCAGCTAGCCGAAGGACTGTAACTGAGTCCCAGTGTTAAGTAGTGGTTTATTGTCTGCTTCTCGATTTCACCTCCGCCAAGCGCCGGGTTCGATGGATCGTTCACGACCTGGGAAGGGCTCGCCGCGGCGGTGCCGCTGCGCAGTTGATTTTGCTCAATGTAGTCGTCCTCGAAGGTCAAGTGCCAGCCGGGAACGACCGAGTAGCCCATGGCGGCATCCGCGCTCAGGGTGCAGCCACAGGTAGCGCAGGCAAAAGTCGGTGCCGGTCCCGCGCACAACAATGCGCTGGGTAATGACAGACGAATGAGTCTGCTGACTGAGCGCCGCACTGTTAGTCTGCCACGTTCGCCGCCGCGATCTTTGTCCCGAGAGGATGGGGTGCGCACGCGGCGCCCCGGCATTCAGCGGGCATGCCGCGCGAGCGCGGGATCTACTCAGATGGGAAAGGGCGGCCCGCGTGGCTGCTGGATGCGGAACCACTGTGCCCGGTACATCGGGCGCGCGATATTAAACAGCGGCGTAAGCAAGTTCGCGAGCGTTCCTAGCACAACTAGCGTGTGTGTCACAGGTGGTGCGCCCGATACCGCAGCAAATACGCAATGCTCGGAGCGGGACGAATCATGGTGGTGAGAACCGCTGCCGGAGCCGTGCGCGCCGTGTCCATGATCCAGGCCTATGTGAAGGAGTTGGACCGGAAACCCTTCCGGGCAGATCTGAAGGGAAATTGTATGGTCCGTCGCGGGCATGAATCCCATCGGAACCAGCATGTGAGATGCGAATGCGAGCAGCAGAATACTTGCGATCAGCTGCTTGCGGCGCTCGACATGAATGCCTGCGTGCATGCCCAGAAGCTAACCTTAATCCATGCTGGAGTCTATTCTACAGCAGGTGCCTGCTCGCGTGATTACATCGGGGTCGGGATGCGCTGTCGATTGCTCTATGTGTACGCTCTGCGTTGCACAGTGGACATCGCGATGAAACCGGCCCGCATGTCGCAGCGCGCTGACCGTCTTATAGGCCAGCGTTCCTAGCGACACTACGCCCGATACCCGACCAGTCAATGTCCTCGCCTTCTGTGGCGATCGTCTGCAGCAGGTGATCGCGCAGTACACTTAGTAGTGGCATGGGTACGCATTTGCCTTCCGCCGCTTCGCCTGCTAGACGCATGTCCTTCAGGCCAAGCGGGGCGGCGAAGCCCGCAGGCCGAAATTTCTCCTCCGCAAGTATCGCGCCATAAGTGCGAAAAACCGGCGCATCGAACAGCGTGCCGGTCAATACGTCCAGCAGTGTTGCTTTGGGGACGCCGCCCTTAACGGAGAGCACCATCGCTTCCGCCATGGCCTCGATTGACGAGAGGATCATGAAATTGCCACACAGCTTTACAAGATTTGCAGCCGACGGCGCTTCCCCGACGTGGAATATGCGTTGACTGATTGACGTTAGCAGTGGCCTCGCTGTCTCCAAATCCGCCAGCGGTCCAGCGGCGACCACGTACAACTTCGCCGCGGCCGCGGCGTCGGGCCGGCCAAATACCGGCGCCGCCAAGAAATGCTGCCGGTGCTCGGCATGGTGCGCCGCCACACTATCGGCCATGGCGACGGCGATAGTGCTCATTGAAACATGGAGCGCCCCGGGTTTAAGGCCCGCCAGTACGCCATCATCGCCCGAGAGCACGGCAGAAAGAGCCGCATCGTCAGCGAGCATGCTGAATACAACATCGCGGCCCGAAGCGGCTGCCTTGGGGCTCGCTGCTAGTGAAGCGCCGGCCTTGACCAGCGGACCGGCCTTCGCTGGGGACCGATTCCATACGGCGACATCATGCCGGGCGCGTACGAGATTGGCAGCGATGGCTGCCCCCATTCGTCCAAGTCCAAGAAAACCGATTTGCATCGATGCGCTCCTTGCCGCCACGGAATTTTCAACTTACGCGCATGCAACGGTTGCCGTCAGGGAAGCGTTCCCACGCGCACTCGATTTTCAGCCGGCCGCTGGCACCTGAAATCGACCCGCCCGATAGTCTGCGTACGCCTGCCGTATCTCATCCACCGTGTTCATGACAAAGGGACCATGAGAGACTACCGGATCGTCAATGGGATCGGCATGGCCGAACAGGAACATGGCCTGGCTGGCGGCTTCAATCTCGATCACATTACCTTCGCCGACTTCGGCCAAGTCAAATGCCTGCACGGCTGTTCCGGCGACGCTTATCGCACCGCGTACAACGTATAGAAATACATCGCGTCCAGCTAGCCTGTCAAAGCTCACGCGTCCTCCGGCGCCTGTCTCCACGGTGGCCATGAATACGCCAGTCAGTGAGTGCACCGGCCCCTCTCTCTCGCCAAAGATTCCAGCTATGAGATTGATCGTGACGCGATCGTTATCAGCGCGAATCGCCGGTATCGCATCTCGTTGCAGCCCGATATAACGCGGCGGTGTGTTCTTGAGTCTTGCAGGAAGATTGACCCATAGCTGCAGAATTTCTAGCGGGCCGCCGTCGCGCTTGAAACTGGCAGGCGAAATCTCCTCGTGAATGAGTCCGCTGCCTGCCGTCATCCACTGCACGCCGCCCGCATGGATGACACTCTCATGGCCGGCAGTGTCGCGATGGGCTAAGACGCCTTGCACGATGAAGGTCACGGTTTCAAAGCCTCGGTGCGGATGTGGCCCGAATGGAAGTCCCTCGTTGCCAGGTGGAAAGTCCTGCGGACCATGATGATTAAGAAAGAGAAAAGCGCCGACGCGATCCAACTGCGGCCCTGGAAGCGGACGGCGGGTCGTCAGATTGCCGATATCATCGCGGTGCGCCCGATGAACTCGTACGAAGCTTTTAGATGCGGCTACTTCCGGGAGATGGACCGCTACGGGATCGCTTGCGGGGAAGGTCTCGTCAAGCGCCTCATCAAGGCGCGAATCGAGGGCTTCTACGTCGCGCGAGTATTCCATTGTGGACTTGCTCTACGGGCGCGCTGATGCTGAAGGTTGCATGGCGGCCCTTTGAATAATAGCGCAGGGGCGGACAACCTCAAGCGTAGCCGCACGTCGCGGAGTCGCGGTTTTCACGCCGGCCTGCGGATGGCGGGAAGGGGTGCCAATTGCTGGCGTACACAATAAGCAATAGCCACGACGGTAACACTTACGGCGCTCCACAAAAGCTGCTTGCGCAAGTCGGGCGTGGTCGCCATCAGAAGCAGGACCACACCGATGCCACCGACGACCGCCCAGCTGAGCCACGGAAAGAGCCACATTTTGAGTGCCAAATGCACGCCCTCGCTCTCAAGCCGGCGGCGGAAGCGAATCTCGCCCAGAGCTATGATCATGTAAATGATTAGAATAATGGCGCCGGAAGTATTTATCAGAAACAGAAAGACACCGTTCGGCGAGATGATCGATGCGGTTGCAGCTAGGAATCCTGCAACGCTGCCTAGAAGGATGCCGAGCCGCGGCACGCGATTGCCGGCTGTGACGGCGAATAATTGTGGAGCATCTCCAGTTCTTGCAAGTTCGTGCAACATGCGCGACGTTACGTAGATTCCCGAATTGAGGCATGACAGCACCGCCGTAAGGACGATGACGGCCATCGCGGGTGCGGCGCCGGGGATATGCATCTCATTTAGCGCGACGATGAACGGCGAAAAACCCACTGGCAGTGTGCGCCACGGCACGATGGCAACTACCACCGCGACGCTGAGCACATAGAAAATCAAAATGCGTAACGCTACGGTACGCACGGCGCGCGCGATATTCTCGGCGGGGCGAGAGGACTCGACCGCAGCGATGGTTGCGACCTCGCTGCCCATCATGGAGAAGATGACGATCGGGATCGCAGTGAGGACAGTTTGCAGGCCGTTCGGAAAGATGCCCCCATCGTCTGTCAGTGTCTGGTAAGTACGCGCCAGGGAGGGGCCGAAGAACGCAAGGAATGCGATGCCTAGCAAGATGAATGCAGTGATGCTCGCGACTTTTAGTAGTGCGAACCAGAACTCCAGCTCGCCGTAGGTTTTAACTGAGAAAAGATTAGTCGCTGTCATCAGCGTAACCAGGACCAGGCCAATTGCCCATACCGGGGCATCGAGGCCCGAATGCAGCAGCCACGGCTGTAGCAGTTTAGCTCCGGCAATTGTCTCCACTCCGACCGTAATCACCCAAAAATACCAGTAGAGCCAGCCGGTCATGAATGCCGCCCAGCGCCCTAGGCCCAGGGCTGCATATTCGGCGAACGACCCATGCCCCGGCCGCGCATGTGCCATTTCGCCCAACATGCGCATGATAAAAAAGACGAGCAGGCCGCCCAGCGTGTAGCTTACGAGTACACCCGGGCCGGCGATATTAATGGCAGCGCTGCTGCCGACGAAAATGCCGGCGCCGATGATGCCGCCCAAGGCGATCATCGTGACATGCCGCGGCCGCAGCGTGTGCGCGAGCGCGCCCGCGGTCTGTGTAGCTCTTACCGCACTATGCATCAACGTGCCTCCGGCGTGCGCTATTTGTGCGCGTTATGAGAAACGGCTGATGGTGGCATGCGTATTCTGCAGCTGCAGACCGCACAATGCGATTAAAGTTTCATGCGGCAGAGACGGCTACTCAATTTGCTCCGCACGCGCTCGCGCGATTGCACATCCAAGCCGGATTGCTGACCGAGTTTTACGCGCTTTTTGTCGCCCTTGCGCCCAAAATCTCAGCGGCGCCGCATCGCGGGTGCACGCTTGGCACGAATCGGATACGATCTTCTGTCACGATTTCTCCTTTTTAAGAGAGCGAGATGACCTGGGATAGGGTGATTCGTTGGGTGATCGGCAGCGCGGTTGCCTTCGGTGGAACAGCCATTGCCGCGGCGCCAACGACGTTTAGATTGACAAGTCCGGATCTGCCGGCTGGAAAGTCTTTTCTCGAACGATACGTCGCAAACGAATTCGGCTGCCACGGAGGTAATCAATCCCCTGCCCTGAAGTGGAGCGGCGCGCCAGCAGGCACGAAGAGCTTTGCCGTGACGATGTACGATCCCTACAAGCCGCCGCAGTCAGGCTGGTGGCACTGGATAGTCTACGATTTACCGGCGACTACTCTGGAGCTGCCAAGACAGGCCGGCGCAGCCGGGGGGGCGGGGCTGCCATCCGGAGCCAAGCAAGGCTTACCGGATGGAGATGCGCCTCAGCCCCACTACTATGGTCCGTGCCCTGATCAGGGCGATCCGCCTCACCGCTACCTGATTACAGTTTATGCGCTCAGTGTCGATCGTTTGGATGTACCGTCCACTGCGACTGCGGCCGATTTGGACTATGTCATCGCCGGAAAGATGATTGGCAAGGCGAGCATTGCGCGCGCTTATCAGCGGCCTTCCACTGTCGAAAAATAAGGCGAGTGCAAAGCAGTCAATTCACGTCGGGCCAATCGTCAGCAGCTCCTCGAAGAATCCGCCGAACCTATTTTTTCGATCAACGAAATGGATCTCTAGAATCCAGTGGCGCGGCTGACCTGCTGCATCGCGCTCGCGCAACTTGATGGGATTACCGTGACGAATTGAGAATCGTCCTGTCGGACCTACATTTTTCTCGTGAGGGAAGTGGCCGATAAGATGCCCTGCGGTCCGATTGCCGAACTCCCAGCCGGCAGCGATGGCCAGTTCGCTGACAAAATCGTACAGTGAGCCTGCGGTCAGGTCCGGGTTGGCGAGGTACAGCTGTTTGCCTTTGCGAAAAGACGCCGTGATATCGTGGACTAGCTGGTGCTTACGCGGATCCATGCCAAGCACGTAGGTGCGCCCAAAGTCGGCCTCCCACTCGCCGAATAGGGGTCCAAAATCAAGATACACTACGTCATCCGCCTGGGTGCACCGATCAGGCGGATCATCGTGATAAGTAAGCAGTGTATTCTCACCGCAGCGGACGACCCGCTTGTGCCAGTGACGGCGCACACCAAAGCGCCGGTTGGCAAGCTCACGAATCCGTTCGCTGAGCTCGCTCTCAAGTACACCAGACTGAATGAGTCCGGTGGCTACCACTTCGGAGAATAGGTCCTCCGCCTTGTGCTGCGCGGCGGCAAGCGCTTCCTCTACGGTCTGCAATGGATCTGGTTCCGCGTTGCGATAGGCATCGCCCTAGCGAACTCCCACGAGGCCTTGGACGGATCCGGTCAACTTTACCGGGTCATACACGACGCCGTCCTTAAAGATCGTTACAACTTTCTCGACATCATCAATGTTGGCGGCAGGATTTCCCGCGAGCACAACAAGATCGGCTGCCTTCCCAACAGTGATTGATCCAATCGTGGCGGCTTCGCCGAGGAAGATTGCGCCATTCTCGGTCGCTATGTGAATCGCTTCCACCGGGCTGAAGCCAGCCTTCGGATACCGAGCATTAAATTATAGCGTAAATGCCAAGAGCTTCGCGCCTGGTTGCCGGCTCGGCGCATTGTGAAATAGCAAGTCGGCGCCTCTTTGGAGCGTGCATACTTAGCACGAGGTGGCGGGCTGCGCTGCGTGCATGCGGCGCGTATGAGCTACGCACAGCACGCCTGGGTGCTGGAGTGTGCACCGCAACGCTTTTGGTCGGAGCAGTCCGCGCCTTCGGATTTGAGTAACAGTATAGGAGAGCTTTGTGGCACAAATGCGCGCAGTACAAGTCTCCCGATCGAATGGTCCCTTTGAGCTCGTCGAGCGTGATATCCCGGAACCCGGTGCCGGCGCAGTCCGCATTAAGGTGGAGGCCTGCGGCATTTGTCACAGCGACTCGCTGGTCAAGAGTGGGGCGATGCCGGGTCTGAAATACCCACGTGTACCCGGACATGAAGTGGTCGGCACCGTTGATGCCACCGGTCCGGGGGTCAGCGGCGTGGCTGTGGGTCAACGGGTGGGCGTTGGCTGGCACGGCGGATACTGCGGTCACTGCGCCGCGTGTCGCCGCGGCGACTTCTTTGCCTGCCAGTCAGGACGCATCACCGGTCTTACACACGACGGCGGCTACGCCGAATACATGATCGCGCTTTCAAGCGCGCTTGCGCTTTTGCCTGAAGGGCTTTCCCCGGTTGAGGCCGGGCCATTAGTTTGTGCTGGCGTCACGACATTCAATGCCCTGCGCAACTGCGGCGCCCGCGCGGGCGAGACCGTTGCGATTCTGGGCTTGGGCGGCCTTGGCCATCTGGGAGTGCAGTTCGCGGCAAAGATGGGATTTAGAACGCTCGCCATCGCACGCGGCAGCGACAAAGAAGCGCTCGCTAGAAAACTTGGTGCTCATCAATACATTGATAGTCAGGCGCAGGATGTCGCCGCAGCGCTTCTGAAGGTTGGAGGCGCCAAAGTGATCCTAGCAACCGTGACGAACGCGGAAGCAATGGCCGCGACGCTAGGCGGCCTCGCGGTTCACGGCAAGCTGCTGGTTGTTGGAGCTCCTCATGAGCCGCTCAAAGTCCCGGCGCTGGTGCTGATTGGCGGCCGGCGCTCGGTCGTGGGGTGGTATTCTGGAACAGCCATCGATTCTCAAGATACCCTTGAATTTAGCTTGCTTGCGGGAGTAAAGGCCATGACGGAAGTCTTTCCGCTCGAGCGCGCCGCCGACGCGTACGAACGCATGATGAGCGGTAAGGCGCGCTTTCGCGTCGTGCTGACGACGGGCAGCTAGTAGAGCAAGTCGAGCGCGCGCGCGCCGCGCAATCCCTCGGGCACGCGACCAATGTTCGGCATTGAGCTCTCAAATGGGAAGCCCCGGCTAGTCATAGACTGCGAAAAATGGACGCTCGTCGCGCCCATTTGAGCACAGTTCGACAATGATCCGGCGATTTCACGGTGCGACCAATCAAATGTCGGTGTAGCCGATTCGGCGAACTGCATTGAAACGCCAGCCTGCGTCAAAGTCGGCTGCGGTAATCCGTCTGCACCTTCCTAATTCTCTTATTCGTGCCGAAGAACGCATGCCGTGACATGTCTGCGGAATACTTACTCGCTTCTGGATGCCGGCCGAGGCCCTCTGCGAGCGCGCGGATGTGATGCGGTCCGGCTCCGCAGCAGATGCCAAGATAGTTAATACCGAGCGCGTAAGCATTGCGTCCAAAGTCGTACATTTCCGAGCGCGTACATACAAAGGGATCGAGCCCAGTCGGAAACGCACGCGTGTTGCCACAGCATGGATCCGTCAGCGACATGAAGGAGGGCTGCGCGGCTGTTGTTCGATAGGGCACCGGCAAGGCCGCAACATGACACTTCACGGCTTTACGAATCTCTCTGAGGAGCGGCATCATGGTTTCCGGCCCACGATGGCAATTAAGGCCTACCACCTCCGCCCCGGCATCCTCCAGGCGCTTGCAGGCCTCGGCGGCTGACCAGCCATCGCGCAGGTTCTCTTCACGATGGATCGAAACAGTCACTACCGCAGGAACCTTCGAATACTTTCTAATGGCCTCGAGAGCCAGCAGCGCCTCGGCGCCCCAGGAATACGTCTCGGCGACGATGTAGTCGACGCCAGCATCCGCCGCCCAGCCTACCTGCTCTGCAAAAATCCGCTCGACTTCCTTCAGCGCCTTCTTGTCGCCCGGTTCAAAGATGTTGGTATTACAGATGTCACCGGCAAACAACGTACCGGTCTCGCGTGCAACTTTCTTGGCGATACTGAGCGCCGTGCGATTCATCGGTAGCAAGTCCTTCTCGCGCCCGATGACACGCAACTTCTCGCGGTGCACGTAGTAGGTTAATGCTTGCGTGACGTCGGAGCCGGCGTGCGCAAAGTCCCGATGCAACTGCTCGACGACCTCCGGGTGTTCAAGAAGCACCTCGGGAACGAAGGCTCCGGCCTGCAGGTAGCCGCGGCGTTCGAGCTCAAATACATACCCTTCGGCGCAAATGACCGGTCCCTTGCCGAGACGCGTCATAAGGCCCGGCTCTTTGGCGCTTGCGGCGCGGCTCGCTTTTTTGCGGGGTTTTGCTGCCGATTTCTTGACTGCTCGTGAGTTCATATGGATCTCCAGGACTTTAATTCGAAGTGCAAGAGTAATTAGAAGAATTTTTGCAGCAGCCTAGGATCGCATGCGCAGACCTTGCGGGTCGAAGGCGGCGGCGTGCAGGCGCCGCGCCGCGCGCCGCGCGCCGATAATTTCGACCTCGAAGCCGGTGTCTGCGGTGGCGAGTGCCGCGGGAATATAGCCGAGTGCGATCGAAGTTTGCACGCTGTGGCCGTAGCCGCCTGAGGTGACGGCGCCCACGACATTGTCATCGTGCCAAATGGGCTCATCGCCGCTCGCATCTGCATCTGCAGCAGCGACGGCAAACGCGACCAGTCGCAGGCCACCAGTGCGAGCCTTTTCGTCAGCCGCGGCAGAGCGACCGATGAAGTCGCCTTTCTTAAGGTCGACAAAGCGCCCGAGCCCTGCCTCGTACGGCCCGAAAATTGGTCGATACTCACGTGCCCAAGTACCGAATCCCTTTTCAAGTCGCATTGCGTTTAAGGCGCGCGCGCCGATTGAACACATACCATGAGCGCGTCCGGCGACGACAAGCAGGTCGTAGAGTGCACGCTGATAGTCGCTCGTCACCCAGATTTCGTAGCCGAGATCGCCTGTAAAAGACACGCGCCCAACCATTGCCGGCACCATCCCAACGTCCATACGCCTGAACGAAAGGAATGGAAATGCGTCGTTCGCCAAATCATCGCGCACCAGAGATTGCAGAAGCATTCGGGCGCGCGGCCCGGCGACCGACAGTCCGACGAATTCGGTTGCACAGGGGCGCACGTTCACACCGGTTGCGGGCGAATGACGCTCGAACCAGCGCATGTAATAGCTCTCGGCGGCGTACGTTCCGATGAGAAAGACATGGTTTTGAGAGAGGCGGCACATCGTGAAGTCGCCGATCAATTTGCCGCGTTCATTGAGCATCGGCGTGAGCCCTAGATGGCCGACAGCAGGCAAGTGATTCGCCATTACGCGTGCCAACCACTCGTCCGTACCCGGTCCATCGATCTCGAATTTTCCGTAGGTTGAGATCTCCAGCAAGCCGACCTTATCGCGCACTGCACGGCATTCTGCCGCCACTTGTTCGTGGGCATTTGAGCGGCGAAAGGTAATGCTTTCCTTCGCCGCGACGCCCGAAGGTGCGAACCACAGTGCATGTTCCAGGCCACAGTATTCGCCGAACACGGCGTTTTCGGTACTGAGCCGGTCGTATATTGGGGTTGTGCGCAGCGGCCGTGCTGCCTCGAGCTCCTCGTTGGGAAAGCGGATCCGAAAGCGCCGTGAGTAGTTCTCTCTGACCTTGGCGTTCGTGTATCCGAGCGTTGCCCAGGCGCCGTAGCGTGCGACGTCCATGCCCCAGATGTCTGCACCTGGATCGCCATCCACCATCCAATGCGCCAGTGCAAGTCCCACTCCGCCGCCTTGACTGAACCCCGCCATCACACCACAGGCGACCCAAAAGTTCCTGAGTCCTCCGACAGGACCAATCAATGGATTGCCGTCGGGTGCAAAAGTAAATGGTCCGTTGATCACCTTTCTGATGCCCGCAGTGCCCAACGCAGGGAAATGCTCAAAGCCGATTTCAAGGCTGGGGGCAATGCGCTCTAGATCATTCGGCAACAAATCCTGCCCGAAGTCCCATGGTGTCGTGCGCTCTGACCACGGCACTCCCGCGCGCTCGTAGGTGCCCATCAACATGCCACCGCGTTCCTGCCGCAGGTAGATCTCACCCTCGAAGTCGATGCAGTGCAACTGCTCCGGCCGCCCAGCGAGCTGCGGGATGTCTCCCGTGAGTAGATACTGGTGCTGCATTGCAAGAATGGGCAACTCGAGCCCGACCATGCGGCCGACTTCGCGGGCCCAGAGACCACCCGCGTTCACGACGTGCTCCGCGTGCACATCGCCATGCTCGGTGCTGACATCCCAGCTGCCGTCCGCGCGCGCCGTCAGCGCGGTCACGCGCGTACGGCGTACGACCTCGGCGCCTGCGATCTCGGCCGCCTTCGCGTAAGCGTGTGTGACGCCATACGGATCCACATGCCCTTCGATGGGATCGTACATGGCGCCGGTAAAGTGCTTCTTGTCCATTAGTGGAAAGAGTTTCGCCGCCTCATCAACGGAGAGGATTTCCAGATCCATGCCGAGATAGCGACCGCGCGCCTGCGCCATCTTCAGCCAATCAAGACGCTCTTGTGTGCCGGCGAGCATGATGCCGCCAGTGACATGGACCCCGCAGGACTGGCCGGAGATCCTTTCGATCTCCTTATAGAGCTGGATGGTGTATTGCTGCAGCTTGGCGACATTCGGATCACCATTGATGGTGTGCATACCCCCCGCGGCATGCCACGTCGAGCCTGAAGTCAATTCGGCTCGTTCGATGAGCAGCACATCTTTCCAACCGGCCTTAGTCAGGTGATAGAGAACGCTTACCCCGACGACGCCCCCACCGATAACAACCGCTTGTGCATGCTTCTTCATGGGCTAATTCCGTTCATTATACGAGTTCCGGTGCGGGCGGGGATTGCGGGGATCATTCCTAGCGATAGGATTGACAACGTCTATTCAGCACGAAGGAATGACAAAAACGGCGCCGAGCAACGCCTTTGCATGTCCGCATCAAATTTCAACGTATTCGATCGCCGCGCAACGCGCATGTCACAATGGCGTGCGCAGGGTCACTGCCGTAACTGAAGTCACGGCAACAACTGCCGGTATCCTGATGCGGCTGCCGCCCGCAACGCATGTGACCATGTGTATCTGCGCTCGCGCACGTGCTCCGAGCGACGCCCGCCGCTCATGTGTTGGAAACCGCCAGGCGCAGCGGTGGATCCGCAAATCCCGGGCGATTGCCGAAGCGCTCGATCAACCACGAACGAAATAGGGCGATCGCGGTATCGCTCAAACCTTCCGGATGAGTGATCAGGTAGTAGCCATAGCCATCGTCGAGGCTGACATCGAAGGGTCTGACGAGGCGGCCGGTCCTGATCTCCTCGCTGAACAGATTCGTGTCGACGAGCACAATTCCGGCACCGCTAAGTGCATATTGGACCGCAAGCACAGCGGTATCAAAAACTAGCCCGCCGTCGAAATTTACTGCGCCAACTCCAAACTGCCGGGCGAACTGCATCCACACGTGATGACGCGGTAGGTCAGCGATGCGTACGTGGGCGATCTCATTTGCAGCAATGAATTCTGTCAAATTCTTGCCCACATGACGTGCGGCGACCTCGGGATGGCACAGCATGCTCAGGCGCACGGGCCAGAGCAGATCGGTGACCAGATCCGTGACTGTTGGTTTGGAATAGACCACCGCCACGTCGACATCCGACAGCGGCGGCCCGACTCCGTAGGGACTGACGAGGTCAATATCCACCTCAGCGCTGGCGCGCCGGAAGTCGCGCAGGATAGGTACCGCGAGCTGTATTGCGAAACTTGGGGGCATCTGCACTCGCAAAGTCCGCGTCGCCGGCGCCCCTTCGTTACGCAAGTCATCGAGCGCATATTCGAGGCGGTCAAATGACTTCATGATCGCCGGAAGGAGATACTGGCCTGCCTTCGTCAGCACGAGGGCGTGAGGGCGGCGCTCAAAGAGCTGCTGTCCGAGGAGCTTCTCGAGGGCGATGACATGCCGCGAGAGCGCACTCTGCGAGATCAGAAGGGCATTGGCCGCGGCCGTGAAGCTGCCGTGCTTGGCCACGCCCTCGAATGCGCGCAACGCGTTCAATGGCAGCCAGCGTCGATCGATCGGCGAGTCACTCATGCTTACCCTCCCCACACTCCTATTCGGCACGCGCACGGTGCGATGGGCGGCGCCGCTTACATTAGCCGATAACCGTCGCCGGTCCTTCAGGCGGGGGCCCCGTAGCCACAATACCCGTCGCTGCGCCTCCCCCGCAACGCCCATCCCCGGTGAATCCAGCCGGCGCCTGTGTCGGTATTCCGATGCCTTTTTTAGATAGCGGTATTCAATTTCTCTGCTTTGACGGGTGACGCAAGTATGAAAGTCTGTGGCGCCGCCTCGAAGCGCTTTCAAGCATCTCGTCGAGAACCGAGGCGACCCGGGAATTAACTCACCTCGAGACGATATGGATGGTACAGCAATGCGCGCGGGCAAACAGGACGTGGCTATAGCGGCCTCCGCGCACCGTATACAGTCGATCGATATTACACACCATCGCCTTGCATTTAATCCGCCGTTTAAAGCCAGCTGGGACAGTAGGCCACGCGTTCATTTGGATGCGACGATCGTTCGAGTCGCGACTGACAGCGGTTTCGTCGGTTATGGGTCGGGGGACCGTATGGTGGGCTTTGCGGGGCACGAAAATCTCTTCATAGGCGAGGATCCGCTCGCCGTTGAACGCCATTATCGCGTCCTGTCCCACATCGATTTTCACTACGGCCGATGCTGGCCTCTTGATCTTGCCCTCTGGGATCTCGCCGGAAAGATCGCCGGGCAACCCTGTTGGAAACTCCTGGGAGGACTTTCCAACCGAGTACGAGCCTACGCATCTTGTGGCGTACTGCGTGACGCGGACGCACTTGCGGAGCAGGCTGAACGCTTGGTCGCGCAGGGATTTCGAGCTCTGAAGCTGCGCTTCCATCGCGGTGACTGGCGGGACGACATTCGGACACTCGAAGCGGTGCGGGCGCGTGTCGGCGATCGCTTGGAGTTGCTGGTTGATTGCAATCAGGGCTGGCGACTGCCGTGGGATACCGAGGCCTCTTGGGCATTGAAGGACGCTCTGGCCGTGGCGCGGGAACTCGAGCAGCTGAAGGTCTATTGGATGGAGGAACCGCTGCACAGAGCGGATCTCACCGGGATGCGGGCGTTGCGCGAAGCTACCGAGGTACGGATCGCCGCGGGGGAGATGACGCGTCAGCTGCATGAGTTGCGCGACCTATTGAGTGGCGGCTGCGTCGATGTGGTGCAGCCTGACGCGGCACTTGTCGGCGGCATCACCGGGCTGCGGCGCATCGTGATCATGGCACAGGAGCAGCACATCGTATTTACGCCTCACACCTGGACGAACGGCATGGGGGTTACTGCTAATGCACATCTCGCCGCCGGCCTCGCAGAATCCCCGTTCCTTGAATACCCGTTTGATCCGCCGGACTGGAACCTCGAGCGACGCGACTACATGATGGCCGCGCCACTTACGGTCGATCCCAACGGCTGGATCGAGCTTAGCAACGCGCCAGGGATGGGCTATGCGCTCGATGAGACGATGCTCGCCAAGACTCTTGTGGACGGGAGTCGCGACTGAGGAGTCCATGGGTCACACGCTTCGTAAGGCAGTGCGCGCGGACGAGAGACACCGCGAAAGGCAAATCGCGCGCTCCGCACGCACGCTGGCAGCGCGTGACTACCGCCCGGAACAGATCGAGGCGGCCTTGATCGACAGCGCGACGCACGTGCTTTAGATCCGAATGCCGATCCCGAAAAGATCCCTGCGGGACTACGCGCGCCAGGGGATCGGGCGAGCGCTACTCGCGCGCTGCGCAATAGAAGCGCATGTGCAGGGCTTTCGACGTTTTGAGCTCATCGGTACGAGCACGCGTCGAACCATTTTACCAGGCTCTCGGATATCAACCCGGCGATATAGTTAACTTTGGAGTGGCCGCGATTGTGACCATTGAGTTCGTCCCGATGTGCAAGGCAACTGCAACCTAGATTTACAGCCTCGCGCTCTTAGCCCGGTGGACTCTCTCCGGAAAACTTGACGACGGCTGCGCCAGTGACGGGCCCGATAGTTGCGCTGTCACTTACGAACAGGTGAACCGGGCGCTCGAACCGAAGGCTTCCCTGCACCACTGCCCCCGGTCCAATCACTATCCGCGGTGTATCGCTAGAGCCCCAGTGAAAGAACCAAAAAAAGTTTGTTCCTTCCCTCTGCACCAGTATGCCGCCGTCAACATGGGAGTTGCTGCCGATGTCCATGTTGCCGTTTACCGTCTTGATGCCGCCGCCAACGTGCGCCGCCTGCAGTACGATGCGGCCGTTTACATTGGTCAGCGCGCCGCCAGCATCCGCTCCAGTGTGCAGAGTGAGCGTACCGTTCACCGCGGAAATAGCGTGCGAGACGCTTGCGCCCTCACCGAGAGTGATTGAGCCGTTTACGGTATGCACTTCGTCCGCAGTAGCGTGTGCGCCCATGCTGATGCTGCCGTTCACCGTTTGTGCACCAGCAACGACTGCATTGTCGGCAATGTGAATGGATCCATTAACGGTGGAGATGTCGTCTTTTTTCTGACCCGCGGCAACCCGGATCGAGCCGTTCACAGAATGGGTGGCGCCGCCGCCGGCTGTCTGGTCAGCATTAACGTCCTTATCGCCACCCTTGGTGTGACTATCGTCCGCGTTGACGCAGCCGGTAACAGCTGCGAGAGCAACGACGAACGTAATCACAATGGAGCGAATCATGGTGTAACTCCTGAAGCGCAGATTCTCGCGCCACAACGCGATGATGTGCTGGCCGAATAGCTTATACGAGGCGACACTCGGCCACACCATGCGGATCGTATTGGGCCAATGCCCTGGTATTTCGCAGATCTAGGGTTTTGGGGTCTTGCGCGGGACATGCACCTGGAAGAGCGTGCGCTCGCCGTCTCCCGATTGCACATCCACGCGACCCCGATGCATGTGAACAACCTGTTGCACGATGTAAAGACCCAGTCCGAGGCCCTGATTTTGCCCCGGCTCGCGTTGGCCGCCCTGAAAGGGCTCGAAGAGATGCGGCATCACGCTCGGCGGGATGCTGCCCGAATTGGTTACGGACAGAACGACATCGGTGGCGCCTGTCCCGTCGAGCCGAACCTTCACGGATGCGCCCGTGGTCCCGTGTTGCAGTGCATTGCCAATGAGATTGGACGCGACTTGAGCTAAACGATCGGCATCCCACTCACCGGTGAGATCCCCGTCCTGCTGCAGCTCGATGCGGCGCTCCGGGTGAGCAGTTTCGTACTCGCGAACGACGCGCTGCACCGGCTCGGCAAGGTCTGAATGGGTCAAGTTGAGGGGAATTCCTCCCGCGAGCCGCGCACGCGCAAGATCGAGCATGTCGTCGATCATGCGCGTCATGCGCTTGCCGCTCATGACGATGCGCTTTGCGGTTCCGCGGACAGTTTCGTCGTTGGACTGATGTTGAACCATATGTGCGGCCATAAGGATGGCGCTCAGTGGGTTGCGCAGATCATGTCCAAGAACCGCAGTAAACATCTCATTGAGCCGTAACGTTTCGGTCTGCGCTTGGAGTTGTTGAGCGAGCTGCAGCTTCTGGCGGTGGAGACGAAAGAAAACATCCGCCTTGCTCTCGATGATGTGTGGCTCGATGGGTTTGTAGAGGAAATCCACCGCGCCGGTTTCGTACCCCTTGAAGAGCCGGTGTTGATCGCGCGCGGCGGCCGATACAAAAATGATAGGCACTTCTCTAGTGCGCTCGTTGCCGCGCATGATTTCGGCGAGCTCGAATCCATCCATTTTCGGCATTTGCACGTCGAGGAGGGCGAGTGCGACATCGTGCACCAGCAGCAATTCCAACGCTTCGGGCCCGGAGCGGGCTGTGAGAACTTCGACGTCGTCACGACGCAGCAAGGCCGACAGCGCAAGGAGATTTTCCTCGAGGTCGTCGACGAGCAGGCACTTCACAGGTTGCGCCATACGGGTCATTTACCTCTTTGGCATAGTGGACTTTCCGCAGGTTCGGCGCTCGCCAGCGTCCGCAACAATTCTGCGATCTGCTCGAGAGGCAGTACAAAATCTGCTGGAGTTTGTCGGAGTGCCGACAGCACCATCAGGGGTACTTGCGCACTATCGGGCTCCTGCACGATCGTTACGCCTCCTCTGCGATGTACGGATGCGAGCCCCTTTGCGCCGTCCTCGTTCGCGCCAGTGAGTATGATGCCCATGAGGCGCTCGGCATAGATGTCCGCAGCGGTCTCGAAGAGCACATCGATAGATGGTCGTGAAAAATGAACGAGCTCGTCAATGGAGAGTGCGAGCTGCGGGCCCTTGTCGAGCAGCAGGTGATAATCGGGCGGAGCGAAGTATACCGTGCCTGGCGCCGCAAGTTCCTTATCTTCCGCTTCCTTGACTCGCAATGCGCACTTGCGCGCAAAAATCTCCGGGAGCAGACTTGGCCGTTCGCGTGGCAAATGCAGTACGATGAATACCGACGCGCGCAGACTCGCGGGTAGGGCGGGCAGAAGCACCGAAAGCGCGTCTACTCCGCCGGCGGACGCACCGATGACGATCGCGTCGATACGGTACTGCAGCGCCTCAGCAACTCTCACGGCTCGTCCTTCTTTTGAAAGATCCGATCTTCGTACGCGAGATCGACGAAGGATCGCGCGTGCGAAGAAAAGCGCAGTGACTCCTTCATACCGATGCCGAGAAAGCCCTTACGGCAAAGCGCATCACGGAACAGCCCTAGCGCGCGATTTTGCAGCTCGCGGTTAAAGTAGATAAGAACGTTGCGGCAGGAGACCAAGTGGACTTCTGCGAACACGCTGTCGGTGGCAAGACTATGATCTGAGAAAACGATATGCCGCCTGAAGGACTTGTCGAAAACAGCTCTGCCGTATGCGGCTGTGTAGTAATCGGAAAGCGAGGCGCGGCCGCCTGACTTGCGGTGGTTTTCGGTGAATCCTGCAATTCGATCAATTGCGTAGACGCCCGCGGCAGCTTTCTGCAATGTCTGAGGGTTGATATCGGTGGCATAGATGAGCGTGCGCTCGAGCAAACCTTCCTCGCGCAGCAGAATCGCTAGCGAATAAACCTCTTCACCCGTACTGCATCCGGCGACCCACACCCTCAGCGACGGATAGGTGCGCAGCAGGGGAACCACTTTGTCGCGCAGCGAGCTGAAGTAGGTAGGGTCGCGGAACATCTCACTGACCGGTACGGTAAGGAGGCTCAGCAGTGCCGAGAATGTTTTGGGCTCGTGCAGGACTTTGTCCTGCAACTGCGAGAGCGTTTGGCAGCCAAAGCGGCCGGACGCGCTGGTCAGCCTCCTTTTTAGGGATGCTGCAGCATATCCGCGAAAATCGTGATGATATTTGAGATAAATGGCGTCAATCAGAAGCCGCAACTCAATGTCGATGTTATCGGCTGCCACAATTCTCTCTTTAGTGCGGCATCCATACTCGCAGGAGCGAGAGGAGCTTCTCCACGTCCAACGGCTTGGCAATATAGTCGTTGGCGCCAGCTGCAAGGCATTTTTCCTGATCATCCTTCATGGCTTTTGCCGTGAGTGCGATTATGGGTAATTTCCGCCACTCGTAACGCTTGCGGATTTCCCGCGTCGCAATAATACCGTCCATCTCGGGCATCATGACGTCCATGAGAACAAGATCAACCGCGCGCGCCGGGTCGCCCATACTGTGCATGAGCACCTCGATGGCTTCTCTGCCGTTGCGCGCGATCTCAATCTTGGCGCCTTTGGGCTCGAGGAGACTTGTGAGCGCAAAGATGTTTCTGACGTCATCCTCCACGATGAGTATGCGGCGGCCGTCAAGCGTCGCCTCTCGATCGCGCGCTGCCTTCAGCATCAACTGGCGCTCCACTGGTAGCTGCGACTCCACTTGATGCAGGAAGAGAGTAACCTCATCCAATAGCCGCTCAGGCGAGCGCGCATCCTTGATGATGATGGATCTGGAGAAGCGCCTGAGGGATTGTTCCTCGTCGGCTGTCAACGAGCGACCTGTATAGACGATGATGGGTGGGAAGGATACATCGCCTTTTTCGGTCATCTGCTGCAGCAACTCATAACCGCTAAGATCCGGCAGGTTTAGATCCATGACCATGCAGTCGAATGTCGTTGTGCGCAATTGAATGAGAGCTTCGGTCGCGTTCTGCACAGCGGTGATCCTTACGTCATCGCTTTCCAGGAGCTTTGTGATGCTGTCGCGCTGTCGCTCGTCATCTTCGATGATAAGTACATGCCTGCGGCTCTGGGAGAACTTTGCCTCAAGCCGCTGTAGCGCCTCGATCAGCTGTTCTCGTCGCACGGGCTTCAATGCGTACCCTAGCGCGCCCATCGCTAGCGCCTCTTGGCTGTAATCTGCAACGGAGACAATGTGTACGGGGACATGACGCGTCTGCGGATCACGCTTTAGCTTATCGAGGACACCAAGTCCGGAATGATCCGGCAGATTGAGGTCTAACAGGATTGCCTTTGGGCGGTACAGCAAAGCTGCTGCCAGCCCATCGCTTGCGCCGTGTGTTACGACGCATTGAAAACCCATCTCGCGCGCCAAGTCTCGCAAGATACCTGCAAACGCTGGATCATCCTCCACGACCAAAATGAGGGGAGTATCGGGTGCTAGACGTTCGCGGTCATCCTCGAGTCCTTGGGACAGAAGATTGAAGGATCCGTGCGCTTCCGAAGCGACAGGTACACTGGGCTGGGATGTGCTCGCAGCACCAGAACTAGTGGGGCGCACACTTATGCCATCGGCGCGCACGAGCGGTAAGGTTAATGTGAAGATACTGCCGCTGCCGGCAGCGCTCCGTACGCTGATATCGCCCCCAAGAAGGCGCGCCAGGTCGCGGGAAATAGTCAGGCCAAGTCCTGTTCCGCCGTACTTACGGTGCGTGCTCCCGTCAGCTTGGCGGAATGCTTCGAAAATAATGCCTTGTTGGTGCTCTGATATGCCGATGCCCGTATCATGAACGGCAAACGACACCGTTTTGGCGGTTGGGCTGGAAACCCGCAGCGAAACAGCACCTTGCTCTGTGAATTTCAATGCGTTCGATACAAGGTTCTTGAGTATCTGGCTGACGCGCTGCTGATCCGTTTCAATTTCCGTAGGACTGCCGGGCTGCACGACGGCACTGAAGCTCAGCCCCTTCTGCCGAGCGACGGGCTGAAAGGCGTTGATCAGGTCATCTACAATCGTCGCAACGAGGATCGGTGCGAGCCCCAATTCGACCTTGCCCGCTTCAACCTTCGAAAGGTCCAGAATATCGTTAATGATGGCTAGCAGATCGTTTCCGGCGGAAGAGATAGTCTGGGCAAACTTGACCTGCTCTTCAGTTAGATTGCCGCCTTTGTTGTCGGCAAGGATCTTGGCGAGGATAAGTGAGGAATTGAGGGGCGTGCGCAACTCGTGGCTCATGTTGGCCAGAAATTCGCTTTTGTATTGGTTGGCTCGCTGCAGCTCGGTCGCCCTCTCGACTAGCACGATTTGTGCTCGTGACAGTTCATCCTTCTGATGCTCCAGAATCTGTGTTTGCTCCTCAAGTTGAGAATTGATTTGCTCAAGCTCACCCTGCTGAGCTTCGAGTCGCGACTGTGACTCCCTCAGTGCAACTGCCTGAACTTCAAGCTCCTCATTTGTGACTCGTAATTCCTCCTGCTGCATCTGTAGCTCTTCGCCTTGTCGTTGAGTCTCGGCGAGCAGTTCCTCGAGGCGCGTACGGTCTTTTGAAGCTCGCGCTGCGACACCGAGGGAGTCGGAGATGCGATGGACCAGCTCCAGATCAGCCGGCAGGAGCCGGCGAAAAAACCCCAGCTCTACTATCGCCTGGACGATTCCATTGACGCTTGCCGGAGCTAACAGCAGCTCGCGCGGTCTGCCACGTCCGAGACTCGAGCCAATGTCCAGGTAGTCCGAGGGGACATCATGGACGTGCACGACACGATTCTCCTTCGCAGCCTGCCCCAGACTGCCTTCGCCAAGCTCCACCGTCGCGCTCTGTGTCCCTGCGGGAACCGCATACGCGGCTACGCGGCGCAAGTGATTTTCGCCTTCGGCGACGAAAACGGTTCCGATCTGCGCGTCGAGGTAGTCGGCGAGGTACGTAAGAACATTGTCGCCCAGCGTCTCAAGGCGCTGTTCTCCCTGGATTCTGGCGCTCAAACCCATCTGGCCTGCGCGAATCCACGCTTGGGTCTGGCGCGCCCTGTAATCTCGCGAGGTTCTTAAAGCAGCAGCGGCGACTAAGACGAGCAGTAGACCGGAGCCTCCCAATACTACGATAGAGGTAACTCTGGCGGCGTCGAGCCACTCTACCTGCCGAGTTGCGAGCGCTTCCCGCGCGTCGCGCTGCATTTCGGCAATCGTCGCGCGAGCGCGCTCCATTGCCTCCTTGCCGCGGTTCGTGCGGACAATTGCCAATGCCTCGCCAGTCTCGCCTGCGCGGCGTTGCGCGACCGTCTGATCCAGCTCCTCCATTTTCTGCGCAGCGACATGCTCCAGAGTATCGAGGCGCCGTAACTGCTCTGCGTTGCCAGCTAGGAGGCTGCGCGTTTTCAGTAACTCGCTGTCGAGCGCCGCCTTGGCATTTGTATAGGGGACGAGGTAACTTTCATTATCGGTCAGCAGAAAGCCGCGCTGGCCGGTCTCCGCATCCTGCAGCGTTGACAATAGCGCCTGCAATTGTTCCATGACTTGAAGCGTCTGCGTAACACGGCGCGCACTCGCCGAGCTGCCTCGCAGCGCGCCGTAAGAAAGGCACGCCACCAGAACAATAGCCAGAACGGCAATTAGGAAGGCAATCAAACTCCCAGTTGGAAGCGGCGGACCAAGATGTGCACCCCGAAAAGCGCTTGGATCACGAATATTCGATGACTGAGCCATTGTTAATGTGCGTCCGGATGATTGGCGGATGGTAGATCCTTACGCCGATTCTCTCAACGCACAATGCAATCGGCCCACTGCGACTTATACGGACAGTGGGCTGGGCCACGCTCCTCGGGGTTCTACTTGATTCGATTGCCTTGCGCGCCACTTCCACGCAGTCACTGCGGTACGACCGCCACACAATGTGGGCGACGCCTACGCTATTTAGTTGCGCCGAAGCGGGGTTGCGCGCGACTAGGGGCTGGTTTGCGCGAATCGTCCGGACTCATCGGAAAAAACGATCTCAACCCGGCGATTCTGCTGCCTGCCGGCTTGCGTGTCGTTGGAAGCCACGGGGTACGATTTACCGAGGCCCTTCGTCTCTAAACGTACAGTGGAGACGCCGCGCGCGCTCAGGGCATCGGCAACCGCCTGCGCTCGGCGTTGCGACAAGGCGAGATTGTAATCGTCCGTACCTACGGCATCTGTGTGTCCTTCAATGATCACATGGGTACCCGGGCTATCCTTCAGGAACTGTGACAGTCGATCCAGAGCGCGATCAGCACCGGGCTTAAGGGTCGCTTGACCGGTGTCAAAGAGCACGTCGCCTAGCGTCATTACCAATCCACGCTCTGTTTGCTTGGCCTGCAGGTCTTGGAGTTCCTGTCGCGCGTGTGCGAGCTCGGTTTGGGCGGCCGCTGCCTCATTTTGGGCCGCTGCGGCACTATTTCTCGCGCTCTCTGCTGCGCTTCTGGCCTTCTGCACCTCATGCTCGCGCGCTTGAAGTTGGACACGGCTGCGATCCTCTTGCGCTTGTGCGATCTCCTGTCGCGCGCGGGCCTCGGCAATTCGAGCCTCTCCCGACTGTGCATGCCGCAGGGCAAGGTAGGCTAAGTGGTCCACGTCCTGCGGAGGCTGACGCTGTTGAAGCGCAGTCTCTGCGAGCTGCAGATTATTGCGCGCTTGGTCGACGTCTTTAGCCGCCGCCTGCTGTGCTAATGGGTCCCCTGAGACTTTTTCGACTTCTGCGCGCGCCTCATCGAGGCGGTCGCTGTGTACGGGGGTCGTTGCGCATCCTGCGATAAGCGCCACCATTGCAGCAGAAAGAGTGAGTTTATTCACGGGTCGCCTCATAATGAGCAATAACAGCTGGGCCTTAGCTTTTCCGTTCGCGCTAGTTCGTAGCTGGATCGTTTGTATGGCGTTCCGACTCCTGTCGCAAAGAGTCGATGCTTCGATTGACCTCGCGCGCGGCACGCTGAGCCTCGCCGCTGCTTGCGCGGGCGCTGGCAAGATCCGCGTCGACCTGCGCATCCTCAGCATAGCGGCGTGCGTCGTCGTATTTGCGCTCATTGACGGCCTTCTCGGCGCTGCTCAACTCGTCATGCGCACGCTGCAGGTCTGCTGGCGCGTAACGCTGTGCATCTGCCTTGTCCGCCTGTTCAACGAGCGCCCGGGCCTTGGTTAACTGCTCGGTCGGATTCGGGCCTTGGGTTGTGCAGCTGGCAGCGGCTAAGCAGCTGAGCGCCAAAGCCGACAGTATGATGCTTCTGGATGACATGGCGACGCTCGTACGTTGGGTTTGCGTACAGATTGCGCTACCTGTGTCCGCTCATAAGTCGGTTTCCTCCCTTTTCAAGGGCTATTTCCACTGGCGTGGCTGTAGGAATCCTCCGACGGTAATAGGGACGGACGATCCGAGAACATGAACCGGAAGCCGCATTGTGCGCAGCAAAATAGTCGTAGGTCGCACAGGCGAGCATGGACTTTCACGCCGCAGCCAGGCGGCACTTAAGCCTTTGTGATTAAGGCGTGCGACAGATAAACAAACAGCGCACAATCCAGAAGGCCGAGCAATATCGCCAGCGCTAGATCTAAGCGAGAGCCCGGCCCTTGGTGCAGTGCCGCACTGTCGATGGCTTTTGCAGTCATAAGAAATCGGGTCGCCGCGAAAGCGATGATCGAAGCGCCAAGAATGATCAGCGCCAATCCTGTTTCATTGCCAAATTTTTGATCCGGCACCCAGAGCGTGCGACCTGTCAGAGACGGGGAAGCAATCTCAAGGAATAGGTCGAAGCGCTCGACCAGAAACCCAAAGGCCATAACGGCAATTGCTGTGCGTACCCAGGCGAGAAAGGTACGTTCATTCGCAGAATGATCTGCAAATTCCGGATCATCTGACGGCTAGCGCGCTCTTCCTGATGCAGGACGGCCACTTCGGCCCCGGACTTGTCTACTGGCGGCTGCTGCCACGATTGGCTCGACGCGGTGCATCTTCAGGCGAAGAAGGAACGCCAGAGTTTGGCTCTTCCGCCGCATCGCCGTGCTTGCCCTCGTTCGCCGGCCGATCCCGGTACTTCTTCGAAATTTTATCCTGCGGAGGCGGGCCCGCGGGTTTTATCGGTTCTCGGCTGGTCGCCATCGCAGCGGCTCCGCAAATATCTAGCGATTCCCAAGCAACGTGTGTCTAAGGTAAGAGTTCCGAATTATGCAAGTGGATTGCGTTCACGTGTGATCAGCCTTGGCAGCCTCAGCTCTCGACCTCGCCATATCACGCGCCGCGCCGGCGTGATCCAAACAGGCTTTTTGCGCACCGCCTGAAAGAGCTTCGCACTTTGCGACGGCAAAGTTATGGTCGCCGTCAGCGTTGGCCATGGCCACGTCATACGCCGCGTTAGCTGCTCGTATGTCGGCCTTCTGCGATTCAACCGCGACGTCTGCGTTCGCGGCAGCCACGGAATCGCCCGCCTTTTTGTCAGCTTTGGCCTCGCTTTGCGCGGCCGAGTCCTGCGCTTCCGCCACATCGTTTTGGACTTTGCTCGGAGGTCCAGCCTTGTGGCAGCCCGCAGGCACTACAAGCATGATTGCCACAAGCATCCAGGTTGGATTGACCTTCATCGTCATTCTCCCGCAAATCGCCTAGTAATCCCCAGCAGACACCAGCTGCGCGGTGGGAATTCTGGTCAAGTGGTGCGCAAAGCCTGTGCCAGCGGATGCTGAGAACATGCATTCGCGGCGCTCGCCCTCAGGGAAATATCGAGATTGACTGTGAAATCAAGCGCAGTGTCGAACGTCATTGCGGGTACGAGATTTGAAGTTGGTGTTTGGAAACAGACTCTGCACATCTGAGCTCAAACGTAACCGTTACATACATGCCGGTACTGGTTACACCAGGTCAACAACCGAGGAAGGCGATTAGACACGGAATTGACACGCTCGCAGTTCGCGCCGACATCACTTACGGTCGCGTTCTTGGGTTTTTGGCGGGGTCACGGCTTCGGCCACAGCACTTGCGGAAACGTCTGGCGCCGCAATGTACTGCCCTTCGTGATGCAGGCCACCCGTAAGCTTACCTTCCTGGTCTCGCGCCGCCTCCACGCCCGAATCCCTTTCCACTGCAAGAAGCGTGGTGCGCAGGACCAACAGTTGTTCGGCGTGATGAGTCATCATCCGCTCCATTTGCTCGGTGTGGCGCTTTGCAGTTGCCTCCATCTGCGCGTCATGGTGTCGTTCGGCGCTGTTCAAGCTCACACGATAGTAGGCATGAGAAATCGCGAGACTGAGCAACCCGCTTGATAAGGCGCTCAGAAAAATAGGCAGCCACTCGATATTCATTTCTCCTCCTGTGAGTGTCTTAAAGCGAATGGGTCGATCCGCACAGCGCACTGGAAAGCGGTTTAGCCATCCGCATGCCAGCGAGGTAGTTCGAGGCCCGATCCGCCTTGCCACATGCCATGCAGAAAGGTCGCGTATCGAAATTCACATTTCTCCCATCGAATCGCAGATGATGCACCTATCTTGACCGCGGTGGCGAGGATGCAGAAACTGCCCGCTTGGCCAATGGGCTGTATGGCGCTTCCAGTTCGCGAGCTATTAACCAGAGATTCAAATGGCACATTACCGGTACCGTATAGTGAATGTATTTAGTCAGGGAGATAGCCCCTTCACGGGCAATCCCCTTTGCGTCTTCGAGTCCGGGGATTCGCTTGATACTGCCAGAATGCAGGCACTTGCTTTGCAATTCAATCTGTCTGAGACGACGTTTATTCTGCCTTCGCAACGCGCGACCGCGCGGGTGCGCATCTTCACGCCGCGTTACGAGTTGCCATTTGCAGGTCATCCGACTCTCGGAACCGCGCACGTCTGTCGCGCGCTCAAGTTATCGGCGGACACGCTGACACTCGAGATGCCTGCCGGAGTCATCCCGGTACAGGCAGTCGGATGCCGGTGGACTCTGCAGGCGAACACGCCCAGCTGGCGCGAAGTTCAGGAGCCGCCGGGCGCGCTTGCAATTATGCTCGGCTTGGACGAGCACGAGATACTTGAAAGACCCCTGTGGGTCGACACTGGAACGGAGCAACTAATTGTCCCGCTGGCGACTGAAGCCGCTGTACGGCGGGCAACGCTGCGAGCTGATGCCGTTACGCGTTTGCAAAACAAAAGTGGGGCCGCCATGGCTTACGTGTTTGCTTGCGCCGGCGCGCATGTGCTCGCACGCTTCTTTTTTCAACAGGGCAGTGCGGTTTTGGAAGATCCCGCGACCGGCTCCGCAACCGCGAATTTCGGCGGTTGGTGTCTGGCGACGGGCCGCCCGTTGCCGTGCACCTTTGAGATTTCGCAGGGGGAGTGCGTAGGCCGTGCCTCAACGCTTTACCTTGACGTCAATGCAGAGCGCAGTATTCAGGTCAGCGGCGACGTGCTGGAATTGGGTGCAGGAGTAATCTCGCTGTGAGGTAGTAGGCTCCCGGATTCGTGAAGGACGATATATAAGGATGAGACAAGGAAACTCCGCCTTGAGAGCAGCCTAAGCGGCCGTCGACTTCGCTAAATCGCCGCGAACCGCGAACACAGCCGTGGCGTTACGATACCAGGTACCCGCCAGACTCTAATATTAGAGGAAAGAGCCTGATAAACTGCGCGGCGACAGAGGACCGTACATGTGCATCAAAATCGGCTCCCTTATGCAGGCAGCGATCATATCGGCTGCATTAGGTGCGATATCTACGGCGGCTACGGCAGGTGAAGGAATATGGAAATCCGTCGTTCCGCCCGCCGGGTCTATGAAGGGCGAGTTTGACAATAATGATCCTATTGGCCTGTACGCCGGGGTCAAGATCAAGGCGGACTGTTCGCTCAACTGGACCAATCCGGACGACCATAAGCTCTATTGTTTTTCAAGCGCGACATCGCTCGTTTTCTTCCTTGATTCTCCGGCCCGCTATCTCGAAAGTGCCCGCGAAAGTTGGCATAAGCTGCGCACTACCGAAGGATAGACGTTTCCGCTGGTTTTACCGGCGCGGCTCCAGAATTCTGTCGCGGCCCACGCTGTGCAGTTCGACCGCAACAAGCGAGGTGCATGTCGGGACCGCACGGGCCAGCATGGCCTTCGGAACTGGAAACGGATTGATTGATGAGCTTTCAAATCAAAGGCCTGCCGGTTACTACCTTTGCGTCTCTTTTCGAACTCTCAGATGCGGAGCTTGCGACGCGCGCTGCAGTGCGAGTGACGGCCGATCGCTGCCCCGGCTTTCCCTGCCGCGTAAGCCTGCGCGATGCCGAACCGGGCGAATCATTGTTGCTTGTCAATTACGAGCACCTCCCTGTTGCAACGCCATATCGTTCGCGGCATGCGATCTTTGTGCGCGAGAATGCTATCGAAGCGCACCTCGCGATTGACGAAATTCCCGAGGTGCTATTTTCGCGCCTGTTGTCTCTTCGGGCGTTTGACGCTGCAGGTATGATGATCGACGCCGATGTGCTGCAGGGCCGCGAGCTTGCGTGCGCAATCGATCGCATGTTGGGATCGCCCCGGGTCCAATTCCTGCATGTCCACAATGCCAAGCCGGGTTGCTTCGCAGCCCGGGTGGAGCGTGTGCAGAGGCGGATCTAGGAAGGGCCCACTCCACGCCGCACTCGCCCGCAGAGATTCGTCGCTTGCAATAGTGGGATGATGTCATTTACGCCAGCATGGGAATTCCCCAGTATCGCGACGCTGAATGAGGATCCAATAATGAGTGCTGAATTTCACGTTGTGTTCGCGCTCTACCCGCGCGTAACGCAGCTGGATTTTACGGGGCCATTCGAAGTATTCGCGCGCCTGCCGCATGCTCGGTGCACGCTCGCGTCGGTTACGGGCGGTACGATTCAGGGTGACGGGGGAATCACATTTGCAGGTGTAGCGCGATTGGCTGACGTCACCGAGTGTGCGCTTCTCTGCGTTCCGGGCGGCTTAGGAACGGTAACGGCGCTTGGCGATTCAAGCTACATTTCCGCCGTCCGCCGGCTAGGGACGCAGGCGCAGTATGTTACTTCAGTATGTACCGGGTCGTTGCTGTTGGCAGCGGCAGGCCTGCTGCACGGCAAGAAGGCAGCGTGCCATTGGGCATGGCGTGATCATTTGAAAGCCTTTGCCGTCGAGCCAAGCCCAGATCGGGTCGTGCGTGATGGAAATGTCACGACCGGAGGAGGCGTGACGGCGGGTATTGACATGGCGCTTGCGCTCACGGCTCAGATAGCGGGTGTCGACCATGCACAGACAGTTCAGCTGGCACTCGAATATGCGCCTGAGCCCCCATTTGACTGTGGACGCCCCGAACTCGCACGGCCGCAGATCGTGGCGACCGCGCAGAGGCGTCTGGACGGGATTCGCGCCCAGCGTGACGCCGCCGTTAAGCGCGCGGCCGAACTTTTAACTCATAGATAATGGGGCCCGCTTTCAATGCGGCCCGTTGTGAGAAGACCATCCGCTATCAATCTCACTGCCTCATCATGCGCGCGAGCCGGATGACGAAACATCGGCAATCGCGCTGACGTGTGTCGGCACTCTCCTACGCCACGCGCTTCGAGTTGCGAGCGATTAAACTGGGATCGCCTGGTTTAGATGAGTGTGCTCCGACATGCAATGACGTCGCTGGGCGATCTCGCGTGAGCGCTAGGTGTTCCTCGCGGTTATGATGGATCACGCTCATAGGAGTGCGTTTGTGCAGTTTACTCGGGCAATCGTGAAACCTCCCGGTACAAATTTCGCAATGGGCATCTCGAGCATAATCGGGGGCGGCCAACCAGACGTCGCCGTTGCCATCACGCAGCACGATCAATATTGTGAGACACTTCGTGGTTGCGGCCTCCGGATTACCAAGCTTGCCGCAGACCTCCGCTACCCGGACAGCACGTTCATCGAAGACACTGCGGTTCTAACTTCACGTGCGGCCATCATCGCACGACCCGGAGCGAAGAGTCGTGTGGCAGAAACCGCGGCGGCGGCTATACCATTAGGCAAATACTATGAAATAGTCTATGAGATCGAAGCACCAGGAACGCTGGACGGGGGCGATGTCTGCGAGGTCGATGGTGACTTCTTAATTGGCCTTTCTGGGCGTACCAACACAGAGGGCGCGAGGCAACTTACGGCACTCCTGAGAGAACTGGGCCACAAATCAGTCATCGTCGACATACGTAGCAGCAAGGAGCTGCTGCACCTGAAGAGTGGCTTGTCCTATTTGGGCGATGGAGTTTTCGTGGCCAGCCCCGACGTGTCACTTAGGCCGGCGCTGGAGCGGTATGAGGTCATTACAGTGTCGCCCGCGGAGGCCTACGCCGCTAATTGCATTCGCGTGAACGACTACATCATGATCGCTGCGGGATACCCGAGACTTTTCGCTGCCATTACCTCACGAGGCTACCGGGTCGCGACCCTGCCGATGTCCGAATTCAAAAAGATGGACGGCGGCTTGAGTTGCCTGTCACTGCGCTTCTGAGCGCGAATGTGCGCGCTTCGGCCCGTCCATGGGTCCGGTTTACGGAGCGGAGGTCGCCGGGAGCAGTACGCGCCATGTCTGCGACGGATGGTCGATCGACCAATGGACTGCGTCGACTATCCCCAAGGGCGCATCGGCATCGGAGCTCATCGGCAGCAACTGCGGTTCGGCCACGATTTCGACCGACTCCTCTTGGTCAGAGGTCGTGCCTATGGCGTCAAGGAGCTCGCTGTGTGACATCACTTGCAGCAGCGGCGGGGCTCTTAGATCTAGGGGTTTTCGGGGCGCGCTTACAAGAGAGTGGTCATGGTGGGCCGCAGTGACCGGTACAGAGCCCGGGAAGTCGGTTGCATTCGCGGACGCCCACCATAGGACCCATGACGGGATAAGGATCTGTAACACTGAAACTGCGCGCCGATTTGTCTGATTCATGACCTATCCTCCACTTTGAGCATCGATCTCTCATTGCTAAGGATGCGCGTTAATGAATTAGGTGCAGCTGGTGGGATCATTAACAATGGTTCATCAAGCTCCTTTAACAGCGCATTAACGCCAGCAACAGCCATTATTCACAGCACATAAAGGTGGGGCCGCTTTCAATGCGGCCCCATGTGAGGTGGACATCCGCTATCGATCTCACAACAATATCGTGCACTTCTGCGCGCGTTGTGGGTATCAGCTGTCGGCTTGAGTTCTCGTAGGCACCGTCCTACGTGCCTGGATATCCTTAATAAGCCTCTTGGAGGCCGTCCTCCCGTCGTGCATTGAGCACCGATATCGAACCCGCGGTCATCCGCGGCTGCCCCGAACTTCAGGATTTCGATATTATCGAGGACACGCCCCGCCACCCTCGCTTTCTGAAAGGTACTTCTTATGCCAGACGCTGCGCCCACGACGGCGTCATGCAATCGGCGCTCGGCGGCGTCCGGGGCGGCGTTAACTGCGCTAGGGATCGTCTACGGCGATCTCGGTACGAGTCCGCTCTATACCTTGCAGACTGTTCTGCAAGCGCTCGGCGGTCACGTCACGCAGGCGAGTGCTCTAGGAGTGCTTTCGCTGATCATCTGGACACTCTTCATCACCGTGTCCATCAAGTATTGCGTATTTGTCATGCGCGCCGACAACCATGGAGAGGGCGGCATATTGGCGTTGATGTCCCTGGTAGGCGCGAACAATCTGGGCGGCGGTGCGACGCTCATGACCGCGATGGGTCTGCTTGGTGCCGCGCTGATTTATGGCGACGGCGTAATAACACCCGCAATTTCCGTACTAAGCGCTCTGGAAGGCGTAAATGTGGTGACGACTGCTCTCAAACCCTTTGTTATGCCCATGGCCGTCGCCATTTTGCTCGCCCTGTTTGCTGCGCAGAGATTCGGCACGGAGAAGATTGGCAGCGCCTTCGGTCCTATCATGCTGCTGTGGTTTATCGTGATTGCAGCTCTTGGGTTGGCTGGCATTACGCACAATCCGCACGTGCTAGCTGCCCTTGATCCGCGATACGCAATCGGCTTTCTTGCTCACAGTGGCGGAGTCGGGTTCCTCGTCCTGGGTGGCGTATTTCTTTGTATCACTGGCGCAGAGGCGCTGTATGCCGACATGGGACATCTTGGCAAAGGCCCCATCAAATCGTCCTGGTATTCGATCGTTCTTCCGGCGCTACTTTTAAATTATGCGGGTCAAACGGCCCTTTTGACCGATAACCGTGCACCCAGCGGAAATCCTTTCTTTGAACTCGCTCCGACTTGGGCGATCTACCCACTGGTGGCGCTCGCAACTGTCGCCACAATAATTGCAAGTCAGGCGATTATTACCGGCTCATTTTCAATGACACGGCAGGCCATGCAGCTTGGGTGGCTGCCCGGAGTCAACATTCGGCAAACATCTGATCAAGTGTATGGCCAAATTTATGTACCAGTGGTGAATTGGCTGATGATGATTGCGACCGCGGGAATTACGATGGCCTTTGAAAGTTCCAACAGGCTCGCCGGGGCGTACGGTACCGCCGTATCGACAACTATGCTGCTGACGACATGCTTACTGTTTACTGCCATGCACAGGATCTGGCGCTGGCCCATTGCCGTGGCAATTTTGGTCGCCGGTGTATTTCTGATTGTCGACATCGGTTTTTTTAGCGCCAATCTTCTGAAGATCGCCGATGGCGGTTGGCTGCCGTTGACATTAGGGGTGGCAATCTTTTTTGTCATGATCACTTGGCGCTCCGGCATCAACTCCATGCATGCCAGGCTCGATCAGAAACCTGAGACGCCGGATTCGTTTTTGGCAGACCTGCAAAAAGATCGTGTCCCGCGCGTGCCAGGCACTGCTGTATTTTTGACCAGGACCACGCGGCAGGTGCCGTATTTGCTGATAGACCACGTTAAGCATATGGGTTCGCTTCACTGTTTTGTGGTCACGTTGACGGTCATGTTTGAAGACGTACCTCGCGTCGCTCGCGCGGCGCGCTGCAGCAGCGAAAAGCTTTGCGCCGGCATCTGGCACATCACCATCCGCTTTGGCTACACTGAAATACCGGATCTGTGTGCGGTGCTAAAGGACATACCGGAACTTGATCCGGGCTTTGATCTCGGCAACGCCGTCTACTTTGGCGCGCGCGATCAGATTGTACGCAACCCCATCAAATCACTTATGCCGCGTTGGCGGGTAGCACTGTTTGGCTTTCTGTACCGCAATGCGGTCAAGGCTGTCGATCGCTTTAACTTGCCGTCAGAAAACGTCGTGGAGATCGGACGGCAAATCGAGGTTTAAGCTACGTACTACGGCGCAGGTATTGTGGGCTAGGCGATCGATGTTGTTGCTCCACGGCGTACGAGCAGAATATACCGCAATTCGCGGAAGGCGAATTGTCTGCCCGAGGCACCCTGCGCCCATTTGATCTTGCTGATTACAGGACGCCCATCGGCGGGCGCGGGATCGCTTGTTACACGGAAGCGGACATGGCAGCCTAAAGCATGAAGCAAGTACTGGTAACCGGAGCATCGGGCGGGATTGGCCGAGCGATCGCGGTTACGCTTGCAGAGCGTGGGGTGCGACTTGCGCTGCATTACTACTCCGACCTTGGCGCGGCGGAGACGACCCGGCGGGCGCTAACAGGAGCGGACCACGCGCTCTTCAGCGCTGACTTAAGTGATGGTGCGGCAATCGAGCCATTCTGGCGCGAAGTCATGCGGGTATTTGGTAGGGTGGACGCCGTTGTTAATAATGCGGGGATTTATACAGAGCACCCGCCTGCGACGGTCGCGGATTATCAGACATGGAGCGAGATCGTGCAGCGCACCTTAGCCACTAATTTTCTTGGCCCGGCACGATTGTCTTTTCTAGCTGCCAGAACTATGGCGCAGCGGGGAATCGGAAGGATAGTCAATATATCCTCGCGCGGCGCGTTCCGCGGCGAGCCAACTGCACCCGCATACGCTGCCTCGAAGGCCGCGCTCAATGCGTTCGGCCAATCATTCGCAAGAGCATTCGCAGCTCAGGGCGTGCAGGTATTCGTTGTTGCCCCCGGCTGGGTCGCCACAGAACGAGTCGCCGCGCATGTGCACGACCCGACTGTTTTGGCGGATCAGCCTCTCGGGCGCGTCGCCACGCCCGAGGAAGTGGCGAACGTTGTCACATACTGCCTACTAGATGCACCTGTCAGTCTGACTGGCGCCGTTCTGGACGTGAACGGGGCATCGTACCTGCGCTAGGTCAGCTACGGGCACGCCGCTATCACTAACTTCAAAGTATCGTACGGGGCGAGCCAGCTCGATCGCCGCCGCCTCTTCTGTGGGCTCGCCGCACTCGTGCTTGCACCATTAGTCGGAGCCGAGAACACGCCACCGGACCGGCGATCGTTATCCTTTGTACATACCCATACAGGCGAGAGCTTGTCGACAATCTATTTTCAGGGCGGCAACTACCTTGCACCGAGTCTCGAGCGCGTCAAGCATCTGCTGCGGGACTTTCGCAATAATGAAGAACATTCGATTGATCCGGCTCTGCTCGATATTCTTTTCGATATGCAGGCCAAGGCGAAACGCGCCGGACCTTTTGAAGTCATTTCGGGATATCGGTCTCCGCAAACCAATGCGGCGCTGCGACGTCAATCAACGGCCGTGGCGGAGCACAGCCTGCACATGGAAGGGCGTGCCATCGACGTACGCCTGACGGCGTTTCCGACCGAAAATTTGCGGGATATTGCCATTGCTTTGCATCGTGGCGGCGTAGGCTTTTATGCAGCGTCAGACTTCGTGCACGTGGACACGGGCAGGGTACGGTTCTGGTAAAAAGCACCGCGTACAGCGAGTCAGAGGTAGTACGCGCCTGCAGCTACCGGAGGCGCTAGAGTGGAATTGTTTTTCTGATAATCAGATTAGATGATATCTTGCAAAAAATCTTATGAACTACATCGCCTGGGCGTTTCTCGGAATGATTGGTTATTCACTGGTTACTTTACTTGTGAAGCTCGCCACTCGGAACGGACGCTTTTCAAGCTTCTTGGTGCTCGCCATCGCAACTATAATCGTGAGCGCGAGCGCGCTAAGCATCACAATGCTGCGGGGAGATGCGCGGGCCCTGGTCGGCCGAGATTTTGCCAGCCCGAGTGCACTATGGGCCTATGCTACTGGCATTGCGCTAACAGTGGCCGTCGTATCGTTGTTTCGTGCGCTGTCGCTGGGGCCGGCCAGTGTGGTGGCGCCGATATACGGCATGTTCATCGTGGGCGGGGCGATCCTCGGCATGGTGTTTCTGCACGAAGCGCCGAACTTGCGCAAGCTGCTTGGCATCGCGCTGGCGATCGTCAGCGTTTTTCTAATCGCTACGAGCGCAACGGAGCGCTAGACGTGCACCTGGTGTATCGAAGTCAACCGAATGCCGCGGTTAGCAAGGTGCGATACGCATCCGGATCGGTAACACCGACAAACACGAGCCCGGTGAGTGCACCGCCTAGGTGTGCATCATGGTTGATGTGGTCCCGAGACCGCCGAGCCGAGTAGTAGCTGTAGGCGAGATATCCGAGAGCAAATAACGGCGCCGGAATCGGCAGCGGGATAGGAATGATGAAAAGGTGCTGGCCCGGAAAGTAAATAATCGACGCGAACAACACCGCAAGTATTGCACCCGACGCTCCAAGGCTGCAGTATTTGGGATCGCTGCGATGTTTGATATAGGTGCCCACATTACTCAGCAACAGGCCCGCAAAATAAAGTCCTAGGAACTTTATGGTGCCTATGTAGCGCTCGAGCACAAACGCAAACGAATAAAACGTGATCGCATTAAAAAGCAGATGGCCGACATCGGCGTGCACAAAGCCGGAGGTTACGAGTCTTGCGTATTCCGCGCGACGCACGAGCCAGTAGGGTCGGAACAGAGCGCCCCGGATCAGCTGAGGTGCAACAAATAGGCCGGCAAGGCTCACTAGACAGGTCAGAGCTAATATAACGAGCGCGCCTCGTTCCATGTTTCTCAATCTTGTCGTGGCCGCCGCTAATTCCCACCGCGGGCACTCAGCTCCTCGCGGCCCCGTTGCCTGCGCAGGGCCTCGTCGCGTGCATCATCAATCGCCGTAACGACACCACGGAGGTCCGCCGTGGCCTCATTGCGCAAGAAGTGGCCCGTGAGTTTGCTGTCAGGGGAGAGTTCGCCCTTTTCAAACAAGGCCCATATCTCCTCCGCAAAACGGGTGTCCAGAAGCTTGGGTGCGTAGCGACCGAGTGCGGCCCTAATATTATTTACATCTCGCTCCAGTAACAGGAGCGCGCTGTTGTTTCCCGACGCGTTGACCGCTTGTGGTAGGTCAATAATGACGGGGCCTTCACGGCCAACGAGCACGTTGTACTCCGAAAGGTCGCCATGAATGACGCCAGCACACAGCATTCGAACAATCTGGTGAACCAAGAACTCGTGATACTCGCACGCTCGTTGGGCGCTGAGTTCCACCTCGCCGAGGCGTGGCGCTGAATGTCCCGTGCCGTCGGTTATGAGCTCCATAATTAGAACGCCATTGAAGTACCCGTACGGCCGAGGAACACGTACGCCCGCGCTTGTAAGCTGATACAAGGCGGTTACTTCGGCATTCTTCCAGGCGCTTTCCTCTGACTTGCGGCCGAAGCGTGTTTTTTTGCCGATGGCGCGCGTCTGGCGGCTGCTGCGAACTTTGCGTCCCTCCTGATACTGTGATCGTTGCTGAAAGCTGCGCTGGGCCATGTCGCGATAGACTTTCGCGCAGCGATGCTCTGTTCCGGAGCGGACGATGTAAACCGTAGCCTCCTTGCCGCTCTTGAGAGAGCGAATGACCTCGTCGATGATTCCATCGTCGATCAAAGGCTGCAGCGCCGATGGGGTCTTCATGTGCTTAGCAGGGTCATCAGCATCCTTTTGCGGTCGTAAGGCTGGAGGCGCATTGTAGAGATCCGATGAGCCTGCCGCATGACAATCGCTTGAGAGGTCTTTTTGAGCACCCATTGACGCTCGGATCAGTCTTTTACTGACTTATTATCCCTTGCCGTGCGCTTTACCTACGAGATCTGCGATGGGGCGGATACGGGTGCACCTGTTTCACATGGCCGGGATGCTGCAGTCAGATCGTTCTTTATGGCCGTTATTTAACTCACCTGGACGAATTCATGGCTGCCAAATCGACCATATTCAAAGCGCAACTGCAGGTGAACGACATGGATCGTAATTACTTTCGAGCGCACTCACTCACATTGGCGCGACATCCCTCGGAGACCGATGAGCGTTTAATGGTACGACTTCTGGCGTTTGCGCTGCACGCGCACGAGGCACTGCAGTTCGCCAGAGGATTGGCATTTAATGAGCCGGATCTATGGCGCAAAGGCCTGACCGGCGACATCGATCTTTGGGTCGCCGTCGGACAGCCCGATGAGCAGCAGATACGTCAGGCTTGCGGTCGTGCGCGCCAGGTCGTGATCTATACGTACAGCGGGCAAAGCGCACGCGTTTGGTGGGAGAAAAGTGCCGCTACTGCAGCGCGATCGAATAACTTGAAAGTAGTTGACCTGGCAGCGGCGGATACTCAGGCGCTTGCGGCTTTGGCTCGGAACGGTATGCAGATTCAGTGTTTCATCCAGGATCGGGAGATTCACGTGATCGGCGATGAGAAGATCGTACCGGTCGAAGTAACCGCGCGCACCGGCATCGCTCATTAATCGCTGATGAGTTTCCCGCCAAGTTCGTGAGAGCGGCCGCGGAACAGCGCGATACATTCTTGTTTTTGATTCAAGACGGCAACATCATACACGCCGCTGCGGCGGGAGCGCCAAACTTCGTGCGCCACGGCCGTGAGTTCGTCACCGTTCCTTGCCGGTGACAGAAAATCGATCGTAGCGCCGGCGGCGACCGTAACAGCATTGTAGGTATTGCAGGCGAACGCAAACGCGCTGTCAGCGAGGGTAAATAGAACACCGCCGTGGCATGAACCGTGCCCATTCACCATGTCCGCACGCACCAGCATCGTCAGGCTTGCGCGGCCGGGGCCGACCTGCACGATCTTCATCCCAAGAGCGCGTGACATCAAATCGCGTGACAACAGGAAGTCAGCAGTGGCCTGTGCCAGATCCTGAGCCGCTTGGCCGTTGCTGATGATTCGAGTGTCGCTCACGGAACTACTCGCACTTGCGTTTATCGATCACGTGTTGAGCCTTGCCCACGGAACGCATTATCGAACCGTGCGGACCCGCTTTCACCTCGACGTTGATGCCGACATAGTCTTTGACGAGGCGCGCAAGCGCGGCGGCAGCTGCGTAGCATCCGCTCTGGTCGACTCCGGCGGCAACTTCGACATGCACGGTGAGCGTATCAAGGTTTCCGGCACGATCAATTACAAGTTGATAGTGTGGCGCAAAGAGCCTAATTTGCAGAATAAGATCTTCAAACTGACTGGGGAAGACGTTTACACCGCGTATAATCAGCATGTCGTCCGAGCGACCGCCGATCCTTTGAATGCGCCGCATCGAGCGCGCCGTCGGGGCAAGGAGGCGCGTGAGATCGCGAGTGCGATAGCGGATGAGTGGTAACGCCTCCTTCGTGAGCGAAGTGAGCACGAGTTCGCCCAACTCGCCGTCGGGCAGCACCGACGCGGTATGGGGATCAATGATCTCGGGATAGAAATGGTCCTCCCAAATTACCGAGCCATCCTTGCTTTCGATGCACTCGCACGCGACACCCGGCCCCATGACCTCCGAAAGCCCGTAGATATCGAGCGCATCGATCTGCATCACTGATTCAATTTGTGTGCGCATGGCCTCACCCCAAGGCTCGGCTCCTAGTATGCCAATCCGTAGCGACGTGGCACGCGCGTCAAGGCCTTGTCGTCTGAATTCCTCTGCTATGACCAGAAGGTACGATGGAGTCACCATGATGATGTCAGGCTTGAGATCGCGAATAAGCTGTACCTGCTTTTCGGTATGGCCTCCGGAGATCGGAATGACAGTGCAGCCGAGGCGCTCGGCCCCGTAGTGCGCACCTAGGCCGCCGGTGAATAATCCGTAACCATAGGCGATCTGTACCATATCGCCAGCGCGCCCGCCTGCCGCTCGAATGGAGCGGGCGACGAGTTTTGCCCAGATCTCAATATCCTGCGACGTATAGCCAACGACTGTTGGCTTGCCGGTCGTACCGCTCGAGGCATGCAGTCGCGCGATTTTCTCTTGCGGCACGGCGAACATGCCAAACGGGTAATGGTCCCGCAGGTCTTGCTTGGTGGTGAATGGAAATCCGGAAAGATCATCAATGTCGCGCAGCTGAGCGGGGTGTACGCCTAACGCATCGCATCGATGCTGGTAATGCGACACGTTGTCATAGACGTAGCGGAGCGACCATTTGAGTCGGTGCAATTGCAGTGCAAGCAGCTCATCGCGGCTTGCGGTCTCGATCGGCTCGAGCTCGTCAGTACTCGGGGTCTTGGTTGTCACGAAGGATCCGCGCCGCGGGAACCATCAGGCAAATAGGCCTGCACTGCAAAGACTCCGCCCTAATTCCGCTGCAGATAGGCGCGCCACGGCATCCAATAGTACTTGGACCAGCCTTCCGAGACACCGGCAAAGTCAGAATCGGCGATGTTGACGTGCGTCAGCTCAATGCGGGCCCCGTTGCCGTCAGCCCAGAAGGACAGCACAAGGGTCGAATCTAGATCTCGCTTGGCGAACTGAGAGGAGCGCCAAGACTGCACGATCAGGCGATTCGGAATCACCTGTAGAATGGTACCCGAAAGGGCGCCGCCGAATGCTTCGAACCGAGCACCAGCACGTGCGGCGATCTTGACTGGCGCCCCTGTAATAGCCGCGTGCTCCTTGGGGTTCAAATACGTGTGGTACAGGCGCGCGGCAGATGCCGGAAGAACAACAGCCAAAGTCACGGTACGAGGCATGTGGTCACCCGTTGTTATCGCATCTGGCGCCGCAGCGGATTACAAACGATCGCGCGATCTGCGACTGCGATACATGAGAGAATTCTAACGCGCTCTGAGTTCATAGTCAGGGAATCTCCATTGATGCGCCAATTAACCGCCAACGGAAATATCTCCCGTAACTGTCAATCTCATACGCGTCGTCCTCGACCGGCTGGATTAAAGATCCCTTTGTTCCTGGATCTCAAGGCCAGCCATTCCGAGTACCACACGCGCGCACCCTTGCACCCTTCGCGGCTTACGCGCATACGGCCCGTGAAGAGTTACTGGGGTACCCGCTTTCGAGCCCATCGTGGCTACGAAAGCCGATATGTTGACCGCGACCTTCAGCCCCGGCAGCATCGCTGCACGTATTAGCACTGGGGAGGGCAGGGTGGCGGATCAAGCGGATTTGGCGGCGGTCCTGTGTTGTCCGCGGTGCACGCGGGCCAGCTTGTCGCTGCAGCGCGCAGGGTGGATTTGTGTCGGCTGTAATGCCGGCTATCCAATGTTGGGTGAGATTCCATGGCTCTTTGCTGAACCGCAGAACATGCTTGCCCAGTGGCGGGGCCGCCTGCAGTTCCTTCTGCTGTCTGTCGATCGCGAGGTGCGAATTCTGCGGGCGGAGCTGGCGGGCGATCTTACCGCACTGACAAGAGAGCGGCTGGAACTCCTCGCCACGGCGTATGAAGACCATGCTCGCCGACTCAGCAGATTGTTGGCACCGCTTGATCTTGCTACTGCCACTCACACCGGCTATGAAACGCATCTTGCTCTGCGCACCCGGCTGCCAAGCGATCAGGGGCTGACTAACTACTATGTCAACCTGCACCGCGACTGGGCCTGGGGCAATGCCGAGAACGCAGCAACAGTCGCACGGATCCGCTCCGTAGTAGGACACGATATGCGCTGGGGCAAAACCCTTGTACTCGGGGCAGGTTCGGGACGCCTTGCTTACGATGTGCACATGCAATGTGCGCCGCAGCTCATGGTTGCAGTCGATTTTAATCCACTGCTTCTTTTCGTGGCGCGCGACGTGACGCGTGGCGCAAAACTCGAGCTCTACGAATTTCCCATTGCACCACGGCGGATCGCCGATCATGCGGTATTGCGCAGCCTCGTCGCGCCACAACCCGTGCGTAGCGGCTTTCACATTGTGGCGGCGGATGCCTTGCGCGCACCCTTTGCGGACGAAGCTTTCGATACAGTCGTGACACCATGGTTGATCGATATTGTGAGCGAGGATTTCGCGAGCTTCGCGGCGCGGGTTAATTCGCTCCTGCGACCGGGCGGTTCCTGGATAAATTTCGGCTCACTGGCATTTGCTCAGGGCACACGCGCGCAGCGTTTGTCCTTCGAAGAGACACTCGAAGAGGTTAAGCGCGCTGGCTTCGCGCAACCCGCAATCGACGAGCAGAGCATTCCGTACATGTGCGCGCCAGGCAGCCGCCATGCGCGCCTCGAGACGGTCGTCACCTGGTGCGCGTGCAAGGTGGGCGGAGCGCCTCCGCGGCCGCTCGAGGGAACATTGCCCGCATGGCTCGTCTTGAGCGATCTTCCAGTGCCGCAGTTGGAGGATTTCAAAGTGCAGGCGGTTGCGACCCGCATTCACGCCTTCCTAATGGCGCTCATCGACGGTCGGCGCACTATCCGGGACATGGCACAGATGCTCGTGGAGCAGCGTCTCATGAGTGAAGAGGATGCGGAGCCCGCAGTGCGCCGATTTTTGATACGAATGAGCGAGGACAGCCGTAAAAGCGCCTTGTGAGTGCCCACGAAACATAGCGTCCGGTATGAGATCATGAGCACTAGCATCGCTGCGAGTTCCTAGGCCTGTATGATGCAATTTCGCGCCAGCTCACCACGCGGTCTCGGCGAACTGTTGGCTCGCGAGCTCCGTGCGCTCGGAGCAACCGAGGTTCGCGAACACTCCACCGGCGTGAGCTTCTGCGGCACTGTCGAGACGGCGTATCGCGCCTGTCTCTGGTCCCGCACCGCCAACCGCGTATTTCTTGAGCTCGCCAGGTTTCAAGCGCTCGATGCTGATGAGTTCTACTCGGCCGCCAGACACATAGACTGGTCCATGCATGTCGCCCCAGGCTCCACCCTTGCGTGCGATTTTACGGGCCAGCATCCTGCGCTCGTACATACCCACTTCGCAGCCTTAAAGCTCAAGGATGCTATCTGCGATGAGTTGCGGGCGCGGGCGGGCTATCGGCCGGACATTTCGACCGAACGACCCAGCGTGCGCGTGCACGCGCATGCGCACGGAGCCGCGATCACCGTGGCGCTCGATCTCTCGGGAGAGAGCCTGCACCGGCGAGGATATCGTGGCGAGGCGGGTGCTGCGCCGCTGAAGGAGAACCTGGCGGCGGGCATATTGCTGCGCGCGGGATGGCCGCAACTCGCCGCAGGCGGCGCCGAGTTTTTGGATCCCATGTGCGGCTCGGGCACGTTGGTGATCGAAGCAGCGATGATCGCGGCGGATATTGCGCCGGGACTGATTCGCACATACTTCGGCTTCCTCGGTTGGCGCCAGCATGATCGGGACCTGTGGGCAAAGCTGCTTGCGGAGGCGAACCTGCGCAGCCGCGCCCGTGATCCCAAGGGGATTCTCATCCGCGGCCAGGACAAGGACGCTGCCGCCGTGCGCAGTGCCGGCGCCAACGCAAACCATGCCGGCGTCGGCGGGCTAGTGCAATTTGCGCACGCCGTCTTGGCGGAGGCCGCACCCATGCGGCCCATTGGTCCCACCGCAGCAGGCTTGCTGTGCTCCAATCCGCCTTATGGCGTGCGCCTCACCGACCGCGCGGCGACCCGCAACATTTCTCGTGAGCTTGGGGACATTCTGCGCGAGCGATTTTTGGGGTGGCAGGCGGCAGTGCTGGTGGCGGATCCCCAATCGGGATTGGAGCTCGGCATCCGTGCGCATCGTACCCATGTTATTTGGAATGGCGCAATCGAATGCCGATTACTGAGGCTGCATATAGATTCGCAGAGCATCAGGTCGGGAACCCGGCGCGGCGCCGGCGCTGAAGTTGATGCGAGCCTACGTAACAGCGCCGGGGCGCAGATGTTCGCTAACCGGCTCGCAAAGAACCTCAAGCGGCTGCGCGCTTGGGCGGACGCCGCCCAAGTGTCGTGTTTTCGGGTATACGACGCCGACATGCCCGAATACTCGTTTGCGATCGATCTATATCAAACCCTTCCCGATGGCCTCGCTTGGCTCTACGTGCAGGAGTATGCAGCTCCGACAACAGTCGATGCACAGGCTGCGCGCCGCCGGCGGGGCGAAGCCCTGTCCGTTTTGACCGAAGTTTGCGGTGTTCCGCCCGAGCGCATCCGCGTGCGCCTGCGCCGCAGGACGCCCCGCGGCGAGCAGTACGGCAAGCTCGATGAGCAATCGACCTTCCATGTGGTCGCGGAGAGCGGCCTGAAGTTCCGCGTCAATTTCGATAATTACCTCGATACGGGTTTGTTTCTTGACCACCGCTTGATGCGCGGACGCTTGCGTGCAGCCGCTGGCGGCAAGCGTTTCTTGAATCTGTTTGCATATACCGGAGCAGCGACCGTGTATGCGGCTGCCGCGCGTGCGCACTCGAGCACCTCGGTTGATCTCTCCCGCACGTATCTTGAGTGGGCGAGGCGCAATCTGGCGGTAAACGGACTTGAGGGTCTCGGGCACGTGCAGGTACATGCGGACTGCCGGGAGTGGCTGGCGGCTGCGCGCCAAAAGCGCGAGAGATTCGACTTGGTGTTTCTCGACCCGCCCACGTTTTCAAATTCGAAGCGCATGCAAAGTGTGCTGGATATTCGACGTGACCACGCGGCCCTCGCAGATGCGTGCGTGCCAATAATGGCCCGAGACGGCTTGCTGGTCTTTTCGACCAATGCACGGCGTTTCAAGCTCGATGAGACATTGCACGAACGCTTTACGGTACTGGACGTGTCGGCGCAGACATTGCCGGTCGACTTCGAGCGCAATCCAAAGATACACCGCTGTTTCGAGCTGCGCCCATCATGATGGGGATGTCGCGGCTGACAATCTGCCTCGCCTTGCTTACGAGCTGGACCGTCATTGGAATTGCCGGGCTTGCGCGACCGCACAGCGTCAAATTCGCCGGTCGTGCGCTGTTTCTGGCGGGCGCGCTCTGTGGTCTGGGATTAGTGGTCGTCAGCTTTTGCGCGATCAACGCCCCTGCAGAACACGCGGTACTGGAGATCGGTCTCCCGGACCTGCCGTTTCATGCGCGCCTTGATGCACTGTCGGCAGTTTTTCTGCTGCTATTGAGTGTGGCTTCGGTTGGAATATCTGTATTTGGCGCCGGTTATTTTCGTGCGGGAGAGGGCACGGCTCCCGGACTTCTGTGTTTGCAATATCACGTGTTCGTCGCGAGCATGGGCTTCGTGTTGATAGCGGACGACGCCTATGCCTTCATGTTCGCTTGGGAAGTGATGGCGCTAGCCTCGTATTTTCTTGTCACGACCCAGCACCGCATCGCTGAGATCCGTCGCGCCGGCTTCCTGTATCTACTCATCGCTCATCTGGGAGCGCTCGGAATTTTGCTGTGCTTCGGTGTGCTGGAGGGTGGACATTGGGAGATGACGTTCGATGCGATGCGTGCGGCGCACGTAAGCACACAGTGGGCGACTTTGGCATTTCTCTTGGCCTTTTTTGGCTTTGGCGCGAAGGCAGGGCTGGTACCGCTGCACGTCTGGCTGCCTGAAGCCCACCCGGCGGCGCCCTCGCCAGTGTCGGCGCTCATGAGCGGCGTGATGTTGAAGACGGCTCTCTACGGGATTTTGCGTGTGAGCTTTGACCTTATCGGCGAGCCACTGTGGTGGTGGGGACTGATCGCGCTCGGTGTCGGACTCTTCAGTGCCCTTTATGGCGTGGTATTTGCCGCCGCGCAGACCGACATGAAACGGCTGCTCGCCTATTCCTCAATCGAAAACATTGGCATCGTCTGCACCGGCGTCGGGCTCGCTCTCGTGTTCGCCGGCCTAGGGATGGGATCGCTCGCAGCGCTTGCCGTGATCGCAGCGCTGTACCATTGTCTAAACCATGCGCTCATGAAGAGCCTGTTGTTCCTCGGCACCGGTGCCGTACTGCACGCCACCGGCCAGCGCAACCTTGGCAAGTTAGGTGGCCTCATGCGCTATATGCCCTGGACCGCCTGGTTGACGCTGATCGGCGTGCTTGCAATTTCCAGCCTGCCGCCGTTGAACGGCTTCGTTTCCGAATGGCTGCTACTGCAGGCGTTTCTGTTCACTGAGCAGATTCCGCGCGCCTTCATAAATATGCTGCTTCCGCTCGGCGCGGCCGTGGTTGCTCTAAGCGCCGCACTCGCGGCATACGTCATGGTGAAGTTCTACGGCGTGATCTTCCTTGGCGCCCCGCGTGAGAGCAGCCTCGAACGCGCCCGCGACTGTGGATGGCTCGAGCGCGTTGGTCTCATCTGGCTAGCCGCCGGCTGCGTACTCTTGGGCTTGCTGCCAGTGCAAGTTATCGCACGCCTGAACGCGGTGTCGGCCCTGCTTGTCGGAACCGGGCTCGGTGAACATGCGCAGCGGTGGTGGCTGCTCGCGCCGCTGGCACAGGGCCGCGCTTCGTATGGCGCGATTGGCCTTTTCATCGGGCTACTCGCCATCGTGTTGCTGACCGTGCTGGGTGTGCGCCTGTTCTATCACGGGCGTGTTCGGTTCAGCGTCCCCTGGGACTGCGGCTTTGGGCATCTCGATGCGCGCATGCAAGATACTGCGGAGGGGTTTGGTCAGCCCATCCGGCATGTGTTTCAGCCTTTCTTTCGCATACACCGCGAGCTGCCGTCGCCGTTCGATCGAGCTCCGAGGTATCGAGTGGTCGTGACCGACCCCATCTGGTACGCACTGTATGAGCCCCTTGTGGGTCTCGTGCGCGGGGCCGCCAACTCGGTCGCTTGGCTGCAACAGGGGCGCGTGACGACGTATCTTTTATATGGCTTCGTCACATTGCTGGTGCTCTTGGGAGTGGTGCTCGCATGACCGTCACGGAGCTCCTAACCCAATGCCTCGAGATCGTAGTTGCTGTCGCGGCTGCACCGCTCTTCCTGGGGTGGATCAATCAATGTCGAGCATGGCTGCAGAACCGTCGTCCACCCAGCGTCCTGCAACCTTATCGCATCATCCACAAACTCTTTAACAAGGATGCCGTCATCGCGACCAATGCGTCGGCACTTTTTCGCAGCGCGCCCTACATCGTTTTCGCAGCCATGACGCTGGCAGCAGCAATCATTCCGTCAATGGGCACACGGCTGCCGTTCACAGTCGCCGCCGATGCGATCGCGCTGGTAGGGCTACTCGCGACTGCACGGGTTTTCATGGCACTCGCGGCGATGGACATCGGCACAGCCTTTGGTACGCTCGGCGCGCGGCGGGAGATGATGGTGGGCTTTCTCGCCGAGCCTGCGCTCTTGATGGTGATCTTTGTCGCCTCCCTGATCTCGGCGACTACTTCATTGCCGGCTATTTCTGAACATTTGACAACCGAGGCTATCGGTTTATATCCGAGCCTGGCATTCACGGCAGTGGCGTTCACGATGGTGCTACTCGCCGAAAACGCACGCATTCCGGTCGATAATCCGGCCACTCACCTTGAACTCACGATGATCCACGAGGCAATGCTGCTCGAATATTCGGCGCGCCACTTGGCCCTCATGGAATGGGCAGCTGCACTCAAGCTCTTCAACTATGCGTGCATCGGCTTTGCGCTGTTTGTGCCCTGGGGAATTGCGGCCGGTGCGACGGCGCCAAGCGCTCTATTGGTCGCGCTCCCCGTCCTCGGTCTGAAGCTCATGGTTGCCGGCGGCGGTCTTGCTCTTATCGAGACAGTGTCCGCAAAACTGCGCGTCTTTCGGGCGCCGGAGTTTCTCGCAACCGCATTTCTATTCGCCGTTCTCGGGCTCCTTGTGCATTTGCTGCTCGGAGCGTAGGAGCATGGCGCAGCTTCCTTGGGATCTGCAGCTGCTCAATGTGTGCGCAGCGCTGTTGTTACTGCTCGCATTTGCAATGCTGTCGCAGCGGCGGATCGTTACTCTGGTTGATCTGCTCGCATTGCAGGGAGCGGTACTGTGCGTCGTCACACTTCTGGTTGCGTGGCGGACCGGCAAATCGCATCTATACATCTCGGCACTACTTACCCTTGCCCTCAAGGTCCTGTTTCTCCCCTGGCTCCTACGCCGTCTGATTCGCCGCCTTGACGTCTATTGGGATACTGAGCCGATGAGCAATATCGGCGGCACAATGCTACTGGGCCTCCTGATCGTGATTTTCGCGTTTGGGTTGGCGCAGCCGATCTCCATTCTCGCGACCACATCGACGAAGAGCACCATCGGTGTCGCCGTCGCCGTCACGCTCCTGGCCTTTCTTACGATGATTACGCGCAAGAAGGCCATGTCGCAGATCGTCGGTTTCCTGTCGATGGAGAATGGTCTCTTTTTTGCGGCGATGAGTGCGACCTATGGCATGCCGATGGTAGTGGAGTTTGGAGTCGCACTGGATGTTCTGGTGGCGATGCTGATGCTCGGCGTGTTTTTCTTTCAGATTCGCGAGCGCTTCGAAAGCCTCGACCTTCATCACTTTGAGTCGCTAAAGGAGCAATAATAGGATGGAGCTCGCGTTACTGCTGGCGCTCCCACTAGTTGGCGCCTTCGTTCTGGGGGTGATTGACGCGCGCCGCGCGGCTGAAGTAAATGCGCTCTTTAGCATTGCGACTCTCGCAGCGGCGTGTGCGGTCACAGCGCGAGTGATTACCGAAGCCAGATTCGTGATGGCGCACGAACAGTTCTTCGTCGATCCCCTTAATGCGTTTCTCGTTACCCTCACAGCTTTTGTAAGCTGCACGACCGCGCTCTTTTCGCGCCCGTATATGCGTGGCGAGCTTGAGCGCGGACGGTTAAGCGTCAGGCGGCTGCGGCTCTATCACAGCATGTATCAACTGTTTACTTTCACCATGTTGCTTGCGCTGACGACCAACAACATGGGCCTGCTGTGGGTAGCGATGGAGGCTGCAACGATCTCCACCGTCCTGCTGGTGACGCTGTATCGCACCCCCGCGAGCCTCGAAGCAGGGTGGAAGTACTTCATTCTGTGCAGTGTGGGGATTGCCCAGGCGTTTTTTGGAACAGTGCTGTTGTATTTCGCGGCGGAACGAGTGCTAGGAGGTGAGGGGGTGACCGCGCTTTTATGGACGCACCTCAACGAGGTGAAAGGCGAGCTTGAACCTACCGTCTTGAGTCTCGCGTTTGTCTTTTTGCTGGTCGGCTACGGTACCAAGGTCGGGCTCGCACCGCTGCACAACTGGCTGCCGGATGCACATGCGGAAGGCCCGACTCCCATCTCAGCTGTGCTCTCGGGACTGCTGCTGAACGTTGCCTTATATGCAGTGTTGCGCTGCAAGATACTCGTTGAGGGCTCGCTGCGCTCGTCTTTGCCGTCGCAGATGCTCATGGGGTTCGGGCTGTTATCGGTCGGACTCGCGGCACTATTTCTCTGGCGCCAGCGTGACATCAAGCGCCTCTTCGCCTACTCCTCCATCGAACATATGGGTATTATTAGTTTCGCATTCGGCATGGGCGGGCCGATCGCGAATTTTGCAGCGCTGCTGCATATGACAGTGCATTCGCTGACTAAGTCGGCGATCTTCTTTGTGGTCGGTCATGCCGCCCAAAAGGCGGGCTCGCAAGTCATGGACAACATACGCGGGCTCTTGAGTATCAGTCCCACAGTCGGCTGGGGACTCATGCTCGGCACGCTTGCGATCCTTGGGCTGCCGCCGTTTGGAGTTTTTGCGAGCGAGTTTCTGATTTTGTCGACGGCAATGAAAGCACAGCCTTGGGCGACTGCCGTTCTGGTCGCAGCTCTTGGTATCGCATTCGCGGCAATTTTTCGCCGCGTACAGCCAATGGTATTCGGCGAGGCTTCGCTGCAACATTCGACGCACGGTCCGGCCCTGCTGCCGGCATTCGCGCACCTGGCGATAGTGCTTGCTCTCGGCGTCTACATCCCACCGTATCTTGCGCACTGGTATCGCGAGGCCGCGCGTCTTATTGGAGGATTCTAGGTGACCCTGCGGTCGTGGTGGGATGTCGGAACGCCGTTTACACAGGTTCCAGGCATGCGCCGCGTCAACGTGGACGCGCAGTCCTGGGCGCGGGCCGCAGAGGGCCTTGCACGCGCGGACGCGCAGTTGCTTGCGCTGTGGGCGGCACGGGCAGCGAGTGCTGAGGGGTTTCTCATTCGGGCCGCGTTCCTAGGAGAAGGCGTGGCTCTGATGTTGGAGCTGCCCATCCCGAGCTGTGATGTGTCCTACCCGGGAATCGAAGCTTCCTTTCCAGCCGCTTCGCGGATGCAGCGCGCGATGTACGAACTATGGGGACTGAGATCCACAGACCCGGATGGGCGCGCGTGGCTGCGCCATACAACTTCACCCGAGACACAATTTCCGTTGCGTGATACCCCAGGCGGTGCGGCTGGGACGCCAAGCCCGGACATGTACCGTTTCGTGCAAGTGGACGGAGACGGCGTGCATGAAATTCCGATTGGACCTGTGCACGCGGGGATCATAGAACCAGGGCATTTCCGCTTTTCGATTGTCGGCGAGAAAGTTCTGCGTCTCGAAGAGCGCCTGGGCTACGTACACAAGGGCATCGAGCGGCGCTTTACGGATCTTCCGATTCTCGAGGGTCATCGGCTCGCGGCAAGAGTCTCGGGCGATTGCGCTGTTGCGTACGCGTGGGCCTACTGTCAGGCGCTCGAAGGGATGGTCGGCTTGGAAGTGCCAACGCGTGCCGCTTACCTACGAGCATTGTGTCTGGAGCTCGAGCGTATTGCCAACCATCTTGGCGACTTGGGTGCTCTGGGAAATGACGCTGGATTCGCATTCGGCCTCGTGCAATTCTCGCGTCTTAAGGAGCGCCTATTGCGCACGAACCAGTCCGCCTTTGGCCAGCGCTATCTCTTTGATATTGTGGTGCCGGGTGGCGTGCGCGCGGACCTAGCGGACTCGGCCGCGCAGGAGCTGGGTAGCTTCCTGGGGCAGCTCGCCCCGGAAGTGCAAAATCTGCGCGAAATCTACGACGAACACGGCGGTGTGCGTGATCGCTTTCTCGATACGGGTCGCGTGTCGCCCGAGCTTGCCGCGCACCTCGGACTTATTGGGTTTGCGGGACGGGCGAGTGCGCGGGCGCTCGACGTACGGATCGACTTTCCATGTGCGCCGTACACCGAGCTTGCGCCAAGGAGGGTCACGCGCAGTGCAGGTGACGTCGCCGCCCGAGTCGCCGTGCGTTTCGATGAACTGCAGGAATCCTGTCGTCTTGGTATCCACATTTTGCAGGCCCTGCCTTCCTCTGCCTATCGAAAGGAATGCCCAGCACCAGCTCAGGGCACATTTGGAATCGGCTTGGTCGAAGGTTGGCGAGGACCGATCTTTCTCGCCCTCGAAGCGGCCGCTGGCGGTGCGATCAGCCGATGCCATCCGCACGACCCTTCTTGGCAGAACTGGCCGGCGCTCGAACATGCGATCATCGGCAACATCGTCCCGGATTTCCCGTTAATCAATAAGTCGTTCAATTTGTCCTACAGCGGACACGATCTCTAGGGCTGTCATGCTGAAGACCATCAGAAGTATCGTCGTGGCGGGTATTGTGACCGAGTCCGCTCCGCCCGCTGATCCGCAACTGTGCGTGCAGGCGATTCTGCAGGAGCGGATTCGCGCGCTCCTGGGGCGCGCATTGTGCATTCGGCATGTGGATGCCGGCTCCTGCAATGGCTGTGAGCTGGAAATCCATGCGCTCAACAATCCGATCTATAACATCGAAGGGCTCGGGATCAAGTTCGTCGCGAGCCCGCGGCATGCGGACCTCCTGCTTGTTACCGGGCCCGTCGCGACCAATATGCGTGCGGCGTTGCTGCGCACTTATGAGGCGATGCCCGATCCGAAGATTGTAGTTGCCGTCGGCGATTGCGGTTGTACCGGCGGCATCTTTGGAGAAAGTTACGCGAGCTGCGGCCGCGTATCAAATGTCCTTGCAGTGAATGTCGCAGTACCGGGATGCCCTCCTTCGCCGCTGCGCATTCTGCAGGGCATATTGACTGCCATCGCCTAGAGGAGGTCGCGCAGGCGGTAATAGAGCATCGCCAGCATCAGCGCGGGGCGTCGCAATCGGGTCCCGCCCGGGAAGTCGTGGTGCCGGATTTTGGCGAACACGTCGAAGCGCTCAGCGGTTCCCGCAATCGCTTCTGCGACCAGCTTCCCGGCTATGCCTGCGAGTGCAACGCCGTGACCCGAAAACCCCTGCAGGAAATAGATATTTGGTGCCAAGCGCCCGAAGTGCGGAGCACGGCTCATGGTGATGTCCACGAAGCCGCCCCATTGATACGCGATGGGCGTGTCAGCGAGCTGTGGAAATACCGTCAACATGCGCGCCCGGGTTGCCGCGGGAATCGCGGATGGCGCGCGCGCCGAGTAACTTACGCGTCCCCCGAATAGCAGGCGCCGATCGGCCGAGAGCCGGAAGTAGTCGAGCACCCAATTCATGTCACTGACCGCCGCGTTGTTTGCGATCAATCCGTTAGCGCGGTCCGCGCCGAGTGGCTCGGTAGCGATGATATAGGTCGCCACCGCCATAATTTTCTTTGCCAGCGCTGGCGCAAGGTCTTGTAGGTAGGTGTTGCCGCACAGAGCAAGATATTGACAGCGCACTTGACCATTGGGCGTGTGTACTTCGAGCTGCCGTGCAGGCGCAAAACTGATTGCGCGCGTGCCTTCAAATATGCGGACGCTGCGTCGCGCCGCAGCAGCCGCGAGGCCGCGCGTATAGTTGAGCGGGTGCAAGTGCCCGCTGGCCGAGTCAAAGAGCGCGCCCGTGTAACGGCGCGTCGCGAGAAGCGAGCGAACTTCTTCACACGGCATGTAGCGGGCGCTCTGATAGCCATAATCACGCAGCATTGCAAGGTCCGCGTGAAGCTCGCGCTCGTGACGCGACTTTAGTGCTACTTGCATATGTCCATTTACCCAATCACAGTCGATGGAATACTTGGCAATACGCTCTTTGATGAGGGCAAGTCCTGCGATCGACACATCCCAAACGGCGCGCGCAGCACTTGGGTCTAGCAATTTTTCGATGCTGGCCTGTCCCGCCGCGACACCGAATATTGCCTGCCCACCGTTCCTGCCAGAGGCCCCCCAAGCAATCCGTTGTTCTTCGACGAGCACGACCCGATACCCGCGTTCGGCGAGATGCAAGGCGACCGAGCAACCGGCAATGCCGCCCCCCACAACACACACATCGCAGTCAACTGTTCCCGCAAGCGCCGGCCAGCGCTCGGCCGGATGCGCCGTTGCACCATAATAGGAGTCGACTACGGGTTCGAGGCTCATGATCGGTGTGACCCCGGTCGGCTGGAGGCTGTTCAAGACATTAGGGTAAGATAGACGCCGCTCGCCATCATCATGCAATCCAATCGTCCAGTCATCGGAATACCCGCCGATCAGCGCATGATCGGCCCACATCCGTTTCACGCGGTTGGGGATAAGTATGTACGCGCGGTGGTGGAGGCGGCGAACGCGATTCCGTTGTTGATTCCGGCGCTGGGAGAAAGCCTGGGGTTCGACGAGCTGCTCGTGCATCTCGACGGTATCCTCTTCACGGGCAGTCCGTCAAATGTGGAACCGTATCGATACAATGGTAGTCCGAGTATTCCCGGCACTCTTCATGATGCGGCACGCGATTCAACGACATTGCCACTCATCCGGTGCGCGCTCGGCGCAGGCGTGCCAGTGTTCGGCATATGCCGTGGCTTTCAGGAAGTCAACGTTGCCATGGGCGGCACCCTTACTCAACGTCTGCATGAAATTCCGGGACTGTTGGACCACCGCGACGACGACGAACAGCCGCTGGCGGTGCAATACGGCCCGGCGCACGATGTAACACTCGAACCGGGCGGGCTGCTATCACAGCTCGCGGGTGTAACGCAGGTAAAGGTCAACTCGCTGCATTCACAGGGAGTAGATCGTCTGGCGCCGGATTTGATTGTCGAGGCACGGGCGCCAGATGGTGTTATCGAAGCGTTTCGCGTCAAAGATGCCCCGCGTTTTGCATTGGCAGTGCAATGGCATCCGGAGTGGCAGGTGATGAGCGATTCATTTTCGCGTGCGATATTCGCAGCTTTCGGCGCGGCGAGTCGGGAGCGGGCGCAGCATAAATAGAAGGTTTGGTTTATGGTGAGTGAAATTCAACAGTTTTTCCGTGATCATGGCATCTCCGAGGTTGAGGCGATCATTCCGGACATGGCGGGCATTGCGCGCGGCAAGATCATGCCGGCCGCCAAATTCGCCGACGACGAAGGTATGCGTCTGCCGGAAAGCATCTTCCTGCAGACCGTGACGGGTGACTATCCTCCGAATACCGGCGATGCGATGAGTCCGGCGGAAATCGACATCGTCCTCAAGGCCGATCCGAAGACCGTGCGCCGGGTGCCCTGGGCGGCTGAGCCCACCGCACAAGTGATTCACGACTGTTTCTATTCCGACGGGCGCCGCGTGACCATGGCGCCGCGCCACGTGTTACGCAATGTCCTGGAGCTGTATGCGCAGCGAGGCTGGGAGCCCGTGGTGGCGCCGGAGCTCGAATTCTATCTTATCGAACCGAATATCGACGCCGATTATCCGCTAAAGCCGCCTATAGGCAGATCAGGCAGAGCTGAACCCGGCCGCCAGTCCTACAGTATTGCAGCCGTCAACGAATTTGATCCGCTGTTCGATGACATCTACCAGTTCTGCGAAGATCAGGATATCGAGATTGACACGCTGATCCACGAGGACGGCCCGGCGCAAATGGAGATCAATCTCATCCATGGACATCCGCTGGACCTCGCCGATCAGGCATTTCTCTTCAAGCGCACAGCGCGCGAAGCGGCACTGCGACACAAGATGTACGCGACGTTCATGGCCAAGCCCCACGCCAAGGAGCCGGGCAGCGCCATGCACATTCATCAGAGCATCGTCGATCTGAAGACGCGCAAAAACGTCTTCAGCAATGCTGACGGCACGCCCTCGCAACTATTCTTCTCGCACATCGCGGGACTGCAGAAGTATCTGCCGGCCGCGATGGCGCTTCTATGCGCCAATGTTAACTCTTATAGGCGCTTGACACCGTACCTGTCGGCTCCGATCAATGTGCATTGGGGCTATGACAATCGCACTGCTGGCCTGCGCGTACCGATGTCAAATGCGGAGGCACGCCGGGTAGAAAATCGCGTCAGCGGCGCGGATGCGAATCCGTACATCGCTATAGCGACTTCACTTGCGTGCGGGTACCTGGGGATGGTCGAAGGCCTTCAGCCGACTGATCCGATCACTGGGAGTGCACACGATTTGCCTTTCGGCTTGCCGCGATCGCTGGATGAGGCGCTACGGCGACTGCGCGAAAGCGAGGAGCTCGTTGGCTTGCTCGGCGAGGCATTTATTGCCGCATTCTCCATCGTCAAAGAGGCCGAGTATGAGGTCTTCCTGCAGGTGATCAGCTCCTGGGAGCGGGAGCACCTGCTGCTCAACGTATGATAGGCGCTGTCCGCATTGTCTCACTTGCGGCGTCGCTGCTCGTGGTGCTTGCAGCGTGCGGCGGCCGGACGGCGGCCGGCGGCGCCGCGGCCGGAAAACCCACAGCGGCCGACCCTAGCACCGAGAAGGTCGTCAATATCTACAACTGGTCGGACTACATTGATCCAGGCGCATTGAAGGATTTCGAGGCGCAAACGGGCATCAAAGTCAATTACGACGTATTCGACTCTAACGAAGTACTCGAAACCAAACTCCTAGCCGGGAACACCGGCTACGACCTCGTCGTGCCAACGGCGAATTTCCTTGAGCGTCAGATACAGGCGGGGGTGTTCCAGAAGCTCGACAAGTCACAGATTCCGAATCTCAAGAACGTGGATCCAGATATTCTCAGGCGGATCGCGCTGCACGATCCGGGCAATCAGTACGGGGTCAATTATCTTTGGGGAACTTCGGGGCTCGGCTACAACGTTGCAAAAATTCATGAGCGAATGCCCGATGCGCCGCTCGATAGCTGGCGAATGCTGTATGACCCCGCAGTCATCTCAAAGTTCAAGGACTGCGGCGTGTCGGTTTTCGATGCGCCTTCGGAAGTCGTGAGCACCGTGCTGATTTTCCTCGGCAAGAACGCCAATAGTCTGTCGCCCGATGATCTCGCGCAGGCTGAGAAGGTGCTGTTGTCTATCCGACCGTACTTGCGTTACGTGGAAACCGAACGCTATATCGAGGATCTGGCCAACGGTGAGACTTGCCTCGCGCTTGGTTGGGGTGGCGATGTGCTGCAGGCGCGGGATCGAGCGCGCGAAGCAGGCAAGGGCATCGAGATCAAATACAGTCTACCGCGCGAAGGCGGAATCATTTTTTTCGACATGCTCGCAATCCCCGCCGACGCGCCACATCCGCAAAATGCCCTAACGCTTATCAACTATCTTCTGCAACCCGCGGTCGCGGCGCGCAATTCGAACCTGATTAGATACGCGAATAGTATCCCCGCATCGCGGCCAATGTTGTCCGACAGCGTGAAAAATGATCCCAACATCTACCCGCCCCCCGACGTCATGGCAAAGCTCGTACCGAATCTCGCTCAGCCGGTCGGTTACACGCGCCTGCTGACGCGCACATGGACGCGGTTCAAGACGAGCCAGTAGCCGTGCCTGAGGCCTACGTGCGCATTGAAGGTGTCACTAAGACCTTTGGCGAAGCGCCGGCCGTTGACAATGTCTCACTCGATATTTACCGCGGTGAGATTTTCTGCCTGCTTGGAGGATCCGGTTCGGGGAAAACAACGCTGCTACGAATGTTAGCGGGATTTGAAATGCCGACGGCTGGCCGTCTGTACATCGATGGGCAGGACATGTCGGGCATTGCCCCCTGTGATCGGCCAGTCAATATGATGTTTCAATCCTACGCGTTGTTTCCGCACATGAGCGTCGAAAAGAATGTGGCGTTCGGGCTCGAACAGGAGAAACTCTCTCGCGCCGAGATTGCCGAGCGTGTCGCGCAGATCCTCGACATCGTAAAGATGACTGCATTTGTCTCACGCAAACCACATCAGCTCTCAGGAGGCCAGAAGCAGCGTGTAGCCCTTGCGCGCGCGCTTGTAAAGCGCCCCAAGCTGCTGCTGCTTGACGAGCCACTCGGTGCGCTCGATCGGAAGCTGCGCGAGCATACCCAGTTCGAACTTCTGGCCATCCAGAAGCGACTGGGAGTCACATTCATCGTCGTGACTCACGACCAGGGAGAAGCGATGACCCTAGCCTCGCGGATTGGCGTGATGAATCATGGCCAGATCGTGCAGATTGGCACTCCGCTCGATATCTATGAGTATCCACAAACGAAATTTGTTGCCGATTTCGTGGGCGCCGTCAACCTCTTTGAGGGCCGCCTCGTCGAGGACGAAGCAGATCATGTGCGCATACGTTCGGAGGAGCTCGGCGCGGTGGTTTACGTCGATCACGGCATCAGTTCGGCACCGGATGTGACCGTTGCAGTTGCCATTCGCCCGGAGAAAATTGGCATCGACCGCACCCGGCCCGCCGGCAGCGAGAATGTCGCGCACGGCAAAGTGAAGGAAATTGCCTATATGGGCGACACGTCAATCTATATCGTAGCGCTCGATACCGGAAAGCTCGTGCGCGTCACCCTGCCAAACGTCGTGCGCCGCGCCGAAGATCGGTTTACCGCGGAGGAGAGCGTATTTCTTTCCTGGCACGCTTCAAGTCCGGTGGTTCTCACTCGTTAGGAGCCGTGGTTGCAAGCGCTGCGCAAACATCCAGGCAGGCGGTTCGTGGTGGCCGTTCCTTATCTGTGGCTGAGCGTATTGTTCCTTATTCCCTTCATTATAGTATTCAAGATTTCCTTTTCCGAGACGCGCATGGCGATGCCGCCTTATGCGCCGCTCATCGAGTGGCGCGACGGCGTGATCGTGGGGATCAAGCTATATTTTGCGAACTACCGATTTCTATTTACGGATCGACTGTATGCGAGCGCATATCTGTACTCAATTAAGGTGGCGGCAGTTTCGACGCTATGGTGTCTCCTGATTGGCTATCCAATGGCCTATGCAATCGCACGCTCCACCGCCGCTTGGAAAAACCTGCTGTTGATGCTCATCATTCTGCCTTTCTGGACCTCATTCCTGTTGCGTGTCTACGCCTGGATCGGGCTGCTGAAGAGTAATGGCGTGATCAACAATACACTGCTTTCGCTTGAAGTTATCCACGAGCCACTAACGTTAATGCAGACTGACTTCGCCGTATACATCGGCATCGTCTATTCCTACCTGCCGTTTATGATCCTGCCGCTTTATGCCAATCTTGAAAAGCATGATACGACACTGCTCGAGGCAGCCGCGGATCTGGGCGCGCGGCCCTGGCGGGCGTTTTTGCGGGTTACTCTTCCCCTGTCGATGCCCGGGATCATGGCGGGTTGCCTGCTAGTGTTCATTCCGGCCGTCGGCGAGTACGTGATTCCGTCGCTGCTGGGGCGCACGGACCAGCTCATGATTGGGCGCGTTCTGTCGGATGAGTTTTTCGCCAACCGCGACTGGCCGGTGGCCAGTGCGGTGGCGATTCTGATTCTCGTCCTTTTGGTTGTGCCGATCATGCTCTTTCAGCGTGTACAGAAGACCGAGCTGGAGGCGCGGCCGTGAAGAGCGGCTATTTCGCGCGTACGGGACTGGTCATTGGGCTTGCATTCTTGTACGTACCCATTCTTTCGATGGTGGTCTTCTCCTTCAATAATTCGCGTTTGGTGACAGTGTGGGACGCCGCGCACTCACCCACTCTCAAATGGTATGTGGCGTTGCTGTCGAACGGGCCGGTCCTGCGAGCGGCATGGCTCTCGATTCGTGTCGCCGCCAGCGCCGCGAGCGGCGCGGTGGTGCTCGGAACACTCGTCGGATTCGTTTTGGCGCGCTTCGGCCCATTCCGCGGCCGCACGCTATTGTCGGCGATGACGACCGCACCCCTTGTGATGCCGGAAGTGATTACCGGTTTGTCACTGCTGTTGTTGTTTGTCGCACTCGAGCAGCTGATAGGCTGGCCGCGAGGGCGAGGCATGCTCACGATCATATTGGCGCACATCACCTTTACGATGTCTTACGTGGCTGTGGTGGTACAGTCGCGACTTGCGGGTTTCGATGAATCACTGGAAGAGGCGGCGATGGATCTGGGTGCGCGCCCCACGACAGTATTCTTCCGCATCACACTGCCGCTCATTTTGCCCGCCATTATTTCCGGGTGGCTGCTGGCGTTCACAATTTCATGGGACGACGTCGTAGTCTCACAGTTTGTCGCAGGGCCCGCCTCAACAACACTGCCGATGGTGATCTTCTCAAAGGTTCGCCTGGGTGTGAGTCCGGATGTAAATGCACTCGCCACCCTCATGGTGCTGGTAGTCGCGTTGGGCATTGTGATCAGTAGCGCATGGATGCACGCGGTGACCAAGCGGCGTGAGCGTGAGTCACAGCTCGCGAGCGCCGGATCTTAATAGACGTCATGGCACTCATGAGTGCCTGGAGTGGACGTGGGTAGAAGTTCAATAAGGGCAGGAGTCGTCGACCTGGCTGCGAGGCTTCGACATAAGCCGCGCGCTGGCGTGCATCACGGCTGCACGTGCGGCCGGCTGCGGCGTGCCGCTTCCTAATAGCTGCGGCCGAAACGCGTGCCCATCATCAGTAAGCTGCCCGATATCGGCACGACGATATTCACGGTTATGTCGCGGCGCGCGCGTGAATTGGGCGCTCTCAACCTAGGACAGGGATTTCCTGACTACGATATCGATCCGCGCATCACGCAACTCGTGGCGGCGGCGATGGCGAGCGGCCACAATCAATACGCGCCGATGGAGGGCAGCGCAGAATTGCGAGCACAGATTGCGCACAAGATTGCTACTTGTTACGGGGTTGCCACGGATCCGGAAACGCAGATCACGATTACGCTCGGCGCTACCGAGGCGCTCTACTCTGTCATTCAGGCAACGGTCGGATCGGCAGATGAGGTGATTCTTTTCGATCCGTCCTACGACTCCTATGATCCCGCCGTCAGGCTTGCGGGTGGGCGTGTGGTGCGGTTGCCGTTGCAGCTGCCGGATTTTCGCTACGACTGGGATAGGGTGCGGGCGGCGATAACGCCGCGCACTCGGCTCGTGATCATAAATAGCCCGCACAATCCCGCGTGCACCGTGACGTCCGCGGCGGATCTGGACGCGCTCGCCGCCGTGATCGACGGTCGGGATATACTGGTGCTCTCGGATGAGGTCTACGAACACGTCGTGTTCGACGGTCGCGCGCATTGTTCGGTGCTCGCGCACACCGAGCTGCGAGCCCGAAGCTTCGCGGTATTCTCCTTCGGCAAGACGCTGCATGCGACCGGCATTCGGGTGGGCTACTGCATTGCACCCGCCGAACTTACGCGCGAACTGCGCAAGGTCCACCAATTCAACACCTTCAGTATTGCGCATCCGCTGCAGCATGCCATAGCGGCGTATCTTCTGCAGGCACCCGAAGTCTGGCAGAACCTGTCGGGCTTTTTTCAAGCCAAGCGTGATCGTATGCGGGGTGCGCTCGCCGGCAGTGGATTTACGCTCCCCGCTGCCGCAGGCACCTATTTCCAGCTGCTCGATTTCAGCGCGCTCGACAGTCGCGACGATCAGAGCTTCGCGGAGCGTCTGCTCACTGAAGCGGGTGTCGCGACAATTCCGCTATCGCCGTTCTATGCGATCGCGCCAAGGTTGTCCGTGGTACGTCTGTGCGTTGCAAAACGCGATGCAACGCTCGACGCAGGTGCAGCCCGTCTGCGCGCCTTTGCACAGAGGCTCAGTGGCAAATGAAGAAACCCACGCTTGTCAACCACCCACCCAAGGTCGAGCTGCCGGCGGACAATCATCCGGTGGGGGCACCGATCTATCAGAACGTCAAGTTCGAATTCGATAATCTCGAGCAGACGACCCGCTTTCTGCGCGGCGAGCGCGCCGGTTTTTTTTACATGCGAACGTCGAACCCGACTTCGCGCCAGCTCGAGTTGACGCTCGCTGAGCTACAGGGGCGTGACGATTGCGTCACGACGGGTACCGGTCTCGGCGCGGTCGCTCACACACTGCTCGCGCTCACGAAACAGGGCGATCACGTGCTGTGTTTCATCGAGACCTACAATCCGACCCGCTACGTCATCCGTCGCCTGCTCAGCCGCTTTGGCGTTTCGCATACGATGCTGTCCATCGAGGATCTTGCCGGTATCGAACACACACTCGCGTCCCGGCCCACACGGCTGGTTTACTTTGAAAGCCCGACAAATCCAGTCACCAAGATCGCGGATATAGCAGCAATTACACGTCTTGCCAAGGCGCATGGGGCGCTCAGCGTAATGGACAACACTTTCGCCGGCTTTCATCAACACGGTGAATACGATGTTGATGTCTTCGTCCACAGCCTGACAAAGTACGCCTCGGGCGCCGGCGATGTCATGGGCGGCGCAGCCATTGCGCGCACCGAGCTCATGCGGCTGTTACGCACCGACTTCGGCGCTTTTGGCGTCGCATTGGATCCGCACGCGGCATTTCTGATTCAGCGTGGACTCAAGACATATTTCGTTCGCTACTCTGCGCAGTGCGCGCGGGCCCTGCGCATCGCAGAGCTTCTTGCGTCTCACCCGGCGGTGGCGCGCGTGCACTACCCGGGTCTACCCGGGCATCCGCAACATGCGCTCGCTGCTTCACAGATGCGTGAATTCGGCTCGATCGTGAGCGCGGATTTGAAAGGCGGTCTTGCCGCCGGTGGTTGTTTCGCCGAGAGCCTCAAGCTCTTTGCCTTGACGTCTAGCCTGGGCTCGACCGAATCCCTAGTCGTCGCACCTCAGATGATGGGCGGACGGGACCTATCGGCCGAGCAGTTGCGCGCCTCCGCGGTCACGGAAGGCACGGTACGCTTGTCCATTGGGCTCGAGGACGAGGAAGATTTGGTCGCGGACGTCCTTCAGGCGCTCGACGCGGTGCGCGCGCGGTGCGGCTGATAGGGAAGTACCTCAAGCAACTCGCCCTCCTGCAAGCGATGCTGCACGTGCCGCCAGAACTCGGCGCCCAGAATCTCGCCATGCACACGCATAAAGGCCGCGTGCTGAGCATCATCGAAGGCCAGGAAATTGATGAAAGTCTCCGGGAACACGTCATTCTCGGCGACGTAGAACCATGCTTCGTCGCGCATCTCATCCTCCGGATGGATCGCCTGCGGCAGGTCGCGGAAATGGCAGTCAGTGACCTGGCATAGCTCGTCGTAGTCGTAGAAGATCACGCGACCGTGGCGTGTAACTCCGAAATTCTTGAATAACAGGTCGCCAGCAAAGATGTTGGTATAGGCGAGGTCGCGAATGCACTGACCGTAGTCGAGCACGGCAAGTTCGGCTGCGGGGGCACTGGCCGTACGCAGAAATAAGTCGAGCGGCGTCGTGCGTCGCTCGATGTAGAGGTGATTGAAGATCAAATTGTCACCTTCGGGGTGCACGGTGTTGGCGGTCTCGGCGGCGAGTTCCGCGAGGAGCTCGGGGGCGAATCGGGCCTTGGGGAAACGCAGCCGCTTGAATTCCTGCGCGTCGACCAGACGTCCAGCACGATCGTGCTTGAAGACGAGCTGATACTTCGCGATGACTTCCTCGCGCAAAATATTTTTCGGATAGGCAAAACGGTCGCGGATGATCTTGAATACCACGTCAAATGACGGCAGCGTAAAGCAAAGCATGACGAGACCACGCTCGCCCGGAGCGTGCACGAAACGGTCAGTCGCGTTTTCCAAGTGCCGCATGAGTTCACGGTAGCGTTCTGTCTTGCCTTGCTTGGCACGGCCGAGCACGGTGAAGAGCTCGCCCGCTGGCTTGCGGGGCAGCACGGACTTTAGGAACACCACGGCTTCTGCGACGCGGTCAAGATCCACGTGGAAATAGGAGCGCGTGTAGCTGAACACAATGCTAACCTGGTCTTCAGAGAGCATGACCGCATCGATCAGAATGCCCGCGTCGGTATTCTTGAGCGCAATGACGAGCGGCAGGAGTAGCCCACGGCCAGTGATGCGGCCGACGAGGTAGGCGCGTGTAAGCTGATAGAACACCGGAACGATGACCTCGACTTTCTGTACTGTGCGCTGTCCGCCAAGGCTGTGCAGATGAGTGCTGACATCGGCAGCAAGGTGTGCGACGCTCCTGTCGAAGTCCCTCCAGGATGATCGCAACCGTAACTCGCCGAGCAAGTCCTCGAAAAGCAGATTGAGCGAGCCGCGATTGACGTAGGTTTTCGTGCCCGTGACGGCGCCGATGCCGGCAAGCGGATCAAGATCCTTCGCGACGAACTCGATGTCGGGGTCGACGCCAACTGTCCCGAAGAGCCGGCGGGTGATAGAGCTGAAAAATGTCTTGGTGAATTCACCATCCGGCAGAGCGGCGATCGCGATCTCGAACTGCTGACGGATTTGCGTCCACGCGCGTCGATCCAAAGCATGCTCCTTAAGCTTGGCGCGTAGCTCGTCAATGCTCCGATCGACGCGGCGATCGTACAGTTCTATGCGCTCGACGGCGTCACGCTGGCTCGCCTTCCAGTCGCGGGCATCGAAGCGCACCGGTGCGCGGCGGGTGATCGCGCGAAACTCGGCGTTGTAGTCGGCGAACGCCTGTGCAATGTAGCGCGCGCAATCCTTGGCAGGATCGCTAGACGGCTCCTCCTCGGCTGCCATCGTCACAGCCCTTTCAAAGATTGCGGATCAAGGCATCTCCAAAAGCACTGGTCGAGACTTCCCGCGCGCCTTCCATCTGACGCGCAAAGTCATATGTCACGATCTTCTCGCCAATGGTGCGGTCCATGGCGGTGATGATGGCGTCGGCCGCTTCCACCCAACCCATATAGCGAAACATCATCTCACCGGAGAGAATGAGCGAGCCGGGGTTTACCTTATCGAGATTTGCGTACTTGGGCGCCGTGCCGTGGGTGGCCTCGAATATGGCATGTCCGGTCATGTAGTTTATATTGCCGCCCGGTGCAATGCCGATGCCACCCACTTGAGCTGCGAGTGCGTCAGAGATGTAATCTCCATTCAGATTGAGGGTTGCGATGACATCGAACTCCTCAGGTCGCGTGAGGACCTGTTGGAGAGTGATGTCGGCAATGGCGTCTTTGAGAAGGACGCGGCCAGCGCTCCTAGCCGCATCCATTTCATTATTGGCGGCCTTCTCACCCTTGACAGCCTTCGTGCGTTCCCACTGCTCCCAGGTGTAGGTTTGCGCCGCGAACTCGCGCTCGGCGAGCTGATAGCCCCAGTTGCGAAACGCTCCTTCGGTAAACTTCTGAATGTTGCCCTTGTGCACCAGCGTTACGCTTTTTCTCTTATTAGCGATGGCGTACTGGATCGCTGAGCGAATCAGCCTTTCGGAGCCCTCCTTGGAGACGGGCTTGATGCCGATACCGGAGGTCTCCGGAAAGCGTATTTTTGCATATGCCTTCGGGAAGGCCTGCTTGAAGAGCTCAAGGAACTTCTTGTTCTCGTCCGTTCCCGCTTCGAACTCAATCCCGACGTAGATGTCCTCAGTGTTCTCGCGGAAGATCACCATGTCCACCTTCTGCGGATTCTTTACTGGCGAAGGCACGCCCTTGTACCAGCGAACGGGACGCAGACATACATACAGATCAAGAAGCTGGCGCAGCGCCACATTGAGTGAACGGATGCCGCCGCCGATCGGGGTCGTCAGGGGGCCCTTGATTGAAACAAGATAGTCGCGGCACGCCGTAACGGTCTCATCCGGCAACCAGGTATGCAGGAGCCTATTGGACTTCTCCCCGGCATAAACTTCCATCCAATGGATCTTGCGCAGGCTGCCGTAGGCTTTCGTAACCGCGGCATCCAGGACACGCACGCTCGCCCGCCAGATGTCCGGCCCGGTGCCGTCGCCTTCGATGAAGGGCACGATCGGGTTGTCCGGTACTACAAGGCGTCCCTTGCTTAGGGTCATTTTGGCGCCGCCCACGGGCGCGGTAATCTTCGTTGCCGTGGCAGTAGACATGCTTCACCCCGTGCGCAATCCCCGCTGACGCAGGAGTCGCCAGCTGGGCGCGAATGCTAACACGCGGTTTCCGTCGCGGGCTTGGCTAGAATACGCAGCCATGACTCGCACCCTCGCGACCACCCCCGCAGCCGATGGATATCGGATGCCGGCGGAATTCGAACGGCACAGCGGTTGTTGGATGCTATGGCCGGAGCGAACCGACAACTGGCGCAGCGCCGCCGCACCGGCACAGCAGGCCTTTTGCCGGGTTGCCGCTGCAATCGCGCGTTTCGAGCCGGTCACTAT